>ERZ827440.86-NODE-86-length-139592-cov-7.762930_pt1 | contig 139592 bp, 110 predicted proteins | sample MGYA00519774_ERZ827440 | MGnify/ENA primary metagenome ERZ827440 (study PRJEB31778, sample SAMEA3449302) | human gut metagenome | biome: human gut; feature: human-associated habitat; material: faeces | place: United Kingdom | collected 2010/2012 ... | reverse complement strand
CGGTGAATACCTTTCTGTATACGGGAATGGCGAAAAACGGGCTGTATGGTGTGAGCGTGAAACATCTTGCGTGTGCGGAGTGATTCAGTGTTACCGGACCTGCAGCGTCTTCAGGTGATTCAGGGGCAGATGATGAATAAAGACAAATGCCGTATGTACGGGAGAAAACGTTATACAGCGGGAGCAATGTGCTTCATGCTGTTTGTGTGGCTGGGTGGTGTGGTGACACTCTGTGCCGTTGCTGCAATTATCATGCAATAAAAAATGGGGAGTAAGTTAACTCCCCGTAAAGAAGATTTACCGAATAAACCAGTCGTCAGCGGTTTCCCAGGCTTCCTGCAGTGTTTCCTGAACAAATTCGTGCGCGGATTCTTTATCTACAGCTCTTAAAATGGTGAGACTGTCATTGTTGGCGGCTCTGACAATCACGTCCACTTCGTCATAACGTTTACTGACACGTCGAAGCATTTCTTGCTGCAGGGCAGAAACAGAACCTTTTGGCATTTTGCTGATTTTTTCTTTAGCGATACAGATCTCAACACGCATAACACCCTCCTGTAACTGTGGTTATGTACAGGTGTTATTTTTGTCTGTATGGATAACCAGTGTCAATTCCTGATATTGTTTATGGGGCATCAATGGGGCATCAATGGGGCATGTATGGGACACTTTTTATCGGCGAAATTCGTCGAAGTTCGTCGACATGGTAAACGAATCATCTATCCAACCCTTGAAAAACGGCGCTCCTGGACGATCTTCGTCGATTTTTAAAAATGTTGCGTCACGCGCGTAACGTGACAGGATTAATATCACAAAGCAACGCCACTTCACCAATTGTGTAAAGCGCCATCGTCTCACCCTTGCTCGCGAGGTCCCGGTTTAACTTTAGACGCAGTTTTGCGAACCAGGTAGTTTTGCCCGTTTTTTGTGCATCTATAGGGTGATTTTATTTTTGCCAGGCGATTTTGAGTGATCGTACTCACGAATTCTCATTTTTCTGCAAGAGTTCAAAGAAAGTTAAACGCAGGCAATGTATGTTACGCGTTTTAAAGGGAAGTGTGGTTTGCGGGTATGTACGATTTTAATCTGGTGTTGCTGCTGCTTCAGCAGATGTGCGTTTTTTTAGTCATTGCGTGGTTAATGAGTAAAACGCCATTATTCATACCGTTAATGCAGGTCACGGTTCGTCTGCCGCATAAATTTCTCTGCTACATCGTCTTTTCCATCTTCTGCATCATGGGCACCTGGTTTGGGTTGCACATTGACGATTCTATTGCCAATACCCGTGCGATAGGCGCGGTAATGGGCGGCTTACTCGGCGGTCCGGTCGTCGGTGGGCTGGTTGGTCTGACCGGCGGCTTACATCGATATTCGATGGGGGGCATGACCGCGCTAAGTTGCATGATCTCAACCATCGTTGAAGGATTGCTCGGCGGCCTGGTACACAGCATCCTGATCCGTCGCGGGCGCACTGATAAAGTCTTTAACCCCATTACCGCCGGTGCCGTCACGTTCGTCGCTGAAATGGTGCAAATGTTGATCATCCTGGCGATCGCCCGACCTTATGAAGATGCGGTACGTCTGGTGAGTAATATTGCTGCGCCAATGATGGTCACCAATACCGTCGGCGCGGCGCTGTTTATGCGTATATTGCTCGATAAACGCGCGATGTTTGAAAAATACACTTCAGCTTTTTCTGCCACTGCGCTGAAAGTGGCGGCCTCGACGGAAGGCATTTTGCGCCAGGGGTTTAACGAAGTGAACAGCATGAAAGTGGCACAGGTGCTGTATCAGGAGCTGGATATTGGTGCAGTCGCGATTACCGATCGAGAGAAATTGCTAGCCTTTACCGGAATTGGTGACGACCACCATTTACCCGGCAAACCGATTTCTTCGACTTATACCTTAAAAGCGATTGAAACCGGTGAAGTGGTCTACGCTGATGGCAACGAAGTACCTTACCGTTGCTCTTTGCATCCGCAATGCAAACTGGGGTCGACGCTGGTAATTCCGTTGCGTGGTGAAAATCAGCGGGTGATGGGCACCATCAAATTGTATGAAGCCAAAAACCGTTTATTCAGTTCAATCAACCGCACGCTGGGCGAGGGGATTGCGCAACTGCTTTCGGCGCAGATCCTTGCCGGGCAATATGAGCGGCAAAAAGCGATGCTCACCCAGTCAGAGATCAAACTGCTTCACGCCCAGGTGAATCCCCATTTTTTGTTTAATGCGCTTAACACCATTAAAGCGGTGATCCGTCGCGACAGCGAACAGGCCAGCCAGCTGGTGCAGTATCTTTCCACTTTTTTCCGCAAAAACTTAAAGCGGCCTTCGGAGTTTGTTACTCTCGCCGACGAAATTGAACATGTGAATGCTTATCTGCAAATTGAAAAGGCGCGCTTCCAGTCGCGGTTGCAGGTCAACATTGCTATTCCGCAAGAATTATCCCAGCAGCAATTGCCCGCGTTTACCCTGCAACCGATAGTGGAAAACGCCATTAAACATGGGACATCACAACTGCTGGATACAGGGCGAGTGGCAATCAGCGCCCGACGTGAGGGGCAACATTTAATGCTGGAGATCGAAGACAATGCCGGTTTGTATCAACCGGTAACCAATGCCAGTGGGCTGGGGATGAATCTGGTGGATAAGCGTTTACGTGAACGGTTTGGCGATGACTATGGGATAAGCGTCGCCTGTGAGCCTGATAGTTACACCCGAATAACGTTACGACTACCATGGAGGGACGAGGCATGATTAAAGTCTTAATTGTCGATGATGAACCGTTAGCACGGGAGAACCTGCGCGTATTTTTGCAGGAGCAGAGCGATATTGAAATCGTTGGTGAGTGTTCAAACGCCGTGGAAGGGATCGGCGCGGTGCATAAACTGCGCCCGGATGTGCTGTTTCTCGATATCCAGATGCCGCGCATCAGTGGTCTGGAAATGGTGGGGATGCTCGACCCGGAACATCGTCCGTATATTGTTTTTCTCACCGCGTTTGACGAATACGCCATTAAAGCCTTTGAAGAACACGCCTTTGATTATCTGCTGAAGCCAATTGATGAAGCGCGACTGGAGAAAACGCTGGCGCGTTTGCGGCAGGAACGCAGCAAGCAGGATGTTTCGCTGTTACCAGAAAATCAACAGGCGCTGAAATTTATCCCTTGTACTGGGCATAGTCGGATTTATTTGCTGCAAATGAAAGATGTGGCATTTGTCAGCAGTCGGATGAGCGGTGTCTACGTTACCAGCCACGAAGGGAAAGAGGGCTTTACCGAATTGACATTACGTACCCTGGAAAGTCGTACACCACTACTGCGCTGCCATCGTCAGTATCTGGTTAACCTCGCGCATTTACAGGAGATTCGTCTGGAAGATAACGGCCAGGCCGAGTTGATTTTGCGTAATGGCTTAACCGTGCCGGTCAGCCGCCGTTATCTGAAAAGCTTAAAAGAGGCGATTGGCCTGTAAAAGACTGCTAAAATGGCTTTTTGCCTCATCAACACCTGAAGGCCTCATGCTAAGTAACGATATTCTGCGCAGCGTGCGCTACATTTTGAAAGCCAATAATAATGACCTGGTGCGTATTCTGGCGCTGGGTAATGTCGAAGCCACCGCGGAACAGATCGCCGTCTGGCTACGTAAAGAAGACGAAGAGGGTTTTCAGCGTTGTCCGGACATTGTTTTGTCGTCATTCCTCAATGGCCTGATTTATGAAAAACGCGGCAAGGATGAGTCTGCTCCGGCACTGGAGCCGGAACGTCGCATTAATAACAACATCGTGCTGAAAAAATTACGCATCGCGTTTTCGCTGAAAACCGATGACATTCTGGCGATCCTCACCGAACAGCAGTTCCGCGTTTCGATGCCGGAAATTACGGCGATGATGCGTGCACCGGATCATAAAAACTTCCGCGAATGCGGCGATCAATTTTTACGTTATTTTCTGCGTGGACTGGCAGCGCGCCAGCATGTGAAGAAAAGCTAAGACGGGTATGGCGGCCATGCGAAACATGGCCGCCGACAGATTATTTCACTTCTTTAAAACCAGCGGCTTTCATCACCAGTTCCATTTGCGCCATAGTGATACCTTTTTTGGCATCTTCAGCAGAAACGTTGATTCCTGAAATACCCTGCAGGGCTTTAAAATCCACTTTTTCCATATCGATAGTCACGTTTTCCTGCGCGTAGGTATCGGTATAGGTTAATTTTTCTTCAACACCCGCGATGTTTTTGTATTTGGCGCTTAACGGCTCAAGTGCCCTGGCAGCATCTTCTTTGGTGGTTGCACCAATGGAGGCAAATTGAATTTTGGTTTCAGAAGATTGCTTAAGCACCTTGTCACCTTTGTAGACATAGGTAATGGCAATTTCAGTGCCGTTCAGATTGGCGCTGAATTTCTTCGATTCTTCTTTGTCACCGCAGCCAGCAAGAGAGAAAACCAGAACAGATGCAACAACGAGGGAAAACAGCTTATTGAAAGCCTTCATGTAAAACTCCATTTTATTTAATCAAGAAACTGGTGACTCTCACCAGGGGCTATATAGAATATGCCTAATACCGTGGCGTGAGCAGTCCGGAACTGGAGTAGAACTCTTAGTAAAAAGCACTATTTCATCCTTGTTGCTGAAGCATGGGGAATAATTGTTCGCAAAGCAAAACACCGTTATTCATTGCTTCTACCCGTGCCTCGCTTTCTGTATTACGAAATTGTGCCAACACATGTGCCAGCCGATAAAAACCCACCGCGGTGAGGTCATTCGCCAGCAACTCTGCCTGACTAATAGCGCTCTGTTCCTGATAGCGCCAGCCGTTATGGAGCAGTTGAATAAGTAACGCCTGGCAGCGCATCAGCAACTGATGAGCAGTAGACGGCACAGGCAGAACGCTGGTAGAAGGTAGTGATACCACCACAGGCGCAGTTTCTGCGTCCAGCGCCCAGGCACGAGTCTTTGTCATCATTACCTGTGGTTCCAGTGTCAATTGCCCATCAACAAAACTGACAAAGCCAGAAACCAGATACACGGGGTCGTCTGTTTGTTGCAAAAGCGCCGCCATGCGTTCAACGGCATAAGGCGCGCTGGCTGAGGCTGGCAGTGATAACGTCAGCAGATTATCTTCACCTTCGCCGCTGATTACCTGCGCATCCAGCGTCTGGCGGCTGCTATCCCAACCGAGCGAAATACACTCAGCGACCGGCAGAATAAATAAGTTATCGACCTGATTAAGAGGCCGTATGCAGGCGGGGGGACGCTGGCGTAAATATTCCCGCAAAGCCACAATGCCCGGCTGGCGTAACGGCGCGCTCAACATTTGCCAGGCATCAGGCGACAGCGGCACAACGCTGCTTAAGCGGTTGCGGGTAGCTAACAGCAGCTCGCCATCGGCACTGCGTTTTGCTGCTTGTGAAACAATTTGCCCGCCCGCCAGTGCGCCAGCCTGAAAACTAAACAGCCGACGCGTAGCTGCCGGTGAGTTTTCCTGTTCACTTCGCGGCCAACTGCGCGAAAGGTGCAAAATACTGCCGGTGTCGGGATCGGTAAACCAGATGCGTAAACCATAATGCTCAATATCCTGCCAGCAACGCATACCTAAAGACACCAGCCGCAGATGATCAAGCTTTGCTTCTCCGGCAATGCCTGCGCCAACGACCGTGCGCCACGGCATGGGAGGAATTTCACCAACACTGTCGCGCTGCGCCATTTCGTGTGCGCAATTTAATCGACTGTTTAATGCGGCAAGCTGACACAAGCATTCTCCGGCATGATAATGGCTTGCGCGGGCGTGGAAGGCATCAACGCTGGCGCGCAGTTGCCGTAGCGATTCACTCACCCATCGCCAGTTGCAGCGTTCCGCCGCTTGCTGCGCGCGGCTGAAAGCGGCCTCGTAGTGAATAAGCGGCTGGCTGATGCCGCCAAGCCATAATGCCTGGCTTAATTGCTGAACATATTGACGACACGTTTGGCCTTCTTCGCTGGCAAACGGATCGTCAGATGATGTGACGTGTTCGCTGCGCATCTGCCAGATTAAATGGTTAAATTCTGCTTGCTGCGCTTTGGCCTCGACGAAGGCCTGTACCGCCAGTACGATATGTTCGCAAAGAGTGCCTTCAATACAATCACAACGGGCGAAACGAATGCTGCTGCGGGAATAAAAACGCACATCGCTCATCGGTAAGCGGGCAGAGGGAATTTCGCCCGGCGTACAGAACAACTCAATGGTGATGCCTTTAGCGACCAGCGCCTGCGCGCGTTTGCGGGTGGCATCGGGCAGGGTAGCCAGTTCTTCCAGCCAGATTGCCGGATCCCACTCTTCTTCTTTTTCCGCAGGCTGGGCGGTAGCACAAAGTCGTTGATAACTTAACACCAGCATCACGCGATGACGGCACATGCCGCTGGCCCCACAGGTGCACTGAGCCTCTTTCAGTGCCTGGCCGTTCGCCAGCTGGGTACGGACACCGTCACTGAAGGTGGCGATTAAAGCGCCGTTCTCATGGCTGATTTCCGGGACGTTGCCATTTTCCAGTTCCTTAAGGCTGCGCTTAACAAAACCGGCATTGCTTAACGCCGTCAGTGCCTGTGGTGTCAGTTCTAATAATTCCGGACGTAGTGAATTCATGACTGAAGGTTCTCTGCAAGCCATGATGCCAGCTCGCCCGGCGTCATGGCGGCTATTTGTGCGCCGACATTAACCAGCGCCTGGGCCGTATCGCGGTCATAGCAAGGCGTTGCTGTGCTATCGAGCGCTGCCAGTCCCAGCACTTTGATGCCGCTCTGGACACACTTTTTCACCTGATGCGTCAGCAATGATGATGAACCCCCTTCATAAAAATCGCTCACGAGGATAATGACGCTTTTTGCTGGTTGTTCAATAAGTTGCCGACCATACTCCACGGCACTGGCGATATTGGTTCCGCCGCCCAGTTGTACTTTCATTAATAGTTCTACCGGATCGGCAACGTCTGCCGTGAGATCAACGACGCTTGTGTCAAACGCCACCAGATGGGTACGAATGCCGGGTAACTGCCACAAACAGGCCGCCATCACCGCAGAGTGGATCACCGAATCGACCATCGAGCCGCTTTGATCAACCAGTAAGACCAGTTGCCATTGTTCGCTTTGGCGTTTAATGCGGCTGTTAAATCGGGGGGATTCGATATACAACTTGCCGTGTTGCGGGTGCCAGTGTTGCAGGTTGGCGCGCAGAGTACTTTTGAAATCAAAGTTTCGCGCCAGTGGAATAAATGAGCGGCGACGGCGATCGCGGACACCAGAAAAAGCCTGACGAACTTCCTTTGCCAGTCGAGCCATAATTTCTTCAACAACCTGGCGCACTATCCGGCGGGCGGTAGCCAGTACTTCGGGGTTCATCAGATGTTTGGTATGCAAAACGGCGCGTAGCAGGCTTTCAGAAGGCTGCATACGTTCCAGCACGTCGAGATTCGTCACCACATCTTCAATGCCATAGCGCAGTACGGCATCGCTTTCCAGCCGCTCAATCACCTGTTGCGGAAACAGCGTGTGAATACTGTTGATCCACTCAGGGGTGGTGAGATTTGAGCCACCTAATCCACCGGAGCGTTCACCACGCTGGAGCCGTTCAGGATCGCGCCCATACAGCCATTCCAGCGCGTGGTCTATCTGCCGGGCGTTGTCATCCAGCCCACAAAGCGTCGTTTCTGCCGCTTCGCCAAGAATTAATCGCCAGCGTTGTAGCTCACGGGTGGTCAGAAGATCGTTCAGTTCAGACATGGAAAACTCCCCAGTGTTGCAGCGATGCCAGTGCCTGCTGTTCGAGTTGTTGATGATGTGCAATGGCCTGTGGTGGACAATGCAACGGCATTTGCAGCGCTGAAACAGGAAGCTGCGCAAGCTGGTAATGCTCAAGCACCTGATGCGCCAGCGTCCCGCGTTCTCGTGGCGGTAGCCAGGCCATTGCCGCGCGTAAATCGGGCAGGGCGTTAATAAAATCGTCGTCACTTAGTTGATTTAAATGACTGCTGAAACCGGCGATAAATGCAGGTTGACAGGCCAGTTGATGACGGGCTAATGCCAGCAAACCGTGCAGCGCCTCACCGGATTGTGCCGGGGATAACTGCGCCAGCATCGTCAGCGCCGCTTCGGCACTGGCGTTGGGATGTTCCAGACGCATTAGTGCGCCAAGAGCCGCGCCGCGATCCAGCGCCGGGGCATGAATCGCCTGACTGCGTCGCTCCAGTAAGGCTACCGCCGCAGAAAGAGAAACGCCGGGTAAATTAACGCCGCTATGTAGATCGCGCAGGATATGGCAAAGCGCTTGCCAGCTATGCAGGTGAGCGTGAAACTCCTTTTCATCCGGTCTGCCGTTAGATTCACACAGCCACAGCGTGCGATCGATAGCCGCGCATAACGTCGTTTGTAATATCTGCGCGCCTTGCATACCGCTAATTTCATCCAGCCGCCATAAGGCATATAGCACTTCCAGCGCCTGGCCCATTTCGGCAAATTGATTTTCCTGGGCGATTAATAATGTGAGTTGCTCCAGTAATTGTTGACTGAAGGACGCCAGACCCGCTAACGCCGCCTGGCTAAGACATGTGGTGATACTGCCGATTCCACCCGTGTCCAGCATATCGGCTTCTAATTTATGGCGTGCGGCTTCCTGGAGTGTTGCACCAAAGCAGGCGGCCTCAATCAATGCCGCATGCTGGCTAAGCGGGCGGGTTAATTTCCAGTGTTCTTCACCGTTGCCTGCAAGTGTCAGTGTACTTCCCTGCTGGCGTACAATCCCTGGGATCTCCAGTATTGCCAGCCGATGTAACACCTGACTTTGCGCTAGTCCATTGGGGTTAAAGCGATTTAAGGTAAGCTCCGCCGGAAGAGAGATTGCGGTACGTTCCAGTTCGCAGGTGACATCTTTTGGCAGAGGCGGTTGTGGCGTAGAAGGGGCAAGTTTACCGAATCCGTCACCCGCTAATGTGTCTATCAACGTTAGCAGAATCGGATCGGTATCGGGATGAATAACGCCGCGATAGCTCCACGGCAACGGCGCATTCAGGGCTTCTTTAATCAGCGAGCCTGCTAAGGCATCCAGCCAGTCAGTGCGTAACGGTAGTGTATGACCGCGCAACTGTGCCAGCGCCATCGCATGCAGATGAGCGGCAGCCATATCCGCGGTAGAAGCGGGCAATTTGTGCTGGCGCAAACGGGTAAGGATAGTTTTTAGCAGTTGTTCACCGGCCTTCTGCAAGCCCCACTGCCAGCACCAGTTTTGCCATACCGGGGCAGGCATTCCTGAAAGGTATCCTGCCAGCACATCAAGGCGCTTTTCACTGTAGGGTGTGAGATAACAACCTGTAACGGCATCTGCCAGCGAGGGCAATTCTGGCTTGTTAATTTCCTGAGGGCATTCGCGCCACATCTTTGCCAGTGCCGGAGCGTGCCAGCCACCGCAGACAACCAATACGTCGCCATCATTTTGCTGCATCGCCCATCCAATCCAGCGGGTCATAAAGGCTTCGCGCTGACGATTGAGTACATCGCCGGGGGAATCGCCGCGCAGTTGGGCAAAATAGTGCGCCAGCGCAGAGGGTAATGCAATTTGCTGGCTTTCATCTTCGAACAAGTGATCCCACAGGGTGTCGCTGTTATCCATGCGGGTGGCACGCAGCAGCAAGGTCTGGCTTTCCTCTTGCGTATCAGGCGAATCGTCCTCTTCTTCACTCTGCGCCCAGCAAGGCAAATCGATGAAGTAAGTTTGTGCCTGAATACAACGAGCGGCTTGTAGCGCCTGCCACTCCGGCGAAAATTCAGCAAATGGCGTCCAGGCACCACGCCCGGGGGCTGCACCGTCCTGATACTGGCAATAACTGTAAATAGCTACCGGAAGCTGGTGGGCTAAAAACAGTTCGTCTACCCGGTCATTAAAATCAGCCGGGCCTTCAATCAACACGTATCGTGGCCGCTGGCTTTCGATTAACGATTTCACCAGCCGGGCGCAGGCCGGACTATGATGCCGGATGCCGACAATTAACGGCTCGCTCATGCATCTTTCCTCACGGCAGGCGGTGGCGGGCTTGATAATAAGCCTGCCAGTGAGCTTCTTTATGTGTGGCGACACGCTGTTCGAAGTAACGGCGCAGACGAGCGCGATCTTCTTCATTATCTTTGACGATGGTTCCGGCAATGCAGTCCACCAGGTCGGCTGGCTCACCTGCGCGATTCGCTAAAAACCAGGCGCGGACGCCCACTGCGTGGGCCACGTTCACGGCTTCAGCGGTGGACATAATTGCCGTCAGGGTATCCATTGACGTTTTCTTTTCGCCGTTGGCACGCAGATCGCGGAAGGTGCGGACCAGTAACTCCAGTACCGCGTCAGGCACTTTATGCGGAATACCGCTATGGGCCAGCAAACGCGCCGAAGCACTGGCGACCAGTTCCAGCTCCTGGGCGAAATCCATAATCGGAAAGACAGTTTCAAAATCGAAGCGACGCTTTAGCGCGGCACTCATCTCATTGACGCCGCGATCGCGGGTATTGGCAGTGGCAATAATATTAAAGCCTTCTCGCGCATAGAGCTGACTGGCTTCACTGGTGAGTTCCGGCACCGTCATAACCCGGTCAGAAAGCATACCTAACAGACAGTCTTGCACTTCCAGCGGTGTACGCGTTATCTCTTCAAAACGGACGATTTTGCCGTCGCGCATTCCCTGATAAAGCGGGGCAGGGACCAGCGCTTCCGTTGACGGACCATGATTGATAAGCAGGGCGTAGTTCCAGCCATACTTGATTTGATCTTCGGTGGTAGATGCCCCGCCCTGGATGGTTAACCCGGCATCGCCGCTAATAGCGGTTGCCAGTAATTCAGACAGGAGAGATTTTGCGGTGCCAGGTTCCCCCACCAACATCAAACCGCGCCCGGTGGCAAGAGTGACTAACATACGTTCGACAGCAGAGGGACTAATCACCACTTTACGGCTAATATTTTGCGCGCTATCGCCAAGGATAAAAGCACGGGCCGCAGGCAAACTTAACTGCCAACCGGGCGGGCAAGGTGCGTTATCATTTTGTTTTAATTTTGCCAGTTCATCGGCGTATAACACAGCGGCAGGCGGACGCTGCAGATGATTATTCTGCGGTGACATATATTCATCCCTGAAATGTATTAATGAAATAAACGATATTTTACGCGCAATAAATGTTTGGCGCATTAGTTGTTTGAGCGGAAAATATCTGGAAAGCAGATCACAGTAAATAAAAAAACCTGCTGGTGAGGCAGGTTCTTTTATTTACTATTTTCAGGCCCAACACCGCAGCCTGTGCAACATCGTGTTCCAACGAACGAATTATAACCACGGCTGGACCCCGTTGCAATTAAGATAATGAGATTTATAATCCAGGCCATTGGGACGTTGCGCCGGATCGGACCAATTTGAATTATTTAGAGTATATTATTCTATTTCTTGGTTGAATATATTCTGTAGTTCACGATTAAAAATTGCTATTACAGTTTCAGGTGATTCACCTCGTAATTTCCGCTCATCATTACACTCATCTCTTATATAAATCAACGCATCATTTATTAGCGGGTCAGCATCTTCTCGATCACGTTGATGAAATGTTGGATGTAGCCGGAATCGCTCCAGTCGATAGACGGAACCTGTAAATAATTCAGGGCATTTATGGATCTCAAGTCTGAAGGAAAACGGATCTTCAGGTACAGGGACCTCATAATCGTAAATAGCAACCAGCTCTTTTTGCACGATCATCGCTTTCCCCGCTGGTAAGTCGTGTAGATAACGGGCAGTCGCATCACTGCCCGCTGTGTTTTAATGGAAAATGACGTCAGGTGCGCTTAACGCCTCACTCAAATCAAACACATCAAGTTCGGCAAAAGTGACGGATTTATTGTCACGGTACACTCGAAGAGAACGGCAGCTCATTAACGCTTTGCTATCAACATTGTAGTGGTTAAAACCGGGTGAAAACTTAAGGACCAGCCGGTACTCGCCCAGGTCATAGACAAATGTGTCCTCATAGCCTGACTCCCAGCCTTTGTATCGCATTCCCATAAGTTGCCCAACGGTAGCGGATTTACCTTCCCAGCGAGTCAGGCTGTTACTGGTTGACTCGTCAGGTGTGAGCAGTACCGTGCGGCGCGACAACTGGCGAAAAGGCGGCATAATTTCGTAATCGGCAAAAAGCTGTGCAAATTCACTGCGCATTTCTACTGCCATTTCTAACGGGTGGGCAATGCCAATCAGAGCGTCCGCAGGCAGGTCAATTGGCTCATCTTGCGCATTGCAGAACTCCCCCTCTGCGGCCACACGAAAGGCGTTGAGTAAACGACGCGGTTCATTTGCCGGATAACCCCCCCATATTAATCGCTGGGTAACCAGACGGGTAAAGGGATGATTAACAAACAGAGAATGAAAATCTGCCAGCGACCAGCGTCGGGTGGTACGTAGGGCAGCTTCAAGACGCGGGAGCAGGTTTTTGCTCACCTGAGTAGCATCTTTTTTTAGCCCTTTTAGTCGGGTCAGTGCCTCGGGCGCTTTCAGTTGATCGTCATCGGCGCGCAAACGGGGAACGCTTTTCTGGCGAACGTTTTGCTGATCAAAGATAACCGGGTTGAGGTTTTCATCGAAGCGAACGGTAAACTGCCGGGGACCAAAATCAAAACTCAACGCCTGCGGATCATCAAGGCCCAGGGTTGGGACTAATCTGTCCGCTAGCTCTTCCTGGCTTAGCCCGCGATTTTCTGCGACCACCTGAAGAAATTCCGCCGCGTTATCACGTAAGGGGCGGGATTTAGCCCGTTGCGATATATGATGCAGCTGTATCAGCGCCATATCATTATTCATCAGGGTAAGGATGTTCAGGCCGCTGACAGCACGGGCAGATTTGCCTTCTTGTGGCCAGGCGAGGATCTGTGTCGTCAGATCCCGTGCCGTGCTTTCGTCACCAAAGAGACTTAACGCCAGAAATGCCCAGTTGTCTTTTGCGGGGGCACCAGCTTGTTGCCACGCAGTGAAGAGATCCCAGGCAAAAGCTGCCAGCGTTTGTGGCTGGCAGAACGTTTTCAGTTGTTCCAGCCCGCTATAAAAACGTCCCCCCTGGGTAAAGCGCAGCATTTCGCCGATAATTTCCAGAGCGTCACCGGTAACAGGCTGATTATTAGTGATAAGTCGAGGCCTGGACCACATTGCCGGATGCCAGAAATCAGGGGCTTTTGGAATGCGTGCCGGGTAAATGTCCATTGGACCCTGTTTAAGCAACTGCTCCAGGGCAGACCATACATCTGTACGCTGCCAGCGGTTTGCCACGGTTTGTAGCAATTCGCCATGTCCCTGTTCGTACAGTAAACGCAGGGCAAGTAATGCGGCTTCGCTATTATCGCTGGGTTTGGTAAAGACAAGAGGGATAAGTGCACTAGCCGTATGTTCCGGCCATTGTAAAATCCACTGGCGAGCCAGATCACGCTGCGCCGCGAAACGTCGCCAGACGTGGGCAACAGGCAGCGCCAGTTCTGTTGCGCCAAAATTTAAAATTAACGGAAATGTTTCTTTTGGACGATGTGAAAAAGCCAACAGCAGACCTGGTAGCGCATCCAATCCGAGGATACTGAGAAAATAGTCCTCACCCGCGAACAGATGCTTTTTCTCATTGATACGCAGCCAGAAGGTCAAAGCCATCTCACGCGGCAACTGTGCCAATAAATACAGGTTCCAGACACTCTTTTCCGGACGATAATGTGAGTAGTTGTCATTTTCCCATATGTTAATTAACGCTTCTATGTGACCGCTGCGGAGCGCTTGTTCTGCTAATTGTGCTTCCGGGGAGTTCCAGCCATTCAGGATCTCTTCAACCCGCCCCTGGTAGTAATGCCACTGAACAAAGAGTGAATTGCGTGCAGCATCCAGTTTTCCGGGGAGTATATAATTCAGAAACAGCCATACATCATCCCCAAAACCCAGTTCCTGTAATACAACTCGTCCACTTTTTTGTTCCATGCGTTGCGCAAGAGATTCCGTGCTGAAATAACGGGCAGGCTCAGTGGCGGCAAGCCTCTCTTGTTCGCCTGGTTGCCAGTAAACTTGCGGAGTTAATTCGAGCGGTGCCAAATCAAGACGTGGAGCTGTCATTTTTTTCTTACTACGCCACGGTGGTGAAACGAGGATTTCTGGCAGATTGCTGTTATCGGTGCCATCAATAACCGGTTTGGGCGGTGCCGATAAATAACTCTTCAGCACTGACTGGGGTTGAGTACTTAACCACGGCATCACTTCTGCTGCCAGTTGTGGCTGCGATGCCATCAGCGTTTGTAACAGCGTACGCCAGTATTCATCGCGTGCTTTTTGCTGTGCAGGCAGCTTTTTGTCTTCGATGATTGGATAACCAGGGCGGGCTGGTGGTTCTGTTAACGCCAGCAGTTCTGCCAGTGCGGCGAGCGTCGCATGGGGGAAGTTTTTATGGTATTTAGCTACACGTTGCAGGCTGGGTTTGTTTTTATCAGCCACCAGTAGCAAGGTGCGGATGACTTGCGGATGGTTAATTTGTACCAGCAGACTGCCGCAATCTTCTTTATGGGCATACATCGCGAGGCGCGGAATGGCTGCCAGTCCTTGTTCGCGCAAAAGGGCGGCGCAGGCCGCGTAGCCGAAGTGGTTTTCATGCGACATGTAGCTGGCTTCTCGATCGCTAAATATATCCTGGCTCCAGTAGTGTTCGAGTTTTCTCACCGCTGTGGGGTCATTAGCAACAACTTTTAACCACTCCTTAGAATGAAAATGAGTTCGCGGGCATTCAAGGCCTACCAACTCATTGGCTATTTCTGGTTTTTCCGGGAGGATCAGCGCAATAAAAGGGCGGCGAACTTTGGTTATTCCTGGTAGTGCGGCAATGAGTTTGTCGGCGCAACGCTGCCAGCAGCTTTCCTCTGCCAGAGAGAGATGCTTACGCAGTCGGAGATCGAATTCGTTATAGGTTTCTGAGCGATAACCATAGCCATAATCCTCGTCCTGATACTGCAATGTCACTACCAGAGGATCACTCTCATAACACCGCGCAATAAACTGGCGTGCAATCACCACCTCAGTCGCATATTCCAGCCCCTCTTGTTGGACGATTTCGTCGAGCAACTGTTGGCTGTCATTTTGCGCGATACAGGCTAGCGCCGCCATTGTCCGGGCCGGGATTGAGGGTTTGTGTTCGCCGATCAAGTTGATGGCCTGCGTGATGGCGGACTGCCACTCCAGTGAAAAATTCTCATAACGCCAGACAATGTTTTTTTTCTTCTCAGCTTTTTGTAGCAATTCATCACCCAATGTCTGGATGAGACTTCCAGTGATAACGGACACTGGTTCGCCCGGCCAGCGACGATGACTGAGCGGCGTTTTGCCTTTTTTATATTTCAGTTCCAGTTGGGCGTTATCCGCCAGCCACGGTAATTCCTTGTCCATGCTCTTTCCTTATTCAAACAGGGCTTCAATATCGTTAATTAGCTCGCTGGCGGTGATGGCATCGATTACGGAGAACTGCGCTTCCTGTGTTGAATTACTCCCCCAGCCATATCTTTCTGCTTTGCCTTCCCATAGCCACAGCTTGCTTAAGAGCTGCTCAGCGCTGAGTTCGGCTGGCGACATGCCTACCGCAAAGCCTTCATCGATTTCCATGATTAACGACCAGCGACCCAAAGGTTTGATCATCCATCCGATCCAGCCTCCATCCTGTGGTTCGCCCTTTATCCAGCCTTTATTCGCCAGCCCCATGACCCGACCACTCGGGCATTTTCTGCCTGCCCAGCGGGTCAGTTCACTGGCATTGCGCTCGGCTTCTGTCAGGGCGTAGCTGTTACGGTCGAGCTGGCGGAACGGTGGTAGCAGTTCGTAGTCGGCAAAAAGCTGACCAAAGGCGGCAGCATCCGTTGGTGATATTTCCAGAACGTGAGGAGTGCCGATAGAGATATCGCCTTCCGGCAGGGTGAAAAGATCATCGTCAGCGGTGCTGGAGCTGTTATCTTCTGCTACGCGAAAGCAAGCCAGTAGCTGGTTTTCGGCGCTATAAACGCCCCAAATCAGACGGCGGGTTAAGTGACGAACCAGCGGATGCTCAACCAGGAAGAGCTGGAAGTTTTCCAGCGACCAGCGGCGGCGCAGGCACATGGCGGATTCCAGCCTTGCTACCTGCTGGGCGGCGATGGTACGCGCATCTTTTTTCAGCAATTTGTAGCGGTTAACCGCATCGTTCGCCCGCGTTTCATCATCGCTTTTGTTCGGTTTGGGCAGGTCTTTCAGGCGGCTGCCGGAAACATCACGCACAAACGGTTTTAAGGTTTCATCAAAGCTGACGGTGAACTGCCGTGGGCCAAAATCCAGCAGCAGCGAACCGTTATCATCCAGACCGAGATCCGGTGCTAACCGATCTTCAAGCTCCGCCACCGTGAGTTCGCGGCTCTCGGCAATGTCGGCAATTTTTTCTTTTGCCCGCTCCTGTAATGCTTTGAATTTCAGTTTCTGGGCGATGCCGTTAAGCTGCATAAGGGCGATATCACTACCGATAGCAGCGAGAATATCCAACCCAACGGTGGCGCGTTTATGCTGGGATTCACCAGGCCAGGCGCGTATTAATGGCGTCAGTTTGCGGGCGGTGTCATCGTTACCGAGAACGCCTAACGCAGTGAACGCCCAACTCTCTTTCGACGGCGCGCCAGCGGTCTGCCAGGCGGTAAACAGATCCCAGGCAAATCCCGCCAGTGAGTCGGCGGAACAGACGTCTTTCACCTGCAATAATCCCGGATACAGAGCCTCTTCCTGAGGGAAGCGGAGCATTTCACCGAGGTGGAGGAGGGCGCTATCTGGCAGTGATTGGGCATTTGCTTTTAATACCGGGCGCGTCCAGAGCGATGGCTGATAAAAGGCCGGAAGAGTGGGGATTTTTGTCGGGTGATTATCTAAGGGATCGAGCGCAAGCAGAGCGTTCACCGCATCGGTTACTTCCGGCTGGTTATAACGTCGGGCGATTTCTTGCAGTAATGGCTGATGACCGTTTTCGGTAAGCATACGCAAGGTAGCGCGGGCGTTATCCTGTGCTTCACCGGCTTTGCCGAGCGCCGCAGGCAGCAGGCCGGTAAGGGCATGTTCCGGGTATTTCAACAGCCAGCTACGGGCGTTTTCGCGTAGCGTTTTCAGTTTGTTGAAGGCACGGGCGACGGCAGGAGCCAGCTCACTCGCTGCGAAGTAATTCGTGATGGGCAAGGCTTCTTGTGGATAGCGTGCAAGTGAGTTTACTAACCCAGGTAACCCTTTGAGTCCAAAATGTAACATGGAGTATTCGGTATCGGTATGTGGAGATAGGGTAAGGGCATTCCATGCTTTTACTGCTTTCTCCAGCGGCAATGTTGTCAAAATCCCCAACTGCCAATAATGCCCGGTAGGTGAATGAAACACCTTAAATTCACTTAGTAAGGTTGAATAATCTTCATTTAGCCATGCCTCAACTACCGCTTCGGGAGCTTTAATATATGTACCAGCGATCCGTCGTTGAAAACCCATCCTTGCCAACAGGTTGGTAGTACTTTCTTCATGGCTAACCGTGATGTGTTTTGAATACCAGATATATTTCGCCAAAAGTTGATTACTGATTTCTTCTGTCAGATAACAGATTGGCTCAATGCCTAATGGCGCTAAATCCAGCACCGGAATCGGCGATTTTTTCTTTTTCGAAAGCCAGGGAGGGGAGACTACTACGGCTGGCAGTAGATCGGCGCTGGCATGGTTTGAGGGCTGTGTCAGTTGTTGCTGGCATGATTTCAGTACGGCAACTGCGGGTGTCGAGAGCCAGGGAATGACCTGTTCTGCCAGTGCTGGTTGTGAGATAAGCATTGTCATTAGCATAATGCGCCAACTGTTCTCTTCTTTTTGCCCAAGAAGTTCCGTCAGTGCCGCCATTGCTGCATGTGGGAACGCAGCAATGGCTTTCGTCATCCGATCGTGACAGCGTTTAGTTTGCCCGGCTACACGTATAAGCAGTGTCAATGCGAACGGATGATTGATATGACGCAACACATCGGCGCAGTAGTCACTTGCGGCATAGGGAGCAAATCGGGGCAGGGCTGCAACACCTTGCTCCTGTAATACGGTGGCTGACCATATCGCACCACAATAGTAATCATCAAAAATGGCATATGGTTCGTGATATTTTTCTAATGAGGCAAGAATGTGCTCATCAGTCGCCACTATTTTTAACCACTCAAGCGAGGGTAATTTTTTTTGCCCCAGTAGACGCTGGGCAATTTCATGTGCAATTTCTGGTTTTTCGGGTAATAACAAAGCAATTAATGGTTGCCGCCATTCTGGAATATGTGGAATTGCGGCAATAAGTTTTTGTGCACATTTTTGCCAGAGAGACTCTTCCGTCAGTGATAAATGTTTACGTAGGCGTAATTCAAATCTGGAATATTGCTCCAAGTAGCTAGGTGCAATGCCAGACGGCAGAATAATAATGACATTATTCGCATAATCCCATTCAATATCAATCTGTTGAAGGTGTATTATTACATCAGTAGCATATTCCAGACCGCCTTCCTGGACGATCTGATCCATAACATCCTCACGCACTTTATATCTTGTGCATTTCATTTCAAGTGCCGTGAGTACAGCCATTACTGGTGATGGTAACTGTGTTGTTTTCAGGCCGTCGATCTGACTGATCGCCTGGGCGACGGTGTTTTGCCATTCTAAAGAACAGGCGCTGAAGTCAAATGTGGCTGTTTTATTATCCCGTTGCGACACACTACAGGCTAAGCGACGTAATTGGGTCAATTTGTCTGCTTGCTGAACAGGAACTCCGGGAAAGCGGCGATGACTTAACGTGGTGTGTACAACTTCGGGCGGAAAAACGACAGCAATATCTTTCGCCAGCCACGGTAAAACAGCATCTGTATTTTTGTCAGGCGCACGGGTTTCTGCTACGAAAGAGGGTTGTTCCTGAATAATGGTGGATAAGTCCGCTACCTTGAGAGAGCCCGTTACCGTTTGGGAAGGTTGCAAAGAATTATCCTTCGCTTGCTCCACATACCCCTTCTTCACCTTCTCCGCAATCAGCTTAAGTTCCGCTTTTTCCGCTGCCGCAGCATCTGAAAAACTTTTTATCTGACTTTGCCCTTTGGTGCCAACTTTTCCCCAACTGATATGCAACTCGTTTCCCTGTTGCTCCACCGCCCAGAATTTATGTGATTTTTCGTCCTGATAGATAAAGTGTCTCATTCTGCATCCCTGTAATTTTATCCAGTTGAATGCAGATGCTACCAGTATTTATGCGGGTTAGAGAGAGACAAAATCGCAAGAAAACAACTTTAGGAATTTATAAAGAAAAGGCGCTGTCGATGCAGCGCCTTGAAGGGGGATTATTTCACCTGATGACCCGGTTTAGCACCAGCATCCGGGCTTAGCAGGAAGATATCTTTCCCGCCTGGACCGGCAGCCATCACCATGCCTTCGGAGATTCCAAAGCGCATTTTACGTGGTGCCAGGTTAGCCACCATAATGGTGTGACGACCAATCAGTGCCTGCGGATCCGGGTAGGCAGAACGAATACCGGAGAAGACATTGCGTTTTTCACCGCCGAGATCCAGTGTCAGGCGCAGCAGTTTGTCAGAACCTTCAACAAACTCTGCGTTTTCGATCAGCGCTACGCGCAGGTCAACTTTGGCGAAGTCGTCAAAGGTGATGGTTTCCTGAATCGGATCATCTGCCAGTGGGCCAGTAACTGGCGCGGCAGCTGCTTTCACTTCTTCTTTAGACGCTTCCACCAGTGCTTCAACCTGCTTCATATCGATGCGGTTATACAGTGCCTTGAACGGATTCACTTTGTGGTCCAGCAGCGGTTGCTGGATACCATCCCAGGTCAGTTCCGTATTGAGGAAGGCTTCTGCACGCTCGGTCAGTTTCGGCAGTACCGGCTTCAGGTAAGTCATCAGCACGCGGAACAGGTTGATGCCCATTGAGCAAATCGCCTGCAGGTCAGCATCGCGACCTTCCTGTTTTGCGACTACCCACGGAGCCTGCTCGTCGACATAGCGGTTAGCCAGGTCAGCCAGTGCCATGATTTCGCGCACTGCTTTACCAAATTCACGGCTTTCCCACGCTTCACCAATCACTTCAGCGGCATCGGTAAAGGTTTTGTACAGCTCAGGGTCAGCCAGCTCGCTTGCCAGCACACCGTCAAAACGCTTGTTGATAAAGCCTGCGTTGCGGGAGGCCAGGTTAACCACTTTATTCACGATATCGGCATTCACACGCTGAACGAAATCCTCCAGGTTGAGATCGATATCATCAATGCGCGAAGAGAGTTTCGCAGTGTAGTAGTAACGCAGGCTGTCAGCGTCAAAATGATTCAGCCAGGTGCTGGCTTTAATAAAGGTGCCGCGAGACTTGGACATCTTCGCGCCGTTCACCGTCACATAGCCATGAACAAACAGGTTGGTCGGCTTGCGGAAGTTGCTGCCTTCCAGCATGGCAGGCCAGAACAGGCTGTGGAAGTAAACAATATCTTTACCGATGAAGTGGTACAGCTCGGCGGTGGAGTCTTTCTTCCAGTATTCATCGAAGCTTACGCTGTCGCCGCGCTTGTCGCACAGATTCTTGAAAGAACCCATGTAGCCAATCGGTGCGTCCAGCCAGACGTAGAAATATTTGCCCGGCGCGTTCGGAATTTCAAAACCGAAGTAAGGGGCGTCGCGGGAGATATCCCACTGTTGCAGGCCAGATTCAAACCACTCCTGCATTTTATTTGCCACCTGCTCCTGCAACGCACCGCTGCGGGTCCATGCCTGCAACATTTCGCTGAAAGAGGGCAGATCAAAGAAGAAGTGTTCAGAATCACGCATTACCGGCGTAGCGCCAGAAACCACCGATTTCGGCTCGATCAGTTCAGTCGGGCTGTAGGTCGCGCCGCAGACTTCGCAGTTATCGCCGTATTGATCCGGGGATTTACATTTCGGGCAGGTGCCTTTCACAAAACGGTCCGGCAGGAACATGCCTTTTTCCGGATCGTACAGCTGAGAGATGGTGCGGTTTTTAATAAAACCGTTTTCTTTCAGGCGAGAGTAGATAAGTTCTGACAACTGGCGGTTCTCTTCGCTGTGCGTCGAGTGATAGTTGTCATAGCTGATGTTAAAGCCTGCGAAATCAGTCTGATGCTCCTGACTCATTTCGCCAATCATCTGCTCCGGGGTGATACCAAGCTGCTGAGCTTTCAGCATGATCGGTGTACCGTGGGCATCGTCGGCGCAGATGAAGTTGACCTCGTGGCCGCGCATTCGCTGGTAACGGACCCAGACATCAGCCTGGATGTGCTCCAGCATATGGCCGAGGTGGATTGAGCCGTTAGCGTACGGCAGTGCGCACGTCACCAGAATTTTCTTCGCGACTTGAGTCATAGTAGGCATTACTTCTTAATAGTGAAAAGGGGTTAGATAGTACCAAATGGGAAAATGTTAAGTAAGTACTTCTCTATATTCTTCAGGTAAACTATCAGCTGATGGTTTATTTATACAAAAAAGGAGTCGGGATGAACGAACAATCCCAGGCCAAATCACCAGAAGCCTTGCGCGCAATGGTCGCCGGGACACTGGCCAATTTTCAGCACCCAACCCTGAAGCATAACCTCACCACGCTGAAAGCGTTGCACCATGTCGCCTGGATGGACGACACGTTGCATGTGGAACTGGTTATGCCATTCGTCTGGCATAGCGCGTTTGAAGAGTTAAAAGAGCAATGTAGCGCCGAACTGCTGCGTATCACCGGGGCGAAAGCTATCGACTGGAAACTGTCGCACAATATCGCCACCTTAAAACGCGTGAAGAATCAGCCGGGTATTAATGGTGTGAAGAACATCATTGCGGTCAGTTCCGGTAAAGGCGGCGTGGGTAAATCCTCCACGGCGGTAAACCTGGCGCTGGCACTGGCGGCGGAAGGGGCGAAAGTCGGCATTCTGGACGCCGATATCTACGGCCCATCAATTCCCACCATGCTGGGCGCAGAAAATCAGCGTCCAACTTCGCCGGACGGTACCCATATGGCACCGATTATGTCTCATGGCCTGGCAACCAATTCAATTGGTTATCTGGTCACTGACGACAATGCGATGGTGTGGCGTGGACCGATGGCGAGCAAGGCGTTAATGCAGATGTTGCAGGAAACCTTGTGGCCGGATCTCGACTATCTGGTGCTTGATATGCCGCCAGGCACCGGTGACATTCAATTGACGCTGGCGCAAAACATTCCAGTAACTGGTGCAGTCGTGGTCACCACCCCGCAGGACATCGCGTTGATCGATGCGAAAAAAGGCATTGTGATGTTCGAGAAAGTCGAGGTTCCGGTGCTTGGTATTGTCGAGAACATGAGTGTGCATATTTGCAGTAACTGTGGTCACCATGAACCGATTTTCGGTACCGGTGGTGCTGAGAAACTGGCTGAAAAATACCACACACAGCTGCTGGGGCAGATGCCGTTACACATCTCCTTACGTGAGGATCTCGATAAAGGCACGCCAACGGTTATCAGCCGTCCGGAGAGCGAATTTACCGCTATCTACCGCCAGCTGGCTGACCGCGTTGCAGCTCAGCTCTACTGGCAGGGTGAAGTCATTCCAGGCGAGATTTCCTTCCGCGCGGTCTAACGCCTATTAACCATTCTGGTTATTCTTCATACACCGCAGAGATGTTATATTGATGCGGTGTATTTGTTTTTGCCGCATTAATGAACACTTATTTAATACTGCGAATATTCTGCGGACCTTCGTCCGAAACTCTACAAAGTCGATTGATCGTACAGGCAATGCTTCATTATCATCCTTCGTGGCTGTGTAGTGGATGTACAGCTATAGTTTGTTATGCACTCATTCTATCCAGGCATAACCTTTACTACAGGGATAACGTTCAATGAATAAGTATTGGCTGTCAGGAATTATTTTTCTTGCCTATGGATTGGCTTCTCCCGCGTTCTCTTCAGAGACTGCCACATTAGCGATTAATGGCAGGATCAGTCCCCCAACATGCAGTATGGCTATGGTTAATGGTCAACCTCAACAGCATTGTGGTCAGTTAACGTATAATGTTGACACCCGTCATCTGTTTTCTTCGCCCGTCAAAGGTGTAACGACAGAAGTGGTTGTTGCAGGTAGCGATAGCAAACGTCGAATCGTGTTAAATCGCTACGATTAATTTGGCAACCTGATTTTAATTGCATTTAGAAAGCCGAAATCATTTATATAAATGATTTCGGCTTTTTTATTGATATCAACAATACCATTTACATAAATCTACATTAATTGATAGATGCGATAAATAGTTAATACTCTTAAATATTTGTTGTATTTATATTGCAATGGTTAATTTGTTTTAAATCAATAAAACAATGTGTTTACATTGCGGCAACTTTTTTGATGTGAGAAATTTGTTTCCAAGAGATACAGACTCTTAACAACCAAAAATAAATTTTATTAAGGAACATATTATGAAACGTTCAATTATTGCTGCCGCTGTCTTTTCTTCTTTTTTTATGAGCGCTGGAGTATTTGCTGCAGACGTTGATACCGGAACATTAACTATTAAGGGGAATATTGCAGAATCTCCGTGTAAATTCGAAGCGGGTGGTGATTCAGTAAGTATTAATATGCCGACTGTACCAACCACTGTCTTTGAAGGTAAAGCTAAATATTCTACCTATGATGATGCAGTCGGTGTAACCAGCAGCATGTTAAAAATTAGCTGCCCGAAAGAAGTTGCTGGTGTAAAACTCTCGTTGATTACCAACGATAAAATAACCGGTAACGATAAGGCGATAGCCAGTAGCAACGATACCGTGGGTTACTATCTCTATTTAGGTGATAACAGCGATGTCCTGGATGTTTCTGCACCTTTTAACATTGAGAGTTATAAAACAGCGGAAGGTCAATATGCTATTCCGTTTAAAGCAAAATACCTGAAACTGACAGATAACTCAGTGCAATCAGGTGATGTGTTATCTTCTCTGGTTATGCGTGTGGCGCAGGATTAATAAATAAAATTGTAAGTTTCTCCAGGTAATAAACATGGCCGCTATCCCATGGCGGCCTTTTAATTTAAGAGGCATTAAAATGAAAGGATTATTATCTTTACTCATTTTTTCTATGGTCCTTCCTGCACATGCCGGAATTGTTATCTACGGGACGCGCATTATTTACCCGGCAGAAAATAAAGAAGTGATGGTGCAGTTGATGAACCAGGGAAACCGTTCTTCGCTGCTGCAGGCGTGGATTGATGATGGCGATACGTCATTACCACCAGAAAAAATTCAGGTTCCTTTCATGTTAACGCCACCAGTGGCAAAAATAGGAGCAAATTCCGGGCAGCAAGTAAAAATCAAAATTATGCCGAATAAACTGCCCACTAATAAAGAAAGCATTTTTTATCTGAATGTTCTGGATATTCCACCAAATAGTCCAGAGCAAGAAGGTAAGAATGCACTGAAGTTTGCGATGCAAAACAGAATTAAGTTGTTTTACCGGCCAGCGGGTATTGCTCCGGTAAATAAAGCGACATTTAAAAAATTGCTGGTAAATCGCAGTGGCAATGGTTTGGTGATAAAAAATGACTCAGCTAATTGGGTGACGATTTCGGATGTCAAAGCTAATAATGTCAAAGTCAATTATGAAACTATTATGATTGCCCCCTTAGAAAGTCAGAGTGTTAATGTCAAAAGTAATAATGCAAATAACTGGCATCTGACCATTATCGATGACCATGGCAACTATATTAGTGACAAAATTTAATTGCAGGAGCTGCCTATGTTGAGAATGACCCCACTTGCATCAGCAATCGTAGCGTTATTGCTCGGCATTGAAGCTTATGCAGCTGAAGAAACCTTTGATACCCATTTTATGATAGGTGGAATGAAAGACCAGCAGGTTGCAAATATTCGTCTTGATGATAATCAACCCTTACCGGGGCAGTATGACATCGATATTTATGTCAATAAGCAATGGCGCGGGAAATATGAGATTATTGTTAAAGACAACCCGCAAGAAACATGTTTATCAAGAGAAGTTATCAAGCGGTTAGGCATTAATAGCGATAACTTCGCCAGCGGTAAGCAATGTTTAACATTTGAGCAACTTGTTCAGGGTGGGAGCTATACCTGGGATATCGGGGTTTTTCGTCTCGATTTCAGTGTCCCGCAGGCCTGGGTGGAAGAACTGGAAAGTGGCTATGTTCCACCGGAAAACTGGGAGCGGGGTATTAATGCGTTTTATACCTCTTATTATCTGAGTCAGTATTACAGCGACTATAAAGCGTCGGGTAATAACAAGAGTACATATGTACGTTTTAACAGCGGGTTAAATTTACTGGGGTGGCAACTGCATTCTGATGCCAGTTTCAGTAAAACAAATAACAATCCAGGGGTGTGGAAAAGCAATACCCTGTATCTGGAACGTGGATTTGCCCAACTTCTCGGCACGCTTCGCGTGGGTGATATGTACACATCAAGCGATATTTTTGATTCTGTTCGCTTCAGAGGTGTGCGGTTGTTTCGTGATATGCAGATGTTGCCTAACTCGAAACAAAATTTTACGCCACGGGTGCAGGGGATTGCTCAGAGTAACGCGCTGGTAACTATTGAACAGAATGGTTTTGTGGTTTATCAGAAAGAGGTTCCTCCTGGCCCGTTCGCGATTACAGATTTGCAGTTGGCCGGTGGTGGAGCAGATCTTGATGTCAGCGTGAAAGAGGCGGACGGCTCGGTAACCACCTATCTGGTGCCTTATGCAGCGGTGCCAAATATGCTGCAACCCGGCGTGTCGAAATATGATTTAGCGGCGGGTCGTAGCCATATTGAAGGGGCGAGCAAACAAAGTGATTTTGTCCAGGCGGGTTATCAGTATGGTTTTAATAATTTATTGACGCTGTATGGTGGCTCGATGGTCGCGAATAATTATTACGCGTTTACTTTGGGGGCTGGCTGGAATACACGCATTGGTGCCATTTCCGTCGATGCCACTAAGTCGCATAGTAAACAAGACAACGGCGATGTGTTTGACGGGCAAAGTTATCAAATTGCCTACAACAAATTTGTGAGCCAAACGTCGACGCGTTTTGGTCTGGCGGCCTGGCGTTATTCGTCGCGTGATTACCGGACATTTAACGATCACGTTTGGGCAAACAATAAAGATAATTATCGCCGTGATGAAAACGATGTCTATGACATTGCCGATTATTACCAGAACGATTTTGGCCGCAAAAATAGCTTTTCCGCCAATATGAGCCAGTCATTGCCAGAAGGTTGGGGGTCTGTGTCATTAAGTACGTTATGGCGAGATTACTGGGGGCGTAGCGGCAGTAGTAAGGATTATCAGTTGAGTTATTCCAACAACCTGCGACGGATAAGCTATACCCTCGCGGCAAGCCAGGCTTATGACGAGAATCATCATGAAGAGAAACGTTTTAATATTTTTATATCGATTCCCTTTGATTGGGGTGATGACGTTTCGACGCCTCGTCGGCAAATATATATGTCTAACTCAACGACGTTTGATGATCAGGGGTTTGCCTCAAATAATACGGGATTATCAGGAACAGTAGGGAGTCGGGATCAGTTCAATTATGGTGTCAACCTGAGTCATCAACATCAGGGAAATGAAACGACAGCTGGGGCGAATTTGACCTGGAACGCGCCGGTTGCGACAGTGAATGGCAGTTATAGTCAGTCGAGTACTTATCGACAGGCTGGAGCCAGTGTTTCAGGGGGCATTGTCGCCTGGTCGGGTGGCGTTAATCTGGCGAACCGTCTTTCCGAAACGTTTGCTGTGATGAATGCGCCAGGAATTAAAGATGCTTATGTCAATGGGCAAAAATATCGCACAACAAACCGTAATGGAGTGGTGATATACGACGGAATGACACCTTATCGGGAAAATCACCTGATGCTGGATGTGTCGCAAAGCGATAGCGAAGCAGAATTACGTGGCAACCGGAAAATTGCCGCCCCTTATCGCGGCGCGGTTGTACTGGTTAATTTTGATACCGATCAGCGCAAGCCATGGTTTATAAAAGCGTTAAGAGCAGATGGGCAATCATTAACGTTTGGTTATGAAGTCAATGATATCCATGGTCATAATATTGGCGTTGTCGGCCAGGGAAGTCAGTTATTTATTCGCACCAATGAAGTACCGTCATCGGTTAATGTGGCAATTGATAAGCAACAAGGACTTTCATGCACAATCACCTTCGGTAAAGAGATTGATGAAAGTAGAAATTATATTTGCCAGTAATAGTCAGGTGGTTCTATGGAAATTCGCATAATGCTATTTATATTAATGATGATGGTTATGCCTGTGAGCTATGCGGCATGTTATAGTGAGTTATCTGTTCAGCACAACTTGGTTGTTCAGGGGGATTTTGCACTTACTCAAACACAAATGGCGACATATGAGCATAATTTTAATGATTCGTCATGCGTAAGTACAAATACTATCACCCCTATGAGCCCGTCGGATATTATTGTTGGACTTTATAACGATACCATTAAATTAAATTTACATTTTGAATGGACCAATAAAAATAACATCACGTTGTCAAATAATCAGACCAGTTTCACCAATGGTTATTCGGTAACGGTGACACCTGCGGCCAGTAATGCAAAAGTGAATGTTTCTGCGGGGGGCGGCGGTTCAGTGATGATTAATGGTGTTGCAACATTATCCAGTGCTTCATCATCGACACGCGGGAGTGCCGCAGTACAATTTCTACTGTGTTTATTAGGTGGCAAGTCATGGGATGCATGTGTAAATAGCTACAGAAATGCATTGGCACAAAATGCAGGTGTCTATTCCTTTAATCTGACATTGTCATACAACCCGATAACCACAACCTGCAAACCGGACGATTTATTAATTACTTTAGACAGTATTCCCGTTTCACAATTACCAGCCACAGGTAACAAAGCAACAATAAATAGTAAACAAGGGGATATTATTCTGCGTTGTAAAAATTTATTAGGTCAACAAAATCAAACATCACGGAAAATGCAGGTGTATTTATCAAGTTCTGACTTGTTAACCAACAGCAACACAATACTGAAAGGTGCGGAAGATAATGGCGTAGGATTTATTCTTGAAAGTAATAGTTCGCCAGTCACACTTTTAAATATCACTAACAGCAGTAAAGGATACACAAATTTAAAAGAAATTGCGGCAAAGTCAAAACTTACAGATACAACGGTTTCAATTCCGATAACAGCCAGTTACTACGTCTACGATACAAACAAAGTTAAATCTGGCGCACTGGAAGCAACCGCATTAATCAACGTGAAATACGACTAATAACAAGCAAGACGAGCAAGTGGCTAATAATAAGAAATAATAAGGTGTCTGCATTTCCCCCTCTCTCCGAGGGGGCTTTTTTTAGCGATGATAAAAAATCTCACCGTCGTAGGCTTTAATGATTTTTCCGTCGGTGTCGCTGATCAACACGTACGCGCCACCCATATAGGTCCAGTGGGTTCCGGCGTCAGGTGCGGGCAGGTTACGCAACTGCCACTGCTTAATGTTGTACTCATCGGTACGGTACATTTCTGGTACGGTGTCCCCTGGTTTGAAATGCTTAAAGTCAGCAATGAAACTGCTTAACTCATACTTAGAAATTCCCGAGGTATTGGTCGAACCCGCGGTGGCTGGTGCGGCCCAGGCGGCACTGGTAACCAGCAAAAGCGCACCCAGCAACATCTTATTTTTAATGGTCATAAACTCTCCACTTTGGGGATCTGTAATATCAGTCGCATATCTTTCCTGCCATACAATATAACTGACAAGCGATATTTTGTTAGTGATCCCATGATTTCGTAAAAAGTGTAAATGAAAGGATGCCCTAAAAGCATCCTTAGCGAGCAGAGAGTCAGCGGAAATAGCTGATTTAAGAATCATCCTGGGCTGAAGATAACATGCAAGCCTAAAGGATTGAGTTATCGCATTATGCCCATGAAGCCATGTACGCCCATATACACACCAACTAAGCCAATCAACAGACTGGAAAAATAGGGGGCGCGTTTAGCGAGAGTGTTAAATCCGCTCCAGCGTTTTGCGACCTGCTGAACGCTGATTGCTGCGCCAACGCCTACGGTGACAAGCGTTAACGCCAGGCCAATGCTGAAACTGACGACCAGTGTTGCGCCCAGTGTCAGGGCTTTCAACTGAATGCATATCAACAGCACGGTAATTGCTGCCGGGCAGGGGATAAGGCCACCGGTTAAGCCAAATAGCAAAATTTGCCAGTTGGTGACCTCTCTACCATCAAAGCGTCGTTTAATGTCATTGGCATGGGCTCGTGCATGGGCATCCTGATACTCGCCATGTTCGTGATGGTGATGATGTCCATGGTCGTGGTGATCTTCGTGATCGTGGTGATGATGCTCATAATCATGCCCGTGCATATTCTCCAGCCAGTTGCGTTCGCCGCGCCAGGTACGCCAGAACATCCAGAACGCGGTGCCAATAATGATCACTGCGGAAATCAGCTGGAGCCACGGTTCTGCTGATTGAGCAGTAAAGCGCTTACTGATCACCATCCCGCCAAAGGCAATCAACCAGACCACCGCGGTATGCGAAATGGTTGCTGCCAGTCCGAGCATCACCGCCTGTTTAATGGTGCCTTTGATGGCGATGATAAACGCCGCCATCATCGTTTTTGAGTGCCCTGGTTCCAGGCCATGAAGCGCACCAAGTAAGATGGCGCTGGGGATGAAGAACCAGGCGTTTCCTTGCTGAAGAAGAGTTGTAAATTCGGTCATGATAATAATTCTTAGTATTAATTCGGCAATCTGATTCTACTCCCCCCCAGTACCTGATACTACCCCCCAGTAGATTAATAGTGCTATGATTTTTCATGTTCTTGTTAACCAGGTGTTGCCATGTCTCATACAATCCGTGATAAACAGAAACTGAAAGCGCGTGCCAGTAAGATTCAGGGCCAGGTCGTGGCGCTCAAGAAAATGCTCGACGAGCCGCACGAATGCGCTGCAGTTTTACAACAGATTGCTGCTATCCGTGGCGCGGTAAACGGTCTGATGCGGGAAGTGATTAAAGGTCATCTAACGGAACATATCGTTCACCAGGGGGATGAGCTAAAACGTGAAGAAGATCTGGATGTCGTTCTGAAGGTGCTGGATTCATATATCAAATAATTTATTAACGCGATTGTAAAACTGCCGTTTTTCCTCGTTTACAACGCGTGCGCTGGACATTACCATCCTCCTCTGCGATTTATCATCGCAACCAAACGACTCGGGGTGCCCTTCTGCGTGAAGGCTGAGAAATACCCGTATCACCTGATCTGGATAATGCCAGCGTAGGGAAGTCACGGACCACCAGGTCATTGCTTCTTCACGTTATGGCAGGAGCAAACTATGCAAGTCGACCTGCTGAGTTCAGCGCAATCTGCGCACACGTTACACCTTTTTCACCAACATTCCCCTCTTGTGCACTGCATGACCAACGATGTGGTGCAAACCTTTACTGCCAATACCTTGCTGGCGCTCGGTGCATCGCCAGCGATGGTTATCGAAACCGAAGAGGCCAGTCAGTTTGCGGCTATCGCCAGTGCCTTGTTGATTAACGTTGGCACACTGACGCAGCCACGCACACAGGCGATGCGTGCTGCCGTTGAGCAAGCAAAAAGCTCTCAAACACCCTGGACGCTTGATCCAGTAGCGGTGGGTGCGCTCGATTATCGCCGCCATTTTTGTCATGAACTTTTATCTTTTAAACCGGCAGCGATACGTGGTAATGCTTCGGAAATCATGGCATTAGCTGGCATTGCTAATGGTGGGCGGGGAGTGGATACCACTGACGCCGCAGCTAACGCGATACCCGCTGCACAAACACTGGCACGGGAAACTGGCGCAATCGTCGTGGTCACTGGCGAGGTGGATTATGTTACCGATGGACATCGTATCATTGGCATTCACGGTGGCGATCCGTTAATGACCAAAGTGGTAGGAACTGGCTGTGCATTATCGGCGGTTGTCGCTGCCTGTTGTGCGTTACCAGGCGATATGCTGGAAAATGTCGCATCTGCCTGTCACTGGATGAAACAAGCCGGAGAACGCGCAGTCGCCAGAAGCGAGGGGCCAGGCAGTTTTGTTCCACATTTCCTTGATGCGCTCTGGCAATTGACGCAGGAGGTGCAGGCATGAAACGAATTAACGCTCTGACGATTGCCGGTACTGATCCGAGTGGTGGTGCGGGGATTCAGGCCGATCTTAAAACCTTCTCGGCACTTGGCGCTTATGGTTGCTCAGTTATTACTGCACTGGTGGCGCAAAATACCCGTGGCGTACAGTCGGTGTATCGCATTGAGCCTGATTTTGTCGCCGCCCAGCTCGATTCGGTGTTCAGCGATGTGCGAATCGATACCACTAAAATCGGTATGTTGGCGGAAACCGATATTGTTGAAGCGGTGGCAGAACGGTTGCAACGTTATCAGATCCAAAACGTGGTACTCGACACCGTTATGCTGGCAAAAAGCGGCGACCCGCTGCTTTCACCTTCGGCGGTTGCTACGCTGCGCAGTCGATTATTGCCACAGGTTTCATTAATAACGCCAAACTTGCCCGAAGCTGCCGCCTTGCTCGACGCGCCACACGCGCGCACCGAACAGGAAATGCTGGAACAAGGGCGATCGCTGTTGGCGATGGGCTGTGGCGCAGTGCTAATGAAAGGTGGTCATCTGGATGATGAGCAAAGCCCGGACTGGCTGTTTACCCGCGAGGGTGAACAACGGTTTACCGCACCGCGCATTATGACCAAAAACACCCACGGCACTGGTTGTACACTCTCTGCGGCGTTGGCTGCACTACGCCCGCGCCATACAAACTGGGCTGACACCGTACAGGAGGCAAAAAGCTGGCTTTCATCGGCGTTAGCCCAGGCCGACACGCTGGAAGTTGGTCACGGTATTGGTCCGGTTCACCACTTCCACGCCTGGTGGTGAGCACCGTACTATAGCTGCTTTGGTTATTGTCAGTCTTTTGCACTGACATTCAGGGATGAAACCAATGCAGCTAAGAATTACCAGTCGAAAAAAACTCACCTCTCTATTATGCGCTCTTGGGCTAATTTCCATCGTTGCAATTTATCCGCGTCAGACGGTGAATTTTTTCTATTCGACAGCAATTCAGATTAAAGACTACATCCATTTCTACGGTTATCGCCCGGTTAAATCTTTCGCTATTCGCATTCCTGCCAGTTACACCATTCACGGAATAGATGTTTCTCGCTGGCAGGAGCGGATCGACTGGCAGCGGGTGGCAAAAATGCGCGACAACGGTATCCGCTTACAGTTTGCTTTTATTAAGGCGACGGAAGGCGAAAAGCTGGTGGACCCCTATTTTTCGCGTAACTGGCAACTAAGCCGCGAAAATGGCCTGCTGCGCGGGGCGTATCATTATTTCTCCCCGTCGGTAGCAGCGCCGGTTCAGGCACGATTATTTCTGCAAACGGTGGATTTCTCACAAGGCGATTTCCCTGCCGTGCTGGACGTAGAAGAACGGGGAAAATTATCGGCAAAAGAATTACGCAAGCGGGTAAGTCAGTGGCTAAAAATGGTCGAAAAAAGTACGGGAAAAAAGCCGATTGTTTACTCAGGAGCCGTTTTTTATCACACCAATCTGGCGGGCTATTTCAATGAATATCCGTGGTGGGTGGCTCACTACTATCAACGTCGTCCGGACAATGACGGCATGGCCTGGCGTTTCTGGCAGCATTCCGACCGTGGGCAGGTAGATGGCATTAATGGTCCGGTGGATTTTAATGTGTTTAATGGCACAGAGGAGGAGTTGCAGGCATTCGTTGATGGGATTAAAGAAACGCCTTAAATAAGAAGCAGTGATATACTCCCACCAGACTCCCCGGCAGGAAAAAGACAAATGGAACAAGCGCATACCCAGCTTATCGCTCAGTTGAACGAGCGTATTTTAGCGGCGGATAACACGCCGCTTTATATTAAGTTTGCCGAAACGGTAAAAAATGCCGTGCGCAGCGGGGTGCTGGAGCATGGCAATATTTTGCCCGGTGAGCGTGATTTAAGTCAGTTAACCGGTGTTTCGCGCATTACGGTGCGCAAGGCGATGCAGGCGCTGGAAGAAGAGGGTGTGGTGACGCGTTCGCGCGGTTACGGCACGCAGATCAACAACATCTTCGAATACTCGTTGAAAGAAGCGCGAGGTTTTTCTCAGCAGGTGGTATTGCGCGGGAAAAAGCCCGATACGCTATGGGTTAACAAGCGTGTCGTGAAATGTCCCGAAGAAGTCGCGCAGCAGCTGGCGGTCGAAGCAGGAAGTGATGTCTTTTTGCTTAAGCGTATTCGCTATGTCGATGAAGAAGCGGTATCGATTGAGGAATCGTGGGTTCCGGCGCATTTAATTCATGATGTTGATGCCATCGGGATTTCACTTTATGACTATTTCCGCAGCCAGCACATTTACCCACAACGTACGCGTTCCCGCGTTAGCGCCCGGATGCCGGATGCCGAGTTTCAGTCACATATTCAGTTAGATAGCAAAATACCGGTGCTGGTGATCAAGCAAGTGGCGCTTGACCAACAGCAACGGCCTATTGAGTACAGCATTAGCCACTGTCGCAGCGATCTATACGTTTTTGTGTGCGAGGAGTAGTTCCTCGCGCGTTGGCGCACAATCACCGCCCCGATGCCCGACAACCCACGACGCCACTGCATTGCCCAGTAATACGGCATCCGCCAGTGGCAGACCAGAGGCCAGCCCGGCAAGTACGCCACCGGCATGACTGTCGCCCGCCCCAATGGTGTCGACAACTTGCGTTGGAAATGCCGGAATGCAGCCAGAAGCGTCGTTGCTGAAATACCATGCGCCTTCTTTATCGAGACGAACGATCAACGGCGCGGCAAATTTCTCCTGCCATTGCTTGCCAAGTGTTGTTATCTCTGCGGATAAAGCAAAACGTTCGGCGGCAATCTCAGCCTCTTGACGATTGAGTGATACTAAAGGTCGACAGGCCATGATCCGCGCCAGTAATGCGTCCGGGATATCGCCGATACGTGGGCCAAAATCGATAAACGGCGTCACGTCTTGCAGCTTTTCCAGCCATTCCACTAACAATTCGCCGCAGGGCGAGGCCAGTTGATAACCGGAAAAATAGAGCAGGTTGCCAGGCGCAACGGTTAATCGTGCCAACCATTGGCGATTCCATTGATTTTCCACACCGCTGAATGACATAAAAGTGCGTTCGCCATCCGGCTCAACCAGTGCCAGACACCAGCCGTTATCACCTTCGGCGTTATCGATCAGGCTGATTAAGCCCTCTTTTGCCATCCGGTTGCGAATAATCTCCGCCCACACGCCCTGACCGAGCGGCAAGGCATTACCCGCTTCGATGCCGAGGCGCTTTAACGCCACGGCAATATTCAGTGCGCAGCCGCCAACGTTAACGCTCTGCTGCTTCAGTTCGATATCGCACCCACGCCAGGGGAGGGCATAAGCGTCGGCGATCACATCAATGACCGCCGCGCCGACGACCATCACCGGCTGACGCGAGGTTAATTCAGGCAGCAGCGTGTGTAATCGAGCGCCGCTCATACCGCCTCCCGTTGTTGACGATATTTCGCCAGCGCTGTGGCATAGCGGTTGAAATCAAGCTGATTTACCGCATCCAGTTCCGCCTTTAATGCAGGATCGATAGCGTTAACGCCATGCAACGCGCCGCAAATCGCCGTCGCCATAGCGCCGATGGTGTCTGTGTCGCCGCCAAGGTTAGCGCACAGGACGGCGCAGCGATTCGGGTCGGTTTGTGCCAGTTCAACCAGCGCAATGGCGCACGGAACGGACTCAATAGTGCTGGTACCTGCGCCAACGACCTGGTAAAGCTGTTCGCTGGCGGATTCGGTGCCGTCGGCATTGCGCACAATTTTCAGCGCAATCTCCAGACGTGCTGCCAGTGAGGCGCTGAAGGTAGTGATGCGTTTTTGCTGTGCATGTCGCGCAATTGAAGGCAGGGAATCAACAATCGCTGACCAGCTTTCTCCGTCAATGGCACGAGAAATCGCCCATGCGATGACTACCGCACCTGCAACTGCCAGATCGGATTTATGGGTCGGGCTCGACGCCAGCGCCACATCATCAATAAAGGAATCAACATCACGCGCCGGAAGCAAACAACCTAATGGCGAGACGCGCATCGCTGCGCCGTTGGTCACGCCGTTGTTTTCCAGTTCAGCAACGGGTTTACCGTCGCGAATGGCGTTAAGCGCAATCTTCGAGGTCGGACCTAGTACGTTTTTGTTAAAGGCGTCGAAACGCAGCGCCCAGTCGAGAATATTACGCCCAATCAGATCCGGATCGATCTTGCCTTCACGTTCCAGTAACGCATCCGCCAGACACAGCGCCATCGAGGTATCGTCGGTGAATTCGGCGCGGTTAAAATAACAGGCCGCGTTATTCTCCTTTGGTCCAGGCAGAAAACGGTCAATCCAGCCAAAGTGTGCTTTAACGCGGCTGCGTGGCCAAAGCTCGGAGGGCATCCCCATCGCATCCCCTAACGCCTGCCCATAAAGAGCACCGAGAATACGTTCTGTTTTCATTTAACTTCCCCTTGTGTCAACGCAATATCGCGATCATCGACCTTGATAGCCGTAATTTCGTTGTCGGATTCGCGGAAAAAAATCATGAACAGCACGGCGATAATGGCAATCATCACCGCGCCGAAAGTCCACATCCCGGACCAGTTGAAAGTCAGCCCGTTTACCGGTTCCGGATAAGCGAACATCTTTTCCATCATCACACCGCCAAGACGATAGCCGAGCAAACTGCCGAAGCCCTGGCAGCAGAGCGTGATCAGCCCCTGCGCGGCGGTACGCATATGCACGGGGGCTTTTTTATCGACATAGATGTAAGCGGTAACGTAGTAAAAATCGTAACTTACGCCGTGAAGCAAAATACCGAGGAACAGTAACGCGTAAGTGAAATATTCATCCGCACTACCGTAAATAAAGAAGCCATAGCGGATCGCAGCGGTGACCAGACCAAGCAATAATACCTTTTTGATACCAAAGCGTTTAGTGAAAAACGGCAATGCCAGCATAAAGAAGATTTCAGAGAACTGGCCGAGCGTCATCCAGCCGGTGGCGTTTTTCATGCCAACTTCGGTCAGATAACCGTTGGCAAAGATGTAATAGAACGCCAGTGGCATCGCAAACAGGAATGAACAGAAGAAAAAGACGAGGAAGTTTTTATCGCGCAGCAGGATCAGCGCATCCAGGCCGAGCATGACTTTAATGTCCATTTTGCCGGTGCTTTTTGGCGGCGTGTCGGGCAGGAAAAACGCAAACACACCGAGCAGAGCAGAACTTCCGGCGGTAATCAGCAGCGGGATGTTAGTCGGTGAGATATCGGCATACCCCAGCATTTGCGGCAAGAAACCACATGCCAGACCAGAGGCAATCCAGCCGATAGTGCCCATCACACGAATGCGCGGGAAATCACGCTCCACATCCGGCACGTTGGCAAAAGCGATACTGTTAGTCAGCGCAATGGTCGGCATATAGGTTAGCGAGTAGGCCAGCAGTAACGGGAAGAACCCGGCAAAAGTGGTCTGTTGCGCAGCGAAATACATCAGCAGCGCGCCTGCGAACATCAATACCGCCAGCACTTTTTGCGCCGAGAAAAAGCGGTCAGTGATGGAGCCAACCAGAATTGGCGACAGGATCGCCGCAATGGCTGTGCAGGCATACGACCAGCCAATTTCTCCGGCACTAAAACCGCTTTTACTTAACCACAACCACAATGGCACAAACCACGCGCCCCAGATAAACCATTCAACAAACATCATGAACGACAGCTTTGCTGTTGTTTTCATCTTTTAATTCCTTCATGACAGGTAATGTAAGGTACGCGATGACAATACCACTTAATAATACCTTTTAAATACCTTTGCGGTGAAAACTTGACCGCGCTAACATTTTTTCTGATGAATCGAGCCAACAGAAAACGCTGAAAAAACATCCAAAAGATGGAAAAACTCGCCCGTAACGACCAGGATTATGATTGCCCGCAAAAGGCGGGCCAGGACAATCCATAGCCGATATCCAATCGGAATTTACGGGAGCATAGTAATGACAGATATTGCGCAGTTGCTTGGCAAAGACGCCGACAACCTTTTACAGCACCGTTGTATGACAATTCCTTCTGACCAGCTTTATCTCCCCGGACATGACTACGTAGACCGCGTAATGATTGACAATAATCGCCCGCCAGCGGTGTTACGTAATATGCAGACGTTGTACAACACCGGGCGTCTGGCTGGCACAGGATATCTTTCTATTCTGCCGGTTGACCAGGGCGTTGAGCACTCTGCCGGAGCTTCATTTGCTGCTAACCCGCTCTACTTTGACCCGAAAAACATTGTTGAACTGGCGATCGAAGCGGGCTGTAACTGTGTGGCGTCAACTTACGGCGTGCTGGCGTCGGTATCGCGGCGTTATGCGCATCGCATTCCATTCCTCGTCAAACTTAATCACAACGAGACGCTAAGTTACCCGAATACCTACGATCAAACGCTGTATGCCAGCGTGGAGCAGGCGTTCAACATGGGCGCGGTTGCGGTTGGTGCGACTATCTATTTTGGCTCGGAAGAGTCACGTCGCCAGATTGAAGAAATTTCTGCGGCTTTTGAACGTGCGCACGAGCTGGGTATGGTGACAGTGCTGTGGGCCTATTTGCGTAACTCCGCCTTTAAGAAAGATGGCGTTGATTACCATGTTTCCGCCGACCTGACCGGTCAGGCAAACCATCTGGCGGCAACCATCGGTGCAGATATCGTCAAACAAAAAATGGCGGAAAATAACGGCGGCTATAAAGCAATTAATTACGGTTACACCGACGATCGTGTTTACAGCAAATTGACCAGCGAAAACCCGATTGATCTGGTGCGTTATCAGTTAGCTAACTGCTATATGGGTCGGGCTGGGTTGATAAACTCCGGCGGTGCTGCGGGCGGTGAAACTGACCTCAGCGATGCAGTGCGTACTGCGGTTATCAACAAACGCGCTGGCGGAATGGGGCTGATTCTTGGACGTAAGGCGTTCAAGAAATCGATGGCTGACGGCGTGAAACTGATTAATGCCGTGCAGGACGTTTATCTCGATAGCAAAATTACTATTGCCTGATACGCCTCATACGAACAGCACCACCCCGTAGGACGGATAAGGCGTTTACACTGCATCCGGCAACCTATGCCTGATGCGACGCGGAAGCGTCTTATCATGCCTACATAGCACTGCCACGTATGTTTACACCGCATCCGGCATAAAAACACGCGCACTTTGCTACGGCTTCCCTATCGGGAGGCCGTTTTTTTTGCCTTTTACTCCTCGAACAATTTTCACATTGTCGTTTTTGTGATCGTTATCTCGACATTTAAAAACAAATCATTTCATTATATTTTGAAATCGAAAGCAAACGACAGGATATGAAAATGTACGTGGTATCGACAAAGCAGATGCTGAACAACGCACAGCGCGGCGGTTATGCGGTTCCGGCATTCAATATTCACAATCTCGAAACGATGCAAGTGGTGGTGGAAACCGCTGCCAACCTGCATGCGCCGGTCATCATCGCCGGAACGCCTGGCACATTTACTCATGCTGGTACAGAAAATCTGTTGGCGCTGGTCAGCGCGATGGCGAAGCAATATCACCATCCACTGGCAATTCATCTCGACCATCACACGAAATTTGACGATATCGCTCAGAAGGTTCGTTCTGGCGTGCGCTCAGTCATGATTGACGCCTCGCATTTGCCTTTTGCGCAAAATATTTCACGGGTCAAAGAGGTGGTGGATTTTTGCCATCGCTTTGATGTCAGCGTCGAAGCGGAGCTGGGGCAACTTGGCGGCCAGGAAGATGATGTGCAAGTCAATGAAGCCGATGCTTTTTATACCAACCCCGCTCAGGCGCGTGAATTTGCCGAGGCAACCGGAATTGATTCCCTGGCGGTCGCCATCGGCACGGCTCATGGGATGTATGCCAGCGCACCGGCGCTTGATTTTTCTCGACTGGAGAACATTCGCCAGTGGGTGAACTTACCGCTGGTGCTGCATGGCGCGTCAGGGTTATCGACTAAGGATATTCAGCAAACCATCAAACTGGGGATATGCAAAATCAACGTTGCAACGGAGCTGAAAAATGCCTTCTCGCAGGCGTTAAAAAATTACCTGACCGAGCACCCTGAAGCGACCGATCCCCGGGATTATTTGCAGTCGGCTAAATCCGCAATGCGCGATGTGGTGAGCAAAGTGATTGCCGATTGTGGCTGCGAGGGCAGGGCATAACGCACCTGCCATTTAATAAGGAAAAAACATGAAAACGTTAATTGCCCGGCATAAAGCTGGTGAACATATCGGCATATGTTCAGTCTGTTCTGCCCATCCGTTGGTTATCGAAGCGGCGCTGGCATTTGATCGCAACAGCACGCGCAAAGTGCTGATTGAAGCAACGTCAAACCAGGTCAATCAATTTGGCGGTTATACCGGAATGACACCGGCAGACTTTCGCGAATTTGTTTTTACGATTGCCGATAAAGTTGGGTTTGCACGCGAACGCATTATTCTCGGCGGCGATCATCTGGGGCCAAACTGCTGGCAGCAAGAAAATGCGGATGTGGCGATGGAAAAATCCGTCGAGCTGGTAAAGGAATATGTTCGTGCCGGTTTCAGTAAAATTCATCTTGATGCGTCAATGTCCTGCGCGGGGGATCCCATACCGTTAGCACCAGAAACGGTTGCGGAACGAGCTGCTGTGCTTTGCTTTGCTGCGGAAAGTGTGGCGACAGATTGCCAGCGTGAGCAACTGAGCTATGTCATTGGCACCGAAGTTCCGGTTCCGGGCGGTGAGGCCAGCGCCATTCAGTCAGTACACATCACCCATGTTGAAGATGCCGCCAATACTTTACGTACGCATCAAAAGGCCTTTATTGCCCGTGGGCTGACAGAGGCGTTAACACGCGTGATTGCCATCGTGGTGCAGCCGGGCGTGGAATTTGATCACAGCAATATTATCCATTATCAGCCGCAGGAAGCGCAGCCGCTGGCGCAATGGATAGAAAGCACCCGAATGGTTTATGAAGCACATTCTACCGATTACCAGACCCGGACGGCTTATTGGGAATTAGTCCGCGATCACTTTGCAATATTGAAAGTCGGTCCCGCATTAACCTTTGCTTTACGCGAGGCGATATTTGCACTGGCACAAATTGAGCAGGAACTTATCGCCCCTGAAAATCGCAGCGGTTGCCTGGCGGTAATTGAAGAAGTGATGCTCGACGAACCGCAATACTGGAAAAAATATTATCGTACGGGTTTTAACGATTCATTACTGGATATTCGTTACAGCCTGTCGGATCGTATTCGTTATTACTGGCCGCATAGTCGGATTAAAAATAGCGTCGAAACGATGATGGTGAATCTTGAAGGCGTGGACATCCCACTGGGCATGATTAGTCAGTATCTTCCCAAACAATTTGAACGCATTCAGTCCGGGGAATTATCAGCAATACCGCATCAGCTGATTATGGATAAAATTTATGATGTTTTGCGCGCCTATCGCTACGGCTGTGCGGAATAAGGACGGTATATGACTAACCTGTTTGTTCGTAGCGGAATTTCTTTTGTCGATCGTAGCGAAGTTTTAACCCATATCGGTAATGAGATGCTCGCGAAAGGTGTGGTTTATGATACCTGGCCACAGGCATTAATTGCCAGAGAAGCAGAATTCCCTACCGGGATAATGCTTGAGCAGCACGCCATTGCTATACCGCATTGTGAGGCGATTCATGCTAAGTCGTCAGCCATTTATCTGTTAAGGCCAACAAATAAAGTTCATTTTCAGCAAGCGGATGATGATAACGACGTGGAGGTGTCGTTGGTTATTGCGTTGATTGTGGAAAATCCGCAGCAGCAATTGAAACTTTTACGCTGTTTATTTGGCAAGTTACAACAGCCCGATATCGTCGAGACACTAATTACTCTTCCTGAAACTCAGTTAAAGGAATACTTCACAAAGTATGTTTTAGATTCAGACGAATAAATCCCTCTGTAACAATAAAAAGGACTATTTATGAAACGCAAGATTATTGTCGCTTGCGGAGGCGCGGTTGCGACCTCTACGATGGCGGCGGAAGAAATTAAAGAGTTGTGTCAGAATCATAATATTCCTGTTGAATTAATCCAGTGTCGGGTTAATGAAATAGAAACCTATATGGATGGTGTGCATTTGATATGCACCACTGCCAAAGTGGATCGTAGTTTTGGCGATATTCCGTTAGTTCACGGCATGCCTTTTATTTCTGGTGTCGGTATCGAAGCATTACAAAATAAAATTCTGACTATCTTACAGGGGTGACCTATGTTTTCAGAAGTCATGCGTTATATTCTCGACCTCGGCCCTACGGTGATGCTTCCGATTGTCATCATTATTTTTTCTAAAATATTAGGCATGAAGGCAGGCGATTGCTTTAAAGCGGGTCTGCATATCGGGATTGGCTTTGTTGGCATTGGCCTTGTGATTGGCTTAATGCTGGATTCCATTGGCCCGGCGGCGAAAGCGATGGCGGAAAATTTCGACCTGAATCTGCATGTGGTCGATGTTGGCTGGCCGGGCTCTTCACCAATGACCTGGGCGTCGCAAATTGCGCTGGTGGCGATTCCGATTGCGATTCTGGTTAACGTGGCGATGTTACTGACCCGTATGACGCGGGTGGTAAATGTTGATATCTGGAATATCTGGCATATGACCTTCACCGGCGCGTTGCTGCATCTGGCAACCGGTTCATGGATGATAGGGATGGCAGGTGTGGTAATTCACGCGGCGTTTGTTTATAAGCTCGGCGACTGGTTTGCCCGCGATACCCGAAATTTCTTTGAGCTGGAAGGTATTGCTATTCCGCACGGTACGTCGGCGTATATGGGGCCGATTGCGGTGCTGGTCGATGCTATCATCGAGAAAATCCCAGGCGTTAACCGAATTAAATTTAGCGCCGACGATATTCAGCGCAAATTTGGTCCATTTGGCGAGCCTGTCACCGTGGGTTTTGTGATGGGGCTGATTATCGGCATCCTCGCGGGTTACGATGTCAAAGGTGTATTGCAGCTGGCGGTAAAAACGGCGGCAGTGATGCTGCTAATGCCACGGGTGATTAAACCCATCATGGATGGTTTAACGCCCATCGCTAAGCAGGCTCGTAGTCGTTTACAGGCGAAGTTCGGCGGTCAGGAGTTCCTGATTGGCCTTGATCCGGCGTTGCTGCTGGGACATACGGCGGTGGTATCGGCAAGCCTGATTTTTATCCCACTCACCATTTTAATTGCTGTTTGTGTGCCGGGTAATCAGGTGCTGCCGTTTGGCGATCTTGCCACCATCGGCTTCTTCGTGGCGATGGCGGTCGCCGTGCATCGTGGAAATCTGTTCCGCACCTTAATCTCGGGTGTCATCATTATGAGCATCACCCTGTGGATCGCGACGCAAACTATTGGTTTGCACACCCAACTGGCGGCTAATGCTGGGGCGTTAAAAGCCGGGGGTATGGTGGCTTCAATGGATCAGGGCGGTTCTCCCATTACCTGGTTACTGATTCAGGTTTTCTCCCCGCAAAATATTCCCGGTTTCATTATTATCGGTGCAATTTATCTGACCGGTATTTTCATGACCTGGCGTAGAGCGCGTGGCTTTATTAAACAAGAGAAAGTCGTTCTCGCAGAATAATTTTTACCTGAGGGGGAGGTTATCCCCCTTAACAATCAGGAGTTTTTATGAAATCAGTGGTGAATGATACTGATGGTATCGTGCGCGTTGCAGAAAGCGTCATTCCTGAAATTAAACATCAGGATGAGGTGCGGGTAAAAATTGCCAGCTCGGGCTTATGTGGTTCCGATTTACCCAGGATATTTAAAAATGGTGCACATTATTATCCAATAACGTTAGGCCATGAATTTAGCGGCTATATTGATGCGGTGGGATCCGGTGTTGATGATTTACACCCTGGCGATGCGGTTGCCTGTGTGCCGTTATTACCCTGTTTTACTTGTCCAGAGTGTCTGAAAGGGTTTTATTCCCAGTGCGCAAAATATGATTTTATTGGCTCGCGGCGTGATGGTGGATTTGCTGAATATATTGTCGTTAAGCGAAAAAATGTCTTTGCTCTACCCACGGATATGCCTATTGAGGATGGGGCTTTTATTGAGCCGATTACCGTTGGTCTGCATGCTTTTCATTTAGCGCAAGGTTGTGAGAATAAAAACGTTATTATTATTGGTGCCGGAACCATTGGCCTGCTGGCCATTCAGTGCGCTGTCGCGCTGGGAGCAAAGAGTGTGACGGCGATCGACATTAGTTCAGAAAAACTGGCACTGGCAAAATCTTTCGGTGCGATGCAAACATTTAACAGTAGCGAAATGAGCGCGCCGCAAATGCAGAGCGTTTTACGCGAACTGCGCTTTAATCAGCTTATCCTCGAGACGGCTGGCGTACCGCAAACTGTCGAACTGGCGGTAGAGATTGCCGGTCCTCATGCCCAACTGGCGCTGGTGGGCACGTTGCATCAGGATCTGCATTTAACATCGGCAACGTTTGGCAAAATATTGCGTAAAGAGCTGACGGTTATCGGCAGTTGGATGAACTACTCCAGCCCTTGGCCGGGGCAGGAGTGGGAAACGGCGAGCCGGTTGCTGACAGAACGTAAGTTAAGCCTGGAGCCATTAATCGCTCACCGTGGAAGCTTTGAAAGCTTCGCCCAGGCGGTGCGTGACATCGCTCGTAATGCTATGCCGGGCAAAGTGTTGCTCATTCCCTGAAACCGCGGGCCAGCGTGATGCTGGCCCGGTATTGTGCAAAACAGATCATTCACCAATGGTCCCCCTTCGTTTACACTAGCCACAATTGAATATGGGTAAATGACGATGAATTCATTCGAGCGAAGGAATAAGATCATCCAATTAGTGAATGAACAGGGAACCGTGCTTGTTCAGGATCTGGCGGGAGTATTTGCTGCCTCGGAAGCGACAATCCGTGCCGATTTGCGCTTTCTCGAACAAAAAGGCGTGGTTACGCGCTTTCATGGCGGTGCGGCGAAAATAATGTCTGGTAATAGTGAAACCGAGACCCAGGAAGTCGGGTTTAAAGAGCGATTTCAGCTCGCCAGCGCGCCAAAAAACAGAATAGCGCAGGCGGCAGTCAAAATGATCCACGAAGGGATGACCGTTATTCTCGACAGCGGAAGTACGACAATGCTTATCGCCGAAGGATTAATGACCGCCAAAAATATCACGGTGATTACCAACAGTCTCCCGGCAGCGTTTGCCCTTTCCGAAAATAAAGACATTACTCTGGTCGTCTGTGGTGGCACGGTCCGCCATAAAACGCGCTCGATGCATGGTTCCATTGCCGAGCGTTCATTACAGGATATTAATGCCGATTTAATGTTTGTCGGTGCTGATGGTATTGATGCGGTTAATGGTATTACGACCTTTAATGAAGGTTATTCTATTAGCGGTGCGATGGTCACAGCCGCTAATAAAGTGATTGCCGTTCTCGATTCATCGAAATTTAACCGTCGCGGTTTTAATCAGGTACTACCAATCGAAAAAATTGACATTATTATTACCGATGATGCTGTGTCAGAGGTGGATAAACTGGCATTGCAGAAGACGCGGGTAAAATTAATTACGGTGTAGTATTGTTCTGTATGCCGGATAAGGTGTTTACACCGCATCCGGCATTACGGATTCTCCCTGGTTCAAGAGAGAATAGTTTGATTAACGCAACAGTGGACAATCTGGTGGTAATCGACAACGCAACGCTGCCGGAAGTATTTCAATATGAAAATTTTGCCCACTCAACGGTTCGCCATCAAGATTAAAGGTGATGTCGTGTGGTGCCTGAATATCAAACCACGACGAAGCGCCTTCGATAATATTCGGGTTATCTTCGTCAGATTTTAAGGTTGATACGAGAGCCGGAAGTATTTCATCGCCGGTAAAAATGCGCAGTTGCAGCAAGCCATCGTTAATTAACGCGTTCGGACACAATTGCTGACCGCCACCGGCCTGACGCCCGTTACCAATACCAATGACCAGGGCGTCACCTTGCCAGTGAAAGTTTTCACCGCGGATTTCACAACGGTCCGGTTGCAGAGTATCCATACGCATTAAGCCATGAATGATGTAAGAGACGCTACCCAGCGCGGCTTTTAATTTTTCCGGCGTTTCTGTGGTAATACGCGTCCCAAATCCGCCTGTCGCCATATTAATAAAACAGGTTTGTTTGTTGACCTGCGCCATATCTATCGCAATGGCGTCACCGGCAATTGCCAGTTTCAGCGCCTTATCCAGTGCCTCAGGAATCCCTACACTGGTGGCAAAATCATTGGCGGTTCCTAATGGCAAAATTCCCAGCGCGGGTATGTCATCCCCCTCACACTGAATCAACGCCGTAGAAACTTCATTAATGGTGCCATCGCCACCACCGGCAATCACCGTTGCGACGCCCAACTTCCGGGCCTCCTCTACATATCGTGCGGCATCGCCTTTCTCCCAGGTGACCCGCACATGGATCGTCATTCCTTCCTCACGCAACAGCATAATTGCTTCGCGCAAGGGTAGATTGTCAGTACTTTTGCCATTAAGAATCAGTAAGCTGGCGGGAAATTCTGCCATGATCGTATGTGCCTTTATGATTGGTCTGTAGATAGTGTAGAGCAGAAAACAAAAGGTGGAGTCAGAACAGGATGAAAGTCGGAGGATAAAAAGTCAGTTCAAGTATGGAGGATTCAGTGGTTACCACCAGGAGCTTGCAATGGGGACAGCGAATACTAACGGCTGCCACCGATAAATTTCAAAAAAGAGCATATACCTAATATTCAACTAAACAGTGGCATCTTCAATATAATATATTAAAGCCCCCATGGAGTTACCCTGAAGGGCCTCAATGTCCGTAATTCCTACTTATGTAGGAAATGTTGTACAGAACATTTATTATAATCCTATTCAATTATAATAATCATGCCATTATTATATTTAAACACTAGAGAGTGTCGTTGGTATTTAATGGGGGAAGGTGAGATGAAAAAGATAGCTGCTATATCATTAATTAGTATTTTTATTATGTCTGGTTGTGCTGTGCATAATGATGAGACAAGTATCGGTAAATTTGGTCTTGCATATAAAAGTAATATTCAGCGTAAACTCGATAACCAATACTACACCGAAGCCGAAGCTTCTTTAGCCAGGGGTAGAATATCTGGTGCAGAAAATATAGTAAAAAATGATGCAACTCATTTCTGTGTTACTCAGGGCAAAAAAATGCAAATAGTTGAGCTGAAGACAGAAGGTGTAGGATTACATGGTGTCGCTCGTCTGACATTCAAATGTGGAGAGTGAGAATATTTTTTGGTAAGCGTCAAATATGCGCGTTCTGGCTGTGCGTAGCCGGAACCTGTGGGAGCACGATGCCGATAAGTGAAAGGCATCGTGCTATGAAGGAGGATTCTATCGATGTGGTCAATGGAAGACGGTTACCAGAGATAGGGCTTATGCATAAAAAAATAAGCCCGTGTAAGGGAGATTACACAGGCTAAGGAGGTGGTTCCTGGTACAGCTAGCATTTTATGGGTTATGTTTTTCAGCGAAACGGATGATAACCTTAATAAATGCAGCTGTATGTGATCGGTTTCTAAGAATTTTCCATCCGGGAAAAATAATCGAAATTAATCACTTACCGTGTGGGTTACGCGTGGTTTCCCCGGAGAAATTACGCATCAGCAGAGCGTAATTGAGCTCAAGATCCTGCGGGACCGGGAGCCACACAGTATAACCATCGCCTGGTGCGACCGGCATCGCTTCACCTTTGGCGTTTTCCATGTGCTCAAGGGTAAAGTTAATGTTGCCTTGCGGCGTCATCAGCTCAAGGCTGTCGCCAACGGAGAATTTATTTTTCACCGCTACCGCCGCGAGGTCCCCCTTGCGCTCACCGGTAAACTCACCAACAAACTGCTGGCGGTCAGAAACTGAATAACCGTATTCGTAGTTCTGATAATCGTCGTGAGTATGACGACGCAGGAAACCTTCGGTATAGCCACGATGCGCCAGACCTTCCAGAGTTTCCAGCAGGCTGGTATCGAACGGTTTGCCCGCAGCGGCGTCATCGATAGCTTTACGGTAAACCTGTGCGGTGCGTGCGCAATAGTAGAAAGATTTAGTACGGCCTTCGATTTTCAGCGAATGCACGCCCATTTTGGTCAGGCGTTCTACATGGGCGATGGCGCGCAGATCTTTCGAGTTCATGATGTAAGTGCCGTGCTCATCTTCAAACGCGGTCATATACTCGCCCGGACGCTGGGCTTCTTCGATCATAAACACTTTGTCGGTTGGCGCGCCGATACCCAGCGTCGGCTCAACATTTTGCACCGGAATCGGCTCGTACTTGTGTACGATGTTGCCAACGTCATCTTCTTTCCCTTCCTGGACGTTGTACTCCCAGCGGCAGGCGTTGGTGCAGGTACCCTGGTTCGGATCGCGCTTGTTGATATAGCCAGAGAGCAGGCAGCGACCGGAGTAGGCCATGCACAGTGCGCCGTGAACGAAGATCTCGATCTCCATATCCGGCACCTGATTGCGGATCTCTTCAATCTCTTCCAGCGACAGCTCGCGAGAGAGGATCACGCGGGTCAGGCCCATTTGCTGCCAGAATTTCACCGTCGCCCAGTTTACGGCGTTAGCCTGCACCGAGAGGTGGATCGGCATTTCAGGGAAGTGCTCACGCACCAGCATAATCAGCCCTGGATCGGACATAATCAGCGCATCCGGCCCCATTTCCACCACCGGTTTCAGGTCACGGATAAAGGTTTTCAGCTTGGCGTTGTGCGGTGCAATGTTGACCACGACATAAAACTTTTTCCCCAGCGCGTGGGCTTCATTGATGCCGAGCTGAAGATTTTCGTGGTTGAATTCGTTGTTGCGCACACGCAGGGAGTAACGCGGCTGGCCCGCATAAACAGCATCTGCGCCATAAGCGAAAGCGTAACGCATATTTTTCAGCGTTCCCGCCGGGGAAAGGAGTTCCGGTTTAAACATAATTCTCTCGTTCTGATGACAGGTCAGATCCGCTTCACCTGATGAAGCGGTTAGGGGAGTGCCCCCACTTTAAGGGCGGGCATTGTAGCGCTGTGGGGGGATCTGGTAAAGCGCCGGACGCCAACAACCCACGCCCGGCATCGTAATTACGTATTGTCTTTCACCGTCTGGCTTGTGCCATTGGCTTTAACGGAGGCAATTCCGGTTTCACGAGATTGCGCGGTGGCGTACATCTGGCTGGAGCCGATAATTTGATGATTAGCGGCTTTCAGATTGAAATAGAATTTGCCGTTACTTGCCGTTTTTTTCTCATAGCGTTCTTCTTGCGGGCTGTTGCTACGCACCGACGCGATGCCCTTTTCCGCAGAGGCTTTTGAGGTATAAAGCTCGCTGGTGAGGATAGTCTCACCATTGCCCGCTTTTAGCACAAACCGGAACTGATTATCACTGCTCTTACTGAGTTCAAACCAACCAGCCATAATGACTCCTTGATTGAAATTGTGTATCGAAAACAGCATCTAAAGGTGCTGTTTACCGATTAAAGTATGAGCGATTTTCTGATGCCTGCCAGGGCGGAGAGATAATGTCAGTTTGCTGACCATGCGTGGGATAATGTTGCCGGATCTGGTCTGAACGCCATCTCCGGCTAACAAAATAATGTCGCTAAAACTAAACGATGCGGCAGGCGTCGGCTTCCCAGCGGTAACCGACGCCATAAACGGCGCGGATAAATGACTGTTCGGCGTCGAGAGATTCCAGCTTGCGGCGCAGGTTTTTAATGTGGCTGTCGATGGTGCGGTCGGTTACTACGCGGTAGTCGTCATAAAGATGATTGAGCAATTGCTCGCGGGAGAACACTTTTCCTGGTTCGTGAGAGAGCGTTTTCAGCAGACGAAATTCCGCAGGCGTCAGGTCAAGCATTTTACCGCGCCATGAAGCCTGAAAACGACCTTCGTCGATAATCAACGGGCTTTCAGCATCCTGTTGCTGCAACTCGCGCTGCGGTTTGCAACGGCGCAAAATGGTTTTGACGCGCGCTACCACTTCCCGTGGGCTGTACGGCTTACAGATATAATCATCTGCGCCAATCTCCAGCCCCAGCAGGCGATCGATCTCTTCGATTTTTGCCGTCACCATCACGATCGGAATGTCAGAAAAACGACGAATTTCCCGGCACAGCGTCAGGCCATCGGTGCCAGGGAGCATCAGATCTAACAGGATCAGATCCGGTGGTGTCTGGCGCACATACGGCAGTACCTGATCGCCGTGGCTGATAAGCGTCGGCGCATAGCTCGCAGCACGCAGATAATCAATGAGCAACTGCCCCAGCTTCGGTTCATCTTCCACGATCAAAATACGCGGTGTGTTTTCGTCGATTGGTAACTCGGTCATACTTCTCTCTGTAAATCCCGTTCCAGCGGTAACTCTACTGTAATGCTTACCCCGCCAAAAGGCGAATGGGCAGCAATAATGCGACCATTATGTGCTTCAACAATGTTCAGGCAAATCGCCAGCCCCAGCCCGGAACCGCCGCTGGCACGGTTGCGGGAACCTTCGGTGCGATAAAAACGTTCAAACAATTTTTGTAGCTGATCGTCACTGACACCTGGCGCACTGTCGGCAAAGGTCAGGCGCACCGTTTTGTCGCGCTGCCCGGCAGAGATTTGCAGGCTGCCGCCGCTGTCAGTGTAGCGCAGGCTGTTTTCCAGTAAGTTATTGAATAACTGCATTAAACGGTCGCGATCGCCAAATACGGTAATACTGTCTGGCAGGGAAAATTGCAGTTTCAGGCCACGACTGGCGAATCGTTCGCGAAATGCGCCGCCCGCCACTTCCAGCAGTGGGATCAAATCTACCGGTGCTTTTTGATAGGCGAGAGCGCCTTCATCAGACATCGACAACTGATGGAGATCGTCAACCAGTTTGGTCAGTGTACCGACCTCCGCCTGTAAAGACGCCACCGTCTCCGGCGTGAATTTACGCACGCCATCCTGAATGGCTTCCAGTTCACCGCGCAGCACCGCTAATGGCGTACGCAGTTCGTGAGAAATATCGGCCATAAAATCGCGCCGCATTTGCTGGTTTTTCTCCAGTGTGCTGGCAAGCTGGTTGAAGTCTTGCGCCAGTTTGCCCAGTTCATCTTCACTGGTGGGCGTTACGCGGGTAGTGAAATCGCCCGCCGCCAGTTTGTGCGTGCCATCGACAAGTCGTTTTACCGGTGCCAGTAAACCGCGCGCCAGCAGAAAAGTGGCAAGTGCCGCGAGTAACGTTGCCAGGGCGACAATCAACCAGCTGGTTTGCCGCTGTTGTTTATCGAAATTGATATCAGTATTGCGCGTTAACCGCTCAACGGGGGAGGCGATCACCGCGCCAACTTCCGCACCGTTGACCAGAATGGGTCGCCGTGTACCGTCAGGTGGAATCGGCGCTCGCGGACCAACCAGCACTTTGTTGTTTTGATCAACCACCCAGAACTGGGTACGCCAGCCGTGCGGTGGCATACCCGGGCCGGGTTTATCTTCCGAATTATCGTGTTCAAATGAACGCAGGATCTGAAAGACAAAGCGATCATTGTTGCGCAGGAAGCGCCAGTTGCCATGCTGCGCATACTGCTCGCCAAGCGCATCACTTAACAGTTGTAATCGCTGTTCATTACCATGCTTGATGTAATCAATAAAGCCACGCTCAAAACTGATACGCACCGCCCAGTGCATACTGATCAGCAAGACAATGCAGGTGGCGAAAATCGCCAGAAACAGTTTGCCGGTAATACCGGGTCGCCAGAACTTCATTGCGCGCTCCTTTTTCGCCGCGAAATAGCTACATTTTGATGCGTATCGTTCGGCACTCTGGCAAAGATGAACGCCGGAAGGGCGATGATCAACGCCATGCTAAGCCAGGTGTACATAAAGACGGTTTGTGTGGTGCCGCTGTCGACGCTGACATGCTGTGAACCAAAAAGTCCCAGCAACAGCCCGGCGATAGTGACGCCGATACTCATCGACAATTGCATAATCATCGACAGCAGGCTGTTGCCGCTGCTCGCCAGATTGTCCGGGAGATCTTTCAGCGTCAGGGTGTTCATGGAGGAGAAACGCGTCGAGTTGACCATCCCTTGTAAAAACAGGACGAACGGCAAAACGTAGTACCAGCCCAGCAGGGCGGTAGTCATAAACAACAGGGTGACCAGCGACAGACCCAGCGTGGTCGCTACCAGTACCCGACGATAACCAAAGCGATTCACCACCTGTACCACAATTCGCTTCATTCCCATGCTGCCAAGCACCATCGGGATCATCATCAGTCCGGCATGAAACGGCGAGAAACCGAGGCCAATTTGCAGGAAAACCGGTGTCATAAAGGGCAACATGCCACTGCCAATACGTCCGGCAAAGCTCCCCGCCAGGCCCAGCGAAAAGGTACGAGTACGGAACAGTTTCAGACTGAACAGGGCACGGTTGTTATTTCTGGCGTGCAGCAGATAAAGCACCAGTGCCACCACGCCAACTGCGACCAGGCCTGCAATCGTCAGCGGCGATAAACCTGTACCTTTACTGCCGTCTAGCGCCAGGGTTAATACCGCCATGCCAACCGCCAGCAATAAAAATCCGGAGAGATCAAAGCGCCGCGTCTGCATGGTGTAGTTTGGCATTAACAGCAATGTGGCGATCGCACCGATAATCCCCACCGGAATGTTGATCAAAAAGATACAGTGCCACGATGCGTACTCCACCAGCAGACCGCCGAGCGCCGGACCGAGCAGCGGACCGACCTGACCGGGTAACGTGACAAAGGTCATCGCCGCCATATATTGCTCGCGCGGTACGATTTTCATCACCGTCAATCTGCCGACCGGCACCATCATCGCGCCGCCAACGCCCTGTAACGCGCGTGCCAGCAACAGTTCGTTCAGCGTGCCGGAAAGCGCGCAAAACAGTGAACCGAGAGTAAACAGCACGATGGCGGTAAAGAAAATATTGCGCACGCCGACTTTGTCCGCCAGCCAGCCGCTGGCGGGCAGCATCACCGCCACGGTCAGCACATAAGAGACAATGACCATGTGCATATGCAACGGACTTTCCCCGAGGCTTTGCGCCATTGAGGGAAGGGCGGTGTTTACGATGGTGGTGTCCAGCGACTGCATAAAGAAGCCGAAAGCCACAATCCACAATTGCCAACGGGTGCTGTCGGGAAGATCTGTCATTTACTCGGTTACCGTTTGTTTAGGTTTACGCGAAAAACGCAGCCGCAGACGGTCGAAAAAGAGATACACCACCGGCGTGGTATACAGCGTAAGGAGCTGGCTCATTACCAGTCCGCCGACAATGGTGATCCCCAGGGGTTGCCGCAGCTCCGAGCCGTCGCCGCCCGACAATACCAGCGGCAGCGCACCAAACAGCGCCGCCAGGGTAGTCATCATAATCGGGCGAAAACGCAGCAGACAGGCCTGGAAAATAGCTTCCTGCGGCGTCAGGTTACCGTGCCGTTGGGCTTCAAGCGCAAAATCGACCATCATAATGGCGTTTTTCTTCACGATGCCGATTAATAGCATGATCCCTATCAGGGCGATTAGGCTGAACGGGGCATTGAACAGCTCCAGCGCCAACAGCGCTCCAACGCCCGCCGAGGGCAGGGTGGAGAGAATCGTCAGCGGATGTACGTAACTCTCGTAAAGGATACCCAGCACGATATACACCGTGGCGATGGCGGCGATAATCAGGATCACCTGCGAGTTCATCGTCTCCTGGAACACCTGCGCCGTGCCGGCAAAACTGCCGCGCACCGTCGAAGGCACACCAAGCTGGGTCATTGCGCGATCGATCGCCGCACTGGCGTCCGAGAGCGATTTTCCGGTCGGCAGGTTAAACGAAATGGTCGAGGCCGCCGATAATCCCTGATGATTCACCGATAGTGGGGCATTCGCCGGTTGCCATTTAGCGAAATACGACAGCGGGATCGCTTTGCCTTCGTTATTGATAACGAACATTTTTTCCAGCGCACTGATGTCCTGGGTATAGCGCGGATCCACTTCCATCACCACTTTATACTGGTTCATCGGCTGGTAAATGGTCGAGATTTGCCGCTGACCGAAGGCGTTATTTAACAGACTGTTGGCGGCTTGTACGTCGATTCCCAGCCGTGCCATGGTGTCGCGGTCGTAAACCAGATTCATCTCCGCGCCGTTATCCTGCTGATCGGAGTTCACGTCCGCCAGTTCCGGCAACGTCGCCAGTTTTTTGCGGATTTTCGGCTCCCATTCTCGCAGTGCCGCCAGGTCGTCGGATAACAACGTGTACTGGTAGCTGGCGTTCGACTGACGCCCACCAACGCGAATATCCTGTACCGCCATCAGGAACAGATTCGCCCCCGGTTCTTTCGCCAGTTTTACGCGCAGACGGTCGATAATTTGCTGCGCCGTTTCGCTGCGTTCGTCGCGTGGCTTGAGGGTGATAAACATCATCCCGCTGTTCACTCGCGAACCGCCTGTAAAGCCGGTGACATTATCCACTGCCGGATCGTCACGGATAATTTTCATGAAATCCTGCAACTTACCGCGCATCGCCTGAAACGAAATACTCTGATCCGCCTGAATCCCGCCCATCAACACGCCAGTGTCCTGCTCCGGGAAGAAGGTTTTCGGGATCGAGATATACAGCCAGATATTCAGCGCAATGGTGCCAAGCAGCACCACGCCCACCAGACGGGTATGATTGAGCACCCATTTCAGTGACTTGCCGTAGCCTTGTTGCAGGGCTACCAACATGCGACCAAAACCACGCAGTCGCTTTTGCTCGCGCGGCTTGCTGGCTTTCAGCATCCAGCCACACATCATTGGCGTTAATGTCAGAGAAACCAGCAACGATATACCAATGGCGACAGAAAGCGTCACGGCAAATTCGCGTAACAGTCGGCCCGGCAATCCGCCCATCAACAGCAGCGGCAGGAACACCGCCACCAGTGACAGACTCATCGACAGCACCGTAAAACCGACTTCGCGAGTACCTTGCAGTGCGGCTTGCAACGGTTTCATTCCCGCTTCCAGATGACGTGCAATGTTTTCCAGCACCACGATGGCGTCATCCACCACGAAACCAGTAGCGATGGTGAGCGCCATTAACGAAAGGTTATTGAGACTGAATCCGCACAGGTACATCGCCGCAAACGTACCAATCAGCGAAACCGGCACTGAAACGGCGGGAATAATAGTGGCGCGACCCGAGCGCAGGAATAAAAACACCACCAGAATCACCAGCGCCACCGAGATAATCAGCGTTTGCTCGACTTCTTCCAGCGAGGCGCGAATGGTGGGGGAGCGATCCTGGGCAATTTGCAGATCAATCGCCGCCGGAATGGTTTCCTGCAACTCCGGTAATTTTGCCCGGATGCTGTCAACCGTCTGGATAATATTGGCTTCCGGCAGTTTGCGGATCATCAGTAAAATAGCCGGTTTGGCGTTGGTCATCCCGGCGTTGCGCACATCCTGCACTGAGTCGGTCACCGTCGCCACATCGCCCAGACGAACCGCGCCGCCGTTGTTGTAGTGAATAATCAACGGCTGATATTCAGCGGCGGTTTTTAGCTCATCATTGGTCTGGATCTGCCAGCGGTGAGTGCCATCTTCCAGCGCGCCCTGCGGTTTACGCACGTTGGCATTGCTGACGGCGGTGCGTACGTCGTCCAGCGACACGCCCTGATTAAACAGCGCCTGCGGATTCAGCCCGACGCGTACGGCGGGCAGTGAGCTGCCTCCGACATCGACATCACCAACACCGTCGATTTGCGAAATCGTCGGAGCCAGCTGCGTCGAGGCGAAATCGTACAGTTCACCCTGCGAATAAGTATCGGACGTCAGCGTGAGGATCATAATTGGTGCATCCGACGGGTTCGCTTTGCGATAGGTCGGGCGGCTGGGCATCCCACTGGGCAGCAAACTTTGTGCAGCGTTGAGCGCCGCCTGCACATCACGCGCTGCGCCGTTGATATCCCGGTCAAAATCAAACTGCAAAATAATACGCGTGCTGCCGAGCGAACTGCTGGAGGTCATTTCACTGACTCCGGCAATGCGCCCAAGTGAGCGCTCCAGCGGCGTGGCAACGGAAGACGCCATTGTTTCTGGTGACGCACCGGGCAGCGAGGCGCTGACCATAATCACCGGAAAATCGACCTGCGGCAGCGGGGCGACCGGCAGCATACGGAAGCCCAGTATGCCGCACAGGGTAATGGCAACCGACAGTAAAATCGTCGCCACCGGACGGTAAATGAAGAGGGCAAAAAACTTCACTTACGCCTCCTCTTCATGACGGGCAAAGCGGCTTTTGGTCCACAATGCCAGGCGGTCGAACAGCAGATAAATCACCGGCGTGGTGAACAGCGTCAGCACCTGGCTGACAATCAGGCCGCCGACCATGCCGATACCTAACGGACGACGCAGTTCCGCGCCGACCCCGGTACTCAACATCAGCGGCAGCGCGCCAAGCAGAGCCGCCAGGGTGGTCATCAGGATCGGACGAAAACGCAACAGACAAGCCTGGTAGATTGCCTCGCGCGGCGACATGCCTTGCTCGCGCTCGGCAGCCAGCGCGAAGTCGATCATCATGATGGCGTTCTTCTTCACGATACCGATCAGCAAAATAATGCCGATAATCGCAATCACATCCAGTTCGCTACCAGCAATCAGCAACGCCAGCAGTGCGCCAACCCCTGCGGTGGGTAGCGTCGAGAGAATGGTGATCGGGTGAATAAAGCTCTCGTACAGAATGCCGAGCACGATATACATCGCCACCACCGCCGCGACAATCAGCCAGACAGTGCTGCCCAGCGCCGACTGGAAGGCGAGGGTGCTGCCCTGGAACTGCGTGGTGATATCCACCGGCAGATTCAGCGTCTTTTCGGTGTCCATAATCGCCTGCACCGCATCGCCCAGCGAATAGTTATCCGGCACGTTAAAGGAGATGGTCGTTACCGGGAACTGATCCAGATGGTTGATGGAGAGCGGCGCAAAACGCTGCTCAATTTTGGCAATTGAGCTTAGCGGCACCACGCCGCCGTCGCTGCTGGTCAGGCGAATGGTATCCAGCGCCGCGAGGCCTGGGGTATTTTCGGTGTTGTGCTCCAGCACCACGCGATACTGGTTGGCCTGAGTATAAATAGTGGAAATCAGCCGCTGACCAAACGCGTTGTACAGGGCGTTATCGACATCCGCCATGCTGATCCCCAGACGGCTGGCGCTGTCGCGATCAACATTGACATACGCCACCAGCCCTTTGTCCTGCCAGTCGCTGGAGACATCAGAAAGCTGTGGCAGTTGCTGGAGTTTTTCCATCAACTGTGGCACCCAGGTACTGAGCGCATCCAGTGACGTGGCCTGCAAGGTAAACTGGTACTGGGTGCGGCTGACCTGAGTATCAATAGTCAGATCCTGCGTTGGTTGCAGGAAGAGATCGACGCCCGGCACTTTATCTACCGCCGTTTGCAGACGGGCGATGACTTTTTGCACCCGATCATCACGTTCATCCAACGGTTTGAGGTTGATTTGTAAACGTGCACTGTTCAGCGACGGGTTAGTGCCATCAACGCCAACAAATGAGGTCAGGCTTTGCACTGCCGGATCCTGCAAAATCACGTCCGCGACCTGGCGTTGTCGCTGGGCCATATTGGCAAAGGAGCTGGATTGCGGTGCCTGCAAAGTGCCCTGAATAATGCCATTGTCCTGTACCGGGAAGAAACCTTTCGGAATGAACACCCACAGCAGCACGCTAAGCAGCAGCGTGCTGAGTGCCACGCTTAAGGTCAGCCACGGATGATTCAGCACTTTCGCCAGTCCACGACCATAGGCGGCGATTATCCTGTCGAACATTTTTTCCGAGGCACGGGAGAAGCGGTTCTGTTTACGCAACGACTCCTGGCTGAGCATCCGCGCGCACATCATCGGTGTCAGGGTCAGCGACACCACCGCTGAGATCAAAATCGCTACCGCCAGGGTAATAGCAAATTCGCGGAACAGTCGCCCGACGATATCGCCCATAAACAGCAGTGGGATCAACACCGCAATCAGCGAGAAGGTCAGCGAGATAATGGTAAAGCCGATTTCACCTGCGCCCTTGAGCGCCGCCGCCAACGGTTTTTCGCCTTTTTCGATATAGCGGGAAATATTTTCGATCACCACGATGGCGTCATCGACCACGAACCCGGTGGCGATAGTTAACGCCATCAGCGTCAGGTTATTGATTGAAAAATCGAGAAACACCATGACCGCGAAGGTGCCGATTAACGACAGCGGCACTGCGAAGCCGGGAATGATGGTCGCCGGAATATTGCGCAAAAACAGGTAGATAATCATGACTACCAGCGCGATAGCCATCATCAATTCAAACTGGGTATCGTTGACCGATGCGCGGATATTGGTGGTGCGATCGGAAAGCACTGTTACCTTCACCGATTTCGGCAGACTCTCGGTGAGCTGTGGCAGCATCTGCCGGATGCTGTCGGCGGTGGAGATAATGTTAGCACCGGGCTGGCGCTGAACATTCATCACAATGGCCTGTTCTTTGTTCGCCCATGCGCCAAGCCAGCTGTTTTCTGCACCTTGCTCTACGGTTGCGACATCGCCAAGACGAATCGGCGCGCCGTTCTGGTAGGCGATGATTAGCTGGCGATACTCTTCGGCGGATTGCATCTGGTCGTTCGCGGAAAGCGTGACCGCACGGGAAGGGCCGTCGAGGCTACCTTTTGCCGAGTTAACGTTAGCGCCGGTAATGGCGGTGCGCACGGTTTCGCTGGTCAGGCCGAGGGCGGCAATCGCCTGAGCGTTAAGTTTGACGCGAACAGCCGGACGCTGACCGCCGGAAAGCGTCACCAGGCCGACGCCGGAAATCTGCGAGATTTTCTGCGCGACGCGGGTTTCCACCATATCTTCCACTTGCGTCATCGGCATGGCGGTTGAGGTGACGGCGAGCGTCATGATCGGCGGATCTGCCGGGTTCACTTTGCTGTAAACCGGCGGGTTAGGCAGATCGCTCGGTAGCAGGTTAGTGGCGGCGTTAATCGCGGCCTGCACTTCCTGCTCGGCGACATCGAGCGGTAATGTTAGCTGGAACTGTAAGGTGATAACTGACGCACCGCCGGAACTTTGCGACGACATCTGTTTCAGGCCAGACATCTGCCCGAACTGGCGCTCGAGCGGCGCGGTAACGGCAGAGGTCATGACATCCGGGCTTGCACCTGGGTAAAGCGTGACTACCTGAATGGTCGGATAGTCCACTTCCGGCAGCGCCGAAACGGGCAGGGCGCGATAACCGATAATCCCGGCGAGTAAGATCGCCACCATCAGCAGCGTGGTGGCGACAGGACGCATAATAAACAGGCGAGACGGGCCGCCTGTGCTGCTCGGGGGTAACACCTGCATCAGGAGCGTGCTCCTTTTTTCGCGTATTCGCGGCTGGTGGCTTTCTCTTCTGGAGTGGTGGCGCTCTGGGCTTCCACCACTTCCACTTTCGCCCCTTCGGTCAGGCGATCAATGCCGTCTGTCACCACGCGATCGCCCGCAGAAATACCTGCACGGATCACCACTTTCTGACTGTCCTGAATGCCCGGCGTCACCAGATGTTTGCTGACCTTGTTTTCACTATTCAGCACCCAGACAAAATGGCCTTCATTGCCCATTTGCAGGGCGGCTGATGGGATCACTACGGCGTTTTGTTCGGTGTCGACTAACATGCGCGCGTTAACAAACTGATTGGGAAACAGCGCATCATCCTGATTATTAAAGCGTGCTTTCACTTTAATCGTACCGGTTGTGGCATCGATTTGGTTATCGAGACTTAACAGCGTGCCTTCACTTAATTTCTTCGAGTTGGTGCGATCCCAGGCTTCTACCACCAGCGGTTTTCCGGCTTTCTGCGCCTGCACTACGGTAGCGATATCGCTTTCCGGCAGGGTAAAGACTAAATCGATAGGATGCGTCTGGGTGATCACCACGATCCCGGTGGTATCACCACTGGAGATTTGGTTACCAACATCAACCTGCTTGAGACCAACGCGACCATCGACTGGTGCGGTAATCCGGCTCCAGTCGAGTTGCAGCTGCGCGCTGGCAACGCTTGCTTCATCAGCCTTAATGGTGCCTTCGGTTTCACTGACCAGCGCCTGTTGGGCATCCAGCTCCTGGCGGGAAACGAGATTGGTTTTTGCCAGTTGTTGATAACGCGCCAGGTCACGGCGGGCGTTGGCAAGCGTGGCTTTATCTTTTGCCAGTTGGCCCTGGGCTTGTGCTAATGCAACTTTGAACTGGCTGGGGTCAATTTCTGCCAGTAAATCGCCTGCTTTGACCTGCTGGCCTTCCTGGAAATGTAACGCTATCAGTTGGCCGTCCACGCGGCTGCGCACCGTAACGGTATTAGCGGCGGTAATGGTGCCAAGCCCGGTGAGGTAACGCGGAACTGCCTGTTCTACGGCGGTCGCCGCCTGAACCGGGGCTAATGGGCCGGAACGCATACCACGTCGACCACCCGCTGGCGATTGCTGCGCTTGTTTCGTCGCCCCTGGGGCTGCACTCCGGGAGTCATTGCGGCCTTGCCAGAACCAGAATGCGGCGATGGCGGCGATAACCACCACGATTACGATTACCCAACGGGATTTATAACTACCTTTCATCGTTAAGAGTTTCTCTTCCTGAAACGTTTCGCGGAATGATACTAGTGTAGCCAGCCAATAAGGGAGAAAAATGGAGGAATTATGAAACACTGTCTGGAATCGTCTGAATGACGGGCACATTTGCGAGCACGCATCCAGTAATAACACATGAAACTATTTTATCTACGCGTTAGCGATAGACTGCTTGCATGGCGAAAGGAGGTAAGCCGACGATTTCAGCGGGACGCTGAAACGGGAAAGCCCCTCCCGAGGAAGGGGCCATAAATAAGGAAAGGGTCATGATGAAGTGGATCATCATCGTGGTGCTCTTAGTCATAAGCTTCCCGGCTTACTAAGACTACCAGGGCGGGGGAAACCCCGCTCTACCCTCACTCCTGAAAGTATGCCTTCACGATAAGATTGTCAATCCGCAGGCTTTGCAGTCTGCGATCCTGCCAGCAAATATTCTTTGCGAGTCGTTACGCAATAATCACAGAGGAAACTATTTTGTTCACGCGTTAGCGATAGACTGTATTCAGGGCGAAAGGAGGTAAGCCGACGATTTCAGCGGGATGCTGAAACGGGAAAGCCCCTCCCGGAGAAGAGGGCTTTTAATAAGGAAAGGGTTATGATGAAGCACGTCATCATACTGGTGATACTCTTAGTGATTAGCTTCCAGGCTTACTAAGAACACCAGGGGGAGGGGGAAACCTCTCCCTAACCCTCACTCCTGAAATTATGTCACTCCGCCCTTAGTGTCAATCGACGGCTCTCCGTTCTTGCGAGGCGAATAGCAAAATTTTCTGCGCCGCCGGGCCTAATTCTGAAAGTTTCTTCGTTTGCTCTTATTTCATTATTGCAGTCGGTATGATACCGGACCTCGATAATTCTCTAAGAAAGGATTTCTTATGAGCGAACAAATCACGTTTGCCACCAGCGATTTTGCCAGTAACCCGGAACCACGTTGCCCCTGCATTTTGCTGCTGGATGTTTCTGGTTCTATGAACGGTAGACCTATTAATGAACTTAACGCCGGATTGGTTACCTTTCGTGATGAACTGCTTGCTGATCCGCTGGCTTTAAAAAGAGTGGAACTCGGCATTGTGACGTTCGGCCCGGTGCATGTGGAACAACCCTTTACCAGCGCCGCTAATTTTTTTCCGCCCATCCTGTTTGCCCAGGGCGATACACCAATGGGTGCGGCCATTACCAAAGCCCTGGATATGGTAGAGGAGCGGAAACGTGAGTATCGTGCAAATGGTATTTCGTATTATCGCCCGTGGATTTTCCTGATTACCGATGGTGCACCAACCGATGAGTGGCAGGCTGCAGCCAACAAAGTGTTTCGGGGGGAAGAAGATAAAAGGTTTGCTTTCTTTTCCATCGGTGTTCAGGGGGCGGATATGAAGACGCTGGCACAAATTAGCGTTCGTCAGCCTTTGCCTCTGCAAGGATTACAATTCCGTGAACTGTTTAGCTGGTTATCCAGTTCGCTGCGTTCGGTTTCCCGCTCCACGCCGGGAACGGAAGTTGTGCTGGAAGCGCCAAAAGGCTGGACGTCAGTGTGAGCTGGCGTCTGGTCTATGCATCAACCGTTGGAACGTCGCACATCAGCGCGGACTTGCCTTGTCAGGATGCCTGCCAGATGCAGATTGCCTGGTTAAATGACCAGCAGCCATTATTGTCGGTATTTGTCGCTGATGGCGCAGGCAGTGTCTCGCAGGGTGGCGAAGGCGCGATGCTCGCCGTCAATGAAGCGATGGCTTATATGTCGCAAAAAGTGCAGGGCGGGGAATTGGGGCTTAATGATGTCCTCGCCACAAATATGGTACTGACCATTCGTCAACGACTTTTTGCCGAGGCGGAAGCCAAAGAATTAGCGGTTCGCGATTTTGCCTGCACATTTCTGGGACTGATTTCATCGCCTGACGGCACCTTGATTATGCAGATTGGCGATGGCGGCGTGGTGGTAGATTTGGGTCACGGTCTGCAATTGCCTCTCACGCCGATGGCGGGTGAATATGCCAACATGACGCACTTCATTACCGACGAAGATGCCGTTTCCAGACTGGAAACTTTCACCAGCACTGGGCGTGCGCACAAAGTTGCAGCATTTACGGATGGTATCCAGCGACTGGCGTTAAATATGCTGGATAATTCTCCTCATGTGCCTTTCTTTACCCCGTTTTTCAATGGACTGGCGGCAGCAACGCAGGAACAACTCGATTTATTACCTGAATTGTTAAAGCAGTTTTTGTCCAGCCCGGCGGTAAACGAGCGTACGGATGATGATAAAACGTTGGCACTGGCGCTGTGGGCAGAGTGAGTTTCTCATGGCGGTTGAAGACAACAATTCAACCGCCAGTTTAAACAATAAATATAACGGCTGATTAGCGAACTAATTTTGCTCTTAGCTCGTCGGCTTCTTCTTTTGGATAGGTGACCAATAAAGGATCAATGGTATAACCGCCGTAAATTTTATCCCCGCGCGTATACATCCAGTCTGAAATATCTTCTTTCTTGATTTTCCACTCCTGGCCATATTCTACGTTTGTAACAATACCAGGGTCATTGCTGATTACGCCAATAAACATGCCGTTAGAATAAGTGACATCCGTAAGCCAGAAATGCTCGGTTCTTCCGTGATCGGTTATCGGGGCTTTGACTGCGAAAGTATCGGCATCTTTTTTATTCATAACCTCGATGAATTTATCGGTTTCTTTCCGCGCATGTTTAATCGCGTCAGACATCGCTTGTTTATCATAACCTCCCGTCACTAACGTATCCGAAACTTCACTAAAGCCCGCGGTAGTAAAAAATAGCAGACTCAACATAAGTAATATCTTTTTCATTTTTTCTCCAGAATCCCTTTGTAGTCAAAGTTAGCAAAAACCTGTGGAAGTTAATCATTATCAGGCCGAAATTGAATTGTATCCTGATAAAATTGCATTATCATTTTTATTCTTGAGTGGGTTTTCCCCATATAGAAATAATTTTAATGGTTAGTTGTTGTTATTCATTGAAATATAATATAACTACCCGCGAAATATTATGAAAACAAATATAAAAGTATTTACATCGACAGGTGAATTGACCACTCTTGGCCGTGAACTGGGCAAAGGTGGTGAAGGCGCGGTTTATGATATCGAGGAGTTTGTCGATAGCGTCGCCAAGATTTATCACACGCCGCCACCCGCCTTAAAACAGGACAAACTTGCCTTTATGGCTGCGACAGCTGACGCGCAGTTGTTGAATTATGTCGCCTGGCCGCAGGCAACGCTTCACGGTGGACGAGGCGGAAAAGTTATCGGTTTTATGATGCCAAAAGTTTCTGGTAAAGAACCGATTCATATGATCTATAGCCCGGCACATCGTCGCCAGAGTTACCCTCATTGTGCGTGGGATTTTCTACTCTATGTTGCGCGCAATATTGCTTCATCTTTTGCTACGGTTCACGAGCACGGGCACGTCGTGGGTGACGTAAACCAGAACAGTTTTATGGTAGGTCGCGACAGCAAAGTGGTACTGATTGATAGCGACTCCTTTCAGATTAACGCCAATGGCACACTGCATTTATGCGAAGTCGGCGTGTCGCATTTTACGCCGCCAGAGCTACAAACCTTGTCGTCATTTGTCGGCTTTGAACGCACAGAAAATCACGATAATTTTGGCCTTGCGTTGCTGATTTTTCACGTCTTGTTTGGTGGCCGGCATCCTTATTCTGGTGTGCCGCTTATCTCTGATGCGGGTAATGCGCTGGAGACGGATATTACCCATTTCCGTTATGCCTACGCGTCAGATAATCAGCGACGTGGTTTAAAACCGCCGCCACGATCGATTCCGCTATCGATGTTACCGAGTGATGTTGAAGCCATGTTTCAGCAGGCATTCACGGAAAGTGGCGTGGCAACCGGGCGTCCGACGGCTAAAGCGTGGGTAGCGGCACTTGATTCTCTGCGCCAACAGTTAAAGAAATGTCCCGTTTCGGCAATGCATGTTTATCCCGCTCATTTGACCGACTGCCCGTGGTGTGCGCTGGATAATCAAGGCGTTATCTATTTTATTGATCTCGGCGAAGAGGTCATTACCACCAGCGGTGATTTTGTGCTGGCGAAAGTCTGGGCGATGGTGATGGCGTCAGTAGCACCGCCAGCATTGCAATTGCCATTACCCGATCATTTCCAACCGACTGGCAGGCCGCTTCCTTTAGGCCTGTTACGGCGCGAATACATCATTCTGATTGAGATCGCACTGTCAGCGTTATCGCTGTTGCTTTGCGGCCTTCAGGCAGAACCGCGTTATATTATTTTGGTTCCTGTGCTGTCGGCTATCTGGATTATTGGCAGTCTGACAAGCAAAGCGTACAAAGCAGAAGTTCAGCAACGCCGTGAGGCATTTAATCGCGCGAAAATGGACTATGACCATTTATTCAGCCAGATCCAACAGTTGGGCGGGCTGGAAGGTTTTATCGCCAAACGGACGATGCTCGAAAAAATGAAGGACGAAATGCTCGGGTTACCGGAAGAAGAAAAACGTGCTCTGGCAGCACTTCACGACACCGCAAGGGAACGGCAGAAGCAGAAGTTTCTGGAGGGATTTTTTATTGATGTTGCCTCTATTCCCGGCGTTGGCCCTGCGCGTAAAGCGGCGTTACGGTCCTTTGGTATTGAAACAGCAGCGGATGTTACCCGTCGTGGGGTTAAGCAAGTGAAAGGGTTTGGTGATCATCTGACCCAGGCAGTTATCGACTGGAAAGCAAGTTGCGAACGCCGTTTTGTGTTCAGGCCGAATGAAGCGGTAACGCCAGCAGACAGACAAGCGGTAATGGCGAAAATGACCGCCAAACGACATCGGCTGGAATCGACGTTGACTGTCGGCGCGACAGAGTTGCAGCGATTCCGCCTTCATGCTCCAGCACGGACCATGCCGTTGATGGAACCGTTACGTCAGGCGGCAGAAAAACTGGCTCAGGCGCAGGCTGATTTAAGCCGCTGCTGAGCCATTTTCTTTTAACGAAATACCACTTCTGCCCAGCGTGCCAGCCCGGCGGTGACGGAGCCAAAGTCATCGCCGCCTGCAATCGGAATGCCCGGCAACTGTTCTGCCAGCGCTTTTTTAATCAGCGGCGAACGGGCGCTACCGCCGGTCAGGTAGATAACGTCCGGTTTTTCCTGGGCGTTATCCAGCGCCAGTTGCACCTGTTCCAGAATCCGCGCCAGTGGCTGGCTGAGGGCGCTTTCCAGCCCTTGCTGGCTAATCAGCGTAGCCAGTTCATCGCTGATAAACGGCAGTGAGGCGCGGGTTTCCGCAGTGCTTGAAAGGGCGATTTTGCTCTCTTCTGCGCTACGCACCAGGCGATAGCTTAAACGCTGACGCCAGACTTTCTGTAACAGGGCCACTTTTTCCGGTTCGCGGGCATCGCGTACCAGATCGTTAAGCAGACGACCGTTGGCACTACTGTAGAAATCACTCTGTGCAGGAACGTCGTTGATGGCAACCGCATTCCACCACGGCAGAATCGGTAGGGCGATGCCTTTTTCGGTTTCGCCACCCATGCCCAGTAACGGCATCAGGTTTTTAAACGCCAGCGCGATATCCAGATCGTTACCGCCAATACGGCAACCACTGTGACCCAGCAGGCTGGCTTCACGATCGAGACGCGAACGCCACTGCGGCCCCATCAGCAGCAATGAACAGTCAGTCGTACCACCGCCGATATCCACCACCAGCACCCGTTTTTCTTCCTGCAAGGTGGCTTCGTAATCCAGCCCAGCCGCGACCGGCTCGTACTGGAATACCACGTCCCTGAATCCGGCACGCTTCGCCGCGCGTTCCAGAATCCCTTGCGCCTGGGTGTTTGCTTCATCACCGCCCAGCCCCTGGAAGTTGATCGGACGACCAATCACCGCCTGAGTAATCGCTTCTGGCAGCTGTGCCTGCGCCTGCTGGCGAATGTGCAACATCATTGCGCAGACCAGATCCTCAAACAGCGCTACCTGCTGCGGTTTTAAGCCGCTGGCACCGAGGAACGATTTTGGTGATTTCACAAACCACACTTCTTCTGGATCATCAATGTACTGTGCCAGTGAGGAAAGACCGAACTGCACGCTTTTCGCCGTAACATCGATATCTTCTTCGCGGTTATAACGAATCGCCCGACGTAACAGCGCCTGCGTTTCATCGTCGTCTGCCGGAACATCATGATGGCGGTACAGCCATTCGCTTACCGCTTCACGCGTTGGCGCGCAAAGCATTGAAGGCAGCAGCGTGCTGTCGTTTTCCATTTTTAGCAAATGCGGTTTACCGTCACGCATGACCGCCACTGAACAGTTTGCTGTACCGTAATCAAAACCAATAAACACGAAATAATCCCCATGCCGGTGAAGAAGGGGCGTGACTTTAGCGAAATGTTGCCGTCGCGACAACCGGAATATGAAAGCAAAGCGCAGCGTCTGAATAACGTTTATGCTGAAAGCGGATGAATAAGGAGATGCGATGTATACCCTGAACTGGCAGCCGCCGTATGACTGGTCGTGGATGTTGGGATTTCTCGCCGCCCGTGCGGTGAGCAGTGTGGAAACGGTCGCGGACAGTTATTATGCCCGTAGTCTGGCGGTGGGCGAATATCGCGGCGTGGTGACTGCTATTCCGGATATAGCCCGCCATACTCTGCACATAAATTTAAGTGCAGGTTTAGAACCTGTTGCCGCAGAGTGTCTGGCGAAAATGAGCCGCCTGTTTGATCTGCAATGTAACCCACAAATTGTTAACGGTGCGTTGGGCAGGTTAGGCGCGGCGCGGCCCGGATTGCGTTTACCCGGCTGTGTTGATGCTTTTGAGCAGGGCGTGCGGGCGATTTTAGGCCAACTGGTGAGCGTGGCGATGGCGGCAAAATTGACCGCCAGAGTGGCACAGCTTTATGGCGAACGGCTGGATGATTTTCCGGAGTATATCTGCTTCCCGACGCCTCAGCGGCTGGCAGCAGCAGACCCGCAGGCATTAAAAGCGTTAGGTATGCCGTTGAAACGGGCAGAGGCGCTGATTCATCTGGCAAATGCGGCGCTGGAGGGCACCTTACCAATGACAATACCGGGCGATGTGGAGCAGGCGATGAAAACGCTGCAAACTTTTCCGGGTATCGGGCGCTGGACGGCGAATTATTTTGCTTTGCGTGGCTGGCAGGCGAAAGATGTTTTCCTGCCGGATGATTATCTGATTAAACAGCGATTTCCGGGAATGACACCGGCGCAAATCCGCCGTTATGCCGAGCGCTGGAAGCCCTGGCGTTCTTATGCGCTGTTGCATATCTGGTATACGGAAGGCTGGCAACCAGACGAAGCATGACGTTGGTCGCCGGATGCGGTGCGAGCGCCTTATCCGGCCTGGGGAATGAGCGATTTGTAGGCATGATAAGACGCGTTAGCGTCGCATCAGGCGATGGGGAAGCACGCCTCAGTTAATCGCGAAATAACTACTATTCACCAGCAAATCCAGCGGTTGGGCATCGGCAATCACCTCACCATAAATCAGATCGACGCCGATGCCAGAAAGCGTATCCATCACTAAGGGTAAAACGACTGGCCCGGCGATGGTTTTCATCCCGAGTCGCTGAGCGTGCCCCTGAATAATCGTAATCAGCATCTTATCCATCAAATTACCCTGCACGTTGGCGCATAACTCACCATCAAGTAGCAGGTAATCTGCCATATTCGCTTTCAGCGAGTTGAAGATTTGCAGATCGCGGCCCACCTGGCTGAGCACTATCCGACATCCCGCCAGCCGCAGTTTTTGCACGCTTTCTGCGTGATCTAAAATCGCTTCAGCCGGAATAATCAGATGTAATAACCGTGGTGGTAGAGGGCTATTTTCCAGCTGCTCAAGCAGATCATTCACCAGCGTGGAGCTACTCAAACCGGCAACGGAAAGGGGGAGGGAGATGCTTATGCCTTTACTGGCAACCGCTTTTGCGGCCTGCTGGAAAAATTCGTGGAATACCCGGCGGTCAAGAGCATGGCTAAGCGCCGGATCGCTGAAGCTACGACGAAATGTTTGTTCATCAATAATCTCGCCTTCGCAACTCCAGAGCTTAAGTGAAATCAGCCACAAATTACGCGCTTCCGGGATCCGTGGCGAAGCGACACCGTGGGCGAGCATCATCAACTGATTCTCTTTAATCATCCGCCACTGTTCATCAAGCGACATCGCCGCCCGTTCGCTATGTGCGGCAGCTTGCTGCGGTTCGTAAACCGTCACCCGGCCCCGGCCACCATTTTTGGAGGCATAACAGGCGATATCAGCCTGCGACATCACTTCTGCCGCCTGATGATTGTTGTCATCAATCAAGGTAATCCCGGCACTGGCACCTACCCGATGCACACGGCCTTCCCATATAAAGTGATAGTCATTCACGGCACTGATAATGCGTGTAGCGATAAAACGCGCGCTTTCAACATTACAGTCTGGTAGCAGCAGACCAAATTCATCCCCACCGAGTCGCGCCAGCACGTCGCTGGAACGCAGCATACTCAGCATTAACGACGCCAGTTCGCGCAGCAAAGCGTCACCCGCCGCATGCCCGGCGCTGTCATTCACCGCTTTAAAGCGATCAAGATCGATAAACACCAGGGCATGTCGCTGATGTGTACTGTTTACCGTTTGCAGCAGGATACGCAGTTGTTTCTCAAAACTGGCGCGGTTGGCGAGATGCGTCAGTGCATCATGGGAGGCGCTGTAGCTCAGCTGGCGCAGCATTTTGCGTGATTCGGTAACGTCCTGAATCACCAGAACCGAACCAATATTGCTGCCGTCCAGAGTACTTAACGGCGTAATACTGTAATGCACGTCGTAACTGCCGCCGCTCCGACAGTGCAACACCACATCTTGCTCGATCGCGGAACGTGAGGTGTCGGCACTGTAAATGTTCTCCATTAATGGTCCGTTGTCGCCAAAAGTAATATGCAACACCGTCAGGAGCGGAACACCTAACGCTTCTTCCTGCGTCCAGCCGCTCATCTTCTCCGCCACTGGATTCATAAAGGTAATTTTCATCGCCATATCAATACAGACCACGGCTTCACCGATGGAATCAAGCGTAATGTGCAGGCGCTCTTTTTCCTGAAACAATGCCTCGTTAAGCTGTTTCACTTCGGTCATATCCATATTGATGCCGAGGAGACGTTCGACTTCGCCTTCTTTATTCAGTACCCGGTTGGCGAGGGCGCGGATATGGCGAATACCGTCTTTTACGGTAATGCGAAATTCCAGTTTAAAGGGCGAGCGTGATTGCAACGAATCACGAATCACTTTTTCGGCATGCTGGCGATCTTCCGGCAGCACGCACTCGTACCACACCTGCCAGTTCGGTTTGATATGTGGAGGAATTTCATACAGCTCGAACATCCGCTTATCCCAGCTAAAAATATTCGGCTTCAACTCCCACTCCCAGGTGCCAATCCCGCCCGCTTCGTTAGCCAGAGTGATGCGCTCCATCAGTTGCTGATTGACCTGTTCGGTGCGTTTTAGCTCGTTAATGTCTTCAATCTGAGCGATAAAATAGAGCGGCGTGCCATCCGTGTGGCGCACCAGTGAGACGGCAAGCAACGCCCAGACAACATCGCCATTGCGGTTGTAGTAGCGTTTTTCCATTGAATAGGTGTTTATTTCACCGCTTATCAGCTTTTCAACCTGTTGGAGATCTTTATTGAGATCCTCCGGCCAGGTCAGTTGCTGAAAGGTGAGTCCGCGCAGCTCTTCCTGACTGTACCCGAGAAACTGGCAGAGCGCTTTGTTGGTTTGCAGCCATTGTCCCTCGGTGCCCACTAACGCCATACCGATAGCGGAATATTCCATCGCGTTCCGAAAGTGGGTTTCGCTTTCGGAAATGTGTTTGCGTTCCGCACGAAAGGCATACATCACCATGGTCATGATGTTGGCGGGCAGCAGGATCAGCAAAAACGGTAGCCACGGCATATGGCTCATCAGGTACGTACGCGGCGTAGCAAGCAGGGAGGGATCCGCGGCCATCATCAGCGACACCATCATCACCGTGGTAAGGAAGATCAAAAAGGCTTCCATTCGTGGCAGACGCACGGCGCTCCACATCAACAGCACAATAATGAAAGTAAAAGGCCACGGCAGATACAGCATCGAAAGCCAGCTTAACGTCAGTGTGATGGCTAACGTGAGCAGCGACTCAAAAAGCAACCGTGGGTTGCGATGGCGCAGCAGATAGTGTGGTTTAAATAACAATCCCAGCGGCACCAGTGCCAGAGCGCCGATGGATTCTGACAGTACCCATATCAAAAATGCCCTGAGAGGATCGTCTCCGGGCGTCAGCAGGACAACCAGAACACCCCCCAACAGAGGCGGAACAATGGCGCTGCCGAGTGCCAGACGCAGCCAGTCAGCCAGATTTTGCAAGGGGTTATACCACGGCAGCAATTTACGTAGCAGCACTGCCCCGACCACGGCTTCAACAATATTGATGGTCGTCCAGGTCATGTTCAGCGAGCTGGTGGAAAAAAGCAGGATGGATGCGGCGATATTTCCCAGCGAACAGCTCAGCGCAATTCCCGGCCACATGCGCCCGGCATGGCGATAAAACGCCACCATCATGATGGACGTCGGGAACCACAGTGGGGCGAGTTGGGTGCCAAACTGCGAAAGCTCAAGCGAGAAAAGGGTAAAGATAAACGAGACTAAACCTAAACTGACCAGGTGAAGCAGCGGGTGGGGCAGGGCAATTAATACATGCTGTGATTGTTTGCTCATTACCGCTTTATCCGCAAGACCTGGTCGCCAGTATTCGTTTCTGTGTTTATGCTAGTACAAAAGTTTTACATTTTATATGCGAATTGCTCATAAAGTGACGTAAAGGCGGATAATTTGCGCAACTGCGTATAACATTTTTTACCTTACATAAAACTGATCAACGTAATTTGCCCCCGGGAATTCTTTGTCAACAATTAACTCTGAGCGCGCGGCAACGCTATTCGACTGGTATCAGACGGATGAAATCCCTATAATTGCCGCGTTTGGCGCTTCGTCGCCCCCTTCCTAACATCCAGGTTAATCAGGTCGCTAAATATATGACTGATCAGTCTCATCAGTGCGTCATTATCGGTATCGCTGGCGCATCGGCTTCCGGCAAGAGTCTTATTGCCAGTACCCTTTATCGTGAATTGCGTGAGCAAGTCGGTGATGAACACATCGGCGTAATTCCCGAAGACTGCTATTACAAAGATCAAAGCCATCTGTCGATGGAAGAACGCGTTAAGACCAACTACGACCATCCCAGCGCGATGGATCACAGTCTGCTGCTTGAGCATTTACAAGCGTTGAAACGCGGCTCGGCAATTGACCTGCCGGTTTACAGCTATGTTGAACATACGCGTATGAAAGAAACGGTGACGGTTGAGCCGAAGAAGGTCATCATTCTCGAAGGCATTTTGTTGCTGACGGATGCGCGTTTGCGTGACGAACTTAACTTCTCCATTTTCGTTGATACCCCGCTGGATATCTGCCTGATGCGCCGCATCAAGCGTGACGTTAACGAGCGTGGGCGTTCAATGGATTCAGTGATGGCGCAATATCAAAAAACCGTGCGCCCGATGTTCCTGCAATTCATTGAGCCTTCTAAACAATATGCGGACATTATCGTGCCGCGCGGCGGGAAAAACCGCATCGCGATCGATATATTGAAAGCGAAAATAAGTCAGTTCTTTGAATAAGCTTGATAAATTGTGTACCGTTCAGTGATAACCTGGTATGCCCTTGACGTAATTGGCGTTAAGGGAGTGATGCGCGAAAGGAGAAAATGCCATGCGTCTGTGTGACCGAGATATTGAAGCCTGGCTTGATGAAGGCCGTTTGTCGATCAACCCACGTCCGCCAGTGGAGCGTATTAACGGCGCGACGGTGGATGTACGCCTGGGCAATAAATTTCGTACCTTCCGTGGTCACACGGCAGCGTTTATCGATCTGAGCGGTCCCAAAGATGAAGTGAGCGCCGCGCTTGACCGCGTGATGAGCGATGAGATCGTTCTCGACGAGGGCGAGGCGTTCTATCTTCACCCAGGAGAGCTGGCGCTGGCGGTGACGCTGGAGTCGGTGACGCTGCCAGCCGATCTGGTGGGCTGGCTGGACGGGCGTTCCTCACTGGCGCGTCTGGGGCTGATGGTGCACGTCACCGCGCACCGCATCGATCCGGGCTGGTCTGGTTGCATTGTGCTGGAGTTCTACAACTCCGGTAAGCTGCCGCTGGCGCTGCGTCCGGGCATGTTAATTGGTGCGCTGAGCTTTGAGCCGCTTTCCGGCCCGGCGGCGCGACCTTACAACCGCCGTGAAGATGCGAAATATCGCAACCAGCAGGGCGCGGTAGCCAGCCGAATCGATAAAGACTAATTCAGGCCCATTGAGGATACCATGAGACGATTTCTGACGACGCTGATGATACTCCTGGTCGTGCTGGTGGCCGGGTTATCTGCGTTAGTGTTGCTGGTGAATCCGAATGATTTCCGCGACTATATGGTCAAGCAAGTTGCTGCACGTAGCGGTTATCAATTGCAGCTCGACGGGCCACTGCGTTGGCACGTCTGGCCGCAGCTTAGTATCCTCTCCGGGCGAATGTCTCTCACCGCCCAGGGCGCAAGCCAGCCACTGGTTCGCGCCGACAACATGCGTCTGGACGTGGCGCTTTTACCACTACTGAGTCATCAACTGAGCGTTAAGCAGGTGATGCTAAAAGGGGCAGTGATCCAACTGACGCCGCAGACGGAAGCGGTGCGCAGTGAAGACGCTCCGGTTGCACCGCGCGACAATACCTTGCCGGATCTGTCAGACGATCGCGGATGGTCGTTTGATATATCCAGTCTTAAGGTGGCGGACAGCGTGCTGGTGTTCCAGCATGAAGATGACGAGCAGGTGACAATCCGCAATATTCGCCTGCAAATGGAACAAGATCCCCAACATCGTGGTTCATTTGAGTTCTCCGGGCGGGTTAATCGCGATCAGCGCGATCTCACGATATCCCTTAACGGTACGGTAGATGCTTCTGATTATCCGCATGATTTAACGGCGGCTATTGAACAAATTAACTGGCAGTTGCAGGGTGCCGATTTACCAAAACAAGGTATTCAGGGGCAGGGGAGTTTCCAGGCCCAGTGGCAGGAGTCACATAAACGCCTTTCATTTAACCAAATTAGTTTGACCGCCAATGATAGTACGCTAAGCGGGCAAGCACAGGTTACGCTGACAGAGAAACCGGAATGGCAGCTGAGGCTGCAATTCCCGCAACTGAATCTTGACAACCTCATCCCGCTTAATGAAACCGCGAATGGTGAAAACGGTGCCGCGCAGCAGGGGCAGAGCCAATCAACGTTGCCGCGCCCGGTCATTTCTTCGCGTATTGATGAACCGGCCTATCAGGGACTGCAAGGCTTTACGGCTGATATTTTGTTGCAGGCCAGTAACGTGCGCTGGCGCGGAATGAATTTTACAGATGTTGCCACGCAAATGACCAACAAGTCGGGTTTGCTGGAAATTACTCAACTGCAGGGCAAACTTAACGGTGGACAGGTTTCACTGCCGGGCACGCTGGACGCGACATCAATAAATCCGCGGATAAACTTCCAGCCACGGCTGGAAAACGTTGAGATTGGTACCATTCTGAAGGCGTTTAACTATCCGATTTCGTTGACCGGAAAAATGTCACTGGCTGGTGATTTCTCCGGTGCTGACATAGATGCCGACGCATTCCGCCACAACTGGCAAGGACAGGCACATGTCGAAATGACCGACACGCGCATGGAAGGGATGAACTTCCAGCAGATGATTCAGCAAGCGGTAGAGCGTAATGGCGGTGATGTGAAGGCCGCTGAAAACTTTGATAACGTGACGCGGCTTGACCGCTTTACCACCGATTTGACGTTGAAGGATGGCGTCGTGACGTTAAACGACATGCAAGGTCAATCGCCTGTGCTGGCGCTGACAGGGGAAGGCATGTTGAATCTGGCAGATCAAACCTGCGACACCCAGTTTGATATTCGGGTCGTGGGTGGCTGGAACGGGGAAAGCAAACTGATTGATTTCCTGAAAGAAACGCCAGTACCGCTGCGGGTTTATGGCAACTGGCAGCAACTCAATTACAGCCTGCAAGTGGATCAGTTACTGCGCAAACATCTACAGGACGAAGCGAAACGTCGCCTGAATGACTGGGCCGAGCGGAATAAAGATTCCCGTAATGGCAAAGATGTGAAGAAGTTGCTGGAGAAGATGTAGGTTACCAGGTGACCAGTCCTGTAGGCCTGATAAGACGCGTAAAGCGTCGCATCAGGCGTTCGTGGCGGCATCATTATATTCTGAATATGTAAGATCGAAGGCTGTTCCGTTCACTTGATGTTCCTCGCTACTATGGAACGCTCAAGCCGGTGAACGTGCCAGGGTGGCTCAATCTCCACCACCCTGGCAACCCGGGCTCCCGGCGGTAAATCGCCGATGGCGCGGTTCCCTCATCTTATTCCTTTCGGCTATTGGGTAAAATGACCGATACCATCACACCTCGTACTCCATCTCGCCATCCTTACGCAGCGGTATAATCTGCACCTTCTGCACGCGATGGCTTTCTACCTGCAACGTTTTAAGCAAATAATCCCCCACCTGAACTTCTTCGCCAGGTTTTGGAATACGCTGCAAATACTCCATCAACAGCCCGGCAATGGTGTGATATTCACGTTTTTCATCCAGCGGCAGCGGCACATATTGCACCAGATCCTCCAGCGGCATATGACCATTCGCCGTCCAGGAACCGTCCGCATTCTTCTGAATATCATGGCGGGCGTCGATCTCTTCCACTTCGTTCGGTAAGTTACCGGCAATGGTTTCAGTGACGTCACTTAATGTCACAATCCCTTCCACCGAGCCAAACTCATCCACCACAAAAGCAAAGTGCGTGCGGGCATTACGGAACTGCTCCAGGGCAGGTAACAACGGCAAGGTTTCCGGGAACACCAGCGGCTGGCGAATCAACACCCGCAGGTTGAGCGGTTCGCCGCGCAGAGACTGTTGTAGCAGGTCGATAACGTGAACAACACCGAGCAAATCTTCTGCGTCATCACCGTCGGTAACCACCAGCCGCGTATGCTGATTTCGCTCCAGCAACTGGCGGATTTCTTCTTCCGGCGCGTTGAGATCGATATGCTCAATATCGTGGCGCGACGTCATAATGCTGCTGACGGTACGCTGGTTAAGATTAAGTACCCGCTCAATCATCCGCCGTTCCTGCGGATTAAAGATCTGCTGGTTACCATGATCCACCAGCATGGACGCGGTTTCGGCGTCCAGTTCCGCATCTTCTTTTTGCCCGCTAAGCAGGCGCATTACCGCTTCGGTAGTCCGCTGGCGCAGCGTCTGGTTAGCGGAAAGAAAACGTCGCCGGTTAAAGATAGCCAACTGATTGAGCGCCTCGATCATCACCGAGAAACCAATGGCAGCGTACAGGTAGCCTTTCGGAATGACGAAGCCGAAACCTTCTGCCACCAGGCTAAAGCCAATCATCAACAGGAAGCTTAAGCAGAGAATAACGATCGTCGGGTGACTGTTAACAAATTGCGTTAACGGCTTGCTGGCCATCAACATCAGGCTGATAGCGATAACCACGGCGGCCATCATGACCAGTAAATGGTCGACCATCCCGACGGCGGTAATCACTGAGTCGAGTGAGAAAATGGCGTCCAGTACCACAATTTGCGTCACCACGCCCCAGAACTTCGCACCTTTGCGTTGTGTGGGATTATTGCTGTCTTTCCCTTCCAGCCGTTCGTTCAGCTCCATCGTGGCTTTGAACAACAGGAAGAAACCACCAAACAGCATGATTAAGTCGCGGGCGCTAAAGGTAAACGAGCGGAAGCTGAACAGCGGTTGAGTCAGGGTGACCAGCCAGGAGATTGACGCCAGCAGTAACAGGCGCATTAACATTGCCAGCAGCAGCCCGGTAACCCGTGCGCGGTCACGCTGCTTCGGCGGTAGTTTTTCGGCGAGGATGGCAATAAAGACCAGGTTATCAATGCCGAGGACCAGTTCGATCACAATCAGCGTGATTAACCCGGCCCAGATAGACGGATCGGCAATCCATTCCATAGTAAGTACAAAACCTATTCGTTGTATGACAAATGTCACAATTCGATCATGGATAAATCGGGGCAAAAATGCAATGTTGCAGCACTATTTATCTCATATTATTTGAGGGTAATAACCTCACATTATCCCTGAATTAAAAGTGGTAATAATAAAACATTATTTAAGAAATATCGCATGTGGAGACACTATATTAAATATTGTCAACCTAAAGAAACTCCTAAAAACCATATTGAATGACACTTAATATAATTCTTAAAAATAGCCAATTACCGAATTGTTATCTTGCCTGCTATTCCGTTAGCTGTAACACTTCCTCCTGCATTATTGGAAAGCCAATATTCAATTACCATAATGTCACCTTATATTCGGAAGTTAATTTCCGTAATAACCCTTTCTCATCAACGACTGCATGCTGAGAGGGTGTGAAAAATTAAACTAAATCAGTGTATTGGTAGCTAAAAAGCCAGGGGCGGTAGCGTGTCTGGATGCCTGAAAGACCAGTCTGAATTATTCTGTCAATAGCCTGCGGATGAAATCAATTTTTTTAGGACTGATGCCAGTTAAATTTTTATTCAATTAACTGCAAGGTAAATGTGCATGGCGACATTGCTATTAATAGTGCACAGGATAATTACTCTGCCAAAGTGATAAATAAACAATGATGAAATCCAAAATGAAATTGATGCCATTATTGGTGTCAGTAACCTTGATAAGCGGTTGCACAGTACTTCCGGGCAGCAATATGTCGACGATGGGCAAAGACGTCATCAAACAGCAGGACGCTGATTTCGATCTCGACAAAATGGTGAATGTTTATCCGCTGACCCCGCGCCTGATTGACCAATTACGCCCACGCCCGAATGTAGCGCGCCCCAATATGACGCTGGAAAGTGAGATCGCGAATTACCAGTATCGCGTCGGGCCGGGGGACGTTCTTAATGTCACCGTCTGGGATCACCCGGAACTCACCACGCCAGCCGGTCAGTACCGCAGCTCCAGCGACACCGGCAACTGGGTACAGCCTGACGGCACTATGTTTTACCCGTATATCGGCAAGGTCCACGTAGTCGGGAAAACGCTCGCTGAAATCCGCAGTGATATTACCGGGCGCTTAGCGACGTACATCGCTGACCCGCAGGTGGACGTTAATATCGCCGCCTTCCGCTCACAAAAGGCCTATATCTCCGGTCAGGTGAATAAATCCGGTCAACAGGCGATCACCAACGTGCCACTGACTATTCTCGACGCCATCAACGCCGCAGGTGGCCTGACCGACACCGCTGACTGGCGCAACGTGGTGCTAACACACAATGGTCGTGAAGAGCGCATTTCTTTGCAGGCGCTGATGCAAAACGGCGACCTCAACCAGAATCGCCTGCTTTACCCCGGCGATATTCTCTACGTGCCACGTAATGATGATCTGAAAGTATTTGTGATGGGTGAAGTGAAGAAACAGAGCACCCTGAAAATGGACTTTAGCGGCATGACCCTGACTGAAGCCCTGGGCAATGCTGAAGGCATCGACATGACCACCTCCAACGCCAGCGGCATCTTTGTCATTCGTCCGCTGAAAGGCGAGGGCGGGCGTAACGGCAAGATTGCCAATATCTACCAGCTGGATATGTCCGATGCCACGTCGCTGGTGATGGCGACAGAATTCCGCCTGCAACCTTATGACGTGGTGTATGTCACCACCGCCCCGGTTTCCCGCTGGAACCGTCTGATCAATCAGTTGCTGCCAACTATTAGCGGTGTCCGTTACATGACGGATACAGCCAGCGACATTCATAACTGGTAATCGTCATGTTTAACAACATCTTAGTTGTCTGTGTCGGCAATATTTGCCGTTCCCCGACGGCGGAACGCTTACTGCAACGTTATCACCCGGAGCTGAAAGTGGAGTCCGCTGGACTCGGCGCGCTGGTCGGTAAGGGCGCTGATCCTACCGCTATCAGCGTCGCCGCAGAACATCAACTGTCTCTGGAAGGTCACTGTGCCCGTCAAATCAGCCGCCGTCTGTGTCGCAACTACGACCTGATTTTGACCATGGAAAAGCGCCATATCGAACGCTTATGCGAGATGGCACCGGAGATGCGCGGCAAAGTGATGCTGTTTGGTCACTGGGATAACGAATGTGAAATCCCCGATCCGTATCGCAAAAGCCGGGAAACGTTTGCAGCGGTGTACACATTACTTGAACGGTCTGCCCGCCAGTGGGCGCAGGCATTGAACGCAGAGCAGGTATAAGAATGACAGAAAAAGTAAAACAACATGCCGCTCCGGTAACGGGCAGTGATGAAATCGATATTGGTCGCCTGGTCGGCACCGTCATTGAAGCGCGCTGGTGGGTGATTGGCATCACCACCGTATTCGCCCTCTGTGCCGTGGTTTACACCTTCTTCGCCACGCCGATTTATAGTGCCGACGCACTGGTACAAATCGAGCAAAACAGCGGCAATTCGTTAGTGCAGGACATTGGTTCGGCATTAGCCAACAAACCGCCTGCATCGGACGCCGAGATCCAGTTGATTCGTTCGCGTCTGGTGCTTGGTAAAACGGTGGACGATCTCGACCTCGATATTGCAGTGAGCAAAAACACGTTCCCGATTTTCGGTGCGGGCTGGGATCGCCTGATGGGACGTCAGAACGAGACGGTGAAAGTGACCACCTTTAACCGCCCGAAAGAGATGGCGGATCAGGTGTTTACGCTTAATGTGCTGGACAACAAAAACTACACCCTGAGCAGCGACGGCGGCTTTAGCGCCCGGGGGCAAGCGGGCCAGATGCTGAAAAAAGAAGGCGTCACGCTGATGGTTGAAGCCATTCACGCCAGCCCGGGCAGTGAGTTTACCGTCACCAAATACTCCACGCTGGGGATGATCAACCAACTGCAAAACAGCCTGACGGTAACGGAGAACGGCAAAGACGCTGGCGTTTTGAGCCTGACTTATACCGGTGAAGATCGTGAACAGATCCGCGACATTCTTAACAGCATCGCCCGTAACTATCAGGAACAAAATATTGAGCGCAAATCGGCGGAAGCGTCGAAAAGCCTCGCCTTCCTCGCGCAACAGTTACCGGAAGTACGTAGCCGCTTGGATGTTGCCGAAAACAAACTGAATGCCTTCCGTCAGGATAAAGATTCTGTTGATCTGCCGCTGGAAGCGAAAGCGGTGCTCGATTCGATGGTGAACATCGACGCCCAGTTGAACGAACTGACCTTTAAAGAGGCGGAAATCTCCAAGCTGTACACCAAAGTTCACCCGGCGTACCGCACGCTGCTGGAGAAACGTCAGGCGCTGGAAGACGAAAAAGCCAAACTTAACGGTCGCGTAACGGCGATGCCGAAAACCCAGCAGGAGATTGTCCGTCTGACCCGCGATGTCGAGTCTGGTCAGCAGGTCTATATGCAACTGCTGAATAAAGAGCAGGAGCTGAAAATCACCGAAGCCAGCACCGTCGGCGATGTGCGCATTGTTGACCCGGCAATCACTCAGCCTGGTGTGCTAAAACCGAAGAAAGGGCTGATTATCCTTGGGGCGATTATTCTTGGCCTGATGCTCTCTATCGTGGGTGTGCTGCTGCGCTCGTTGTTTAATCGCGGCATCGAAAGCCCGCAGGTGCTGGAAGAACACGGTATCAGCGTCTATGCCAGCATCCCGTTGTCGGAATGGCAGAAAGCGCGCGATAGCGTCAAAACCATCAAAGGGATTAAACGCTATAAACAGAGCCAGCTACTGGCGGTGGGGAATCCAACCGATCTGGCGATTGAAGCCATCCGCAGTCTGCGTACCAGTCTGCACTTCGCGATGATGCAGGCGCAGAACAATGTGTTGATGATGACCGGGGTTAGCCCGTCAATCGGTAAAACCTTTGTCTGCGCCAACCTGGCGGCGGTGATCAGCCAGACCAATAAACGCGTGTTGTTGATCGACTGCGATATGCGCAAAGGCTACACCCACGAGCTGTTGGGCACCAATAACGTCAATGGCCTGTCGGAAATTCTGATTGGTCAGGGCGATATTACTACCGCAGCTAAACCGACCTCTATTGCCAAATTTGACCTGATCCCGCGCGGTCAGGTGCCGCCAAATCCTTCTGAACTGTTGATGAGCGAACGCTTTGCCGAACTGGTGAACTGGGCGAGTAAAAACTATGACCTGGTGTTGATTGATACGCCGCCGATTCTGGCAGTGACCGATGCGGCAATTGTTGGTCGTCATGTCGGAACCACATTAATGGTGGCGCGTTATGCGGTCAACACATTGAAAGAAGTGGAAACCAGTCTGAGCCGCTTTGAGCAAAACGGTATTCCGGTGAAAGGGGTGATTCTGAACTCCATCTTCCGCCGCGCCAGCGCGTATCAGGATTATGGCTATTACGAATACGAATATAAGTCGGATGCGAAATAACGACGCCTGCATTCGCACCGCCCCGTAGGCCGGATAAGGCGTTCACGCCGCATCCGGCAAGCAAACCAGCTCATAAGCCGGGAGAACAACCTATGAAAGACAATCCGCTGATCTCAATCTATATGCCGACCTGGAACCGCCAACAACTGGCGATTCGGGCGATAAAATCGGTCTTGCGCCAGGACTACAGCAACTGGGAGATGATCATCGTGGATGATTGCTCCAACTCCTGGGAACAACTGCAACAGTACGTCACCGCCCTCAACGATCCGCGTATTACCTACATTCACAACGACATTAACAGCGGGGCGTGCGCGGTACGTAACCAGGCGATTATGCTGGCGCAAGGGGAATATATCACCGGGATCGATGATGATGATGAATGGACACCCAACCGTCTGAGCGTCTTCCTCGCCCATAAACAGCAACTGGTCACACACGCCTTTTTGTACGCTAACGACTACGTTTGCCAGGGCGAAGTCTATTCCCAACCAGCAAGTTTGCCACTGTATCCCAAATCGCCGTACTCACGCCGCCTGTTCTATAAACGCAATATCATTGGCAATCAGGTTTTTACCTGGGCGTGGCGTTTCAAAGAGTGTTTGTTCGATACCGAACTGAAAGCGGCACAGGATTACGACATCTTCCTGCGGATGGTGGTGGAGTACGGCGAACCGTGGAAAGTAGAAGAGGCGACGCAGATCCTGCATATCAATCACGGTGAAATGCAGATCACCTCGTCACCGAAAAAATTCTCCGGGTACTTCCACTTTTACCGCAAGCACAAAGACAAATTCGACCGCGCCAGCAAAAAATATCAGCTGTTTACCCTCTACCAGATCCGCAATAAACGTATGACCTGGCGCACTTTGCTGACGCTGCTGTCGGTGCGTAACGGCAAACGTCTGGCTGATGGTATTCGGGGGCGCTAAAGATGCTGGAAGATCTGCGTGCCAACAGCTGGAGTTTACGCCCGTGCTGCATGGTTCTTGCCTATCGTGTTGCTCATTTTTGTTCGGTGTGGCGCAAAAAGAACGTCCTCAACAATATTTGGGCGGCCCCTCTGCTGGTGCTGTATCGCATTATCACCGAATGCTTTTTCGGTTATGAAATCCAGGCTGCCGCGACCATTGGCCGCCGCTTTACTATCCATCACGGTTACGCCGTAGTGATCAATAAAAACGTGGTGGCGGGGGATGATTTCACCATTCGCCACGGCGTCACTATCGGCAATCGTGGTGCCGATAACATGGCATGTCCACATATTGGCAACGGCGTCGAACTCGGTGCCAACGTTATTATTCTTGGTGATATCACGCTTGGTAACAACGTCACCGTGGGTGCGGGCAGCGTGGTGCTCGACTCTGTCCCGGACAACGCGCTGGTGGTGGGAGAAAAAGCGCGAGTGAAGGTAATTAAATGAATATTTTGCAATTTAATGTGCGACTGGCGGAAGGCGGGGCAGCAGGTGTGGCGTTAGATCTCCACCAGCGTGCGCTGCAACAGGGGCTAGCGTCACATTTTGTCTACGGTTACGGCAAAGGCGGCAAAGAGAGCGTCAGCCATCAAAACTATCCGCAGGTCATCAAACATACGCCGCGGATGACTGCAATGGCGAATATTGTCCTGTTTCGTCTGTTTAATCGCGATCTGTTTGGCAATTTCAATGAGTTATATCGCACCATTACTCGTACACCGGGTCCGGTGGTCCTGCATTTTCATGTGCTGCACAGCTACTGGCTAAATCTTAAGAGCGTGGTGCGCTTTTGCGAAAAGGTGAAAAACCATAAACCGGACGTCACTCTGGTCTGGACGCTGCACGACCACTGGAGCGTTACCGGACGCTGCGCCTTTACCGACGGTTGCGAAGGCTGGAAAACAGGCTGCCAGAAATGCCCGACCTTAAATAACTATCCGCCGGTGAAGATTGATCGGGCACACCAGCTGGTGGCGGGCAAACGCCAGTTATTCCGCGAGATGCTGGCACTGGGCTGTCAGTTTATTTCCCCCAGCCAGCATGTGGCTGACGCTTTCAATAGTCTGTACGGTCCAGGGCGTTGCCGGATTATCAATAACGGTATTGATATGGCAACCGAAGCGATTCTGGCGGATCTGCCTCCGGTGCGCGAAACCCAGGGTAAGCCGAAAATCGCGGTGGTGGCGCATGACCTGCGTTACGACGGCAAAACTAACCAGCAACTGGTGCGTGAGATGATGGCGCTGGGCGACAAAATCGAACTGCATACCTTTGGTAAGTTCTCGCCGTTCACCGCTGGCAACGTGGTTAATCACGGCTTTGAAACCGACAAACGTAAGCTGATGAGCGCGCTCAATCAGATGGATGCGCTGGTATTCAGTTCTCGCGTCGATAACTACCCGCTGATTTTGTGTGAGGCGCTATCGATTGGCGTGCCGGTGATTGCCACCCATAGCGATGCGGCGCGGGAAGTGTTGCAAAAATCCGGCGGTAAAACCGTCAGCGAAGAAGAGGTGCTGCAACTGGTGCAGTTAAGCAAACCGGAAATCGCGCAGGCGATATTTGGTACCACGCTGGCTGAGTTCAGCCAACGCAGCCGCGCCGCCTACAGTGGACAACAGATGCTGGAGGAGTATGTCAACTTCTATCAGAATCTGTAGCTACCTGTTGCTGCCGCTGATTTATCTGCTGGTTAACGTCAAAATCGCCCAGCTTGGCGAAAGTTTCCCCATCACCATCGTCACTTTTTTACCTGTCTTGTTACTGCTGTTTTTAGAACGCATCAGCGTTAAAAAATTGATGATTGCCTTAGGGATTGGCGCGGGACTCACGGCGTTTAACTATCTGTTTGGTCAGTCGCTGGATGCCAGTAAATACGTCACTTCAACTATGCTGTTTGTCTATATTGTGATCATTATTGGCATGGTGTGGAGTATTCGTTTTAAAACAATTTCGCCACACAACCATCGCAAGATATTACGTTTCTTTTATCTGGTGGTCGGGCTGGTGGTGGCGCTGGCGGCGGTGGAGATGGCACAAATTATCCTCACCGGTGGCAGCAGTATTATGGAGTCGATTTCGAAATATCTGATTTACAGCAACAGCTATGTGCTGAATTTCATTAAATTCGGCGGCAAGCGCACGACAGCACTTTATTTCGAACCGGCATTTTTCGCTCTGGCATTAATCTCAATTTGGCTCAGCATCAAACAGTTTGGTATCAAAACGCCTAAAACAGATGCTATGATTCTCGCAGGGATAATATTATCCGGATCGTTTTCAGGGGTTATGACCTTTATCCTGTTTTATTTGCTGGAGTGGGCATTTCAATATCTGAATAAAGAGGCGATTAAGAAAAAGTTACCGTTAGCATTGATTTCTCTGGCTGTATTCCTGGTTGGTGTGGTAATCGCGTTTCCTTATATTTCCACCCGTCTGGGCGATTTAGGTACGGAAGGATCGTCATCATATTATCGTATTGTCGGTCCGCTGGTGATGGTCGGTTATTCTTTGACCCATATTGACGGTGTAGTCAGATTTGGCTCACTTTATGAATATGTCGCATCATTCGGAATATTTAACGGTGCGGATGTCGGAAAAACCATAGACAATGGTTTGTATCTGCTGATTATTTATTTTTCCTGGTTCGCGGTGTTTTTATCACTGTGGTACATGGGGAAAGTGATAAAAATGATGATCAACGCTTTTGGTGATAACCGCAATTTTCGCGTGCAATTATATCTTTTTACTCCGGTATCGCTGTTTTTTACCGGTTCGATATTTAGCCCGGAATATGCATTTTTAATCGTCTGTCCGTTTATTTTGCGAAAAGCGTTAAATATTACGAGGTAAGAATAAGAACATGTTGCTTAGCATAATCACTGTCGCGTTTCGTAACCTCGAAGGGATAGTCAAAACACATGCCTCGCTGGCGCATCTGGCGCAGGTGGAAGATATCAGCTTCGAATGGATTGTTGTCGATGGCGGTTCCAACGACGGCACCCGTGAGTATCTGGAAAATCTCAATGGTATCTTTAACCTACGCTTTGTCAGCGAGCCAGATAACGGTATCTACGACGCCATGAACAAAGGCATTGCGATGGCACAAGGCAAGTTCGCGTTGTTTCTCAATTCGGGCGATATTTTTCATCAGAATGCCGCAAATTTTGTCCGTAAGTTAAAAATGCAAAAAGATAACGTGATGATCACCGGCGATGCGCTGCTGGATTTTGGCGACGGGCATAAAATTAAACGTAGCGCCAAACCGGGCTGGTATATTTATCACAGCCTGCCCGCCAGTCATCAGGCGATATTTTTCCCTGTACCCGGCTTGAAAAAATGGCGTTATGACCTGGAATATAAAGTTTCTTCCGACTACGCGCTGGCAGCCAAAATGTATAAAGCAGGTTATGCATTTAAAAAACTCAATGGCCTGGTGTCTGAATTTTCTATGGGTGGGGTATCAACCACCAATAATATGGAATTGTGTGCTGACGCGAAAAAAGTCCAACGGCAAATATTACATGTGCCTGGCTTTTGGGCTGAATTATCCTGGCATTTACGCCAACGTACTACCTCAAAGACGAAAGCCTTATATAACAAAAGCTGAATATAAGGGAAAACGATGCAAGATTTAAGTGGATTCTCGGTGCCGAAAGGGTTCCGGGGCGGCAACTCTATTAAAGTGCAATTATGGTGGGCAGTACAGGCAACAATATTTGCCTGGTCGCCACAAGTATTGTATCGCTGGCGGGCTTTTTTATTACGTTTATTCGGGGCAAAAATAGGAAAAAACGTAGTTATTCGTCCGTCAGTAAAAATTACCTATCCGTGGAAATTAACCTTAGGTGATTACGCGTGGGTCGGCGATGACGTCAATTTATATACCCTCGGTGAAATAACCATTGGCGCACATTCGGTGATATCGCAAAAAAGTTATTTATGCACCGGTAGCCACGACCATGCAAGTCAACATTTCACCATTAACGCCACGCCTATTGTGATTGGCGATAAATGCTGGCTGGCAACCGATGTCTTTGTTGCCCCTGGCGTCACGATTGGCGACGGCACCGTCGTGGGTGCACGAAGCAGTGTTTTTAAATCGCTTCCGGCAAATGTGGTTTGCCGGGGGAATCCCGCAGTGGTGATACGCGAACGCGTTGAAACTGAATAAATTCAAAAAATACAGAGGAATAAGACATGTCAAAAGTCGCTCTCATCACCGGTGTAACCGGACAAGACGGTTCTTACCTGGCAGAGTTTCTGCTGGAAAAAGGTTACGAGGTGCATGGTATTAAGCGTCGCGCATCGTCATTCAACACCGAGCGCGTGGATCACATTTATCAGGATCCGCACACCTGCAACCCGAAATTCCATCTGCATTATGGCGACCTGAGTGATACCTCCAACCTGACACGCATTTTGCGTGAAGTGCAGCCGGATGAAGTTTACAACCTGGGCGCAATGAGCCACGTTGCGGTTTCTTTTGAGTCACCGGAATATACCGCAGACGTCGATGCGATGGGTACGCTGCGCCTGCTCGAGGCGATCCGCTTCCTCGGTCTGGAAAAGAAAACTCGTTTCTATCAGGCTTCCACCTCTGAACTGTATGGTCTGGTGCAGGAAATTCCGCAGAAAGAAACCACGCCGTTCTACCCGCGATCTCCGTATGCGGTCGCCAAACTGTACGCCTACTGGATCACCGTTAACTACCGCGAATCCTACGGCATGTACGCCTGTAACGGTATTCTCTTCAACCATGAATCCCCGCGCCGCGGCGAAACCTTCGTTACCCGCAAAATCACCCGCGCAATCGCCAATATCGCCCAGGGGCTGGAGTCGTGCCTGTACCTCGGCAATATGGATTCCCTGCGTGACTGGGGCCATGCCAAAGACTACGTAAAAATGCAGTGGATGATGCTGCAACAGGAACAGCCGGAAGATTTCGTTATCGCGACCGGCGTTCAGTACTCCGTGCGTCAGTTCGTGGAAATGGCGGCAGCACAGCTGGGCATCAAACTGCGCTTTGAAGGCACGGGCGCTGAAGAGAAGGGCATTGTGGTTTCCGTCACCGGGCATGACGCGCCGGGCGTTAAACCGGGCGATGTGATTATCGCCGTTGACCCGCGTTACTTCCGTCCGGCAGAAGTTGAAACGCTGCTCGGCGACCCGACCAAAGCGCACGAAAAACTGGGCTGGAAACCGGAAATCACCCTCAGAGAGATGGTGTCTGAAATGGTGGCTAATGACCTCGAAGCGGCGAAAAAACACTCTCTGCTGAAATCTCACGGCTACGACGTGGCGATCGCGCTGGAGTCATAAGCATGAGTAAACAACGCATTTTTATCGCTGGCCATCGTGGGATGGTCGGTTCTGCCATCAGGCGGCAGCTCGAACAGCGCGGTGATGTGGAACTGGTATTACGCACCCGCGACGAGCTGAACCTGCTGGACAGCCGCGCGGTGCATGATTTCTTTGCCAGCGAACGCATTGACCAGGTCTATCTGGCGGCGGCGAAAGTGGGCGGCATTGTTGCCAACAACACCTATCCGGCGGATTTCATCTACCAGAACATGATGATTGAGAGCAACATCATTCACGCCGCGCATCAGAACGACGTGAACAAACTGCTGTTTCTTGGATCGTCCTGTATCTACCCGAAACTGGCAAAACAGCCGATGGCAGAAAGCGAGTTATTGCAGGGCACGCTGGAGCCGACCAACGAGCCTTACGCCATTGCCAAAATCGCCGGGATCAAACTGTGCGAATCATACAACCGCCAGTACGGACGCGATTACCGCTCAGTCATGCCGACCAACCTGTATGGCCCGCATGACAACTTCCACCCGAGTAATTCGCATGTGATCCCTGCATTGCTGCGTCGCTTCCACGAGGCGACGGCACAGAATGCACCGGACGTGGTGGTATGGGGCAGCGGTACACCGATGCGTGAATTCCTGCACGTCGATGATATGGCGGCGGCGAGCATTCATGTCATGGAGCTGGCGCACGAAGTCTGGCTGGAGAACACCCAGCCGATGCTGTCGCACATTAACGTCGGCACGGGCGTTGACTGCACTATCCGCGAGCTGGCGCAAACCATCGCCAAAGTGGTGGGTTACAAAGGTCGGGTGGTTTTTGATGCCAGCAAACCGGATGGTACGCCGCGCAAACTGCTGGATGTGACGCGCCTGCATCAGCTTGGCTGGTATCACGAAATCTCACTGGAAGCGGGGCTTGCCAGCACTTACCAGTGGTTCCTTGAGAATCAAGACCGCTTTCGGGGGTAATGATGTTTTTACGTCAGGAAGACTTTGCCACGGTAGTGCGCTCCACCCCGCTTGTCTCTCTCGACTTTATTGTCGAGAACAGTCGCGGCGAGTTTCTGCTTGGCAAAAGAACCAACCGCCCGGCGCAGGGTTACTGGTTTGTGCCGGGAGGGCGCGTGCAGAAAGACGAAACGCTGGAGGCCGCATTTGAGCGGCTGACGATGGCGGAACTGGGGCTGCGTCTGCCGATAACAGCAGGCCAGTTTTACGGTGTCTGGCAGCACTTTTATGACGATAACTTCTCTGGCACGGATTTCACCACTCACTATGTGGTGCTCGGTTTTCGCTTCACGGTAGCGGAAGAAGAGCTGTTACTGCCGGATGAGCAGCATGACGATTACCGCTGGCTGACGTCGGACGCGCTGCTCGCCAGTGATAATGTTCATGCTAACAGCCGCGCCTATTTTCTCGCTGAGAAGCGTACCGGAGTACCCGGATTATGAAAATACTGGTCTACGGCATTAACTACTCGCCGGAGTTAACCGGCATCGGCAAATACACCGGCGAGATGGTGGAATGGCTGGCGGCACAAGGTCATGAGGTGCGGGTTATTACCGCACCGCCTTACTACCCGCAATGGCAGGTGGGCGAGAACTATTCCGCCTGGCGGTACAAACGAGAAGAGGGGGCCGCCACGGTGTGGCGCTGCCCGCTGTACGTGCCAAAACAGCCGAGCACCCTGAAACGCCTGTTACATCTCGGCAGTTTTGCCGTCAGCAGTTTCTTTCCTCTGATGGCGCAACGTCGCTGGAAGCCGGATCGCATTATCGGCGTGGTGCCAACGCTGTTTTGCACGCCGGGAATGCGCCTGCTGGCGAAACTCTCTGGTGCGCGTACCGTGCTGCATATTCAGGATTACGAAGTGGACGCCATGCTGGGGCTGGGCCTTGCCGGAAAAGGCAAAGGCGGCAAAGTGGCGCAGCTGGCGACGGCGTTCGAACGTAGCGGACTGCATAACGTCGATAACGTCTCCACGATTTCGCGTTCGATGATGAATAAAGCCATCGAAAAAGGCGTGGCGGCGGATAACATCATTTTCTTCCCCAACTGGTCGGAAATCGCCCGTTTTCAGCATGTTGCAGACGCCGATGTTGATGCCCTTCGTAACCAGCTTGGCCTGCCGGATAACAAAAAAATCATTCTTTACTCCGGCAATATTGGTGAAAAGCAGGGGCTGGAAAACGTTATTGAAGCTGCCGATCTCCTGCGCGATGAACCGCTGATTTTTGCCATTGTCGGGCAGGGCGGCGGCAAAGCGCGGCTGGAAAAAATGGCGCAACAGCGTGGTCTGCGCAACATGCAATTTTTTCCGCTGCAATCGTATGACGCTTTACCCGCACTGCTGAAGATGGGCGATTGCCATCTGGTGGTGCAAAAACGCGGCGCGGCAGATGCCGTATTGCCGTCGAAACTGACCAATATTCTGGCGGTAGGCGGTAACGCGGTGATTACTGCAGAAGCCCACACAGAACTGGGACAGCTTTGCGAAACCTTTCCGGGCATTGCGGTTTGCGTTGAACCGGAATCGGTCGAGGCGCTGGTGGCGGGGATTCGTCAGGCGCTCCTGCTGCCCAAACACAACACGGTGGCACGTGAATATGCCGAACGCACGCTCGATAAAGAGAACGTGTTACGTCAATTTATAAATGATATTCGGGGATAATTATGGCGCAGTCGAAACTCTATCCAGTTGTGATGGCAGGTGGCTCCGGTAGCCGCTTATGGCCGCTTTCCCGCGTACTTTACCCCAAGCAGTTTTTATGCCTGAAAGGCGATCTCACCATGCTGCAAACCACCATCTGCCGCCTGAAAGGCGTAGAGTGCGAAAGCCCGGTGGTGATTTGCAATGAGCAGCACCGCTTTATTGTCGCGGAACAGCTGCGCCAACTGAACAAACTCACCGAGAACATTATTCTCGAACCGGCAGGGCGTAATACTGCACCAGCCATTGCGCTGGCGGCGCTGGCGGCAACACGTCATAGTCCGGAGAGCGACCCGTTAATGCTGGTGCTGGCGGCGGATCATGTGATTGCCGATGAAGACGCGTTCCGTGCCGCCGTGCGTAATGCCATACCGTATGCCGAAGCGGGCAAGCTGGTGACCTTTGGCATTGTGCCGGATCTACCTGAAATCGGTTATGGCTATATTCGTCGCGGTGAAGTGTCTGCGGGTGAGCAGGATACGGTGGCCTTTGAAGTGGCGCAGTTTGTCGAAAAACCGAATCTGGAAACCGCTCAGGCCTATGTGGCAAGTGGCGAATATTACTGGAACAGCGGCATGTTCCTGTTCCGCGCCGGACGCTATCTCGAAGAACTGAAAAAATATCGCCCGGATATTCTCGATGCCTGTGAAAAAGCGATGAGCGCCGTCGATCCGGATCTCGATTTTATTCGCGTGGATGAAGAAGCGTTTCTCGCCTGCCCGGAAGAGTCGGTGGATTACGCGGTCATGGAACGTACGGCAGATGCTGTTGTGGTGCCGATGGATGCGGGCTGGAGCGATGTCGGCTCCTGGTCCTCATTATGGGAAATTAGCGCCCACACCGCCGAGGGCAACGTTTGCCACGGCGATGTGATTAATCACAAAACCGAAAACAGCTATGTGTATGCCGAATCTGGCCTGGTCACCACCGTCGGGGTGAAAGATTTGGTGGTAGTGCAGACCAAAGATGCGGTGCTGATTGCCGACCGTAACGCGGTGCAGGATGTGAAAAAAGTGGTCGAGCAGATCAAAGCCGATGGTCGCCATGAGCATCGGGTGCATCGCGAAGTGTATCGTCCGTGGGGCAAATATGACTCTATCGACGCGGGCGACCGCTACCAGGTGAAACGCATCACCGTGAAACCGGGCGAGGGCTTGTCGGTACAGATGCACCATCACCGCGCGGAACACTGGGTAGTGGTAGCGGGAACGGCAAAAGTCACCATTGACGGTGATATCAAACTGCTTGGTGAAAACGAGTCCATTTATATTCCGCTGGGGGCGACGCACTGCCTGGAAAACCCGGGGAAAATTCCGCTCGATTTAATTGAAGTGCGCTCCGGCTCTTATCTCGAAGAGGATGATGTGGTGCGCTTCGCGGATCGCTACGGACGGGTGTAAACGTCGCATCAGGCGCTGGTTGTCGGATGCGGCGTGAACGCCTTATCCGACCTACGGTTCGGATTTGTAGGCCTGATAAGACGCGGCAGCGTCGCATCAGGCGCTGGCTGTCGGATGCGGCGTGAACGCCTTATCCGACCTACGGTTCGGGTTTGTAGGCCTGATAAGACGCGGCAGCGTCGCATCAGGCAATGAATGCGAAACCGCGGTGTAAATAATGACAAAAACAAAATTGGCCGTTTCGGTCAGGGCCAACTATTGCCTGAAAAAGGGTAACGACATGAAAAAATTAACCTGCTTTAAAGCCTATGATATTCGCGGGAAATTAGGCGAAGAACTGAATGAAGATATTGCCTGGCGCATTGGTCGCGCCTATGGCGAATTTCTCAAACCGAAAACCATTGTGTTAGGCGGTGATGTCCGTCTCACCAGCGAAACCTTAAAACTGGCGCTGGCAAAAGGTTTACAGGATGCGGGCGTTGACGTGCTGGATATCGGTATGTCCGGCACCGAAGAGATCTATTTCGCCACGTTCCATCTCGGCGTGGATGGCGGCATCGAAGTTACCGCCAGCCATAACCCGATGGATTATAACGGCATGAAACTGGTGCGCGAAGGGGCTCGCCCGATCAGCGGTGATACCGGACTGCGCGATGTCCAGCGCCTGGCTGAAGCCAACGACTTTCCTCCCGTCGATGAAACCAAACGCGGTCGCTATCAGCAAATCAACCAGCGTGACGCTTACGTTGATCACCTGTTCGGTTATATCAATGTCAAAAACCTCACGCCGCTCAAGCTGGTGATTAACTCCGGGAATGGCGCAGCGGGTCCGGTGGTGGACGCCATCGAAGCCCGCTTTAAAGCCCTCGGCGCACCCGTGGAATTAATCAAAGTGCACAACACACCGGACGGCAATTTCCCCAACGGTATTCCTAACCCGCTGCTGCCGGAATGCCGCGACGACACCCGCAATGCGGTCATCAAACACGGCGCGGATATGGGCATTGCCTTTGACGGTGATTTTGATCGCTGTTTCCTGTTTGACGAAAAAGGGCAGTTTATCGAGGGCTACTACATTGTCGGCCTGTTGGCAGAAGCATTCCTCGAAAAAAATCCCGGCGCGAAGATCATCCACGATCCTCGTCTCTCCTGGAATACCGTTGATGTGGTGACTGCCGCAGGTGGCACCCCGGTAATGTCGAAAACCGGACACGCCTTTATTAAAGAACGTATGCGCAAGGAAGACGCCATCTACGGTGGCGAAATGAGCGCCCACCATTACTTCCGTGATTTCGCTTACTGCGACAGCGGCATGATCCCATGGCTGCTGGTCGCCGAACTGGTGTGCCTGAAAGGAAAAACGCTGGGCGAACTGGTGCGCGACCGGATGGCGGCGTTTCCGGCAAGCGGTGAGATCAACAGCAAACTGGCGCAACCCGTTGAGGCGATTAACCGCGTGGAACAGCACTTTAGCCGTGAGGCGCTGGCGGTGGATCGCACCGATGGCATCAGCATGACCTTTGCCGACTGGCGCTTTAATCTGCGCTCCTCCAACACCGAACCGGTGGTGCGGTTGAATGTGGAATCACGCGGTGATGTGCCGCTGATGGAAGCGCGAACGCGAACTCTGCTGACGTTGCTGAACGAGTAATGTCGGATCTTCCCTTACCCCACTGCGGGTAAGGGGCTAATAACAGGAACAACGATGACAAATCTAATAAAGCGCGAGCGAGCGAAAACCAATGCATCGTTAATCTCTATGGTGCAACGCTTTTCAGATATCACCATCATGTTTGCCGGACTATGGCTGGTTTGCGAAGTGAGCGGACTGTCATTCCTCTACATGCACCTGTTGGTGGCGTTGATTACGCTGGTGGTGTTCCAGATGCTGGGCGGCATCACCGATTTTTATCGCTCATGGCGCGGTGTTCGGGCAGCGACAGAATTTGCCCTGTTGCTACAAAACTGGACCTTAAGCGTGATTTTCAGCGCCGGACTGGTGGCGTTCAATAATGATTTCGACACGCAACTGAAAATCTGGCTGGCGTGGTATGGGCTGACCAGTATCGGACTGGTGGTTTGCCGTTCATGTATTCGCATTGGGGCGGGCTGGCTGCGTAATCATGGCTATAACAAGCGCATGGTCGCGGTGGCGGGGGATTTAGCCGCCGGACAAATGCTGATGGAGAGCTTCCGTAATCAGCCGTGGTTAGGGTTTGAAGTGGTGGGCGTTTACCACGACCCGAAACCGGGCGGCGTTTCTAACGACTGGGCGGGCAATCTGCAACAGCTGGTCGAGGACGCGAAAGCGGGCAAGATTCATAACGTCTATATCGCGATGCAAATGTGCGACGGCGCGCGAGTGAAAAAACTGGTCCATCAACTGGCGGACACCACCTGTTCGGTGCTGCTGATCCCCGATGTCTTTACCTTCAACATTCTCCATTCACGCCTCGAAGAGATGAACGGCGTACCGGTGGTGCCGCTTTACGACACGCCGCTTTCCGGGGTTAACCGCCTGCTCAAACGTGCGGAAGACATTGTGCTGGCGACGCTTATTCTGCTGCTGATCTCCCCGGTGCTGTGCTGTATTGCGCTGGCGGTGAAACTCAGTTCGCCAGGGCCGGTTATTTTCCGCCAGACTCGCTATGGCATGGATGGCAAGCCGATCAAAGTGTGGAAGTTCCGTTCCATGAAAGTGATGGAGAACGACAAAGTGGTGACTCAGGCGACGCAGAACGATCCGCGCGTCACCAAAGTGGGGAACTTTCTGCGCCGCACCTCGCTGGACGAATTGCCGCAGTTTATCAATGTGCTGACTGGCGGGATGTCGATTGTCGGTCCGCGTCCGCATGCGGTGGCGCATAACGAACAGTATCGACAGCTCATTGAAGGCTACATGCTGCGCCATAAGGTGAAACCGGGCATTACCGGCTGGGCGCAGATTAACGGCTGGCGCGGCGAAACGGACACACTGGAGAAAATGGAAAAACGCGTCGAGTTCGACCTTGAGTACATCCGCGAATGGAGCGTCTGGTTCGATATCAAAATCGTTTTCCTGACGGTATTCAAAGGCTTCGTTAACAAAGCGGCATATTGATATGAGCTTACGTGAAAAAACCATCAGCGGCGCGAAGTGGTCGGCGATTGCTACGGTGATCATCATCGGCCTCGGGCTGGTGCAGATGACCGTGCTGGCGCGGATTATCGACAACCACCAGTTCGGTTTGCTTACCGTGTCGCTGGTGATCATCGCGCTGGCAGATACGCTTTCTGACTTTGGTATCGCTAACTCGATTATTCAGCGAAAAGAAATCAGCCACCTTGAACTCACCACGTTGTACTGGCTGAACGTCGGGCTGGGGATCGTGGTGTGCGTGGCGGTGTTTTTGTTGAGTGATCTCATCGGCGACGTGCTGAATAACCCGGACCTGGCACCGTTGATTAAAACATTGTCGCTGGCGTTTGTGGTGATCCCCCACGGGCAGCAGTTCCGCGCGTTGATGCAGAAGGAACTGGAGTTCAACAAAATCGGCATGATCGAAACCAGCGCGGTACTGGCGGGCTTCACTTTTACGGTGGTTAGCGCCCATTTCTGGCCGCTGGCGATGACCGCGATCCTCGGTTATCTGGTCAATAGTGCGGTAAGAACGCTGCTGTTTGGCTACTTTGGCCGGAAAATTTATCGCCCCGGTCTGCATTTCTCGCTGGCGTCTGTTGCGCCGAACTTACGCTTTGGTGCCTGGCTGACGGCGGACAGCATCATCAACTATCTCAACACCAACCTTTCAACGCTGGTGCTGGCGCGTATTCTCGGCGCGGGCGTGGCAGGGGGATACAACCTGGCGTACAACGTGGCCGTTGTGCCACCGATGAAGCTGAACCCGATCATCACCCGTGTGTTGTTTCCGGCATTCGCCAAAATTCAGGACGACACCGAAAAGCTGCGCGTTAACTTCTACAAGCTGCTGTCGGTAGTGGGGATTATCAACTTTCCGGCTCTGCTGGGGCTGATGGTGGTGTCGAATAACTTTGTACCGCTGGTCTTTGGTGAGAAGTGGAACAGCATTATTCCGGTGCTGCAATTGCTGTGTGTGGTGGGTCTGCTGCGCTCCGTAGGTAACCCGATTGGTTCGCTGCTGATGGCGAAAGCGCGGGTCGATATCAGCTTTAAATTCAACGTATTCAAAACATTTCTGTTTATTCCGGCGATTGTTATTGGTGGGCAGATGGCGGGCGCAATCGGCGTCACGCTTGGCTTCCTGCTGGTGCAGATTATCAACACCATTCTGAGTTACTTCGTGATGATTAAACCGGTTCTTGGTTCCAGTTATCGCCAGTACATCCTGAGTTTGTGGCTGCCGTTTTATCTCTCGCTGCCGACGCTGGTGGTCAGTTATGTGCTGGGCATTGTGCTGAAAGGGCAACTGGCGCTGGGGATGCTGCTGGCGGTGCAAATAGCCGCGGGCGTGCTGGCGTTTGTGGTGATGATTGTGCTGTCGCGCCATCCGCTGGTGGTGGAAGTGAAGCGTCAGTTTTGTCGCAGCGAAAAAATGAAAATGCTTTTACGGGCGGGGTGAGTTGTTGTTTTCGGTTCCGACAACGGTTGCCGGGTGCAGCGTAAAACGCCTTATCCATCCTACGGTTCTGTGCTCGGGACCTGTAGGCCTGATAAGACGCGTCAGCGTCGCATCAGGCACTGAATGCCGGATGCGGCGTGAACGCCTTATCCGGCCTACGGTTCAGGGCTTGGATCTTGTAGGCCCGATAAGACGCGCCAGCGTCGCATCAGGCACTGAATGCCGGATGCGGCGTAAAACGCCTTATCCGGCCTACGGTTCTGTGCTCGGGTCTTGTAGGCCTGATAAGACGCGGCCAGCGTCGCATCAGGCAAAAAACGGCAATGAACACAACAAACACAGCCTCACCTGGCATCAAATTTATGAGGAAAAAATGAAATTACTTATTCTGGGCAACCACACTTGCGGCAATCGCGGCGACAGCGCCATCTTGCGCGGCTTACTTGATGCCATCAACATCCTCAATCCACATGCCGAAGTGGACGTCATGAGCCGCTATCCGGTCAGTTCTTCCTGGCTGCTCAACCGCCCGGTAATGGGCGATCCGCTGTTCCTGCAAATGAAACAACACAACAGCGCGGCGGGTGTTGTCGGGCGCGTTAAAAAAGTCCTCCGTCGCCGCTATCAACACCAGGTATTGCTCTCGCGCGTCACCGACACTGGCAAGCTGCGCAATATTGCCATCGCCCAGGGATTCACTGACTTCGTGCGCCTGCTGTCAGGTTACGATGCCATTATCCAGGTCGGCGGATCGTTTTTTGTCGATCTCTACGGCGTGCCGCAGTTTGAACATGCACTTTGCACATTTATGGCGAAAAAGCCGCTGTTTATGATTGGTCACAGCGTCGGTCCCTTCCAGGATGAGCAATTTAACCAACTGGCGAACTATGTCTTTGGTCATTGCGACGCGCTGATCCTGCGCGAATCGGTCAGCCTTGATTTGATGAAACGCAGCAATATCACTACCGCAAAAGTGGAACATGGCGTCGATACCGCGTGGCTGGTCGATCACCACACCGAAGACTTCACTGCCAGCTATGCCGTTCAACACTGGCTGGACGTTGCCGCACAACAGAAAACGGTGGCCATTACCCTGCGCGAACTGGCACCGTTCGACAAACGTCTCGGCACCACTCAACAAGCGTATGAAAAAGCCTTTGCCGGGGTGGTCAATCGCATTCTCGATGAAGGGTATCAGGTGATTGCGCTCTCCACCTGTACGGGCATCGACAGCTATAACAAAGACGACCGCATGGTGGCGCTCAACTTGCGTCAGCACATCAGCGATCCTGCCCGTTACCACGTAGTGATGGATGAACTCAACGATCTGGAAATGGGCAAAATTCTGGGGGCCTGTGAACTCACCGTCGGTACGCGCCTGCACTCCGCCATTATCTCAATGAACTTTGCTACTCCGGCGATTGCCATCAACTATGAACATAAATCCGCCGGGATTATGCAACAACTGGGGCTACCAGAGATGGCAATTGATATCCGTCATTTACTGGACGGCAGCCTGCAAGCGATGGTTGCGGATACCTTAGGCCAGCTTCCGGCGCTGAACGCACGACTTAACGAAGCTGTCAGTCGTGAGCGTCATGCAGGAATGCAGATGGTGCAATCTGTGCTTGAACGCATCGGGGAGGTGAAATGAAGGTCGGCTTCTTTTTACTGAAATTTCCGTTGTCGTCAGAAACCTTCGTCCTCAATCAAATTACCGCGTTTATTGATATGGGATTTGAGGTGGAGATTGTCGCGCTGCAAAAAGGCGACACACAAAACACCCACGCGGTATGGACGAAATACAACCTTGCCGCCAGAACCCGCTGGTTACAGGACGAACCTACGGGCAAAGTGGCGAAACTGCGCCACCGCGCCAGCCAGACCTTACGCGGCATTCATCGTAAAAATACCTGGCAGGCGCTCAACCTCAAACGCTATGGCGCAGAGTCGCGGAACCTGATTTTGTCTGCCATTTGCGGTCAGGTCGCAACACCATTTCATGCCGATGTCTTTATCGCTCATTTTGGTCCAGCGGGGGTAACAGCAGCAAAACTCCGCGAACTGGGTGTCATTCGCGGCAAAATTGCTACTATCTTCCACGGCATTGATATCTCAAGTCGGGAAGTGCTCAACCACTACACTCCCGAATATCAGCAACTGTTCCGCCGTGGCGACCTGATGCTACCGATAAGCGATCTGTGGGCCGGAAGGCTGCAAAAAATGGGCTGCCCGAGGGAAAAAATCGCCGTATCGCGCATGGGCGTGGACATGACGCGCTTTAGCCCGCGTCCGGTGAAAGCGCCTGCAACGCCGCTGGAAATCATTTCCGTCGCACGCTTAACCGAGAAAAAAGGCCTGCATGTGGCGATTGAAGCCTGTCGGCAGTTGAAAGAGCAGGGCGTGGCATTTCGCTATCGCATCCTCGGCATTGGCCCGTGGGAACGACGCCTGCGCACCCTCATCGAACAATATCAACTGGAAGATGTGATAGAGATGCCGGGCTTTAAACCGAGCCACGAAGTGAAAGCGATGCTCGACGACGCGGATGTCTTCCTGTTGCCATCGGTAACGGGCGCGGATGGCGATATGGAAGGCATTCCGGTAGCGCTGATGGAAGCGATGGCGGTCGGCATTCCGGTGGTTTCTACTCTGCATAGCGGAATACCGGAACTGGTCGAGGCCGATAAATCCGGCTGGCTGGTGCCTGAGAACGATGCTCGCGCACTGGCGCAACGACTGGCGGCGTTTAGCCAACTGGACACCGACGAACTGGCTCCGGTTGTCAAACGAGCGCGCGAAAAAGTCGAACATGATTTTAACCAGCAGGTGATTAATCGAGAACTCGCCAGCTTGCTGCAGGCTTTATAGAGGAGAACGTATGCCATTTAAAAAACTCTCCCGACGCACCTTCCTGACGGCAAGCTCCGCGCTTGCCTTCCTCCATACCCCTTTCGCTCGCGCACTTCCAGCCCGACAAAGCGTTAACATTAACGACTACAATCCACACGACTGGATCGCCTCATTTAAACAAGCCTTCAGCGAAGGACAAACAGTCGTCGTGCCTGCCGGATTGGTTTGTGACAATATCAACACCGGCATCTTCATTCCTGCAGGTAAAACGTTACACATCCTTGGAAGCCTGCGCGGCAACGGCAGAGGGCGATTTGTCTTACAGGACGGCAGCCAGGTGACAGGGGAGGAGGGCGGCAGTATGCATAACATCACCCTGGATGTGCGCGGCTCTGACTGCACCATCAAAGGGCTGGCGATGAGCGGCTTTGGCCCGGTAACGCAGATTTATATTGGTGGCAAAAACAAACGGGTCATGCGCAACCTGATCATCGATAACCTCACTGTCAGCCACGCTAATTACGCCATCTTACGCCAGGGATTTCATAACCAGATTATCGGTGCCAACATCACCAACTGTAAGTTCAGTGATTTACAGGGCGACGCCATTGAATGGAACGTGGCAATTAACGACAGTGATATTTTGATCTCCGACCACATCATCGAGCGCATCAACTGTACTAACGGCAAAATCAACTGGGGCATCGGCATAGGTCTTGCGGGAAGTACCTACGATAACAACTACCCGGAAGACCAGGCAGTGAAAAACTTTGTCGTGGCAAATATCACGGGATCGGATTGTCGGCAGTTGATACATGTTGAAAATGGTAAACATTTTGTTATTCGTAATATCAAAGCCCGCAATATCACGCCGGATTTCAGTAAGAAAGCAGGTATTGATAACGCCACAGTCGCTATTTACGGTTGTGACAATTTCGTGATTGATAATATTGAAATGATTAATAGCGCCGGGATGTTAATCGGCTATGGGGTAATTAAAGGCAAATATCTCTCGATACCGCAAAATTTCCGAGTGAATAATATTCAGCTGGATAACACCCATCTTGCTTATAAATTGCGCGGTATCCAAATCTCCGCCGGGAATGCCGTCTCCTTTGTGTCGCTAACTAACATTGAGATGAAGCGTGCCTCGCTGGAGTTACACAACAAGCCGCAACATCTTTTTATGCGTAATATCAATGTGATGCAGGAATCCTCTGTTGGACCCGCATTGATCATGAACTTCGACATGCGCAAAGATGTTCGAGGCGTCTTTATGGCGAAAGAAGAAACACTGCTGTCTCTTGCAAATGTTCATGCGGTGAATGAAAGAGGGCAAAGCTCCGTCGATATCGACAGGATTAATCACCATATTGTTTATGTGGAAAAGATTAACTTTAGATTGCCGGAACGGAGGGAGTAGATTTGCGACCATTCCTGGAAAAATGGAGCCATACTTAGGAACAATGCTACTGCAATCCACAACGAAGCGGCGTAACATCACAAGTAATTCAGTAATCAATGCAGGGTAATTGATGCTGGCGAAAAAAATCGAACAAGCTATAATTCAGCAACCATTTTACAGGTGGATGAAATAATGACGAATTTAAAAGCAGTTATTCCTGTAGCGGGTCTTGGGATGCATATGTTGCCTGCCACTAAGGCGATTCCCAAAGAGATGCTACCGATCGTCGACAAGCCAATGATTCAGTACATTGTTGACGAGATTGTGGCTGCAGGGATCAAAGAAATCCTCCTGGTAACTCACGCGTCCAAGAACGCGGTCGAAAACCACTTCGACACCTCATATGAATTAGAATCTCTCCTTGAGCAGCGCGTGAAGCGTCAACTGCTTGCGGAAGTGCAGTCCATCTGTCCACCGGGCGTGACCATTATGAACGTGCGTCAGGGCGAACCTTTAGGTTTAGGCCACTCCATTTTGTGTGCACGACCCGCCATTGGTGACAACCCATTTGTCGTGGTGCTGCCAGACGTTGTGATCGACGATGCCAGCGCCGACCCGCTGCGCTACAACCTTGCAGCCATGATTGCGCGCTTCAACGAAACGGGCCGTAGCCAGGTGCTGGCAAAACGTATGCCGGGCGATCTCTCTGAATACTCCGTCATTCAGACCAAAGAACCACTGGATCGTGAAGGTAAAGTCAGCCGCATTGTTGAATTTATCGAAAAACCGGATCAGCCGCAGACGCTGGACTCAGACATCATGGCCGTTGGTCGCTATGTGCTTTCTGCAGATATTTGGCCGGAACTTGAACGCACTCAGCCAGGTGCATGGGGACGTATTCAGCTGACTGATGCCATTGCCGAACTGGCGAAAAAACAGTCTGTTGATGCCATGCTGATGACAGGTGACAGCTATGACTGCGGTAAAAAAATGGGTTATATGCAGGCATTTGTGAAGTATGGACTACGCAACCTGAAAGAAGGGGCGAAGTTCCGTAAAGGGATTGAGAAGCTGTTAAGCGAATAATGAAAATCTGACCGGATGTAACGGTTGATAAGGAAATTATAACGGCAGTGAAGATTCGTGGCGAAAGTAATTTGTTGCGAATATTCCTGCCGTTGTTTTATATAAACAATCAGAATAACAACGAGTTAGCAATAGGATTTTAGTCAAAGTTTTCCAGGATTTTCCTTGTTTCCAGAGCGGATTGGTAAGACAATTAGCGTTTGAATTTATGAGGGCTTTGCGGGGTTAGATGCAGAGTTCGTGACATCCATTGAGAATCTACGCAGTGCACTGGTAGCTGTTAAGCCAGGGGCGGTAGCGTGTGCAAATAAGAATATGTTCCGACAAATAAATTTCAAAAATCTAGAAATAATGAAACAGATTCTAATTTCATTTTCTTTTAGATTAATGGGTCCTGTTATCATGCTTCTGACCACGCCACAATTGTTGTCGACTTTGGGAAATGTGGAATATGGAGTTTGGTCTTTATTGATTACAACGATTAGTTGGTTGACAATATGCGACTTTGGCATATCAAATCAGATACGAAATGAAAGTAAGATTTTAATTGTTCAAGATAATAAAGAAAGTATACGAGAGATATATACAGCGGCAGTTATAATTTCATTCTTTATAACATTATTATGTTGTGTGATTATAAGTTTTATTAATATCGACTTGATATATAAATTGTTTTTATCTTGTGTTTTTTTATTTGCTATAGAAACAAATATTTGTAGAGCCCTATGCCTTTCATTGAATAAACCTGAATTGGCCTCTGCAGTAACTAATATTCCGAATTTATTTTTATTGATATATGTGTTTTGTTATTCGTCATTTAACATAAACAATGTGATGGATATATATTGTTATGGCTCTGCCATGATGTTCGTATCAATTTTTATTATTTTATATAAATTTAATATTAAGTTGTTTTGGCCAGTTTTCCACCCTTCTTACTTAAGATTTTCTATCATGAAATACTCTCTACTTAGAGGTGGTGGTGGTTTCTTTATGGTTCAATTGGTTTCGATGGGGTTAATAATAAGTGATAGATATATAATATCATCTATATTTGGTGTTGAAGATGTCACAAAATATGATTTGATATTTAAGGTGTCAAATTTTTGCATAATGTTTTTTTCAATTGTAAATATGGTTCTTTGGTCGAAATTTACAGAATTTTGGATGCAAGGGTTTTATACAAAAATCAAGGTTATCTTTAAAGTGTTTGACTTATGTTTTTTATTGTTAGTTATCGTCCTAATTTTGATTTTAAACCATATACACTGGATTTTTGAATTATGGCTAAATGTAACTAATGAAAATTACAATGAAGTTTATATTACAGGGATTGTCCTTTATTTGGTTGGGTATTATTGGATGTCAGCTTATTCCTCTTTTTTAAATGGTATAAGCATCATAAAAAAACAATTTATTATCCAGGGTGGAGGGCTTTTGATCAAAGCTATTACTTTATTAATTGCTATGAATATCTTGAAAGTATTTAAGGTTGAATATATTATTTTGCTGGGTGGTGCGTGTCTATTTATTGTTGGTTTTTTATTCAGGAAGTGTGCGCATGATAAAATCAATAGTTGTATATAGCTTTCGGATTTATTATTTCATCAATAGATGGATTACAACAAAAATAAATAAATTGAGGTTGAAAGCTAACTCTGTCGAATTAGGTGACAGCGTAATGATTAATGGAATATTGCATATAGTTAACAAGGGGGAAATTAAAATTGGTAACGGTGTCAAGATTAATTCTTCATTACGTTACAATCCAATTTCACATCATCCATGTTCATTTTACACTTCTGAAAATGCGGTGATTGAGATTGGGGATAAATCCGGGTTGTCGGGTTGTACCTTATATTCTGTTAAAAAAATCCATATTGGAAAAAGAGTGTTGATTGGTGCAGGCGTAAATATTTATGATACAGATTTTCATTCTTTACTCGTGGATGAGAGATTAAATGGTGATAGTAACATTAAATCCTCTCCAGTTTATATATACGATGATTGTTTTATTGGAGCTAATGTTACAATTTTGAAAGGTGTTACAATAGGGGCTGGCAGTGTTGTTGCTGCTTGCTCGGTAGTAACGAAGAATATAGGGGAAAATGAACTATGGGCAGGCAATCCAGCTAGGTATATTAGAGATACTATATATGGCGAATGATAAAATTACCGTTATAACTATAAATTACAATAATGCAGAAGGCTTATCAAAAACGATTGCTTCAGTTGAAAAGCAAACTAATAAAGAATTTGAGTATCTAATTATTGATGGTGGTTCTGAGGATAATTCAATAGAACATGCTAAGAAAAGTGTAATATGCACAAAAATAATATCTGAAAAAGATAATGGAATCTATGATGCAATGAATAAAGGAGCCTCACTTGCTAAAGGTGAGTATATCATTTTTACAAACTCTGGTGATGAATTAAGAAAAAATAGCATTGAAATTTTGATGAATGTATTGAGAGAGACAAATACATTATACGATATATACCACGGGATTTTGGCTTTCAAAAAAAATGATAAAGTTATTTATTATAGAGGTCGGAAAAGTGACATGTTGAACAGTTCAATGATTGAACATCCTACTGTGCTAATGCGTAAAAGCACATTTAATGAATTAAAAGGATTTGATAATAAGTGGCGATATGTAGCTGATTATGATTTAATGTTACGGGCATATTTTACAAAAAGAAGATTTTTTTTTATTGAGGAGGTGATTGCTGATTTTGATGTATCAGGTGTATCTAGTGTGAGTATTAAAGCTCCTTTGGAGTCTTTACGGTTACAACGGAAATATAATTTAATTAATACATTTGAATATTTTAGCAAGTTATTTTTTATCAAGATGAAAAAGGCTGTATCATGCTTAAGGTAATCCTTCTTTCATCAATCAACCCAGAACAAAAAACAGGCTACTATAATGCTGTCAATGACCGTGTAAAATCTCTAAAAAAAGAGAAAGGAATAAAAATTTGGTCATATTCGATATATAAAAGCACGTCATTGATAAGATTCTCAATAAAAAAAAATGAAAATCATTTTTTTATAGAATATCCCAAAGCATTTCCTTCGCATGGTTTATTTTCATTCATAACTCTCTGGTTTATAAGATGTGTTATTTTATTTCTGTGGGTTATAATAAGACCTAACATGATACATGTGCATTGGGGATATCCGCTTGCATATGCTGCTGTAATTATAAAAAGATTAACCAAAAAAACAAAAGTCATTGTGACTTTCCATGGCTCTGATGTGCATACACATCCTGCCAGATCGAAAGAAATTTTCGTAAAAACTTGTAATTTATGTAAAAGAGTTGATCATGTTACGGCTGTGAGTGAGAACTTATTATTGCAAGTAAGAAATAAGTTTTCAGTGTCAGAATCGAAATCATCTATAACATATAATGGAGTTAACCTAGCTGAAACTAATTGTTCTTTTTCATCAAGTAATGGATTGACGTTTTCGTTTTTTGGGAATCTAAATATGACTAAAGGTGCTGATAGGATAATTCCACTTTATAATGCACTTTCAGGGTTAATTGAAGAGAACTTTACATTTTATGTTGGCGGGGAAGGACCTTGTTATAAGGAAATAAAGCAATATATTATCGTAAATGGAATCTCTAATATTAAATTGCTCGGTTTTATGCCTCGTGCTGATGTAAAACGAATAATGCGCAAAAGTAATTGTGTCTTTATATTAAGTCGTAATGAAGGGTTGGGTATTAGTGCAATTGAAGCATTAGCTTATAGTCAATTATGTATAGCACCTGATATAGGTGGATTATCTGAAGTTTTTAGAGAGAATCCAGAGTTATTAATTAAAAATGATTTTAATCCATCAGACTATGCTAATAAGTTTATTAGTTGTCACAAAGATAAATTCAGAGTTAATCGTACATATATATTTAAAAACTTTTCTATGAAAAACATAATTCAGAAAGAAATAACCTTATATAATGAAATAATGAAATAATGAAACAGGCACAAAATGAATTGTAAATTTAACATTTGGGATATTCAGTTAGGTTTGATATTAATATCAGTACTATCTTATGCTTTTTTAAACTTGGGTTTTTTACCATTAAATATTTCCCATCTAATAATTTTATTTGTGTTGATAACGCTAAGTGTTAATCTGTTAATTAGCCAATCAATTAAAATAACTGGATTATTTTTAACTCTTTTTGTGTCCTTTATTTTACTTTCTGCTTATTCATTATTGAAATATTATGATGTTCAAAAAGTAAAAAATATAATTAATTTTTTTATTTTTTTTAGCGTTGCTGCTATAGTGATAAATAACTGCAGTGCTGATAAAATAATAAAATTTTATTATAAATTAACTAAAATTTTTATATTTTTTGCTTTACTTCAGTGGGTTCTTTATTATCTCAACATTGGAACACTATATACATATTCTTTTCTTGGTTTAAAGGAAGTTAATATTTCAACAAGTGGATATTTAATTCGGCTATTCTCTATAGCTAGTGAGCCTGCTGCATTATGTGGGATATTGCTTCCAGCTATATATCTATCTATAAATAGAATAGTTAATAAGGGTAAAGAAGTTACTTTATCATATTCAGTAATTGTTTTATTTGTTATTTTAAATACATTTTCGTTGGTTGGCTATATATATATAATCATTTGTTTAATAGTAGCGCTATATGTAGGTAATAAAATCTCATTAAGTAAAATCTTTATTTTCACAATTTGTTTGGCATTGCTTGTCTTTATTCTTTTTCAATCGGATAGTATCCAGCAGCGTTTAAATGAAATAACTAGTCTAGATAAAATGGCTAGCTCAGACAATCTTTCTGTTATAGCAATTTATTCAAATTTGCAAATAGCTTTGATAAGTCTCAGTGATAATCTTATATTTGGGGGAGGAATATTTAGTCATCCTTATACATACGATCATTATATCAGTCAATTGTATGCTGGTGGAGGACCACGCATGGAATTAAATAAGGATGATGCAGCTTCTCTTTACATACGTGCATTATCAGAAACGGGAATTTTAGGTTTTTGTATTTTGAATGGGTTGATTATATATCTGATGAAACGCTGCGATAAATCTAAAATCAACTATCCATATAACATCGCTTTTACAATTGCATTCGCATTGCTTGGTATTAGAGCTGGTAGTGTTAATTATATAATCATTTGGTTCTATTTTTTTTCCGCTATACGGTTCGTAAATGAAGGAAGGTTAAAATGAAAATGTTATCGTTTTTGGAATGTATGAATAGCACTTATGGAGGGCCAGCATTTTCACTTCCTTCTTTACTTCATCATTTAGAAAAAAACTATCTTGTTCAAAGTACAGTTATTTCGCTTAAAAAGAAGAATGAAGTTTATGAAAATAATGTTGCTGAATGTTTGGGAATAAACCCGATTATATTAAATCAGGTTGGCCCAAGAAAGTTAAAATTAACACACGAGATAGCAAAAGTAAAAAAAATAATGCAAGATTGTGATATAATTCATACGAACAACTTGTGGAATTATTTTTCTTATTTGCCCTATAATTTATCAAAAAACAGTAAAAAGCCGAATGTTATTTCCGTCAGAGGCAGTTTATATGCTTGGTCTCTTGAACAGTCGAGACTGTTAAAAAAAATCTCATGGTTTCTTTTTCAAAAGAAAGCATTGGATTCAGCCGGTTTTATACATGTTACTTGTAACGATGAATTAACAGCTTTACGAGAATTAGGTATTAAAAATAAAATAGTTGTTTCACAACATGGTGTGGATGTACCTGATTTGATAGATAAAGTTCCAGATAGTTTTTATGATAAATATAAATTATCGCATAATAAAAAATATTTTCTATTTATGTCTCGACTACATACAAAAAAAGGGCTAGATATGTTGTTTAATGTATGGTCGAGGATCTCTCACCATTATCCTGATTGGGAATTACTTGTTGCTGGTCCTGATTATGGAAACTATATACCAAAAATAACTAAGTTAAATGCAGTAAAATATATGGGAATGCTAAGTGGGGAAGAGAAAGAATACTGTTTTTCTATAGCTCAATTTTTTGTTCTACCTTCATACACTGAAAATTTTGGCGTTGTAATTGGTGAGGCTATGGCAAGAACCGTACCTGTTTTAACTTCTACTAATACACCATGGAAAGATGTTAATACCAATAATGCAGGTGTATGTTTCGATTTATCAACTGAAAATTTAAAAAGAGAATTGGAGTTTTTTTTCAATTTATCTGATTCAACTAGAAAAGAAATGGGAAGGAATGCGAGAGAATTGATAGTTAGAAACTATTCATGGGAACGAGTTAGTTATCCTTTTTACGATGCACTTAAATCACTTTGAGGTTTAATAGAATGAAAAAAGCATTAATCACAGGCATCACCGGTCAAGATGGATCTTACTTAGCAGAATTCCTTCTTGATAAAGGGTATGAAGTGCATGGCATTAAACGTCGAGCATCTTCATTTAATACGGAGCGTGTTGATCATATTTATCAAGATCGCCACAATCAAAATCCAAATTTCTTTCTTCATTACGGTGATTTGACAGATACTTCGAACTTGATACGTCTCATTAAAGAGATCCAACCAGACGAAGTTTATAACCTTGGCGCTCAATCTCATGTAGCGGTTTCATTCGAATCACCTGAATATACTGCTGACGTAGATGCAATGGGGACTTTACGTCTGCTGGAAGCGATTCGTATTTGTGGGTTAGAGAAAAAAACACGCTTCTATCAGGCATCTACTTCTGAACTCTTCGGCTTAGTTCAGGAAATCCCGCAGCGAGAAACAACACCATTCTACCCTCGTTCGCCTTATGCTGTTGCTAAGATGTATGCATACTGGATTACTGTAAACTATCGTGAATCCTATGGAATGTACGCCTGTAATGGTATTCTCTTCAACCATGAATCCCCGCGTCGTGGTGAAACATTCGTAACACGTAAAATCACGCGTGCTATTGCAAATATTTCGCAGGGAATCGAAAAATGTCTCTATCTTGGCAATATGGATTCACTGCGCGACTGGGGACATGCGAAAGATTACGTGCGTATGCAGTGGATGATGTTGCAGCAAGATCACCCAGAGGATTTTGTTATTGCAACAGGCAAACAAATTTCCGTACGTGAATTTGTTCGTATGTCAGCTAAAGAAGTCGGTCTGGAGTTAGAATTCTCCGGACAAGGTGTTGATGAAATAGCAACTGTTGTGAATAAAACATCTGACTGTGCTATTGGTGTTAGTATTGGGGATGTGATCGTTCGTGTTGATCCTCGTTATTTCCGTCCTGCAGAAGTTGAAACTCTTCTTGGTGATCCAGCAAAAGCGAAAAAAGTATTGGGTTGGGAACCAGAGATTACAGTTGAAGAGATGTGTGCAGAAATGGTTGCCAGTGATCTGGCGAAAGCAAAACAGCATGCACTACTGAAAAGCCATGGTTACGATGTTGCAGTTTCTCTGGAGCGGTAAGGTATGACAAAAAAACGTATCTACGTTGCTGGTCACCGAGGTATGGTTGGCTCTGCTATTTGCCGTCAATTATCACTGCGTGATGATATCGAATTAGTGGTCAAAACACACAAAGAACTCGATCTAACCGTACAGAAGGAAGTTGATGCATTTTTTGAGCAAGAGAAAATTGATCAGATTTATCTTGCTGCGGCTAAAGTCGGTGGCATTTATGCCAACAATACATTTCCGGCAGAATTCATCTATCAGAATCTCATGATTGAGAGTAATATTATTCATTCAGCTCACAAGGCCGGAATTCAAAAATTACTTTTTTTAGGCTCAAGCTGTATTTATCCTAAATTCGCAGAGCAGCCGATGAACGAGTCTGCGCTTTTAACGGGCATACTTGAGCCAACTAATGAGCCATACGCAATTGCTAAAATTGCGGGCATAAAATTATGTGAATCTTATAACCGTCAATATGGCCGTGATTATCGCAGTGTAATGCCTACTAATCTTTATGGCATAAATGATAATTTCCACCCCGAAAACTCTCATGTTATTCCGGCACTCATGCGTAGATTCCATGAGGCAAAAGAGAGTGGTGCACCAGAAGTTATTGTCTGGGGAACAGGAACACCGATGCGTGAGTTTTTATATGTTGATGATATGGCTGCCGCATCTGTTCATGTAATGGAACTTGACGAAGCAATTTATCAACAAAATACACAGCCTATGTTATCTCATATTAATGTTGGTACGGGTGTAGATTGTTCCATACGTGAAATGGCTGAAACAATGGCCTCTGTGGTGGGTTATCAAGGTAAAATTGTTTTTGATGTTACTAAACCTGATGGCACTCCGCGCAAACTTATGGACGTTACCCGGCTCAAAAACTTGGGCTGGCAATATCAATATAACTTACATGAAGGCTTATCATTAACATATAAATGGTTTATTGAGAATATTAATTCTTTTCGGGGATAGTTATGAATAAGAGATTGGAACGTGAGCTATTTAAAACAATAGTTGAGCATACTCCTCTAATCTCGATTGATCTCATAATTAGAAACGATAAAGGAGAGGCGCTGCTGGGGCAGCGCCTGAATCGCCCAGCACAAAATTATTGGTTTGTGCCAGGAGGGCGAATTTATAAGGATGAGTCATTCGAGATTGCATTTAAGCGGATAACATTTGAAGAGGTGGGCGTTCAAATTAGTCTTAATGATGCCTTATTTCTAGGGGTGTATGAACATTTTTACAATGATAATTTTTCTGAAGCAGAATTTTCTACACACTATGTAGTGCATGGATATGAAATCCAACTTAAACCTCAGCAACTTCACCTACCAACGGTCCAGCATAATTCCTACAAGTGGTTTGATGTAGTAACGTTGCTTAATAGCACTACAGTTCATCAATATACCAAAAATTATTTTATACCAAGGTAATAGATATGCTACTTCCCGTTGTCATGGCCGGTGGTTCTGGTACCAGATTATGGCCTCTTTCACGTACACTTTATCCGAAACAATTTCTGTCTTTAAATAGTCGTTTAACCATGTTGCAAGAGACATTGCGGCGGCTTGACAAGGTAGAACATAAACCCGCTTTGGTCATTTGTAACGAATCACATCGCTTTATCGTTGCTGAACAATTGCGTAAAGAGGGTTTAAAGCATAGCGGTATTTTGCTTGAGCCTGTTGGTCGTAATACTGCGCCTGCTGTAGCACTCGCAGCACTACAGGCTATGGTAACTGGAGATGATCCTATTCTGTTGGTTCTTGCTGCTGATCATGAAATTCAGAATGAGGATAATTTCATTGATGCAGTTCTTGCAGCCAAGAATTTTGCAGAACAGGGTAAGCTTGTTACGTTTGGTATTGTTCCAACATCCCCAGAAACGGGCTATGGTTACATTAAGTCAGGTGAATATCTGGATGGAAAAGGTTACAAAGTTGCTGCTTTTGTTGAAAAACCAGAGCTTCACGTAGCTCAGCAGTATATATCAGATGGCGGTTATCTTTGGAATAGTGGGATGTTTATGTTCAGAGCATCTGTATTTATCGATGAACTGAAAAAATTCCGACCAGATATTTTAGCCAGTTGCCAACGCTCCTTGTCCTCTTCGATACAAGATTTAGATTTTATCCGTCTGGATAATGCTTCATTTTCTTGCTGTCCTGAAGAGTCTATTGACTATGCAGTTATGGAAAAAACAGCCGAAGCTGTCGTCGTTCCATTAAATGCACAATGGAGTGATGTTGGGTCATGGTCTGCATTGTGGGAAATAAGTTCAAAAGATCAAAGCGGTAATGCCATTCGTGGTGATGTATTGGTTGAAGATGCTACAGATAGTTATCTTTATTCGCAGCATAGACTTATTGGTGCCGTGGGCATAAAGGATTTGGTTGTTGTTGAAACGAAAGATGCCGTATTAGTTGCTCATAAAGATAAAGTTCAGCAAGTTAAAAACATCGTCGCTCAACTTAAAAAGAATAATCGCACAGAATATTTACAGCATCGGGAAATATTTCGGCCTTGGGGCAGTCATGATACTATAGCTGAAGGGCCGCGCTTTCAAGTGAAACATGTGATTGTATTACCTGGCCACATTACCGCTAAGCAAATTCATTACCATCGTACTGAGCATTGGATTGTTGTCTCGGGGACAGCTAAAGTCCATCTTGAAGATAAGACTTACCTTGTTTCTGAAAATGAATCAACATATATACCTGTTGGTGTTCCACATGCCATTGAAAATCCTGGCAAGATCCCGCTTGAAATAATCGAGGTCAGATCAGGAGTCTACCTGGAAGAGGATGATGTTATAAGAGTTTCTTCTTCTGGAGTAGGATACTAATGCGAATTTCTATTATCACAGCTACTTATAATAGTGAAAAAACTCTCCTTGATACATTACTTTCTCTAGAAAAACAAACGTATCCAGATATCGAATATATAGTTGTAGATGGAGCATCGAACGATAATACAATTAAGCTGATTAAGAGTAATTGTACAAAAGTTTCAAAAATCATTTGCGAACCCGATAAGGGCATTTATGATGCTCTGAATAAAGGTATTCAAGCAGCTTCGGGTGATGTTATTGGTTTTTTACATTCTGATGATTTATTAGCTTATGATGATGCTATTGCAGATATAGCAAAAACATTTGAAATTACAGGGTGTGATGCTATTTATGGCGATTTGGAGTATGTTGCCCAAAATGATACGACTAAACGTATTAGATTATGGAAAAGTGGTTCATTTAGTCGTTTCAAGATGAAAGTGGGTTGGATGCCGCCACACCCATCATTTTATATGAAACGCAAATGTTATAGGCAGTTTGGTTGTTTTTCTTTAGATTATCGTATATCTGCTGATTATGACTCATTATTACGATATATTTTAAAGCAACGTATTTCAATAGAATATTTACCAAAAGTCTTAGTGAAGATGCGTGTTGGTGGAATTAGCAATCGTTCAGTCTCTTCAATGGTAAAGAAGTCAATGGAAGACATCCGTGTTATGAACCAGAATGGTATTATCTGGCCAATAGCTTTAGTGTATAAAAATATATCCAAACTTCCTCAATTTATTAAAAAGTAATCATCATGTTAAATGTTAAAAAAATCATTAACGATAGTAATATTGCGTTCGGTACTAGTGGTGCTCGCGGTTTAGTGATCGATTTTTCCCATGATGTTTGTGCTGCGTTCACTCATGCGTTTCTTTCTGTTATTGATGACAAATACAATTTTAATAAAGTTGCCTTAGCAATTGATAACCGCCCAAGCAGTTACGAAATCGCTCAGGCATGCGCCTTCGCTATCAAACAACATGGGTTCACTGTCGAATATCATGGTGTAATTCCGACTCCCGCATTAGCTCATTATTCGATGCAGAAAAACATTCCCTGCATAATGGTCACAGGGAGTCATATCCCTTTTGATCGTAATGGCTTAAAATTCTACAGACCTGATGGTGAAATCACTAAAGAGGATGAGCTCGCAATTATAAATAGTGAGTATACATTTCCGCCTGTAGGTGTATTACCTCATCTTGAAACAAGCACTCAAGGTGCAGACTACTACCTTGAGCGTTATGTTTCTCTTTTTAATCCCGAGATTTTAAAGGGGAAAAGAATAGGGGTATATGAACATTCTAGTGCGGGACGCGATTTATATGCTCCTCTTTTTAATCAAATGGGTGCAGAGGTCATTTCCCTCGGCAGGAGTGATGAGTTCGTTCCGATTGATACGGAAGCAGTAAGCGATGAAGATCGTATACTTGCAAGAGAGTGGTCTAAAAAATATAATCTTGATGCTATTTTCTCAACAGATGGCGATGGTGATCGTCCTTTAGTTGCTGATGAAAATGGTGAATGGTTAAGAGGCGATATTCTGGGACTACTTACTGCTATTGAACTTAATATCAAGGCGTTGGCTATTCCAGTGAGTTGTAATACAGCAATTGAAGAGTCTAATAAATTTGCAAGTATACAACGAACGAAAATAGGTTCTCCTTATGTAATTGCAGCATTTGCAGATCTTGCTAAGCAATTTGATTCAGTCGCAGGTTTTGAAGCTAATGGTGGTTTTCTCCTTGCCTCCGATTTACAAATTAATGGCAAGGAATTAAAATCGTTGCCTACACGAGATGCTGTGTTACCAGCATTAATGCTCTTAATAGCTTCTCGCAATAGTACTATTTCTCAACTGATTAATAATCTTCCTCAGCGATTCACTTGGTCAGATAGAGTTAAAAACTTCCCTTCAGATTCAAGTCAACAAATTATAAAAAATGCCATATCGTCACCCAATAATTTCTTTAATAGTTTAGGTTATGAATCATTATCCTGTTCCGCTATTGATGAAACGGATGGTGCAAGATTTACTTTAAATAATGGTGATATTATACATCTCCGTCCTTCCGGTAATGCTCCAGAACTCCGTTGTTATGCTGAGGCCAGTGATGAAAATCAGGCTAAGCAATATGTTACGAATGTGCTGGGAAATATTACCTCTTTGATTTCTTGATGTTATAGGTTTATCTACGCTTATATGTGTGCGTAGGTTTGATTACACGTAGATGCCGGTATACAGAATTGAAGAACGGTATTTGTTGCATTAATGAAATTCAGCACTACACACATTCGTGCAACTTGAGATAACATCTCAATCATATTCAAGTCGCGCATACATCGCGGTGAACACCCCCTGACAGGAGTAAACAATGTCAAAGCAACAGATCGGCGTCGTCGGTATGGCAGTGATGGGGCGCAACCTTGCGCTCAACATCGAAAGCCGTGGTTATACCGTCTCTATTTTCAACCGTTCCCGTGAGAAAACGGAAGAAGTGATTGCCGAAAATCCGGGCAAGAAACTGGTTCCTTACTATACGGTGAAAGAGTTTGTTGAATCTCTGGAAACGCCTCGTCGCATCCTGTTAATGGTGAAAGCAGGTGCAGGCACGGATGCTGCTATTGATTCCCTCAAACCATATCTCGATAAAGGCGACATCATCATTGATGGTGGTAACACCTTCTTCCAGGACACCATTCGTCGTAACCGTGAGCTTTCTGCCGAAGGCTTTAACTTCATTGGTACCGGTGTCTCCGGTGGTGAAGAAGGCGCGCTGAAAGGTCCTTCCATTATGCCTGGTGGGCAGAAAGAAGCCTATGAACTGGTTGCGCCGATCCTGACCAAAATCGCCGCAGTGGCTGAAGACGGCGAGCCATGCGTTACCTATATTGGTGCCGATGGTGCAGGTCACTATGTGAAGATGGTTCACAACGGTATTGAATACGGCGATATGCAGCTGATTGCTGAAGCCTATTCTCTGCTTAAAGGTGGCCTGAATCTCACCAACGAAGAACTAGCGCAGATCTTTACCGAGTGGAATAACGGTGAACTTAGCAGCTACCTGATCGACATCACCAAAGATATCTTCACCAAAAAAGATGAAGAGGGTAACTACCTGGTTGATGTGATTCTGGATGAAGCAGCAAACAAAGGTACGGGCAAATGGACCAGCCAGAGTGCGCTCGATCTCGGCGAACCGCTGTCGCTGATTACCGAGTCTGTGTTTGCACGTTATATCTCTTCTCTGAAAGATCAGCGCGTTGCCGCTTCTAAAGTTCTCTCTGGCCCGCAAGCGCAGCCAGCAGGCGATAAGGCTGAGTTCATCGAAAAAGTTCGTCGTGCGCTGTATCTGGGCAAAATCGTTTCTTACGCTCAGGGCTTCTCTCAACTGCGTGCTGCGTCTGAAGAGTACAACTGGGATCTGAACTACGGCGAAATCGCGAAGATTTTCCGTGCTGGCTGCATCATCCGTGCGCAGTTCCTGCAGAAAATCACCGATGCCTATGCCGAAAATCCGCAGATCGCTAACCTGCTGCTGGCTCCGTACTTCAAGCAAATTGCCGATGACTACCAGCAGGCGCTGCGCGATGTCGTCGCTTATGCGGTACAGAACGGTATCCCGGTTCCGACCTTTGCTGCTGCGGTTGCCTATTACGATAGCTACCGTGCCGCTGTTCTGCCTGCGAACCTGATCCAGGCACAGCGTGACTATTTCGGTGCGCATACTTATAAGCGCATTGATAAAGACGGTGTGTTCCATACCGAATGGCTGGATTAATCTGATTTAAATCAATTAATCAATGCATGGCCCGGAGAAACCCTCCGGGCTTTTTTATTATACAAAGCGGCAGGTTATGGCCTTTTTTTATAATTTATAGTTAAAAACGCGATATAATACAGCGCCGCACAGCAGGATCGCTGCCTTGACAGTTCATCTACATCAGCGTTAAAAATCCCGCAGTAGATGAAGTTGTGGTGGTGGATTAATGACCACTCTAAATGTTTAACCGGAAGAAGTCAGAGCTAATGAAAATAACAATTTCAGGAACAGGTTATGTTGGTCTTTCAAATGGTATTCTGATTGCGCAAAATCACGAAGTGGTTGCACTGGATATCGTTCAGGCCAAAGTGGACATGCTTAACAAGAAGCAGTCACCGATTGTTGATAAGGAGATTGAAGAGTATCTGGCGACTAAAGATCTCAATTTCCGTGCTACGACAGATAAGTATGACGCGTATAAAAATGCCGATTACGTTATTATTGCCACGCCTACCGATTATGATCCGAAAACAAATTATTTTAATACCTCAAGCGTGGAAGCGGTCATTCGCGATGTGACAGAAATTAATCCTAATGCTGTCATGGTGATTAAATCTACAATTCCGGTAGGTTTCACCAAATCAATTAAAGAACGTCTGGGTATCGATAACCTTATTTTCTCTCCGGAATTTCTCCGTGAAGGTAAAGCTCTTTACGATAATCTCCATCCGTCACGTATTGTCATTGGTGAGCGTTCAGAACGCGCAGAACGTTTTGCAGCGTTGTTACAGGAAGGGGCGATTAAGCAAAATATCCCGACCCTGTTTACCGACTCCACTGAAGCAGAAGCGATTAAACTTTTTGCAAACACCTACCTGGCGATGCGCGTGGCGTACTTTAACGAACTGGATAGCTACGCAGAAAGTTTAGGTCTGAATTCACGTCAAATAATCGAAGGCGTTTGTCTCGACCCACGCATTGGCAACCATTACAACAATCCGTCGTTTGGTTATGGTGGTTATTGTCTGCCGAAAGATACCAAGCAGTTACTGGCGAACTACCAGTCTGTGCCGAATAACCTGATTTCGGCAATTGTCGATGCTAACCGCACGCGTAAAGACTTTATTGCCGATGCCATTTTGTCACGCAAACCGCAAGTGGTGGGTATTTATCGTCTGATTATGAAGAGCGGTTCAGATAACTTCCGTGCGTCTTCTATTCAGGGGATTATGAAACGTATCAAGGCGAAAGGCGTTGAAGTGATCATATACGAGCCGGTGATGAAAGAAGACTCATTCTTCAACTCTCGCCTGGAACGAGATCTCGCCACCTTCAAACAACAAGCCGACGTCATTATCTCCAACCGTATGGCAGAAGAGCTTAAGGATGTGGCAGATAAGGTCTACACCCGCGATCTTTTTGGCAGCGACTAACATCCTGTTATCAGGGCGATTTTCGCCCTGATTCTCTTATGTTCCCTTAGTAATAATTCATTATTTTTATCATTTATCCTATAGCATTCATGGCGATTATCGCTAAACTATGGTGACTTAAAATTATTTCGTCCGTTGGGTAATGATGAGAGTAGAAAATAATAATGTTTCTGGGCAAAACCATGACCCGGAACAGATTGATTTGATTGATTTACTGGTGCAGTTGTGGCGCGGCAAGATGACAATTATCATCTCTGTCATTGTTGCTATTGCCCTGGCTATAGGGTATCTGGCCGTTGCCAAAGAAAAGTGGACTTCCACAGCTATCGTTACTCAACCTGATGTGGGGCAAATCGCTGGTTATACCAACGCGATGAATGTGATTTACGGTCCGGCTGTACTGAAAGTCTCCGACATTCAGGCTTCGCTTATCGGACGTTACAGCACTGCATTCTCAGCATTAGCGGAAACGCTGGATAATCAGGAAGAACCTGAAAAACTGACCATTGAGCCTACTGTTAAAAATCAGCCCTTACCTTTAGCGGTGTCTTATGTTGGTGAAACAGCTGAAGGTGCGCAAAAACAGCTGGCGCAATATATCCAGCAAGTTGACGACCAGGTAAACGAAGAACTGGAAAAAGACCTGAAAGACAACATCGCGCTGCGTATGAAAAACTTGCAGGATTCGCTGAAAACCCAGGAAGTAGTCGCGCAGGAGCAGAAAGATCTGCGTATCCGTCAGATTCAGGAAGCGTTGCAGTATGCGAATCAGGCGCAGGTGACAAAGCCGCAGATTCAGCAGACACAGGACGTAACCCAAGATACTATGTTCCTTTTGGGGAGCGAAGCGCTGGAGTCGATGATTAAGCATGAGGCGACCCGTCCGTTGGTGTTCTCGCCAAACTACTATCAGACTCGTCAAAACCTGCTGGATATCGAAAGCTTAAAAGTTGATGATCTTGATATTCATGCTTACCGCTATGTAATGAAACCGACGTTACCTATTCGTCGCGATAGTCCGAAAAAGGCAATCATCTTGATTCTGGCGGTGCTGCTGGGCGGCATGGTTGGCGCGGGGATTGTGCTGGGGCGTAACGCTCTGCGTAATTACAACGCGAAGTAATCTTTGCAGCTTTAAAGAAAACGGGCAGGGTGGTGACACCTTGCCCGTTTTTTTTGCCGGATGCGACATACAACATCGCATCCGCTTACCCCGCAACTCACTGATGCCGTTTACGCAGGTTCTCAATTACCGTCGTTAAATCCAGATCCTGATCCTGCAACAATACCAACAGGTGATACATCAAATCAGATGCTTCGTTGGTCAGCTCAAAGCGGTCATGTACCGTCGCTGCCAGTGCGGTTTCCACGCCTTCTTCACCTACTTTCTGCGCAATGCGTTTGGTGCCGCTGGCATACAGTTTGGCAGTGTAGGAGGTTTCCGGGTCGGCAGATTTGCGTTCGGCGAGCAGTTGTTCCAGTTGATAAAGGAACAGCCACTGGTGAGCGGTGTCGCCGAAGCAGCTGCTGGTGCCTTTGTGGCAGGTTGGGCCGATGGGATTCGCCAGCACCAGTAACGTGTCGTTGTCGCAGTCCGGCGCAATATTTACTACGTTGAGGAAATTGCCCGACGTTTCGCCTTTGGTCCACAGTCGCTGTTTAGTGCGCGAGAAGAAGGTGACTTTGCCGCTTTCGATGGTTTTATCTAAGGCTTCCGGGTTCATATAGCCCAGCATTAACACTTCGCCGGATACCGCGTGTTGCACAATCACCGGCATCAGTCCGTCGGTTTTTTCCCAGTCCAGTTCGCGACGTTGTTGTTCTGTTAACATATCCTGATCTCCACGCCCTGTGTTGCCAGGTACGCTTTTAATTCACCAATATTGATTATTTGTTTGTGGAATACGGAAGCAGCCAGCGCGCCGTCAACGTCGGCATCGCGGAAGGCTTCGAGGAAGTGTTCCATGGTGCCCGCGCCACCGGAGGCAATCAGCGGGACGTGGCAAACTTCACGCACTTTTTTCAGTTGTTCGAGGTCGTAACCGTTACGCACGCCGTCCTGATTCATCATGTTGAGGACGATTTCTCCGGCACCGCGTTTTTGCACTTCCTGTACCCAGTCGAGTGTTTCCCACTGAGTGACGCGGGTGCGGCTTTCGTCGCCGGTATATTGATTCACATGATATTTACCGGTTTCGCCGTCGTACCAGGTATCAATACCGACCACAATACACTGCACGCCAAAGCGATCCGCCAGGCGAGTAATTAACGTCGGGTCCGCAAGCGCAGGGGAGTTGATGGAAATTTTATCCGCGCCAAAGGAAAGAATTTTCGCGGCATCTTCCAGAGACTTAATCCCACCCGCCACGCAGAACGGAATGTCGATCACTTCCGCCACGCGAGATACCCAGCTTTTATCTACCACACGGCCATCGCTGGAAGCGGTGATATCGTAGAACACCAGTTCGTCTGCACCTTCTTCAGCGTAGCGTTTTGCCAGCGGTACAATATCGCCAATGATTTCATGGTTGCGAAACTGTACGCCTTTCACCACCTGACCATCACGAACGTCGAGACATGGAATTATGCGTTTTGCCAGCATGCGATGGCCTCCTTCACGGTGAATTTACCTTCCAGTAATGCACGACCAACTATTACGCCGCGCACACCAGTGCCACGCAGGGCCGCGACATCATCAATGTCGCCAATGCCGCCGGAGGACTGAAATGCCACCTGCGGGTATCTGGCGCACACTTCTTCATATAAAGAGACGTTAGAACCTGTCAGCGTGCCGTCGCGCGAGATATCGGTACACAGCACATGTTTCAGGCCGACGGGCAGATAGGTTTCCACCAGTTGTTCCAGCGAAACGCCCGAATTCTCTTGCCAGCCGCTGACTGCCACCTGCTTGTTGCCTTGCTCGTCAATACGGACATCCAGCGCCAGCACTAAGGCATCGGCACCGAAGCGTTCAAACCAGCCTTTCACCATATCTGGTGATTTCACCGCGGTGGAGCCGACCACCACGCGCGCAACGCCCGCTTCCAGTAACGCCGCCACGTCTTCTTCGCTACGCACGCCGCCGCCAACTTGCACCGGAACGTTAACGCCCGCGACCAGGGTTTTAATCAGCGGGATTTGACGTTTAGCCGGATCTTTTGCCCCGGTCAGATCCACCAGGTGCAGCACTTCGGCACCCTGCGCGGCGTAATCCTGTAAGCGCGGCAGCGGGTCGTTACCGTAATCGCGTTGTTTGCCGTAATCGCCCTGATGGAGACGCACCACAGTGCCGTCGATTAAATCTAATGCCGGAATAATCATTACATCTCCAGGAAGTTTTTCAGCAACTTAGCGCCAGCGGCACCAGAACGCTCCGGGTGAAACTGCACGCCGTAGAAGTTATCTTTTTGTACCGCCGCGGTGAACGGTTCGCCGTAATTACACTGGGCGATGGTCCACGGATTGACCGGCATTGCGTAGCTGTGAACAAAGTAAAAGTACGCGCCGTCTTCAATCCCCTGAAACAGGCGGTTGCCTGCCTGCGGGTAAACGCGGTTCCAGCCCATATGCGGCAGGGGCAGACCAAAGTCGGTCATTTTCGGCACGTCTTCGTCGATGATGCCCAGCAAGTCGACGCCGTTGCTCTCTTCGCTGCGCCGCCCCAGCAGTTGCATCCCTAAGCAGATGCCCAGCACCGGTTGGGTACAGGCTTTGATGAGATCAAACAGCTCGCGCTCACGCACCTGATCCATCGCTGCTTGTGCGGTGCCAACGCCGGGTAAAAACAGTTTATCGGCCAGCAACACGACGTCCGGGTCACGGCTGACTTTGGGTTCATAACCGTGACGCGCAATGGCAGACTTCACCGAGTTCAAATTGGCGCAGCCGGTATCAAGGATCACCACGTTCATTACAGCACTCCTTTCGACGAGGGCAGGGTATCGCCTTCCACGCGGATGGCCTGGCGCAGGGTGCGACCAAAGGCTTTGAACAGGCTCTCTACACGGTGGTGATCGTTTTTACCTTTGGTTTTCAGGTGCAACGTCACGCCCATGGTGTATGAGAGCGAACGGTAGAAGTGCTCGATCATCTCGGTGCTGAGATCGCCCACGCGCTGGTAGGTAAACTCGGCTTTATATTCCAGGTGCGGGCGACCAGAGATATCCAGCGCGCAGCGGGCAAGGCATTCGTCCATCGGCAGCACAAAACCAAAGCGGCAAATACCGCGTTTGTCGCCAAGAGCAATTTTTAACGCTTCGCCCAGCGCCAGGCCGGTATCTTCGACGGTGTGGTGATCGTCGATATAGAGGTCGCCTTTGACGTTGATTTCCATACGGAAGCCGCCGTGGGTAGCGATCTGATCCAGCATGTGATCAAAGAAGCCAACACCGGTGTTAATCTTGCTGCCACCTTCGCGATCCAGCCACACCTGAACGTCAATTTGCGTCTCTTTGGTGTTGCGCACTACATGGGCGTAACGGTCTCGTTTAGTGAGTTGCTCGCCAATCATCGGCCAGTTCAGGGTTTCGCGGTTGTAGTGTAAACCATTAATGCCCATGTTTTCCGCCAGTTGAATATCGGTCGCGCGATCGCCAATCACATAACTGTTGGCACGGTCCATCGCTTGCTCAGCCAGATAACGCTCCACCAGTTTTACTTTCGGCTTACGGCAGTCGCACTCATCGGCGGGCAGGTGCGGACAAATCAGCACTTCATCAAACTGTACGCCTTGCGAGGTGAAGATCTGCATCATCAGGTTGTGCGGGCCATCAAAATCCGCCTGCGGGAAACTTTGTGTTCCCAGACCATCCTGATTAGTGATCATCACCAGCTTGTAGCCCGCTTTTTGCAGCTTTAGCAGCTCCGGGATCACGCCCGGTTCAAAGGCGAGTTTGTCAAAACGGTCCACCTGAAAATCACTCGGCGGTTCGCTAATCAGGGTTCCATCGCGATCGATAAAAAGATACTTCTGACTCATCAAACTTGCTCCGCACGTAAGGCGTCAATGACGCGCTGGCTTTCTTCACGGGTTCCGACGGTAATTCGCAGGCAGCCGCTTAAAGAGGGTTGTTTATTCTGATCACGTAAGATAATGCCCTGATCCCACAAAGATTTAAACACTGCGCTGGAGGCTTTAAAGCGCGCCAGAATGTAGTTGGTTTCAGAGTCAAAAACCTGCTCCACGCAAGGGATCTCTTTCAGTGCGGCAATCAGGTATTCGCGTTCTGCAATAATTTGCGCCACTCGCTCACGCATGGCGATAATTCCCTGCGGGCTTAACGCCTGGGCCGCAATGTCGGCAACCGGCGTCGAGAGCGGGTAGGGGGCGATCACTTTCATCAGCAGGTTGATGACTTCTTCGTTTGCCAGCGTAAACCCGCAACGAAGCCCCGCCAGAGCAAAAGCTTTCGACAGCGTGCGTAATATAGCCAGGTGCGGATATTCCGCCAGCCAGCCAGCCAGCGATGCCTGCGGGCAAAACTCAATATAGGCTTCATCGGCAACTACAATTGCCTTACCGCGCGTTAACTCCAGCAGGGTGCGAAAATCCTGCGGATTGATCAGTTGCCCGGTCGGGTTGTTGGGGCTGCAAACATAAACCACTTTTACGCCGTCCAGCTTGTCGGAAATGCCCTGTAAGTCCAGTTGCCAGTTGTCCAGCGTCGGCACTGTGCGGCACTCGACGCCAATGGTTTCGGCGCTGACGCTATACATGCCGTACGTAGGCGGGCAGTAGAGGATGGCGTCTTTACCCGGTTCGCAAAAAGCGCGGATCAGCAGTTCAATACCTTCGTCCGCGCCACGGCTCACCAGCACCTGCTCCTGTTTTACGCCTGCATATTGCGCGTAATTTTCAATCACCGCTTTCGGCTGACATTCCGGGTAGCGGTTGAGCGTTTGCTGAGTGAGCTGAAACTCCACGGCTGTGGGATATTCGTTGGCGTTCAGCCAGACGTCGCCGTTACCGCCCAGACGACGCGCCGACTGATACGGCGTCAGGTTGCGGACGTTTTCACGCGCTAAATCGGTGATAGTCACGGTGCTCATGCTTGCTCCTTAAGGGCGTTAACACGCAAAGTAACGGCATTTTTGTGGGCGGTCAGGCGCTCGGCGGCGGCCAGTGTTTCAATGGTTGAAGCCAGCGCGGAGAAGCCTTCTTTCGACAGTTCCTGCACGGTCATACGCTTTTGGAAATCCGCCAGTCCGAGGCTGGAACAGGTGGCGGTGTAACCGTAAGTCGGCAGAACGTGGTTGGTGCCGGAGGCGTAATCACCTGCCGATTCCGGTGACCAGTCACCAAGAAATACCGAACCGGCACTGGTGATGCCATCGACCAGATCGCGGGCGTTGCGGGTCTGAATGATCAGGTGCTCCGGGCCGTACTGGTTAGATATCTCCACGCACTGCGCTAAATCTTTAGTCACGATCAGGCGGCTGGCGCTAAGTGCCTGACGGGCGGTTTCGGCACGCGGCAGTTCTGCCAACTGGCGTTCGACGGCCTCGGCAACGCGACGCGCCATATCAGCATCGGGCGTCAGTAAAATCACCTGTGAGTCCGGGCCGTGTTCAGCCTGAGAAAGCAAATCAGAAGCCACGAAATCCGGCGTAGCGCCGCTGTCAGCAATCACCAGCACTTCCGACGGGCCTGCGGGCATATCGATCGCCGCACCGTCCAGACGCTGGCTCACCTGACGTTTTGCCTCGGTGACAAAGGCGTTACCCGGCCCGAAGATTTTGTCCACTTTCGGCACAGATTCCGTACCAAACGCCAGTGCGGCAATGGCCTGTGCGCCGCCGACGTTAAACACGTCCTGTACACCGCACAGCTGCGCCGCATAAAGGATCTCATCGGCAATCGGCGGCGGTGAGCACAGCACCACTTTTTTACAGCCCGCAATACGCGCCGGAGTTGCCAGCATTAATACCGTTGAGAAGAGCGGGGCGGAGCCGCCAGGAATATACAACCCAACTGAAGCGACCGGGCGCGTGACCTGCTGGCAACGCACGCCTGGCTGCGTTTCTACATCTACCGGCGGCAGTTTTTGCGCAGTGTGGAAGGTTTCAATATTTTTTACTGCCACCGCCATCGCCTGTTTTATCTCGTCGCTAAGGCGTTCGCTGGCGGCGGCGATCTCCTCAGCAGACATCTTCAGCGCGGTAACCGTGGTTTTATCAAACTTCGCGCTGTATTCCCGCAGGGCCTCATCGCCGCGTGCTTTCACGTTATCGAGAATATCGTTAACGGTGCGGGTAATGCTTTCAGAAGCGGAGATCGCCGGGCGCATTAACAGCTGGCGTTGTTGCTCCGCAGTACAGCTATTCCAGTCAATGATTGTGTTAAAGCTCATGGCGATCACTCCATCATCTTCTCAATCGGCAGGACCAGGATTGAACTGGCACCCAGCGCTTTAAGTTTTTCCATCGTTTCCCAGAACAGGGTTTCGCTACTGACCATGTGCATCGCTACGCGTTGTTGGTCACCCGCCAGCGGCAGAATGGTTGGGCGTTCGGCACCTGGCAGCAGGGCGATGACTTCATCCAGACGTTCGGTCGGTGCGTGCATCATGATGTATTTTGATTCGCGCGCCTGGATCACACCCTGAATACGGGTCAGCAGTTTGTCGATCAGTTGCTGTTTGGATTCTTCCATTTCGCCATCGCGTTGTATCAGGCAGGCTTTCGAGCGATAGATAACTTCGACTTCGCGCAGGCCGTTTGCTTCCAGCGTGGCACCGGTGGAAACCAGATCGCAAATCGCATCCGCCAGTCCGGCACGCGGGGCGACTTCAACAGAACCGTTCAGTAAGCAGGATTTAAAAGAGATGCCTTTCTGGTCAAGATAACGCTTGAGCAGGTGAGGATAAGAGGTGGCGATACGTTTACCGTTTAAGGAGAGCGGGCCGTCCCAGGCTTCATCAACCGGCGTTGCCAGTGAAAGTCGGCAGCCGCCGAAATCCAGACGACGCAGGGTAAAGTAGCGCGGATCTTCACCCTGGGCGCGGCGGTTAAGCAGCTCTTCTTCCAGCACGTTTTCGCCGATAATCCCAAGATCTACCACGCCGTCCATTACCAGACCGGGAATGTCGTCGTCACGCACGCGCAGAATATCAATCGGCATGTTTTCTGCCATCGCGATCAGGCGCTGGGTGTGAAGATTGATTTTAATGCCACAGCGCGCCAGCAATTCGCGTGAGTCATCACTTAAACGGCCGGATTTCTGCATAGCTATGCGTAAACGAGTGTTGTCTGTCATTTTGTTATTCCTCTTTAAACCTGTCTGAACCGTTATCAACCGCGCAATAAAAAAGCCCCCGGAAGGTGATCTTCCGGGGGCTTTCTCATGCGTTCATGCACCACTGGAAGATCTGAATGTCTTCCAGCACACATCGCCTGAAAGACTAGTCAGGATGATGGTGATGATGGTGGTGTTTAAATTGAACGCGTGTCATAAAAGTCTCTGTGAATGTTTATTCAACTGATGTCTTTTAACCTAAACCACTTTCACGTTAGAAAGCAAGGGCTTTTTTATATATTTTATGGCGATGGATTTGTTTAATGAATGAGCGGGGAAAGGAGGGCGCTAAGAGGACTGTCCTCTAAGCTGACGGCACCAAAAATAGCGAAGCCTGGATTTTCGTCTCACTGACAATACCTTGATCTACAAACTAATTAATAAATAGTTAATTAACGCCCATCATTGTACAATGAACTGTACAAAAGAGGAGATTGACATGCGTACAATTAGCTACAGCGAAGCGCGTCAGAATTTGTCGGCAACAATGATGAAAGCCGTTGAAGATCATGCCCCGATCCTTATTACTCGTCAGAATGGAGAGGCTTGTGTTCTGATGTCACTCGAAGAATACAACTCGCTGGAAGAGACGGCTTATCTACTGCGCTCCCCCGCTAACGCCCGGAGATTGATGGACTCAATCGATAGCCTGAAATCAGGCAAAGGAACAGAAAAGGACATTATTGAGTGAAACTAATCTGGTCTGAGGAATCATGGGATGATTATCTGTACTGGCAGGAAACAGATAAGCGAATTGTTAAAAAGATCAATGAACTTATCAAAGATACCCGCAGAACGCCATTTGAAGGTAAGGGGAAGCCAGAACCCCTGAAACATAATTTGTCAGGTTTCTGGTCCCGACGCATTACAGAGGAGCACCGTCTGGTATACGCGGTTACCGACGATTCACTGCTCATTGCAGCATGTCGTTATCATTATTGAACAGATTCATTCATAGAATGAATTGTCAGTTTTGATACGCTAGCGTAGCCTTATAGATCTAAGGTGTATCAGGAGATAACGGATGAAAAAGGTCGCAATTGTCGGGTTAGGGTGGTTAGGCATGCCGCTGGCGATGTCACTTTCAGCGCGAGGCTGGCAAGTCACCGGGAGTAAAACCACACAAGATGGTGTCGAAGCGTCCCGAATGAGTGGCATTGATAGCTATCTGCTTCGCATGGAGCCTGAGTTAGTTTGCGATTCTGACGATCTGGATGCCCTGATGGATGTCGATGCGCTGGTCATTACGCTTCCGGCACGTCGTAGCGGCCCCGGCGATGAGTTCTATTTACAAGCGGTACAAGAGTTAGTGGATAGCGCGCTGGCCCATCGTATTCCCCGCATTATTTTCACCAGCTCAACATCTGTCTATGGCGACGCGCAAGGCACGGTGAAAGAAACCACCCCGCGTAATCCGGTGACCAACAGTGGACGAGTATTAGAAGAACTCGAAGACTGGCTGCACAATTTACCCGGTACTTCGGTCGATATTCTGCGTCTTGCGGGGCTGGTCGGACCGGGACGTCATCCCGGACGCTTCTTTGCCGGAAAAACCGCGCCTGATGGTGAACATGGTGTTAATTTAGTCCATTTAGAAGATGTTATTGGCGCTATCACTCTGTTGTTACAGGCACCTAAAGGCGGACACATCTATAATATATGTGCGCCAGCTCACCCTGCGCGTAATGTTTTCTATCCGCAGATGGCCCGTTTACTGGGGCTGGAGCCTCCGCAGTTCAGAAATAGTCTGGACAGCGGCAAAGGTAAGATTATTGATGGCAGTCGGATTTGTAATGAACTGGGATTTGAATACCAGTATCCCGATCCGCTAGTAATGCCGCTGGAGTAAACGATCACGCCAGCAGGACGCCGCATGCACTGCAAGGGGGCGTGTATGAAACCACTGCTGGATGTGTTGATGATCCTCGATGCTTTAGAAAAAGAAGGCAGTTTTGCGGCGGCGTCGGCCAAACTCTATAAGACGCCGTCCGCTCTGAGTTACACCGTTCACAAGCTGGAAAGCGACCTTAATATTCAATTGCTTGATCGTAGCGGTCACCGCGCTAAATTCACCCGTACCGGAAAAATGTTATTAGAGAAAGGGCGGGAAGTTCTGCATACCGTGCGAGAACTGGAAAAGCAGGCGATCAAACTGCATGAAGGCTGGGAAAACGAGCTGGTGATTGGCGTGGACGACACGTTTCCTTTTTCTCTGCTTGCGCCACTGATTGAAGCTTTTTATCAACATCATAGCGTGACGCGCCTGAAGTTTATCAATGGCGTACTCGGTGGTTCCTGGGATGCCCTGACTCAGGGGCGAGCGGATATTATTGTTGGCGCGATGCATGAGCCACCATCTTCCAGTGAGTTTGGTTTTTCACGGTTGGGCGATCTGGAACAAGTCTTTGCGGTCGCGCCTCATCATCCGTTAGCCCTGGAAGAAGAGCCGTTAAACCGTCGTATTATTAAGCGATATCGGGCGATTGTGGTGGGGGATACTGCGCAGGCAGGCGCTTCTACGGCCTCACAACTTCTCGACGAACAAGAAGCCATTACCGTTTTCGATTTTAAAACCAAGCTGGAGCTGCAAATTAGCGGCCTCGGCTGCGGCTATTTACCCCGTTATCTGGCACAACGTTTTCTCGATAGTGGCGCGTTAATAGAGAAGAAAGTGGTCGCCCAAACTCTCTTTGAACCCGTCTGGATTGGCTGGAACGAACAGACCGCAGGGCTTGCCAGCGGCTGGTGGCGGGATGAAATTTTAGCAAATAGTGCGATCGCCGGTGTTTATGCAAAATCTGATGACGGAAAATCAGCCATTTAAAGAAAAATTATTATGACAAGCCTCTCATTCTCTTGTCATTTCCCCCCCATTTAGGCACAATGCGCCGCTGTCAAAAAATGACTAAAAACCGACGTTTCATCAGCGTCGGTTATTTTTTGCTTCAAACCAATCATTCATACCAAGAGGCCGGGCTTCGTACCGGATAGATATTTACTAAAAATCGACAGTTGTTGTCGCTGAGGAATCCAAAAAAATGGGGCAATTTTTTGCTTACGCGACGGTTATCACCGTAAAGGAGAATGACCATGTCGCATAACGTTACTCCAAACACCTCTCGCGTGGAATTGCGTAAAACGCTTACGTTAGTTCCGGTTGTAATGATGGGTCTTGCCTATATGCAGCCGATGACGCTGTTTGATACTTTTGGTATCGTTTCAGGCCTCACGGATGGTCATGTGCCGACAGCCTATGCGTTCGCATTGATTGCGATCCTGTTTACGGCTCTGAGCTACGGGAAGCTGGTTCGCCGCTATCCTTCTGCTGGCTCTGCATACACTTACGCCCAGAAATCCATTAGCCCGACGGTTGGCTTTATGGTGGGTTGGTCTTCTCTGCTCGACTATCTGTTCGCGCCGATGATCAACATTCTGCTGGCGAAAATTTATTTTGAAGCTCTGGTGCCTTCCATCCCATCGTGGATGTTTGTGGTGGCGCTGGTGGCCTTTATGACCGCCTTTAACCTGCGTAGTCTGAAATCCGTAGCGAACTTCAACACTGTAATCGTCGTGTTGCAGGTAGTGCTGATCGCGGTGATTCTGGGCATGGTTGTTTATGGCGTATTTGAAGGTGAAGGCGCTGGTACGCTGGCGAGCACTCGTCCGTTCTGGTCTGGCGATGCGCATGTTATCCCGATGATTACCGGGGCGACAATCCTGTGCTTCTCCTTTACCGGCTTTGACGGCATCAGCAACCTGTCGGAAGAAACCAAAGATGCAGAGCGCGTAATCCCGCGTGCGATTTTCCTGACCGCGCTGATTGGCGGCATGATCTTCATCTTTGCAACTTACTTCCTGCAGCTGTACTTCCCGGATATCTCTCGCTTTAAAGATCCGGATGCGTCACAGCCTGAAATCATGCTGTATGTTGCAGGTAAAGCATTCCAGGTTGGTGCGCTGATCTTCTCCACCATTACCGTACTGGCGTCCGGTATGGCGGCGCATGCAGGCGTTGCGCGTCTGATGTACGTAATGGGGCGTGACGGCGTATTCCCGAAAAGCTTCTTCGGTTATGTACACCCGAAATGGCGTACTCCGGCGATGAACATCATCCTGGTTGGCGCGATTGCCTTGCTGGCAATCAACTTCGACCTGGTAATGGCTACAGCGCTGATCAACTTTGGTGCGTTGGTGGCGTTCACCTTCGTTAACCTGTCGGTCATCTCGCAGTTCTGGATCCGTGAGAAGCGTAACAAGACGCTGAAAGATCACTTCCAGTATCTGTTCCTGCCGATGTGTGGTGCGCTGACCGTTGGTGCGCTGTGGGTTAACCTGGAAGAAAGCTCAATGGTTCTGGGTCTGATCTGGGCGGCTATCGGTCTGATTTACCTGGCTTGCGTCACCAAGAGTTTCCGTAATCCGGTTCCGCAGTACGAAGACGTAGCGTAATCATCTTTTGTAATAATAAACCGGAGTCGAATGAATATTGGGCTCCGGTTTTTTTATTCTTTTTTATCGACATCCTCATTAATAACCATTTGTTCTAATTTAGAGAATTTGGTTATTGGTCTGCATTCCACCAGTCATGAATAATTTCCCTATTAACATTCATCTGGTTAATTAATTTATGTTTTCAATGATATTAAGCGGGCTAATTTGTGGTGCTCTGCTGGGATTTGTCATGCAGCGTGGGCGTTTTTGCCTGACAGGTGGTTTTCGCGATATGTATATCGCGAAAAATAATCGCATGTTTTACGCCTTGCTGATTGCAATTTCGGTACAAAGCGTGGGGGTTTTTGCGTTAATTCAGGCGGGCCTACTGACTTACGAAGCCGGGGCGTTCCCGTGGCTTGGTACTGTTATAGGTGGGTATATCTTCGGGCTGGGAATTGTTCTGGCGGGTGGATGTGCCACCGGGACCTGGTATCGCGCGGGTGAGGGATTGATCGGCAGTTGGATCGCGCTTTTCACTTATATGGTGATGAGTGCGGTGATGCGTTCTCCACATGTCAGTGGTTTAAATCAAACCTTGCAGCACTACAGTACTGAACATAACTCCATTGCCGAGACGTTTAATCTGTCTGTGTGGCCGTTGATTGCCGTTTTGCTGGTGATAACTTTCTGGGTGGTGATGAAAGAGTTGAAGAAGCCAAAACTCAAAGTCGCGACCTTACCGCCGCGCCGAACCGGGATCGCTCATATTCTGTTTGAAAAACGCTGGCATCCCTTTGTCACTGCTGTACTCATCGGTTTGATTGCGCTTTTAGCCTGGCCCCTGAGTGAAGCAACCGGACGCATGTTTGGGTTAGGAATCACTTCCCCAACGGCCAATATTCTGCAATTTCTGGTCGCGGGTGACGTGAAATACATTAACTGGGGCGTTTTCCTGGTGTTAGGGATCTTCGTGGGGTCATTTATTGCAGCCAAAGCGAGCCGTGAGTTCCGCGTTCGCGCAGCTGATGCACAAACAACATTACGTAGCGGGTTAGGTGGTGTACTGATGGGCTTCGGTGCCAGTATTGCAGGTGGTTGCTCTATCGGTAATGGACTGGTTATGACTGCAATGATGACCTGGCAGGGCTGGATTGGCCTTGTATTTATGATTCTCGGAGTCTGGACTGCGTCCTGGCTTGTGTATGTTCGACCGCAGCGTAAGGCGCGACTGGCAACTGCTGCGGCAAATTAAGTAAGGTGTAAAGATGGCGATTAAAAAGCTGGATGTGGTGACGCAGGTCTGTCCGTTTCCACTCATAGAAGCAAAAGCAGCACTGGCAGGAATGGCCAGCGGCGATGAGTTGGTAATTGAGTTTGATTGCACCCAGGCAACAGAAGCAATCCCACAATGGGCGGCAGAAGAAGGACATGCCATCACCGATTATCAGCAGATTGGCGATGCTGCGTGGAGCATCACCGTTCAAAAAGCCTGACCCAACATTGTCCTCCGCCGTATCAGCGGCGGAGGCTTCAAACTAGACGATCTCTTCCGCGTACTGCCAAAGCGCTTTTAACAGCGCCACTTTTTCTTTATCGTCGGCATACTGCTGCGCCAGCATCTGAATCTCTTCTGCATAGCCTTGTAAAAACTCGGGTGTGAATACCTGGCGGCGGTGCTCCAGCCAGCGTTGCTGCTCGGCATAATCCAGCGTCCCCGGGAAGTTGCGCGCCCGATAATTGAACAACAGCTTTTCAATCCGTTTATCGACAAAAGTGATATCCAGTGCCGGTAAATTACGCGGCTCGGTTTCCAGCACAATTTTCATTGCTGCACGATCGGCGTCACTGAAAAAGCCGTTATAAAGCTGTGCATCCACGTTATCTGAAGGCGTAAACGGTTCGGCTTCCGCGAATATCGCCACCACTTTTTCGCGCACTTGCGGATTTTCACGCAGAATTTTCAGGTTATTGAGGCAATGCTGACGATTAATTCCCAGTCGGTCGGCATCTTCCGGGCGTAGCGTATTCGCCTGGGCCAGCACCGGACATTTATTGATATGCACCAGCTTAACCGGAACGGCGGCGTTATCGCCAAGATCGGTTTTTGCGGTATATAAACGCTCGCGCAATGTGTCGCTATCCAGTTCCAGTAATGGCGAAATGTCTCCTGCCAAATCCACCATAATTACGGCATTGCGATTTTCAGGATGCCACGCCAGCGGTGCCACCCAGCTGGTATTGCCGCGCCATGCCCCAAACATTCCGGAAACGTGCACCAGGGGTTTCATCTGCGGAACATCAATCAACGCCATCAGTTTGTGTTTATTACGATGGGTAAAGAGATATTCAAACAGGCGTGGCTGACGCGTTTTTACCAGTTTCGCCATCGCAATAGTGGCGTACACATCAGCCATCGCATCGTGGGCGTTGCTATGTTCAATTCCATTCGCTTTGGTTAAATGCTCAAGGCGAAAGCTCGGTAGACCGTCATCATTTTCAGGCCAGTTTATTCCTTCCGGGCGCAGGGCATAACAGGCACGCATAACATCCAGTAAATCCCAGCGCGAGTTATCATGCTGCCAGCTCCAGGCGTAAGGATCGTAGAAATTACGATAAAAAACGTTGCGTGTGACTTCGTCGTCGAAACGCACATTGTTGTAGCCCAGAATACAGGTCTTCGGTACGTTAAAAAGCGAGTGAATACGGGCGGCAAACGCGGCTTCGTTTTCTCCTTTCGCCCGTGCTTCCTGCGGGGTAATACCGGTAATTAATACTGCTCCAGGCTGGGGCAAATAGTCATCCGCGGGCTTGCAGTAAAAGACTTCGGGTTCGCCGATGACATTGAATTCGCTATCGGTGCGAATGGCTGCGAACTGTGCAGGGCGATCTAACGCGGGGTGCGTGCCAAAGGTTTCGTAATCGTGAAACAAAAAGGTAGATTGTTGCTTACCGTCATTCATCATTAGGTTAAATCCGTTATTTCTGCTGTCTGCCAGAGTATCAAATATCACCGTGCTAATCAGCTTTAGCGCGATAATTTGACAGCGAGTGGCAACAGATCATGTCAGATAAAAATGCGAGGGTAGTCACATTTTCTTGCACTTTATTCCAGCCAGTTCATAAGTATTTCCGTAAAAAGAACAGCTATTTGAAACTCCTGAGGGTTTGCTGTTGAAACGCCGTCTTATTATTGCTGCTTCTTTGTTCGTTTTTAACTTATCGTCTGGTTTTGCGGCGGAAAACATTCCTTTTTCACCTCAGCCTCCACAGATTCATGCCGGGTCCTGGGTACTGATGGATTACACCACCGGTCAGATCCTCACCGCGGGTAATGAGCATCAACAGCGCAATCCCGCCAGCCTGACAAAGCTGATGACGGGTTATGTCGTGGATCGCGCTATCGATAGTCATCGCATTACGCCAGACGATATTGTCACCGTGGGGCGCGATGCGTGGGCGAAAGATAATCCGGTGTTTGTCGGTTCTTCACTGATGTTTTTGAAAGAGGGCGATCGCGTATCGGTACGTGATTTAAGCCGTGGTTTAATTGTGGATTCCGGAAATGACGCTTGTGTTGCTCTGGCTGACTATATTGCCGGTGGGCAACGGCAGTTTGTTGAAATGATGAACAACTATGCCGAGAAGCTGCATCTCAAGGATACGCATTTTGAAACAGTGCATGGTCTGGATGCACCTGGCCAGCATAGCTCGGCTTATGATTTAGCTGTGCTTTCTCGCGCTATCATCCACGGCGAGCCCGAGTTTTATCATATGTACAGTGAGAAAAGTCTCACCTGGAACGGTATCACCCAGCAAAACCGTAACGGGTTGTTGTGGGATAAAACCATGAATGTTGACGGCCTGAAAACGGGTCATACTTCTGGTGCCGGGTTTAATCTCATTGCTTCGGCTGTAGATGGGCAGCGTCGTCTCATTGCAGTGGTAATGGGGGCTGACAGTGCAAAAGGTCGTGAGGAAGAGGCAAGAAAATTACTGCGTTGGGGGCAACAAAACTTTACTACGGTGCAAATTTTGCACCGTGGGAAAAAGGTCGGAACGGAACGCATCTGGTATGGCGATAAAGAAAATATCGACCTGGGAACGGAACAAGAGTTCTGGATGGTGCTACCGAAAGCCGAAATTCCACATATCAAAGCCAAATATACCCTTGATGGTAAAGAGCTCACCGCGCCAATTAGCGCCCATCAGCGGGTAGGGGAAATTGAACTTTACGACCGTGATAAACAGGTGGCGCACTGGCCGCTGGTTACCCTGGAATCTGTCGGGGAAGGCGGCATGTTTTCCCGCCTGAGTGATTATTTCCACCATAAGGCCTGACCTTTCTTTTGCAGCAGACTGGCAGGAGTGCGAGTCTGCTCGCATAATCAACACTCATTCCTTGTGGTTTTAATATTGCAACTATACTGTATATAAAAACAGTGTTAATGGAGGCGTCATGAACTACGAGATTAAGCAGGAAGAGAAACGTACCGTTGCAGGTTTCCATCTCGTTGGCCCGTGGGAACAGACGGTAAAGAAAGGCTTTGAGCAGTTGATGATGTGGGTAGATAACAAAAATATTGTGCCGAAGGAGTGGGTTGCTGTCTATTACGACAATCCAGATGAAACACCCGCCGAAAAATTACGCTGCGACACCGTTGTGACGGTACCGAATAACTTTACGCTTCCCGAAAACAGTGAGGGCGTCATTCTGACAGAAATTTCAGGTGGTCAGTATGCGGTTGCGGTGGCTCGTGTAGTCGGTGATGATTTTGCTAAACCCTGGTATCAGTTCTTTAATAGCCTCTTGCAGGACAGTGCTTATGAAATGTTACCAAAGCCCTGCTTCGAGGTTTATTTGAACAATGGCGCGGAAGATGGGTACTGGGATATCGAAATGTATGTTGCGGTGCAGCCAAAACATCACTAATTCATCTCAGGGCGGTGTGTTAACGCGATGACCACTCTTTTTTTTGAAAGCGAAAAGAGTAAGATGCGCCTTTCAATTTTTTCGCTCCTGCCGGGAAATTACACTGTTCCCGGTATGTCCGTCGGATAACTCAGAGGCGCGCCTTCTGGCCGACAGATGTGTTATGAGCGCTTTTAATCTTCATTACGGAGTTTCTGCGTGCGTGCCGATAAGTCATTAAGCCCGTTTGAAATCCGGGTATACCGCCATTACCGCATTGTGCATGGTACTCGGGTCGCGCTGGCATTCCTGCTCACTTTTCTCATTATCCGCCTGTTTACTATCCCGGAAAGCACCTGGCCGCTGGTCACCATGGTGGTGATTATGGGGCCAATCTCGTTCTGGGGTAACGTTGTCCCTCGCGCCTTTGAGCGTATTGGCGGTACGGTGTTGGGTTCGATTTTAGGTCTTATCGCTCTGCAACTGGAGTTAATCTCGTTACCGCTGATGTTAGTCTGGTGCGCGGCGGCCATGTTCCTTTGCGGTTGGCTGGCGCTGGGCAAGAAACCGTATCAAGGTTTATTGATTGGGGTGACGCTGGCAATTGTTGTTGGCTCCCCGACAGGTGAAATTGATACGGCGTTATGGCGAAGCGGCGATGTGATCCTCGGCTCTTTACTGGCAATGTTGTTTACCGGTATCTGGCCACAACGGGCGTTCATCCACTGGCGCATTCAACTGGCGAAAAGTCTGACCGAGTATAATCGGGTCTATCAATCTGCATTCTCACCGAACTTACTCGAACGCCCACGTCTGGAAAGCCATCTACAAAAACTCCTGACCGATGCCGTGAAAATGCGTGGGCTGATTGCGCCCGCCAGCAAAGAAACCCGTATTCCAAAATCGATATATGAAGGTATCCAGACCATTAACCGCAATCTGGTTTGTATGCTGGAGTTGCAAATCAATGCGTACTGGGCCACGCGCCCCAGCCATTTCGTGTTATTGAACGCGCAAAAACTTCGTGATACCCAGCACATGATGCAGCAAATACTGCTGAGCCTTGTTCATGCGCTGTACGAAGGTAATCCGCAGCCGGTTTTTGCCAATACGGAAAAATTGAACGATGCTGTGGAAGAGCTGCGTCAGTTGCTCAATAACCACCATGACCTGAAGGTAGTGGAAACACCAATCTATGGTTATGTGTGGCTGAACATGGAAACGGCACATCAGCTTGAGTTGCTATCGAATCTGATTTGCCGGGCCTTGCGCAAATAATTCCTGAACTTCAGAATCATCTTGCTGCTGCTTCGATTCAGCAAGGATAAAGGGTATGATAGTGAAAAGGGATAAAAGCATTGTCATCTGCGGCAGCTATGAGTAATGTTGGCCCTAACGAATAGCGGTTGCTTAAACGAATCCGACTCTCACATTATCAGGGGTATACAAATGGAAACTACCAAGCCTTCATTCCAGGACGTACTGGAATTTGTTCGTCTGTTCCGTCGTAAGAACAAACTGCAACGTGAAATTCAGGACGTTGAGAAAAAGATCCGTGACAACCAGAAGCGCGTCCTGCTGCTGGACAACCTGAGCGATTACATCAAGCCGGGGATGAGCGTTGAAGCAATCCAGGGCATCATCGCCAGCATGAAAGGTGACTATGAAGATCGTGTTGACGATTACATCATCAAAAATGCCGAGCTCTCCAAAGAACGCCGCGATATCTCCAAAAAGCTGAAAGCTATGGGCGAAATGAAAAACGGCGAAGCGAAGTAATTCCTGTTTTATTCAATGAGGGTTGCCCGGCAACCCTCATTGCTCATTGATTCTTATCTGTGTATCACCGTCATCATTCTCATCTGAGAACCTATCGAAATTAGCGACAGACATCTTCTGTATGCAGCAAGGAAAAAAGTTCTGTAACTCCATTGTTATTAACCGCACTGGTTACTAACACGTTGTGCGCTCCAGCTTCCCGTAACCAACATTTCACCAAAGATATGTGTTCCATGCTGGCTAAATCTGCTTTGGTTACTACTCCAATGACCGGGTGATTCATGGCCCGGTAGGGCGTTTTTACCTCTAATTCCTGCCTCAGCGCTGAGATTCCTGCTTGTTGCCGGAAAAGCATATAGATTTGCATAAGTATGCTCTTTCGTATAGCCAGAATGTGTCGGATTCTGGTTGAACAGATAACGTACCCGTTGACTTCTTTCGGAAGTGAGATTGTAATATCTGACATACATGGTTGCCCCTGTTTGCCAAGTGTCAACGACGGATGAAAAGTGATCCACTTATATCTCCACCAACGGCCCAATATTGATCCACCGTTTTACTCAGGATTAGCTTCAGCTATAACCCCGGCCTTTCGTTTCTGTCTGAGTCGATAGCTTTCTCCTTTGATTTGAACGACATGTGAGTGGTGTAAGATACGGTCCAGCATCGCTGAGGTCAGTGCTGCATCACCGGCGAACGTTTGATCCCACTGCCCGAACGGCAGATTGGATGTCAGGATCATTGCGCTCTTTTCGTAACGTTTAGCGATGACCTGGAAGAACAGTTTTGCTTCTTCCTGACTGAACGGCAGATAGCCTATTTCATCAATGATAAGCAGGCGGGGGGCCATTACTCCACGCTGAAGCGTCGTTTTATAACGGCCCTGACGTTGTGCCGTAGATAACTGAAGTAACAGATCTGCTGCTGTTGTGAAGCGAACCTTGATACCTGCACGGACTGCTTCATAGCCCATCGCTATTGCCAGATGGGTTTTCCCCACACCTGATGGCCCCAGTAATACGATATTTTCATTACGTTCTATGAAGCTGAGTGAGCGTAACGACTGGAGTTGCTTCTGCGGTGCTCCGGTGGCGAATGTGAAGTCATACTCTTCGAACGTTTTCACCGCCGGGAAGGCTGCCATTCGGGTATACATCGCCTGTTTACGTTGATGACGTGCCAGTTTTTCTTCATGAAGCAGATGCTCCAGGAAGTCCATATAACTCCATTCCTGGTCTACTGCCTGTTGTGACAGCGCAGGCGCTGCGCTTATAAGGCTTTCCAGTTGCAACTGCCCGGCGAGCGCCATCAGTCGTTGATGTTGCAGTTCCATCATCACGCCACTCCTCTGCAGAATGAGTCGTAGATGGAGAGTGGATTATGCAGGGGGTGTTTATCGAAGTTCACCAGATTTTCACCAGGATGCACGTCATACTCTTTTTTCTCCGGAGGCAGTGCCAGCATGGACTGCTGCTCTTCGAGCCAGCGATCGCAGGGACGGGCCTGGATTGTTTCATGCTTTCGTTGGTTAGCGACATCGTGCAGCCAGCGCAGACCGTGGCGGTTGGCTGTTTCAACATCGACAGTGATCCCCATCGGGCGCAGGCGAGTCATTAGTGGGATGTAAAAACTGTTACGGGTGTACTGCACCATCCGTTCCACCTTACCTTTAGTCTGTGCCCTGAAGGGGCGACACAGTCGGGGAGAGAAGCCCATCTCCTTGCCGAACTACCACAGCGAAGGATGGAACCGGTGCTGACCGGTCTGATATGCGTCACGTTGCAGAACCACAGTTTTCATATTGTCATACAACACTTCGCGCGGCACACCACCAAAGAAGCGGAACGCATTACGGTGGCAGGTCTCCAGCGTGTCATAACGCATATTGTCAGTGAATTCGATGTACAACATTCGGCTGTATCCGAGAACAGCAACGAACACGTGAAGCGGTGAGCGACCATTACGCATAGTGCCCCAGTCAACCTGCATCTGTCGTCCGGGTTCAGTTTCGAACCGAACGGCAGGCTCCTGCTCCTGAGGAACCGAGAGAGAACGAATGAACGCCCTGAGAATGGTCATTCCGCCACGATATCCCTGGTCTCTGATCTCGCGAGCGATTACCGTTGCCGGGATTTTGTAAGGATGAGCATCGGCGATGCGTTGACGAATATAATCCCGGTATTCATCCAGGAGTGAAGCAACAGCAGGTCGCGGTGTATATTTTGGCGGCTCAGATTTTGCCTGCAAATAACGTTTAACGGTATTGCGGGAGATCCCCAGTTCTCTGGCAATCGCCCGGCTACTCATTCCCTGCTTGTGCAGGATTTTAATTTCCATAACTGTCTCAAAAGTGACCATAAGCTCTCCTGAATCAGGAGAGCAGATTACCCCCTGGATCTGATTTCAGGCGTTGGGTGTGGATCACTATTGCACCGTTCGTGACACCAAGTCCCCGTGTCAAAAAGTCATCTGTGTAAGATTCCAATCATACATATGGACTCAGATTGGCCTGTGTCCGTGCTTCCTAAAGGAATTCACAGATTCAGTCCTAATCATGATGACACATTAGCGAAGCTATGCCATGTCAGATACAGGTTCACTTAGTCGCGGTCTTACCAGTCTGGCCTTTAATACTCGTTAATCCTTAGCAATCAGTAGGTTGGTTTTATTTTTCAACAGACAGAAGTAGTTTCATTTACATATATGCAGCTCCCATCACTTCTTCTGGTGAAATCTCTTTATCGTTGGTTAGCAATACCCAGAGCACTCTGGCATTTTTGTTGTTCAGCGCTACGGTGGCAACATTTTTATTCCGCCGCGAGACTGGTCTGCCCAGCCAGCTTTCCTGGACCTGTCTGCCCTTTCTGGCGTTTGACACTGTCTTCGCACCATGGAACAGTAGCGTTCTGATATAGACATCGTCCCGTTTACTGATAGACCCCAGCGTGTTTTTACCTACGCTGAAGCACTGTCGGGGAACCAGTCCAAGCCATGCAGCAAGCTGACGCCGGTTTTTGAAGCCGATACTACCCGGTGCTGACAATTGCAGTGGTGGTAAGAATAGCAATCCCCGAAATGGTGGCAATTTTCCTGCACAGTTCGTCGTTCCCGACGTGTTCGTTGCTAACGGCTTCTATGGTTTCAATGTGTACGCTCAGTTGTTTCACATTTTCATTAGAGATAGGACGACAGCTGTCTGAACGGCATTGTTAAACAGTTTTCCGCGTCTTCAAGCAGGGCAGGGACATGACGACTGATCGCTACAGTGTCGGGCGGGAGAACGATGCCAAATTCAGCCAGTAATCCTCTGATCTGGTTTATCTGCGCAGTCCTTGATTTAACAAACCCCGTCAGGGCACGATGAAAAGACAGTAATGACTACTGCTCAGGCGTCTTGATGCTGACAAACCGCATATTAGGTCGGGTAACGGCTTCACAGATGGCCTCGGCAGCAGCCATATCATTCTTGTTTGTTTTCACATATGGCTTTACAAATCGCGGGCATTAGTCTGACATTATGCCCCTAAGTAGACAGCATTCTCACTAATGACGCGCTCCGGCGCAGACCTCCATCCCAATCCGACAGGAAGACATATTCGCGAAGAATACGGGCATCAGGGAACGTTTAATCCGTTTTCTGAGCTTAGATTTTTCTGTTCCTAGCCAGACCGTGGATTTGGAATTCATTTTTTGTCAGGTCAATGCTAATCGTTAAAACGGCCATAAGCTGTTTTGACGGCAACAGCCTGTTCGCGTGAGAAAGGGCCTTCGGGCAATAAACGTGATGTACAACCCGGCATATCTGTTGCTCCCTGAAAGTAAAAAGCCCCGGTCATGATGACCGGGGCCTGAAGGAGAGTGACCTGATTATCAGAAAGTCACATTCAGCGTGGCCTGACCGTTATAACCTTCAGCGCTGCTGCCGCTGACACTGTGGGCATAACCGGCCTGAACGCCCAGGGTGATATTTTCCCGGACACGGGCTT
>ERZ827440.85-NODE-85-length-141035-cov-43.502348_pt1 | contig 141035 bp, 128 predicted proteins | sample MGYA00519774_ERZ827440 | MGnify/ENA primary metagenome ERZ827440 (study PRJEB31778, sample SAMEA3449302) | human gut metagenome | biome: human gut; feature: human-associated habitat; material: faeces | place: United Kingdom | collected 2010/2012 ... | reverse complement strand
TTTAGCGTTAGCTAAATTTCAATGCCCGACCGACACTCCGCTAAACCATAATTTAAAATAATAGACTTATAATAAAAGCAGTTGTAATCTTATTTGGATTGCAACTGCTTTTCTGTTATTTAAATTATAAAAAATGAAAAATAGCCGTAAAGAAGTGAGATTGCCATACCTGCTATGACATCGCTTATAAAATGCACCCCGGCAAGAACTCTTGAAATCATAATCAAAGTGCTGATTATAAGATAAGCAATTCCGAGCGGAATACTTACATACATAAATGCCATTGCTATTATAAAGGCACAGGCGGTGTGACGGCTCGGCATACTTTCGCCTTTCTTGTTTTTACCGAATACAGACGTAGTAGCAAATTTTTCGTACGGTCGAGGTCTGTTAAATATTTTTCTGAAAAAAGTAACTATTGCAAATACTGTAAGCGGTGACAGCGTAATTCTTGCAAAAATTTTAATATCGGAAAAAAACATAAAAACAATAAGAATGCCATACGATACAAACATTATAAGCGGGAGAAAGTTATAGCATAATTTTAATACGGTATTGCAAGGCTTATTTCTTTTAAAGAAACCGACAATGCTTTTATATGTTTCCGTACTTATAACAATCACCCCGTTTGAACATTCTTACGCTATTTTAACACAAGATTTAAACTATTTCAACATTATATTTTTCAAACCAATAATCAAGTTCAATAATATACGCAAGTATTTGCGGTGCTTGCATAAGCTGACCGTACCAAGGTGTTGTTATACTGTCGGGATTTTCGATTATATTCATTATACCTTCTTTACTTAGCATTTCGGTAAGTGGATTTTTCTTTTTCAGAATATTTATAACTCGCTCTTTACATATGTCAAAATATATCGGGTTGTGGGTTTTAGGGTAAGGACTTTTCTTTCGCCAACAAATTTCTTCGGGCAAAATATTCTCAAAGGCTTTTCGCACAATTCCTTTTTCACGGTTATTATATGCTTTGATTTTCCAAGGCATATTGTATGCATATTCCGCAAGTCTGTAGTCGCAGAACGGTACACGCACCTCAAGTCCGTTATACATTGAACAGCGGTCTTTTCGTTCAAGCAAACATTGCATAAACCAGTAAAAATTAAGATAAAACATCTCTCTCATTCGTGCGTCTGTTTTTGAATCTGTTTTCAGTTTTGGGGCAAGGTTAATTGTATCAAGATATTTTTGCCGCACATATTCTGAACCCTTTGGCAAAACTCCGTCTTTTAATATTGAGGAGCGGACATCCTGACTTTTTGACCATGGAAAATTATCTTCAAATAAAATTTCTTTGTTGTGGTACCACGGATAACCGCCGAAAAGTTCATCAGCACATTCACCCGACAACGCAACGGTATAATCTTTTTTGATTTCGCCGCAGAACAAAAGTAACGAGGAGTCAACATCTACATAACCGGGCAAATCTCTTGCTATTACACTGTCATAAAGTGCGTCGGCAACCGCCTTGTTATCAAGTATAATTTCCCTGTGCCGACTGTCAGCATTGCGTGACATAAGTGAAATATATTCAAAATCGGCATTTGGCTGAAACAGACTTTTCTTAAAATATTTTTCATTGTCACGATATTCAACCGAATAAGTGTTGATTTTGCCGAGCTTATTTTCCTTATAATATTGCGAGGCGGTTTTTACAATTATACTGCTGTCAAGTCCGCCCGACAGGAAAAAGCAGAGCGGCATATCGCTGACAAGCTGACGGTTTATAGCGTCGGTAAGCAAAAAGCGTGTTTTTTCAACAGTTTCTTCAACGCTGTCCGTGTGTTCTTTCGCTTGAATTGTAAAGTAACTTTTTTTAGTCAGTTTTTGATTTTTATAAAGTGCCGATTCACCCGGTTTTAATTCTTTAATTCCCTTAAAAACGCCGCATGACGGAGTACGGGCAGGGCCTAAGAAGAAAATTTCATATAGACCTGTTTCGTCAATCTGCGGTTTTACAATCTTACTTGCAAGCAGAGCCTTTATTTCTGACGCAAACAAAATTCCTCCGTCGTATTCATAATAAAACAACGGTTTTACTCCGATTTTATCTCGGCAAAGGAAAATACTGTTTTCGCTTACATCATATATCGCAAAAGCAAAAATGCCGTTGAGCATATCGGCGCATTTCTCTTTGTATTTCATATATGATTTAAGCACAACTTCGGTATCGCTGTGCCCTCTGAAATGATAGCCGCTTGCTTTTAAATCTTCTCGTAATTCATCGGTGTTGTAAAGCTCTCCGTTATAGACGATTATATATGTTTTTCCTCTGTGTCGTGCCGCCATAGGCTGTTTGCCGTTTTCTTTGTCAATAACAATAAGCCGTCTGTGCAGCAGAGCACAACCTTTATTAATGTAAAGCCCGTTTTCGTCAGGACCTCTCTTGCTAAGAGTTTGTGACATTTTATATAGAACAGGAATCTGTTTACTCATATCAATTTCGTTGTCAAACCAACCTGCAATACCACACATAAGTAACCTCCGTTAATTGTTTCTGTAATTTTTAAGTAAAAATAAAAAGCAAATCATCAGCATAGTAAGTGCAATTCCCGAAAATGCCGTGCCTCCGTAAACGGAACTGCCTGAAACCGTACCTACGGAAAATACGCTTTTGGTATCGTAAAATATCAGCATACCAATATAGGTGAAAAGTGCGGTTAATATTCCTTGAATAATTCTGTAACAGAAAAATATCAATTTATTAATCTTAAGATTGCCAAGCACTGAAAAAATTTGAAAGTGTACGCATATTCCGCCAAATCCCGCCACAAACGCAACTGCCCATACAGGTAATTCGGAAGAAGCCGTTTTTACACCCGTGCACACTTCAAATATTGACAGCACGGCGGTTTTTACAAATCCGTCATCAAGCACTGTCGAAAGAATACCTGCGACGGCGGAAAAAGCTATAACAAACGAGCATATTGAAAACATACCTTTTGATGCATCGTACACCGCTTCCACAAGAGATTTTGTAAGGCTTAGCTTGCTTTTATTGCTTCCTTTGGCAGTTACGAAAATTTTCCCTCTGTTTATTATTCTATTCGCAATGCCTGTAATGAGTACCGACAAAATTTGTGAGCAGAGCATTATTATGCCGATTTTTTTATCGTTGTAAATTGACATTCCTATAAAGCTTACTAAAAAACCCGGACCCGCACACACCATAAACATACTTGCTCTTTTACATTCTTCTGTTCCCGCATTTCCGTTTTTGTAAAGTTCGTTACAGCTTTTTGCACCGATAGGATAACCTCCCGTAACCGAAAGCAGTAATATGGGTGCAAAGCATGGACTTAGTCCGAATACCGATTTCATAATTTTGCCGAAAGGTTTGCCTAAAAAATCGGAAATACCGCTTTTTACCGTAAACGATGAAACTGCCATAAACGGAAACAGAGAGGGAATAAGCACATTTATGCACATTTCAATTCCCGAAAACGCTCCGTCTGCACATTCTTTTGAAAAAATTAAAAGCATTATGCATACAATAACTATTGCAAGCGAAAGCAGTGCGGCTGTAAATTTGTGAAAATTTGCCTTAATAAACATAGCAATCACCATTAATATATATGTAACACTCTGCATAAAAATAATAATAAAGCTATGAAACGGGAGAGATATATTTTGCAGAGAAAAAACGATAAGCCGAAAAACGAATCGGCAAGTTCGCTTACGCTTGATTTAAATTCAGGTTTGCCGACACTGGATATGCTTGGCAACAGGCGAATAACAATCGAGGGTTCGACAGGCGTGTTGAGGTATGAAAGCGAAAATATAAAGATTAACACAAACAAAATGGTTGTTTCCGTATGCGGCAGAGGACTTACGGTAAAGTGCATTTCTGCAGTTGATGTTGTGATTGAGGGATTTATAACGGGAATTGATTTTATTACATAAAGCGGGGCGTTAATATGCTGTTAAAGCTTATAAGATGGAGCAAGGGCTATGTCGATTTTTCTGCAAGCGGAAAATTTCCCGAACGATTTATTAATCTTACCACCCGTAACGGAATTAATGTATGGAATTTAAAGCCCACAGAAAAAGGCTTGACCGCTACAATGCAGGTATATGATTACAAAAATATACGCAGTATAGCTTATAAATCAAAACTGAAAATGCGTGTTACAGGCAGACACGGACTTCCTTTTTATGTACAACGCTATAGGCAGAGAGTGGGACTTTTGATTGGAGCAATAATCGGAATTGTTTTGATTGCGGTCTTGTCAAAATTTATATGGTATATTGATGCACCGCCTACAAAGAGTTTGAGTACCTCACAAATTCTTTCCGCTCTTGAGGAGGATAATGTAAAAGTAGGTTCGTATATAAATTCTATAGATACCGAAAATACCGAGCGCAGACTGATTTTGAAAAACGAGCAGATTGGCTGGATAAGTCTTAATATTACGGGCAGTACGATGAGTGTTAATATTGAAGAAAAAGCTCCGAAACCCGATACTCCGGACTTTAAAACTCCTTGTAACATAAAAGCAAATAATGACGGAGTAATAACAAGTATAAAGACATCAAGAGGGGAAACAAAGGTAATGAAAGGCAGCGGAGTTGTAAAAGGAGATCTGCTTGTAAGCGGTATAGTGGAAACAAAGCAGGAAACAATAGAATATGTGCACGCAAGTGCCGAGATAATGGCGGATGTAATATATAAAAAAGAATATACATTGCCCAAAAGCTATGATTATTATTCGATAACCGATAACAGAACCGACAGATATATGTGCAGCTTTTTAAATTTTAAATTTCCCTGTTCAATAAGTTTTTTGTCTTATGATGACAGTGTGTTCGTAAAAAATAAAGAGAAATTGTGTTTTAACAATACAAATATACCGATAGAGTTTACGACGCAGAGTGAAATTGAAATTAGTAAAAGCAGTGTAAATATGGATAAAGCCGTTCTTGATAAAAAATTACTTGCACAGTCAATACTTTATGAAGTGTTTGAAAAGCAAGATAGTACGCTTGTAAGCAGGAAAATCAATATAAAAAAGAGCAATAATAATTTTAATGCTGAAATCAGTTATATTTTTAACGAAAATATAGCACAAACATCAGAATTAAGTGTGACAGATTAAAATATATGTGGTATAATTAAACTTATCAGATTATTATAGGGTGATATTATGCGGATTTTATGTATAGGTGATGTCGTAGGCAGTATAGGCTGTCGCTTTTTGCGTGATAAGTTGCCGACTTTGAAGAAAGTAAAAGGAATAGACTTTGTGCTTTGTAACGGAGAAAACTCGGCAGACGGCAACGGAATTACACCGTCATCTGCAAATTATCTTCTCGACAGCGGTGTAAATGTTATTACTCTCGGCAACCATTCTTTCAGGCGTAAAGAGGCTTATGACTTTATTGACGAAAATCCGTTTATAGTTCGTCCCGCAAATTTTCCTGACGGAACTACTCCGGGTATGGGAATTGTAAATGTTGATACAGGAAGAAAGATAATTACCGTAATCAATATTATGGGCAATACCTTTATGGACAACAACCTTGATTGTGCGTTTGATTGTGCCGAAAATATGCTTAAGAAAGCGGAGAGCAATATTATTATAGTTGACTTTCATGCTGAGGCTACGGGCGAAAAAAGAGCTATGGGATATTTCCTTGACGGTAAGGTATCTGCAATGTTTGGTACACATACTCATGTGCAGACTTCTGACGCACAGGTTTTGCCTAACGGCAGCGGATATATAACCGATGTAGGTATGACAGGAACAATTCATTCGGTTTTGGGTGTAAAAAGCGAAATAATTATCAATAAATTCAAAACCAAGCTGCCTGCAAGATTTGACCTTGCGGACGGTGAATGTAAAATGGAATGTGTGCTTTTCGATATTGATGACAAAACAGGCAAAACATTGACCGCAGAGTCATTCAGAATTGAATAAGGTAACCAAAATTTTAAATTTGCTATATTTTTGCGAATTTTACTTGCAAAATTTCGTTCTAAAATATATAATAACTATGTCTATGAATTTAATTGTATGATAAAGGATGTGTTCGCAATGTTTAACGGCGAAATCTTAAAGAATGCGATAATTTCTGGTGCAAACAATATAAGCTCACAGAAAAATCAGATTAATGATCTTAATATTTTCCCTGTTCCCGACGGTGATACAGGTACAAATATGTCTATGACTATAATGGCTGCCGCAAAAGCTCTTGCCGATTATGACGGTGACGATGCGGGCGAGGTAGCACAGATTACAGCTTCCGCTATGTTAAGAGGAGCAAGAGGTAACTCGGGTGTTATTACATCTCTTATTTTCCGTGGCTTTGCACAGGGACTTAAGGGTATGAAAGAAGTAAACGGCAAAAGCCTTGCCGCAGCTCTCGGTATCGGTGTTGACGCAGCGTATAAGGCTGTAATGAAACCTACAGAGGGCACAATCCTTACAGTAGCCCGTATGGCTTATGAAGAGGGTGTTGAGGCTTCAAGAATAAACTCAGACAGCCTTTATGTATGGCAGTGCATTTGCAATAAGGCAAACGAGGCACTTGCAATTACTCCGGAACTCTTACCTGTTCTTAAAAAGGCAGGAGTTGTTGACGCAGGCGGTAAGGGCCTTTGTGTAATCTTTGAGGGTATGCTTTCCTACTTTAAGGACGGTGTAATGATTGAGTACACCGAGGCAAAAAAAGAGGCTACTGTTGATAATTTTGAAAGTGCGGCTGCTGAATTTGACGATGATATTCAGTTTACTTACTGCACAGAATTTATTATAGGCAGAAATATAGAGGACGCTCCCGACCCGGACGAGCTTAGATCTTATCTTCAGACTATCGGCGACTGCGTTGTAGTAGTTAATGACGAAGAGATTATTAAAGTTCATGTTCATACCGAACAGCCGGGTAAGGCTCTTACAAAAGCTCTTTTGTTCGGTCAGCTTTTGACAGTAAAAGTTGAAAATATGAAAGAACAGCACAAAAATGCCAAGGCTGCCGCTAAACCTAAGAAAGAAACCTTTGAGCCGGCAGAACCTGTTGAAGACTTTGGCTTTGTTGCGGTTGCGGCAGGCGAGGGACTTAAAAACCTCTTCAAGGATTTAGGTTGTGCCAATGTTGTTTCTGGCGGTCAGAGTATGAACCCGAGCACAGACGATATTTACGCAGCGGTAATGGCTACACCGGCTAAAAATGTATTGGTGTTCCCGAATAATAAAAATATCATTCTTGCTGCCGAGCAGACTATACCTATGGTTAAGGACAGAAATGTTGTTATTGTTCCTACAAGAACAATTCCGCAGGGTATGACAGCACTTCTTAACTTTGATTCGGAGATTTCTCCCGAGAGCAACGCTCAGCTTATGATGGACGCCGCAACAGGTGTAGGTACAGGTCTTGTTACATTTGCAGCAAGAAACAGTGAGTTTGGCGGTAAGAAGATTAAAGAGGGCGACATAATTGCTCTTGAAAACGGTAAGCTTACCATTACAGAGAAAAATCCTGTAAAGGCAGTTGTAAAGCTTGCCAAGAATATGGTAACCCGTGATACTTCGTTTATCACACTTATTTACGGTAATGACATCAGCGAAGAAGATGCAAAGACAGCATTCAACGAGCTTTCGGATAAGTTCGGTTCACGCACAGATGTTACTCTCGTAAAGGGTGATCAGCCGGTTTATTACTTTATACTCAGTGTAGAATAATTTTGTAAGCATTGTCTTGCTTGCCCTGTGGCTGAGTATAAAAGTAGAAAGTTATTTGATTAAAAGGGGCGTGCATTCACGCCCTTTTGTCTTTCGGTGGAATTATGGCTTCTCTGTATAAAATTTCAATTGATAAATTAAACGGAATAGGCAAAAAAAGAGCCGAGCTTTTTAATAAGCTGGGCATTTACAGCATAGGAGATTTGCTTAGTTTTTATCCGAAAGGATACGAGGATTGGAGTTCAACCGTTAAAATCGAAAGCCTGCAAGACGGTATGAATGTATGTATCAAAGCGGTGCTCGGAGCACAGATAAAAGACGGAGTCTTGCCCGGAGGACGAATTATATCCAAAGGTATGGTGTATGATGACACGGGTACTCTGCAGCTTGTCTTTTTTAATAACCGATACATAAGCGCTATGATTCACGCAGGTGAAGAATATTATTTTTACGGCAGAGTTACAGGCGGAATAGGCGGTTGGCAAATGATTTCTCCGACTTTTTCACCTGTCGGCGAGGGCTCAAAAATTCACCCGATATATAAGCAGACAGCAGGTCTTAATTCAAAGATAATTGCAAATGCGGTAAAGCAGGCTCTGTCGTATTTGCCTGAAAAGGTAAACGACCCGTTGCCCGAAAGCGTACGAAGCACATTTGCTCTGTGTGATTTGAAATATGCAATACAGAATATACATTTCCCCAATAATTCAGAGTCGCTTGCGTCGGCAAGAAAAAGGCTTGTCACAGAGGAACTCCTTGTGCTTAATCTCGGTATGCGTTCACTCAAAGAACACAGTCGAGGTGAAAGCGGAGTTGATATTACTAAAAGTTATTTTGATGAATTTAAAGAACTTTTACCTTTTACAATGACGAATGCACAAAGTCGGGTTGTAGGCGAATGTATATCTGACCTGACAAAAGGTACAAAACCGATGAACAGACTTGTTCAGGGTGATGTAGGTTCCGGAAAAACGGCTGTTGCAGCCGCCGTTTGTCATACTGTAATACGCAACGGATTTCAGGCAGCTTTTATGGCTCCCACCGATATTCTTGCAAGACAGCATTATAAAACCTTTACCGAACTTTTTAAAGGTACCGATATAAAAACAGCTTTGCTTACGGGTTCAATGAAAGAGTCCGAGAAAAAAGCTGTAAGAGTGGAACTTGAAAACGGCGACATCTCTTTTGTAGTCGGCACTCATGCACTGATAACCGAAAAAACCAATTTTTGCAATCTCGGAATAGCTGTAACGGATGAACAGCACCGTTTCGGAGTATCGCAGAGGGCAAAACTTTTATCAAAAGGCAGTAATCCGCATTTGCTTGTTATGAGTGCAACCCCTATTCCGAGAACTCTCGGACTTGTTATTTTCGGCGATCTTGACATTTCGATAATCGACGAACTTCCGCCGTCAAGAAAGCCTGTTAAAACCTATGCAATAAGCACGCTTAAGCGTAAAAACTGCTATGGATTTATAAAAAATGAAATAGCACAGGGCAGGCAGGCGTACATAGTTTGCCCGCTTGTCGAAGAGGGTGAACTTGAAAATGTAGCCTCGGCGGAGGAATATGCGGCGGAGCTTATGCTGAATGATTTTTCCGATATTTCAGTCGGTATTGTTCACGGACATATGAAACCTGCCGAAAAGGACGAGGTTATGAAAAAATTTGCGGATAACGAAATTTCTTTGCTTGTTGCAACGACTGTAATTGAGGTAGGCGTAGATGTTCCGAACGCTACCGTTATGACAATAGAAAATGCGGAGAGATTCGGTCTTTCTCAACTTCACCAGCTAAGGGGAAGAGTAGGTCGAGGTAAGTATGATTCTTATTGCTTTTTAATAAGCAATAACAGAAATCCCGAAACTATGCAAAGACTGAAGGTTATGTGCAGTACAAATGACGGCTTTAAAATTGCCGATGAAGATTTAAAATTGAGAGGTCCCGGCGACTTTTTCGGAGAGCGACAGCACGGTCTGCCGCAAATGGCGATTGCCGATTTTGCAGATACCAAAAGTTTGGAGCTTTCGCAAAAAATGGCTGATTTTATTATATTTAATTATAAAAATCTTTATCATGACGATTTAAGATTGTTGAGGGCAGAGGTTGACCGACTTTTCTCTTCAAACGGTCATAATTGTCTGAATTAATATATTATTAGGAGTAATCGAGTTTATGAAAAGGAAATTTATCAGGGTATTGTCGGTGCTTTGCACGCTTGTTGTGCTTGCCTGTGTATTTGCACCAACAGCAGGAGCTGCTTCATTTACAAACAGCGTTGCAACAAAATCGGAGTCAATCTTACTTGTAAATACGGATACAGGTCAGACTGTTTATGAAAAAGAGGCTGATACCAAGCGCTATCCGGCATCTACCACAAAGATTATGACTTACATAGTTGTTATTGAAAATGTGGACGATATTGAAAATACAAGGGTAACTATCAAAAAAGATGTTCTTGACAAGCTAAAGGGTACGGGAAGTTCTGTTGCCAACCTTGAGGCTCATATCGGAAAAACAATGTCTGTTAAAGATTTACTTTACAGTATGATGGTTCCGTCCGGCAACGACGCCGCAATGACTCTTGCCGATTATGTAGGCGGCGGAAGTATTGACAAATTTGTTGATATGATGAATGATAAGGCAAAAGAGCTTGGCTTAAAGAATACACACTTTAAAAACCCCGACGGCTTGCACGATGAAGACCACTACACAACAGCAAGAGATATGTATACTATGGCTTCATATGCATTAAAACTCCCTTATTTTGAAGAAATTACAAATACAACCGAGTATTATTGTGAGGGCGATGACGAACCGCTTACCACAACAAACTACCTTATCGACCAGTGGCGTGGCGGAGATTATTACTATATGTACGCAAAGGGTATAAAGACAGGTACTACAGACCAGGCGGGCAGATGTCTTGTTACATCCGCATCGGCAGACGGATATTCGTACTTGCTTGTACTTTTAAAAGCTCCTTATAAAGAGGGTGTTGAGGAAGAGTATTATACCTTTACAGATGCCGCCGACCTTTTTCGCTGGGCGCTTACAAGTCTTGAACTTAATACCGTAGCATCAACAAAAACTCCTATTTGTGAGCAAAAAGTTAAACTTTCGTGGGGTAAAGATTCTGTTCTCCTCGTTCCCGAAAAGAACTTCAGCGCTATTGTTCCATCAGACTATGAGGAAAAATGGATTACCATAGAAACCAATGTTCCGGACGAAGTTGACGCACCGCTTGATACAAATACGGTTGTAGGCACAGCTACTATTTATTACCAGGACGATAAAATGACTGAAAAACAGGAACTTGCTACAGTTAATCTTGTGCCGAGTGAAAAGGTAGAACTCAGCGGATTCCTTTATGTAATGAATGTAATCGGCACAATTATGAAATCTTATTGGTTCTTGGTAGCAGTCGGAGTTATTGTAATAATTCTTGTAATTTACTATATTACCTCTAAAATCAACCGCAAAAAAGCCAAAGCAGCCAAAAAGGTAAAGCATTATCGCAATCTTTAATTTTTAAACTAAGCCACCGCAAAGCTAAGCGGTGGCTTTTGTAATGCCTATAAATAAGATTTAAGCTCTCCTATGTTTTCTTCTTCGGTATCCAGCATCTTTTTGGCGAGCATCGTTATATGCGGGTCACTGCCGTCGTATTCACGCATATGCCTTGCCATTTTGTTTACGCCCATTGTGTTTCCTTTAATCATCATTTCCGCAATGTGCGAGGCTGATGAATCACGCTTTAAATCACGGTTTGCGGCATAGTTGGTCATTGCCTTTGTCATCGGACTGACATGGTGTACATCCGCACCTCGCCTTTTAAGCATTGTATTTGCACAATGGTATAACTTGCTGTATTTTATAAGCTGTTCGCAAAGTACACCGTCAACTTTGTTGTCCTTTAATTGCTTGCGAACAGCAGAAATACCGTTGCAGCCCATCTCGGCATTTTGCAGGACATAATTAAGCATTTCGTTATCGTTAATCACAAAAATCACCTCTGAAAATATTATTATTCAACATTTGGAAAATATACATCTTGCAAGAGGCTTTGATTTGTGGTTTAATATAAATGGTGATATTAATGGTTAATTCAGAATTAAAAACTTTTACACTTCCATTTCCGAACGAAAGAGGAGAGCGTAAAATTTGGGTATATATTCCAAGTCATAGCGAAGATGAAAAATTACCTGTAATTTATATGACTGACGGACAAAATCTGTTTGACGAAGAAAGTACGGAATACGGAAGTTGGAATGTTATTCCTGCTGTTGAAAATGAGCAGAATAACACAGGACTTTCAGCCGTTATAGTCGGAATTGACAACGGCAATATATATCGTGACAGTGAGCTTACTCCGAAATGCATAGGTGAAATTCAGCACAGAGATTATTTTAATGATATTTTCTCTCCCGAGGGCGAGGTGTTTGACAGCTTTCTTACGGATACTGTTATCCCTTATATCGAAAATAATTTTCCTGTAAAGAAAAATAAAGAAAGCGTTTCGGTATGCGGAAGTTCATCGGGCGGTTTGCAGGCTTTCTTTGAGGGAATGGAGCACAGCGACAAGTTTGGATTTGTAGGAGCATTGTCGCCTGCATTTGCAGTTTATACGGAAGACGATTGGAGAGCATATTTGCTTTCAAAAGTGAACGGTGATATGCCGTATATTTATATGTATTGCGGAAATGCAGATCCACTTGAAGAAATCTTGATGCAGAGCACGGAAATGATGTACGACCTTTTACCGGAGGTCGGTTATCCGTATGATATGTTCAACGAAGTTTTGCTTTTTGAAAATGCACATAATGAAAAAGCATGGAGAGAAATTTTCCCTGATTTTCTGCACACATTTCTTGATAAAGCAAGGTAAAAAAGCTGTGGAAATCTTGAAAATTTATATCGGTAAGTTTAAATAAGCGATAAAAGCAACAAAAAACGCTCTGCCTTTAAGACAGAGCGTAAATGCCGATATGTAACTATTAAAGAATAACCTCGCCGTCAACAGTACCGCTAAGACCTGCTGCGTTTGATTCATCAGTATCAATGTGCATTGCAGGAGCATAGCTTGGGCTTACTCTTACAACAACATCACCGAATGTTGTTGCTCTGCCTGTGCTTTCGCCAACCTTAACAGAAACAATCTGCTTATCGGTTACGCCAAATTCAGCGGCAGCTTCCGGAGTAAGGTGAATATGTCTTTTAGCAGCGATTACACCGCACTCAATTTCACACTCACCGACAGGACCGACAAGTTTGCAGCCCGGTGTACCTGCAATATCACCTGATTCACGAACAGGAGCGGCAATGCCGAGTTTTCTTGCATCTGTAAGAGCAACCTCAACCTGTGTAGCGCTTCTTTCAGGGCCAAGAATTGACATCATCATTTCACCCTTAGGGCCAACAACCTTAACCTTTTCCGCACAGGCAAACTGACCGGGCTGAGAAAGATCTTTCTTTTTAGTGAGAGTTGCGTCTGCACCGAAAAGTGTTGCGAAAACTTCCTTTGTCACATGGATGTGACGAGCAGAGGTTTCTACCATAATTTTCATATTTTTTACCACCAATCATAAATAAATACAGCCAATGGCTTTGAATATATTTTACTACTAAATTATTTAAATTTCAACACATTTACGCTAATGTATTTAATTTTCGGACATATTTTAGTTTGGATATTTTAATTTCTAAAAATAAGGAATGATAAGAAAATGTATAGAACATGGGAAGAATTATACAGCGAGTGCAAAGCGTGCCAAAAGTGTGAACTTTGCAAAACACGCACAAATGTAGTTGTGGGCGTGGGAAATCCGAATGCCGATATTATGTTTATAGGCGAGGGCCCGGGAGAGAACGAGGACTTACAAGGTGAACCTTTTGTGGGCAGAGCAGGCAAACTGCTTGACAAGATGCTTGCTGCGGTTGACCTCGACAGAAACGAGAATATTTACATTGCAAATATTGTAAAATGCAGACCGCCGCAAAATCGTGATCCTAAACCCGAGGAACAGGAAATGTGCATTGCTTGGCTGCGCTCACAGGTAAAACTTATTAACCCTAAAATAATAGTTTGTCTTGGAAGAATTGCAGCGGCAAAACTTATTAAGCCTGACATAAAGATTACCAAAGAACACGGAATGTGGTTTAAAAAAGGTAATTTCGAAATGATGGCTATGCTGCATCCTGCCGCTGTTTTAAGAGATCCACGCAAAAAGCCCGAGGCTTTTGATGATTTTTTAAAATTGCGTGACAGACTTGAAGAATTAAATAAAGGAGAAGTTTAAAATGAATGAAACAGTAAACCTGATGATTACAAGAAGAAGCGTGAGAAAATTTAAATCGGATATGATTCCAAAAGAAATTATAGATGAAATCATTACAGCCGGTACATATGCGGCATCAGGCAGAAACAGTCAGTCACCTATCATTATTGCCGTTACAAATAAAGAATTAAGAGATAAAATTTCAAAAATTAATGCGGAGATTATGGGTAAACCCGACGGTTTTGACCCGTTCTACAATGCGCCCGTAATGCTCATAGTTCTTGCGGATAAAAGTGTGCCTACTTATCTTTATGACGGTTCGCTTGTAATGGGCAATCTTATGCTTGCCGCTCACGGACTCGGTATAGGCAGTTGTTGGATTCACCGTGCCAAAGAATTTTTTGAAAGGGAAGAGGGAAAAGATTTGCTCAAATCGCTTGGCATAGAGGGCGATTATGAGGGTATCGGCAACTGTGCGCTCGGTTATGTTGACGGTAATTATCCAGCAGAGCTTCCACGCAAAGAAAACAGAGTTTTTTATGTAGATTAAGAGGTAAGTTCTATGATTATTCTTGCATCGGCATCTCCCCGCAGACAGGAGCTTTTAAAGCTGATTACCGAAAATTTTATTGTGATACCGTCCGATATAGACGAAGGTGTGCCAAATAATATTGAAACCGAAAAAAGTCCCGAATACCTTGCTGTGAAAAAGGCAAAGCATATATATGAAAACGGACATAAAAATGATGTTGTAATCGGTTGTGATACAGGTGTTTTTATAGACGGCAAAATGCTTGGTAAGCCAAAGAATAAGCAGGACGCAAAGGATATGCTTGCAGAGCTTTCGGGCAGGACGCACAAGGTAATTACAGGGTGCTGTATTTGCAAAAACGGCACAGTCAACAGCTTTTCGATGGTTACAGAGGTTGAGTTTTACTCTCTTACCGAAAAAGAGATTGAAAGTTACATTGCCACAGGCGAGCCGATGGACAAGGCAGGCTCATACGGAATACAGGGCAAAGGCTCATTGCTTGTGAAAGGCATTGTCGGCGATTATTTTAATGTGGTAGGTTTGCCTGTTGCAAGGCTCAATAAAGAATTAAAAAGAATTAAACGGATAGGATAAAATGAATATTGAATTTAAAAGAGTAACAAAAAAACTTCCTGAATATAAGCAAATCAAACAGTTGTATTTTTCGGCTTTTCCGTCTGAAGAAAGAGCACCGTTTTATTTGATGATAAAACGAACCAAAAGAGAAAATGTCGATTTTCTTGCAATTTATTGTGAGAAAAAATGGGTCGGAATGATTTATATAATTAATTATCTTGACCTTTCGTATGTTTTTTACTTTGCTCTTGATGACAGTCAAAGAGGGCAAGGAATAGGCTCTGCCGTGCTCCGAGAGATTCGTAAGCTTTACAGTGGCAGAAGATTTTTTCTTGCACTTGAACAGCTTGACAAAAATGCGGAAAATTATGCTCAACGCCTTAGCAGAAGCAGATTTTATCTGAAAAACGGACTTAAAAAGCTAAGTATTTCTATCAAAGAGGGAAATGTGCTTTATGACGCTATGGGATTCGGCGGAGAAGTAAAGCCTGAAGAATACAGAGAAATGATGAAAAATTATACAGGCTTTTTCTTCTCAAAGCTGTATAAGATAGAAATGTATGAAAACTGATATAAATTATGGTTTAGTGCACAGTTTAGCCAAGCAATCAGTTAAACCATAAATTACTCCAACTTTTGATAAAGATTTCTTACAAAAAGTAAAAAAGCTATCACAAATTAATGTGATAGCTTTTTCAGCGTTAATATTCAGTTGTTGGCAAGTGCTCTTTCGAGCCAGATGTCAGCAATATCCATTGCAACAAAAAGTCCGTGCTTTTCGCTTGATTTTACAAGCTGCTTTCTTGGTGAAAGGTCAGGGTCAGTGGCAAGTAACTGAACAGTAACTTTATCCGCAACCTGAAGTCCGTTTACCTCGTTTTTGCTTTTTACCTGAAGTCTGATAACATATGGTTCAGACATATTGCCGTAATAAATCTCATCGCCACACCTTACGAGCGGTCTGCCCTTATAGGTGGAAAATTCCTGAGCTGTTTTTTTAGCTTCTGCCACGAAGCATCAGTCCTTTCTAAACATTAAGGTAAGATTTTACGAGTGCTTCAAGTAAGTCGTCACGGTCAATTTTACTGATAATGTTGCGTGCGTTGTTGTAAGTTGTTATATATGTGGGATCCTCACTAAGAATATAGCCTACTATTTGGTTTATTGGGTTATAGCCCTTTTGTCTGAGAGCGTCATAAACGATGGTAAGACTTCTTTTAATAGCATCGTCCCTTTCCTCACCAAGTGAGAAAATCATAGTCTTATCCAACATACCGAAACACCTCCTGTAAATTATTCTTTTTATATTATATACTAAATCAGTTAATTTTTCAAGCCCATTTTCGTGAATTTTATGTGAATTGTTTAAATTTGCTATTTTATTAGTTTTTATAAATCAAAAAGCCTCCCAGTTCAGGAAGGCTGTAGATTGTGCCACAAATATGTAGCACATAATCAGACATTAAGTCCGAAAGAAATAGAAATTGCGTCATTTATTTCGCTCATATAGTTTTGGTCAACCGAGCCCATTTTTTCTTTGAGTCGTTTTTTATCTATGGTGCGGACTTGTTCAAGCAAAACAACGCTGTCTTTGGCAAGTCCCGAAGAATCTGCATTGAGCGGAATGTGTGTGGGCAGATTTGCCTTTGACTGCTGACTTGTGATTGCCGCCGCTATAACGGTAGGACTGAATCGGTTTCCCACATCGTTCTGAACTATAAGTACGGGTCTTATTCCGCCTTGTTCAGAGCCTATCACCGGACTTAAATCTGCATAAAAAATATCCCCTCGTTTGATATTCAAGACTTTCACGCTCCAAATAATTAGATTACTGATATTTTTCCCTTTCCAAAAGTTTTTATACAGCTACTATATAATATTTTTGGGCGTAAAAATTGTGAAGGCTTTTAGTTTTCATTTTATTAACCAAGCTCGTATTGATTGCTGAAATCAATACGAAAATTTTTAGAATTTATTTGCGCAGATAATATATATCCGTTTTTATCTACGGAATATGTGCATTTGCCCTTTGAAGTTTCCAGTATATATGTATCGGATTCATTATTTTTTTGATAAAGAATTTCTCTCCCGTCACAAATCTCTGTTGCAACACAATGTATAAGTTGCAAAAGATTGTCATTTGGCAAATATGCCTCGTCTGCAGTACTTGTTAAGTCATCTATTTCAATGGATATTTCACCTCCGTCGTTGCCGATTTTTAACCCGTCAACAGTTTGCGGTTTGTTAAAAACAAGTTCGGTTTGACCGTCATTTGCCGTTATACTTCCTCCTGCCGAAAAATCTCCTTTGCTTGCCGTAAAATCGGCATTAAAATTTGTAATTATACTTTTTTTAACTTCATTACTTTGGCAAGCAGAAAAAATTATTGCCATTAAGAAGAATAATACAAAAAGCCTTAGTTTTTTCATATTACGCCACACTCCTGTCTTTGCTTAATTATATGTAAAAAGCAAGGCAAAAATTATTTATACAAAAAATAAATGGCAACATAAATAACTTTAATTATCTATGCTGCCAATATTTAATTTGCTTTTGAATTGTCAATTAAAACAATCCATTTACCGTTTCTTTTTCCGCTTTCACGCTTTATAAAGCCTTTTTCCTGTAAAAGTACGGTTTTCCTTTTTATAGAGCGTTCTGATTTTCCTACCTTAACGGCTAAATCCTTTTGAGTGATTTGCGGATTTTCTTTTAACGCTTTTATGATTACTAAATCTTCAAGAGATAATTCCAAAGTGCCATTTTCTTTTCCAAAAGTGTCATTTTGGCACTTTGAAATTTCATATATGGCACTTTGAATTTACATTAGTTTCAAATAAGCTGTTGGAATCATATCTATCATATCGGTTGGTAGCATTGATATTTTACCGAGTTTTTCTGCGGCAAGGTCGCCGATTGTGCCGTGAAGAAATACTCCTGCCGCTGCTGCATTGATAGGGGATGCACCTTGAGCAAGCAGTGAGCCGATTATTCCTGACAAGACATCACCGCTGCCTCCGGTTGCCATTCCCGAATTGCCTGTGTGATTAATGTAAACTTCACCGTCAGGTGATGCTATTATTGTTCCCGCACCTTTTAAAACAGTTACTACACCGAATTTTTTTGCAAAATTAATCGCAGTATTTTCTCTGTTTGAATTAACCGTCTTTGGAGTTGAATGTAAAAGTCTTGCCATTTCGCCGGGATGAGGTGTAATAATGGCAGGCGCTTTTAAATTTTTAAGAATTTCCGGTTTATTGCAAATGCAGTTCAATGCGTCGGCATCAATCACAAGCGGCTTTTCGCAATTTGTAATTACAGATTGTACTAAATTTTTTGTGTCATCACAAACCGAAAGTCCGCAGCCTATTACTACGGCAGAAGATTTTTCGCACATTTCAAGCAAAAAATCGGTGTTTTTACTTGAAATTACACCGTTTGAAGTTTCTTCAAGCGGATAATATACGCTTTCAAGAATATTTGTTGCACAGACAGGATAAATGCTTTTCGGTACGGCAATTTTTAATAAACCAATTCCGCATCTTAAGGCTGCCTTACCTGCCATAATTGCAGCGCCTGCCATTCCGTAACTGCCGCAAATGCACAGTAAACTGCCGAGAGTACCTTTATTGGAGTCATCGGGACGGTTAAAAACAGCCTTATTAAAAAGCAATCTATCTGTTTCTTTCATAATTTAGCCTCTTTTGTAAAAAATCTTGAGTACAATGTCTTTCTTAAGATGACCTTTCATTGCATTGAGAATTTTCTCGTTAGGCGCAAATACAAGCAAAGTTTTGCCGTATGCCGCAGAATTAAAAACAGCATAATAGTTGTTTTCGTCATTAATATCGGCACAAGCCTCAATGCGCTTAGCAAATCGCATTGTATCAATTACTTTTTCATCTTTGTCAAGAATTTCAATGTCGCTTATCTGCAGTTTGCACATTGTTTTTCTTTTTCTTAGAGCAATAATCTTTGAAACCTCAATAATTCCGCCTGAAACCGAATATTCATATTCTACACGCTGAATACTGAAAACATACCAAACTATGTATATTCCTATAAGGAAAATAAAAAACGCCACATAGATAAGGTAAGCAAGGCGGAGCGGATATGCAAGCGCAATGCAAAGGGCGGGAATTGTTATAAGCAATGCTACCGATAAAATTTTAATGATAAGCTGTTTTGGCTTTTTAACTCTTTTTACAAGCTGTTCGTTAAATATTTCCAATTTTTTTACTCCTTTTTTAAGTAGATTAATAGTATAATAACATAATAAGCGTTTTTTTTCAATAAAACTATTGCAAAATCAAAATGAAAATGATATTATACTAATGATAACACGCTGACGAAGAGAGTAGCGTTTTTTATGCCGAAAAGAGAGCAATGTCAAGGCTGAAAGCATTGTGCGGCGGAAATTGCGTGAAGTTCACTTCCGAGTGGTGAGACTGAAATAACAGTAGGTTTCAACGGCTGACTCCGTTACAGGTCGGGAAGTGTTTGCTTCTTTAAGCAAAAATCAGGGTGGTACCACGGATATTATTCGTCCCTGCGTAAGTGATTACGCAGGGATTTTTGTTTTTACGGAGGTATGTATGAACGAGAAAATCATAAGCCTTATGGGCGAAATCAACGCCAAGGTTTCAGAAATTTCCGATCTTGTCGAGCTTGACAAGCTCAGAGTTGCTTATCTTGGTAAAAAGGGCAGTATTACTGCACTTTTAAAGGGTATGAAAGATCTTTCTCCGGATGAGAAAAAGGCTTTTGGCTCTGAAGTAAACCAGCTTAAGGCTATGGCGAGCGAAAAGATTGAGCAGAAAATCGAAGAACTTAAGAAGAAAGAGGTAGAAAGAGAAATTGCCTCTATGCGTCCTTTTGATATTACCGCTCCGTCAAATATTGTAAAAGGCTCATATCATCCAATCACACTTGTACAAAGACAGTGTGAGGCTATTTTTAAATCAATGGGCTTTACTGTAGAAGATTATTCTGAAATTGTAACCGATTACGAATGTTTTGAGTCACTTAACATTCCTAAGCATCACCCTGCAAGAGATATGCAGGATACTTATTATCTTGATAACGGTCAGCTTTTGAAGTCACAGACTTCTGCCGCACAGAACGCTATTCTTAAAAAATACGGTAAAAACCTTATTGAAAACGGTGTGCCGATTAAGGCAATTTTCCCGGGCAGATGTTTCAGAAATGAGGCAACCGACGCTTGTCACGAAAACACATTTTTCCAGATGGAGGGTGTAATGGTTGACAAAAATATTTCAATTTCAAACCTTATCTTCTTTATGAAAACTATGCTTTCGGAAGTTTTCCAAAAAGATATTAATGTACGATTAAGACCCGGATTTTTCCCATTCGTTGAACCGGGATTTGAGCTTGATATCAGTTGTCTTATCTGCGGTGGCGAGGGTTGTCCTTCATGTAAGCACAGCGGTTGGCTTGAGCTTTGCCCATGCGGTATGATTCATCCGAATGTACTTCGTGAGGGCGGTATTGATCCGGACGAATACACAGGCTTTGCATTTGGTCTTGGTCTTACAAGACTTGCAATGATGAAGTACGGCATTAAAGACATCAGAGATTTGAACAGTGGCAGCTTAAAGGCATTGTCACAGTTTACAGACGATAAGTAAGGGGGAGAGTAGTAATGTTTTTATCAATGAACTGGATTTCAGACTTTGTTGATTTATCGGGACTTGACAAGGTTGAGCTTATACATCAGTTTTCTCTCTCTACAGCCGAGGTGGAAAACGAAATTTTCTTCAAGGGTTCAGAATTAAGCGGTGTTGTTGTAGCTGAAATTAAATCAATTGAAAATCACCCTGATTCTAAGAAACTGCACTTACTCAAGGTTGACGCAGGTGAAAGCGAACTTGTTGATGTAGTTTGCGGTGCGCCGAATGTAAGAGTAGGTATGAAAACCGCTTTTGCAAAGGTTGGCGCTAAACTCGGTGAAATTACCATCGCACCTCGTCCGCTCGCAGGTTATACTTCATATGGTATGTGCTGCAGTGAAGCGGAAATCGGAATCAGTGACGATAATTCGGGTATTATGGACATCACAGATGATGTTGCAAACGGTACAGATATTAAAGAAGTTTACCAAATTGACGATATAGTTTTTGAAGTTGACAATAAGTCACTTACAAACCGTCCTGACCTTTGGGGACATTACGGTATTGCAAGAGAGTTTGCCGCACTTTCGGGCAGAGCATTAAAGCCGCTTGAGGTTGAAGATCTTACTCCGTACAATGAGCTTGCAAAGGTTGATATGAAGATTGAAGATCCGCTTTGTCAGCGTTACAGCTGTTTGCAGGTTGAGAACATCAAGAGAAATGTAAGCCCTGTAAATATGAGAATCAGACTTTACTACTGCGGTCTTCGCGGTATTAATTTCCTTGCTGACCTTACAAACTATCTTATGCTCGAAATGGGTCAGCCAATGCACGCTTTTGACTCAAGAAAAGTAGAGAAAATTCGTATTAAGCGTTTTGACAAGCCTTTTGTATTCCGTACACTTGACGGTGTGGACAGAAACATTGACGAAAATACACTTATGATTTGTAACGATAATACTCCTGTTGCAATCGCAGGTATTATGGGAGGTCTTGATTCGGAAATTGTTGACGATACAACAACTCTTACACTTGAGTCTGCTACATTTAATGCAGTATCGGTTCGTAAGTCAACAGTAAGACTTGCTCACAGAACAGACGCATCTATTCGCTACGAAAAGTGTCTTGACCCTGAAATGACAACTGTTGCAATTGCAAGATTTGTTAAACTTTTAAAGACATATGACAGCGATATTAAGGTGGTTTCAAGCCTTACAGACGAGTATGCTTTCCACTATGAAAAGATTACTCTTGAATTTGACAGGGCATTTGTTGACCGCTATACAGGTATTGAAATCAGCAACGAAAGAATCGTAAAAACTCTTGAGAGCCTCGGTTTTGGCGTTCAGCTTGCAGGTGATGACTTTACAGTAACGGTTCCGTCATGGAGAGCTACAAAGGATGTTACAATCAAGGCTGACATCATTGAGGAAATCACAAGAATTTACGGTTATGATAACTTTGCCGTCCATACAACCCGTTCACCTCTTTATCCTGTAAGAACAGGCGAGTTAAAGAGTAATGAAGATAAAATCAAGGATATTCTTGTTCAGAGATATAATCTTCATGAAGTCCATTCATATGTATGGGCATATAACGACGAGCTTAAAGCACTTGGCATTGAAGTTGAAAACAATGTTAAACTTGCAAACGCTACTAACCCTAACATTGAAACAATCAGAAATTCAATTATTCCTACACAGCTTTGTCAGGTTAAGTCAAATACTTCGTATTCAAATGATTTCGGTATTTTTGAAATTGGCAGAGTTGTAAAAGGCCTTGACGAAAACAACCTTTGCATTGAGCAGAAAAAACTTGCAATCACACTTTTCAGCAAAGTTAAGGATATTAAAACACTTTACTTTGAGCTTAGAGATATGCTTGTTGTACTTTCAGAGGACATTAAGCACAAATCGCTTGGCTTTAAGAAAGCAGAGCCGACACACAGCTATGAACACCCTGTAAACCTCTACACAATTATGATTGACAATGAGGAAATCGGTACAATCGGTATTGTTCACCCGACTGTGGGCAAAAAGCTTGACAAGAAAGCAAGCGTGGTATTTGCTGAGGTTGATATGAATGCATTTACCGATGCGCAGACCGCTCCGATCGTTTACGATGAGCCGTCAAAATTCCCGCCGATTGATTATGATATCAGTGTAGTTGTTCCTGAAAAACTTTTCTTTGAGGATCTAAGCAAGTGCTGGATCGGAAAGGGCGAGGGTATCTTAAAGGGTACAAAAATTGTTGATACCTACGATACAGACACAGTACACAGTATCACAATCAGATTTGAATTTTCATCAGCCGAAAGAACTCTTGCATCGGCTGAGGTTCAGACAGTAATGGACGAAATCATAGCAAACCTCGCAAAAATCGGCGTAAATTTGAGATAATAAATTAAAACAACCGACCGTAATTAAATTTTACGGTCGGTTTTGCTGTATTGTTATATTGACAGTAAAAGAAATGATTTTAAAATAAAATATATGAAAAATTTACATATTATAAAAAGAAAACTACCGCAAACAATACTATTGCGGAAGGAAATCAAGAGGTTGAACCTGACGCTTAAAATATAAAATTAACTAAAAAATAATTAACAAAGGAGAAAATCAATATGTCAAGCAATAACAATCAGCTTAATGTACCGCAGGCAAAGGAAGCAATGGAACGCTTTAAGATGGAATGTGCTAACGAAGTAGGCGTAAACCTCAAGCAGGGTTATAACGGCGATTTAACCTCAAGAGAAGCCGGTTCAGTAGGCGGACAGATGGTTAAAAAGATGTTACCCGTACGAAATAAGTCTTACATACGCAATAACCGCAATGTAGAGGGACACCGTCAGGAGGTTACGTATCAGGTAAGAGTAACCTATTAAAAACGGCTTGTTTATCGCATTTTTAAGATTAAATTAAGTAAAAAACACCACTCCCCGAAAGGCAGCAATCAGCCTCAGCCTTTCGGGGATATTTTTATAAAATCTGACACCAATAATAATTATATGATGATACACCTGCGAAATCCGAAAAAAACAATGTGGTTTTGCAAATATATTACTTAACATTAAATGATATGGTAACCAGTGAAGAAAACGATATTAAAAACTTTGGTGTGATTTATCTTTAATCGCTTGATATTATTTTTGATTGCGAATATAATAAAAATATAAACCGTCAGATTATTGGAGAGATTGTAATGACATATGAAGAAATTAAAAATATAATATCACAGGGCGAAGGGGTGAATATTGAGTTTAAGAAATCCACAACCGATATTACTAAAGATGTTTATGAAACGGTTTGTGCTTTCTCAAACCGTGAAGGCGGACATATCCTGCTCGGTGTTAAAGATGACGGTACGGTTATCGGAGTGGACAGAAACCGTGCAGAGAGAATCAGGAGCGATTTTGTTACTTCAATCAATAATCCGAATAAAATGTATCCTCCGCTTTACCTGATGATCGAAAATATTGAATATGATGATAAGCTGATTATTTATATTTTTGTTCCCGAGAGTACGCAAGTTTGCCGTTGCGGCGGCAGGATTTTTGACAGAAACAACGATTCGGATATAGACATAACTAATTCAGGAGATTTAGTATTTAAGCTGTATTCAAAAAAGCAGGGAACATATTTTGTAAATAAAGTTTTCACTTGCTTTACAATGGCTGACCTGCGTTCCGATATAATTGACAGAGCAAGAAGACTGTCAAGACTGAGAAATAAAAATCATCCGTGGCTTACTATGACTGATGAAGAAATACTGCGCAGTTCAGGCTTGATTCTTAAAGACAGTGAAAAAGGCGTTGACGGACTGACACTTGCGGCGATACTTCTTTTTGGTAAGGATGAAACTATAATGGCGGCTTTGCCGCAACACAAAACAGATGCGATTTTCAGAACCAAAAATACAGACAGATATGATGACCGTGATGTTATTATTACGAATTTATTTGATACCTTTGACAGGCTTATGGAATTTGGCAAAAAGCATCTGAATGATCCGTTTATTCTTGAGGGAGTACAAGCTGTAAGTGCAAGAGATGCAATTTTAAGAGAAATTTTCTCGAACAGTCTTGCGCATCGTGATTATTCCACTGGTTATGTAGCAAAATTTGTTATTGAGAAAGACAGGATGTACACGGAAAACGGAAATCTGTCTCACGGTCATGGTGAGTTGAAGCTCGACAGATTTGAACCGTTTTCTAAGAACCCGCCCATTGCAAAGGTGTTTAGAGAGGTGTCGCTTGCCGATGAGCTCGGATCGGGTATGCGAAATACTTATAAATACACAAAGATGTACTCAGGCGGAGTTCCTGAATTTATCGAGGGTGATGTATTTAAGACAATAATTCCTCTATCCTCTGCGGCAACGAGTATGGTGGGACCTGATGGCAACCAAGATACCCCACAAGATAACCTACAAGACACCCTACAAGACAACCTACAAGAAAAGGTAATTCAAGTTGTATATGAGAAAATAATTGAATTCTGTATTGAACCAAAAAGTAAAAGAGAAATTGTTGAGCATTTTGGCTTGAAGGATATCCGGGAATTTACAAACAGATATATTAAACCACTGCTTGAAAGCGGAAAACTAAAAATGACTATACCGGATAAACCCACAAGCCGATATCAAAAATATGTGACTAAAAAGTAAAACATAGTTTTTAGTAATTATAATTTGCCGAGCAAGAGAGTAATATTGCTTGGCAAATTTATATTTATCAAAGAATTTTTGAAAAAATTTAAAATTTCCCTGATTTTGTCCGGATCTTGTCACAGTCGGTTTGTTATGATATAGACACAATAAATAAACAAACAAACGAAATACGAATGTTACAATAGATGAGGATTTGTAAATCAAAGGTCGGATAATTCACAACGGATACCCGACCTTATTTTATGCTGAATTATGATAAACTGCGTTGTTTATCTTGAAAACTCTCTAAAAATACCTATAATTAAAGTATAGAATAAATCAGGTGCAGAGTTATGGATAAATTTGATGTTTTAAGAAAATACTTCGGATATTCCTCGTTCAGAAAAGGTCAGGAAGAAATGGTTGATTGCCTGTTGTCGGGCAGGGATGCTCTCGGCATAATGCCGACGGGTGCAGGCAAGTCTATATGCTATCAGGTTCCTGCAATTATGTTTGGCGGTGTTACTATTGTTGTTTCTCCGCTGATTTCTTTGATGAAGGATCAGGTCAATGCTCTTGTTCAGCAGGGAATAAAAGCGGCTTATATTAACAGCTCATTAACCGATATACAATATGACAAGGTGTTGAAAAATGCGGCTTTGGGAATTTATAAAATAATTTATGTCGCACCCGAACGGCTGGATTCAGTCGGTTTCATTAATTTATGCAGAAGAATAAAAATTTCAATGGTAGCCGTTGACGAATCGCATTGTGTTTCGCAATGGGGACAGGATTTCCGCCCGAGCTATCTCAATATCAATAAATTCATTTCCGTTCTCCCGAATCGTCCGATAATCGGAGCTTTTACGGCAACCGCTACTGATGAAGTCAAAAAGGATATTATAAATATTTTAAAGCTTAATAATCCTACCGTAGTGACCACAGGCTTTGACAGACCGAATCTGTTTTTCTCCGTTTTAAAACCTGCCAAAAAGGACAACAGGCTTATTGAACTTATAAAAGAACGCAGGGATAAGTCTGGAATAATCTATTGTTCAACACGCAAAAAGGTTGAAAGCGTTTGCGATTTGCTTATCAAAAGCGGCTTTCCGGCAACACGCTATCACGCAGGCTTGAGCGACGAGGAGCGTGTTAAGAATCAGGACGATTTTGTCTATGACCGCAAACCGGTTATGGTTGCGACAAATGCGTTCGGAATGGGCATAGATAAGTCGAATGTATCATATGTAATTCATTACAATATGCCGAAGAATATCGAAAGCTATTATCAGGAGGCAGGCAGAGCAGGACGTGACGGTCAGGAGGCAGATTGTATTTTGCTTTACGGAGCAGGAGATGTGCAGACCTGTCGATACTTTATCGAAAATACCGAGCCGAATCCACAACTTACACCCGAACAGAACGAGATGTTCAAGCAGAGAGAGGAAGAACGCTTAAAGCATATGATTTTCTATTGCAGGACAAGCGACTGCCTGCGTGGATATATGCTGAAATATTTTGGCGATGAAGCAGAGGAAAACTGCGGTAAATGCTCAAACTGTCTGACAAAGTTTGAAACGGTAGATGTTACGATAGAAGCGCAGAAAATTCTATCCTGTATCATCAGAACAGGACAAAAATTCGGCGCAACAATGATAGTCGATGTTCTGCGAGGAAAGATAAATGACAGAATAACATATTTCGGACTTGATAAGCAATCCACCTTTGGCATAATGAAGGACTCAAAGCCGACAGAAATAAAGTACATAATCGAAAAGCTGGAAGAACAGGGATATATCATATCAGTAGGAGCAGGCAAGCCGATACTCAGAGTAACAGAAATGAGCTATCCCATACTCAAAGGCAAAGCGAAAGTTAATATAAAGAAAACTATCAGAATTAAATCCAAAGAGAAAACTGTTGAGGAAACTGTTGATATTCCGCTGTTTAATATTCTTAAGCAAATCAGATATGAGATTGCAAGCAAAAAAGGAGTTCCTGCATTCCTGATTTTTTCAGACGCATCACTTACGGATATGTGCAGAAAACTGCCCGTAACACCCGAAGAATTTTTAACAGTCAACGGCGTAGGTGAAAACAAGCTGAAGCAATACGGCGAACGTTTTATATCAGCAATCGCCGAATATAAAGAATTATAGAGAAAAAATCAATTCAAATATGCGGATTATGCTTTGAATGATGTGAGTATAGTCTTATATTACATGGGTATCCCTTTTATTTGGCTAAGCAAAGAACTGATAAATGGACACTTATTATGTTAGAATAACAAGTGGAGATTCTTAAATTGTACATAAATTGTCAAAGTGAACCCACGATTTAAGAGAAAAATTAAGGAAGTTAGTGTGGGTTCACATTGACAAAAGTTGCACAGCTAAATGAATATTTCTAGATTTTCAGAGCCTTTAAAGTCAGTCACTGCCGCAGGCGGGGCTGGCCTTGACAGAGATGGCAATATACTACGGATAACTTGTATATGAATATAAAACAATAGAAGAATACTTTTTAAATAGTTCGAAATTGCGGAAGGAAACATATATAAAACGATTCGATTTCTCTAAGGGGGTAATATTATTGCTTGAGACAGAGGAGCTTGCAAAAAATAAACAGTATAAAACAGTGAAACTTGTCGGTGGGTATGTAGAAATCCTTGATTTGGACAAAATTATAGGTTATTGTCACAATAAAATCCATTACGGTGCTGTAACAAAAAACATAATAAAAACGCATGAATGTCTTTTAAAAAAATGCAGATATTTTGAAAAATATGAAGATTCACCATACTGGTCAAGGGTGATGCAGAGCCTTGAAGCAAAAGCATTGCAAAAGGAAAGAAAGAAAAATATTGCTGCAAATGAGGTTGCAAGAAAGGCGAAAATTTTAAACGAATGTGAGCAAATAAAGCAGAAAGCACAGTATTTTGCTAATCAAAATACTTTTAGCATTATAATAACGAGGGTGATTCCTTCACCTATAAAAATGGATTTAAATACATAATCAATTATGTGTCAGATATCCCTTATGACGACTGGTACACATATCTTGAAATTGCAACAGCACTAGGAAAAACATTTCACTGCAAATTTAAACTTCGTCATGTTCGGTTACCTGACGGAAGATATATGACAACCGATGAATGAAAAAGGAGATTTCAAAATGATTGCAAAACTTATTTCTTTTAAAAAGCCTCAAAATATGCAACCATTAAATATTACTATTGACAATTGTAAATTTAAAAATACATCATTATATTACACATATACAGCTGCGTCAGGCGACTGTCACAATGAACTTTGCAAGAAACTCTATGAATACAATTCATATGAGAAATTTCTCTTTTCGTTGAACGGTTTTGTTAAAGCTTTCATAGAGAAAAATTATACTTTATCGTACGATCAGGCTGTTAATTTATGGGGCAAGGATACTGCCGCAGCTATCTTTGCAGAAGATGACTATCCGTTTAAAACGCAATTTATTGTTTTTAACAACAACCTTATGTTGCATAACTTCGAATTGAATTATAAGATTGAATTAGATGCAATGGTCATACAATTAAAAATTACTAATGATGACATTATTTACAGCAAAGGTGATAAGACCAAATGTGTCATAGTTAATAGCATTGATAATAAAAATGATATTTATGCGTATTTGTATGGCATCTTATGGGATTTGAATTTGATTACATCTGATGACGAAAGATTTGAAGCCTACGATGCATATGAACAGTGGCGTTTGGAAGATAAAACAGTTAATTTACATTTGGAACGTTGCTGGGAAGTTCTGAAAAGCATGGGTTATGCACAGGAATATGAGGTAGTTTCAAATGTTTCAAATTTATACTGGAATTATGCTGCGCAATCTAATGGCGCAATAATTATTGCATTGCTTGATACCACATTCAATAAGAATATGCTTGCAATGGACAAGCTGAAACTGATATTAAATTCCTCTGAAAAAGATATCAAAACAAAACATTATTTTTTGACCGATTCAGACAATATGCAGTATTTATCGGATGAAAAAGGAACACTTGGCGGACATTGGAAATTGAAAATCTATGGAGAACTTAACTGCAAATCGGCTAATCACTATATAGATAAAGGACAGTATGTAAGAAACAGAGTGTTCTTTAAATCGGAATCCGATGCTATCTCCGCAGGCTATCGTCCCTGTGCAGTATGTATGCGTGAGAAGTATGATTTGTGGAAAAAATTACAGAAGTAATGTAACCGGTTTTAGACAATAAGACAGAAAAAATATCATTTTATACTGCTTTAATGATTGAAAGACTAGACAAATTGTGCAAAATATGCTACAATTAAATTGTTTGTATCGTGAATAATTATTTGGTTTATTAATGGGAGTGTTTAATATATGCGTATTAGATGGGATATTGAAGAGGTGGTGGCTATGATATCGATTTATTTCCGATATAAATCCGGTGAAATACAGGATTTGAAATCTGAACTGACAAAACTATCTCATGCATTAAATTACAGAGCAGATATATTAGGTATTTCTCACGATGATACGTTTCGTAATATGAATGGCATGAATATGATATTTCAAAATGTAACTTATGTTGATACTGATGGTCAAGAAGGTATGTACGGAGTAAGCTCTATGATATATTATGTATATTATATGTATAAAGTTGACCGGAGTCGGTTCGATGAAATCTTGAATGATTTTATCAAAGAATATATGTGAGATGTGTGAACAATGAAAAACAGTTTCTTTAATGAAAATACATTTGATGACCTGATAAATGAAATAAGGTATGTATACAAATCCGATAAGCGACCTTGGATAATAGGATATAGCGGAGGCAAGGATTCAACTACGGTTGTTGAACTGGTTTACGAAATGTTACTTTCTTTACCTATTGATGAGAGAACAAAAAATGTTTATATAATTTCTTCTGACACTCTGATTGAAAACCCACTTATTAAAATATATATGAGCAAAATGAATAAAATGTTAGGTGAGGCAGCTGAAAAAGACAATCTTCCTCTCACGTCTTGCATAGTTACACCGGATGCACACAACACTTTTTGGGCTAATGTTATAGGAAAGGGATTCCCTACTCCAAGGATGAACGGAACATTCAGATGGTGTACTGATCGTCTAAAGATTGCTCCAAGTGCAAAGAAGATCAATGAGATTATTTGTAACGAGGGTGAAGAAGCAGTAGTGCTTCTCGGAGTCAGAAAAGCTGAGAGTGTTGCCAGAAAAAGAAGAATAGAAGGAAGAGAACTTTCGACAAGACTTCTTAATAGACACGAAACTATATCAAATGCTTATGTTTACAATCCTATAGTTGAACTTACCACAGATGACGTTTGGGATGTTTTGCTGGAACATAACAGTGGTAAAACTCCTTGGGGGTCTGATAATTCTGAACTTTTAGAACTCTATTCAGATGCAGACAGTGGTGAATGTCCCTTTGCAGGAATGTCAAATTCCGGTCAAACAAAAACATGCGGACAGTCAAGATTTGGTTGTTGGGTTTGCACTGTTGTAAAGGAAGATAAATCATTAAATGGATTTATCAGAACAGGTCATAGAGAACTAATTCCTCTTGCAGAGTTTCGTGCGTGGCTTATGAGTATTCGGGACAAGGAAGAATATCGTGAGAAAAAGCGTCGTGATGGCAAGGTGTATCGTACTCAGGATGGACATATGGGGTTTGGACCGTTTAACTGGGAAGCAAGAAAATTAATTCTGACAAAGTTACTTGAAACACAGCGAAAAATGAATTATCAGCTTATAACGTTAGACGAGTTAAAAGCTATTGATGAGATTTGGGATAATGAGCTTGATTTATCAAGAAGAATATTGGTAGATTTATATTATAAAATAACAGGCGAAAGATTACCGTGGGATAAATATAAAGAACCATTAATTGATATGGAAACTGTGGTTTTATTGGAGAATTTATGCAATGAATCCGATGTTCCTATGGAGTTAATAAGAAATATGATCTTGTCGGTTTATAAGAACAAGAATTATGCTAATCCTAAAATTCTAAGAAAAGATTTGGAAAGGTTGATCAATCAAGATTGGCTGCACTACAAAGTAAAAGAGAAGATAGAAAATGAAGATAGCTAAATTGATATTGAATAATTTCAGCTCCTATGAAGGTGAAATTATTTTTGACTTTACCACTGACAGCAATCACCCGATTATATTGATAGGGGGTCAGAATGGTGCCGGTAAGACATCGCTGTTTACTGCAATAAAAATTGCGCTGTACGGACCCCTTGCTTTTGGTTATACCGGATACACCTCATTTTATACAAAAAAAATAAAGAGTTTTATTAATGCCAAAGCGTTTCAAATATATAATTTCACAGCTGGTGTTTCATTAGATTTGCTGATTGAACGCAACGGAGAATTAAAGTCTTATACAATTGAACGAAATTGGACAATAATTAATAAGAAACTTGATGAAGAGTTTTGCGTTAAGTATGGAAAAACAGTGCTTGATGAATCAGAAAAAAATTATTTTGAAAGCTATCTTATGACAATAATTCCTCCTGATTTATTCGACTTTTTCCTCTTTGACGGTGAAGAAGTAGGAAATATTTTTTCATCAGAAGGATATAACAAGTATGTAAAAAATGCACTTCTTACTATGTGTGGAATTGATGCATTTTCTTCGATTCAAAGGTTTTGCACAAATTATATTGACAAGTCTTTTGGTAGAAGCCATGAACAAATAAAAGATGAGTATGTCGATTGTATTAAAAAAATATCCAAATTAGAAAATAATATAGAAAAAAATCAAAAGTCAAAAATTGAGATTGATAAAAGAATAAATGAATTGGTTGCTTTGATTGAACAAAGACAAAGTGAGTTTTTACGTGCTGGCGGTTTGCCTGAGTCAAAAAGGCTAAAAATGCAGTCTGACGCTTTTGAATTAGATAAAAAAAGAAATATCTGTTCAGCAAGAATAAAAACATTTATGGAAGCTCAAATGCCATTTTTCCTTTTAAAAGATTTTTCAAATCAAATAGAAAAACAGATTAATTTTGAGGAAAAACAAACTATATATGATTATGTAAGATTTATGATTTCCCCAGAATTCATTGATTCTGTTCTAAAGGAAAATAACATGGTTTCAGATGATTTGGCATCTGATTTGTATAGCAGAATTTTAAAAAAACTTCGTCCTGATAGTGATATTAGTGATGATGTTAATCTTATTTTGGATCTTTCCAGAGATGAGGTTAGTTTAATAGAACAAAAAATATCCATGGCAGATGATTTGGACGTTGATGAACTTATTGATTTGATTAATAAGAAGGAAGCGTATACAAAGGAAATCATCTCTATAAATGCTACGCTAAGAAATGCCCTTAGCGAAGATGATGCAAAAAAGTACCAATCAGAAATTGATAGTGCGGAGCAACAAATTGGAGAGTTGAAGCTTAGATTAATAAATATCAACAATGCTCTTGAAACTGATACTTTAAAAATGCAAGCTCTTATGGTAAAAAAAGAAAATATGCTTAATGATGTAAAAACACATCATGTTTATCAATTATGCGATAGAGTTGCAAGCATGATGAATAATGTAGTTGCTGTTAAAACAGATCAAATACGTGAGATACTTGCAAAGAAAATCGTTGATAATTTGCATGAGATTTACCGGAAAAATAACTTGATTTCCACCATGCAGATTGATGATGATTTCCACTTCAAATTATATCAGATGCAGACATATACAGTCAAAGAACTTAAGTCGTTAATATCTAATTTGGGCGTTAAAGAGTTTGAAAAAGTAGTTGGACAGAAAAGTATATCAAAGCTTATTGAACATTTCAATGTAAGCGACAATGAATCATTAATATCTTCCATTGTATTATCTGACAGAGAAGAATTGTCCTTTGAATTGTATAAAAAGATAGATTTGAACAGGCTTTCAAAGGGTGAACGTCAAATATTTATATTAGCTTTGTATCAGGCAATGATTCAAATATCCGGCAAAAGAATACCGTTTATTATTGATACTCCATATGCAAGAATTGATGCTAATCATAGAGAAGAAATTTCTAAGAAGTTTTTTCCAAATATAAGTGAACAGGTTGTAATTTTATCAACAGATGAAGAAATTTCTGAAATATATTATCCGATAATTAAGCCGTTTGTTGCAAAGGAATATTTACTGCTTAACGATCAAAGTGAAAACAGAACAACTGTTGAAAACAGATACTTTTTTGAGGTAGGTTAAAATGATTTTTCGATTAAGAACATCAAAACAGACCCAAGAGATTTTTGAAGAACTTGAAAGACGTACAAGCTATAAACCGTATACTCTTGTAAAGCATGCGATTGCGTGGTCTTTAAAAAATGCGGAATCTGTGGCTGATTTTAAATCTGATTCCGATGGATTGGATCTTAACAGACAAACTATTACAGGCGATAATGAGTCATATTTTAAAGCTATAATAGAACTTATTGAAGGAAAGCATTTATCAGAAGAAGAATTCTTTCCGCATTACATAAAGGCTCATATAGACAGAGGCAGTAAGATTTTATTGGATATGTATAATCACGCAGGAAGTGTTGACAAGTATGTATTGCAAGCACTCGGAGTTGGTGACACAGTATGATATATTTGGATAATGCAGCGACATCTCCTGTCGATGTTGAAGTTCTTGAGGCTATGCTTCCCTATTTAAAAGAAGAGTACGGTAATCCGTCAAGCAAATACTATTGCAAAGCTGAAAATGCAAAAATAGCTGTGGAAAATGCACGAGAAAAAGTTGCCAGATTGATAGGAGCTTTACCTGAAGAGATAATATTTACAGCCGGTGCTTCAGAAAGTACAAATTTTATAATTAAAGGTTACCTTGATTATAACCGTTATTACGGAGACGGCAGAAATCAAGTTATTACAAGCAATGCAGAGCATAAAGCCACACTTAATGTTTGCAAATACTTGAACGGAGATATTTACTCAAACAATGATTCAACTGTATCGTTGTTTGAGCAGAGTAGGAAGGTAGACAGAGGTTACTCCGCAGTTTTTCTCGGCATAAATGAAAATGGAGTTGTATGTCCGGATTTATTTGGTGAAAGTATCACTGACAGAACTGCGCTGGCATCTTTTATTTATGTCAACAATGAAATCGGTTCAATAAATGATGTGAAAGCTTTGTCCGAAATAGCTCACCGGCATAACGTTCTAATGCACTTAGACGCAACTCAAGCTCTTGGAAAAACAGATGTTGATGTCAGAAAAATTAATTGTGATTTTCTTTCTGCTTCAGCTCATAAAATCTACGGCCCAAAGGGTGTTGGTTGTGCATATATCAAGGCAGATAATTACGGCTTGCCTCCTATGAGTGCATTTATACACGGAGGTGAGCAAGAAAAAGGATTAAGAGCAGGGACATTGGCAGTCCACAATATTGTAGGTTTTGGAAAGGCTGCAGAGATTGCTTTGCGTGATAAAGAAGTTGTATGCCGTAAAATTGCAGAACTTGATGATTATTTGACTGATAAGCTCAAAGGTATACCTGAAATTTCTATAATATGTGGTGGAAATACGAGAGTAAAAGGAATTATTAGCTTACTTGTAAATAAAGATAATTTTAATAATGAACGATTTATTAAACGAATAAGTGATAAGTGTGCTGTTTCTACCGGATCTGCTTGCAGTGCGGGTGCACCTTCTCATGTTATTTCTGCTATAGGCTTGAAAAACAAAGTTTCAAAAATCATTAGATTATCGTTGAATAAATTTACGACAAAGAATGATATTGATGATTTTTTAAGTGTTTTATTGTTTGCTTTGAATAACAGTAGATTATGATTTTATGCCATAGACGAGGGTGATTAATAATGGCAAAAATGATGGATGCCAGACCTACAAAATATGAAGGCGAGGCTAAAACCTGGGATTGCATAAAAGACAATCTTTGGGATGAGGTAATTTGCTATTATAACAGACAAGTTAATAACAGAGAATTTGATTTTTGCCTGCTGATAGAAGATATCGGTCTTGTTATTATAGAAGTTAAAGGCTGGACACCCGGTCACATCAAAAAAGTTGAATCACCCGATAAAATATATCTTTCTAACGGAACAGTGTCAACCTCGCCTAAAAAACAAGCTAGAGGATATAGCTTTGCGCTTCGAAATATATTAAATGAAAAATATGGTATTAATCCTGATGTTATGGAGATTGTCTGCTATCCGTTTATTTCAGAATCAGATTATATCCGTTTGGGTTTAAATGTGGTATCCGAGGCTGTATACACACTTTTCAGGGAAGATATTCTTTCTTCACAGAATTTTAATGCTAAAATTTATAATGTCTATATTAATACGAATTATTCGGCATATGACGTAATGCGTAACGATGTATACAATATTTGTCGTAAACATTTTGAACCGACATACGAAATCCAACCGCCAAAACCGAAAATGGTTCCTTATTCCGTTCTTACAGTTTTGACGGAACCACTAACACTGTCGAAGGTTGAAGAAATAATAGATTCATATTTTCGTGGCACGAAACAGATCATATTTACAGCGTATGAGGAAGATCTCTGTCTATTGGTAAAGTATCTGTCGAATATGTTGAATAAAAAAGGAATTTGCATTGATGGAGTAAACCTTTCTATTGGAAATTCCTCAGAAAATACTGTTGAAATCGTTAATAAAAAAATTTCAATTTTTAATTTTGAAGCTATATATTTACCAAATTATACAATAACAGAATCGCTTGTTTTGGAAAATGGCATTACAACAGATGAGCAGAAGGCTGTCTTATCAGATTTAAGCAAATGCTCTTCATTTAACTTGAATCAGTATATGGTTGAACATGCTGATGTTAATAGCAATATTCAGGTTAAAGCCGGTGCAGGTACAGGAAAAACATATTCGATGGTTTCAAGAATTGCATTTTTGTGCCACGCTTCATCTAATTCCGGAGTCCTTGATGTTGCTAATGAAATTGCAATGTTGACGTTTACCTCGGATGCTGCAACAAATATGAAGGTGAGATTAAAAAAATTATTTGTTAATTACTTTATTTTAACAAGTAACACCAAATATTTGGATTTAGTATCAGGTTTAGAAAAAATGCGTATATCTACAATTCATAGCTTTGCTAAAGAAATAATCAGTCTTACATCTTCTGCTCTTGGAATCGGAACAAATTTTATGACTGTTGTTGGTCAGTATGAAAGACAAAAAATATTTGATAAAGTATTTGATGAATATCTGCAGGGAAAAAACCAGGAAGAGCCAATGTTTTTCGAAAATCTTCCGTTTGATTTATATGATTTGAAAAAATATTTTCTTTCTTTTGCTAAGTTGCTGTATGACAAAGGCTGTGATATTAAAGCTGTACCGATAGAATCTTTTGGCGAACCGATTGAAGCTATTCCGTATATTAACGAAATATTTGAAAAAGTTATTATACGAGCTGAGAAAGAATTTACAAAGTTTATGTTTGACAATAATTCTATTCATATGTCAGAGTATATGATTTATATGAGCAAATGTATTGCCGATAAATCTTTCAATAAAAATTTATTTGCCTTTAAGTATGTATTTATAGATGAGTTTCAGGATACCGATGACGCTCAAATAAGTGCGTTTATCGAAATGCAGAAAAAGCTTGGTTTCCTTTTCTTCATTGTTGGAGATTTAAAGCAAAGTATCTACAGATTCCGTGGCGCAACTATGGATGCATTCAAAAAAATGGGATGTGGCAACGGTAACTGGTTATCGTTTTCATTGAACACTAACTACAGAAGTGACTCAAGACTTTTAGAACAATACGACAGACTGTTCAGTGCACTCGGAAAAGTAAATCATTTACCGTATGATGATATCATAGACCGTCTTAAGGGCATTAAGGTGAATACAGATTATGAGGATGGTGCTCAAGTACAAAGAGTTCCCTATACAGGTGAGGACTTAAAAAATAATACGTATTTTGACATGCTGTTTAGAATAGTAGGCGAACAAAAAAATAAACTTGAGGAATTACTCGAGAAGAAAAAAGCAAAAGGGAAAGCTCTGTCGTTACCGGAGAGAACGATAGCAATTCTCACAAGAAAGAATTATGAAATTGATAAGATTTTAAATGCAGCAAAGAAACGATTATCAAATGGAGAAATAAATTTTGAAATACAGAGTGATTCAAGCGGCGATCTATATTCAATGGATTGCGCTATTGATCTTTGTAAGCTTACTTCCGCTTTATCAAATCCATATGATCCTTCGTATTTGTACGATTTGATACAATCAAATAATGTTAATGTTGAATTTAGCCTTTCATCAATATTTGGGAAGAGTAAAGAGGAAAAAGTACGGATATTAACTGATTGCTTAAATCAATATTTCAAAGAGGTCCTTAATTTAGACTGGGAAAGCTTAGTTTTTGAAGTGCAAAATCAGCCGATTTTGAAGAATTTAAGAATTATTTACGAAGCAACAAAGCCTTGGAAATCATTTTCTTCAGATAAGCTTAAGCAGGAACATTACCGCACAAATTATGAGTTGGTTTTTGAAGAGCTGTCTGCAAGAAATAAAAGAACATATTTAACTTTGGATTCGGTAAATGAATCTTTGCATATTGCTATAACAGCAGGAGTGGAAACAAAATCCAGAGAGATAAACACAGATTATGATGGTATACGTATAATTTGCACAACTGTTCATAAATCTAAAGGACTGGAGTATGGAACGGTGATTTTGCCATATACAAATTCTGCTATAAATGTGCCTCATAAGAATACTATTGACGTAACTTGCATTGACGGAAAAATAGGCTATTGTTTTTCAGGAGAAGATGCTCAGTATTGTAATGAATACTATTCATTAGATGCAGAACTTGAAGAAACTACGATGGAAGAAACACGTATTTTATATGTGGCAATGACGCGCGCAATTAATAATTTTATTTGGTTTTATCAGACGGATTCAAATTCATATAGCTGGAGTAGTTTGTTGAAGGACTTGTGATAATATGAAATTAAAAATTTATACTTATTCAGATCCATATAAAATCAATAGAGAATCTTATTGGGATGAAATAAAAAATTGTCCGCATTTTTGCGTCTCACAGACGATGGTTAATGGATTAGAAGAAATTTATGATAATTTAAAATCCGGTCAGCAACTTACAACTATTCGTATTCTAATTAATTCACTTTACAGTAATTGGGAAGATATAAACACTCGTGTAAAACAAATTATGGAGGTTGATAATGCTATTACTTCACTGAGCATAAATTCTGAGAATGCCGAAAATATAAAGCGTTCATTAGAATTTAATACTACATCTTTGGTGTCATGTATCAGATTGTTTAGTGAGTTAAATCTCAATGCTTTTGAAATGAATACATCAAATTTAAATGAAGATCAGAAATTGTTGATAGATATATTCAAGAAAATATCCGAAAGAGAATACACTTCATTTAAATTTTCTCATATAACTGATGCGGCGAAAATAGAAAGCGGAATTGTTAAGGCACTGGAAGTTAAGCATAGCGAAATTGACGTTTCTAAATTGAATATGGATACTGTTGTAATACATGGTATTCATCAGTTTTCACCGTCTATGTTGTGTGCAATTGAGGATATAAGTGCATATAAAAATGTGATTTTACTCTTTAATTATCAGGAGCAGTATAAGTCTATATATCAGACATGGTATAATATTTATTCCCTGTTTGATGCCAAAATCATAAGTAAAAATGATAATGTGTTTAGGCCTATTCCTCTTTTGGCTCCCTCATATGTTTCAAATGTATTAGCCGATAATATTGGAAAACTTGCTAATGGAGATATATCCAATTTAAAAAATTCAAATGATTTAAACGGCAAAGTAGAAATTATCGAATTTGCTAATGTTACAGAATTTGCAGGGTATGCGGCTTCATTGTTTAATAAGGCTTACAGACAGCATAAAATTTCCGGAAGCAGCGCACCGATACTTTCGTTCATGCCTGAGCAGATGTATTCTGCATCAGGAAAAGTAAATGATATTTTACGTGCATACTTTCCTGAACAATTTGGTGAAAGACATTTTTTGGATTATCCCATTGGCCATTTCTTTGTGTCAATAACCGATATGTGGGATCCTGACAATGAGATTGTTAAGGTAGATAATATATCTGATATTAAAGAATGTCTTTCAGCCGGAATCATCAGTGAAAAACATCATGGTCAACTTCTAAATACTTTTAATAGAATAGAACCTTTTATTGAAAAAGATTCTACTCTTAAAGACATGATTATACACTTGAAAAAATTAAAAAAATATGTTTCGCCTGAAAAAAAGCTTGAGAAAAGAATAGGGTATTTGAATGTCAGTAAGGATGACCTTTATGAACTTACAAATGCTTTGTCTACTCTGGAGGAAATTGTTAGCTATTTCTTTTCTGACTTTAATAATGGTAAAGATAATTTTAATAGATTTTATAAGAAAATTCACGATTTTATTGTCGGAAGGATAAGCAATTCTGATGAACTGGATGAAGAAATGCGTGGGGTAGTTCAAAGACTGTTAGACCGCATGGAAAACACTGATTTGCCGGAAACAGGAACATTCAATTGCCTTAAACAGACAATGGTATTTTATTTAAGTCAGGATGAATCACTTTCAAAAGGTGCTAATTGGATAGTGAGAGATTTTGAGCAAATTGATGGTGATGTATTGCGCAGTGTAAAACAGGATGCTAAAAAAACATGCTATCATTTTTGTTGTTTAAGTGACAAGGATTTGTGTTCTGCAAAAACGGAAAAGCTGCCTTGGCCGCTTGATGTTAAATTCTTCGAATATATTTATGACCCGGAGGATTGGAAATATCAGGTTTTCCTAAAATCAAAGATGGAGTTCAAGAACTTTAAAAGATATGCTTTGCTGTATGGTTTGGAGTTTAATAGAGTCGGTTTTAAATTAAGTTATGTAAAAACCGAAAATGACAAACAGAATGATATATATCATTTGCTGGCTATGCTGGGAATTAAAATAAAAAAATATCATAGCGATAATGAAAACAGTTATTCCCCAAGACTTCAATATGTATCACATCATAATGTTGATAATGCGGAATTAGAACATAATGATATAGTACGATATAATCTATGTCCTTATCGTTTTGCTCTTGAAAGCGTTGTACAAGACGGAGTCCTATATCGAGATAGATTTTTGATTATTCATTATATGCGAATCCTCTTAAAAAACAGAGTGTTGAAAAAGTTAAATCATCGAAATTATTCCGACGATTTGTTGAAAAATACTTTGGATGAAGTATATCAGGAACTGAACTCTAAATTTCATATTACTACAGAACTTGAAAAAACACAAATACTTGCATCCGTTTATAAAAGTATAAGTAAGGATAAGCACAATAAACCTTATTTTTCAGATAATGCGTCAGTAAATGAGGAAGACTTTTTACTTACAAATATTAAATATATTGAGAAAAAGATAATTATAGAATCAAGCGAAGAGAAGATTATTTCTGCAATTAATTCATCAAATCGATATATGCTTCATTTTGGAAAGCATTGCACATATTGTGCAAGTAAGGATATTTGTCTTCACAGAAAGACGGAATAAACAAGGGAGGGTGGTTGTATGATAAAAGAGAATATGTATGTAAGATGTTCTATTGAAACTGAGATGCCTGATGAACCTCGTGATTTTGCAACAGGATTTGTTACAAAAATAGATGAATTCGCCGAAACAGCAGAGATAGTCTTTTACGATATGTATAATCTGAAACGTTATTATCCAATGCCGGATATTCATACATACTCCCTTTCCGAAATATGTCATTCAAATATTCGCATTGGTGCCGTTGTCGAGTATAATAACGAAAAGTATACCATTGATTCATATTGCAAGAGCAAAGAAGATGGTTTCTTTTATTATCATATAACGCAAAAATCCGATAACTCATTGGTCTATGTTTGCGAGTCAGAAATATCAGCGTCATTCAACGACGGTGAAGTATCTCCTGTTTGGCAAATGAAAAACTATGAGTTTCAAAATCCCTCTTGGTATTTTGGCAGAAATATTGTAAGCGAAACTATAAGAATAGTAGATAATGCAGTTTATGGTCTGAGAGAACTGTCTGGGTGCAAAATACAGCTTATGCCGCATCAGATAAAAACGGTAATGCGTTGTTTACAAGAAAGAAATTGCAGGTATATGTTAGCTGATGAGGTCGGACTCGGAAAAACAATAGAAGCAATTTCGGTTTTAAAAATATTTTTATCCGATAATGAAAACAAAAAAGTTTTAATAGTTGTCCCAGATACATTAATTGAACAGTGGAAGACTGAACTGTCTTTTAAATTTGGAATATTTACCGGCGAAAACTCAAACGGCAATAATGTTAATTTAGTTTCTACAAGTATGATTAACATTATCTCATGTAAACAAAGTTATGATTTTGTAATTATAGATGAAGCCCACAGATTATTAAAGAATGATTCTTTATTCAAAAACGCAATGTTTCTTAGTCAAAATGCTGAAAATATTTTGATGCTCAGTGCGACACCTATTCAAGCAAGAAATGAAGAGTATTTCAATTTGTTGAAATTAATTCAGCCTATGAAATATACAAGTATGTCCTATGAAGAATTTAATCGAATCTTATCTTTGCAAAAGAAGATATCCAGATTGATTCACAGTGTGTTTGATTTGATTACTGATTACTCAATTGCAATCGAAGAATCAGAAAATACACACAATGAGGAAACGGAAGATATTTTTGGTGATATTATAGATGAAATTGAGAATATTGCAAAATTGACAGACGATGCATTAATTAAAAAATCATTAAATAGCATCGATTATGAAGCAGAAGATTTTGGAGTAGAAGATATCCAAACTGTTGTTTCATATATATGCTACACCTACCAGCTGGAAAGATGCATAATAAGAAACCGAAATGATAATATAAAATCTACTAAGCGTGAATTAATTGCACTTCCGTATGATCTAGAAGACTATTGTAACAATACCGAAAACAGAATTTACAGATTGTTGTCTGATTGGATTGAAAATTCCTTGCCTGATGAAAAAGCTTTTACAAAAGATTATCTTAATATAGTCGAAGCTTTTTTCAGTTCGGCAAAAGCTTTTCAAAATGCAATTTCTAATTCAAATTACAATTTTTCAGAAGAATTCTTAGTCTTATCAAAAAAATGGGTAAACGAAGATGAAGAAACATTAAGAACTTTATGTGATACACTTTGTGAAAATCCGGATGAGCATCGTAGCAGAATTGTTAATATAGTCGATTATATTGATCAGGAAGCCTTTGATGAAAAAGTATTGCTTTTCACCGGTTATTTAGGAACATTTGATGTGTATAGAAGAACATTAAATAATTACTTTGGCGAGGAGCACTGTTGCTTTTTTTGCAAAGGTATGTCAAGAGATGAACTTGAACTTAATGCATACCGATTCCAAAATAATCCCGAGTGCAGAATAATGTTGTCTGATGAATCCGGTGGTGAGGGAAGAAATTTTCAGGTTGCGGACAAAGTTATACATATCGATGTTCCTTGGTCTGCTAATGTTATCGAACAAAGAATAGGCAGACTGGACAGAATTGGAAGGCAGGACAATAATGCAGTTACCTCAATAGTTGTATATGCTGAAAATTCACTTGAAGAACAGCTTTATAAATTTTGGAATGAAGGAGTTCAATTGTTTTCAAAATCTCAGCCTGGATTGGAAATAATTATGTCAGAATTGGATTCTGAAATAATTAAGGCAGTGTGTAGCAATTTTAAGTATGGCTTGATGGATAAAATTGATGAAATAATCTCTGTAATGAATTCTTTAAAAAAACAGATAAAAGAGGAACGTCATTTTGATGTTGCGGCTTCAAAATATCAGAGAATATACAAGCAGATTGAACGTTCAGTTGAAAAATATAAAAACAGCGAAACAGATTTATTTGGAAAATCCATGATGGGATGGTGTTCTCTTGCCGGATTTAGAGGAGAATCACTTAATGAGAATGTGGTTCAATTCAGTTCAGCTTCTTTTTCTCCTAAGTCAGCTCAGAACACACTTTTAGTTCCTCCTAAAAATTTAACCGAACTGATCAATGATAAAATGAATCAGATGCAAAATCATATTAGGCAGCTAAATGGTGAAAAATCTATAGAGAAAAATCCTTATTTTATCAGAGGTACATTTGATCGTAACCTTGCCATATCTAACGATTATCTTCATTTTTTTGCACCCGGAGACGATATTTTTGACAGCATTGTCAATAATGCTTTGAATTCATATAAAGGTCGATGTTCAGCTTTTGCATATCCGTGTGATACAAATTGGCAGGGATTTGTTTTTAGCTGGTATTTAAGACCAAATTATGAAATTTTATTAGAAAATGGAGTATCCTCAAGAACTATAAGCAAGTATATCGGATACCTGCCTACTGAAATATTCAGAAATACTTCTCCGTTTAGAAACGATTATGATGTGTCTGAACAAGATGTTCTGAAATATATTCAACACATATCCAACAGATCTATTTCCGAAATAAAAGAGAGCGTGGAAAATTACGGACAACGCCATGTGAAAAAGAACAGTATGTTTAATTACGGAATAAAATACGGTATGTCTAATCTTGATTGGTTTAAGCGCAGTTTTCCGAAGGATCAATGGAATAACTATGTCAGCAGAGCTTTTATATCAGCAAAAGAACGTGCATTAAAAAGCCTAAGGAAAAAGTTTAATACGCATGATTTACAAATTGCATTGACTGAGGAAATTGCTTCACAGAAAGCTGCAAAATCATACTTTGGCGAAGCTTATACAGTATCAGATACTGAAAAAATAAACGATGTTATTTTTAACGCATTTTGTAAAGCTACTATTGTTTTGGATTCAGTGTGTTATATAAGGTTGTGTAAACAATAATGAAAAACGCAGTAACTGACAGGGGAATTAACAATCTTGTTGAAAAGTCATTTTTATCAAATACTGAGGATGTTATACAAGATCTAAATGAAAAAATGATAAGCTCTTCAGGAATAACACAATTTAAAATTGCATCAGCATACAGACTGGTTTTGAATTGGATGAAGTACAAAAATAATCAGGTGAGCAAAAATGATTTTGAATGTAGTTTGAGGAACTATTTGTTGGTTCTTAATACTGACATTGAGATCAGGGACTATCAACTTTCAGATGAAAACACGTATGGATTGAGATATAATTACGGAAAAATAATCGCAAAGTATGCATTACCGGATTATGTTAACAGTACCTTTGTTAAATCAGCTTTTTTAAACGGTTATGTGCAATCAAATAATAAAAGCAGATATCTGATTCCTACCAGTCCTTTTGTGGAACAATTAACAGGATACTCGCAATATAAATCTGTAGAACAGCAGATTGCGGTTCAAGGCGCATTCAATGTTCCTAACGGCTACACTGCACTGATATCAATGCTAACAGGCGGCGGAAAAAGTCTGATAACTCAAACTGTTTCTTACCAGTTCGAGGAGAGTTTAACAATTATTATAGTTCCAACGATTTCTTTGATGATTGACCAGGAAAGAAGTGCAAAGGCAACCATTAATTCTGATGTTGACAATGAAATTTATTCGTATTACAGCGGTTGCGATGAAAAAATAGTTTTAGAGGCAATTCAATCTCGCAGGGCAAGAATGTTGTTTATTTCTCCTGAAGCCTTAATTAAAAATAAGCGAATCCAAAGTGCTGTAACAGAAATAAATGATTGCGGATATTTAAGAAATTTAGTAATTGATGAGGCTCACATAGTTGTTGAATGGGGTTCGTTGTTTAGAGTTGACTTTCAGTGTATGGATGCATTTCGAAAAAAACTAATGCTGACAAATCCTGATTTGAGAACTTTCTTGTTATCAGCTACATACAGTGATGATACAGTAAAACAATTAAAAATGTTTTATTCAACGGATAATAAGTTTATTGAAATTCGTTTGGATAAACTTCGAAAAGAACCAAGATTTAATGTAATAAAGGCTTCAACATATACAGATAAACAGAGTAAATCGTTGGAACTTATTGACTTATTACCTCGTCCAATTATTGTGTATGTGAAGTCACCAAGTGATGCGGAAAATTTAAATCAGAAATTAGTTGATGTCGGATACAAAAATGTTCGGACGTTCACAGGAAAGACTTCGTCAAATGAAAGAGAATTGTTAATTAATCAATGGGTTAATAACGAGTTTGAAGTAATGATTGCTACCTGTGCTTTTGGTGTAGGTGTAGATAAAAAGGATGTTCGTACTGTTTTGCATTTATACGTTCCTGAAAATCCAAATAAATATTATCAGGAGTGCGGAAGAGGCGGAAGAGATGGATTACCCTGCTTAAGTGTTATTCTTTATACTGAAGATGATGTGAATTCTGCTTTCCAGTTTACGCAAAAAGTTCTGACAACAGAAAAGCTTGAGGGCAGATGGTTTAGTATGCTTGATAGTTTCAAGACAGAGAGAATAGTAAGTAATGATACCATAAGAATTAACACATCAGTGGCTCCTTCGTACAGGACGGATGATTTTTATATTGAGGTATCTGACGCTAATATAGGTTGGAATGTATATGTCATTTTATTACTTAGAAGACGGGGTTTAATTACTATTGAGCAGGTTGAAATTGATGATAGCTCCTATATTTTTACTGTTCATGTAATAAAGAAGGAAATAACTTTTAAATCAGAAGAAACGACAAAAATTTTTGAAGAAGTCAGAGAAGAAGAGTATAAAAGAATAACCGATGATTTCTTTATGATGAAAAATGCCTTGAAAAATGTACACAAGCATTGTCTGGCTGATATGTTTACCAAAATATACAGCTACACGGAAGAATATTGCGCAGGTTGTGACGCGCATGAAAATGTCCAGGATGACGAAAGCATAAGTATAAATATTAAAAACTTATCTGAGCCAAAAAGTAAAATATCTTCCAATGTTTTAAGTATTATGGAGTCGTCCGGTGAATTGTTGATTCTTTTAAAAGGAAGGAATATATCTGACGTATTAAAAACCATTATAGATAGCGGAATAAATATGCTCGTATTATCTAATGAATTCATAAAAAAACACTATCCAATAGAAATAAATTGTAATAATAAAAATTTATTTATAATGTCTTTTGATGAATTTCTTGAATTGTGTTCGTTTAATAATACATACTTTGTATCTGGTTGTATAGCATTTGTTATAGAAAATCATAGCCAGTTTAATTGTGTGCATGAGGCTATAGCTAGAAAAAAGAAAACAAAATGTATATATATTTCAGATGAAGATATCTACATTAAGTATCGCAAGAAAAATATGTCAGAAATAGTGAACGGACCTTGTAAATTTTCCTATGTAATTATTGAGGAGATGAACAAAAGTGTTAAAAAAGATAAAAACTGAGCCGATTCCGGAACGAGTACTTGAAATTTGTCGGATAATAAGTCTAAAGAAAGCCATATCAGAGAAGGAACTTATTGCTATTTTTGAACCTCCTTTTTTAGTAGGTTCATCACAGTCGATATTTTCACATGTTAAAGAGGCTGCATTTGAATTAAAACTGATCAAGGAAAATGATGAAGGCAATTTTGAGCTAGCGGTTGATAAAAATGTATTGAAAAATTACGATACATTTCGAAGATATTGTAATAGTGTAATGTATGAAGACACTAATATCGCATATTTTAGAATTGCCCAGTGTATAGTCGATTCAAATGACGAGCTTTTCTCTTGTGGCTCTTTCACAAGTTCTCAAACAATAAAAACATATATTTACAAACATTCGGGAATAGATCCCGAGCCAAAGAGAACAATGGAAGGAATTAGGTTTTGGATTTCTTTCTCTGGTTTGGGATATATTCAGGATAGTTCCAGTCCATCAGAAGATAAAGTTTATCTTCCAAATGCATATGTTGCGCTGAAGGACTTTATCGTATTGTCTGAAATTGAAAAAATGCACGAGTATACTGTGCACGAGTTTGTAGATAAAATATATAAGTATGCAAATATTCTTTTGCATAATGCTTTAGAAACACAAACTTTTAACTTGGCTATGTCCAATGCATTAAGGCAATTGCATGATAATAAAGAGATCGAACTAATACACAGATTGGACAGTGCCGAGGTTTGGAATCTGTTTGAAAACGAAAGTCATTCTGTTGTTAAGAAAATTACTCACATTAAATACAAGGGAGTGAAATAACTATGAATCCTTCAATTGCAAGAAAGAGGTTGCAGCAGGTACTTAGGGTTGATGCTGTTAACAGTTCTCAAAGCGATTTCCTTGCAACACATGTTCCCTTTAGAAATGTGGTTATCAGTAAAAGAGAAAATGGTGTATTGTCAGAAGATACCATGACAGAAGAAAGTATATTTAATACTATATTCGCATGTGACGATGTATCCGAAAAGCATCAGTTTATTATTGTTGAGGGCTCCAGTGGTGCAGGAAAATCGCATTTTATTAGGTGGATGTACGCAAAATTGAATAGTAATGAGGAATATACTGACTCTGAAAAAGTCCTGCTTATCAGAAGAAGTGATAACACTCTTAAAGGTACAATAAAACAGCTTTTGGAAATTGAAGAGGTTAAAAACTTAAAAAATAAAGAAGTTTATGAAAGACTTGTAAAGGCAAATCAAACTATTAGTGAGCAAAAATTTAAATCCGAAATATACCACAAGTTTATTGTAGAAATTGATACCGATGAAACTGAAACTTTAAGAAGAACTACTCGTAAAAAATTGAAAGCACTTTTATCAAATAGTAATTTTGAAGAAAAGATAATGTGCGCGGGAGGTCCGATTGAACGCATATATAATAAAATAGTCAGTGCTGAAAATGGAGAAAATCAAGATATTATAGCTCAGTTTAGCATAGAAGATTTTTTGCTTGATACTGATTTTGTAGATGATATGGAACGCAAGGGTGCCGACCGAAATGCTTTGAAGATGGCAAATGATCTGATTCCTGACGATGATAACGAAAAGTGTCGGGAAATAACCGATTATATGAATTCTTTAGTTGAGGCAGTGATTCAATCTTGTGCAGGTATTGAACCGGGCGATTTTCAACAGATTTTTAAGGAGATACGTCAGGAATTACGAAATCAGGGAAAGAACCTAATATTACTCATTGAAGATATTACTGCATTTACCGGTATCAATCAGGCATTGCTCAATGCTTTGGTAACAGAGCATACAGGTTTATATGAAGCGGATAATCTTTGCAGATTAATATCTGTTGTCGGTACAACCACAGAATATTACAGACAATTTCGAGATAATTACATAGATAGAGTTACAACGCAGATTACATTAAAAGACGGTATTTTAGGAGATGAACCTGATGATTTGTTGCAATTTGTGGCTAGGTATCTTAATGCAATGTCTCTTGAACCAGATGTATTGGATAAATGGTGGAGTGATGGTGCTCAAACTAAAAATCTTCCTGTTCACGAGGATGAGAATGCTATCATTTGGGGTGCATACAGACTTTCTGATACACAGATTTTAAGTCTTTATCCTTTTACCAAAAATGCCGTGCTAAATTTGTACAGAAATATGAAGTCACATCCTACTCCAAGATATATATTAAGAGATATTGTCGAGCCGGCTGTAAATGAAATATTACATGCTCCGGAATTGTTTCCATATTTTTGTAGTAATAAGCACAATATGCTTCCGGAAGAAAGCGAAAATAGAATCAGAAATACTGTGGAATTATTGCCCGTTTCAGATAATGAGAAAAAACAGATTTTTGCAAGAGTTGCTGCGCTAATCGGTTTTTGGGGAAATGGAAAACTCAACGCTTCAAAAAGTTATGTTGGAGGCATTAACAGAAAAATTTTTGAGGAGCTTAATCTTGAACTATTTGCAAATGCTGTTAATTCTAATATCGTTGACAACGGTATTGAAATTGATGAATCGGTAACTGAAAATTCTGCAGAATCAAATGATTCTATCTCAACGAATGTTTCTACTGTAGATCCATCGATGCAAAAAGCACAAAAGGAATATGATGAATTTAAAATGCGTGTCAATGATTGGAGTTATGAGGGACACAAACTTGAAGGATTCCAGGCAGTAAGAGATGCTATATGTAAATTTATTTTTGATACAATTAACTGGCAACAGGAAAATATTCCTTTGAATGCCGCAAAAATGATTAAGGATTCTTCTAGGACGATAATTTCCTTTGACGGACAAGCACAGGGACAGGATAGAGGTATTCTGTTATTAGATAACAATCAGGATAGTCGTGATATATTACTTTGTTTTGGTAAGTGGGTTTATCTTGGTAAAAAATCATGGAACTTTAAAAATTCATCTGATGCTATATACATTGCAACGGTTTGGCTGTCAAAACATAAATCGGATATTGTGCAAAAAGTTAAAGGAAATTCAGGAACATATTATCCATCCTATATTGAAAGTGTTATGGCTCTTGAAATCTACCGTAAAGTATTGACAGGTTTTATTTCTGGAAAAAATCTCAAAAGCATTTCAACAGAGGAAATCTTAAGTAAAACCGAAATAACAGATAATTTTGTTTCGGCTGGAAATGGTCATTCTAAAGAATGGAATGATTTAATTAATATTTTATACAATGGTGATTTTGCAAGTGAGTTAAATGAGAATTTGCGCTATTTCTTCAAGATTGTTCAAGGAAATACCATAAGTAGCATAACTTACACACTAAATTCAACTTTGTTAAGGAAAGTAAAAGAGTATCTGTCTGTTCACAATATGGATTGTGCTGAATTGCGTACGGAAGAAGATGATGCAATAAAATCAAAAAAAGATTTTTGGGATATGTATTCTAAAATTACATCAAAACTGGGAACAGCGGCAAAAAGTGAAGTTGTCATGGCCAAAGCACAGTATGAAAAACTTGTGCAATACTTTGGATTTGATTCACAGGATTTGGTCGATGAGAGCGACATAATTTCGATTAAAGGAGAAATTAAATCTTTTTATGACGATGCAGCATGCGCCGGACTGAATGTTAATTATCCTCATAATTTGATTAGTACATTGGAGAAAAATATAAAACAAATTGCAAAAGCATTAAAAACTCTTCATAAAGATTTTGATGGTTGGAGTTCATTGCAGATTCTCATGGAATTTTCTGATGATCCCATGGGTATTGTAAAACCTTTTATTGATTTGCTTGAAGTTACTGAAAAAGATGTTACTATTATAACTTCACAAATGAGTAATGAGAAAGAAAGCCTGATACGAAAGGGAAAATGGAAAAACGAGATTGATCCAAGATTTGATGAAGCTTGCAATGATTTTAATCAAATTTATTCTGAATTCATAGGAGAAAATAATGGTTGATTTAGGTAAAAAGATTGATAATGCACGTGAATTAATTGATTTTGTGAGTCAGGGAACGTCAGATCAAAAACAAAAGGAGGAGATTGCAAGAAAAAATAATATGTTTTTCGATAAATACAATGATTTATTTTTACCTCTTCTCAGGTCATGCAATGCTGCAAAAAAATATTTTGATTTTGAAATTGCGACTGAACATATATCTAAAATTAAGGAAATATCTGACAATGTTAACAAATGCATGGAACAAAAGCGTGTTGTTGTAAAATTGGAAAGTTTCCATAGCAATTTAAAAAACTTAATGAGTATTATTTCAAAAAATTGGGATGAATATTTTGAAAATTATTCTAAGTCGATCATAGATAATCTGAATGTTCTATTTCAGATTTCTGATCCATCAAAAAGGATTAAAATCTCCGCATTGCGAAAAGATATTAATTCATGTCAGAAATGGCCAATCACCGAAGAAAAATGTTTAAGGTATGTTAATGCTAAAAATGCATCATATGCATTGTTTTCTTCAATCGATTTTGACGAGGAGATTATAAATTTCTTAAAAAAAGTGAGTTTAAAAACAGCTACATTGAGTGATATAACTGATTCTATTTTAAAATGGATAGAAAAAGAAAACCTAGAGGATAAAATTATTTTGAGTATAAAGGTTTAATTATTCAGAAAATTATAGATTAGTTTGTCCCATTTTTGTTCTGAGTTAATAACGAAAAGATAATATGGCTGATTATTTGGCTAGCAAAAAATAGCTTATTATCGGTGCAATATCATTTTCTTTGCTGATTAAATATCTTTTTAATATTAAAAATGACATTATATCTGGACTTCTGAAAACAGTTGTGATATTGTTGCTTGCTGAAAGGCGGTGCGACAATGAACACACTTGAAGATTTATATTACGGAAACTTATTCCCTCAAGAAAAATGTGCAAGACTGGATGATGAGGTCAAGGAGCTATTGAAACTGCTCAACAGGAATGAAGAAAAGCTTACGGCAACCCTGACTGAATCGCAGAAAGAAACCTTTGAAAAATACAAGGATTGCAAACGTGAAATTTCTGAAATATGTGAGCGTGAATCCTTTATTAAAGGATTCCAATTAGGAGCAAGGATAATAATTGAAGTGATAAGTCAAGAATAAAAATATTTTCCAAATTATATTACACCCAAAAACAGACAGGAACACATCAAAGGTGGTGCTCCTGTCTGTTTTGCTTTATTCAATATCTATAATTTTTGACGCCTGCTCAAACGAGATAATCCCATCCATACAATCATTTCTGGCTTTGATAGCGTTGTCGTGCCAATCGCAATACTGAGTATAGGTCAGATCCTTTGCAGAAGGTTTCTTTTCCAAGCTTAACGCCCGTTCGTAACGCTTATACATTCTCTGATTGACTTTTTCAAAGAGGATTTCTATATCGGACTTCGAGAAAAGTTTTGGTGCAAAAACTCTGCATGTGGTTGCTCCGTCACCGAGGGTATTTCCACAGTACTTATTTTTCTTTTTGGTTTTCGTTTTAAAATATCTTCCACAAAGCCGGCATTTCGATATGTTCGGCTTTAGCCTTACAAAGTGCAACAGAAGAAATTTATAATAGTCATCTGGATACTGAAATTGATATTCCGTTTCAATAGAATTTTTCTTCTCGTTATAGCTGTATTTTATATTGCAATCAAAATTGCTGAGAAAGCTAAAACTATCGTCAAGCCCTATATCGGTATTCTCATTGATGCGATATAGAAATTTATTAATGGAGAAGTGTAGATTTGCAATATGAAGGATGGCTGTCTTAAGTTCATCACTTGCGATAAAGCTTGGACATATATCTTTTCTTGTCCAATAATCGTTGACCAACTGAACTGCGTGATTGAAAGCATCAAAATCCACGCAGTGCTTCAGTTCTTTATTTTTTATGTACTGATTTTGAAAATAATCAGTTAATTCAGCGTTGCTCAGAAAACGCTGTAGCATAATTCCTGCAAAATCAAGAACTTCGTCAACGGCAGTTGTATCAGGCAACTTTTCTGCACTGCTGTCAGTGTGAAATATTCTTTTTAAATTTCCCTCATCATCTATACGAACCGATAAATATTTTTCTTGCAACACAATGAATCTTCCTTTTGTCAAAAAGTAAACTTTTGCGTTTTTGTGAAAGTTTACTTTTTATTTAAATATGATATCCGCTATTTTATCATTATATCATGTCGGTATAAAAATTCAAATTCTATACCAACGAAATTAAAACAAGGGAGGATTAAAAATGTTAAGAGAAAATGATTTGCTGAAAACTATTGACGGTGAAACGCTTTTAATTCGCCGTTGAACTCACCTGAGTTTATTGTATCACACCTGATTCCGCAGGGAATACATTTGCTGGGTGGTTCACCAAAGATAGGAAAGTCGTGGCTTGTGCTTTGGATGTGTCTGCAAATTGCAAACGGTGAACCTATCTGGAATTATGAAACACGCAGAGGAACGGTTTTGTATCTTGCACTTGAGGACAGCTTTGAAAGATTGCAATCAAGACTTCTTGAAATCACAGACGAAGCTCCAAACAATCTGCACTTTGCAATATTGTCAAAAAGTATTGATGACGGCTTGAACAGGCAGATAGAAAATTTTATTGATGAACATCCGGATACAGTTTTCATTGCGATTGATACTTTGCAGAGGATAAGAAACAATGATACAAAAAGCAATCCATACGCAAGTGATTATGACGACTTGACTTTCCTGAAAGAGATTGCAAATAAAAACCATATTGCAATTTTGCTTGTGCATCATCTGAGAAAGCAGAGGGACGACGATCCTCTGAATATGCTTTCGGGTTCAACCGGTTTATCGGGAGCAGTTGATACTGTTTTTGTTTTGAGCAGACCGAAACGAACAGACAACCTTGCAACGCTGTATTGCTCTGGCAGAGATATTGAAACGATTGAAATACCGCTTGAGTTTTCAGAAAAGAGTTTCGTATGGTCAAAGCACAACGGAGAAGAAGCTACCGTTAAAATGCTTGACGAGGTTGTAGTTACCGTAGATAATTATTTCTCTTCTGCTGTTGAAAAATCTTTTAATGGAACGGCAACCGAGCTTGCAGAGCTTATCAAAGAAAGCGACGGAACAGAAATAACACCGCCGATACTTTCTAAAAGACTTCTGAAATTTCATTCTCAGTTTTGCAGTCTGGGGTACAGCTGTGAATTTGGCAGAACTAATCAAGGGAGATTTATTAAAATTGAAAGACTTGGTGACGGCAGTGACATTAGTGACGGTAAATATGATACAAAGCCAAGTGTCAATCCTTCCGTCACACTGTCACGCAAAGAGCCGTGTCAGCCAACGTGAGGCGTTTTGCGCGATTATTTTGTCATGGGTGATAAAGTACCCGACTGTAAGCGAAAATCGAAATTTGGGCGAAATTACGGCAGAGAAAAAACGGCTTTTGCAAGAAGAAACTCCAATATCAGCCCGTGATTTACAGGGTAGGTAGTTAAGCAGGAGAAAGCAAGGGGCACTGATGTATGCCCCTTGCTTACCACATCGGACGGCAGTGCCGACCGAAGATTTGGCTTTAGCAAGCCGTTTTTCGATAAAACACAGTATCGTTTTATGGGAGTCAAAAGGTGATACTTTTGTGGGCCGTGATTTCGGGTTTGGTGTATCAGTGTATCCCGTAATCGAAAATAATCCGATAAACAAGCCGTTTTTTCAGGAGTCAGATAGTGTGTATCAGAATACTGGGAGGTGATTTACAATGGAAGATAAAAAACAGAGAATAAGCCTTTTTCTTGACAAGGATTTTGTGGTGAAGATGGATAAAGAAATCAAGTCGGCAGGCTTTAAATCGAGAAATGATTTTGTTGCCTATGCGGTCAATTCGTATTTTGCAGACAAGCTTTTGTCGGATGAAAATTCTGTTGTCAATGAAAAGCTCGCAAAGGAAATTGCAAAGGCTGGCGAGGAACAGCAGAAAAGAATTTCAAAAGGGCTGTTCCGATATGCAGTTGAGCTTGAGCTGATTATGAAAATACTTGCCGACGAAAAACATTTTTCAAAGGAAAGACTTGAAGAAATGAGAAAGGAAGCGATAAATAATGTCCGCCGTACAAGAGGCAAGGTACGGCTTGACGATTTATTTGAACGAAAAGATTATAAGTCACTGTAAATTTAACAAGCTATAATTCACTATGCAAGGTAAATTATTATTCGGAATGGAGGAACAAATGATGAATATTACATTCAAAAATTCAGCATAATGAATATGAGGAAGGAGAGATAGCAATTAATAAAAACGAATGTGAAAAGCTAAGAATGCAGATGTCAAAGGAAATATGGTTGTCTTTCTTTAACGAATATTTATTCAGAAACGGGCTGATAACGCAGGAGGAAAGACTAAAAATGAACGGAAAAATCGCATCATACATCAGCCGAATAAGAAAGTGAAAAAGCCGCCGAATGAAAATCGGCGGCTAATACATAAAATAACTTGCTTATTAACTTGCTTATTTTCTTGTGTGTTCTTTAATGTGTAACGTTTTTCTTGGATTTTCAGGTGTAATTTGTAACGTTTTTCTTAAAAATTTTGAAAACATTTCCAAAAACTAATTCTGTGTTTGATATAGATATATGAATTACTATGTGATATAATCATCATAATAAAGTGATGATACAACGAAATTGAAAATAGGGAAGTGAAGAAATGGATATTTTAAAAACGAGGGAACAGCTCAGGAGTTGCAGTATATATGACCTGCCGTTGCGTGTCACATTCTATGCCCGAGTGAGTACGGAGAAGGATGCACAGCTCAATTCGCTTGACAATCAGATCAGCTTCTACTCGAATATGATTAAGAAAAATCCCAACTGGGAATATGTCGAGGGTTACATTGACGAGGGCTTGTCGGCTATCTCGACCGAAAAGCGTGAGAATTTTCACAGAATGGTAACCGATGGCGAGAACGGCGAGTTCGATATGATAATCACAAAGGAAATCTCCCGATTTGCAAGAAACACGCTTGACAGTATCAGGTTCACAAGAGAGCTTCTGCACTTCGGCGTTGCGGTGTTTTTTCAGAACGACAACATCAACACGCTTGACGAGGACAGCGAACTGCGACTGACAATTATGTCAAGTATAGCACAAGACGAGCTGAGAAAGCTGTCGTCTCGTATCAAGTTCGGGCATCAGCAGGCAATCAAAGACCACGTTGTGCTCGGCAACAGCAGAATTTTCGGCTACCGCAAGGACAATAAGCGTCTTGTGATTGACGAGGACGAGGCTAAAATGGTGCGTGAGCTTTTTGAGCTGTACGCAACGAACGAATACAGTATGAAGCAGATAGAAAACATCTTCTGGGAGAAGGGCTACCGCAATCACAACGGAAACAAAATTGCCCACACCACAATGTCGGGTATGATTTCAAACCCGAAGTACAAGGGCTACTATGTCGGCAACAAGGTCAAGGTTGTTGATATGTTCACGAAAAAGCAGAAATTCCTTCCACCAGAGGACTGGGTTATGTTCAAGGACGAAACAGGAGAGATTGTCCCTGCGATAGTATCGGAGGAGCTGTGGGACAAGGCAAACGACGTGCTTGAAAGGCGGAGCAAGGATGTCAAAAACCGTCAGGGTAAATGCAACCACGGCAATCTTCTGACAGGTAAGCTGTTCTGCACCGACTGCGGAGCAACCTACTATCGAAGAGATGCAAAGGACAGACAGGGCAACAAAAATTCAAAGTGGATATGCAGCGGCAAAATCAAAAACGGCGCAGATAGCTGTAAATCCTTTCCTATATACGAATCCGATGTCGTGCCGATTCTGCTTGAGGTGTTCAAAGAAACCTCCTGCGATGTTGAAGAGCTGATAAATCAGTATGTTGAAATGTATAAATCCCTCAGCCAGCCCGAAGAGGTCGGCAGACGGCTTGACGAGCTGAAAAAGAAAATGGACTTGGAGCAGAAGAAGAAAAGCAAGCTCCTCGGCTATAACGTAAGCGGTCAGATTTCCGACAGGGATTTTATCAGCCTGACAAAGCAATGCTCAAATGAGATTGCCTTGTGCGAAAAGGAGATTTCCGCACTTGAAAATGAAATGCAGACGAGAAACGATTTCAAAAAGCGGATTGAAGAAATGCGCAGAACGCTGAAACGGGCGAGCGAGGATGCAAACAGCGGAGTGATTAATCACTCGTTTGTTGAAAAATACATTGATAAAATCTATGTAACACCCATTGACGAAACGCATATGGAGATGAAAATCAAGCTCTTTACCAACGAAACCACCACAAAGTATCTTGAGAATTTGCGGGTTCGTACGGGACACACGTTTAAAAAGATGATTGAATCATACGAAAACAGTATGAAATAATTTGATTTAATAAATAAATCATAAAAATATATCGGGGCATATGGCAACAGCTGTATGCTCCGATGTTTATTATGCAATATTATTCTTAAAATATCAGTTAATTTTCAAATTATGCTCTTTTATGTACTCCAAAAGTGCTCTGCAACCATTGTCGATGTCGGTGTAAGTAACATCAAAATTGCCTGTGTACCATGGATCTGCCACATCTCGTGAATAATTGGTAAACTCAAGCAGGCGGTGAATTTTCTTTTCATTGTCAAAACCGACTATCCGCTGTAAATTGCGCAAATTCATAGAATCCATAGCAATTATGTAATCATAATTTTTGTAATCGTCTTTGGTAATCTGCACAGCATGGTGTGAGGTGAACGGAATGTTCATTTCTGTTAATTTTGCCTTTGTTCCACGATGAATACCGTTGCCGATTTCCTCCGTACTTGTCGCAGATGAATTAATTAAAAATTTATCGGCAAGCTTGTTATCCGCTACAATTTTTTTCATTACAAATTCCGCCATAGGTGATCGGCAAATATTCCCATGGCACACAAACATTATCTTTATCATAACAAAATTCCTCCCGATTTGCCGTAATATGCCGTGATTTGCAAGGGTGAATTGAGTATAACAGGAATGAGTATCACTTTTAAAATTTCCTCAAAACACGCAAATCAGGGCAAAATGTGGCATATTAGATTTTCCAAAAGTAGTCAAATAGTAGTCAGTTAGGGGGGTGCAGACTACTTCCAAAATCAACCTTATAACGATAACTTTTTAGTAGGGGGGTGCAAAATGGATTTTTGCTTGTTATAATTCTTTATTGGAACTATTGCTACCGATTCAAGCTATCGTTAATGGGGTTAAAAGATGATTTTATTATAGCATAATGATCAATTTGCTACAATGGTGTATGTTTAAATTAAAATATATTTTTAATAACGATAACGGTTGAATTTAGCAAGTATTAACATAATTGAAGTTAGAGAACCTTTAAATTTTATGCTTGTATTTTGAAATTAATTGATATTTAAAAGTAGTACAATATAGCCAAAAATTGATATAATAATTATGAAAAAGCACTAATACTTTGCGATTTATCAAAAAAACTATTTGACTATTATTGACATATAATTTATATGATGTTAAAATTCATATATATTATTGTCAACACTTGTTTTTTAGTTGTTGATTTGTGAGAGGAAGTTTTGCTTGATATGACTTTGGAACAGAAAAAACATCAAGAAGAATATTATAAAGCTAAAAACAGATATGAAAATGCTGCGTACGAGAAACGACGTGCGGAAAATGAAATAATTGACATAAGAAATTGTAAGCCTCAACTGATTAACAAAATAAATCAGTTGAATGCTGAGAAAAAATGTAATTTGTCATCTTTAGAAGAAATATCTAAATCGGTAAAAACTAATGGTTCATTTGATCAAAGTATTAGGGATACTGAAACCAAACTTGAAACTGCATCAAATGGATTTCTTGCTATTGGAGAGTCATCCTTAGGAAAACCTCAAAATTTGACAACTGTTTTTGATGATGTTAATCGTTCGTCTAAAAACAATATATCTAACGCTTTTGTAACTTTGAAAAAAACACAAGCGTTAGTTAATGGTAAAATTAATGATATAAATTCACAAATAAAAAATTTGCAAACGGAACTTGAAAATAAAAAAAACAGAGAACGTTCCTTGCAGTGTATTGTTAGTGAGAAACAAAGAACTATGAATAATGCCGCTGTTGAAATGGCATATCATAAAAAGCATATGTATTGATTTGAGTGAATAAATTATGGCGACAATAACATTATACAAAGAAAAGGTAAACGGTGTTGGTGGACTGATAGATAATTTGATAAAATCATCAAGTAATTTGAATGTTCAGCTTGGAACACTGAAAAATACTCTTCAAGGTGTTGATAGCAGTACTTGCAATTTGCAGGATACTGTTGATAGTATCAGTTCCTCGTCAAAAAGTGAAAAATCAAAAATCGAAGATTTAAAAAAGTTAAATAATAAGCTTAGCGAATTCATTGAGACTGCATCAAGAAAAGATTCAGCGGCAGAAGAGGAAATAAAGAAATCAAAAGAAGATTTTTACACAAAGTATTCCTATCTGAAACCTGAATGCGAAAAAAGTGTTATTGAACACATTTGTGATGGTGTACAATCGGTAGCAGATTGGTGTAAAGAGCATTGGAAATTATTAGTTACAATAGTTTTAGTGGTAGCTGCAATTGCTGTTATCGTATTTACGGCAGGAACAGCAATAGGTCCAATTGCTGCCGTAGCTGTAGCTGCCTCAAAAGGAGTGTTGATAGGAACAGCAGTAGGAGGATTAAGCGGTGGAATTTTTAATACCATCGCAGGGAAATCTTTTTTTGACGGATTTGAAGAAGGTGCATTTAGTGGAGCCATATCTGGTGCTATAGCTGGTGGTTTATGTTCTTGGCTATCTGGTGCTGGTGAAATTGCATTATCAATTCCAAAACAAATGTTGGTGGGTGGATTTGGCGATGTTGGTGCCTCCATTATTAATGATTTTGGTGATATTATTATAAAAGGGAAAAATATGTCTTTCACAGATATCTTGATTAATGCTGGCTTTTCTTTTGGTGTAGGTGCTTTGTCTACAGGTGCAACAAATTATTTGGGTAATAGATTCCCATTACGAATAAGAGGAATAAACAAAGGTAGAGGAAGTTGGGAACATGTTTGGAAAACGCAATCAATTAGATCTTTTAGACACAGGAGTCGAGTCAATATAAAGACAATTATGAAAGGTCTAGGAGCTGATTTTATCAATGGTATATGGGATTATGGTTTTGAAGTGCCTAAAGGTATTTTAGGAAATTTAAAAGATAGTCTTGTAGAATAATTTTCACATAGGTGAGCGTTATGGAAAATTTAGAAGTAAGATTTTTTAAAAAAGATTTAGTAGGATTTGGGTTGATATATTTTGTATTTACAATACTATGTGTTGTAATGTTCGTAATTGGTTATAATTTTGCATTAAGCTTGATTTTTGCCATCTTTTTATTTATTACGAGCATAATGGTAATCCTATCCACTTGTTTGTTTAGGATTAGAGTTATAGGAGATAACTTTAAAGTCAGAACGAAATTTGGACAAAAATATGAATTTAGTATTTCTGATATTCAAAAAATAAAATATATCAAACATAATAATATAAAGCGTGGTCCGCAGTACGCTTTGGTTATAACTGCTGGAAATAAAGAACTGGAACTGAACAAGCAAATGGAAGGTTTTGATATTATGGTAGAATACCTTTTGAAAAAATATGCTGATGGGAAAATAGATAATAAAGTAATGTCGAAATATTGTAAAAATTCATTAAGCAAGATAAATATTTGATAGAAGAAAGCAAAATAACTTATAAAAATAGCAAATAATTTCATAAAAGAATAAAAATTAGACATTATCTTGTTAAGATTATTTTTGTAGGAGGTTTCAAGTGGCGACAATAACACTATACAAAGAAAAAGTCAATGGTGTTGGTGGACTGATAGATAATTTGATAAAATCATCAAGTAATTTGGATGTTCAGCTTGGAACACTGAAAAATACTCTTCAAGGTGTTGATAGCAGTACTTGCAATTTGCAGGATACTGTTGATAGTATCAGTTCCTCGTCAAAAAGTGAAAAATCAAAAATCGAAGATTTAAAAAAGTTAAATAATAAGCTTAGCGAATTCATTGAGACTGCATCAAGAAAAGATTCAGCGGCAGAAGAGGAAATAAAGAAATCAAAAGAAGATTTTTACACAAAGTATTCCTATCTGAAACCTGAATGCGAAAAAAGTGTTATTGAACACATTTGTGATGGTGTACAGTCGGCAATTGAGTGGTGTAAAGAGCATTGGAAATTTATTGCTACAGTAGCCCTTGTGGCAATTGCAGTTGTTTTGCTTTGTACAGGCGTCGGTTCAGGTTTAGGTGCTGCAATTATCGCCGGAGCCTGTTGGGGTGCTATTTTAGGAGCAGTGATTGGAGGTGTCTCAGGAGGGATAAACAGTGCTATTCAAGGCGGATCATTTTTTGATGGGTTTGAAAGTGGAGCTTTTGATGGTGCTGTAGGTGGTGCAATTGGCGGAGCAATTACAGGCGGACTTACATTTGTAGCAGGACCGGCATTGTCTATGGTTGGAAGTATTGGCAGAGGAGCCGGAATAGGTGCTTTGTCAAACGGTGTTTCAAATATGTGTGTTACAACCATAGACTATCTCGCAGAACACGGAAATCTCAATGGTGCCTTAGATGACATCGCTATATCAGGTTTCTCCGGAGTATTGAGTGGTGGAATTATAGGTGGTATAAGCGGGGGACTTCAATTTAAAATAAACGATTTTCATTCGGGTTTAGAAAATACAAATAATAAAAATTTTGTCGATTCTATGAGCCCTGAAGATGCAAGCAGATACGATGACTTTTGGAAAAATAATGGAATAGGTTCTGAGAAAACTTGGAATGAATATAAAAATGCTAATCCAGAAAATAGTATTGATGATTATTTAAAATTAGTTAAAGAACAATCCCCTTGGCCGGATGGATATAATTCGGAAGAAAATATACTCATATTAAAGGAAGGTGATACTTTTAATATGGTATTGGATGAGCAACAAAGTGTTAGAGAACCTGGCGGATTTGCTTTAAAAGAAGATATTCCAAATGTCGATTTTGCAAGAAATGATATGGCTATAAAGGGTAGTTGGAAAACGGATTGCGGAAAGGTTGCTACATATCGAATAAGACCTGGTGTCGAGTTGAATGTAAGACAAGGTCCTATAGGTCCACAGATTGATCTCGAGGCAAATAAATATCTTCCGGGAAATTCTAATTTAACTCAGTATGAATTATTTAAGGGATTAACAGGAAATCGAATGGATTATATTGAATTTGTCAGTCTGAAAAGAATTAAATGATAGGTGGATAAAGTTAATATGGAAATTAATTTTAGTAGTGATAATAGGATAGTAAATTGGAAATATGAAAATAAATCATATAGTTATGTAGTTGAAGGAATTATATTTGCTACAGAAAGCAATGACATGATTTTTTTAGAAATATATGAAAATAAAACTTTTAGTTACAGATTTATTAACTTAAATGGTAAGGATATTCTTTGGTATGACGAAAATGGAAATTTAAAATTATTTGATAGTGATGGTCATTGTATAAATGAACATAGGTATAACGAACTGAAAACTGTGAAAGTTTCTAAAGATAATATTTATCTGATGTATAAAAATAGAATAAGCGTTTTGTCCAGAAAAGGAGACGAAATATCGAAGATATCTCCGCCATTTGGATATATTTTTTATCGCTTTATTGATGGAGAAAAATTATCTGTTATATGTCAAGGAAATAATAACACCGCTGATAAGTATGGAAGAAATGATTGGAAATTTAAATATGATTTTTTAAATAATACTTGGCATAAAGAATCTTTTGCTTATTGACTTTTCTATACAATGTCTTTTAACCATTAGTGAAATATGTATTTGCTGAAAGATTAAGTCTTAAGCTTTATAGAATGTAGTTCAAAAAATAATATGAACCATTTGGATCATTTTTTGATGGGTTTGAAAGTGGAACTTTTGATGGTGCTGTAGGTGGTGCAATTGGCGGAGCAATTACAGGCGGACTTACATTTGTAGCAGGACCGGCATTGTCTATGGTTGGAAGTATTGGCAGAGGAGCCGGAATAGGTGCTTTGTCAAACGGTGTTTCAAATATGTGTGTTACAACCATAGACTATCTCGCAGAACACGGAAATCTCAATGGTGCCTTAGATGATATTGCTATGTCAGGTTTTTCGGGGATAGTTAGCGGTGGCATTTTAGGTGGTATAAGTGGGGGGATTCGATTTAATAGCCCATCCAAAACCGCTAAAAGTTGGCAAGGCAAGGATGATTATCCAGGTATAGATGATTATGTAGATGTTAATATGCATAAAGGTGATATACTTTATCGTGGAGAACCGAATGGCACAGAATATTTTACCACATTAGATGCGATTGAAGACTCTGGACGAAATGCTACTACCTTATTTGAAGGCTTACAAGTTAAGCCTCATCCAATTTATGGGTTTAGAGGACAAGTTAGTGGGTATAAATTTACAAAAACAGTAACCGTAGGATATGGTCAAGCACTAGCTAATCCGCAATTTGGTACAGGTGGGTTAGAGCAATTTTATGTGCCAAATGTTCAAAAGTTAATTGATAAGGGTATATTAGTGCTTGTTGAAACAATAAATTTGACGAAGTGAGGATAAAATGGACTTAAAATCTGGATTAATAGAAATTAACGGTGAGATTTTTACTCCCGGATATACATTTGAAAACTTTCAAAAATCTACTTTTTTTGAAGGGCAAGATGGGGTTAGAATTATAAGATTAAATAAAACTGTACAAATTAGTGGAAACAATTTTATCACTAGTCTATTCTTCCGTAACAAAATTTTGTATATGATATCAATGGTTTGTGTTGATATTAATCATTCTTTTTCGGAAGAAATTAAACGCAAGCAGTTCCATGATGCGATTCTTGCTAAGAACGGATTAAGCCCAGAAACTTTTTTTGATTGGGGTAACATTAAATCTGTGTACGATCCAAAAGGAAACGTTAGCAGCATTAATATAATATATAACGCTGGTAAGTAATATAAAATTAAAAGTATGTGTTTCTATGAATAATATTACATAAAGAAAAAGTTAGTGGTGCAGGTGGCTTTTTCTGACATCCAGATAAGTTTTTAAAATCGTATAGTTGGTTAATGGAAGATTATTAATTTTTGAGGTTTTTTATAGATATGAATTTAGATGCTTTAAAAAACTATTTAAACAATTGAGAGATTACTTAGAATTGCATCATGACAATTCTATTATTAATATGCTCAAGTTAGTAAAAAATACCGTGAATGTGCTAGAATTGGGTGAATCGGAAGTTTTCAAATCTGAGTATGTTTTGGAATTATATAAATCGCTGTATACCGGAAGAGCTGACTTAACGGAGTATTACATTTGAGATAATGATTATAACACGAGAATGAAGTTGAATGAAGCCTTTTGAAAGAATAAGAAATGATTTGTGGAATATTATGAGGCAATACATTTAAAGCAAAATGACAGCTATTATGTGAGAGGAGGTGTCCTATGGCAACAATAACACTATATAAAGAAAAGGTAAACGGTGTTGGCGGACTGATAGATAATTTGATAAAATCATCAAGTAATTTGGATGTTCAGCTTGGAACACTGAAAAATACTCTTCAAGGTGTTGATAGCAGTACTTGCAATTTGCAGGATACTGTTGATAGTATCAGTTCCTCGTCAAAAAGTGAAAAATCAAAAATCGAAGATTTAAAAAAGTTAAATAATAAGCTTAGCGAATTCATTGAGACTGCATCAAGAAAAGATTCAGCGGCAGAAGAGGAAATAAAGAAATCAAAAGAAGATTTTTACACAAAGTATTCTTATCTGAAACCTGAGTGCGAAAAAAGTGTTATTGAACACATTTGTGATGGTGTACAATCGGCAGCAGAGTGGTGTAAAGAGCATTGGAAAGAGATACTTATAGCTATCGAATTGGTTGTAGCTGTTGTGTGCTTGTTTGTTCCAGGCTTACAGGGGATTGGTACAGTAATTCTTACTAATATGCTGAAGGGATTTCTAATAGGACTTGCGGTCGGAGCCATAGTCGGAGGAATATCCGGATACGCCCAAGAAGGCGTGGGAGGTATATTAAAAGGGGTGCTTAGCGGTGCAAAAGATGGAGCCTTAATGGGTGCCGCCTTCGGCGGGCTTAGCGGTTTCGGTGCAGGCTTAGGTACAATCGGTCAGTGCTCTACTGCAATTAATACCTTGTTTAATGTATCAGGCGTTATTTCGGTTGGAATGCAAAGTTTTGATATGTTAGCATTAGGCGATATGACGATGATGCGCTTAAGTAAAGACCTTGGGTTCAATTATAATGGTGGTCAAATTGCCGCAGCTAATGCTAAAGCACACTCGAATCCGTTTTATAATGCTGTTCAGATGGGAGCAGGAATGACTGCAGCTTTTACTGGAGGTTATAAGAGTAGTGCAAAATGTTTCATCGCAGGAACACTTGTACTGACAGCTAACGGAGTTGTTGCGATTGAGATGATTAAGACAGGAGATATGGTTTATGCTGCAAATGTAGAAACATTAGAAGTATCGCTTAAACCTGTTCTTGAAACCTATATTAGAGAAACATCGCACCTTGTTCATATTACTGTAAATGGTGAAGAAATTGTATCTACTTTCAATCATCCATACTATGTTAAAGGGCAAGGTTTTGTGAATGCCGTAGATCTTTGCATAGGGTATGAACTTATAAATAATAATGGAGAGCCCCTTGTTGTTGAACAGATATTCCGTGAAGATTTACATGAAGAAACAGTTAGTGTTTATAATTTTAAGGTGAGCCAAAACCATACGTATCATGTAGGAATCCATAGCGTATTGGTGCATAACGCAAATTATCCTTCTAATCGAGATAAATATATGGGTAAAACACCTAGTAAAAAATCGAAGGTGGGGCAAGCAGTTATAGACAAAATGAGATCTGAAGGAAGAATTAGAGAAGGTGCGGAGGGACTTGAATTTAAAGCAGGAGATGGAAACTGGTATTCTGTTGATCGTGCTGATATGGCTCATATCAAAGATGCAGTATCGTGGTGGAATGAAGAAGGTCGAAACTATGGTGCAAAATCTCCAGAAGTTCGAGCTTTTATGAAGGATCCAAATAATTATGAATTGGAATTGGATTCTATTAATCGCTCACAAGGTCCCCATAATCAAACGTATTTGCCCCCTAATAAGTAATGAGAATCAAAGAAAAGAGAGGATTTTTATGGAATTAAATGATAAAGTGTATGATGAAATAAAGCAAAGGAGTGCGAGGGGCAATGAACTCGCAGACTCCGAGTATTATCGAGAGGCACTTAATGAGTTTAAAAAAGCATTAGAATTATTGCCACAGCCTGTTTATATGTGGGAAGCTTCCACTTGGCTGTATGCATCTATTGGTGATATGTATTTTCAGCTAAATGATTATTCCGATAGCTTGGATTCCTTCTTGCAAGCACAGAAGTGTCCTGATGGCTTAGGAAACCCGTTTATCTGCGTTAGAATCGGAGAATGTTTTTTTGAATTAGGAAACATAGAAAAGGCAAAACAATATTTAATGCAGGCATATATGCTTGAAGGAGAGAAAATTTTCTTGGATGCCGATCCAAAGTATTTAGCATTAATTCTCCCATTAGTTTAGGCATAAAAATTAAAAGTTCAAGAGGATAAATTATTGCTGCTCTTAATGCCAAATTATACGAAAGCAAAGCGTATAACATTTTCCAAACAGGTGTAGCAGCAACTGCCGTATTTACAGGTGGTATGACTACAACAATGAAATGCTTTGTTGCAGGTACACTTGTTCTTACCGCAAGCGGCTTGGTTGCGATTGAAAATATTAAGCCAGGAGATATGGTTTATGCTGCAGATGCAGAAACATTAGAAGTATCTACTAAGCAGGTTCTTGAAACATATATTAGGGAAACATCAAGTCTTGTTCATCTCACAATAAACGGTGAAAATATTATTTCAACATATGACCATCCATATTATGTGAAAGATAAAGGTTTTGTCAGCGCCGAAGCCTTGTGGATAGGTGCAGAACTTATTGATAAAAATGGAAATGTCGTCCTTGTTGAACAGCTTTACCGAGAAAACTTAGGTGATGAATCGGTTAAGGTCTATAACTTTCAAGTTGAAGATTATCATACATATTTTGTTGGCTTAAATACAATTTTGGTTCACAACTCAAATTGTCGTTTAATTCAAAATTCGGACGGCTCATATGATGCTGAATTGTCTTATAAGGAAGGATGGACACCTGAACAAAGAGCACAGGCTGATGCTAAATGCAAAGCGTTGTCAGATGCATACACCGTTAAAACCAATGTCGCAGGAAAGAGAAATGGTACAAAAACATCACGCTATAGAAAAGATAATGCTATTCCTTCTAATCAAGATGTTGATCATACAATTGATCTGCAACTAGGTGGTCAAGATAATGTAATTAATATGAATGGATTAGATAAAAGCGTAAATAGAAGTTTAGGAAAGCAAATTAACATTCTTATTAAAAACCTTCATGAAGGTACGGTGCTTGGAAAGTTTACTATGAAGTAAGGAGAGAGTAAAATGTTTGAAATATTTAAAAAATATGTGGGCTTAAATGATGGGGTAATTAGTAATTCACCTGAGGAATTTCTGTCATCAGTTGAAGGAAAAACATTCTTAAATGGAATGTATCGTGTTTTTAATCTGTCGGAAATAGAAAAATGGTGTAAAATTGTTGTACATACTTTCCCAGCATATAAAGGTCAAATCAAGGTTTTTGCATATGATTGGCTTGGCAGAATATTTGCAGTTAAAAAATTACAGGGTACAGTACTTATGTTTGAACCGGGAACGGGTGAGGTCTTTGATATCCCGGTAACTATTGAAGATTTTCACAATGTAGAAATCGTAGAATATCATGAGGACTCGTTGGCATCAGAATTTTTTAACGAGTGGTATGAAAAACAGGAACACTATGTATTAAAACACAATGAATGTGCCGGATACAAGGTACCGTTATTCTTAAACGGGGATGATGTTGTCGATAATTTGGAGATAAGTGATATGGAAGTATATTGGGAAATAATGATGCCGTTAATTAATTTATAATGATGAGTCAAGATACTGTACAGAGCTGACTTAACGGAGTATTACATTTGAGATAATGATTATAACACGAGAATGAAGTTGAATGAAGCCTTTTGAAAGAATAAGAAATGATTTGTGGAATGTTATGAGGCAATACATTTAAAGCAAAATGACAGCTATTATGTGAGGGGAGGTGTCCTATGGCAACAATAACACTATATAAAGAAAAAGTCAATGGTGTTGGTGGACTGATTGATAATTTGATAAAATCATCAAGTAATCTTGATGTTCAGCTTGGAACACTGAAAAATACTTTCAAGGTGTTGACAGCAGTACTTGCAATTTGCAGGATACCGTTGATAGTATCAGTTCCTCGTCAAAAAGTGAAAAATCAAAAATTGAAGATTTAAAAAAGTTAAATAATAAGCTTAGTGAATTCATCGAAACAGCATCAAGAAAAGATTCAGCGGCAGAAGAGGAAATAAAGAAATCAAAAGAAGATTTTTACACAAAGTATTCTTATCTGAAACCTGAATGCGAAAAAAGTGTTATTGAACACATTTGTGATGGTGTACAATCGGCAGCAGAGTGGTGTAAAGAGCATTGGAAATTGATAGTTACAATAGCAATAGTAATTGTATCTGTTGCTGTACTTTTGATTCCCGGTGTAGGACCAATTATTGCCGGAGCCTGCTGGGGTGCTATTTTAGGTGCTTGTATAGGAGGCGTATCCGGAGGGTTGGAAAGTGTTGCCAACGGAGGTTCGTTCCTAGAAGGTTTCGAAGATGGAGCACTCTCAGGCGCAATAAGCGGTGCAATCGGCGGAGCGGCTTTTGCCGGACTTGGACAGTTAGGTGCAGTTGCCGGTAAAGGAATTAAATGTATGTCCGGCTTTGGTAAATTTATCAAAGGAACAGCATCGGTAACAAAGGTAATGAGTACCGCCATGGGCGGATTTGATACAATAGCACTTGTTGATAAAGCTTTTGGAAACGGTGATATTGCCACATTGAATGCCAAATTACACGAAAGCAAAGCGTATAACATTTTCCAAACAGGTGTAACAGCAACCGCCGTATTTACAGGTGGTATGACTACAACAATGAAATGCTTTGTTGCAGGTACACTTGTTCTTACCGCAAGCGGCTTGGTTGCGATTGAAAATATTAAGCCAGGAGATATGGTTTATGCTGCAGATGCAGAAACATTAGAAGTATCTACTAAGCAGGTTCTTGAAACATATATTAGGGAAACATCAAGTCTTGTTCATCTCACAATAAACGGTGAAAATATTATTTCAACATATGACCATCCATATTATGTGAAAGATAAAGGTTTTGTCAGCGCCGAAGCCTTGTGGATAGGTGCAGAACTTATTGATAAAAATGGAAATGTTGTCCTTGTTGAACAGCTTTACCGAGAAAACTTAGGTGATGAATCGGTTAAGGTTTATAATTTTCAAGTTGAAGAGTATCATACATATTTTGTTGGTAGAACTATGATTCTAGTCCACAATGCTAAGTATGATGTTGGTAAATATAATGAAATGCCAAACGAGCCTGGAATGGATAAACATCATGTTCCACAAAAAGCAGTGATGAAAAAACTTGATCCAAACTATGATCCTTCCACTGGACCTTCAATTAAAGTTCCTAAAGAAGGACATACTATCAAAGGCCCAAGGGGTATCGTTTCCAGGAGTACCAAGGGCATCAATAGTCCGTCTGAATTAATAATGCGAGATATAAATGAATTGAGGCGAGTATATCCAGATATACCGGAATCATCAATTAACAAACTTATAAATATGTTTAAAGAAATGGGGTATAAACTATGATTGAACAATTTATCGAAGGACTATATAAGAATATTGTAGAAGGGAATATGAAACTTTACAAGCAATTCTTCTTATACGATCCTAATGAAGAGGGAACCATTGAATACTGGAAGAATGCAATAGCATTTTATGACAAACTGGATGATAAGGATAAGGAAATATTGTTTTCTATAATTAAAAGCACAATTGTGGATACAGTTTCTAATGTTCTTGCTGTTCTTGATGGTCATGAAGACATTGATAGAATTAATGTGCAAGTTAAACTGAACGGTCAAGAAAATGATAGCGAGTTACAGGATGCATTTCTTGCTTATGTGGAAGATTTGGATGAGTGATTAACTGAAACCTATACTTACTAACATACCAATGATGGTAAATATATGAGCGACGACGGGATTATCAATAGACTAGATTTTACAAAACTCTTGGAGACAATTCAGCATTATCACAAGATATTAAAGATTAAGTGATCTTTAATTCAGATTATGTTGGAATAAATATATCCAAAACTGATTGCAAATCTGCATTTGAAGTTTTTGTTCAAGGCGGAATGTTGGAAAGTATTGCCAACGGAGGTTCGTTCCTAGAAGGTTTCGAAGATGGAGCACTCTCAGGCGCAATAAGCGGTGCAATCGGCGGAGCGGCTTTTGCCGGACTTGGACAGTTAGGTGCAGTTGCCGGTAAAGGAATTAAATGTATGTCCGGCTTTGGTAAATTTATCAAAGGAACAGCATCGGTAACAAAGGTAATGAGTACCGCCATGGGCGGATTTGATACAATAGCACTTGTTGATAAAGCTTTTGGAAACGGTGATATTGCCACATTGAATGCCAAATTACACGAAAGCAAAGCGTATAACATTTTCCAAACAGGTGTAACAGCTGTTGCTGTACTTACCAACGGAATGACTTCCACGATGAGCTGTTTTGTTGCCGGTACACTGGTAATGACTGCTGTTGGGCTTGTTGCAATTGAGAACATTAAAGTCGGAGATATGGTGGTTTCTGCTGATCCAGACACTATCGAAATACATAACAAACCGGTAGTTGATGTGTTCACCAGAGAAGTAGATCGCTTAGTACATTTAACAGTCAACAACGAAGAAATCGTAACAACATTTGATCATCCGTTTTATGTAAAAGGGAAAGGCTTTATAAATGCAACCAACTTGTGGATTGGTGCTGAACTTGTCAATAAAGACGGATGTATAATTGTTGTTGAGAATATATTCAAAGAATATCTTAAAGATAGGACTGCTAAAGTACACAATTTCAAGGTGGAAGATTTCCATACTTATTTTGTTGGAAATATTTTCATATGGGTTCATAACGCTGAATGTACTATCGAATTTTCAAATAAATCCAGACTTGATGAAAAGGAGTTTAAGCAACAGCTTAAGGATCAACAAGATGGTTTAGGTGATTTGACTATCGATGAATACAAGAATAATCGGCAAGCTTATAATGATAGAAAGCTACAGACAGGAAGTGGAAGAGATCCTAACAGTGTCAAATATCAAAACCAAGCTAAGAAAAAAGCGATTGCTGACAAAATTACAGAATTCAGAAAACAAGGATATTCTAAGAGTGAATCTGAGTCCATGGCAAAGAATTGGGCAAAAGGCAAGGCGGCTTTACATGGACCTGATCAGATTGTGGGAGGTAAGGCCAACAATATTTCAGGTTTAGGCGACAGCAAAATCAATTCTTCCATTGGATCTCAATGGAAGTCACGTGTAGGAACGCTAGATAGTTATATAAACGAGAAGGCGGCAACACTACCCGGTAGTGCTAAATTAAGTGAGTTGGAGATTGAATTCGTACTAAAGTAACAGGAGGTATATATTTTGATAACAGATTTTATTAAGAAAAATGATGTTTCGGAAGAATTGATTAAGGAATACGAGGATAAGCTTCCTAGCGAAATGATTGCTTTTTGGAAAGAATTTGGATTTGGGACATTTTATAAGGGATACTTAAAATCTATAAATCCTAACGAATATAAAAACTTGCTTGAAAAGTCTTATTTTCTAGGAGATGTATCAATTCCTATTTTTGCAACCGCATTTGGTGATCTGATTACTTGGGAGGAAGATCAGTATGTAGGAATTGTAAAGTATCGTTACGGTGTAAATGATGTTATATGTAGTGGGTTTGATTTCTTTTTTGATGATCTTTCAGAAGGCGAATTAGATGATGAATATTTAAGTATTAAACAGTATAAAGCTGCGATAAAGAAACTTGGCACTTTAGAATATGATGAGTGTTTCGGTTATGTTCCGTTACTTGCATTAGGTGGAGAAGAGTCTGTAAACAATCTCAAAAAAGTAAAAATTCGTGAACACATAGCGTTAATTACTGAAATTTCGGGTGAAGTATAAGCGGTGAGTTAATAGGTAATCAATGCTTGCATTTAAATAAGAAAAGTATAGTAAGTCGCTAAAACTCCCTAAATAAGCTCTTGAACTTGTTTAGCAAGGCTTGGTTGCAATTGAAAACATTAAGTCCGGAGATATGGTTTATGCTGCAAATGTAGAAACATTAGAAGTATCGCTTAAACCTGTTCTTGAAACATATATTAGGGAAACATCAAGTCTTGTTCATCTCACAATAAACGGTGAAAATATTATTTCAACATATGATCATCCATATTATGTGAAAGATAAAGGTTTTGTTAGTGCCGAAGCCTTGTGGATAGGTGCAGAACTTATTGATAAAAATGGAAATACTCTTTATGTTGAGCAAATTTATCGTGAAAAACTTGATGATCAGTTCAAAACGGTTTATAATTTCAAGGTAGATGGATTACATACTTATTTTGTTGGAAATAATAGTGTCTTGGTTCATAATGCAAATTATGCTAATCGAAAACCTAAACAAGGCGTAATTAAAGAGATAAAAAACAAAGACGGCTCGACGACATATACAAAAAAAATCGGTGGTAAGCAGGTAAGCGTCACGTACAGCAAAGAAGGGTATCCTGATTTTAAGCCTTATGCACACCCTGATTATCCAAATCCGGTTAAGATTAATATGACAGGTAACAATGCCTCGGACTTTTCACAGGCTAATAATGCTATTGGGCTTAGTGGTTCTAAACCTCCAAAAGGTTATACTTGGCATCATATGGAGGATGGTAAAAGTATGTTGTTAGTACGGAGAGATGTTCATGATTGTACGCTAGGTGGCTTTGCCCATACCGGTGGTGCATCAATTGTAAAAAATAAATAATGGAGGAATATTATGAAACTTTATGATTCTGGGAAAAAACTTACAAAAGATAGTTTGGAGCGTTTTGAAAAAATGTTGGGAAAATCCCTTCCATCTGATTACAAAGATTTTATGATGAAAGATAATGGCGGAACTCCGGAAGAAGACCTAGCTTTTAGTTTTATTGATGTTACAACTAATAGTACAAACAATTCTGACATACGAGAGCTGTTCGTTTTCTATGAAGATGAAGATAATGACAATTTTGATGATATTGTTCGCATCTACAATAGTATGGTGAATGAAAATTTGATTCCACCCTTTTTTCTCCCAATCGGCGACGACTCAGGCGGTAATCCAATCTGTATGAACTTATCCGAGAATGAATATGGCTCAGTATGGTTTTGCGACCACGAACTTGAAAATAAAGATACTGGATTCCTTGCATCCAGCAAAATTGCAGACAGTTTTACTGGATTTTTGAGTGCACTTTATAAACTATCTTTTTAAGATGAATACTTAAGGCTAATAGTTTAAGTTATTAATATCGTTATCTTTGATTTGTCGTTAGTATTTCTCGCCCCCAAAATATGATGAAGTCTTTTAAATTTGTTAAACAAGCAATTTACTTGTATTCTAAGAGTTCTGGTTCTTATTAGTTTATATGTCCAAAACTTATTATAAATTTGCGTTTGAATTTTTAAAAATGTAATTTTGGAAATTATTGACAACGGAGGTTCGTTTCTAGAAGGTTTCGAAGATGGAGCACTCTCAGGCGCAATAAGCGGTGCAATCGGCGGAGCGGCTTTTGCCGGACTTGGACAGTTAGGTGCAGTTGCCGGTAAAGGAATTAAATGTATGTCCGGCTTTGGTAAATTTATCAAAGGAACAGCATCGGTAACAAAGGTAATGAGTACCGCCATGGGCGGATTTGATACAATAGCACTTGTTGATAAAGCTTTTGGAAACGGTGATATTGCCACATTGAATGCCAAATTACACGAAAGCAAAGCGTATAACATTTTCCAAACAGGTGTAACAGCAACCGCCGTATTTACAGGTGGTATGCCGACATTTAAAATTATTGATTTCAAAATATTGCGTTTTAAATTATTTATATCATTTTAATTTTAGTGAAGGAGTGATAAGATGGAAATTTCTATTGATGTATTGATAGCAGATTCTCGTCTTGCCTTTGTACAAGGCAGATATAATGAGTCATTAAAACTTGCAGACGAGGCACTCAAAGTTGATGAAAATAATTCTGATGCTCATCAATGTGCAGGTAATGCGTATATGTCTAAACAGGATTATGATAACGCAATAGAGCATTACAAAATTGCAGTTGAAAATGATGCTGATAATGGTGATCGGTATTTTAACCTTGGTTACGCATATGCCACATCTAATCAACCGGTTAAAGCATTAGAAATGTTCGCAAAGGCTGATGAAATTGGTTGTTCACCTAATGTGGTGGGACAGCTATACAAAATAATGGGTATGCTTTGTTTCGATCTTCACAGGTACAATGATGCAATAATAAACTTAATAAAATCTGAAAAAGTTGTCGGCATAGATATGGATGTACTTCAACGTAAGGCTTTAAGTTACAGTATGAGCGGTCAAACATCAAACGGTATAGAAGTAGCTAATCAAATGAAGTTGCTTGCTCCGACAGAGTATTTGGGATACAGAATTGCTTTTAATATTCTTTTGCAAGAGGAAAGGCTTGAGGAAGCAGAAAAAGAACTTGACCGTGCCGAACGTTTTGCAAAACCTGTAAAAGAACTGTTTTTTGATTGGGTTGCTTATGAAAACGCTCGTTATGAACTTGACGGTGATAAGGAACATCTTTATTTGGCAATAGATAAAATTTTTGAAGGATTATGTGTGGTTGAGCCGGAAGTCAATAGTATTGTTGACAGTTATATCAATGCAGCTGAAATATATATTCAACTCGAAAATTCAAATATGGCATTGAAGTGTATCAATGCGGCTGAAAATCCAATCAATTCATTTAATGAAGGGTTTTCAGTAAAACAGTTGACTGAGTTAGAAACAAAACCTGTAGTAAAACCGGGTCAACGAGAAATTGATATTGCTGTTGAAACTGTAAGACGCAAGTATGGTGAACAGAAAATTGAAAGATATGGCAGAGAAATGGCGGCAAAGGCAAGGCGTAACTCACCGGATCTTGAAAAAAATATGACACCGATAGCTCAAAATCATGAATCTGATTATAGCAAGTTAGATGTCGATGTGAATCCTGTTTATTCTCAGGAAAAAACAGAACATATTTATCGTTTATATGTGGCAGCTTATACAATTGTTAAAGATAATGAACACATTAAAGTGTATGCATCAAAACTCGCTAACAGTTCTGATCCTCAGAGTAAATATATCGGTAAATACAGCCTTATTAAAGCGTTAAAGGATGAAGGCTATCCTAAGGCTGATGAAGAATACAGAGATTTTCTTACATACTTAAGAAACGAAATGATTAAAGATCCTACGGACCTCTTAGTACTTACATTCCGCATACAATGTCATATAGATCTCGGAGAATTTGAAGAAGCTGAAAAGCTTGCAGACTTATTGTCCGATGAAATGCGTAAACCAATCTTAGAGCAGATAAAAACTGCGCAAAGTGGAGGTGAAGCATAGTGGCTACATATTTATCCAAAGACCTTGTGGTTGATGAAGAAAAATTCAATACTGCTGCACAAGATATGCGTGCATTAAAAGAACGCACCAATAAATTAAAAGAAAAACTCAGTACTATGTATGAGGAACTTGCAGGAGCAATGGATACCGAAGCAGGGCATGAGGCTCAGCTTGAGGCTAAAAATGTTTTATTAAAACCAATAGAAAATATGTCACTTGTAGTTAACCATATATCCGATACACTCGATACAGTTATTGGTAATGGTTATTACAAGGATGTATTTACAGGTTTTGAAAATTTAAGTCATTTATTTTAGGAGGTAAATATTTATGGCAAATATGGGTTCAACCGGTACGGTTAACATCACAAAGGCAATGATGGATGCTGCTATTAAAGCAGTGGACGATTATCAGAGTCAGGTAACAGGAATTAACAGTGAGCTTCAATCTGAAATTGACGGACTTATTCCAAGCAGTTTTTCGGGTGCAGCAGCTAATGGTTTTAAGGCTTTTTACGATACAAGTATTCTTCCAAATGTTACTGATAATCTTACAAAAATGCTTGACTCACTCAAAGAAATTTGTAACACAATAAAAATGCAAATTCCCGGTGATGATCAGGGTGTTGATGATCAGCTTGGTCAGGGTAACCAGAACTCTGGCAGTGCACAGGGTTAAGTAATTATATTTAACGGAGGTATTATATTATGGCAGATTGTAGAATTGTTAATCAGAATGTAGCCTCATCGGTAACAAATATTGATAATTTGGCTACTAAATATGCTAACGCAGGAACTGAATTTGAAACAGCTTTTAAGGCAGCTATCGCCGAAATGGAAGGCGATTCCAAAGATGCTTTGATTGAGCTTTTTGATAAAAGTTATAAAGAATTTGTAACAAGTTTGGAAGCAGGTCTTCCGGCAATGATTAAAGGAATGTCAAGTCTTCTCGAAGGAAATCGTGACAATTTTGAAAAAGTTGACGCACAGATTGCTGAAAGTATTAGAGGCGGCGGACAGGGCTGAGTATTCGGCTTATATGTGGCTCTGTTTGTTAAATTACAAATAGAGCCGCATTTGTTATGTAAGGGATGTGATTTTGGTGGCATTTAAAATTTTATCGCAGGACGAAATTCAGAAATTAACTTCAGTAGAAAGAAAAAATTACGAACAGTTGTATGCTGAATATCAAGAACGTGAAGCTTTTGTCAACCGTCTTGAAAGGCAGAGAAAAGTGAAAGTACCACGTTTCAAAATCAAAAAAAGATATATGAAAAACTTTTTGATTCCTCAAAATTATAACAAGAGGTTTGGAGTATTTGAAGCTGATATTTCTGAGTTTAGCAGTAATATTTTAAATGCAACTAATTGTGTGAATAAAACACTTTCCAAATATAAAAAAGTTGATTTTGTAAACAAGCATAGTGTTACATTACCTGATATACCAAATGTCGGATTAAAATTTACTAATAAAAAAATCAATAGATTTTATGTTTCAAAGCCCAATAAAGTAGTTAGCATTAATCCAAAGAACATAAACTGTGAATTTTCAGATGTACAGTTGAATTTAAAAGAATCTTATGTAGCTACTCCATCTTTGAAAAATGTTCAGATTGGTAAATTAGAGTTAATTAAGACAAATGGTGTTTTCATAGCAACGGCACAGATACCATCAGTAAAAATTCAAAATAATATAACTAAGAAATTACCTTTGGTTTTTACAAATGTACCGGATGAAATTAACACTGATTTTGTTCCAATGAAATTACAAGTATTACCATATATCCATGTTAGTAAATCTTATCTTACTAAAAAAAGTATTAAAACTTATAAGATGACTGATTTACCAAAAAGCGAGATAAACTTTCCCAAAGTATCTTTAAATAGAAAACCTATTAATATTGAGATAAATTCGTCGGAGGTAATTATACCTACATCTAAAGTTGAAAATTATAAATTAAAACTGGTTAATATAACTAAGCCAAAAACTACTTATATTGAGAATAATGTTAATGAATTTGAAAAGCCTGAAATGTCAAAAGTTATATTAAGTAGTGTAGTTATACCAAAAACAGCGAAAATTGTTGGAAAATGTACCACTTCTGAAAAATTAAATCAAGTTAAGGTTAAAAGTATTGACTCACCTACAATAAGTTTTAGTATTAGTGAGCCAAAAATAGAACTTTCGCATGGTGTAGTAGTTAATCCTCCTAAAATAAATTTTGAATATAAAAATTCTATTCACAGGGCATAGGGTAAATGATATGAAAAACAATGAAATTTTAGTTTCTGTAAAATTTAATATAAAAAATAGAGTGCGAACATTGTCTTTTCTTGTAGTAAAAGATATTACTTTAAAAGAATTTATTCAAGGCGTATATTACGGTCTTAAAAATTTTAATCCGGATGAAAGTATAGACGCCGATACAACTCTTAGCATACAGGATTGTTTTCAGGCATTTGAACAATATATCAAAACTCATTGTGAGTTGTTGATTCTTTACACTATCATGGGGGAATACTCTAAAGTCGATATTACAGAACAATCAATGGATGTACTTGATCAACAAAAGAAGGTCAAAAACAATTACGATTTGTCATTGAGTAGCCTTGGAATTGTTACATCAAGTGAGTTTTTTATTACTGATAATGATATGGTTACAAATGTACCACAGCTGTTTGATAAGGGCGACAGAGAGAAAACATATATACTCCGTGATAATAATACTTTGGAATATAACATAAGTACCAGAAGGCTTAATGTAATTGAACCTACAGTAATAGATATTCTTCCGGCAGGTGACATGCCTACAAAGGCTAAGGGTAGTTTATTAGATACTATTGCTCCGCCATTAATTACCGGTTTAGGAATGGTTGGCATACGCTTTTTTATCAGTCAGTTTTCAAGCAATTCAGGGCTTAATGATTCTATGTTGGCAATGACTATTGCAATGCCGTTTATGTCAGCGGTGACTTCTCTTTATAATCGAAGAAAACAATCAAAAGATTATAAACAGTCTGTTAGTGAATGGAAAGAAAAATACGAAAATTATATTAATGAAACTATAATTAAAAAGAAAATTGTAAAATGGCAAAAGGATGAAATTGTTTATCTGAATAAAGCTTATCCCAGAATGGGTACATTATTTAATCAAACAGGCGAGATTTCTACTGCAATTTTTGCACGTTCACAAAATGACAATGACTTTATGAGAGTAACGCTTGGTGAATCGGATGAAATAAAGCCATCATTTCAAATTAAAGCAGAGCAAAAAGATGACATATTTTATGATGTGCGTTATAAGCTCCATCCGCCCAAGAAAGGTAAAGATGAGTGTCCATATATTACAATCGAAATACCACCGAAACATAAAAATAAAAAAGGATATCAACAAACAACAGAAGAAATGAAAAATCAATTTCTCCTTACAGAGTTACCTTATATATTTTCAACCACACAGGAAACTATAGGAGAAAATGGAGAAAAAGAAATTACAGGATTTAAATTTTTAAGAGATTCATCGGCAAAAGCAGAAAAACCACCTTTACTTGTCGATCTCAAAAATATCGGTACATTGGGCGTAATTTCTAAAAATGATGATGTGTCGTTGAATTTCATCAGACATTTAGCTTTTGAACTTTCTTTTTACCATTCTCCCGAGGATGTTCAGTTGGTATTCTTTTTTAATAAAGAAAAAGATATCGAGAAACAGAGTGACATAATAAACGACTATATGTTTCTTCCGCACGCTAATGAATTATTTGATGGTTTATCTCAATTTGTGTTCGATGAAAAAAGTGCAGGCGAAGTGTATAGCCAGTTACAAAGTATAATTTCGGAACGAGTAAAATCCAATAGTTCAGATGAGCCGGACAGTAATTCTTTGTCTGAAAAAGTAACACAGATTATTTGTTTTGTGTTAGATGATTATGATATTAAGGAAAAAGCTTTTTCAAAATATATTCCTGAAGCACCTAAAGAAGGAGAAAACTATGAAAATTCTTTAGGCTTAACATTTGTGTTTATTCAAAAAGAAAAAGGTATGTTGCCCAAATATTGCGGCAGTATTGTTGAACTTGATGAAACTATTCATCGTATAAGCAACAGGTATAATCTTTTAAGCCACGAAACTCTTAGTAAATTAGCTCGTGGTAAAGATTCATCAACCACAACGGATGACATAATTGAATATACAAATTTTACAAATGATTACATATTTAATAACGGAACAAAGGAACATCCAAATTCAGAATTTGACATTGCTTTCAGACGATTAAGTTCTATTTACTATACTAGAATAGCTGAAAACGGTAAAGTTCCTTCATTAGTAACTCTTTTTGAATTATTTGAAGATATTTATAAATTAAATAATGAGCAAATACAGACAGATGAATTAACAAATATAATATGTAAAAACTGGTCTGATGTTCAAAATAATGATGTTACTCGTAATATGAAGGTTGCTGTCGGTAAAAATGAACATGGGATAACTTATCTGGATCTTCATGAAAATGCTGATGGTCCACATATGCTTGTCGCCGGTACGACAGGTTCCGGTAAATCTGAAACAATAATTACATATCTTATCGGACTTTGTGTAAAGTATTCTCCATCCGATCTCAATCTAATGCTTGTTGATATGAAGGGTGGAGGATTTTCTGAACGCTTGGGTAAATTACCTCATTGTGTGGGCACGGTTACGAATACTGCAGGCGAAAGCCAAGGAATTTCTGCAGTGTATATGCTTAAACGATTTTTGGAATCGCTTAATGCCGAAGTGAAAAATCGTCAAATAATACTTTCAGATCTTGATGTTGATAATGCGGACGCATATATCCGTACTTATAGAAAAATAAAGAAAATTCATGAATTGAAATCCAATCCAAACGAAAGATCAAAGTATGAAGAATTGATACAAGAAATTCGTGATGGTAAAAAAGAAAAGCAAATCAGATATATTGACGGTGACATAAGCAAACTAAAACCACTTTCACATCTTATACTGGTTGTCGATGAATTTACCGAATTGAAAAGATTTTCAAGTGAATCTAATGATATAGATTTTATTGCCGAAATTACTACTATTGCACGAATTGGCAGAACACTTGGATTACATATTATATTGGTGTCACAGAACATTGAGGGTGCTATAAATGATGATATTCGTGTAAACACAAAATCAAAGATATGTCTAAAAGTAGCAACTAAGCAGGCATCAAAAGAAATGTTGGGTACTACAGATGCAGCGGCTGCAACTATGCCTGGGCATGGTAGGGCATATATTTTAGTTGGAACCGGTAGCAGATATGAGTATTTCCAGTCTGCTTATACGGGTGCAAATAAAAATACAGACATAAAACCGGCTACAAAGATGACTTATGTAACAAATACAGGTGAATTTATTAGTGACTTTTATGATTCAACAAAACATAATGATGTGCTTAAAGCAAAAAATAAAAAACTTAGCTTTGGTATTACGCAATTAGAGTATGTTGTTGAGAAAATCATTGAAATAACAAGTCAAAAGACATCGAATGGTACGAATAAATACGATGTACCGGAAAAAATATTTCTTGAACCATTACCTGTTTTACTTTCGGATGACAACGATGAATTTAATGAATGGAATGAGGTGTGATAGACTTTGAATAATGGATTTGAAATGTGCTCTTTGGGCAGATATGATATACCAAATAAGCAAAAGCAATCGAATTTTAAAGTTGATCTCGTTAATTCAAATATTGCAGTTTTTGGTTCGGCTATGTCAGGTAAAACCAATTTTTTAAAGTTGTTAATCAACTGTCTTCATAAAAGAAGTAATATATATAATGAGCAAATATTTATTCTTGATTTTGGAGGAGCATTAAGAGATTACAAAGATATGCCATTGGTTTCAGCTTATTTTGATAATACCAGTGAAGAATATGTAAAGCGTGTTTTTGTTATTTTAGAATCAATTTTAAAGCAAAACATTAAAGATCTTGGCAGCTATAATTTTAGTGTCGGAAGAAAAAATAATTTACCACATACAACATTTATTATTGATAATTTAAATGCTTTTATAGGTGAAAACAGATACTCTGCATATCACGAGAAATTTGGCAGAATTTGTCGTGATGGTAGATCTCGTGGTATTTCAGTAGTTTTTACTGCTTCAGATACGAAAGGAATTTCAAACTATTTGCTTTCATTTGAACAGAAAATAGCATTAAATTTTGCTCCTGATAAATGTTCAGAAATATTTGGTTCTAAAGTTGAAAGCCTTGGTAACATACAAGGAAGAGGATATGCGAATGTAACTGAAAGACCTGATGATATTATAGGTACTTTTAATCTAAATGCACCTTATGAAGTTCAGATATTAAAGTGTTCTGACATAAATGATGAAGATTCGGTTTTTATGAGAAAGTTAAAAGAAAAATTTGCTTATGATGAATCTTCATTTGAATATAGAAAACAGGTTCAAAAATACAAAACATTTCCACAGGAACTTCTTTTTGAGGATTTTGTTAATTTAAGACAACCTCTGGATGCTACAGATAGGGTTTTGTCATCTAATAATGTTGAAGTTGGGTTGGACTATGTAGAGTTTAAACCAATAAATGTTGATTTTTCAGATTCAAGAGTGGTTGCAATTTATGGTAAAAAAGAATTTGGTAAAACAAATCTTCTTAGATTGTTGTTGCAAAATCTGAAAAACAATAAGAAAAATTCAAGGTTTGTCTTTTTTGATGACGGCAGAAAGCAATTAAAAGTTTTTTATGATGAGTTTTCTGAAACATTTGACTGTGATTATATTTCTGAGTATGAGCAAATTCCTATAAACTTTGTTAATGGCAGAATGAAAAAGAGAAAGCTTTCACCTATGCAACAGTTTTATAAAATATTGCATGAAAAATATATGAGTCTGTACAACGATTATGATAATGATTTACTTTATCAGATTTATGGAATTGATGATATTGATTTTACGGTAGAGGATTTACCTAGAGGTGCAGATAAAGCAGACGGAACACCAACTGTGTTTGTAATACAAAGTAAATCAATTTATCTTAATACAAAGATGAATTCTGATTTTATACATTATTTTTTGCAGGAATTAATAGACGTTGCAGATGAAAATGATTATATTTTTATTTTTACAGATGTAAAGAAAATAACAGATGCAGAGGTAAATGCATTGTTTAACAGTACCTTAAAAACAGTTTTCCTGCTTGACAATATCGCAGAATTTGCAAGCGAGCGTGGATCTAAAACTGTATTTGGTGATATGGATCAAAAGAATCTAAAAGAAGAATATGCAAAATGTGAAATTGGTGACGGCTATTTCTATAATGTCGAAGCTGATTTATTAAAAAAAGCAAAGTTTATAAAAACTGAGTAAGGAGATTATTATGTCTGACAATAATTCAAGCGGTAAATTTGTTTCAGCAGATACTACGAAAATTGCAAACTTTGAAAAGCAAAGTGCTGAGGTTATTACAGAATTTGCCACTATAAAAAACGAGTTTAACAGGATAAATAAGGAATTACTTGCTTCTTGGAAAGGTGTAGGAGCAGATGCTTATAGTACTGAAATAGCTCATATTTTAGAAAAAATCGGCAGTGTTGAAGATGTTCTTAAAGCAATAAATGAAAGTGCCGTAAAAGATATTAGAGATTCATATAGTCAGGTCGATGATGAATTGGGAGAATTTAATAGAAATCCTAATTCCGGAACGGAGGAGTAAAATGGTTGATCTTACAGATGCTCAGTTTGCCTGTAACCAAACGAATTCAACATCAAATAATGTCTTTCTTAAAAAATTAAATTCAAATGACCCTGATACTATATTTAACAAAGTAATAATGGAATTTAATGAGGAAGAAAATGATGACTAAAGGTATTATTAAAGGTTCTGAATTTAATTACATAATAGATACATCATACGGGCTGTCATCTGATGGTTATATTGCTACAGGTACTGAAAGTATTGTTTACAAAGGACTTAAAATTTCACATTCCGGAGATATAGTGTTGTCTTGTGTGCTTAAATTTAAGTATAAATCCCTCCTGATTGGAGCTGAGGGTGGTGTAAGTAGGGTTGTTAATGTGTATGACCGATTTAGAACACATGATTTAAAAATTTTTGATGAACTCCAGGATTGCCGTTCGGTTGTTAGAATTTTCGATGTCATAGAAGACTTAGGCGATTTTTCACTAACGGATACACATGTCGAAGAAGGCAGGAAGTCTATTTCTATTAACCGTGAAAAGTTTTTTTGTGTTGTTGAAGAGTATGTTGACGGTTGGTCGCTGGAAGAATACTGTCGAGATTATTATTGGAAACTTACTGAAACAGTTGATGTTGGTAATAATTTAAAAAAGAAAAATTCTTTTCATCAGTTTTCAAATGACAAGAAGCTTAGAATGCTCAAAAGTTACAGCAACGATTACGAAGAATTGATTCGTTATCAAAGTGATATGTTTGACTTTATGTTAAATCTTTGTGATATCTTGGAATATATTACGGATCAAAAGCATATTTTACACCTTGATATTAAACCGGATAATATTATGGTTACGCGTTATGGCAAGGAACTTGTTTTAATTGATTTTGGTCGTTCTGAACATATTGATATAGAAACAAAGTCGGTCAAAAGTAATCTTGGTGAAGCTGATTATAATAAAGAGCAAAGTATAACCCGTATGTATCAGTATGGTACATTGGGATATGCTGCTCCTGAATGTTATGTGAACGCATCAAACGGTTCTGTGTTTCCTTTTAATGATGATAATTTTGAAAAGGGCAGAATGAGTATAGAAAGTGATATTTTTTCTTTTGGAGCTACTTTTTGGGAATGCTTGAATGTATTTGAGTTATATACAGGTAATACGGAATTTGCTAAAGATAAAAGTTTAGGAGGTTCTTACGATTATTACCGACATAATATTATGAATGATGATGCTTATTGTGATAGAGATTTATCATTAACATCTGCTCATTATCACGAAAAATTAGAAAATATAATTAAGAAATGTACCCGCAGAAGAGAAAAAGGTTTTCTTGAGAGCCCATTGTATTACCATGATTATAAAACTCTGCATGATGATATTATAAACGCAAAAGAATCTGCTCCATCTATAATGAAATCAGAAAATATAAAGGTTAGAAATTCATTTGGTGTAGTTGGTGTTATGGCAGGTTTGTTTTGCGTTATTCTGCTTGTTTGTGGATTTTTAAAGATGACAGGCAGTTATTTTGCAGAGCGTAAAATGGATAATATTATTGAAAATTACAACCCAACCAAGATTGAGTGGCTTGAAAATGCTGCCGCTGAACAGATGAAATCTTCAATTGAATCGGAAAAACAAAATATTTATAACAAAGTATTTGAATTTTTGAGTAAGGAAGGCGATACGCTAAATTATTCGGAAACTGTTGTTTTGGTTAATTTACTTACACAAATGAATAATACCAAATTTATAAATGATTCTGTAGATCAGATGTTATTGTCAGTTGACCAAAAGGAGTTGAGCTCTTGTATTGAAAATACAGTTACAGGGTTTCCAAATTGTAGTAGCGACGGATATAAAATAGCTGTTCAAATTTATAATGCGCAGAAAAGGCAAAACTTGTTGGAATGTTATAATATGCTTGTCGATAATACTGATAATAAAAACTTAAACAGACTGGTCAGTAGATTAGCACAGGATTTAAATCATGATGAACAAATAAACAGTATTGCCGAGCAAGAACTTAAATCGGATTCAAATTACACATTATTGACAGAATATGAAACTGATATGAAACTATCTGAATTAAAAAATACAATTAAACAAACACTTAATAATATAAGTGCTTTTGGAAATGTGAATGGAGTGTTGAGTAATGAATCTAATTAATAGAATCAAAGTGGGATGGAAAAACGAAGAATTTAGTAAGATTAGAAAATACATAAGAAAACCTGCTTATATTACTTTTGCGATTGCAGGTTCGATAATGACTCTTGCTATTATATTTTTGTTTGCAATTGGTAAATTAGAAGATATCATTGTTTCAATGGATATTAGATATAATTCTCCCATCTTTATTACTCTTGCTGTGATAGTTTTGTCAGTTCAGGTAGGTGCGGCTTTTTACGGAGTTTTTTTAAGTCTTAGAAAATACAGACGCCCCGGAGGCAAAGGAATAGTAAATGTTTCATATAATAAGGGAACTTCGTTTAATGCCCTATCTAAAACTTTGGATAATAAATAGGAATACATATTGGTTTGGAGGAGATTTTTATTGACTACAAAAGTATATAAAATATTTTTAGCAATAAGTATTGCTTGTTTTGCGTTGTCTTCAGTATCTGTTATGCTTATTTTAGCAGACAATATTAAAGAATCTTTAAAGCCACTGATTATAAGTACAATTTTTTGGGGTGGTTTAATTATAGGATTAATTTTTACTTTTTTAATAGGGAAATATAGAAAAAATGAAAAATATAAAATACATAAATATCCCGGAATCTTTTGCTTTATGAAAAATAAGAATGCAACTATTTGTGACATTGTATGGCTACTAAGTATAGTTTTATTCTTATTGTTTAGTGCAATATTAGGACAGCATAATGTATTTTCGATAATGATGCTTGCGTTAGCATTACTATTGAGTTATCTTCATTCAGTTTTCAACGGCAATAATTATGCTTTTATAGTAAAGAGAGGTAAAAGAAAATGAGTGTATTAAAGAAATCTACGGCATTATTTTTGTCAATTGTAATTGTTATATGTTCAATGTTGATGAACATAGGCACGGTTTTGGCAGCAGAAAGAAATGAATCATCATCAGTTTTAGATGATGATGAAATTAATGATTTCTCTGTACCTGAACTTAATGTTACGGTGGATGACGAAAATAAATGGACTAATGATATAAATAAACTTAAGATTACTGCTCCTGTCAGTACTGAAATATATTATAAGACAAGTACGGATAAGCTTGACGATTGGGGTAATTATACAGATTCTGATGCGTTTGTGTGGGATGGGGATGAATCGGAAAATTTGCCTCAAGGCTCTTATTATATAAAGTTTTGGGCAAAATATCCTGGTGAATCAAATCCTGTCAATGACAGTGTTGAAGCTGTGCATTTTATGTATGATACTGAGGGCCCTTCAGCTTTTAAAATTAAAGAAACAAAAATAGGTAATGATTATTGTCTTGTTGCCGACGAAGATATAACTGATCTTTCAGGTGTTCGAGATATTCATTATTTTATAGATAATAACAGCGAGGGTGTTTATGTAGAGAAGATTGAGCTTGATGGGGATAAAAAAGTTAATTTTAAAATTCCTTTAGATTTAAAAATGCAGAGTCACAGTATTAAAATTGAGTTAAGCGACAATTTAGGAAATAAAACAACTGTATCATCTGAAAAGATTGACGATGCTGATATTCCAAAAATAAATGGTTTTCAGGTTGTAAATATTTCTGATGAAACAGAAACAAAGCTTGAAAGCAGGGAGTTTTATGTAAAAACTAATGATGACGGTGAAGAGGAAAAGAGTGAATATACTTATATTGGTGATAAATCGTATTTAAAACTCAATATTATTGAAATGAATCTTAAAAATGTAGAACTTAGTATTAAGATAAATAATAATCAATATAAATTAAATGTTGAAAACAATAAACTTGCTCCACCGGTTGGTATAAAAAAAGAAGAAAATTGGTATTATATTTCATTTAATGAATTATATGGTCGGTTAAAAAATGAAAAACAATTAACTGAATTAACCGATTTTGCTATACAATCAATATCAGTGACAGCTTTTGATGAAGTAAACCATCAAAGTGATACCCTTATTCTTGAGGAGAATGGAAAAATCAAAACCTTTTTCTATGATTCTTTTGGCAGCGGAGATGTAAAAATAGAACAAAATAGAACTGAAACGCCGGTTATAACTGAAAAGGATGAATATTATTTTTCTAAGTTGCACGTCAAATTTAAATTAAGTGATGATATAGGCATTGCAAGCTATATTATTACTGTAAAAGAAAATGATGATGCCAAAATTGATACCAAAGCAGATAAAGAAAATATTGTTAAAAAAGATGGTAATCATATTCTTCCGTCAACGGAGGAAACAACCGAAGAATTGGTGTTTACTAAAGATGGTAAGTATGAGATTAATGTAACTGTTACTGACCTTAGCGGAAATAAAAAAACTTTTAGTAAAGTCTACTATGTTGATACTACTGCACCTAATATTGTTGAAATGAAGTACGAAGTTAAGAATGGCTTACTTAACTATGTTACTTTTGGAATCTTTGGTGTACCTCGTGTGGAAATTTCAATTAATGTTAATGATAAAGGTTGCGGTGTTGACCCAAATGAAGTTAAGCTCTATTGGAATAATAAATCTTATGATGCAACAGTAGATGAAAATACATACACATTTTGTCTCGATAGTTCCGGAAAGGGAACACCATACATTACAATAAAAGATTTCTTGGGAAATGAAAGAAAATATAACTTTAAAACTATAAATGATTATAGTGAAAATCTACCAGATGAATTTTTAGATGAAATTAATGCAGATGATAGTAGTGGTGCTACACTTGTATTAGAAAATGATGCTCCTTCGTATTCAATAACAGCTACAGGAAATTATAAAACTGACCTTAGTCAAAATGACGAAAATAATCAGAGTGAAAAAGGTCTTTATTTTGGCTTGCAAGATGACAGAATAGGCAAAAATAACCTTCATTTTACCATTTCAGACCAAGAAAATGATAATAAGTTCGGTTTAGCTTCTTACTATATTTGTATCAAAAAGATTAGTGAAGATGGTACGGAAAGCGAAGTGAAAAATATACCACCTAAGAATCTTACGCATCAAAATGAACCGATATTATCGGCGGAAGAAGACCTATATGTTGGCGATTTAGAAAGCGGTACCTATCGTATATGTGTTGAAGCAAAGGATATTGCAGGTAACGATGCAATCTTAGACGAAGATAATACTAATTTTAATTCTAATAACGGTGTATTCTATGTTGATAATGAAGCACCATCAATAAGTGAATCGAAATATACAGTGGAACCGTCTGTTCTTAATTATTTGTCATTTGGTATATTTGGCAATAAAGAGATTAATATATCAATAAAAGTTAATGATGATGGTAAAAGCGAAAATTCTTTTTCTTCAAAAGTTAAGGATGTTACTCTTAATTGGGGCGATATCTATAAACCTAAATCAGTAGTTGGCAATACATATACATTTGTTATAACCCCTAATTATTCAGACACCCCATATTTTACAGTAACTGACCAAATTGGTAATACGAATATTTATTATTTTTCTACTGAAAGTATAAAAACGTTAAAACAGGAGGGCGAACTTAACAACGAAAGCGGAATTAATTTAATGCTTGAAAATAACCCGCCTGAAATTAAGGTTGATGTTTTAACAGACTATGAGAAATACATAATTAACGGCAAAGTATGGTATGGTAACGATATAAAATATCAGGTGACAGCAAGTGATATAGCTTCTGAGAATAAGTACAATTCAGGTCTTGAGAGTGTCAAAACAGATGTCCTCAACAATTCAGAAGCGTTTTCTAATTATACGGAAACACAATTTAATAATATTGATTTCGGCAAGGAGTCATTTAATAAACAAGAAGCAAAATATATCTATGATATAAATAAAGAGGGATTGTACAAAATTACAGCTGATACTACCGACAATGCTCAAAATTCAAATTTGGATGTATTAGAATTCAACATTGATAAAAATAATCCTGAGATTACTATGTTTAAATTTGGAAATCAGGATGATAATAAACCCTTTTATAAACATTATTATGGATATTTCTTTAAAAAAGCCACACCATTGAAAGTATATGTTAATGACCCTGGAGTTTCATCCGGAATTAAAAATGTTGAAATTTATCTTAATAGTAATGATAAAAACGGCACAAGTAAAACAGAAATTACAGATGGAACATCACTAAAAACCGATTCAACAGGAACATATGCTGAAATCCTTATTCCAAATAATTTTAAAGGTACTGTAGCCGCCAAAGTTACAGATAATGTTGAACATACAACAGGTCTGATTAGTGCAGATGGTAGCGTGATTGAGGACGATTCATTACATAAATCAGTATCTTCTATTGATATTAAGGCAACTAATGATACTGATAAAGAAGATGCAAATGGTGCGCCTCTTTATAAAACCAGTATTCCATTGGTTGTTAGTGTTAGTGATACTCACTCAGGTATTTCAAAAATTGAATGGTCTGTTTCTAATGATAATAAGAACGGCATTATTTCAGTTGATTCTGACGGTAAATATATTAGCAATTCTTCTGATATTGTAATTAACAATAAATCAATCAAGACAGATCATAATCTTTTGACATCTATTGATTTTAATTTAGTAGTTGAGAGTAATACAAACGGTAATGAAGTAACAGTTAAATTAACTGACAATGCTGGTAATTCAGAGGTAAAAAGGGTTAAATACAGTATAGACACTACCGTTCCCAAAATTACTGCAGTGAAAAGTAATGTGAATTCTTCTAATGGAAATTACTATAATACAGCACAGACTGTAACTGTTACAATTACTGAACGAAATTTTAATCCTAAAGATGTGGAAGTTAATGTAAACGGCAATGTTCAAACTATAGATTGGGGACAAGATAATTTGCCCTCAGTAACTTCAGATAATCAAACACACATTGGTACATTTACACTTTCTGAAGATAATAGGTATGAATTTTCAATTAGATATGCTGATATGGCAGGTAATAGGGGTGATTCCTTTAGTGAACCTGAATTTGTAATTGACAGAACAAACCCTTCAATTAGTGACAACTTTGCTGATTTCGGATCCTTTGATGATAAAAATGTATTTTTTAACATAAAGGAAAAAGATAAGGCAACAGCAACAATCAATGTAGTAGAAACTAATTTTGTTGAAGAAGATATGCAGCTTAAAGTTTACTATAAGGAACCTGGAAGCAGTCATGAAGATAGTGGTTGGTCTGAATATCCGTTAATGGCCTCTTGGAATAAATTAGGTGATAATCATTCCATAACTATTCCTTTTACAGAAGATGGTGTATATAAAATTGATATGAATCCTGTCGATCGCGCTAATAATAAGGGCATTTTTGATGCGAATTCTTCATCACATACGGCGATATTTGAAGTTGATTTTACTGCACCTATTGTGTATGAAAGAAATAATGATATGGTAGAATCTGGTAGTACTAAGTTTAGTGATATTTATGATTTTAATCGCAGAAAAGATGAAAATCCAAATATTGTATTTATGGATACCAATATCGACAGAATTGAGTATAGTTTGAAAAAATATGTACCTAGCTATACTAATAAAAAAGAAATCGGCACTATAAAATATGAGGAATCAAAAGACACTATTCGAGAATTTGTCGATAATTCCGATGCTACGCATATGATTTACAAGTTGCAGGACTTTGACAAAGACGGAGTCTATTCAGTAAAAATGATTGCTTATGATAAAGCAGGAAACCCAAGTGTACTTAATGAAAATACATATACACGAATGGTAAATACAGATGTTCTTGCTTATATTGAAAACAGCGATAGCAAAAATAAAACGGGTTGGTATTCTTTTGAAGATGAAAACGGTCCTATAAGTAAACAACCAAGTAGTTTTTCTGATTTGAGCATAGTTGTTTTTTCAAGCAATTCTCAAAAAAACAGCGTGTGTTTGGTCGATAAGGACACTAATGAATCAACGGATACAAATATAACATCTGATTCAAAGAGTCTTTTTGATAAAGAAATGTATGGCACGAGTGTTTACCGATATACATTACCAGGTAGTTATTTTGCCAACAACTATACCGCTGATGCGGATACAAGTTTATACTTGAGAGTTGTTAATGGCGAGAATATTTTAGATCTTGGTGAGATGTATATTGATAATACTAAACCAACCTGTACTGTTCCGGAAAACTTCTCAGATTGGGGATGGTTTAGTGGTTCAGGAAATCAAACTATTTCATTTAATGATATAAGTGAAGTGCTTGATGAAGAAAAGACAGTAGCGTATGTAGATGGCAAAACATACAAAGTAAGTGATGTCAAAAATAATGATGTTCCGGGTCTGCACTATTCAAAATCGAAAAATCAGATCAAGTTGATTTTAAATGAAGGCAGTCATACGGTAGGTCTTTCATTGTTTGACAGAGCAGGTAATAATACTGTGATCAAAGAAGTGCATCACCTTGCTATAGGCAATTATAGATTATGGATTATAATTGGAATAGTGGCAGGCGTTGCGGTAATTACAGCAATTGTAATTTTTACATTCCTTGTATTTAAGCGTAGAAAAAACAATAAGAAGTAAAACTACACCTAATAGTCTTTAAAATTACTCCACAAATAAGCCTCCTATGGTAGTTGTTAAAAACTTTCATAGGAGGCTTTGCTATGTCGGAAAATATAGCTTTATACAACAATATGATAGTACAAAATAATTATCATATCAATGAATCAGCACAATTTACACCGTCTTAAACATATTCTGTTTTAGTGGTTGTGTGCCGAGAGTTTTTTCAACTTCTTTTCTTGCTTGTTCCAGTTCTTCGAGCCTTATCATTTCATCCTTGGCATCATCCAAACCAAGATGGGTATAGGTGTTCATCGTGACACCTATATCGGAATGTCCCATAAGGTATTGCAATGTTTTCGGATTCATTCTTGCCTTTGCCATATTTGAACAATAGGTATGTCTGCAAATGTGAGGGGTGATATTAGGCAGTTGCTCTCTGAAAATATCATTGTATCTCTTGACCGAGTGATTAAACCTATGCTCCCAATGCATTGCTACTTCTGGCATTCCTTTCGAATCTCTGAACAGAAAACCGCAATGTCCTGCAACCATAATTTCAGGAAGATTTGTGGGTCTGTTTTCAAGTATTCTTTTGAAGGCCTGATAAACATCTTCCGTCATAGGTAGTTTTCTTGTGCCGGCATTTGTTTTTGTTGATTCAATCACATACTCCATTTTTGAGGTTCTCTGCAACTGGTGGTCAATATTGATGATTCTGTTGTTCATATCAAGGTCATTTATCGTCAACCCACAAAATTCTGAAATTCTCAAACCAGTGTGAAAGAGAATGTAGAAGACATCATAGTATTTGTAGTAAACATTATCGTAACGAACAAATTTCAAAAACTTGTTCATTTGCTCTTTTGTCAGAGCCTGTCGGGTGTGTTCAGTGTTTATGATAATGCCGAGTAATTGGAAACCGAAAGGGTTCTTCATTAGAATATCATCATCAACTGCCATTTGAAATGCCGGTCTTAAAACACCTCGCACTGTTTTTATTGTACTCGAGCCTCTTCCGTCTTCCTGTAATTTAATGAGAAACAGCTTTGCATCGGAAGTTTTGATTTCACCGATTTTGCGACTGCCAAATTCCTCTTTGCTCATAATGTTTTGCACAAAGTTGTAATTTGAAAGTGTGTTGTGTCTTACACCTGTCCTTGTTTTGAGATAACGGGAGATTAACTCGTTGACGGTGATATTTCTGCCGGTTATGTCAAGTCTTGAGTCAACGTCTTTACCGACCAACTTTTCTAATTCTCTTAGTGACAGGCAAGGCTGTTTGCCTATTGGTTGTGGATCTGTCGGAACAAGTCGCCAGCTGTATACAAATTTTGGCTTGCCGTCAACTAAATACTTGAATTGATATTTTCCATTTGCTCTTATTGATTCTCCGTTGTGCAAAAGTCTATGCTTTGAATCTCGTCTTTGTCCTCGGCTCGCCATTTTTGAGTTTTCCCTTCATTCCTGAGTTATTAAGATATTTTATAAATTCATCTTTGATGATTAACTTTCGTGTTCCGTATTTAGCCATAAAGGGAAGACCGCTTTGGCTTGTAAGACGGAACATTTTTCTTCTGCTGAGTCCAAATAATTCGGCTGTTTCAATTACCGTCAAAAAATCTTTGTCATGCAGTGATGGTTTATTCATATTTTTTACCTCCTCGTTTGGTACTCATATATTGCCGTAAAACTCTCAGAATAGCAACTACTTTCAGCAGATAAAAGGAAACTATATCGTAGAATTATTGCACAGATATTCCTCAAATTTTGTTCGTATAATCAAATAGCGATTACCGCTCAAAACTGAAAAAATTCCGAGATTATCCTTGGCAAGTTTTCTCATTTTTTTAATGCCAATGTTAAAATATAATCCCGCTTCTTTGACAGTTAGGGTGTAACGCTCTGCGTATGTAGGCTTATCCATTTTGTTTTCCTCCGTATCTGTATTTGACATAACAACTATGATTGCAAAATTTTCTTTTTGCATTGCCGTAAACTGTAAAAGTTTTTCTGCAATAATGACAAGTCAGCTCATAAATGGCTTTCCTTTTGACTAAATCAAGATGATTGTTCCACCACTTGTTTCTGCAAGCGTCTGAACAAAATCTCTTGCGTTTGCGGTGCTCGTTTTGCTCAACCGGTTTTCCACATTGTTCACAACAAAGAGTGTGGTTATCATTGCTTTGCAAATCGGCACTCATCAGTTTGTTCCTTTTACAGTATGATTTTATTGTATTAACGGATAGGTTTGTGAGATTTGAAATCTGTTTGTATCCGTAACCGTTCTTTCGGTAGCTTTCAATTTGCTTTTTCTCATTGTCTGTCATAAAAAGCACCTCCTACCATATAGCCATAGCAGAAGGTGAAAAAGGACGCTTTTTAATCTTTCATATAAAATTGACATTCATAACCGTCCGCACGGAGTAAAAGACCTTTTGCCCAAGGCGGAGTTCTGCTCATTTGTTCGCAGATAGTGTTTACGGAAACATCTTTTTGGCATTCAATAATAACCTCGTCATGAACATGAGCGATTATGCGGTAATTTTTTAGTGTTTGCATTGCGTATAATAATATATCTCTTGCAATGGCTTGAATGATATTTTCACAGAACTTAGGGCCGTAGCTTTCAAGCCGTTCCCATTTCTTCGTACTGCCAATGCCCTCATAGGTAACTGATTCACCGCCAAATTTATTTATTCCGATTCTCGGCTTAACATATGCAAGTCTTCTGCCGGAGGGGAGAGTGATGAACAGAAATCCGCTTTCGTAGGTAAAAGATATGCCGTTGGTTTCAGTCGGTATCCTTTTGGTAACAGTTTCTTTAACACATTTATCAATGTCCCACCAGAGTTTAGTAATTGACGGATTAGAGTTTCTCCACGCACACACTAGAGGTTGAAGTTCATCCTCTGAAAGTCCCATCTGAATAGCACCCATAGCTTTCAATGCCCCGACAGAACCGCCGTATCCGAGTGCAAGCTCGGCGATTTTGCCTTTTTGTCGCAGATGCCCGTTTATTCCATGCTTTTCAACAGGAACACCAAACATCTGTGATGCACTACTGCAATAAATATCTTTGCCCTCACTAAAAACTTTGTTTCTCCATTTCTCACCTGCAAGCCACGCAAGAACCCTTGCCTCAATAGCAGAAAAATCGGCTACTATGAATTTGCAACTGTGCTGTGGAATAAAAGCGGTGCGGATAAGTTGTGAAAGTGTGTCCGGAATATCATCATAAAGAATACTGAGTGCATCATAATTTCCGCATTTTACAAGACTTCGTGCATCTGCCAAATCACTCATATGGTTTTGCGGTAAATTCTGTAATTGCACAAGTCTGCCTGAAAATCGACCTGTTCTGTTTGCACCGTAAAACTGAAACATTCCCCTTGCACGGCTGTCTTTACAAACGGCATTTTTCATTGCTGTGTATTTCTTAACACTGCTTTTTGTTAGTTGCTGTCTGAGGGATAACACTTTGTGTACATGATACGGTGCAGTTTTCAGCATTTCTGAAACTGATGTTTTGTTAAGACTTTCGGTTTCAAATCCGCTTTCGGAGAGCCAGTTTTTCATTTGCTGAACGGAATTTGGATTATCAAGATTGGTAAGGGATTGTATATCATTGACAAGCGACTTTTTAACCATTTCATCAATAACTATTGCGTTTTCAACTAAAAACATATCTACACCAATGCCACGGTCATTTATATTTTGGTCAAGGTGGTATTCGTTCCATATTGAATCACTTACAGGAAATCTTGATAATTTCTTTTGAATACTCATCTCAGTTTCAACATCACGAATATTGTATGCTTTGAAATTATTCCACTTTTCTATATTGTGATATGGCATATTTCTTGTTCTGCCATTATTGATTTTTGTAGGGGAACAGGGAATACAAAAATATCGTATGAGATTTTTACCCTCTGACAGCTTTTGATTTTCAAGGCCTAATACAGCACCCACACCCTCAAGAGAAAGGGGAAGACCAAGTGTTGCCGACCAGACAAGAGTACAATGCCAAGATGACGGGTTAAGATATTTGCCGTCAAAATCTATACCTAAATCTTTAAGATACCTTGATAAGCATACCCTCTCAAATTGTGCGTTGAATGCCCATTTGATAACCGAAGTATCGGTCAGTGCATCAAGAATATCCTCGGGTATCTTTTCTCCCATACACAAGTCAATGACTTTGACATCACTGCCGTCAACAGAATAGCCAAACAGCAGAATTTCAAAATCATCACTTTCCGCATAACGGTAAACACCGGATTTCTGAAGATTAGCACTTGAATATGTTTCTATGTCAATACTGATTGATTTCATGTTTTCACTTCCTTATATATAAAAAACGGACGGCAGAGAGTATCTCTCCACCGTCCAAAATTGTTAATTATCTAAGTTGTTTTTCTTAGCCCTTCTCGCTATTCTGTGCTTTCTAAAAGTCTTGTGAATAAGGAAAATTAAATCCGTTACGGTGCTTATGATGCCGTACATACCTATTCCTAAGAAGAAACAGAAGATAACAACTACATCAAACAATTTTGCAAGTTCATAAAATTCGTTCATATCGTTTACCTCATATTATGTTAGGATAAGAAATCATCATCTGTTTCTGTTCTGAAATCATCAGCAGCCGAACTTCTGCCACCAAGCGGTTCGCCGTCCTTTATTTTCTGAATGTTGCCAAGACCACAGGCAATACCTTTGTTGCCATTTGAATTGAATGCGTAAAAATTCAGAGACACTCTTGCATAACAACCGCTGTACACCTCATCTCTGTCAAGAATAGGTTTTACAGCCTTATCAACAATCTGTGGAGCGGTTCTGCTGTTTGCATTGATAAACCAGTGACCTGCATAAGCCTCATCATTACGCTCGGTATCACCGTCACGAAGAGGAAGTTTAAGTGATGCTTTGTTTGGCTTTTTACCACCAAATTTACCGATACCTTCTTCAATTGCAGTATTTACAGCGTTGTTAATCGCATTAACGGTTTCAGTATCATCTTTTGGAATAAGTACGGATACGCTGTATCTTTCAGGACTGCCGTTGATTGAAACAGGTTCCCAACCGTGAAAATATGAAAGTCTTGTGTTTTTGCCTGTGATAACTTTTGTTTTGTTTGAATTAGCCATAATAATTAGTCCTCCGTTTTAAATTCGTTTTTAACATCTGTGATTGTCATAGCATCTCTTTTGTCCGTTTCGGGAACAAGAGCAGGCTTGCCTTTTGGTTTAATGATGAGATTTCCAAGTATCTCGTTGAAATTTTGCTTACCTAAAAGCTTTTGCATTTCTGTAAGTGTGATAAGACTCTTGCGATAAATGTCTTTGTAGCCGGCATCTTCCAATGCTTTAGCCACTGCGGTTTCATCTTTATACTTTCGTACAGACCGTCCTTCAACAATTTTAAAACCGTTCCAATGCTTGCCGTGATTGACAACTGATTCGGTAGCATATGCCATTATTTCATTTGCCCACTTCGTGAGATTGGGGATAACAGATAAAATCTTTTCAATTTCAGAATCAGTAAGAAGTGGGGGAAGTCTGAATTCTTCCTGTGCAAGTTTCAGATTGTTTTCGGCTCTTGCTCTGCATCTTACTGATGCTTTGCAGAATGTACACCAATCACCGACACAGTAATCACCTTCACCTTTAACAGCTAATTCTGCTTTTGGCTTTAGTACATTTTCTGCCCAGCCTTTGAGCTCATCAGCAGAAACAGTCCAAGTGCTGACATTATCTCTGCGTGGCTGAAAAATTGACATTGACACATCTTTAATGTCATATAGGCGGTCAAAGATTTTTAAAGCACCGAGAGCATAACATTTCATCTGCGGGTTATCAAAGGCATCAACCAATACTCCCATTCCATATTTGAAATCAATGATATGTATTTTGCTTTCAGAAACAATAATGCAGTCGGCTGTTCCAAAACCATTTGGTACATATTCTGAAAAATCAACCTTTTGTTCAATAAGAATCAAAGGATCTTTACATTTCTGTTTTGCAAGATTGAATTGTTCAAGTACAAAATCAACATATAAGTCGGTGTATTCCGGCATTTCATCGTTTGTGTAAGGGGAGACAGGCTCGTCACTTTTTCTGCATAATATGTTTTTCAGTTTATGCTCACACCACGCATGGGCGACTGTGCCTTCTTCAGATGCTTTGGTTGATTTGTTCTCAAACTTTGATTCAAGCACGGCACTTGGTGTACAATTGAGCCATCTGTGAGAACTTGAAGGGGAGAGGAAAGCGTGATTACTCATTCTTAAGTGCCTCCGCATCTTTGATGATTTCTTCGTAATGACAGGGGTCAATTTCTGACAGTTTGTTTCCACCATACTTTACAATGATTTCTCTAACCTCAGAAGTGAGTCCGCTTTGACTTTTTTTAGCAAGAACACCCCTTACATCTTCAAGTGAATACACCTTTGAATTTCCTGTACTTTCAGAAGTATGTACGGTTGACTTCTTCGAAATTTCAGTAATCTTTATCTCATTCAAGAGATTTGAAACAGTCTGCAGACTTTCTGTAAGTGTGCCAATGTTTTTGATTACCTCGGTAATCGCATCAAGTAATGCTGTTATTTTGTTCATAACTGCCTCCTTTTTTAACCTTGGTAATGGCGAGTTCCTCAATAGAATCACTTGGAACAAGGATTGTGATTTTCTGTTTTCTGCCGAACAGCATTCGCAAAAATCGTTCTCGCAAGGTGATGTTTTTGCAGGATACCATACTGTTTCTTTGTGGTTTGTCCGAAACACTGATTTGAAGATTGTGTTTCATATATTGTACCTCCGTTTCCGAGAGCATTGTTGCCCTCTGTCTGTTAGCCACGGGAGAGTGCTTAAAAGGACGCTTTTTGAAAAATTTTTATTTTTATTATTTATTCGTAAGCAAAAAATCCCCATCAAGGAATAAAACTTCCTCGATGGGGATTTGGCTTTGTTAGAATACTGTTCTATTGTCTGTTAAGATAAAATCTCGTTTACTCTTTTCTGAATGGCGTTGTAGTCATAGCCGGCTTTGGTGAGGCGGTTTTTGCGGTCGGCACCGTTGCCCCATTTGCCCTGAATTACTTCTCTTGCAATGGCATCAACTGACTTTTTGCCCGATGACTTTAGTGTGTACACAACTTTTCCGCTTTCATTAAAAACAGAGTAACCGCTGTTTTTGTCGGCACATTTCTTGGCATTTGAAAGGTCATAGAAAGCACCCTTTTGCGACTTTGCGTCCTTCCAACTTTTGCGTACACGATAGAGAGTTTTCTTTGAAGTCGCAGGTTTTGAACTGCCTAAGCCAAGCTGAGCGTTCACCTCCTTTGCAATCTGTCCGTGAAGATTGTAGAGATAATCACCGGGGCAGGACTTGTTCGCATAATCCCTGTGAACCGTCATATTGCAGCCGTTAAGGTGATTCATTCTCTCTGACTTGTTTGTTGACCACACAAGCCTTTTGATGCCGTTTCTCTTGCAGATGTCAACAAGCAGTTTAATCAAAGACTTGTACGCAGCATCATTTACTCTGTATGGGTGGTAGGTATCTGACGCAACCTCAATGGTAATCGCCCTGTTGTCATTTGACGCAGATGAGGTGCACCAGCTACGATCCTTTTCCTCAACATACATTCCGATTCTGCCGTCATAGCCGATACCGTAGTTTGAGCTTGCCTCCTTGTCCCTTGATGCAAAGATTGAGCCGAGAGTTTCAACAGAGCACTGTCCGACTACGCAGTGGATTGAAACTGTATCAATCTTGTGATTGCGATTGATGTTTCTGTTTGGTGAAATTTTTGTGTAGCTAATTAATTTGCTGTTTGTGTATGACATTCAGTCGTCCTCCTTTTCACTTCTGTGGTGTAATTGTGCAAGCACATTTTTAATCTTTTCGGGAATGGGAAGTCCCAGATGTGCTCCGTTTTCAAGCAGTGACAAGCCCTCATTTGAGAGATAGAAGAAAATCACTGCCGTTCTCAGCACACTGCCCGTGCCGATAATGTACACATCAAGGAGATTCGCCACTCCCACAAGCAGAAAGATAATCACCTTTCTGCAAATGCCCTTGAAACCGACCTTGCTCGAAAGCTCTCTGTCGGCAACGGCACACATCATTCCTGTAATGTAGTCGATAACTACAAATGCAATGAGTGCATACAGAAAGCCGTCTGCACCTCCGAGAAACCACCCGAGTGTTCCTCCAAGTGCGATGAATGCAGTCTGAATGCTGTTCCAAATCTGTTTCATAAATTCCTCCTGTGTCTATTTTTTAACCCACTTGCTCCAGCTTGAATTCACCTTTGAACGGATATACACATCAAACGGACTGTCCCTTGCCGTATATCTCTGTGTCACAAGATTTGTACTGCAAGAAAATACTTCAAGCATACCGAATACAAGTGCCGGATAGTTCATATTCTCCTGCGGTACTCTTCGTCTGAAATAAATACCCTGCGTTGTAAGACTGTTAAGGCTGACATCGTCCTCAACAGAGGTCTGTATAATGCCCATAACAGGAAAGCCGTTCATATGTATTTCACCCGTCACATCAAGTGCGGATTGTGGGTTTGGATTGTTAATGCCTACCTTCTGCTTGCGTAATGCAACAAGCGGAGTGCCCTGCGGAATTAAATAGTACAGGTCTGTAATAACCGACTTTTCCATAGCATCACGGATTTCAATATGAAAGTCATATGACATATTCACATCAAGATTCATAAGCTGAAGATTTGAGTACGAATAGCTTGTGTCGTTCATTTTAAGGTTGCTTAAAATGTCAACAAAATTTCCGTAGTTTGCATCACTTGTCCTCTTGTATTGGTAGCGAAAGGATAAAAGCTGATTGTGATTTACCCCGTCAATTGTAATTGGTGAGTATGAGCCGTTGAAAATAAGCTGAATTTCCGACTCAATCTCATTTGTTCGTCTTAGTGTAATCTTACTGAGATTCGGACTGCTGTACGGAATAACTGTAATCGTCTTTTTAATGCTCGTTGTGTAACCTCTTGAGTCCGTGACCGTGACCATAACCACCACATCACCGCTTTTGGTGATTGTACCAAGATTCAATTCCTTTGCAGTTGTACTTGATTTGCTCACACCGTTACAGCTTACCGTGTAGCCTGTAATCTTCGATTCATTTCTCGGTTTTGCCGCAAGCGGAGTAACCTTGAGATTTGAATAGTTCTGAATAAACAGCTTTGAGTTGCCCGTAACGGCAGTGGTCTTTAAATTGGTGTCAAGATAGATAAATCCGTTAATTACAGGCCTTGAGCTGTGCGATGTGGTGGTAATCTGACAATTCCTTTCAGAAATGCCTACATAGGTTGAACCCTTGTATGTGGTGACCGTTAGCTTTGCCGTAATGCTTTTGTCCTCATACATTGCCTTGAGAATACCCGTTCTGCTGTCCGTAGGAATGGGAATAATCCTGTTTGCCGTCCCCTTGTTCCACGCAAGTCCCGATATGCCAGTTATCGGAATACCTCGTATGGTAATCGTAATGCTGTGTTTAAGACCTGCGTCATTTACCGTTGTGTTCACTGATACGGTCGGATTTTCCGTATCTATGTAAATCGTGTCAATTCTATTGACAACCGTTGTCTTTGCCATATTGCCTCCTAATCAAGAATTACAATGTTGAGTCCCGGTGAACTGTTTGACATCGGAATCAGCTTTGTTCTGCCGATTGTAAGCTCACCGTCAACTGTGGTTTTCTTCGTCTGAGTTTCGTCCTTGTTTAGGGTGAATATCTTTTCACCGTTGTAGTAGCCGGAAAATTCAGTGTTTGTAATTACTGTTTTCTGCGAGGACTTGCTGTTTGAAACCTCAATGCCTTTGCGGTCAATCTTTACCTCGTTTGTGTATATCTCGTTCGGTGCAGGCGACCAGTGTTGGATAATACTTCCGTCAGTAAGCATAAGGTCACTTACCGTAAGAGAGGTGTCACGGCTGTAAATGAATACCGTGATTTCACCGTCCGAAACATCGGGGAGTACAACGGAAAAATCTGTCCAATCAAAGCTCTCCTTTGTATTAAAAAGATATTCTCTTTTAACTCCGTTGTACTGAACATACATATATGCACTAAGCTGTGAATAGCTTTTCTTTGCTCTGAGTGACAGCACAAAGGATCTGTCGGCAACCGAGTTATACACACTTTGCGACAAGGTGCTTTCCGCACCAAGTACAAAGGCAGAACCCGAAGAGGTGTGACTGATTACATCTGTATCGGAAAGTACAGTGACCAATCCCGAATACTCCCAATCATCCGAAAGTCCGTTGAGAGCCGATGAATTAAGAAGATAGTTCTTTCCGCCAGTGGACTGCTCATTGATTTTAAATGAAATGTCCTCTGCGGTCTGTTCAAGTGTTGATGTCCTTTCTGTAATTTCAGCAATACTGTCGCTGAGTTTGTCGGTATCCTCTGTTTTTGTATATGCACTTAGGTGTACCTCTCCGCTTTCCAAATCCCACCATGAAGAATTATCAGCCGAACTGATTACTCCCGCCTTGATGATATTTGCCATAAGCGTTCCGCTTGTGATAAAGTCAGCCACGATTTTTCCGTCAGCCGTAATCGCAGTTTCATACGGGCCGTTGTATCCACTCTTTGAAAAACCTAAGCCACTGACATTCCACCGCCACACATTCCTTGCATCGTACAGATTTTCGTTGTCAAGAATCAAAAGTTCATACGGCTTGCCTGTAACAGAATCCGTGTGCATAACAACAAAGCCACCTTGCTGACCTGAAATCAGCGAAGTGGCATTTTTAATAGCAGTATTCATAAGTAACGGAAAGCTGTCGGTTTCCTTTTTGATTTCATCGGTTGTACTTTTGATTTCTGCAACCGTATTCACAAAGTTTGATTTTGCCGTTCCGAGTGTGATTGATGAATATTTCTCGGCCAGTGCGTCATATACGGTTTCAATAACCTTCGTCTTTACCTCAATATTCATATCTGGGTGTCTGACGATCACTGTGTCGCAGAGGTTCACCTTTTCGAGAAACTGCAAATATTCGGGCTGTTGCCATAGCGGTTCAAACGACACCTTCACCGTGGGAGTTTCGTCACCGAACGGATTCTGTTTGATGTATGACTTTGCCTTTGCTCGAAGTGTGTCCTCGGTAACGTTTTCTCCGTCCTTAAAGAAGGACGAAAAATCCTTGATGAGTGTTTTCTCCCTTGCATATGTTTCCACAATAGGAATTGTGATTTCCGACAGAGTAACCACACTTTCGGTATCTCCGTTTTTAATTACGGCATAGGGCAAAAGGTGTGTATATACCGATGAAAAATCATTGTCCTGCTCAAGTGAGGTGAGGTTCTTGCCGTATTCAATTACCACACCGTTATCCTTACCACGCTTTGAGTGAAGAATGACATCGAACATATCCCATTCATACTCACCGCCCCATACATCAAGTACAGAACCCTCCGTACCGCCAAGACAGGCTCTGATACTCATAGGTTTACTGACTGAAAATGCCCTCGGTGCTGAAAGGTCTGTCCTGCATTTAAAGCCGTGCTTTGATGAAGTATTCGCAAAAATTCTTTCAAGTGCAAGCTGTGGCGAAACCGATTTGCTCTCAAAGCATAGCACACCAATGCCCGACAAATCATATGACATATGCTGTGCATACACTGTGATGATGCCGTTCATCGGTGTTGTAATTCTGTATATACGAAACGGCTGTGACCTTGATGTGTCATTCGGCTTAACGAGTATAACCCTGTCGTTTTTAATCTCATCAAACAATGCACCGTGCAGAGGATATTTCATCACACATTCAAACGCACCGTTTCGCTCCTCTGTAACTTCGCAAAAGGTGCAGTCCGACAGCATACCGATTCCGTAGGTGTCAAACTCGGTTTCATCTGCTCTGTATAAAATCGGCATCATAACGAACACCACCTTGGAAATACTGAACCGTCTGTTATGCCACCGCCGAGAATAAACCTGTTTTCACCCCTTACAAGCAAAGGAAAACCCGTGCCTGTAACCGTATCATTTTTCAGCGTGTTGTCCTTGTAAAAGCACATTTTTTCGCTGTCAATCTCAATGAACTCGTCAATATTGCTGAATGTCCATTCGTGTCTGCCGTTTTCGTTATCAATGGTAAGCGTACCCGTACCGTTGCCGTTAAGATGAATAAGTGGTCTGCTCTCAAAGCTGTACGGATTCACAAGTACGGTTTCACCCTTTGACGGCAAGGTCACTCTGTAAATATCCTCGCTGACCTTCTCGAGAGAATACCATGCGGTTTCGTCACCGAGAAATGTGTAGAGGGCAAACCTTGCATTCTCCTTCTTCCAGTTTTCGTTCACCTTAAGATATATTCTGCTCTTGTCAGCATCTGAATAGTAGTCCCAGTAGCCGTCTGTCCACGAATTTGTATTCAGTACAAACATATTCTTACCACTCGGCACAACAAGGTCTGCCGTCTGATTCCAACGGTTGCTCCAGTCGTTTTCCGGCTTTGAACCGTCCATTCTGCAAAAAATCATATACGGAAAATTCAGCACCACATCAATGCTGTGCGGTAACTCACCGTCAATGTCATATCTAAACGGCTTGCAGTTAAAGCTTACGGTAAACACACCGATTTTGTTGAGCTCATCTTCAATATCAAGCGATGAGTTAAAAAGAGCATATCTGAAAAATCTTTTATCGTAGCTGTCCTTTAGTATGTGATACCTGTCGGGCTGTGCATACAGCCAAGCCTTGATTTTTGTAATGCTGTCAGCAAGCTGTTGACTGTTCTTTGCAGACAGATATACAGAATAGCTCACCTGTGTGTTTTCATATCTGCGATTCGGTACAATCAGGTCACCGTTGCGACCGGGGATTGATACAAAGGAAGAGTCATACTTTGGCGAGGAGTACACATTCTTTCTCTGTATATGAAGCCCCATATCAGATGACCTCATGCCGTTGTATTCAAAATAGTTCACGCAAATACCATTCCTTTCCTTTTGGCAAACTGACCTGCAGTTTCCATAATCTCGTTTGTAAGCTGAGAAATATCGTCATTTGAGTAGTTGTTAAAATTTGCAATATTCAGCACAAGCGAAAGACCGCTCTTGCCGAAAGCAACAGAATTTGAATTATCAACCAATCCTTTAACATTTCCGTCAATGCTGAAATCAGTCGGCAAGGCAGTTTTCATATCGTCAGCAAGTGAGTTCATAACACATGAAACATCACTGCTCATACCCTCGGCGGCACGAACAGCCATATCACCGTTCTTGTCAATAGAGCCGGCAAGACCCTTGACGAGCATTTCGCCAACCCATGCCATTTCCTTTGACGGTGAGTGAATGCCAAAAAAGTCGCAGATGCCGTCCCAGATACCTGAAATCCAACCGCTGACTGAATCCCAGAGCCACGATGCAAGACCGCAGATACCGTTCCACAAGCCTTTTACAATGTTACCGCCAATTTCAACAATCTTGTACATAAGTGAACCAAAGGCCTTTACAATACCTTCAATAATTTTAGGTACTGCCTTTACAATTTCCTTAATGATAGTCGGCAGATTCTTAACAAGCGAAATCAACAAATCAATACCCGCCTGAATTATTGCCGGAATATTGTCGCTGAGAGCATTAACAATGCCCGAAATGATGTCGGGTATTGCATTCACGATTGTGACGATAATGGTGGGCAGAGCCTTGACAAGTGAAATGAGCAAGTCTATACCTGCCTGAATAATCTGCGGAATTGAATTTATTACCGCATTTATAATCCCGTTGATAATCTGCGGAATAGCCTTGACTATTGATGTGATAATATCGGGCAAAGCACTCACAAGAGAGGTCAACAGCTTAATGCCCGTCTGTATGATTTGCGGTATTGAATTTAAAAGAAATGTAACTATGCCCATAATAATCTGAGGCAGTTTAGATATGAGGTCGGGAAGTGCATCAAGAATACCCTGTGCAAGAGCAGATACAAGCTTAAGTCCAGCGTCAAGGATTGACGGCAAGCTGTCTAAAAGTCCCTGTACAATCGTCATAACCGCATTGACCGCAGTAGGAATTAGTGTAGGCAGTGCATCTGCAAGGCCTTGTACGAGAGTTGCTACGAGCAAGGTTGCCGACTCAATCAGCAAGGGCAGATTTTCAACAATTGCATTTGTAATTGTTAATAAGGCTGACACCGCAACGGGAATCAGCTGTGGCAAAAGCTGAAGCAATCCCTCAAGCACCTGTGCAAACAATTCTGCAAGAGTTTCCAGAACCGTGGGGAGCATTTCACCTGCCGATTCAAGCAGTGTAGTAATTACTGTCGGCAAGGCGGAGATGAGATTTTCCACAATAGGCGAGATGTTTTCAAGCACGGTCTGAAATGCCGTTACAACATTTTCACACAACTCACCGAGGTCAGCGTTTGCGTCGCCAAAGCCCACCACAAGGTTTGTGACCGATGACTTCAACGCATTAACCGAACCCGAAATTGTACCCTCCGCCTCTTTTGCAGTAGTGCCGGCAATATCCATACTCTCCTGCATAACATGGATTGCATCGACCACATCGGCATATGACGAAATATCGTACTTAATGCCCGATATTTTCTCTGCGTTAGAGAGAAGTCTTTGCATTTCCTCTTTAGTACCGCCGTAGCCGAGTTTAAGGTTATCAAGCGTGGTGTAATTCTGCTTGGCAAAGCCCTGATACGCATTCTGAATGAGCGACATATCCGTACCCATCTTGTTTGCATTATCTGCCATATCCGTGATTGCCATATCGGCATACTTTACCGACTTGTCCGTATCACCGCCAAGCGACTGAATGAGGCTTGCGGAAAAGCCTGTAACGGTTTCCATATAGTCATTTGCAGAAAGGCCTGCCGTTTTATAGGCATTAGAAGCGTAGCTTTGCAGTTTCTGCGATGAGCCCTTGAAAAGTGTATCAACACCGCCGACAAGCTGTTCATAGTCGGCATAGGCATTAACTACCTCCTTGCCTAGCTTTACGGCTGTTGCGGCCGCCACAGTAACAACCGCACCCATCGCAACGCCCACACCCTTGAGTACCGAACCAAGCTTTGAAAATCTCTCCTTTGACTTATCCGCCTTGTCGCCTGCGTCCTTGATTTCATCGCCCATATAATCGGCACTTTCGGCAGTATCATCAAGCCGACCGTCAACCTTTTCAAGAGATTTTTCTGTCCCCTCAATATCCGTCTTTGCCTGTTCAAGTGCAGAATTATTACTGTTCAGTTCACGCTCCATACTGTTGAGTGATGCCTCGGCATTGTTAAGCTGAATTTGCCAGCTTTGTGTTCTCCTGTCAGTTTCACCAAATGACTCTGATGCATTTGCAAGTGCCTGTCGCAAGGTTTCAATCTTCTGCTTTTGTGCGTCAATCTCCTTATTAAGAACCGTATTTCTTGCAGACAAAGCCTGAACGGAATTGTCATTCTTATCAAACTGCGAGGACACAAGTTTCATCTCAGAGCCGAGCACCTTAAAGCTCTGATTGATTTCTGCAAGCGACTTTTTAAATTCCTTTTCGCCCTCAATGCCAAGCTTAAGTCCAAAACTATCTGACATTTAAGTTCACCTCCTCATTTTAGGGCATAAAAAAAGAGCCTATTGGCTCAAAAGTGTATTAAAAAAGGAGCAACCTTTTGGTTACTCCTTGAAATTATTGTATAGATAAATTGAAATTTGACATATCATATCTATGAATATTACTCATTCTGAAAAATCTGTAATTTACTATCAGTAGCAAAACTCATACCTATCTGCGATTTCTCTTAATTTTAGAATAATGCCTATCATTCTTTCGATATATTCATCCCATTTATCTATATTTTCAACCTGTGCTGGTATTTTAACTCTAATCTGGGAATATTTACTATATTGATTCAAACTAATCTCATCATATTTTCCTAAACAAAGTTCCTCAACAATAGAATCAAAATCTGCATCAATTGCATCATAGAAAATAGTTCCAAACTTCTTAAAATTCACTTCAATATTTATGTTATTTTTTCTAAATGGAACATTCATTTCATAGGATTTTCCCCATCGTAAATTAATACAATCTGTACGTCCTTGTCGTGAAAGGGAAAATCCATATTTCAAAACTACACTTTCAAACCTGTTCCAAAATTCAATATTTAATTCTGCATTTATTGGTGGCTTAACATTTGAATCTCTTTTTATACAATCATCCTTTGTCGCCACTTTTAAAATCACATTTGGGTCATTAAGTAAATCTGAATTTTCATCTGGAGACATTAACAGTATCCAAAATTCAAGCTTTCTATCTGAAGATTGAGCTAATTCTTTTATGTATTCTACCGCACGAAAGTGTTCCTCGTCTATATCTTCTGTAATCCATACAATTGTTGAAACTGAATTCCAAGCTGAATAGGTAAGTATTTCACCTAAATGAATATGATTACTTAAAAAATATTGATTCTCAACAACAATTTTTTCATCATTTTCGTCAATTGCAAGAATATCAACTGGGTATTTTCCTTTGCCATATTCACTAGATTCTTTCACTTCAGTACACGCACTTACAATGTTTCTTCCAATAATATTTCCTACGCAATCTATATTATCAGCAAGCCATTTTGTAAAATTTCTCTCCTCCTGCCAACAAGGAACTTCATTCATTCTTATTCTCTTTGCCATAATTAAGACTCCTAACAATTTCAGTTTTTTAATGGGCTAATTATATCATACTGCTTAATAAATCTCAATCCTTTTCAGAATAATCAAACCCCATAAGGAATAACATCATCAATGCAAGCAACTCGTTTTGGCTTTGCAATGCCGTTATACTGCTTATGGCACTCCCACAAATCAAGCAAAAGTCCAAATGGCATGAGCCACACTTCTTCCTGCGAAAGATTTAGGTGAGCAAGTCCGTAATAAAGAAGTCGGGTGAACAGCTCAGCGTCTGTTACCCGACTTTCGTGTTTTTTGAGGTTTGCTCACTTTCAATGTTTCGCTTTGTGCCTTTCTGCATTGAGTCCATAATTGCATTCTTGTATTCTGCAAGGTCAAACGGTGAGGTCAAAAGTTCAACCTCGTTCTCACAAAGCAAAGGCTTTTTGCTGTTTGGATTTTTTAGATTGTAAATCATAACGCCCTGATTTGCAAGCAAGGTGATAAGCCAGATGATTTCATCAAGTGCCATTTCAAAATTTTCACTTTTCATCAGCCTGTCACCGAGGTTTTCAAGTCCGCCGTATCTTTTGGCAATTTCCTTTGTTGCTCTTGTGGTGAGAATAAGCTCATATTCGTTTTCACCGATTTTAATAATATTTCCTCTGTCAGTCATAACGCACCTCCGTATTTATTCAGCATAGGTCGGCTCGTACACCTGAGTGTACCAACCGCTGATTGTGTCACTTGCAACACCTGTATCGTCCTCTGAAATTTCAGCCTTCCACGGGTGCTTGCCGAGCTTGTCAGCCTTGTTTCTGCGGATAACCGTACCCTCAATCGACGGAGTGGAAAACTCGATGCTTTCGCCCTTTGTGGTAAGATTAGTTGCAGGAATGCCAAACTTCACTCTGTAAAGCCAGAAGTAACGATACTTGCCGTTCGCTTTCTTTGCACGAAAACCGATTGCAACGGGCGGTGCTCCGTCCTCAGATGCGGAAACCAACACCTTGTTTTTGTCGATTGTCGCACCGGTCAAATCCTCTGCAACAGCAGTTCCGATGTCATCAATGCCGAGTGTCAGCGTTCCGCTTTGAAATTCCTTTACAACCTCAGATGCACCGTCATCGGCATAGAGTGTCGCCTCGGCAAGCTCTACCGAAAGTTCCGCACTCATCGCCTTTGCAAGCGGAACAGGTGTATCGTAGGTTTCGTTTCCGTCAGAGTCCTCCATGATTTTTGCGTAGTACAGCTTATCAAGTCCGATTGTTGCCATAATCTATCTCCTCCAGTTCATAAGTTTTTAATGCGTCAATAGCATAGTGATGATAGCCCGTGTCGCTCTCATAACCGATATACAGTCTGTCGGTAATTGAAATATCACTCTGAAAAAGAGCGGTCACAAGCTTGTATTTAAGTGCAGAGTAATTACCCTTTGAAAATATAGAAATTCTCACTTCCTGTCTGTCAAAGGTCGGCATATTGTCGCAGTGCATATCAAAGCCGTCCGAAAGCGGAGTGAGAACAATGTATTCGTCAGGTACTTTGTCTGAAAAAGCTCCTGTTTCAACCTTGATGTTCAATTCCTCTGCAATACTCTTGATTTCAGCAAGCAAACTCATATGCTCTTTACCTCCTCATCAAGCGTGTTAATCATAACCGTCATACACTCCTTGCGTGACGCTGATTTTGCGGGTTTCATAAACGGCTTTGGTGGCTGACCGCTTTTGCCGTATTCAATTACGCTCGCAATTTTTGCATTGCTCTCGCCATTTGTTCTCGGCTCTGAAAAGCCTATTTTGATATTCAGATTGCCGTTCTTGTCTGATAAAACAGGGGACACGCCGAGCGAGCGTTCAAGCTCACCCGTTGAGCGTGACTGCGTTTTTGTGTCCGTGCTGATGACATTTCTGAGATTTGTCCTCACCTTTTTCAGAACAACCTCAGCACCGGCATTGAGTACCCTTCCGCACACATCATCGGTTTTGTCCCCAAGTCTTGAAATTTTGAGTAAAAACTCCTCCGGCATTTTTATTGTGCATCTAGCCACTTGCTTCAACCTCCTTTGCGAGAATTTCAAGATACATTCCTCTGCCTTTTACATTCTCAACAGAGGTGATTTCAAACCGCTTTCCGTCACAAAGGATGAGCATATCGGTTGTAACCTCAATGTGCGGAATACACCTCAGACGAAACAGATCAGTCGCAACGGAAAATGTCGCCATATTCGCCCACCGTTCACTGCCGTGTCTGCCCTCACGATATGCTCTCACGCTTGCTACTGTTTTCATTCTTTCATTCTTAAAGCCCTCATCATCGGTTTCAATCACCCTTTTCATAATTTCAACAGGTGTGTTCATGTTTCCAAAACTCATAGTTACACCTTCCAGTTTCTGTCAAGCCTTAAAAGTAAATTGACCGTGTTCCACACCTGAGCCGATGCGTTTGTGCTGTCAGCAAAGAATCCGCCCGTTGAGCCATCTCTGCTTTCGTAGAAATGGCTTGCAAGCATAATAACTGCCTGCTCGGTAGTTGTAGGCATTGCGTGTGTGGAGTAGTAACCCTCATCAATGTGTTGATAGCTTTCGGCATAGGAAACCGATGCAGCGATGTACTGCTCAAGAAGTGCATCGTCCTCAGAATGTTCAAGTATGAGATTTTGCTTTACCCTTTCTAAAAGCCTGTCAGTCATAAAAGCACTCCTTAACCGCCTGTAGAAACTGTACCCTTCATTTTGAGAATCTTAACTGCCTCCGGAACAATAAGTCTTGCATCAACTCTTTTTGTCGCAAGGAAACCTACCTGTCCGTTTGCTGCATATAACTCATTGAGTCGTTTAAAGGTAACACCCTGTCTGTCACCAATCCAGTAGTAGGAAAGGTCACCGAATGCAATCGGCTTTGTACCCGATGCAGCATTTGCAATTGATGAAGATGTGTAAACAGGCTTACCGAGAAGTGTGTCGGTTTCACCGTCCTTAATAGACGGCTGCCATAAATACTGACCGTTGCTGTCCTTAAGTTTTCTGATGCTGTTTACTGTGCTGTCATTTAAAAGCCAAACACCGTTTTTACGATATGGCGCTTTAAGGCTGTAATAAAGGTCGATGAGTTCATCGGCTGTGATTGTTACTGTTGATGTAGCTGTCACACCAACTTCACCGCCCTCGCTGTCATCAAAAATACCGTAAGGCTTTGCACTGCCGTCACCGATAACAAAGGCCTCTTCTTCAGCTTCACCGATTCTTCTTGCAAACTCCTGATTGAAGTAGCTTTCAAGGTCGAATGCAGAGTCGTTCAAAAGCTCTTCAGATACCTTGATTAAAGCACACAGCTTATGCGCAACGATTGTTTTCTGCCCAAAGCTTGTATCACTTTCGGCAACAGCAGAATTTTCTTCTGCCCACATAGCCTTGCCACGAGTTGCAACAACAGGAATTTTGAGTGCGTTTGATGCAGTTGTAAGAGTCAAAATTCTCTCTGTCGTATTGTTCTCTGTCAGATTTGTCCATTTCCAGAATCTCTTCATTTTCTTCCTCCTTGTTATTGATATTTGCAAATGCTCCTGCATTGTTAAGAGGGAGCATATTACCGTTTACAAGATATAAATCACCGCCTTTTTTCGTTGGAATACGGTCAAGATTTTCAAGTTCTCGTATATCGTTTGCCGACATCCATCCGTTCTGCCTTGCCGTAGCATAGCCACTCATTCTGCTTGCATAGTCACCACGCAGAAGTCCATCCACATTAAACTTCACAAAGTACGAACTTTTTTCGTTTCTTGAAAGCAAGGAGCGGGAAATCGACTGCTCCCAACGCACTATCCACGGCTCAAGTGTGTACTTCACAAATTCAAGTGACTGCTGTTCAATATTAGAAAAGCTCGATTTTTCAAGGTCACCCACCATATGCGGAGGCACTCTGAAAATTCGAGCTATCTCATCTATCTGAAATTTTCTGGTTTCAAGGAACTGCGCCTCGTTCGGTGAAATTGAAATCGGTGTGTACTTTAGTCCCTCCTCAAGCACGGCAACTCTATGACTGTTGCCACTTCCTGCAAAGGCGGCATTCCACGAATCACGAACCTTTGACGGGTCTTTAAGCGTACCCGGATGTTCAAGCACACCGCTGGGTGACGCACCGTTTGCATAGAACTTACTACCGTATTCCTCGGCGGCAATGGCAAGACCGATTGCGTTCTTTGCCATTGCAATAGGCGAGTATCCGACAAGTCCGTCAAATCCAAGTCCGGCAATATGCAAAACCTCATACGGTGAAAGCCTTACCGTTGCACCTTTCATTGTTCTTGCGTCATCGGAGCTTGTGTTGTACTGATAGTAAAGATTACCGTTTTTATCTCTGTCAACTGCCATTCTGTTCGGCATAAGAGGATAGAGGGCAACAACATCGCCCTTGCCATTTCTTATGATTTGTGCATAGGCATTGCCCCACAAAAGCAGATGAGTCATCAAGGTTTCTCTAAAAGCAAATGAAGTCATTTCGGGATTAGGCTCATCGTGCAAAAGAAAATACAACGGATGTTCAAGCGCCTTTTCTTTGCTCCCGTCAGAATTGTATCTGTAAAGGTGGAGAGGAAGTCCTGCAACCGCCTCGGATAAAATTCTGACGCAGGCATATACTGCCGTCATTTGCATTGCACTTCTCTCGGTCACGCATTTGCCGGCACTGCTCTGACCGTAGAAAAATCGGTAACTGCTGCCCGATGTACTGTTTTTCGGCTTATCTCGTGAACGAAACAAACCGCTTAAAATACCCATAAAACCACCACTCTTTCGTAAAATGGGCAAAAGAAAAACACCTCTTTTGAGATGCTTTGAAAAATATATTTACTTTTTATGCTCATATATATCTGCATAAAAATTGACTGATGTCATATAAACAACAATCCTCTGTCATCATAAACCGATGCACAGTTATTGTTTCCACAGCGAATTGCTCTGTCAAGTGCCATAATTGTAGCAATCGCACCGTCAATTTTCTCCGTGGATTTTTCTTTGTCTGCCTTTATGTTGCCGGCAGGGTCTGTTCTGACAAAGATATTGTCCATATTCCATCGAAGTACAGGGTGACCACCGTGTGCAATTCTCTGTTCAAGTGTCAGCTTCATAAGTTCCTTTGTCGGAGGTGACATATCCTTAAATCCCTGTCCGAATGGAACAACAGTAAAGCCCATACCCTCAAGATTCTGCACCATCTGAACCGCACCCCAACGGTCAAAAGCAATCTCACGAATATTGAATCTTTCACCAAGACTCTCGATAAATTTCTCAATGTAGCCGTAGTGAATAACATTGCCCTCGGTAGTCTGCAAGTATCCTTGCCGTTCCCACACATCATACGGCACACGGTCACGCTTAACACGCAAATCAAGTGTGTCCTCGGGTATCCAGAAATACGGAATAATAACATATTTATCCTCTTCATCAAGCGGAGGAAATACAAGCACAAATGCAGTAATATCCGTTGTACTTGAAAGGTCAAGACCACCGTAGCACACTCGTCCACGAAGGTCATCTTCATTGACTGCAAAGGCACACTTATCCCATTTATCCATAGGCATCCAACGGACTGCCTGTTTTACCCACTGATTTAGTCTTAGCTGTCGGAATGAGTTTTCTTCACCCGGATTTTGCTTTGCTGATTCGCAAGCGGTTTTAACTTTATCCATTCCGATAGTTTCACCCAGAGATGGATTGCATTTTTTCCAGACCTTCGGACTTGTCCAGTCCTCTGTATCATCAGCGCCGTAAATTACCGGATAGAATGTAGGGTCAATTTTTCGCCCGTCAATAATATCCTGTGCCTTTTGATGAACCTCGTAGCAGATTGAATGTGTATCTGTGCCGGCAGTTGTGATCAGAAAAAAGAGCGGCTGCATTCTCGCATCACCGCTACCCTTTGTAAGGACATCATAAAGTTTTCTGTTCGGCTGACTGTGCAGCTCATCAAACACAACACCGTGAACATTAAAGCCGTGCTTGCTGTATGCCTCGGCGGATAGCACCTGATAAAAGCTGTTTGTAGGTTCGTAAATCAGCCTTTTCTGTGATGCAAGTATCTTTACTCTTTTGTTCAGAGCCGGACACATTCGCACCATATCGGCGGCAACATCAAAAACGATTGACGCCTGTTGTCTGTCAGCAGCCGCACCGTAAACCTCGGCTCGCTGTTCACCGTCACCGCAGGTGAGCAGAAGTGCAACAGCCGCAGCTAATTCAGACTTGCCGTTCTTTTTCGGAATCTCAATATATGCAGTGTTGAACTGCCTATATCCGTTAGGCTTTAAAATGCCGAAAAGGTCACGAATAATCTGCTCCTGCCAGTCCATAAGCTCAAACCGTTTACCCGCCCAAGTGCCTTTGGTGTGGCACAGACTTTCGATAAAGGCAACGGCAAAGTCAGCGTATTCCTTATCGTAATAGCTGTCCTTTGCTTTAAATTTTGTCGGCTTATAATTTTTAAGTTTTCTCAAAATCTCACCTCCTCACGGCATAAGAAAAGGCACCACATATGTGATGCCTTTTGTGCGTTGATGTTTAGTTTGAAGAATCTATCTCTTTCAAAATATTTTGGGACACAGCACAAACTTGTGAAAAAATCAAGTTTATGCACTGAAAAGTGATGGCAACCATCATCTTATTATTGTTGCTTTAATGTTTTTTCGTTTTCATATACTTCATAAAAGAATATTATGCTTTCTTGTATGTAATCAGACAATTTATTTTGTTTATCCAATTCAATAAGTTTTTCTACATATTTTTTGTCATCGATTGATGTCTTTTGCAAAGTATGATTTGGTGTGTTTAAAATAAATGTAAGATTTTTATTAAAAGATTCACCTTTGTTATATTTAGACTTATTAATGTACAGTGTTCTTATGATTTCTATTGTGCTTAATGTAACGGGATCTTCGTAATTTATTAATTTGTCAATACTAATTCTATCAATATCATAATTATGTAAATTTTTCTCTAATAGATCTACTTCTTTTTTTAATCTTTCAATTGTTAATGTGAAACCTGTCAACAAGTGAGATAATCGATAACTGAATTGTTCCCATATTATTGCATTAACTTTTTTAGCACTTGTACTATCAAATATATCAGTACAATTTACTTTACAAAAAAATCCTGCCTCTGATTTGTTTCCATTAATATCATAATGGTAAGTTTTTATAAAGCTAATATTTCTTATATCAAGGCTATCTTTAGGAGATTTACAAATTCTAACATTATAAGAAATAGCATTCCAAAAATGGAATACTACATATCTAAAACCGTCGGGAGCATCATATTGGAAAAGTATGTTCGTTCCAATATTTGATAATTTAGCAATGTTAGAATAGTAACTATCTTTTATAATTATTTTTACTAATTCATCTTGATTTTTTCCTAGAATATAATTCACTATATCATTGAATTCTTTTTGAAAACTTTCAATACCATTGATATAACAATACCATTCATAAGCTATTTTTGCAACACTATGTAAAGCATAAAAGCCAATAAAATCATCAGATTTAATAGTCTTTTGCTCTTTTATTGTTCCTACATCGACAGTTTCAATATTACTTGCGATTTTATTTAGTTTACCTTTCTCTGAAAATAAGACTTTATCTCCGTTATCATTAAAACCAGATACAACTTTTTTAGGATTAAACAAAGATTCTCTGTCACTAAGTTTTACATCATATAATTTTTTGCCATTTATTTCTAAGTCAGCTTTGTATTGAATTGCTTTTCCACTACGAGTACTAAGTCCCAGTTTGTTTCTAAAAAAGGCTAAATCTGATACAAATCTTTTTTCATAATTATCATTAGTAAAAGCATTATGTCTTTTGCACACAAAAGATTTAGTTAATTTAGCACCAGTAATAGCATAAGTGATAATATCAGATGTTGTTAAGTTATTGTCGGCATTACAGTATATACATCTCATTGCATATCTCCATTTCAATATCAGTTATTTTATAACAATTCTATCAAATATTAAGATATGTTTCAATATTTAATTAAATGGAAAATTTAAATGCAAATTTTGTGAATTGTCTTGAGTATCTTCTCCTGCTCTTTCTCATCAACACCAATGCTTTCGAGGGCCTCTCGTGTGCCACAGTCGGGGCAGATAACGGTTAAATTGTCTGCCCTTGAAACTGCACCGTGTCCGGAATAAACCCCGCCACAACGGGGACAGGTGCGTAACTGAACAAGGTTATCGGTCATTTTCGTACAGCTCCTTTGACTTGTGATAGGCATTGAGAAGTATCTGCTTGTCAAAGTAAAAGGTATCGTAACCTTCAAGGCAGGTGTTGAGGTAGAAAAGGCTTGGTACAGCGATTTGCCTTTCCTCGTGCATAATGTAGGCGAAGGCGGTAACCGTTCTGCGATTGCCTGTTCTGACGCCCTTGTATTGCACCTTGATATCCTTCTTGTAGTAGAAGGTCGGATATCCCTCATAGCGGTCAAGTGCTTTTTCATCGGTCTTATCGACCTCCCAAATTACCACAGGCACAATGGCGTTTTCTTTTTTCTCAATGGTAAGGTACGAACCCGACTTGCTCCCTTTGAAAAGCAACTCCCAGCCTTTCAGCTTTGCCGTACCGAGAATTTTTGCGTTCGGACATCTCGTTTTCATCTGCCTTACATTCAGGTTACTTCCGTAGGCTATGTATAACCTTTTCATAAAATCAATCCTTTCCGAAGATATGTTCTTCTACCACCTTAAGACCGCCAAAGCGGTCAGTGGGGCATTTAACCTAATCACTTCAAGCAACTCTGCCGTTCCTAAAAGCCGTGTCGCCCGAAAGTCTGCTTGTGAACACATCTCTCGCTGTCTTGAACTCGTCACCGATAAAGCCAAGTCGCAAAAGCCAAGTTCTCATTGCGTATTTTGGATTTTCTGTTTGCTGAGGTTTTGCACTTGCCGACTTAACTTCCTTTGCCATTTGGCTGAGTGCCAAACAAAGCTGAATGTAGCTTTTAAGCTGTCCTGCGTGAAGTCCGTTCTGTTTGCCGTTTGCAGGCCTGTCAAATTGGAAAAGTCTGAATTCAACCGTTCCCTTTGTAAAGGTTGCGTGTAGATTTAACATATGGTATCTACTTCCATTGTAATGGTGACTTCTGCCGTAGTTTTCATCGTGGCTCTTGTACCATACATCGGCAAGTTGTGACATCGTTTCAGGCTTAGTTCTGTTGACCTGTTCCAAAAAGCGTGGATCTACCGTTTTGCAGTATCTTCTTATTCTCACCTCGTCAAGGTTTAAGGCGTCAATCAAAAGCTGTTCGTGGCTTGCCATAATGTTTGCAAGGTTTCTGAGTGTCTTTGCCGTGTGGCCTTTTGCACCGATGTGAATGTGTACTCCGCAACCTCTTGTTGAGTCGCTCTTTGCACCCGCTTTTCTTAATATCCTTACAAGCTCCTGCAAGGTTTCAATGTCTGAATAGTTTAAAATTGGTGTGACCATTTCGCATTTCTCACTGTCAATTCCTGCAATGCTAACATCTTTTTGGAATTTCCACTCTCTGCCTTGCTCGTCCCAAGCCGAGTATGTGCAGTAGCCGTTGCGGTCTGCTGTGTTTTTGTATCGACCTGTTCCGAAAAATTGTGAGGCAAGCTTTGCAGCCTTGCTCCTTGAAATACTGTTCATTTCAATCTCAATACCGATGGTCTGCTTTTTCATTTCCTCAATCTGTCTTGCTGTCTTTGTATTCATAATGTCCTCCGTTTTTGTAATTGTGTATTTCCTTTTGTTGTACACATATTCGCTCTTTTTGAAGGATATATCAATACGATTACTGCACAATCATTTTGCAAGATTATTGTGTATATCTATTCCCTTTCAACCTCTTTCACAAGCTCGGTATACGGGATTTTTCTACCGTTTCTTTCAACAAACACACCTTCTGCATTGTTTGTATTTTCAACATATCTTCTTAAAATTACTGAGGCGTATTTTTCATCGAGTTCCATCATATAACAAATTCTGTTCATCTGTTCACACGCCATCATAGTTGAACCGCTACCGCCAAAAGTGTCGATTACAACACCGTTTTCCTGAGTTGAATTTCCAATAGGATAGCTGAGCAAATCAAGTGGCTTTGATGTTGGGTGATTTGCATTTCTTTTTGGCTTGTCAAAATTCCAGATTGTAGTTTGCTTTCTGTCCGAGTACCACTTATGCTTTCCGTTCTGCATAAAACCATAAAGTACAGGCTCGTGCTGCCACTGATAATCAGAGCGACCAAGAACAAGACTATCCTTCACCCAGATGCAACAACCGGCAAGAGGAAAGCCTGCATCAATAAACGCCTTTCTGAAATTAAGTCCCTCTGTATCAGCATGGAACACATATGCTGAACCTCCATTTTCAAGATGTTCAGCCATACACTTAAATGACGCAAGCAGAAAATTGTAGAACTCCTCGTTTTTCATACTGTCATTCTGAATTGTCAGGCCTGATGAGCTCTTAAAAGATACACCATATGGCGGATCAGTCAGTATAAGATTTGCCTTTGTATTGCCCATAAGAGTTGATACATCTTCACTTGATGTTGCATCACCACACATTAGTCTATGCCTACCAACAGTCCAGACGTCACCTTTCTCAACAAACGAGGCCTTTTCAAGTGCTGCGGTTAGGTCAAAGTCATCATCTTTTGCACGGCTTTGGTTATCATCGCCGAATATATCCATTAGCTCAGCTTCGTCAAATCCGGTCAGGTTCAAATCAAAATCAGCACCTTGCAGTGATTCAATTTCTACCTTCAAAAGTTCCTCGTCCCAGTCGGCATCAAGAGCCATTCTGTTATCGGCAAGTATGTAGGCTTTCTTTTGTGCATCGGTAAGGTAGTCTACAAATACACAAGGCACTTTATCAATTCCCTCTTCTTTTGATGCCATAATTCTGCCGTGACCGGCAATGACATTATAATCTCTGTCAATTATTACGGGGTTGATAAAGCCAAATTCTCTGATTGATGCTCTCAGCTTGTTGATTTGCTCCTTTGAATGTGTCCTTGCGTTATTCACATACGGAATCAGCTTGTCTATGTCAACAAGGTTCATCTCCGATACTCTATTCATATTGCATTTTCCTTTCCTCCATCAAAACACAAAAGCCTTTCTTTGCTCCTGCTATGTCACCGTGAAGTGCCCGTCCTCTAAAGGTTAAAAGTTCCTGCCTTTTCAGCCTGTGTTTATATCTTTTAAGTGTTTTTAAAAATTGTGCCAATTCGTTCTGTTCGTTCATCATTTTATCTTCCTTCTGAGCAAAAGCTCCATAGTATCGTTCGGGTTATCCTCAAACGGAACCGTGCAGTTTTGCTTTACAATATCGTAAATCTCATACCAGATAAGGTTTGCATTTTTCTGATACTGCTGACTCATCTGTACGAACGGCGACGAGATTACTCCGCCCGTGGTCGGGTGCTTTCCAAGCAAACCGTAGGTGCTCGTTGCCTCCTCACACTGAATGTATCTTGCAAATGCCTGAGCATACGCTTCAATCAATCTCGGATTGACAAGCCGTTCGCAACCACGCTCTTTGAGCCATAGCCAAGTTTCCTTGTATATCTCATCTGCTCCGAGAGGCACTCCGTTCTTCTGTTTTGCCGAAAGATAGTCTGCCGGTTTTGGCATATCCGCACCTTCAACAACCGCACCTTCGGGCAGGTCAACCGCCTCCAGTTCCGCACTCGTAAGCACGGGTATATCGTTTTCCATTAGCCGAACAGCCTGACCTTTTTGCAATTTTTCCGCAATGGGCATTGGCTTGTCACCGGCTCGAACTCGTCTGCCACCTCTGTTTGTACCGTCCTTTGCCATATAAAATCACCTTCTTTCACAATTTTTAATACCCCGTTTGAACTGCCGTTTTTGTGCGTGACACCCCACGCCGTTGTCCGCCATACGCCTCTCAGAGATTTTGATACCCCCTCCATTTGCTGAAAATTGACAAATAAAAACTCAAACGGTAGAATAAATAAAAAAGTTGGTATACACTTTTGCTTTATTTCTTATGTTCGGATTTCCAATTGATGAAATAACACTCCTTTTAACATTTGTTCAAACAGCTATATCTGTTCTTGCTTATTTTGAAAGTGGTGAAAAGATTATGGAAAACAGAAACAACACGGTTTGGTGCGGTACACGCGGAGTGATCAAGTATGTCTGCGAAATTCGCTGGGATAAACAAAAGTGTTACAAGCGTGCTGCGATAGGTTCGAATCCTGTCCGCTCCGCCATATTTTAGGACTACCTTCACGCGGGTAGTCCTTTTTTTATCTGTCTCCAAGGTCGTGGTGGATTTTGTTGTGGCAGGACTGGCAAAGGCTCATCAGATTATCTGTACTATGTGTACCGCCTCTCGAGAGCGGGATAATGTGGTGAACCTCCTCGGTAGGTGTTGTTCTGCCCTGTTTAAGGCACTGCTCACACAACGGGTGTGCCTGCACATAGCGGTCACGAATTCTTTTCCACGCTCTGCCGTACTTCTTGTTGACATCAACCGCTCGTGTGAATCGGTTGTACTGCTTTGCATTAAGCCTTTGATGCTCCTCACAATACCGCCCGTTTGTAAGTTTTGGACAGTTTGGATATGCACAATCCTGCTTTGGTTTATGTGGCATAAGTTCCTCCTTTCAGGCATAAGAAAAGCCCTGCAAATTTCTCTGCAAGGCTTTAGTTGAATATATGCTTTTAAATAATACCGCATTTTTCAAGAATGGTTTTTATAGGTTCATAAATTGCAAGTGATGGATTATCCTCATAATAAGTAAATCCAAACTTACTGACAGGTTTCAATCCGTTTTCTTTATTATTCTTCATTATTTTTTCACTTCTCTTTGCACACAAACATTATCTTAATCATAACAAAATTCCTCCCGCTTTGCCGTAATATGCCGTAATTTGCAAGGGTAATTTGAGTATAACAAGAATGAGTATCACTTTTTATATTTCATCAAAACACGCAAATCAGGGCAAAATGTGGCGTATTAGATTTTCCAAAAGTAGTCAAATAGTAGTCAGTTAGGGGGGGCAGACTACTTCCAAAATCAACCTTATAACGATAGTTTTTGAGTAGGGGGCAAAATGAATTTTTGCGTGTTATAATTCTTTGCAAGAACTATTATTGCAAATTCAAGCTATCGTTAATGGGGTTAAAATATGATTATATTATAGCATAATAATCAATTTGCTACAACTACAAAAAGGAATTGTGAAAAAACAGCCCCTCTGATTCTTTCACAGTATATTTTAATTGCACAGATTTTACTTGAAATCAAGGTAATATAGGTTCTATTCTAAATGTTTGGGCAACAATAATACGAACCTATGTCAATACCTTGGATACAAAAAGTTGAATAATTTTCTCTGTATATGTTACTTATGGAGAGAATTGTTCAGCAATATCAGGTTTATACCTTTTGACTTTGCCGTTATACAAATACACCGTTACGCTCTTTACTTCTTTATTGATTGTATTGTATGGGCGATGAAGTTCTTTTGCTATTTTGTAAACCGACCAGTGGTCTATTTAAGCCTGATTGATATATAGTAGCGTTCTTCTCTTGTTAAGTGTTGACCTTTCTTGTGCTTTGGTGTAAAATTAAGCATATCCATAGTGACGATTTTCTTTCGGATTTTTGTGTGGTAACTTAATTCTACTACGAAATCGTTTCTATGGATATTCTTTTTTTATTGTTTCATCTTCATTTTACAATCTGCGTTTTTTTCTTACATATTTTTCCTAAGCAAAATCTTTATCACATAAAATACATCAGACAGAAACAGCACTCACACCGTAATGATGTGAGTGCTGTTTTTATTGTACTCGAGCTTCTTCCTGTAATTTGATGAGAAACAGCTTTGCATTGGAAGTTTTGAATTCACCAATTTTGCGACTGCTTTCAACTAACTACTCAAATTAATATTTTTTTCTTTGTATTTGCTATAGGCTGGTGAGATTTGAAATCTGTTCATATCCGTAATCATTATTGTGATAGATTTCAATTTGCTTTCTTGTATTTATAATCCAACACCACTTGAAATTACAATCTGAATTTGAGTCATATCGTTTACATTAATCTGACCGTCGCAATTTATATCCGCCGCTTGTTTCTGAGTTTCTGAAAGTACTACATTACCAGCGAGGTGTCTTTGACCTAATGTAACATCAAGAATAGAAAGCGTTCCGTTACCGTCAATGTCACCAAGGAGAACATCGCTTGCTTTATCAAATGTATAGCTAATATAATATTTCTTATTTTTTCCGCCGCCTTCTTTTATGAATTTAGCATTATTGCCGTTTACCTTTGCCGTAACTGTTTCAATATTGCCCCACCCATAAATAGGAGTAACCTCAATTTTTACTGTATAGGATTTATTGCTTATAAATTTACTGTCAGTCGGTGACCATTCAATTTTGTTGATATTTACATTGCCGGCAACGCAACTTGCCGTTTTGGCAGGTGCAGCACCAACTGTTGGAGCTTTAATATTAACCTCAATGTTCTGGGTTTTGTATTTGTCCGGCACGCTAACATTGAAGTCAAATATCATATACCTTTTTCCGTTTGCTCTTTTTAATGTGCCCACGCTGTCTATGCCATTTACTCTTCCGTAAATGTTGTTGTTCAGTTCATAACCGCTTTTTGGAATAATCTCAAGTGCAAGACTCAGTTTTTCGCCTATAGAAATTTTGTAGCTGTCATCAAGACGTTTTCCGTACTTTGCCCACTCTACTTCGCCAATTGTGTATAGGGCATTTTCGGAGGTTTTAGGCTTTTTGTAATCACCGATTGTTTTGTTATTACACATATCATCAAAATTGTCAAAGTAAATATCGTTCATATATTTGAGCTTTTTGTCGATTTTGATATTTACTATATTTGAATGTACGGTATTATTGCCACTTATAGCATCGCAGTATATCTGTTTGCCGTTAAGCCAGTCGCTGACTTTGGTAATAAATAATTTTTTGCCTCCGGATGATGTGGAAAGCTCACCGTATCCGTTGGTTAATATATAGAGCCAGTCAATTTCTTTGCCATTTTCATCAATAATATGCCATTTATATGTGTCTGCATTTGTTGCATTAATATCAAAGGTAACAGCGTCACCAAGGTTTGGAGAATACCCGTCTGTGGGCTGAGTTGTAATAACCGGATTTGGAGCTATTATTTGAAGATATTTTTTACCTAATGAGTTTGATACAATATTTATGTCAACTTTTTTTTCGTCATCATATACTTTGCACTTTGAAGATATTACATTTGAAAAATCAACCCTTCTTGCTAACCATTGGTCAGTTATTTTGGGCTTTTGCAAGAAAGTAATTCCGTAAGAGCCTACATATGTGCCACCTGAGATAACGGGGAGATAATCATAATCTGATGTTGTTTTTATGCACACAGCACCTTCAAAATTATAATTATTTTCATCAAATAGTTTGAAATACCCGCCGTTAATGTTAAATGATTGCATATCTGTTGCTTCAACAGCAGCTTTTGTAGCATAGTAGTTTCCGCCGTTGATTGTGAGTTTACCGCCGTTTGCTACAACGCCAAATGCCTGTTTACGTTCATAATAGTCATCATATTCAAAGTTACCTTGGTTAATTGTAGCGGTTGTATATTCATCAAATACAACAGCATTATACAGTCCGCCAAAATGACCGTTATTAATAGTTATATTTTTATAGTCATTCTCGTAAGCGTTTTTAACTAAAGTACCGATTACAGGGCCTTTTGATGTTGCTTCAAATTTACCGCCGTTAATGGTGACATTGCCTCCCGTAATGTTTATAGCCGGCTTTTCAGTATATGTTGTATATATGCCACCGTCTATTTGCAGATTTCCTTTTGAAATAACGCAAGGAAAATCATAGTAAAACTCTGTGCTTCTTGCTACACCCGATATATTGCTCAATCTTAGGCTTGCACCCTTTGCAACATTAAATATACATCTGTTATTGTTTCCTGAGAAAAAACTGAATGTAGTGTTGTTATCGTTTAAACTTGAAGTATCAAACTGAAGTATTCTAAGACTACCACGTTTTATGTTAAAAAGACAATCATCATAAAGGGTTTCCCTTGAAATTTTAAAGTTATTCATATTAATAGTAATTTCAGCTTTTGGATCATCTAAGCATAACTCATTATTTTGTTTTGAGTCTTCTATAACTTCATAGCCATTGTAACTATTGGTAAAATTTATAGTAATCCATTGCTTTCCGCCTTTTGCAAGTGCGGCTTTAAGCTCGTCATAGCTTTTAACAATAATCTGATTGTTTCTTTTTGGAATTGTAAGTGAATCAAATTCATAATTGCAGCCGCCGCATTTTTTATACCATCTGCCATCTGTTGTATTGGTAGGCTGCTTGTCAACATACCAATGCTCTCTTCCTTTATAAGATGATTCGCTATGAGTATAAACCGTATCAAGCATTTTTTTACCGCAGGTTTTGCATAACTCATAATGCTCAAAAATGTCATATGCCTTTGCTCCGCTTGTGTGGATATGGTCTTTAGGAGAACAAATAATTCTTTTTGTCGCACATAATAAAACAGTATCGTTATCGGAAAGATAATTGGGATCAATATAAGTATCATCTGGAAGCTGACTTTTCAATGTGGATACAGGCATAAACATTCTTTCTTCCGATGCTTCAAGCAAATTGTTATCTGTATCATAAAATTCAACATCTGCTTGCATTCCATATGGTATTGTTTGATTTCTTACAACAAACATAGAATAAAAATAATAACTTTCTGTATCAACAAACTTTGGAAGGTCATTCATTTCTTCAGTCAGTTGTTCACTCATTGAACCGAAAAGAGTTTTATAGAAATTTTCAAATTCTTTTGGTTCAATTGAAGCACTAATACTGTCGTTGTCTGAACTCCAAACTGTACCAAGTAATTCGTACTTTAAATTACCGCTGTATTTAATATTATGATCAGGTTTTGCGTCAGGTCGTGGGTAGGTAATATTGCTGATTTTTATGTTACAGGTTACTGCATTTGTTGATATAAGCGACAATGGCAATACAGAAACAGCCATAAGTACCGAAAGCCCAATGCTGAGCAGTTTTTTTGAGAGTTTTGCTTTCATATTTTTTCCTCCTTTATTTTGAATTGCAATATTTTTTTGCTAATAAATATAAATAGTTTTGAATATCAGTATCAAAGCTATAATCCGATACTGTAAGTTCTTGCTGATTTTCCCACTTTGTCGTGATTGAGTATGTAGTTATGTCGCAAGCATCGTATGGTATATTTTTATGATTGCTATATATTTTATGATTGCTATATAAATTATAAAGATTATTTTTTTTTGCGAAATTTTGAATTTTTAAAAACTCATTATAAGCTATTTTTTTATTTTCAAATTCTATATGCTTACCGCTTAATTCAAAATTCTCAATGGTACAATCTGCTGAAAAGTAAGCCTTACTGTCTTTTGTGTATGCTGTAAAGCTATAACAATAATTATAGTTTGAATGGTTACAACTTATGCTTATATATTCAAGCTGAGGTGAAAAAGTTGATTTGTTTTTATCTTTGCAACTGTTAAATAAAAATATATTGAGTATACACAATAAAATCACAACCGATTTATTCATTTTCAAAATAATAATATTCTATAAAACAAATAAAGGCAGATGAGTAAAAACACATCTGCCTTGTAATTTTCTATCAGTTAGACTTCTTATTCATTACCGCACCAACAATAAAGAGTACAGGTAATACAAGGCCTATTACGAGTGACACGAAATTAAAGCCACTACCGCCAACCGCACCAATAATAATGCCGAGTAAATTAAATATTGCAACAATAATACCGAACACTAAGCACGAGGTTGCTTTTTCGGGCTTTGCACAATTTTTTACACCAATGATACCTGCAATAAGCTCAGCAACCGAACCCAGAATCATAACAACACATGAAGTATAAATTATTGTCGGATTAAGTTGAACAGAGGAAAGGTCGCCGTCTGCTAAGTAAGTTAAAGTACCTACACTTGCAATGGCAATAATGCTCATGATAATAGAAAGTGCACCGCCGATAATCATTAAAATACCAACGACTTTAAGTAATCCTTTTCCTTTCATTAAAAAAACCACCTTTTCAATATATTTGTACAGGAGATATATCCTTGATACAATTATATTGTACAGTAACTTATAATATTTTGCCCTACCCATTTGGGTAGTTTTGGCAAAATTACTGTAAATAAAAGGTGGTAAAGTTATATTTTGTTATATTTTAATATAGGGGGTTGATGTAACCGCTTGAAATCATAATAATTGCAAGCTGAGCAACACTTGAGCATCCGGTTTTTGAAAGCAGATTACCAATGTGATATTTTACTGTGTTTTCCGAGATATAAAGCTCCGAGGCAATCTCTCCTCTTGATTTATGCTTGCAAATTAATCTGAGAATTTGCATTTCTCTTTCAGTAAAAGGAGTTTCACCCTTTGGCAAAGGAATTGTTTTGGGTTCAGGAAAATATTTTTCTCCATTGAGCACTTTTCGTATTGTATCAATAAAAAATGTCATACTTTTGCTTTTATATACAAATGCGTCTGCACCTGCCTCTTTAGCACGAGGAGAATAAGATATTTCATCAAAGCCGCTCATAACCACTACCTTAATATCTTTAAAATTCTGTTTGATATTTTCCGTAGCAACAAGTCCGGAGGAGTAGCCCTCTGTGCATACATCTAACAGTACAATATCCGGATTTAGTCTTTCACATAAAAGCACACAATCGTTCGCATTTGCACTTTCACCAACAACGCAAAAATCATCTTTTTCCTCAAACATTGCTTTAAAAGCTTCTCTGACAGAAGTGTGGTCGTCAACAATCAATACTTTAATCATAGTTTTCACCCTCCTTTACGGTTAACTCAACTGCGAAATGCGGATATGGTGTAACACTGAGGGTTCCACCGAGCATTTCTGCTTTATTTTTAAGTCCGGAAAGTCCTGTGCCAAGTTGGATTGTAGTACAGGTATTTGTTCCGTTATCTGTGATTTTAAGAGAATTAATGCCATCCTTGCTCTTGATTTCTGCACGCACTTTTGTGGCAAGTGAATGTCTGACCGCATTTGTACTGCATTCTCGTATTGTTTCTACAAAAAGTGCGGCTATATCATTATCATACGGCATTTCTCCGATTATTGCAAGCTCAACTCCTATTGATGACATTACTTCTTGCAGGAGAATCAGACTTTTATCAGATGCATTTTTTTCATCCGATAATATATCTTTCATTATACTGTTACAGAATTTTTCAATAGCGTCAGCGTCTATATTATCATCTTTATTCTGTAATTTTCGCAAAAGTACAGAAAGCTTTTGTCCCAGTAAATCGTGTACTCTTGTGCGTATCTGTAACAGAGCACCCTCTTTGCATGAGGTTTCAAGATTATTTAGCTGAAAATTCAGTTCATTACCTTTTTGAACAAGTCTTGCTTTCAGGCTCAATAGCTCCTGCATTGCATTCATCTGTTCTGTAACATTTGTGGAGGTAATCAGAAAGTATGGTTTTTTCTTTATATACATTTCGGTTTGTTTAATCATATAATAAGAATTTTTAACTTTGCAAACTGTTTGCTGATTTTGTGTGTTGGAAATATTACGGATTTCGTTTATAAACTTTATTCCGCTTGTAAATTCTTTATTAAAAATGTCCATCATCAAATTACTTATGCAATGATTTGCAAGCAGAATTTGCCCGTCATTTCTGCAAAATAAAATTCCTGTATTGAGTGCGTCTATTGATTCCTTTACAGAAAGCGGAGTTATAGTGTTCCGTTTTAATTTACTTACTTTTAATATTAAATGTACACTTCTTATAATAAACATTATCAGTGCAGTAAAAAGAACAACTGTAAATGTACCGTTTGCAAGATGATTTGCAAATGGCAGCAATGGCAGAGCAAAGCATATTGATAATGTTATGTGTGCTTGCTTTAAATAAACAGCAGTTGCAATAAACATAATTAAAAACAAAATGGATGCTATGTACCCAACAGCTAAATATTGTTCGGGATAATAAATTGATATATTAGTTTGGTAATAAATGCAGGAATATATATAACCATAAATAAATTGCAGCAGTATTACGGAAAATTCAAATGATAGTTCGCAAACATATTTAAAACCTTTTGCTCCACTGTTAAATTTGTATATAAATGCAAAGCATTGCATACAAATGCCTGCAATTATCAAGATACAAACTAAAATTCGCACAAATTCAGGATAAAAATAAATGTAATTCATTGCTTTTCACCACCCTTAAGCAAAAGCCAAATGCCAAGGTTATCGTCATCATTTTGCTCGATGATTTTACCACCCGATTTTTCAAGTGAAATAATAAATTTTTTGTCAAAAATATTACTGTTGATTTTCGTTGAGCTAATCACCTTTATAGAAATTTCCTTATCGGATATTTCTGTGTGAGCAAATATGTATTCGCATTTTGTTTGTGTTGCTTCGTCAAGAATGTTGTACATAAACTCATACATAAGATTTGCGTGTTCAATGTCAAGCTTTTTATTGCCGTTATTGGTGCAGAGCAGCTTTACTTTGGAATATTCTGCAAAGCTTCCGAGTTCGTCTATATACATACTTAGTTCATCAGAGGAAAAATATTTTTCCTCAAGAGCAATAAAAAACATATTACACCTGCGTTTTATGTAGCACAAAAGTAATGCGGCTTTGACAGTAAGCAGGGAATTATTGCTTTGATTTTTCATCTTTTCAGGTAAACGGGAAAGCAACTTGAGTTTATCGGAAATTTCACTCTCAAGACTGTTGCAAATGTCTATTTTTTCCTCGTTTTGTAAGTATTTTCGCCTTGCTTTTTCTTCTTTTCTGATTAAGGCATTGGTTGCTCTTAGCTTTTCTACAGTAGTTTTAGTATTTGAATACATTTTGTTCAGCAGAGAAATATCGTCCTGCCAAACAACATATCCGCCGGAAATTTTCTTGCTGAAAAGCAGTGTGTTCTCATCAAGTTTTATTGGATTTTTACCGTTAATAATGCTGTCTTTTTGTTTATCGGTAAGGCAGTAGTCGAAATTTGCAGTAATTTCTTTTTCAAAATAATTGTTGAGAATTTCCATTTTAAGCGGTGAATTTTTAAAAAGATTTTTGTATTTTGTGTTGGTGGGAATAAGACTGCTGCGCAAGCATACTTCCATAAATGCGAGGATAATAAATGTGATAACTACCGTCATATCACCCTCAAAGGCAAACGGCAGACGCATTACATAGGCAACAGTATATAAAAAAATCAAAAGGAAAAAAGTAACAGGGTAAAAAATATTTAGCTTATTCGGACTTTTTATACTGCGTATTATAAGCCACAACAATACAATGAAAGTTTGTAATCCAATGCACAGCATAGATAAATAATATACAATGCCGTAGGTGTATTCAGAGGAACCGTTTTCAATTCCGTTATAAAACGAAAAAGCAAGCTGATGGTAGTCATTTGTGTATATCAGACATAGCAGAAATAGTTCAACCACTATAAAAGGCAGAATCCGCAGCGGTATGATTTTGTTGCTGCTTGGTTTGTCTGTTACGCTTGTTAAATATAACAGACCTGTTGCTATACCGAATTGAAAAAGATAGTAGCTGTACCAAAGCTGTCTTTCAATCATCGGAGAATTAATTTGCCACTTAATGCACCTCGCTGTAAGCCATAGAATAAGCATTGAACCGATAATAATAAAAGATAATTTAACCCTTTTGTTAATTACTCTCAAACCAAGCACAGCTATCCACAGCACTGTTAATGTAATGAAAAATACTGCTGACAAAATATGCTCTTGTCCGTCTGCTGTTGAATATCTGCGTTGCTCAAAAACTGTTCTCCTCATCTTTTTAATAACATTTGTTGATTGCTCGTTAAAGTGCCGGTAATCGGTATAAATAACAGCGTTAGAATATTTTTCTTGGGTAGGATACAGGGGAGATGCGTTGTTATATGTTCGCAAGTCATTTTGATTTATATTATTGCAGAGATTGTTTTCAAAACATAGTGGGTATGGTGAAAGTATTCCTTGTACAAAAGAAAGCGTACCATCATTTGGAATAATAATGTCTATATTTTTGTTACCTCGTTTTAGTTTAACAGCCTGTGTATCGGTGCAGATCCATATTGGAAGTTCAGTATTGCTGTTGCTGAGTCTGCCGTTTCTTTCCATTTCTTTCAGGTAATTAATGGCATCGTCAAGACGGTAATTTTCTTTTTTAAGCGAATAGCCGATTGATGCGGTAATGTAATTATAATAATCTGAATCTATATAGATTTTTTCTTCAACACCTGCAAGAGAATTAAAGCTGTTTATGTTTTCTTTTACTTTGCCTGTGTCAACTGCTATTACTATCGTTGTGATATAATGTGGATACCAATAATAATGCCCGCCACTATCCATAAGGCTTTTTGCAAGCAGTTCATCAGCTTGAGTAGCATAACCGTTATTGAGATTATCTACTGCCGAACTTTCGGATATAACTAAATTATATTCATCATTATCGCATTTTAATGCATTAAAGTAATCCTCGTTATTGACTGAAATGGTCTTTATATGGTTCGTACAACCGTTAAAAAGAGTACAAAGCAAAATTAAGAGCATAACCAAAATTGAAATTTTAATCTTTTTGTGCATTACTTCACCGCCTTTTAGCTTTAAATTAATTTTATTGTATGCAAAATTTGAAAGTTACATTATTATGAATATTCTAAAATTGTAACATAAAATTTCGCGTAAGACAAATTTTAAAAAATAAAAACCTTAGCAAGTGGTGGCAAAAAACCACCGCTTGTTTATTGTTTATATAAAATAATTCATATTTTGCTTTGCAATTGCATAATATTAATATGCAAAAGATTTGCGGTAAACAGATGCGAAAAAGTATTAAAAAGAATATATCAATTTACCGAATTAAGTAATATAAAATTTGTTAATTTAACGAAATTAGTGTTGAATTATTTTAAATTTATTAAACTTATTGACTTTTTAATATAAAAGTAGTAAACTAATAATCAGTTAGCGAGTGCTAACTTTTTTGTACTGTCAAAGTTAGTTAGCACTAATGTTGTATAGCGAGGATGGTGAGCTTATGCCTTTAACATTTGCCGATCCGGGCGTTGAAAACATTATTAAAAAAATCGGAGGTAACTCTGAGGTTCGTGCACATCTTGAAAACTTGGGTTTTGTTGTTGGCGGCACAGTTACAGTTGTTTCTTCAATGGCGGGTAACCTTATTGTTAATGTAAAAGGAGCACGAGTTGCAATCAGCCGTGAAATGGCAAGCAAAATTATGATTTAATGGAGGTACAATATGAGAACTCTGAGAGAAGCAAAAATCGGAGAAACCGTAAAAGTTGCAAAACTTAACGGTGCGGGCGCTATTAAGCGCAGAATTATGGATATGGGTATTACAAAGGGCGTTGAAATTTATATCCGTAAAGTTGCGCCGCTCGGTGATCCTATTGAAGTTACAGTAAGAGGTTATGAGCTTTCTTTGCGTAAAGCCGATGCTGAAATGATTGAACTTGTTTAAGTTAAATACGGGGTTTATCCCCGATATTTTTAAATTTTAAGTTAGTCTAAAATAACTAAATTTATGAGAGGAAGACACTAATGGGTATTAAAATTGCACTTGCAGGTAATCCTAACTGCGGTAAAACAACCCTTTTTAACGCTCTTACAGGTTCAAACCAGTTTGTTGGTAACTGGCCGGGCGTTACCGTTGAGAAGAAAGAGGGTAAGCTCAAAAAGCACAACGATGTTGTAATTATGGACTTGCCGGGTATTTACTCACTTTCTCCTTACACACTTGAAGAAGTAGTTGCTCGTAACTACCTTATCGAGCAAAGACCTGACGCAATCCTTAACATTGTTGACGGTACTAACCTTGAGCGTAACCTTTACCTTACAACACAGCTTACAGAGCTCGGTATCCCGGTTGTTGTTGCCATTAATATGATGGATGTTGTAAAGAAGAGCGGAGATAAGATTGACACTTCGGCACTTGCTAAAGAGCTTGGCTGTAAGGTTGTTGAAATTTCTGCTTTGAAGGGCACAGGTATTATGGAAGCGGCAGAGGCTGCAATTGATGCTGCCGAGAACACCAAAACTGTTCCAATGCACACATTCAACGGTGTTGTTGAGCACGCTATTGCTCATATTGAAGAGGCAGTAGTTCACGAAATGCCTGAAGAACAGCAGAGATGGTACGCTATCAAGGTATTTGAGCGTGATGATAAGGTTATGGCAAAACTTAACCTTAGCGACGAAATTAAAAAGCATGTTGAAACTGACATTGAAAATGCCGAAAAAGAGCTTGACGATGACAGCGAAAGCATTATTACAAACGAAAGATATATTTACATAGCTACTATTATTAAGACTTGCTACAAAAAGAAGAGCAAGGGTAGCCTTTCAACATCAGATAAGATTGATAAGGTTGTTACAAACCGTTGGCTTGGTCTTCCGATTTTTGCCGTAATTATGTTCCTTGTTTACTTCATTTCAATGCAGACTGTAGGTTCAATGGCAACAGACTGGGCAAATGACGGATTGTTCGGTGACGGTTGGCATTTGTTCGGTATAGGTACTTCACAGGCAGAAGAGGCAGAAGAAACTTACGGCGATTCAGATGCAATCATTGAAGCTTTCAATGAAGAATACGGTAATGACGATATTGCAGCTGCAATTGATCTTGAAGATGAAAATTATTCTGAAGACGCAGCAAAAGCAGCGCTCTCTCAGCTTGTAACATTAACTCCTGCCGATGCAAATGTTACTTATTCTGTTGAAGATGAAGAAACACTTGAGGTAACTGAAACTCCTAATACAACAAAGGCTCAGTTGCAGGAGGCAGTAGACAATTATCTCAATACAGATTACAAAGAGGCTTACGGCGCTCCTGATGCAAGCACATATGGTGTATGGGTTCCGGGTATTCCTGTTCTTATCGGTGACGGCCTTGACGCTATCAACTGTGCAGATTGGCTTAACGGACTTATTCTTGACGGTATCGTAGCCGGTGTTGGTGCGGTTCTTGGCTTCGTTCCACAGATGCTTGTACTTTTCTTACTCCTTGCTTTTCTTGAAAGCTGCGGTTATATGGCTCGTATCGCTTTCGTACTTGACCGTGTATTCCGTAAGTTCGGCCTTTCAGGTAAATCATTTATTCCAATGCTTGTCGGTACAGGCTGCGGCGTTCCGGGTATCATGGCTTCTCGTACAATCGAAAACGAGCGTGACCGTCGTATGACAATTATGACAACAACATTTATTCCTTGCGGTGCTAAGATGCCATTTATTGCTATGATCGCAGGTGCTATTTTCGGTGGTTCACCGTGGATTGCTACATCAGCTTACTTCATCGGTATGGCTGCAATTGTAGTTTCGGGTATTATGCTTAAGAAGACAAAGATCTTCTCAGGCGATCCTGCTCCGTTCGTTATGGAACTTCCCGCTTACCATCTCCCGACAGTAAGCAACCTTCTCCGTTCAATGTGGGAGCGTGGCTGGTCATTTATCAAAAAGGCCGGTACAATCATTCTTCTTTCAACAATCATTGTTTGGTTTACAACATACTTCGGATTTGTTGACGGTCAGTTCCAGATGCTTTCAGAGGATCAGATCAGCAATTCAATTCTTGCCGCTATCGGTAACTGCATTGCTTGGATCTTTACTCCGCTTGGTTGGGGCAATTGGCAGGCAGCCGTTGCATCGGTTACAGGTCTTGTTGCTAAAGAGAATATCGTTGGTACAATGGGTATTCTTTATCCGGGCGGATGGTCAGAAATCGGCGGTGCTTTCACAGCAATCAGCGGTTTCTCATTCCTCGTATTTAACCTCCTTTGTGCTCCTTGCTTCGCAGCTATCGGTGCTATGAAGAGAGAAATGAATAATGCTAAGTGGACCTGTTTTGCAGTAGCTTACCAGTGTGTATTTGCTTATGCAATCGCTCTTATGATTAATCAGTTTGGCGGACTCTTTACAGGTAATGTAAATGTTATCGGTCTTATTTTCGCTGTATTGGTACTTGCATTTATGATTTATATGCTCGTAAGACCATACAAAGAGGCTAATACATTAAAAACTTCTGTAAAGGTAAAATAATTTAGATTTTGATAGAGGAGGATGTATATGCTTACTTTTTTACTTGATAATATTGGTACAATAGTTGTTTTGCTTATAGTTGTTGCTGTAGTTGCTGCAATTATTATCAGCCATTTCAGAGCAAAGAAAAAGGGCAAATCTTCTTGTGGCAGCTGTGGCTGCGGATGTGCATCCTGTGCAATGGCAGGTAAATGCCACTCTAACAACCATAAATAATTATTGCTGACAAAAGCGACCGAGCATTTTAAGTGTTCGGTCGCTTGTTTTGTTTTTTGATTATTTTTCAATAGTTGGGGGTAAATTATGGTTTAACGGAATGATTTATCAAGCAATTTGCTGAATCATAATTAAATATTACAACAAATATTTGGATAACTCCTTATAAATAAAACAAGGCTATCGCATTTTAACCTTGCGATAGCCTTTCTTGTATTAATTGATTTTTTGGTTGTTGTTTGAAATATAAATCTGCAATGCGGTTACATCGGAAACAGAAAGTTTACCGTCTTTGTTCATATCAACGCAGTTAAACAGTTGCTTGTTTGTTTCGTCAATAAGCGCAGAACCGTCGGTGTTTTTGTTGCCTGCAATGTGCATTTGCAAGTATGTAACATCATTTACATTTATAATACCGTCTTGGTTAGCGTCGCCTGTGAGAATTTTTTCATCTATTGCAATAAATTCAAAATCATTTTTTTTTGCATAAGTTTCTGCATATGTTCCAATGTAGCCGTTTATAGTTAGTATATTACAATTTTCAAATGAATCACGGGCTATAAAACTAACATCTTTAGGAATGATAATGCTTTTTAAATTAGTGCAATTATAAAAAACTTTATTACCTATAGAAGTTACATCTTGCGGTATAGTGATTTTTTGTAATTTATTACAGCCTGAAAAAACTCCATAACCAATATATTGTAAATTATCAGGTAGTTTAACATATGTTAAATTAATACAATTTTCAAATACAGACTTTGCTAAACCTTTTGAAAAGCCATTATCTGAAAGTTTATCCGGAAAATTAACTGTTTCTAAACTCTCACAATTACCAAAGGCAAAATCATCAACATATGATAAACTATCCGGAAGATCTATTCTTTTTAATGATAAACAATTTCCAAATGCTCCTACCAAAATTTCTGTCAACGAGTTAGATAGTTTAATGGTTTCTAATGATTGACAATTATAATATGCACCGTCATATATTGATAATATATTGTTTGACATTTCAATATTTTTAATACTTATATTGTTTTCAAATGCACCTTTGCCTATACTCGTAACCTTTTTTCCGTCAATTTCATCAGGAATAGTTACATCACTATCATTACCCACATACTTGGATATCTCAATTGTACCGTCATCAAGTAATGAATACTCATAGTCACCGCTTATAAAACTTTCATCTGAAGACACAGCCGAAGTATTACTTTCAATCACTGCCGCACTTACAGGCAGTACGGAAAATGCACTTGTCATCATAAGTGCAGACAGTATTACGGCTGTTAATCTTTTAACTTTTTTCATTTTTTATCGCTCCTTGCGTTATTTAATTTATTATTCACAATTGACACTCACTAAATGTCAATTACAGGTGTATTATAGCATAAAATATTCTTATTGACAAGCACTAAATGTCAAAAGAGTATAAAAAATGTTTAAAAATAAAAACGAAAATATGAATAATGTATGCGGAAAGAGGATTGCGGAATTAAGACTTGCATTAAATCCTAAATGCAGTCAAAGACAGCTTGCTGAAAAATTGCAGCTTTTTGGATTGGATTTAGACAAAAATGCAATCCAAAGAATAGAATGCGGAAAAAGATTTATAACAGATATAGAAATAGTGGCTTTTTGCAAGGTATTTAAAATTCAGCCTAATGATATTTTTACTATGGTATAAAATTAAAAGTCTGATATAAATATTATGATACTTGTATTGGAGTGTTGATATGTTAAGCAAAAGAATTCGTGAATTAAGGTTTTCGCTCGGACTGAATCAGGTGTAATTCGGACAGGCTCTTAATGTAACAAAGCAGACTATCAGTAATTGGGAAAAACGACAATATTCAGCCGTCTGTGGAAATGATTATTAAAATAGTAAATACCTATTCAGTAAGTGCCGATTATTTGCTTGGTATTAACGAGAGGGAAACCGTTGATGTTTCGGGGTTATCTCAAGAGCAGATTGCTCATATACAAATGATAATTGACGATATTAGAAATAAACAATTATTCAAGCAAAAAATCAGCCTGATTTCGTATGAAGTCAGGCTGATTGTATATCTGTTAAATTTTAATTCCTTGAATTGAAGTATTGTATAAAAATTCTTTAAGTTTTTCGCTTTTGCCGGTGTTATAGAAATCAATCAACAAAGTATTGAATTGCTCCATATTTTTATCGGTGATTGTCATTATTCCGGCTCCTGCCATAATAAGAATTTTATTTGCAAGTGTTAAACTTGTTCTTTTGTTACCGTCCCAAAAGAATTGACCTCTTGCACCCCAACAAAAAGCCCGGAGTGCTTTGTCTGTAGCCGTCGTGCCTTTTGATGACAATATATTATTCAGCTCGTTATGAGTTTTTTCGCAATCGGGAACAGGCGGTTCGTAATCAGTACCGGAGATTGCAACCAAACCTGTTCTTAATTTACCCCACTCAAGAGCCTCATTTCTTGCAATATATTCATTGAGTTTGCACCAATATTCAAAAGTTACAGGCTCGTCAACAGTGTTCAGCAAATACTTCCAAGCATCACGCATATTTAAAATAGCTTGAATATCGTCAAGTTGAACATCTGCAACATTTACACCCTGCAAAATAGTTTTTGTTTGTGGAAATGTAACGGCTCTGTTTTCCATTTTCATTCCGCAATAAACATTTTCGTCCCACTTTTTCTTAGCAAGGAAAAGACTTTGCTGTGGTGTTAAATTAAACTTATTTTCAAATCTCATAAACTGAACTCCGATAAATGAAATATGAAATTACTTATTCTCCTCATTATACTTAAGCTGATTGTAAATCATATTGGCACACATATAAACATTGCCGCCGCCCATTGTGAGAATGAGGTCGCCCTCTTTTGCGTTTTTGCATACATAGTCTGTAATTTCTTCAAAAGTGTCAAGGCAAACCGAGTTCGGTACTTTTGCACCGAGGTCGGTTGAGTAAATATTATATGTGTTTGTTTCTCTTACAGGGAGAATTTCAGAAATGATTGCAACATCCGGAATCTTAAGAGCCTCTGCAAAATCATCAAGAAGAAGTGCTGTTCTTGAGAAAGTATGCGGCTGGAAAATCGCCCATACTTTTTTAAAGCCCATATTCATTGCGGCATTGAGTGTTGCGGTAAGCTCTGTCGGGTGGTGAGCAAAATCGTCTGCCACCGTAATTCCCTCGGGTGTACCGAGAATTTCAAAACGGCGGTGAACACCTCCGAATTTATGGAGATTTTCGGCGATTTCCTTAGGTGTTGCACCAAGGTAATGTGCGGTAGCCGCTGCGGCAAGTGCATTATAAATGTTATGCTTGCCCGGAACAATCAACTTAATATTTGTAAGGAGTTCGCCCTTGTAATAGATGTCAAATTGCTCGTGAACGCCCTTGTCTGCAGAAATATTTTCTGCTCTGTAGTCGCAGTTTTCGCCAAAGCCGTAGGTGATTTTTTCAATGTCAACATCGTTTACAGCATCAAGTGTGTTTTGGTCGTCACCGTTGATTACAAGCAAACCTGTAGTCTGTTTTGCAAATTTATTAAATGACTTTTTAATGTTGTCAAGATTTTTAAAGTAGTCGAGGTGGTCGGCATCAATGTTAAGTATAATAGAAATAAACGGATTAAGCTGTAAGAATGTATCAACATACTCGCAAGCCTCGCAAACGATAATGTCGCTCTGACCGACATAGCTGTTGCCGCCGATAAACGGAAGTTTGCCGCCGATAATTGCCGATGGGTCAAAACCGCTGCCGATAAGTACCTGTGAAAGCATGGCTGTGGTTGTGGTCTTGCCGTGAGTACCGGAAACCGCAATACTTCTCTTGTATCTTCTTGTTACGACGCCGAGCATAACGCTTCTTTCAATGCAAGGAATGCCCTGTTCAACAGCTGCTTTTCTTTCCGGGTTATCTTCTTTGATAGCGGCAGAATATACCACAAGCTCTGCACCGTCAATGTTCTCTGCACGATGTCCCATATATACGGGAATGCCGTAGCCTTTGATTCTGTCAAGTGTGTCGCCCTCGTTCATATCCGAGCCCGAAAGCTGATAGCCCTCGCTGTTTAAAATCTCTGCAAGCGGACACATACCGCTGCCGCCGATGCCGATAAAATGTATCCTTTTTATATTATCAAGTAAAATGTCGTAATTCAAAACACTCATTCTCCATTCACAAAAATTCTATCTTATATTATAAAGCTATAGTCAAAAAAAATAAATACCTTTTTTCAATTTGTAATATATTTTTTCGTATTTTAGTTTTTATATTGCCAATTTATATTAAAAATGTTACAATATAATCGGTGATAATCAGTGAATTTAGTTAAGAATGATATTATAAAATTAAACATAACTTCGGCTACCGCAGAGGGCAGCGGCGTAGGAAAAACAGAGGACGGTATCGCCGTATTTGTTCCGCTTTCCGCAGTAGGCGATGAACTTGAAGTAAGAATATTAAAAACAAAGAAAACTTATGCTTTCGGTAAAATTGAAAATATAATTACTCCGTCTTCCGCAAGAATCGAGGCGGACTGCCCGCAGTTCTCAAAATGCGGAGGCTGTACTTGGCGGCATATTTCTTATGAAGAAGAATTAAAAATAAAATCAATGCGTGTTTACGATGCGGTAACACGAATAGGCGGAATTAAAGACTTTGAATTTAAAGATATTATCAGCTGCGAAAGACCTGACAGATACAGAAATAAGGCGCAATTTCCTATAGGTAGGGCAAAAGACGGAAGTGCAGTGTTCGGATTTTATTCATTTCATACGCACAGAATTATTCCGTGTGATGACTGTTTATTGCAGCCTGAAGTTTTTAATTCTGTAATAGAAATTACAAAAAGATTTATAGATAAAACAAATGCTGATATTTATGACGAAACAACAGGCAAAGGCAGATTAAGACATTTATATATGCGCCTTGGTGAGATTACTGACGAACTTATGGTTTGTTATGTTGTCAACGGCAACGGCTTAAAACAGGAAGACGAACTTGTCAGAATGTTAAAAGACGGCTTGCCTAACCTAAAAAGCGTAATTATTAATTCTAACAGAGAAAAAACAAATGTGGTTTTAGGCAAGAAAAATCGTGTTGCATACGGCAGTGACCACATTACCGATGTTTTATGCGGACTTAAATTTAAAATATCACCGTTTTCATTCTGGCAGGTAAACCGTGCCCAAGCAGAAAAACTGTACGGTAAAGCAAAAGAATATGCAAACCTGCAAAATGACGAAATTCTGCTTGATTTATACTGCGGAACTGGTACAATAGGACTTACAATGGCTGAAAACTGCAAAACACTTGTCGGTGCGGAAATTGTCGAGGATGCTATAAAGAATGCAAACGAAAACGCAAAAGCAAACGGCATAGAGAACGCAAGATTTATTTGTGCCGACGCATCAAAGGCAGCGGCTCAACTTAAAGCAGAGGGACTTCAACCTGATGTTGTAGTGCTTGACCCGCCAAGAAAAGGCTGCGGCGAAGATGTAATTTTGACCGTAGCACAAATGTCACCGAAACGAGTTGTGTATGTGTCTTGTGATCCCGCAACCCTTGCAAGAGATTTAGAAATTTTCGAGTCAAACGGCTATAAAACCAAAGAAGTAACACCTTGCGATATGTTCCCAAGAACAGCGCATGTGGAGTGCGTAGTATTGATGTCAAGGATTTAAAAATAAGGCTCTGAAAACGGCTTGTTTACTGACTTTTTCGGAAGTCGGGATTTGAAGTCTAACTTCTGAAAAAGCTCGGTTATTTTTTATGGAAACATATCTACTGTAAAAACGGTCATAGGGTTTAGGCTGTGGATTAGATGTCATAGGTTGTGGCACTGGGATAGATGTTATCTAGGGAGCAAACTCAATTTGAGTGAGTGATTTAGATGTTGTCTAATCCGGCAACTCGACTGTTGGCAATATGGCAGGCAGTGGATTAGATGCTAAGGAGAAATTTGGTATATGGAAAGAAAGTATTTGTATCAAGTGGATATACGTGAATGGATAGAAAATGGATTAGATGCTGAAA
>ERZ827440.84-NODE-84-length-141850-cov-5.566727_pt1 | contig 141850 bp, 122 predicted proteins | sample MGYA00519774_ERZ827440 | MGnify/ENA primary metagenome ERZ827440 (study PRJEB31778, sample SAMEA3449302) | human gut metagenome | biome: human gut; feature: human-associated habitat; material: faeces | place: United Kingdom | collected 2010/2012 ... | reverse complement strand
CGAGGCCGAGCGCAAAATGGATTCTAAAAAACACCTTGCCAAATAGGAGCGTCAGGACGCAAAGAGGCTCGCCGCACGAAGTGCGCAGCGAGCCTCTTTGCATGTCCGAGGACACCAATTTAATTTAGCGTGGTTCCCTAAAGGACGACAACGCAGGAGACCCGGCAAGGCCGGGAGCACTTTGTCTCGCAAACATTCCGCAGCCGCGAAGCGGCGAGGACGTTTGAGAGGCAAAGTGCGTAGGCCTTACCGGGTCTCCGGTGGGAGTTGAGTCCCTTTAGAACTTGTCGTGGAAGGTACGCGCAATGACCTCGTCCTGCTGCTCCTTGGTGAGCGTGTGGAAGTTCACGGCGTAGCCGGAAACGCGGATGGTCAGCTGCGGATACTTCTCGGGGTGAGCCTGAGCGTCGAGCAGCGTCTCACGGTTGAAGACGTTGATGTTCAGGTGGTGGCCACCCTTCTCGGCGTAAGCGTCGAGCATGTGGACCAGGTTATCGGCCTGGGTCTCGGAAACTTCAGAAACCTTCATAATGTGTCTCCTTCGATTAATAGGCGCCGGCCGAAACCGGCGCACTAATCAGTAATCGTTATTGTTAGTATAGCACTAACAATAGTTACTCGCTCAGCTGATCAAGGTCGATATCGCCAAAGAACACCTGGTCCTCCTTGCCGAGCGCACTCGGGATGATGGAGAAGGTGTTGGAGATGCCATCCTGAGCATCGCGGAACGGGAGCTTGGAAACCGAAGACAGCGAAGCGATGGCGCCGTGGCTATCGCGCTTGTGCATGGGGTTAGCACCCGGGGCGAACGGCTGGCCAGCCTTGCGGCCGTCGGGCGTGGAGCCGGTCTTCTTACCGTACACGACGTTGGAGGTAATGGTCAGAACCGAGGTCGTAGGCACGGAGTTGCGGTAGGTGTCGTTCATGCGGATGTACTCCATGAACTGGTGCACAACGTCGTGAGCGATCTGGTCGACGCGGTCGTCGTCGTTACCGTACTTGGGGAACTCGCCCTCGGTCTCGAAGTCGACGATGATGCCGTTCTCATCACGGACGGGATGGACCTTGGCGTACTTGATGGCGGACAGGGAGTCAGCCACGACGGAAAGGCCAGCGATGCCCGTAGCGAACCAGCGGTGCACGTGCTTGTCATGCAGAGCCATCTGGATGCGCTCGTAGCAATACTTGTCGTGCATGTAGTGAATGATGTTCAGCGAGTTGACGTACACGCCGGCGAGCCACTTCATCATGTCGTTGTACTTGGCCACAACGTCGTCGTAATCGAGCGTATCGCCCTCGACGGCGCGATACTTGGGGCCGACCTGCTTCTTGGAGACCTCGTCAACACCGCCGTTGAGTGCGTACAGCAGGCACTTGGCCAGGTTGGCGCGAGCGCCGAAGAACTGCATCTCCTTGCCGATGCGCATGGAGGACACGCAGCAGGCAATGCCGTAGTCGTCGCCGTGATAGACGCGCATGAGGTCGTCGTTCTCGTACTGGATCGAGGAGCTGGCGACGGAAGTCTTGGCGCAGAACTTCTTGAAGTTCTCGGGCAGACGGGTCGACCACAGAACGGTCATGTTGGGCTCGGGGCTGGTGCCCATGTTCTCGAGCGTGTGCAGGTAGCGGTAGCTCATCTTGGTAACGAGCGTACGGCCGTCAACACCCATGCCGCCGATGGACTCGGTGACCCACTGCGGGTCGCCGGTGAACAGGGCCTGGTACTCGGGGGTACGGGCAAACTTGACCATGCGGAGCTTCATGATGAAGTGATCCACGAACTCCTGGATCTGCTCCTCGGTGAAGGTACCGTTGGCAAGGTCGCGCTCAGCATAGATGTCGATGAACGTAGAGGTACGGCCGATGGACATAGCGGCGCCGTTCTGCTCCTTGACGGCAGCAAGGTAGGCGAAGTACATCCACTGGATGGCCTCCTGCGTGTTGGTAGCAGGGTTGGAAATATCGAAACCATAGGTCTCGGCCATCATCTTGAGCTCGCCGAGGGCGCGGATCTGCTCCTGCAGCTCCTCACGATCGCGGATGTTGTCGGCGGTCATGACCGTCGGGGTGGAAGCCTTCTGGGCCTCCTTGTCCTTGATCAGGTAGTCGACGCCGTACAGGGCAACACGACGGTAGTCGCCGATGATGCGGCCGCGGCCATAGCCATCGGGCAGACCGGTGATGATGTGAGCCGAGCGGCAAGCACGCATCTCGGGGGTGTAGACATCGAAGACGCCAGCGTTGTGGGTCTTGCGCTCGAAGGTGTAGCGCTCAACAACGTTCTCGTCGACCTTGTAGCCGTGCTGGCTGGCAGCCTGGCAAGCGATGCGGATACCACCGTTGACGTGCAGAGCGCGCTTGAGCGGCTTGTCGGTCTGGAGGCCAACAATGGTCTCCTTGTCGCGATGGGCATTATCGATGTAGCCAGCGGGGTGGCTCACGATACCCGTGACGGTCTTGGTGTCCATATCGAGGACACCACCCTGCTCGCGCTCCTTAAGCAGCAGGTCGAGAACCTCGCCCCACAGCTCCTTGGTACGCTCGGTCGGACCTACGAGGAACGACTCGTCGCCCTCGTAGGGGGTGTAGTTCTTCTGGATGAAGTCTCGGACGTCAACCTCTCCCGTCCAAATGCCTTCCTTGAAGCCTTCCCATGCCTCCTGCATTGTGTAACCACGCTCCTAGTTACGTGTAATGCGGCGCTCTCTCACACCGCTGCTTATTGAATTCTTGAATTATCGGCTTGCACTACCGGCTTCTTCCGTTCTTCACCACACGCTGGTGCAGGAAAAACGTTTGTCCACCTTGGAACTACAACCCAAAACCCAAGATTTCACCCGTCTGAGAAGGATAACATAGCGACCCTCTCCATCTGGGCTGTTATATGTTTCTTTTTTTATATCATAAGGGCGTTTTTTACAAACCCGCAGGAAATGCGAGCGCGAACAACTACCGTTCACCGATTTGTTTGGGATTTTTCCTTGCCTTTGTACGACGTTCGCTCTAGCTGTTATGCCAGCTTTATCAGGGTAAAGTGTCCCAGAGACCCTACAGAAACTGCAGGGCGGCCACGGAATCCCCCGTGGCCGCCCTGTGGCATGGCTAGTTTTTAGCTTTGATTGCCGCTTGGCATTAGGCGGCTGCGGCGGCCTTGTCGGCCGTTGCCTTGCTATCGCCGTTGCCCTGGCCCTCAAAATGCTTGTAGCACCAGCTGGTGACCAGCGGGGTCAAAATAGCCGTAACGATTGCGCAGGCAGCAACCTGTGCCGTAGCCGTCGCGAGCACCGCACCGCCGTACATGGCCCCGTTGACGCTTGCCATGGCAGCAGGCGTGGCCACATTGGCTCCGGCGCAGCTCGAAATGGCCGCACCTGCGACACCCGTACCACCCGTGAGCTTATCGACCGCGATGACGGGAATTGCAAAGATCACCGAGCAGATCACGCCGAGCAGGATGCCGGGAAGACCGCCGTTGATAAGCTGGCCAAAAGTCATGGTCGAGCCCATGGCAAAGAAGACGAGCACGATGATGGCGGAAAGTGCCGGTGCCATCATCTTCTTAAAGCTGGGGAACAGGTTACCCAGAATAATGCCGACGACGATCGGCAGAATGGCGCCCACGAGCGACCAGCCGATCGGGGCCTGGCCGGCAGCGCCGAGCACGATCATCGTGACCGGAGGGCCGACAACCAGCGTGGTGATGGCGACAGCGCCACGCTCAGCCTCGTTGCCCATGGTACCCATCAGCCCAGCGTACATAGCGTTGTTGGCGCCGGTGCAAGCCGCCAGCATCACCATGGCAGAGATGCCAAACAAGTTGTCGTTGAACACATAAAGGATGAGCAGCGACATGGCAACGACCACGATCTGCTTGACGGCGATGATGATGGCGCCGCGGGCAGCGGCGGCAGGAGCGCTCTTAAACGAAATCGTCGTACCGACGATGAGCAAAAAAGCGCCCACGAGCGGGCCAGCGCCCTGCTGGGTCATGCCAAGCGTAAAGCTGCCGAGCGTTTTGAACAGGTCGGGGAATAGCGTGTTGAGCAGACAGCCCAACAGAAGCGGCACCAAGATATTGGCGCCCGGGATGGAGGACATCTTAAAGAACGGCTCCTTTGCCGCCGGCGCCTCCACCGCAGTCGATTCACTCATATATATCTCCTTTGGATGCATGCGAATCGTAGCCGCATGCGCCTATATCAGAAAGAAGGCGACGGTCCCGAGTCGCAGGAGCCGTCGCCGAATAATCGTCGCGGAGTATTACCCGTCCAGAACGATGCCACCGTCGCAGTCACCGATCTCGCCGTTCACGAAGCTGGCGAGGTCGGAAGCGAAGAACAGCACCATCTGCGCAGGCTCGCTGGCCTGGGCGGCGCGGCCCAGAGGAATACCGTTGATGATACGCTGAGAGTTCTCGTCAGAGAGAATCGAGGTCATATCGGTCAACGTGAGCGACGGGCACACGGCGTTACAGCGGACGCCAAACTTGCCGCCTTCCTTGGCGACTGCCTTGGTCAGGCCGTTGACACCGGCCTTAGAGCTCGCGTAGGCCGCGGTGCCGAGCAGGCCGCCACCGATCTTGCCAGCGACAGAGCTCACGTTGACGATAGTGCCGGCATGGGCCGCCTTAAAGTGCGGGTACACGGCGTTCATCATAGTGAAGGTACCGTTGAGGTTGATGTCGATGGTGCGACGCCACTCGGTGTCATCGATCTCGTCGAACTTCTTGGTGCTGATGACGCCAGCGCAGTTGATCAGGATGTTGGTTTGCGGCAGGTCCGTAAAAATCTGCTCGACGGTCTCGCGCGCCTTGGGTGCATCGGCGACATCGAGCTGATAGAACTTGTTGCCCTCGCCAAGCTCGGCCACCGCGGCCTCGCCCTTAGCAGCGTTCCTTGCGATGAGCGCGACGTGTCCGCCGCCCGCAACGATGCCCTTGGCAATCTCGAGGCCAATGCCCTGAGTGCCGCCGGTAACGATCGCGGTTTTGCCCGTGAAGTCAAATGCCATGACTCCAACCCCCTTGATTCAGGTGTCTCCTTGCGGGAAGTTGGAGCATCGCACGTGGCGATAAATGAGTCCCAGTCGTCATGGTGGTGACAACCCCTCGCCTAACCGCGGGCATAATAGTTCTTTGAAACGCTTCAGCGATTGAATTTTTTACTCTTTATGCGCTCTTTATATTGCCCACTGCATGAGACCCGAATACGCGGGTATCATCTTTCACCGAAAATAGTTTCTAGTGTTAGGGGTTTTCGGTGGAAGATACCGATTTCCATGAGCTTGGGCGTCAGCTCTTTACCGAGTTTGGCAGCATGCACCAGCGCGTTTCGCGCTTTGCCGACCAGGCTCTGGGTGGCGAGATGGCCGTCATGCGCGCCCTCATGCGCGCCGGCGGCTCGCTCACGCCGAGCGAACTCGCCGATCGTGCCTGGGTCTCGAGCGCCCGCATCGCCAATATCCTGCGCGCCCTCGAGGCCAAGGGCTGGGTCGAGCGCGAGCACTCAAAGACCGACCGTCGTCGCGTACACGTCACGGTGACCGACAAAGGATTCCAGGTTATCGAAATCAAACGTCGGGAATTCGAGGACCGCACCGCGGCCTTCCTCGAGCAGCTTGGCGAAACAGATACCCAAGAGATGGTGCGCCTTCTTAGACGTGCCAACGAAATTATCGACCGCAATCAAGAAAGGAGAGATGCCGAGTGAGGATTCTCAAGCTCTTTAAAAAACATATCCTGGCACTGTTCGCAGCTATCGTACTTATCGTAATCAGCTGCAACGCCGATCTGGCGCTGCCTACCTATATGAGCGACATCGTCGACGTTGGTGTGCAGCAAGGCGGCATCGCGTCGCCCGTACCCGACACCATCCGCGCCGAATCGCTCGACGACCTCGAACTCTTTATGAGCGCCAAGGACGCCAAGACGGTAGAAGCTGCGTTTGGCAAGGCAGACAAAAACGGGATTCGCACGTACAAGGGAACCGAGGATGAGCGCGCCGACGGCAGCAAGCTCGCCGATATCATGAGTCTGCCCGAGACCGTCGTCCTTTCGCTCAACCAGGGTATTGACGCCAACTCCATGGGTGACATGATGGGCACGTCCGGTGAGAAAGACAACAGCGGCGCCCAGGCCATGCCCACGCCCGAGCAGATGGCGGCGATGACGCCCGAGCAACTCGCCGAGATGCAGCAGAAGGCCGCTGCGGCGCAGAACATGCAAAAACAGATTGATGCCGACGGTGGCAAGATCACCATGAAGAGCCTGCGCCTAGGTGTCAAGGGCGGTCTGGTAGACCAAAGCAAGCTCGTCGAGGGCGCCAACCAAATGGCGGACAAAATGGGCTCCATGTCGGGCTCCATCGTGACTCAACGCGCCGTGAGCTATGTGCAAGACGAGTACAAGGCGCAGGGCATCGACCCCGCCGACGTGCAGAACGCCTACCTGGGCCGCATGGCGACCACGATGTTTGGTCTGTGCCTAATCTCGCTGGTCGCCACCATCCTGACCGGTGCCGTGGCTTCGCGCACCGCCTGCTCCATCGCCCGCGACCTGCGCCGCGAGACCTTCAACAAGGTTATGCACTTCTCGCCGGCCGAAGTGGGCAAGTTTAGCCAGGCCTCGCTCATCACCCGCTGCACCAACGACATTCAGCAGATCCAGATGGCCGCAACCCTGTTTATCCGCATGTGCCTGATGGCCCCCGTCATGGGCATCGTCGCCGTCATGCGTGTCCTGGCCAACCACACCGGCCTGGAGTGGACTATCGCCGTGGCCATCATCGCGGTCTCGGCCGTCGTCGGCGTGCTTATGGGCCTCACCATGCCCAAGTTCAAAAAGATGCAGAGCTTTGTGGACCGCGTGAACCTTACCGCCCGCGAGCTGCTCGACGGCCTGATGCCCATCCGCTCGTTCAACCGCGAGGAGCATGAGCTCGAGCGTTTTGACAAGGCTTCGCTCGACCTAATGACCACGCAGCTCTACACCAACCGAGCCATGAGCTTTATGATGCCGCTCATGATGCTTGTCATGAACTGCATCACCGTGCTTATCGTCTGGTTTGGCGCGCAGGGCGTGTCCGACGGCGTGATGCAGGTCGGCAACATGATGGCGTTTATCTCCTACACCATGCAGATCGTCATGGCGTTTATGATCCTCACCATGGTTTCGGTCATCCTGCCCCGCGCCGAGGTCGCAGCCGAGCGCGTGGAAGAGGTCATCACCTGCCCCACGAGCATCAACGACCCCACCTCGCCCAAACTGCCCGCTGCCAGCGCGCCGCGCGGCGAGCTCACCTTCCGTGACGTGAGTTTCCAGTATCCCGATGCCCGTGCAGACGTCATTAGCGGCGTGAACTTCACCACGCATGCCGGCCAGATGCTCGGCATCATTGGCTCCACGGGCTCGGGCAAGTCCACGCTTGTGCAGCTCATTCCGCGCCTGTACGACGTCACGGGCGGCAGCATTTCGCTCGACGGCATCGACGTGCGCGACATGACCCTTTCCGAGCTGCGCCGCCGCATCGGTTATATTCCGCAGCAGGGTCGTCTGTTCTCGGGTACCGTCGAGAGCAACCTCAAGTTTGCCGGCGACATGGTGAGTGACGAGGATATGCGCCAGGCAGCACGCGTCGCCCAGGCGGAGGACTTTATCGCCGAGCGCGAGGACGGGTACGACTCCCCTATCAGCCAGGGCGGCTCCAATGTTTCGGGTGGTCAGCGCCAGCGTCTGGCCATCGCCCGCGCGTTGGCCAAAAAGCCCGAGGTCGTGGTGTTCGATGACTCGTTTAGTGCCCTCGACTATAAGACCGACGCGCGCCTACGCGAGGAGCTGGCCAAAAACGTTACCGACGCCGCGCTCGTGGTCGTGGCCCAGCGCATCGCGACCATCATGCACGCCGACCAGATCATCGTGCTCGACGACGGCCACGTAGTGGGCACCGGCACGCACGAGGAGCTGCTGCGCAATTGCCCGGCGTACCTGGAGATCGCACAGTCGCAGCTTTCCGCCGAGGAGCTGGGGCTTACCCAAGAAGAAATTGCAGCCGTCATGGAAGGAGGCGAGCGCTAATGGCAGACGAGACCAAGACTCAGATTCCCAAGCCCACCCGCCAGCGTGGTCCCATGGGCCGCATGGGCGGCATGCGTCGCGGCGAAAAGGCCAAGGACTTTAAGGGCACCATGAGGCAGCTGCTCGGCTATATCGGCCAACACAAAGTTGCCGTGTTTGCCGCCGTCGCCTTTGCCGTGTGCTCGGTCATCTTTAACATTGTGGGACCCAAGGTGCTCGGCCAGGTTACCACCAAGCTGTTCGAGGGCCTGGTTGCCAAGGTCAACGGTACCGGCGACGTTGACTTTGACTGGATCGCCAAGACGCTCGGCTTTTTGCTCTGCCTGTATCTGGCAAGCTCTGTTTGCAGCCTCATCCAGGGTTGGCTCATGACCGGCGTCACGCAAAAGATTTGCTACCGCATGCGCAAGGAGATCGCCGCCAAGATCGCCGTCGTTCCGATGAGTTACTTTAACGGCCACAGCAAGGGCGACGTACTCAGCCGCATCACCAACGACGTCGATACGCTGGGTCAGTCGCTCAACCAGAGCGTGACGCAGCTCATCACGTCGATAACGCAGATTATCGGCGTGCTCGTCATGATGCTGTCGATCAGCCTGCCGCTCACTGGCGTCACCGTGCTCACGCTGCCGGCAGCCGCGATTATCCTGACCGTAATGATTCACTTCTCGCAGCCGTACTTCCGCGAGCAGCAGCAGGTTCTGGGCGCCGTCAACGGCATTATCGAGGAGGACTTTGCCGGCCAGAACGTCATTCAGGTGTTCGACCGCGCCGAGGCCTCAATCGAGGAGTTCGACCGTCAAAACGACCGCCTGTTTATTAGTGGCTGGCGCTCGCAGTTCCTGTCGGGCCTGATGATGCCGCTTATGAGCCTGGTGGGCAACATGGGCTATGTGGGCGTCGTCGTGGTGGGCGCGCAGCTCGCGCTGACCGGCAATGCCACGCCCGGCGACATCCAGAGCTTTATCCAGTACGTTCGCAACTTTACGCAACCCGTACAGCAGCTGGGCAACGTGAGCAACACGATGCAGTCGATGGCCGCCGCCACCGAGCGTGTGTTTGAGTTCCTCGCCGCGCCCGAAGAGGAGCAGAAGGCCGACGCCCAGATTCCCGAGAAGCGCCCCGGCCATGTGGAGTTTGATCACGTCAAGTTTGGCTACACGCCCGACAAGACCATCATCCACGACTTTAGCTGCGAGGCGCAACCCGGCCAGACCATCGCCATCGTCGGCCCCACCGGCGCCGGCAAGACCACGCTCATCAAGCTGCTGCAGCGCTTCTACGATGTGGACGGCGGCTCGCTGCGCGTCGAGGGTATCGACGTGCGCGACTGGGACCGCGCGGCACTGCGCGGCGAGTTTGCCATGGTGTTGCAGGATACGTGGCTGTTCAACGGCACCATTCGCGAGAACATTCGCTACGGACGTCCCGATGCGAGCGATGCCGAGGTCGAAGCCGCTGCACGCGCCGCACGCTGCGACCACTTTATCCATACGCTCGCCGGCGGTTACGACTTTATGATCAACGAAGAGGGCACCAACCTCTCGCAGGGTCAGCGCCAGCTCGTGACCATCGCCCGCGCCATTCTGGCCGACCGTCCGGCGCTGATTTTGGACGAGGCGACCTCCAACGTCGACACCCGTACCGAGGAGCTTATTCAGCGCGCCATGGATGCGCTGATGCAGGGCCGTACCAGCTTTGTCATCGCGCACCGCCTGTCCACGATCCGCAACGCCGACGTGATTCTGGTAATCCGCGACGGTGACATCGTCGAGAAGGGCACGCACGACGAGCTGCTCGCCCAGGGCGGCTTCTACGCCGACCTGTACAACTCGCAGTTCGACGAAGCGGCGTAAAAACCGGCGGCAAACAACCGCAATGCCAAGAAAACGGGGGCGCAGGACAACCTGCACCCCCGTTTTTTTTGCTCTGCGGCCCTCAAACCGCCTCCCCTGGGACCTGATTGGCAGCCCCTTCGAGGCCCCGTGGGCAAAAAATGGCAAATTTGAGTACTGATACCTTTTTAGTAACAGCCAAAACAGCCCCAAATGCCGTTTTCACGGCTTACACGCGTCCCTAAATTGATCAAACAATCCTATAGCGAACTTATATGTGTTTGCGTTAATGAACATATTTTGCTGTTATGTCTATTATTTTGCGAAGGCAATATGATACTAGGTTAGCAACCGTACTCATATTTGGCATTTTTTGCCCACAGGGTATTTCCTGGGGAACTGACAACAGCCTTAGGGTCCCGCGCGGCGCCGCTCCCTCCCGGCATTCGCCAACGTTTACCCAGATAAAACCTGCCAAAATAAACCTGTCTCTTTTTGGTAGGTTTCGGGGTGACAAGGACTTGCACTTTAGCGTGCGACAGCGGATAATGCCGAGCATTCGACAATACGCTTATTGCTCATTCTATAGATTGAGGAGACCCCTATGGCCATGGAATTCAAACGCAGGCTGCCGATCCCCATGGAGATCCGCGAGGAAATGCCACTTTCTGCCGAGCTTACCGCCAAAAAGCAGGCATTTGACGCCGAGGTCGCCAAAGTCTTTACCGGCGAGGACGCACGTAAGGTGCTCATCATCGGCCCGTGCTCTGCCGACCGCGAGGATTCGGTGCTCGAGTATATGAACCGACTGGCCAAGACCGCCGAAGAGGTCAAGGACAAGCTCATCATCATTCCGCGCGTCTACACCAATAAGCCGCGCACCAAGGGCACCGGCTACAAGGGTCTTCTGCACAACCCCAACCCCGAGGCTCCCGACGACCTGCTCGAGGGCGTCAAGGCCATCCGCCACATGCACCTGCGCGTCATCGAGGAGACCGGCTTCTTTACCGCCGATGAGATGCTCTACCCGTCCAACTACCAATACCTCGTCGACCTGCTGAGCTATGTTGCCGTGGGCGCACGCTCGGTCGAGAACCAGGAGCATCGCCTGGTGTCGAGCGGCATTTCGGTACCCGTCGGCATGAAGAATCCCACTGCCGGCTCTACCACCGTTATGCTCAACTCCATTTACGCCGCGCAGGCGCACCAGAGCTTCATCTTCCGCAACTGGGAGGTCGAGTGCGATGGCAACCCGCTCGCACACGCCGTTATGCGTGGCTACATCGGTCTCGATGGGCGTACCTACCCCAACTACCACTACGAACACCTGGAGCGCCTGGCCGAGCGCTATACCGAGCATGCCGGCTACGCCAATCCGGCAGCGATCATCGACTGCAACCATGACAACTCGGGCAAGCGTCCGCTGGAGCAGTACCGCATTTGCAAGGAGGTGCTCGACAGCTGCCGCCGCAACGAGTCCATCTCTAAGCTGGTCAAGGGCTTTATGATCGAGTCCTACCTGGAGGACGGCAACCAGCCGGTCGACGGCGGCGTCTTTGGCAAGTCGATCACCGACCCGTGCCTGGGCTGGGAAAAGACCGATTACCTCATCCACGAGATCGCGGAACGTATTTAGTTACGCGGTTTTACCAAACCGCGTAACTGCTCGACGCTGCAAACCCGCCAGAACGGCAATCTGCCTTTCAGCTTCGACGGCATGACCAAAAGGTCAATGCCGCCTCGCTTCAAGGCACCTTGCTCGCTCTGGCGGGTTTTCGCTGACGTTTTTCGACCTGCATCGTTGCCAAGGTTGACACCAATGACTAATGCGGTAACTAGCTACGTCGGTCCGCTTGACCGGCTGGGTTTCTGAGGTGCGGCAGATTCCCGCGAAAGAGGAGGGCATAGACCTTAAGGGTCATGCCCGACGATTGAAGGGCAAGGTGCCGTGCCTCGGGAAGACAGACAGTTACGCCGAGGGTTCCTGCTGCGTAATGCAGTGGATATTTCCACCACCGAAGACGACCTGCTCGGACTGAACGCCGACGCACTTGTAGACGCCCTCGCCCCAGACCTCGTCGTAGATCTTCTGGAGCGTGTCAACGGCAAGCTGATCGTTCTCGTCGCCGTACTGCGGGACGATAACGCCGTGGTTGGTGACCAGGTAGTTCATGTAGGAGGCGATCAGCGGCTCGTTGGCAACGCGCGGCTCGGCGTTCTCGTCGGCATCGATGGTGTCGCAGGAAGCCTGGTCCATGAACAGCGGGTTCACAGGCATACAGAGCTTGTAGACCTTCATCTTGCGGCCCTTGGCGTCAACGGCGTTGGAGAGGGTCTCGTAGACAGCGTGGCACTGCTCGTAGAACGGATACTCGGGATCGTCGGTCCAGATGCAAGCCATGACGCCCGGAGCGATGAACGTAGCGACATCATCGATGTGGCCGTTGGTCTCCTCGGGGTCGATGCCCTCCTTAACCCAGATGACCTTCTCGACACCCAGGTAATCCTTGAGGTGCTCGTCCATATAGGCGCGAAGTTCCTCACTCCAGGGCTCAAACTTCCTCTTGAACTTGGGCCAGATGGACTCGGGATCCTCTTCCTCCTCCAGAACCGCAGAGCAGGTGCGGCCTGGGGAAAGCAGGCACTGGTCGGTCACGACCACAGTGCCTTCGCCGTCGACGGTAATGGAACCGCCCTCGAGGATCATGTCATCGGGACGATAGCGACGGCAGCCGGAAAGCTCAGCCATCTTAAGGGCAATCTGCTCGTCCTTGTCCCACGGGAAATAGAGGCCGTCGACGAGGCCGCCGTAGGCGTTGAAGTGCCAGTGGTTGGCGCGCTTATCGCCCTTGCCATTGATAACAAAAGTGGCAGCGGTGTCGCGGAACCAAGCGTCGTCGGTGGTCATCTCGATAACGGTGACGTTCTCGTCTTCCTCAAAGGCGGCCTTGCAGTTGGCGTAGTCGGCCTGGTTGGCGCACATGGTGACCGGGGTGAACTCGGCAATAGCGCGAGCGATGGCGGCATACTGCTTCTGGGCCGGCTTGGCACCATGGGCCCAAGTGTCGGTGCGATGGGGCCAACCCATCCACACGCGATCCTGCGGGGCGAATTCAGCAGGCATAAAAAAGCCATCGGCCTTAGGGGTGGACTCGGACTCGGTGATCGTACGCATAAGATTTCCTCCAAATCGAACGATCGCTTGCTGCGGGCGGGTTACCCTCAGCCTAAAACCAAGAGATGGTAGGCGCCCGTTCCCTGGCAAAGGTCGGGGCGCCTGGCACCGGTTTTCACGGATGTCGCACCGGCAAGCGACGACGTAACCCGGTGCACGGAGACAAAACGCACGAAGGATACGGAAGAGAGATTGGGGCGGGCGGTGGTTACCGGAGCAATAGCTCACACCCGCCTCAGAGAAAGGTTAGCAAACCTGTTGCTTGGGCACGCCTCCGAAGAGGCTAGAACGTCCCGAGTCGGGAGCGACAAGCCCGACGAAGCGTACGTTGGTACGCGAGGAAGGTTGGAGCCCCGAATCCGGGTGCTCTAGTCCTCCTCGGACTCCTCAGCGAGGCGCTGAGCAGCCAGCTCGGGAGTGAGACCCTTGTACTCGGTCTCGCGGCCCTTAGCACTGACGACGCGGACAACCTCGCCAATAAGCAAGAGCACGATGAAGATGACGATCATCGGGACCTTATCGCCAATCTCATCGACAGAGAACGGAATCAGCGTTGCAACGATAGCCAGAATCAGCTCGATGCAGGGAATAGCCAGCATGACCTTCATCATGGCGCCCTTAAACGGGAACGTAAAGATACGCTCACGGTTGGGGTCGTTCTTACGAAGGTTGAGGAATGCCGGGAACATCGGGATGTAGGTCAGCAGCAGGAAGACAACGGAGGTACCGAAGAGCATCCAGAAGACACCGTTGGAGATGGCGTCGATGGGAACCAGCTGCAGGCACAGCACCAGGGAGGCAACGATGGCGTTGACCAGGTTGGCGCCGTTGGGCATGTCGTCATCCGAGATCATCGAGGCGAAGACCTTGGGCATGTTGCCATGCTCGGCAGCATAGCGAGCAACGGAGTTGACGCCGAAGGACCAGGCAGCCATGTTGGCGAACAGCGTAATCAGGAAGGCGATGCAGATGACCTTAAAGATCATGGAATCGCCCACAATAGTCTGGACAGCGTAAATCATGCCGTAGTCGGGATCGATGGAATCGGCCGGCACAGCAGCGCCGATGCCAAAGCCAGTGAAGAGGTAGATCACGGCGATGGACAGGCCGCCGACGATGATAGCCTTGGGGATATCGCGAGCGGGATCGGCCATATCGTCGGTCATGGTGCAGATGACCTCGAAGCCCATGAAGTTAAAGATGATGATCGACAGGTAGCCGAGCGCGTTGGTGTTGGTGAGCTCGGGCAAGAAGGTGACAGCGGACATATCGTTCGCAAAACCGTTCTCCATGGCGTACCAAATGCCCAAAGCGCCGACGATAACGGCAACGGCGACCTTGATGATGGCGCCGCCGTTCAGGACCCACTCGGAGTCGGCAGCCTTTGAGCGACCCATAAGATAGACAATCCACACAAAGGCAAGGTCGATACCAATCTTGGCAATCAGATTGAACTCGACGCCAAAGACCATGCCCAAAATGTCCGGGAACATAGTGGCCAGCGAGGCAATCCACAGCGGGTAGTTAACCCAGTAGTAGTACGAAATGCGGGCGCCCCACTTGTCGCCCAGGCCATCGCGTACCCAGTCGTAAATGCCACCCTCACCGTCATAGGTAGTGCCGAGCTCGGCAACGACCATGCCATAAGGGAGCAGGAAGGTCAGAATCAGGAAGATCCACCAGAAGAACTGCTGGTTACCAATGGCAGCAGCAGGTGCGGCGGCCTCGCAAACGAAGACGACGCAGATGATGGTCGAGATGACCGTCAAGAAGGAAAGCTTTTTCTTTCCGTCGCTCATGATGAGCTCCTTCGCTCAGTCTTGGACAAATCGAGGTCCTTAAGATATTAAGGCAATTGCCGGGCCTCGGTGAGCGGGCGACAGGAGACGAGCATCCGCCGCCCGCAAACGTGCTTCTACGATGAAGTTACGCGGTTTTACCAAACCGCGTAACGGCTCGACGCTGCAAACGCCCCTAAGCGGCAATCTGACGTTCAATCGTCGGTCGCGTACCAAAAGTACGCTTCCCTCCTCTTTCACGTCACCTTGCTCGCGTAGGGGCGTTTTCGCTGACCTATGCTCAACCTACGATAATTCCAAGCTGAACGAGTTACTCGCTGTAGCGGGTGGCGATGGCGGCTCGCACCATGCCGGTGCTCATGAGGTAGGTCACCAGGAAGTAGCCACCGTATGCTGCCAGGAAGATTGCACAGGTGAGGCCCACGGTGCCGCCGATGCTCATATTTCCGAATATGCTCACCAGCTCGATGATCACCTTAAGTGCCACAAAGGAGTGCGCCAAGCCCACTGCCAGCGGGAACAGGAAGAATACCGCTTGCTGCGCCATCACCGAATGGCGAATCTGGCGGTCGTCGCAGCCGATCTGTGCCAGCACACGATAGCTGCGGCTGCCGTCGGCCACGTTGGAGAGTTGCTGGATCGACAGGATCGCCGCGCATGCAACGAACAATACAAAGCCGATGTAGATGGCTAGGTAGCTAATAAGACCGTTCATTTGCGCTGCTTGCGTGTACATCTCGGAGCGTGTGATGAAGGTTCCCCACGACCCCGGCTCCTTGCCGTCAACGAGCAGATTGTCGAGCACAGTGTATTTAATACTCTCGTCTGCCTCGGTCGTATCCATCCCCTGTTTGTAGTTAACGAGCAGACTACTGGAATACGGCTGCAGATTAAGTTGGGACAACAGCTCGTCGGCAACGACGACGGTACCCCCATTACTGCCCATCGCCGAGTTGGCGATGGCCGCCGTATCTTCGTCCGACTTATCGGTTGCGGGCTTGAGCGTATGCCCGCCCAAGGTAAGGGTATGGCCGCCAGCCATATACTTGGTGTACAGGTCGACCAGCTCGCCGCCCATATCACACGTGAGCAGATACTGGTCGTGACCGATGTGCACCGGCTCCTTGCCCATCATCTGGCGCAGTTTGTTGTACTGACTTGCCGGCGTCACAGACAGGCCTGTCATGTCGGCATTGCTACCCCCGAACGCCTTGGGAAGCTTTTCGCCCATGGTCTTGCACATCTCACTTGGGGTCACCGAAGGATCCGAGCCGCCAAGCGGGTAACTCAGATACGAATCGATCTGCACATGCTCACCGGCAACATCGGCGATATTGACCTTCTTGCCGGTCTCGTCGTTGTTGTCCGCCGACTTGCCCTTAATACCGTCTGCAACGTTATCGTGATCGATACGATCGCCGTGCCATGCGGAGTACAAATCGACCGTACTATCGGCCAGCACCATGCGATCGGCCTCAGACGGATTGAAAGACTCTTTGTAGAAGTCGAGCGTATCGGGCGTGTAATAGACATACGTCTGAGACACATCAACAGGGTTATAGCGCTCCAGGTTTTCGTTCATCACGTTGGCAATTGACATACCACACGTCACCGAGGTGATGGCCAAAAACAGGAGCATCGCGATGACGCCCATCGAAAAGCACACCGTATTAACCTTGGCCGCAAGCTGGCGCACGGTAAACATGTTGAGGCCGCGCCAATACACGCCGCGCAGGCTCTGCACCAGCTTGATGAGCATGCCCGAGAGTCCCCAGAACAGGGCAAAGGTGCCCACGGTAACCATAGCGGTCGTAATGCCAAACTGGTTCATGGCCTCTTGCAGCTTGCTGTCCGTCGCGGTTAGCGGGAACCCATCACGTAGCAGACGGTAATAGGCCACGCCCACAAGCACCACGCCCACGGCAAAGATGGCAATCGCAATCCAGGGGTTGCGCGTCTTGATGCTCTCGTTGCGACGCTCGGCACCCATAAGCTCGATGAGTTTGGTACGACGCACGGCGCGAAGGTTCAGCAGTAGCGTGAGCACAAACATTACGAGCATGCAGGCAAGAGTCAGATTGAACGCATGCACCGAGAAAAAGAAGTGGAAATTGGCAATCTGTGTCTTAAAAAGCGAGGCCGTAAAGAACGTCATGAGCTGGGAGAGTCCCACACCCAGCACAATGCCGGCGACAAAGGCCACGACCGAGACAATCACCGTCTCGAGCGCCATGATCGTGGCGACGCGTCCGCGCCCCATGCCGAGCACCTGATACAGGCCAAACTCCTTCTTGCGGCGTTTCATGATGAAGTTATTGGCATACACCATCAAAAAGGCCATGACACCGGCCAAAAAGTATGTCAGGTCGCCGAGCATGCTGCCCATAACCTGCGCCAAGCCCTCTTCATCGATTCCGGCGATGTCGACCTGCATCGAGATGGTGTTAAAGGCATAGAAGACCGTGACGCCCAGGGTGAGCGTCAAAAGGTAGACGAGGTAGTCGTGGCCGGCGCGGCGGACGTTGCCCCAAGCGAGTTTACAGAGCATCGGAGCCCTCACCGCCCATCATGGCAACGACCTCCATAATGCGGTCGAAGAACTCTCGGCGGTCGGTGTCGCCGCGGCGCAGCTCGGTGAAGATCTTGCCGTCGCGGATAAACAGCACACGGCTCGTGTAGCTGGCGGCAAAGCTGTCGTGCGTGACCATGAACACGGTGGCGCGCAGGCGGCGGTTGAGGGCCTCTAGGCTCTCGAGCAACAGGCGGGCGCTTTTGGAGTCGAGGGCGCCGGTAGGCTCGTCGGCCATGATCATGGTGGGGTCGGTGACGAGCGCGCGAGCCGCGGCAACGCGCTGCTGCTGGCCGCCGGACATCTGGTAGGGATACTTGTCGAGCACCTGACTGATGGACAGGCGCGCTGCCACATCCTGCACGCGGGTCGAGATCTCTGCCGAGTTTGTGCGGGCAATGGTGAGCGGCAGGGCGATGTTCTCGCGTGCCGTGAGCGTATCGAGCAGGTTGGAGTCCTGGAAGATAAAGCCGAGCTCCTCGCGGCGAAACTGCGAGAGCTTGGCCTGCTTCATGCGCGTCACGTCCTGCCCGTTGATGCGGATCGTGCCGCTCGTGGCGCTATCGATGGTCGACACGCAGTTGAGCAACGTCGACTTGCCCGAGCCCGAAGCGCCCATGATGCCAACAAATTCACCGCGGTTGACGGTAAAGCTGACGTCGTTGAGCGCACGGGTCACGTTGCCCAGCGCTCCATATACCTTTTCGAGATGCGCGACCTCCAGTACCGGGGTCGCCATGTGCGTGGTTTGCATACCGAGTCCTTTCTTGCGATTAGTCTACGGCATCTATAGTCGCAAGAAGACGAGTCGGCTACCATCGATATGGCTTACGCTTGCCTTACCGTTGTGTAAGGTACGCGTAGCTACCCTGCCACGTGTTGATGTTGAGAGAGGACTCCTGTTGAAGACTGTTCATGTTGCCGCTGGGATCATTCGCAAGGAAGGATCTGATGAGCTGCTTGCCGTGCAGCGCGGCTACGGCGACATGCAGGGACTTTGGGAGTTTCCCGGTGGCAAGCTCATGCGCGGCGAGTCGCCCGAGGACGCCGTACGCCGCGAGCTTATGGAAGAGTTGCAGGTCAAAGTCACCAATCTGCGCGATTTCTATACCGTTGAGTACGACTACCCCGATTTTCATCTCTCCATGGAGTGCTACTACTGCTCGCTGGCTAAAGAGTCTGGCGAGCCCCAGAAGCACGACCGCCAGCTCGATATCCGCTGGATTCCGCGCACCTCGCTTGCCACCGTTGAGTGGATGCCCGCCGACAAGGGACTCATTGATGCCCTAATTGAGTTGAAGGAAGACCGGCTTGAGGCCAACGGCGTTGCCAACGACGCCGAGGCCACCGCGACCGACGAGCCCGCCACCAAGCCCAAGCGCGCACCTAAGCGCCGTAGCAAAAAGCGCCCCAAACCAGGTCTGCTCGACGGCATCGACACCTCGGACCTTTCCGCCGACGAGCGTGAACTCGTGCGCCGTCGCGCCGCTATAAAAAAGTCCATGAAGGGCAACAAGCGTGCAAACACCAAGCCCGAGCTGCTCGTTCGCCAGCGCTTGCGCGCAGCGGGCCTTACGGGTTATCGCTTGGAATGGAAGGTTCCTGGCAAGCCCGACATCGCCTTTCCCGGCCGCAAGATCGCTATCTTCGTCAACGGCTGCTTTTGGCACCGCTGCCCCAAGTGCAACCCTAGCCAGCCCAAGCGCAACGTTGAGTTTTGGGAGGCAAAGTTCCGTCGCAACGTCGAGCGCGACCGCGCTGCCGTGGCAGCACTCACTCAAATGGGCTGGACACCCATAACCATCTGGGAATGCGAGCTCAAAAAAGACCGCATCGACGCCACGATGGAAAAGGTCATCGAGCAGGTGCGCGCCGCAGAGCCGCAGCGCTAGGAACGAGCCATCCACACGCCCCACACAGGCGAGCCACATCCGCGCCACAAACCTTAGAAAGCCCTTAAGCTCAAAACCTTTCAAAAGTGTTACTCAATAGCCTTGACCTGCGGTTTCATTGTTACATCAAACCTGATTAAGCCTTTCTTTAGCGCTTCTTTGCAGCAGCCGCGGCATAATACTGCCAACGCACGGGACCTAGCAGCACACCCCGTGCGCAACCTTTTGGTGGACATCGAGGAGGCCGCATAAGCATGCATTCTTCCAATGACGCAGCACAGCAGCTATCCCTAAATCATGCAAACCTTTTCTCCTTCCCCCCGACACAGAGAAACGGTCTCCTCGACTCCCACACCACAAAAACCAAGCGCTCAGCCGATCAGAGCCTCAACTTACGAGCATCCTTCGAAAAGCTCCAAGCATCCCTAGACAAAACCTTCCCCAACCAAGCCCGGGCATACTAATCCCCCATCAGCAAAGAAGCCCTAACGCTCCAATTTTTCCGCTCTAACGCCACAAGGGCGACGACCTCGAGTAGGTCAACCTGGGAGGGACGAGGGCTTAGTTCCCCAATCTTTCCGCAGGGGGCAAAAAGCCTCGCCGCACGAAGTGCGCAGCGAGGCTTTTTGCATGCCCGAGGACGATTGGGGAACTAAGCCCTCGTCCCTCCCCGGGATATGTAGCGAGTCGGAGTACCCTTGCTGTTACTCTGCCTTGCCCACAGAGTTGAGGTTGGTCATGCGGATCTTAACCAGCTCGGTGATCTCACGCATACCCTCCTTGGCCGGCTTCTTGGGATCGAAGCAGGCAGGGTTCTCGGCCATGTAGGCCATGAAGCCCTTGGTGTAGGCCTGACGCAGCTCGGTGGCGTAGTTAACCTTGCAGATGCCGTTCTTCACAGCCTCGGCAACCTGCTCATCGGGCACACCGGAGGTGCCGTGCAGAACCAGCGGCACGTCGACGGCGTCGCGGATGGCCTTGACCACGGACTGCTCGATGTGCGGATCGCTCGTGTACACGCCGTGGCTGGTGCCAACGCCAATTGCGAGGGAGGTGCAGCCGGTACGCTCGACGAACTCCTTGGCCTCGGCCGGATCGGTGTAGGGGCTCTCGCCCTCAACCGCGGGACCGTCGTCCTCCTTGCCGCCAACCTTACCGAGCTCAGCCTCGACGGGCACGCCCATGGCGCGGCCAGCATCGGCGACGGACTTGGTCAGGGCGATGTTGTCCTCGAAGGACTCGTGCGAACCGTCGATCATGACAGAGGTGTAGCCCGTGCGGAAAGCCTGCATGCAGCGGTCATAGCCATCGCCGTGATCGAGGTGCAGAGCGACGGGCACGGAAGCGCGCTCGGCGGCAGCCTTGACCATGCCGTAGAAGTAGTCCAGACCAGCGGTCTTGATGGTGCCCGGGGTGGTCTGCATGATGACGGGGGACTTGGTCTCCTCGGCAGCGGCCAGAACGGCCATAACAAACTCGAGGTTCTCGACGTTGAACGCGCCGACGGCGTAGTGGCCGGCCTGAGCGTCCTTGAGCATCTTTTCGGTGGTAACAAGTGCCATGAGCGTTTGCTCCTCTCCCTCGCCCGCATCTGGACATCGGGCGTAGTTGTTCACAAGGCGTTTTACCTTGCGTTTTGCTGCGCTCATTGTATGAAATTCAGCAGCTTTGCACGTGCGAGATATTGAGCCCATGCAGGTCAATACAGTCATTTTTGAAAAGCAAACGGAAGAAATTTGAGCCGAGTGAACATGTTCGATATTGAATTTTGGGCGTTCAGCGTCTTTCTTTTATAGAAAAGATAAGTAATCGAAAGGTGTTTTCTTACTCAAAAAGAAAATGAACGAAAATAGAGTCAACACAATTCCTGCAAATTTAGCCGAGAATGGAGCAAGCATGGCCCAAGCCACCAACCGTGCCTTTGCCGACGAACGCCGTACCGCCATTATGGAAATGCTCGATCATAATGCCTCGGTGCAGGTAGCAGAAATCGCCCAGACCTTTGGCGTGTCCTCCGTCACCGCCCGCGCCGACCTGGACGCGCTCGCCGAAGCAGGCAAGCTGCGCCGCACGCACGGCGGTGCCGTATCACTCCACAAACGTCTGACCGTCTCCACGCAGGATCGCCGCATCAATGTCAACGTCGCCGCCAAGCAGGCCATCGCGCAAAGCGCCATCGAGCTCGTCAATGACGGCGACACGCTGCTCGTCGACTCGGGCACCACGGCGCTCGAGTTCGTCCGGCTCCTCGATCAGCGCGACGGTATCACCGTCATCACGGCCGACATTACCATTGCCGATTACATCGACGAGAGCATGCCCTCAGTCGATGTCGTCATGCTGGGCGGGGCGCTGCGCAAAGGCCATCGTTATTTGTACGGACCGCTCACTATGCAGGCGCTCCAAATGGTCCATGCCGATCTGGCCGTCATGTGCCCCGGCGCCTTTGTCCCCAGCTGCGGCTTTACGACCGACTTTCCCCAGATGGCCGAGACCAAAACGGCTATGATCACCGCGGCCCATCAAAGCGTCGCCCTCATGGACGCCAGCAAGGTTAACGGACGCGGCATGTACCGCTTTGCCGAGCTTGCCGATGTCGACTCCATCGTGATGGACCGTGACCCCGACCATGCCGTCGCCACCTCGATCGCCGAGGCCACTGACAGCTCACGTCCAGCCCTCGTCATCGCCGGCGCTTAAACAAAAACCACCACAAAGGCCTCCTTTGTGGTGGTTGAGCATCAGAAGTGAATGTGTCGCTACTTGGACAGCTCGTCGGCGAGAACCTCGATCTGAGCGCGCGAGGCGTCGTTGAGCGAGCCCAGCACGGTCACCTTGTTCTGCGCCAGGGTGATGTCCTTCATGCCCTCGAGCTCCTTGGTCATAACCTTGGCAGCTGCGGGCGCCCAGGAACCGGACTCGACAAGCGCCACGGTGCGGTTCTGGTAGGCATGCTCGGCGAGCGTGTGGATAAAGGTGCTCATGAACGGGAAGATCCCGCCCTGATAGGTGATGGAGGCGAGCACCAGGCGGTCGTAGCGGAACGCGTCCTCAACGGCCTCGGCCATATCATCGCGAGCCAAGTCAAAGACGGAGACCTTCTGGCCGCGGGCCTCGAGCGCAGATGCGAGCTCCTCAACGGTAGCTTTCAGATGGCCATACACGCTCGCATAGGCAATCGTGATGCCCTCGTCCTCGGGCTGATAGCTCGACCAGGTGTTATAGGTGTCGAGGTAGTAGCCCAGGTTCTCGGTCAGCACGGGGCCGTGGAGCGGGCAGATGATCTGGATGTCCAGGTCGGCGGCCTTCTTGAGGACGGCCTGCACGAACTTGCCGAACTTACCGACGATGCCAAAGTAGTAGCGGCGAGCCTCGCAAGCCCAGCCCTCGGGATCCTCGATGTCGTTGGCGCCAAACTTGCCAAAGCCGTCGGCACTAAAGAGCACCTTGTCGGTGGACTCGTAGGAGAAGATCACCTCGGGCCAGTGAACGTTGGGGGCGCCGATAAAGGTCAGGCTGTGGCCGCCCAGGTCGAGCACATCGCCCTCTTTGACGACCATCTTGCGCTCGGGGTAGTCGGTACCAAAGTAGTTGACCATCATGCGGAAGGCGCCCATGCTGGCCACAATCTGTGCCTGGGGATAGCGCTCCATAAAGGCGGCGATGCCGGCGGAGTGATCGGGCTCCATGTGATGGACGACCAGGTAGTCGGGCGTACGGCCGTCAAGCGCGGCCTCGAGGTTGCCGAGCCACTCGTCAACAAAACCGCCGTCGACTGAATCGGCGACAGCGATCTTTTCGCCCAAGATAACGTAGCTGTTGTATGCCATACCGTTCTCGGACACATCGTACTGGCCCTCGAACAGGTCAATGTCGTGATCGTCGACACCGATGTAGCGGATATCCTTGGTGATCTCCATCAGGCAAAGCCTCCTAGATAGACAAAAGAGCCCGTCTATCATAACACTCGGCAGCATCCCAACTGTTATCTGCCGTCATCCTTACCGATTGTTTTTGAGGCAGAATATACCGCCGTTTACCTGCACAAACTATACGTGCGGCGCTGCCGTGGTATGTCGAACGATAAGCTGACCGGGAATGCGAATGGCGACGGTTTTGCCCGCCGTACCCGCCTCGGGAACCGCATGCTCGAACACCTCGCGTCCCCGCTGATGCAAATCGAATCGAACGGTCGTGAGCTCGTTATGCGCGACAAAGTCGTCGAGCGAGTCATCGACGCCCACCACGCTTACGTCCTCGGGCACGCGCAAGCCGCTATCGCGCAGCGCTGCAATTGCGCCATTTGCCATCTGATCGTTTGCCGCGTAAATCGCCGTCATGGTGTGGTCGTGCTCGGCCAGATATCTGCCGGCCTCGTAACCGCTATTGGCAGACCAGTCGCCCTCGAGCGGCGCCTGTGGCTTAATGTGCTTACGCTCGAGTGCATCCTGCCAACCGGCGCGACGAAATTGCCCATCGACCGAGAACGACGGGCCGCCAATATAGCGAATTTGCTCGTGCCCCAGCTCAAACAGGTGATCCATAAGCAATAGCGAGCAGCCGTAATGATCGGAATCGACCGTGGTCACCCGCGGATGCGCGTACATGGTAACGATGACCGTGCCAATGCCCGGCAGTGGATCAAACGTCTCAAAATCGGGCGCCATGCGACTCATGCCGATAATGATGCCGTCCACGGGCAATGCGGCCATACGACGCGTTGCCTCGGCAAGCGAAAACTCCTCGGTCTTGGACATCTCGACCAGCGTGATGGCGCAATGATGCTCGCGAGCAGCGCTGGCGATGCCGTCGATCATTGAAAGGTTGCCAAACTTGGTGACATCGTTGATGCACAGGCCGACCGAATGGTAACGGCCGTCGCGCAGCGAGCGACCGGCATAACTCGGACGAAAGCCGAGCTCTTGCATAGCGGCCTGCACGCGCTGGCGCGTCTGCTCGTTAACGTTGGGCAAGCCGTTGGCGACGCGCGAAACCGTCTGCTGCGAAACGCCGGCAGCGCGGGCGACGTCGGCCATGGAGACCGGACGCGTACCTGTATCGTTGGACGGGCGCCTTGCCACAGGATCACCTTCACCCTTGCGAGATCTGAATAGCGTGCACACCGGCCCGGGCAGAAATACACCCCGCGCCGAGGCCCGCTATCGTCGGACGCATGTTAACGTACTCTACTTTTTCTATCGGCGGTTCTTTTGCTCCATATGTCCATACAGCCATACCGTTCACGGCCGAAAATCTACCGATTGCCAGATTCTCAAAAAGTGACAAGCGATGTGTTATGAGTACGTTAACATAGCCCGTAACGTGCGGTATCGTGAACATATGGTCTATGCCGCTTCAAGTTGTTAACGTACTCATAACGACGCAAAACTGACTCGTGCGCGCCAAGGAAAGGACTCCCATGACCACCCCCGACGAAAAGACACTCGCCATGCTCACCAAGCTGTTTGAGGATGAGTTTGGCCCCATCGGCGACCGCCAGGTTCTCTATGTGCACGCGCCCGGCCGTTCCGAGATCAGCGGCAACCACACCGATCACGAGGGCGGCCACGTTATCGCCGGCTCGCTCGATGTCGCCGTTGACGGCATCGCCGTGGCAACCGACTCCAACAAGATTCGCGTCGCCGACGAGGGCTACCCCACCTTTGAGATCACGCTCGACACGCTGGATATTCAAGCGTCCGAGAAGGGCACGTCCGCGAGCCTCGTCCGCGGCATGGCCCACGAGATTGCAGCCCTTGGCGTTGAGCCCCACGGCTTCGACTTCGCCTTCACCTGCTCCGTCCCCTCGGGCGGCGGCCTTTCCAGCTCTGCCGCCGTCGAGGCCGCGTACGGTCGTGCCATGGAAACCCTCTGGGGCGCACCCGCCATCGAGCCCGTCGTGCTTGCCCAGATGAGCCAGCGCACCGAGAACAACTATTACGGCAAGCCCTGCGGTCTGATGGACCAGGCCGCCGTGTGCCTGGGCGGCCTTGCCTACATGGACTTTGAGGACCAGGCTCAGCCTAAAACCCAGAAGCTCGAGCTCAACTTTGAGGATCACGGCTATGCGCTCGTGCTCGTTAAGGTCGGTGCCGACCACGTGGCAGCCACCGACGACTACGCCGCCGTTCCGCGCGAGATGCAGGACGTCGCCGCCGAGTTTGGCAAGGCACGCCTGTGCGAGGTAAACGTGGCGGACTTTGACGCCAAGCTCCCCGAGCTGCGCGCCAAGCTGGGCGACCGCGCCTGCCTGCGCGCCGTTCACTACTGGTACGAAAACGGCCTGGTCGACAAGCGCTGGGCGGCCCTGAACGCCGGCGACATCGACCAGTTCCTGGTCTTGACGCGCGAGTCCGGCGCCAGCTCTGCCATGTACCTGCAGAATGTCGTTGCCAAGCTGGGCTCCGAGCAGCCTTCCATGTATGCCCTGGCGCTGGCCGAGCACGTGCTCGACGGCCGCGGCGCCGTCCGTATCCACGGCGGCGGCTTTGGCGGCACCATCCAGGCCTTCGTGCCGCTCGATCTGGTCGACGCCTTTATTACCAAGATGAACGGCTGGCTGGGCGAGGGCTCTGCCCGTCATTACGCAATCTCTGACAAGGGGGCTTACGCGGCATGGCTGTAATGACCGACGTGCGCGAGACTGCGCAGAACCTGATCGAGTACGCTATTCACCGATCGATGATCGGCCAGGACGATCGCATCTGGGCCTACAACGCCATTCTGGAGTGCATCGGTGCCACGGGCCCCGCGCTCGACATGACCTGGGCGCTGCAGACCGAGAAGCTCTCGCTCTTGCACCCCAATACCCTGCCCGATTTTGACCTGGAGGGCACGCTTGCCGCGCTTTCCGAGGCTGCCGTTGCCAACGGTGCCGCCGAGGACACGGCATCGGGCCGCGACCGCATCGCCATGCGCATCATGGGCGCGCTCATGCCGAGGCCTTCGGTTGTAAACGAGGAGTTCAACGGACGTATGGGCGTCAACGAGCCCCGTGCCGCAACCGACTGGTTCTACGACCTGTGCTGCGACGCCGGCTACGTGCGCCGCGCCGCCATCGCACGCAACATCAAATGGAGCACCCCCACCAACTGGGGTGACCTGGAAATCACCATCAACCTGTCCAAGCCTGAGAAGGACCCGCGCGACATTGCCGCAGCAGGTGCCGCCAAGAACACGGGCGAAAAGTACCCCGCCTGCCAGCTCTGCATCGAAAACGAGGGCTACCCTGGACGCTCCACCGCAGCCGACGGCGGCGCCCATCCCGCCCGCCAGAATCTGCGCGTTATCCCCATTGAGCTCGACGGCGAGCGCTGGGGCTTCCAATACAGCCCGTACGCGTACTTTAACGAGCACTGCATTGCCATGAGCTCCGAGCATCGTCCGATGCACGTCGACCGCAAGGGCCTGACCTGCCTGCTCGACTTTGTGGACCTGTTCCCGCACTACTTTATTGGCTCTAACGCCGACCTGCCCATCGTGGGCGGCTCGATTCTGTCGCACGACCACTTCCAGGGTGGCGCGCACGAGTTCCCCATGATGCATGCCGCCGAGGTCTCGCAGTTTAGCGTGCCCGGCTTTGACCAGGTCAGTGGCACCGTGTTGCAGTGGCCGCTTTCGGTGCTGCGACTGCGCTCGCACGACCGCGCCCAGTTGCTCGACGCCGCCGAGAAGGTTATCCTCGCCTGGCGCGAGTGGACCGATGAGTCAGTTGGCGTCATCGCGCACACAGCCGACGGCGTGGCGCATAACACTGTGACGCCCGTCATCCGCCGCGTCGACTCCCGCGGCAATGCCGGCGGCGAGATCTACGAGGCCTACCTGGCGCTTCGCTGCAACATCACAACCGACGAGCATCCGCTGGGCGTATTCCACCCGCATGCCGAGTACCACCACATCAAGAAAGAGAACATCGGCCTGATCGAGGTCATGGGCCTGGCCATTTTGCCGCCGCGCTTGGTTCCCGAGCTCGGGGCTGTCCGCGAGCACCTGCTGGCAGCCAAGGCCGATGCCAGCTACGACCTTGCCGGCGCTCTCGAGGGCGACGACCTTTGCCGCAGCCACGCCGCATGGGCCGAGGACGTCTTTGCTCGCCGCGCCGACGAGCTTACGGCCGATAACGCCATCGACATCCTACACGAAGAGGTCGGCGTGGTGTTTGGCCACGTGCTCGACAACGCCGGCGTCTTTAAATGGGACGAGACGGGTCGCGCCGCCCAACAGCGCTTCATCGACTCGCTGTAGCACGCGGGCTCGAACGCACGCCCGCAACAGATAGCGCCAACACGACCACGGCGCCCGCCGGCAACATCGCCGACGGGCGCCGTTTTTGAGTGTAGTCATTGGGGTCATTCTTAAGGGGCGTTCTTAAACGACTAGTCATTAAAGAGCGTCCCCAATGACTACTTGCAACCAAGGCAACGCCGGTGTCTTGGCAACGACAGCGAAAACGCCCCTAAGCGAGCAAGGTGACGTGAAAGAGGAGGGCATTGACCTTTTGGTCATGCCCGACGATTGAACGTCAGATTGCCGCTTAGGGGCGTTTGCAGCGTCGCGCCGTTACGCGGTTTGGTAAAACCGCGTAACCCTACAGTTCAGTCACGACAACGTTGTTGTAGATCTCGTCCCAGCGGTCCATGACCAGGTGGCCGGTCTTGGGATCCATGGCGTTGAGCTTGCCGCAGGTATTGGCGGTCTTGAGCACCGTAACGTCGTCGGCACCAGCAGCAATGGCATGCGCAAAACCGGCGATGGTCGAGTCGCCGGAACCCGTCGCGTTCACAGCCGCAATCGCGGGCGTCTTGGCACGGAACGCACGGCCCTCATGGAAGCCCACCGAACCGGCAGCGCCCATCGAAACGACAACCCAGGGGATACCGGCAAAGCGGTCATCGGCGGCAAGCGCCTCGCGCAGGGCATCGACATCATCGGTCGTAAAGGACGTACCCAGCAGGCCGTTAATCTCGGTCAGGTTGGGCTTTACGAGCTCAGGCTTAGCGTCGGACTCCAGCGCGGCCTCCAGCGATGCACCCGAGGTATCGAGCAGCACCTTGGCGCCCGCCTCCTCGGCAATCTTGACGAGCTCGGCATAGTAGCCGGCATCGACGCCACGCGGCAGCGAGCCCGAAAGCGTCACAACGTCCGCCTTCGCTGCAAGCTCGGCAAACTTGGCCGTAAAGGCCTCGAGCTCGGCCGGAGCGATCTGCGGGCCGCTCTCCAGCAGCTCGGTCTGATTACCCTCGTGCAGAATATTCAGGCAAATGCGCGTCTCACCGGCGATGGGCACAAAGTCGTTCTTGACGCCATCGGCATCCATGAGCTCGGCCATATAGGCACCCATGTGTCCGCCGAGCAGACCGGTCGCGAGCACATCGTCGCCCAACTGCAGCAGCACACGGCTCACGTTGAGGCCCTTGCCGCCAGCGGTCTTTTCGGGCGTCACACGGTTCACGTCGTCGATGATCAACTTGTCGAGCTGATAGCGCGTATCAATCGACGGGTTCATGGTAACGGTCAGAATCATGTTGAACTCCTGTTCCGGGGCGGCATAACCCGCCCCAAACATACGATAACTCGTTAAAGGATCTCAATCTCAAAGCCGCGGGTGACGGTCTCTCCCGGCTTGGCCACCAGGCAGCCACGCTTGTGCTCCAGAATATCGTCCTCGTCGGAGCAGGTGGACAGACCACCCCACGGTTCAACAGCCACAAAGTCGCCCTCGGGCTTGCTCCATACAATCAGGTACGGCATATCGGGGAACGTCAGGCGCACGCCCTTGTCCTCGGTTTTCTTGGTCAACGTAACCACGCGGCTCTCGAGCACGTCAAAGATGGTCTCCGCGAAGTCGAAGAGTTCGTGGGTAAGCGGCAGGTCATGGCCGATCATGGGGTTCTTGCTGCGATGCTCAACATCAATCAGGCCCGTCGAGGGAACGGCAGTACAGAGCTCGGCGACCTCGCGCTGCTCAAAACGGAGCTCGTAGTCGTCATAGGACTCGCCCTCGTCAAGCGGGCACTTAAAGCCAGGGTGACCGCCCACAAAGAACGGCATGTCCTCGGTGCCCTCATTGGTCACCTCGTACGACACGGCCACCTTTTCCGCATCGATCGTGTAACGAGCAACGATCTTAAACGGATACGGGTACTGCTCGAGCAACTCGGCATGGTCGGCAGAGCTTAGGCTCAGCGCGACCATGTTGTCGCCCTGCTCCTCGAGCTTCCACTCCTGTTTGCGAGCAAAGCCGTGACGGGCAAGCTTGACCTCGCGGCCGCCCATGGTCATTGCGCGACCGTCACGAAGGCCGCCGCAGATCGGGAAGCAAATAGGTGCCTGGCCCGACCAGACCGCCGGGTCACCCTGCCACAGGTACTCACGGCCGTTGGCCGCAATAGAAGTGAACGATCCGCCAGCCGTGCTCAGTGCCACGCGAATAGAACCGTTATCAAGAACAAACTCCATAGGAGCCTTCCCTTTCTTACGACAGCCCGCCAAGTCAATAGGGCTGATAGAAAACCGGCCCGCGCCCCCTCACAGAAACGCGAGCCGTCAATTGAAAAGCTGCAGAATGCCGGGTACCGCCAAAACGAAGCCCACAAGCTCAGCAAGCAAACGTGTTATCGGAGCAGCTTACTGAACCAGAAAGCTTCGCAACAACAGCGGTAACCCCACAGGTACCCCCAACGTCAGCGAGAAGCCATCTGGCGAGGCAAGGTGCCGTGAAGCGAGGCGGCATTGACCTTCTGGTCATGCCGCCGAAGCTGAACGGCAGATTGCCCGCCAGATGGCTTCGCAGCGTCGGCCGGTCCGGCGTTCGGCAGAACGCCGGAACCCCTTAGTCGTGGTACTCGCCGCGGTCCCACTTCTCCAGGAACTCGTCAAAGAAGTGCGGGTCAGCCTGAGCCTCGGCGTCGGCCTTATTGCAGGCATCGATCTTGGCGATCAGGGCATCGTGCTCGGGGGTCTTCTCGTAGGGCTCCTCCAGGAAGGCAAGCATGATATCGGCCATCAGGAACTCGCCGGTGATCTTGCCGCCAAAGCCCACGATGTTGGCGTTGAGCTCGCGACGAGCGTACAGGGCAGAGGTCATGTCGCGAACCAGGGCGCAGCGGGCGCCGGGAACCTTGTTGACGGCGTTGGTGATGCCAATGCCGGTGCCGCACAGGGCCACGCCAAAGTCGGCCTTGCCGCTGGCAACAGCCTCGCCCACGGCCTTACCGTAGATGGGATAGTGCGTACGGGTGTGGCTGTAGGTGCCGCAGTCGAGCACCTTGTAACCAGCCTGCTCCAGGCGGTCGGCCAGATAGATCTTCTCGTCCGTAACGATATGGTCGCAACCGATTGCGATGGTCTTCTTCATCAGAACGTCCTTTCGTCTGAATTCACAAGTTGAGGTAGAAGTTCGAGTTCTCGGTGGCTCTCGTTAGGCCATCTTGTTGAGCATGTCGACACGGATCTGGTGACGGCCGCCGGCGTACTGTGCACGCAGGAACTCGCGGGCGATCTTCTTGGCGACCTCGGTGCCCACAACGCCCGGGCCCATGGTGACCATGCGCGAGCCGTTGTGCTCGCGGGTCATGTAAGCGGAACGCTCGTCGGAAATGTTGGCGACGACCATGCCCTTGATCTTGACGGCGGCCATATAGGAGCCAACGCCGTACTTATCGAATGCAAAGCCCTGGGAATCCTTGTGCTCCAGCAGGTCCTTGGCAACGGCGGTCGCGGAATCGACAAAGTCCGCGGCAGGGGTCTCGGAATAGTCGACGACCTCGTGACCGTCGGCGATGAGCATCTCCTTGATGGACTCTTTCATCGACATACCGTCGGCATCGGAAGCGATTACAACCCTCATGACATCCTCCTTGAGAGATACGCAGGTGCGTAGTTTCTGTTTGGAAGTGTTGAATCGCGTTCAGGTCCGGGCATCTGAATGTGCGGTTCTTCACTGTTCATGTTTATTTGAACACATTCGAACAGTAACTGCAACAACTATTTGTTTATCTTTGTTCTTTTTTGAACAAATACCGTTCACGGATGATTGCTGACCGTTTGAGCCGGGCGCGGACGTAGAGACCATGTGTTCAACAAACAAAAGGGCGGCCGAGAACGCGTCTCGGCCGCCCTTCGGCGGTATTCCCCGGTATATACAGCTGTTTTAGCTACTCGGACTGCCCGCCCTTTTTGGCGTGCTTGGAAGGAACGCTCAAGAAACGACCCGTCAGATAGTTTGCGGGACCGGAGATATCGATCCCCAGCAGCACGTGTCCTAGCCATAGGAACGCCACGAGCACCAGTAGAGGAATCACACACGAGGTCACGATCATCACGATGACGCCTTCGATGAGGTCGGTCACCTGCTGCACGATCTCGTCGGTCATCTGCTTGGCACCGCTGGTCACCGACGTAACAAGGCTCGAGGCCCCATCAGTCAACTGCTCGAGCACGTTTTTGGACTCCGTGGCCTCGGATTTTTTCTTGTTCGATTTTGAGCTGGTCTCGGCTGACTTGTCCGTGGTGTCGGCCGCGTCCGCAGCGTCCGCAGCCTTTTGCTCAGCTTGCTCAATACTTACGCGATACGTTTCATCGACCTTTTGCGACACCCATACGCTCGCGGGCACGAGCGCCATGCCGATCACGGCAACCACCAGTACGCGTGTCGCCACACGGCGCAGGACAGCGCTCGTGCTCCAGCGCCCGTGAATGCCGAGCGACACCGCAAAGAGCACCAACGCAAACGGGATTAAGATGCCCAAGCCAACCGACCACAAAATGGTTAGCAGGTATTTCTCGAGATAGAGCACGGCAAGCACGATACCAAGGTTGCCTGAAAGCTGTGCGAGCTGCTCGGCAACCGGCGTTCCCGTATCACCCGGCAGCGCCGTAATACCCGCAGATAGAGCAACGCACGAGGTCGTGAGCGCCAAAACGTTGCCTTTCTTTTGGTCGATAACCTCGATGGTGGAGTCCCAAGTTTTGGTATCGGCGAAATGCGGACGAGCTACAAAGCCCGACAGCAGCGCCAGCACCACGAGCACAACGATAAAGCCAATCTGCAGCTTTTTGTTTGCGCACACGACATCGGACAGGCTGGGCTGCAGCTCGGTTACCGCCGTGTGCTCGGTTATCTGGACAGGACGCCCATGAGCCATCTCGTGCGCATCTTTCTTTTGAATCAATCCGTTGTCCGGCATTTGGATACCTCCTTATTCCGGCCTGTATTGCGGATGGAAGTATACCCACCGAGCAAAAATCGAACGGGAAGACAACGGTGCGCACCAAGACTGTCCCCAATGACTAGTCGTTTAAGAACGTCCCCAATGACTATCTCGGGATGAGTTGCGGGGAGAAGGACAGAAAAAGCCCTGCCGCGGGTAACGGCAGGGCTTTTGGAAGGGGACTTGGTTGTGAGGGCTCGTTAGGCGAGCTTGGCCTCGAGCTCGGCGATGCGCTTGTAGGCATCGATGGTAAAGCGGGCCTGCTTCTCCAGGATCATAGTGGTCATGAGAGTGTCCTGAGCGTGAGCCATGATGAAGGTCATCTCCATCTCGCCACCGCCGGCCTCCTGCGAAAGCAGCTTGGTCTGCGTGTCGTGGGCGCCGATAAGTGCATCGCTGGCATCCTTGTGCAGCTGCTCGGCCTTCTCAAAATCACCCTCGCGAGCAGCATCGAGCGCTGCAAGCAGATCGGTCTGGGCGTCACCTGCGTATGCGACAATCTCGAATCCAACCATCGAGATTTCTTCTTTGGTTGCCATATTGCGTTCCTTTCACATATGAACCAATGGAGAGCATCGCGTCCGGGCATACGCGCTGCGTTCTGTATGGTAGGAACATTAACATTCAAACAAAAAAGAACAACGCAAAACGCAATTTCGAGCTATGAACGGTTGCTTTTCACCCGTGAACGGTTTCCAAACCATTTCGAACAATATCAAACATGATTAACGGAAACCCAAACAGGGCCGCGCCCTAGCGCAAATCGCGCACCGTATCGCCCTCTACGAGCACGCCGGGGATCAGCATGTGCTCCACACCAGACGCACCCCCCTCGGCACCGGCGATCTTATCGACTGCCCACATGCCGACGCGCTTGTTGTCAAAGCGCACCGTGGTCAGGCGACAATCGGGCACGATATCGCCCAGACTATCGTCAACACCCACCACGCTCACGTCCTGGGGCACGTGCTTTCCGCGCGACTCGAGCCCGCGAATGCAGCCGTAGGCCATGGCATCGTTGGAGGCATAAATGGCCGTACAGGTCGGATCATCCGCAAGCACCTGGCCGGCAGCATATCCGCTCTGCGCCGTCCAGTCGCCGCGCACGAGCTGCGGTGGCTCAATGCCATGCGCACGCAATGTCTCACGCCAGCCTTCCTCGCGCCGCATGCCCGAAAGCGAGCGCTCGGGGCACGAGATAAAGTGCACGGTCTTGTGCCCCTGCTCCAGCAAGTACTCGACCACCTGGCGCGAGCAATCGAACTGGTCGTTATCGACCGTCGAGCACAGCGGGTGCTCCAACATCGTAACGAGCACCGTCTGCATGCCGGGCAGCGGTTCAAAGGTTCCAAAGTCCGCCGGCATGCGGTTCATGATCACAACCATACCGTCCACCGGCAGTGCACTCATACGCGACGATGTGCTCTCGAGGGTATACGGATGCCCATCTACTTTAGTGAGGGTGATGGCGTAGCCGTGTTTGTCGGCGGCGGCGGCAAAGCCCTCCATACGGTCGAGGTTGCCGGTGCCGGTAATGTTGAACATAGCGACGCCGACGGTCTTAAACTTACCGCGGCGCAGCGATCGACCGGCAAAATTGGGGCGATACCCCAGCTCGCGCATGGCGGCACGCACGCGCTCCTTGGTCTCGGGGCGCACGCTGGGCGAATCGTGCACCGTGCGCGAGACTGTCTGCTCCGAGACGCCCGCGAGACGCGCCACATCCTTAACGGAAACCGATTTTTTAACAGCGGCCATAGGTCGATCTTTCTATGTCGACGATGCCATTGGTGGCACCCTACGCAGTCATTTTTAACGCCTTCAAGTATATCCAACGCCTCCCCCACCATACGCTCACCACCCAAAACCTACCGTTCACCGACATTTTTGCTTCCCCAAACGGCTTTTGGCGCCCAAATGTTAACGTTGCCATTGTGCAAACACAGAGCCACCGGGCGGCTCAAACGTTTACGCATAAGGAATCAACGGTTCGCAGGCACAGGAACCACCGGTTCGTGTCTTTTTTGTGTCGCAAAATGGCAACGTCAACATTTTGGCAACTGAACGCCAAAAGCTACCATCGTTGCTAACCCACCGACTCTTAGGAGCATTGCATGGAGCAACTCATCGCCATCATCGAAAAGGGCCAGCCCTTTTTCAACGCGATCGCCCGCAACAAGTATCTCAAGGCGATTCGCGACGGCTTTATCTCCGTCATCCCCATCATCATCTTCTCGTCCATCTTCTGCCTGGTAGCCTCGGTCCCCAACATCTGGGGTTTCTACTGGCCCGATGACATCAACAACGCCCTGTGGAAGTGCTACAACTACTCCATGGGCATCCTGGCCATCGCCTGCGCCGCCACCACTGCCAAGCACTTCGCCGACGCCCAGAACCGCGATCTGCCCAAGAACAACCAGATCAACTTCATCTCGTGCATGTGCGCGGCCATCATCGGCTTCTTGCTCCTTTCGAGCGACACCATCGCCACGGACGCCGCCAGCGGCTTCAACACCACCTACCTTGGTTCCAAGGGCCTGCTGACCGCTTTCATCGCTGCGTTTGTGACTGGCATCATCTACAAGTTCTTCATTAAGCGCAACATCACCGTCAAGATGCCCGAGCAGGTTCCGCCCAACATCTCGCAGACCTTCAAGGACATCATCCCCTTCTCCGTCTGCATCACCGTCTTTTGGGCTTTTGACATCGTCTTCCGCGCTGCTTTTGGCTTCTGCTTTGCCCAGGGCGTCATCCAGGTGTTCCAGCCCCTGTTCACCGCTGCCGATGGCTACATCGGCCTCGCTGTGATCTACGGCGCCATGAGCCTGTTCTGGTTCGTGGGCGTCCACGGCCCCTCAATCGTCGAGCCCGCCATCGCCGCCGCCCTCGTTGCCAACATGACCGACAACCTGGCTGCGTTCCAGGCTGGCCAGCACGCTTCCGCTGTCCTGACCCAGGGTGCCCAGTACTTCGTCGTCTGCATGGGCGGCACCGGCGCCACGCTCGTCCTGGTCTTTATGTTCTGCTTCCTGGCCAAGTCTCAGGAGATGCGCGCCGTCGGTAAGGCCGCCATCGTCCCCGTCTGCTTTGCCGTCAACGAGCCGCTGCTGTTCGCCGCACCCATCGTGCTCAATCCCGTCTTCTTTGTCCCGTTTGTCTTTGCCCCGATCGCCAACATCTGGATCCTCAAGATCTTTATCGACTTCTTGGGCATGAACGGCTTTATGTACACCCTGCCCTGGACCGTCCCCGGCCCCATCGGCACCATCATGGGCCTGGGCTTCCAGCCGCTCGCCTTTGTGATGCTCGCCCTTATCCTGGTCGTCGACTTCGTTCTGTACTATCCGTTCTTCCGTGCCTATGACGCCCAGAAGTGCGCCGAGGAGGCCGAGATTTCCGAGGAGGAGCTCGCCGCCAAGAACGCCGAGAAGGCCGCCAAGCTCAACGATGCCTTCCAGGGCAAGACTGACGCCAAGAGCGTTGCCGCCGGCGCTGCTGCCGAGGCCGTGAAGGCCGACGCCCCCGCCGCTGTCGCCACCGAGGCAACGACCGCCAGCGACCTCAACGGCAAGCGCGTGCTCGTGCTCTGCCAGGGCGGCGGTACCTCGGGCCTGCTCGCCAACGCGCTGGCCAAGGCTGCCAAAGAGCGCGGCATCAATCTTGAGACCGCTGCCGAGGCCTATGGCAACCACGTTGACATGCTCCCCGACTTTGACCTGGTCGTCCTGGCCCCGCAGGCTGCCAGCTACCTGGCCGACCTGCAGAAAGACTGCGAGCGCGTGGGTAACAAGTGCGTCGCCTGCCGCGGTAAGCAGTACATCGAGCTCTCCCAGAACGGCGACAAGTCTCTCGCCTTCGTCTCCGAACAACTTTCGAAGTAAGTAACGCCCAGGGCCAGCCGACCATCCAAGACCGGCTGGCCCTTCGATTTAGACGATTGGATCATCATGTCCGTTAACCCTGCTAGCGTCACCAACCCGCCTGCGCAGTTTCCCGAGGACTTTGTCTTTGGCGGCGCCACTGCTGCCTACCAAGTAGAGGGCGAGACCCGCACTCACGGTAAGGGCAAGGTTGCCTGGGACGACTTCTTGGAGGCCCAGGGCCGTTTCTCCCCCGATCCCGCTTCGGACTTCTACAACCAGTACCCCGTCGATCTGGAACTGTGCGAGGAGTTTGGCATCAACGGCATTCGCCTCTCTATCGCCTGGAGCCGCATCTTCCCCAACGGTATCGGTGAGATTAACCCCGAGGGTGTCCAGTTCTATCACGATCTCTTCGCCGAATGCCACAAGCACCACGTTGAGCCGTTTGTCACGCTGCATCACTTCGATACGCCGCTTCCCCTCTTTGAGAAGGGCGACTTCCTCAACCGCGAGACCATCGACGCCTTTGTGGACTTTGCCACCTTCTGCTTTAAGGAGTACGCCGACGAGGTGACCTACTGGTTCACCTTTAACGAGATCTGGGCCGATGCCTCCAACACCTACATCGAGGGCACCTTCCCCGGTGGCGTCAAGGCGCATCTGGCCGAGGCCTTCCAGTGCGAGCACAACATGATGCTCGCCCACGCCAAGGCAGTACTGGCCTTCCACAACGGCGGTTTTAAGGGCAAGATCGGCGTCATCCAGTCGCTGGAGTTTAAGTATCCGCTCAACGAGAACGACCCCGCCGACATCAAAGCCGCCAACAACGAGCACGTGCTGCAAAACCAGTTCTTGCTCGACGCCACCTTCCGCGGCGACTACGCGCCCGACACCCTCGAGTGCGCCAACCGCCTGGCCGCCGTCTCGGGCGGTACCATCGAGATCCTAGACGAGGATCTGGAAATCATGCGCGAGGCCGCCCTCTACAACGACTACCTGGGCGTTAACAACTACCAGTGCCGTTTCTTGAAGGCTTACGATGGCGAGAACGACCTGCACCACAACGGTACGGGCGAGAAGGGCACCGGCCGCTGGCGCGTCAAGGGCATTGGCGAGCATGTGAACAAGCCCGGCGTCCCCACCACCGACTGGGACTGGATTATCTATCCCGAGGGTCTGTTCGATCTGCTCGTCTACATTAAGCAGCGCTACCCCAACTACAAGCAGATCTTCATCACCGAGAACGGCATGGGCTACAAGGACCCCTACAAGGACGGTTTTGTGGACGACCAGCCGCGCATCGACTACATCGAGCAGCACCTGCGCTGGTTGCTCAAGGCCATGGAGGTGGGCGTCAACGTGGGCGGCTACTTCCTGTGGAGCCTGCAGGATCAGTTCTCCTGGACCAATGGCTACAACAAGCGTTACGGCTTCTTCTACGTTGACTTTGAAACCCAGAAGCGCACGCCCAAGGCAAGCGCATACTGGTATAAGCACGTGGCGCAGACCCGTCGTCTGGACTAGCGGCTTTCAACTAGCGGTTGGCGGAATTGCCCCGCTCACATAACCTGTCCCCATTTCTCAGCCGGGGGCGGCACGTCACACGGCGCGCCGCCCCGGCCTTTTTTGGGCGGACCGTGTCGCACGTTTGTCTCGATCTGTAACAACTAGCCGAGTTTTTCGGTCCTAGCTGTTACAGATTGAGACGAACAGGATTGCTCTTTCCGAAGAATCTAAATCTGTAACACGTAGCCCGCTTTTGACCGTCTACCTGTTACAAATCGAGACAGACGGAGTAGGACCTAACCCCGTATGTCCCTAACAGTCGAGCGTTCGACCAGCGTGCTCGGCACATGAATCGCCTCGATAGACGAGCTCTCTCCAATCGCCGCCTCAAACGCAAGCTTACCGACACCGCGCAAATCAAATCGCAGCGTCGTCAGCCGATTGTGAGGAACAAGTCCCTCGAGTGCGTCGTCGATACCAACCACGCTCACGTCGTCGGGCACGGACAGGCCCGCGTTCTCGAGCGCGGCGATAACGCCCAGCGCCATCTGGTCATTTGCCGCAAGCACGGCAGTCGGCGTCTGCGACCCGCCGGCAAGCACCTCGGCCGCAATCCGCTCGCCCATGGCGTACCCACTGTCCGCACTCCAATCGCCACGCAGCATCGGAGCGGCATCGACATGAGCACGACCCAGCGTATCGCGCCAACCGGCCTCACGAAAACGCGAGGAAATCGAGTTTTCCGGACCCGCCACAAACCGCATATTCGAGTGACCATGTTCCAGCAGATAATTGGTCAACAGCTCGCACGAACCATACTGGTCGGAGTCGATCGTCGTGCAGCGCGGATGCGCATACATGGACAGGATGACCGTTCGCACTCCCGGCTGGGGAACAAACTCCTCAAAATCGGGAGCCATGCGGTTCATGTTGAGAATCATGCCGTCGACGGGTCGCTCGACCATGCGGCGCGAGGCATCGGCAAGTGCATAGGGCTTGTCGCCGCCCATCTCGATCATAGTGACGGCAAAATCATGCTCGCGCGCCGCTTGCATGATACCCTCGAGCGTCGCCAGGTTACCGACACGTGTGATGTTGTACATGCACAGGCCAATAGAACGATACGACCCGCCGCGCAACGCCGCTCCAGCAAAATTGGGACGAAAGCCCAGCTCTTCCATGGCGGCCAGCACACGCTTGCGCGTCTTTTCCGTCACGTTGGGCATACCGTTGACCACGCGAGACACAGTCTGGCGGCTCACGCCAGCGAGCGCCGCAACCTCTGCCGCGCCCGCCGAACGACCATTCCTTGTCTGCTGATCCATGCCTTCCACGCTAACCTGCTTCCCAACTATTCCCCGCGCCCATGGCGCATCGTACATACATTGATAACGTGCTCATGATACCCGAGCCATATACCACAACATGAAAACTTCTGTCAATCAAAACCGCTTACCGAACAAATACAACCGTTCGCGGCTGTTTGAAGTTGTTTTGTTTCTATACATCCCAGCCGGATGTTAACGTGCTCATTGTCAAATGTTCACGTGCTCATTTTGGTTCTAATCATTTTAAGATAGTGTTTATCGGGCTTTTTCACCGCTGAACGCTAACCAGGGAGCCTCCTGAGCGCAAACGCACAATATCGAACAGCGAGACGAGAGGATGTATGCATATGTCTTTGCTAAACCGCGTACAGCAGCTGCCGAAGGGCTTTGTTTGGGGCGCCGCAACCGCCGCGTACCAAACGGAAGGTTCCACGAAGGTGGCAGGCAAGGGTAAGACCATGTGGGACGATTACCTTGTCGCCCAGGGTCGCTTTTTGCCCGACCCGGCCAGTGATTTCTACAACCGCTACGAGGAGGATATCCGCCTTTCTGCCGAGCATGGACTCAACGCCATTCGTGTGTCCATCGCCTGGACCCGCATCTTCCCCAACGGCGACGATGCCGAACCCCTCGCCGAGGGCGTTAAGCACTACCACGAGCTGTTCGCCTGCTGCAAAAAGTATGGCGTCGAGCCCTATGTGTCCCTGCATCACTTTGACTCCCCCGCCGCCCTGTTCAACCAGGGCGACTGGCTCAACCGCAAGACCGTCGACGCCTATGTGCGCTATGCCGAGTTCTGCTTCCGCGAGTTCCGCGAGGTCAAGAATTGGTTCACCATCAACGAGCTCATCAGCCTCTCGCACTCCCAATACATCCAAGGCAACTTCCCGCCCAACCATCACTTTGATGTGACGAGCGGCATCCAGAGCCAGCACAACGAGCTCGTTGCCCACGCCCGCGCCGTCAACCTGTATAAGGATCTTGACGAGACCGAGCACCTGGGCGGACGCATTGGCATGGTCAACGTCCTGACGCCGGCATATCCTGCCACCGACTCGCCCGCCGACCAGCACGCCGCCGACCTGTACAACGCCTTCTACACCGACTTCATCATGGACGGCGCCTTCCTGGGTCACTACTCCGCGCGCACCCTCTCACTCATCAACGAGATTCTGCGTGCCAACAACGCCACACTTACGGTTGAGGACAGCGACATGGAGGAGCTCGCCAAGGCGGCGCCCCGCAACGATATGTTCGGCCTCAACTACTATCAGTCGGCGTTTATCGCCGCCTACGATGGCGAGTCCACCAACAGCTTTAACGGCACCGGAGACAAGGGCACCTCGTGCTTTAAGTTTAAGGGCGTCGGGCAGCAGGTCGATATGCCGGGTATCCCCACCACCGACTGGGATTGGCTCATCTACCCGCAAGGCCTCTACGACACGCTCAAGCACATCAGCGCCACCTATCCCAACCTCCCCGTCATCTATATCACCGAAAACGGCCTGGGCCACAAGGACCCCGAGCCCGACGCAAACGGCATCGTCGCCGATCCCGAGCGCATCGACTTTGTCGACCAGCACATGGAGAAGGTGCTCCAGGCGCGCGCCGAGGGCGTCGACGTCCAGGGCTACTTTATCTGGAGCCTGCAGGACCAGTTCTCGTGGGCCAATGGCTATAACAAGCGCTACGGCCTGTTCTACATCGACTTCGACACGCAAAAACGCTACATCAAGCAGTCGGCACTCTGGTACAAGGAGCTCGCCGACACTATGGCGGACGCGCAGTAGCGCATCGCCTCGCTTTCCCCCGAGAAGGGAGCGGCCCTATGCGATACAAACCCAGCCGCTCCCCTCTCTCCCCCTGGGACCGACCCCGCCTGCACCCGGGCTTTTAGCAAGCGGGAGACCATATAGGTTTTCAACGTCCATGCCATTAAGATTTCATGCAAAGAGGAGCGTGAACTATGGAATCGATCGTTAAGTTCTTGGAGAAAGGTCAGCCGTACTTCGACAAGGTCTCTAAGAACATCTACCTTCAGGCCATTAAAGACGGCTTTTTGGCAGCAATGCCCATCATCCTGTCTTCTTCTGTCTTCCTGCTTATTTCGACCCTGCCGGGCGTTGTCGCCACGGTCGGCGGCTTTACGCTGCCCGACTGGTGGAACGTCGACGTCGTGAACTTCTGCAACAAGGTTTACAACTTCACGATGGGCGTCGTGGGCATCATGGTCGCCGGCACCACCGCAAGCGCGCTGACCGGCTCCAAGAACCGCCGCATGCCTGCCGGCAAGGCCATCAACGCCACGAGCACCATGGTCGCCGCCATGTGCGCTATGCTCATCTTGGCCGTTACCCAGACGAGTGCCAAGATCGACGGCGCCGATGTCTCGGTGTTCTTTACCGACAACATGGGCACCAAGGGCCTGCTGAGCTCCTTTGTCGCCGCATTTGCCACGGTCAACATCTATGCCTTCTGCATTAAGCGAGACATCACCATCAAGCTGCCCAAAGAAGTCCCCGGCGCCATCGCCCAGAACTTCCGCGACATCTTCGCCTTCAGCTTCTCCATCCTGTTTGTCGCCGTCATCGACGTTATCTGCCGCACCTGCTTGGCCGTCCCGTTTGCCAACGTCATCTCCACGCTGGTGAGCCCGCTGTTCGCCGCTGCCGATTCCTACGCCGGCCTCGCCCTCATCTGGTTCATGATCCCGCTGTTCTGGTTCATGGGCATCCACGGCCCCTCGGTCGTTAAGCCTGCCCTCAACGCCGCGCTGTTTGGCAACATCACCACCAACCTCGCCACGCTGCAGGCCGGCGGTCACCCCGCCCTCGCCCTGACCGAAAACTTCGGTAACTACATCGGCGAACTCGGCGGCACCGGCGCCACGTTCATTGTCCCGATCATCTTCCTGCTCTTTATGCGCTCCAAGCAGCTCAAGGCCGTCGGCAAAGCCTCTGTCGTGCCCGTGATGTTCGCCGTCAACGAGCCGCTGCTGTTCGCCGCGCCCATCATCCTCAACCCGTACTTCCTGATCCCGTTCCTGTTTGCCCCCGTGGCCAACGTCCTCATTGGTAAGTTCTTCATCGACTTTTTGGGCATGAACGGCTTTATCTATGCCATGCCGTGGGCACTCCCCGGACCGATCGGCACCTTCATCGACACCAACTTCCAGCCGATCTCTCTGGTCCTGGTTGTCGTCCTGCTGGTCGTTGACTTCTTGATCTACTACCCGTTCTGCAAGGCCTACGACAACGTCCTGTGCAAGCAGGAGGCCGAGACCCTGGCCGAAGAAGAGGCCGAGGAGACCAAGGCCGTCAAGACCGCTGCCGCCCCCGCCGTTGAGGCTCCTGTTGTCGAGACCGCTTCTGCCACTGAGGCCTCCGCAGCTCCGTCCGCCCTTAAGGGCAAGGATCTGAGGGTTCTGGTTCTGTGCGCTGGCGCCGGCACCTCTGCACTGCTCGCCAACGCGCTTAAGGAAGGCGCCGACGAGCTGGGCATCGACATTACCGCCAACGCCGGTGCCTACGGCAGCCACTACGCCATCATGGACCAGTACAACGTCATCGTCCTGGCTCCGCAGGTTCGCACCTATTACAACGAGATGAAGGCCGACACCGACCGCCTGGGCATCACGCTGCTGTCGCCCAAGGGCAAACAGTACATCGACCTCACTAAGGATCCCAAGGGTGCCGTCGCCTGGATCGAGGAAAACCTCGAGGCATAAGACGCTGACACCACCTGCCGCTTGCAGACAATAAATGGCCCGTGCATCGATGTGTGATGCGCGGGCCATTTTGTTTAGACCGCACCCGTCCTCCTGTTCATCTCAATCTGTAACATCTAGCCGAGTTTTTCGGTCCTAGCTGTTACAGATCGAGATGAACGCACAGGCCAAGCCGAAAATCTCAATCTGTAACATGTAGACCACTTTTGACCGTCTAGTTGTTACAGATCGAGACAAACGGAATAAGCCGGGCCAAAAATCTCGATCCGTAACATCTAGCCGAGTTTTTGGGTCCTAGCTGTTACAGATTGAGACAAACGGAATAGGCCGAGCACGTCTACGCCCGCAAGTCCTTTACGCTGGAACGCTCGACCAGCACACCCGAGACAAGCGTACGGCTTCTGGAGCTCGGGGCTTCCAGACCTGCGACGACCTCATTAAGCGCACGGACGCCCAGCTCGCGGTGGCAGAACTTCACCGACGTCAGAATCGAGTTGGGAATCGTCTTGTAGAGCTCATCGTCGAAGCCGATCACGGACACGTCGTCGGGCACACTGAGCCCTTTGTCACGTAAAGCCATCATCACGCCGTTTGCCATGCAGTCGTTAGCAGCGAGGACCGCCGTGCAATCGGGTTTATCGGCAAGCACAAGGCCCGCGGCATAGCCACTATCCGCATTCCAATCGCCTTGCAGAGGCTCGGGCGGCTCAATGCCACGCGCCTCGAGTGCCGCACGCCAACCTTTCATACGGCACTGACTCGACAGCGCCTCTTTCTTACCAGAGACGAAGTACACGTTCTTGTGCCCGCGATTCAAGAAGTACTCGCACGCCATACGCGAACCGCCCTCTTGGTCGTCACTGACGGTGGAGCAGGTAGGATGCTCCATCGGCGTGATAATCACCGTCTTGAGGTCTTTCGGCGCCTCAAAAGTATCAAAGTCATCGACCATCTGACGCAGGTTGAAAATCATGCCATCAACAGGCAGCTGCGACATCCTGCGCGCCGCATCGGCAAGGGTCATCTTCTCCCCTGAGCACTTCTTAATCATCGTGAGCGCAAAGCCGCGTTCTTCGGCGGCATCGGCGATACCGTCAATCATGTCCACGGCACCACCTGACAAGTGAAACAGCACCACGCCGATGCACCCGTAACGGCCCAACTTGAGCGAACGCGCGGCAAAGTTGGTTCGAAACCCGAGCGCCTCCATGGCCGAATGGACCTTATCGCGTGTCGACTCTCGCACGCTATCGGGCTCGTTGATCACGCGCGACACTGTCTTGAGAGAAACGCCCGCGGCAACTGCCACATCATTCATTGAGACATTTTTCTTGTCCATCGTTGCCACTGCTTCTCCACTCGGTTCTCTATCGCTTGCTTTTTGCGTTCTAGCATACACTACCTGCCCGACTGACAAATCAACCGTTTACCGGACAATATCGACCGCTCACCCGTATATCCTTGTTGCTCTTCCAAAAATCTCTTACGTTGTCATTAACGAAATGACAACGTTGTCATTTCGCAATGCCTTCCTTAAGCAGGAAGGTTTCCGGGCAGTCCTGACCATCCATCGACGACCAGTTCCATCCACATGCATCGCGCATCAAGTAGCAAAGGAGCTCTATGGACGCCATCGTAAAGATGCTCGAAAAGCATCAACCGTTCTTCGAGAAGATCTCGAGAAACATCTACCTCCAGGCCATCAAAGACGGATTCCTTGGGTGCATGCCCATCGTCCTTACCTCTTCGATCTTTCTGCTGATCGCCACCCTTCCCGGCGTAGTTGGAATCACGTTGCCCCAGCCGCTCATCGACTGGTGCAACAAGCTGTACAACTTCACCATGGGCGTCATGGGCATCATGGTTGCCGGCACCACCGCCAAGAACTTTACGGCTTCCATGAACCGTCGCATGCCCGCCGGCAAGGTGCTCAACGACGGCTCCACCATGGTTGCCGCCCAGTGCAGCATGCTGCTGCTCGCTGTTACGCAGTTCACCACCAAGTTCAACGGCTCCGAGCTTTCTGTCTTCGATTGCACCAGCATGGGTACGCGCGGTCTGTTCTCGGCCTATATCGCCGCGTTCATTACCGTGTGGGTCTATAAGTTCTGCGTCTCGCGCGATCTGACCATTAAGCTGCCCAAGGAGGTTCCGGGCGCCATCGCCCAGAACTTCCGCGACATCATCCCCTTTGGCGGCGCTGTCATCATCTGCGGCATCATCGATGTTGTCGTGCGCAACCTCATGGGCGTTCCGTTCTCCGAGCTGCTCATCAAGCTGCTCTCCCCGCTCTTCACTGCGGCAGAAACCTATCCTGGCCTTATCCTTATCCAGGCAGCCACCGCGTTCTTCTGGTTCATCGGTGTCCATGGTCCTTCGATTGTCCAGCCGGGCATCGACCCCATCCGTCTTGCCAACCAGGCTGAGAACCTGCAGGTTCTGCTGGCCGGCGGCCACCCCGCCCACTCCCTCACCTTTAACATGTCGCTCGTGGGTGAGTTCGGCGGCACCGGCGCCACCTTCATCGTGCCGCTTCTGCTGATTCTCTTTATGAAGTCCAAGCAGCTCAAAGCCGTCGGTAAGGCCTCGATTGTTCCTGTTGCCTTTGCCGTCAACGAACCGCTGCTCTTTGGCGCGCCGATGATCCTTAACCCCTACATGCTCATCCCTTTTGTTGCCGCCGGCTGCGTCAACGTGAGCGTTGCCAAGTTCTTTATCGATAACGTGGGCATGAACGGCTTCTCCTTCGTGGTGCCTTGGGCTACCCCTGCCCCCATCGGCATCTTCATCACCACGAACTTCCAGCTTATCGCCCTGGTATTTGTCGCGATCATCATCTTGCTGGACGCCATCATCTACCTGCCGTTCTTGAAGGCATACGATAAGCTGCTCTGCGACCAGGAGGCCGAGCGCGCCGCCGAGCTGGGTCTCGAGTCCGATGGTGCTGCCACCATCGCCGCCAGCACCTCTGCGGCCGCTGTCGAGCAGACCGCCGCTTCCGTCGAGCCGACCGCTGCTGCCGCCGACAGCAAGCCTGTCGCCGATCAGCCCGAGCCCGCCGCCGACGCATCCGCTAAGAAGGATGTCGACGGTCTGAAGGTCCTCGTCCTGTGCGCCGGCGCCGGCACCTCTGCCATGCTCGCCAACGCCATCAAGGAAGGTGCCGCACAGACCGGAGAGAACATCGCTTCCTCCGCAGGCGCCTATGGTCAGCACACTGCCATCATGGATCAGTACGACGTCATCGTGCTCGCCCCGCAGGTTCGTAGCTACTACAACGACATGAAGGCCGACACCGATCGTCTAGGCATTAAGCTGCTCGCTCCCCGCGGTAAGGAATATATCGACCTTACTCGCGACCCCGCTGGCGCCATCAAGTGGCTCCGCGAGAACCTCGACTAGTTCCCCCCTCTGTTGGTGCCCGGATCCCCAGTTCGGGCACCTCTCCCTATTCGAATCCCACAGAAAGGATGACTCATGACCAACCCCATGCAGTTCCCCGACGGCTTTGTGTTTGGCGGCGCCACCGCTGCTTACCAGGTTGAGGGCGAGACCCGTACGCACGGCAAGGGCAAAGTGCCCTGGGACGATTTCCTGGCTGCTCAGGGTCGCTTCTCCCCCGATCCCGCAAGCGATTTCTACAACAAGTACCCGGTCGATATCGACCTGTGCCAGCGCTTCGGCATCAACGGTATCCGTGTCTCCATCGCTTGGAGCCGTATCCTCCCCAGCGGCACTGGTGAGATTAACCCCGAGGGTGTTGCCTTCTATCACGAGCTCTTTGCCACCTGCAATAAAGCCGGCGTTATCCCCTATGTCACGCTCGATCACTTCGATACGCCCGAGACCTTTTACCAGAACGGCGGCGAGGGCTTCCTGACGCGCACGACGATCGACGCCTTTGTCGAGTACGCAAAGTTCTGCTTTGCCGAGTTCACCGAGGTCAAGCACTGGTTTACCTTTAACGAGATCCCCGCGACCGCCGAGGGCAGCTTTATCGTCGGCAACTGGCCGCACGGCGAGAAGTATCGCCTGGACAAGGCCTTCCAGCTCATGCACAACATGATGGTGGCCCATGCCAAGGCTGTCGTCGCCTTCCATGAGGGCGGCTTTGAGGGCGAGATCGGCATTGTCCAGAACCTGGAGCCCAAGTATCCCCTCGACCCCAACAACGCCGCCGACTGCGAGGCAGCTCGCATGGCCGATGTCATCAACAACCGCTGGGTACTCGACGCCACCTTCCGCGGCCACTATGCAGCCGACACCATGGAGGCTGCGACCAAGCTGGCCCATATCGCCGGCGGCGAGCTCGACGTCCGCGACGAGGACATCGCCGCGCTGACCGCCGCGCTCCCCTACAACGATTGCCTGGGCGTCAACACCTACAAGTGCCAGTTCCTGCGTGCCGCCGAGGGCGAAAATGACATCAACCACAATGGCACTGGCGACAAGGGCTCCTCGCGCTGGTTCCTCAAGGGCGTGGGCGAGTCATGCGTGCGTGAAGGCGTACCCACCACCGATTGGGACTGGATTATCTATCCCGAAGGCCTGTACGACCTGCTGCTGCGCATTAAGAACGATTACCCCAACTACAAGAAGATCTACATCACCGAGAACGGCATGGGCTATAAGGACGACTTCGAGGATGGCTTTATCGACGACGCCCCTCGCATCGACTACATGCGTCAGCATCTCGCGTGGATCCTCAAGGCAATCGACGGCGGCGTGAACGTCGACGGCTACTTTGTGTGGTCGCTGCAGGACCAGTTCTCCTGGACCAACGGCTACAACAAGCGCTATGGCCTGTTCTACATCGACTTCGAGACCCAGAAGCGCTACCCCAAGGCGAGCGCGTACTGGTACAAGAACGTCGCGGAGACCGGCCTGCTCATGGCCTAACTTTTGCCGCATACCCCCTGTCGGCCGCATGCGAATCCCTCCACGGGTTCGCATGCGGCCTTATTTGTTTTGGCTCGGCCCGAGCTGGCCGTTTGTCTCAATCTGTAACATCTAGCAGGGATTTTCGGCCCTAGCTGTTACAGATCAAGACAAACAGAACGCCCGAGCAGAAATATCTCAATCTGTAACACATAGCCCACTTTTAACCGTCTAACTGTTACAGATCGAGACAATAAGATAGTCAAATCCAAACTTTCCAAGCAGTTATGAAGCATGGTTTCTAGTTTTCGGTATCACGAACATACTTTCGGTATCATTTAATGATATTATGATATCGAAAGTATGTTCGTGATACCGAAAGGAGCCGCATGCGCCAGTTCGATTACACCACAGTCCCAGCGGAACTCGAAGCAACTCCAATCACCAACCTCCTCCTCTCGATACGCGAGCATAAAGGCCGTCAGCTTGCTCTGAGTCAAGTCAAACCCGAGCTTCTATCGTCCCTAATGGAGGAGGCTAAGATCCAAAGCACCCGATCCTCCAACGGACTTGAAGGAATTGTTACCACCCAAAAAAGACTCAAAGCGATCATGGCGTATTCCGCCAAGCCAAGCTCCCGCGCAGAGGAAGAAATCGCTGGATACCGAGATGTGCTGTCGCTTATTCACGAGCAACACGATTCCATTCCCGTAACGCCATCGGTCATTCTGCAGTTGCATCGTGACCTCATGGCGCACACGGCAATCTCGTATGGAGGCCATTGGAAAGATGGCGATAACGAAATCGTCTCCATTGACGATCAAGGTAATCGATTTGTGCGCTTTAGGCCCCCTTCGGCTCTAGCAACCCCGGGACTTATTAAAGAAGCCTGCCAGTCCCTCAACGATGCTTTATCTCGCCAAGTTTGCGATCCCCTCCTTATATCGCTCCGCTTTATCTTCGATTTTGTTAGCATTCATCCCTTCAACGATGGCAATGGCAGGATGAGCCGGCTCCTTACAACGCTGCTGCTCGAAAAGACTGGATACGATGTTGCGCGTTACATCAGCATCGAACGACTTATTGAAGACAACAAAGCGCTTTACTACAACGCCCTCGCTGCAAGCTCCACTGGATGGAATGAAAATCAAAACACCGAAGTACCCTTTATCCGTTTCATGCTCGGAACAACCCTGGCCGCCTACCGACAGCTCGAGCAGCGTACCTTAATTGAATCAAGCACTCGTCCCATGTCGAAGCAAGCGCGCATCGCTGTTCTATTTCAACAGAGACCCGGCGTCATTAAGAAATCCGACATCCGGTCCAGCTGCCCCGATATCAGCGAGGTAACCGTTAAACGAACCCTCGGCCAGCTTGTTAGTTGCAGCGCAATCGAAAAAACAGGAGCGGGTCGTTCGACGGGCTACATACTCAAAGACGTCCATGCTCTAGAACTATTCTTGCAAGCCACAATACCCGATGGCGAGGCCGCAATAACAAAAGAGGCTTCAAAGGATAAGCTCCTTGAACGTGTAAACCACGCCGAGGATGAAAGCAGAGAAGGGCTCTATGAAGACTACGATTCATTCTCAAGGGACATAAAGACGAAATACGGAGTCTAGTCATATCTCAGAATAGCCTCATCCTTGTTGCCCAAAGTTATTTTCGCGTCATTGTAAAGCGGTACCCCCGCGCCGGCAGGGGGCAGAAGTATCACCTGCAGCGTTAGCTAGCAGATGACCTGCGTGTGCTCCTCGATGGCGACACGATCCTCGGCCGTGGGCCCCACAAAGGCGGCGGTACATGCCGCCCACCAGGCACAGCTCGCAATCCTCGCGCGCCTCGAGCAGGTTAAAGGCCGAAAGCGAATTGGTCACATAGATGGAAGGCAGCTTGTCGGTAACTCGGAGAGCGCCAATGCGATCTCACGACGGTTGCGCTCATTGTCTCAATTAGATACCCAACGAAATACGGCCCCGCAGCTCAATAAGCTGCGGGGCCGTACTATACACCGACGAATCAACGACGAAGTGCATCCACTATTTGGCCAGCTCCTGAACGATCCAGTCAATTGCACCTTCGGGATCGTTGGTAAGGTCGATATACTCCTTGCCCCTTGTGGTGAGCAGTTTAATTCCAAGGCGATCGGTATCGGCCTTCATAGCGTCATAGTACATGCGTGCCTGGGGCGCCAGAACAATCACGTTGTACTGATCCATCGTATCATAGTGGCTTCCGTACGCACCGGACTGAGAAACCAGATCAATACCCTTAGCAGCGGCGCCTTCGCGAAGAGCATTTGCCAGGAGAGTCGAAGTGCCGGCACCCTGGCAAAGCACGAGCACGCGGATCTGCTCCGCCTTGTCCTTTACCGCCTCGAGAGCTTTTGCGACATTTTCCTGTGCGGCAATAGTATCTGCATCCGAGTTTCCTGCAGTCTCCTTTGCAGACTCTTCCAAACAAAGCTGATGGTCATACGCCTTGCAGAACGGATAGTAAATCACAAAGTCAACGACCAACAGCACTGCCATCAATACGAGAGAACGCAGATCGAGACCCGTGGTGAGGAATGCACCGATTGGCCCGGGAAGCGCCCACGGCATGGTATACATGGGGGCGTTCATTCCAATGACGTCAATGAAGAACTTACCGATTATGGCGTTGACCATAGGAGCCACTAGGAAGGGCACGAACATATAGGGATTGAGAACAATCGGCATACCGAAGATAACGGGCTCGTTAACTCCAAAAATCACCGGGATAATCGATGCCTTGCCCATGGCTTTAAGCTGCTTGGAGCGCATAAACATGATCAGGATAATAGGAACGATGAACGTGCAGCCAGAACCGCCCAGACCGCCGATGAAGCTTGTAAAGTCCTGCGTGAGAGCAATTGACGGGTGTCCACCTGCTTGGAAAACCTCAAGATTGGTAACGGTATTGCCGTAGAGCGCAGCATTGATCGGACTCATGACAACCGAAGCACCGTGGATACCCATAAATTGGAAAAGTGCGACCGCGCCTTCGATAAGCGCCATGCCAGGATAGGTGTCGACCGCGGAGAACAGCGGCGAGATGAGAGCGGATACCAAATTGGCGAACGGCACAGCAAGCAGCTTGCGGCTCGCAAGATCGATAAAAGCGCACGCAAGGATCGAAAACCCAAATGCAAAGATATCGCGAAAACTCTGCGCAATAGAGCCAGGGACCTCTTTGGGAAGCTTGATCGTCACATTATGGCTAATGCACACCTTATAGATATTAACGGTCAAGAATGCGGCTACGAACGCAGCGAGAAAACCCTTGGTTCCCATATAGCCGGTTTCAAAAACAGATGTATCTGCTCCACCAATCGAGACAACATCGTTCGTCACCGATAGCAAGAGCATGCCGCACATGGCACAAACCATGCACGAGGTGGGGTTGAGAGATTTACCCGAAGGCATGCGACGGTTCATCGACATGGCAAGTGAGCTCGCCGTGGTGCCGGCCACCATAATGCCAAGAAGTCCCATGGTATATGCATAGATTTTATTGAAGAAATCCAGCACCTCAGACGGAAGCGTGATGCCTACATAGGCAGGGAGCGTCGAAAGAAGAAGGAACAGGCTCGAGAACAGCACAATTGGCATATTCGAGAGAAAGCCATCCTTAATCGCCACCAGATAAATGTTCCTCGAGATTTTGTCGAAGAGGGGCTGGTGTTTTTCAAGGAATTTGACGATAGCGTCCATAACACATCCTTTCATGATTCCCGGGCACACAACGATTTATCCGGACTCAACCGTCGTCGTCCCCGTTTGTATCCACTTATGTAAGTGAATACGTTCTTGTGCGAAATGTAATATCATTTGCGCGATTTGTCATAACCAATTCTTTTTCCGCTTTGTCGATATGTCAAGAATTCAAATACATATTCGGTGAACGGTAGTTGATTAATATAAGGTTTTCCCAGTTAAAGGCTATTTTTTCCGAGCAGTACAATAAGCTTGCAACCGTTCACCGATTGGATATAACATATTGAATATATTGTTGTAACAATATTAGAGACAATGTCACAAGCCTGTCGTTCTAGTCAAAGGAAGTAACAATGCCCAAACGATTACTGAACATGTCCGCATCCGATTTTGCCGCCACGTCACCCATGGATCTAAAACAGGCAATTCTGGCTTCCGAGGGACGTACCATCATGGCGGAAAACGTACCCTCTTCCCAATTTCTCGGCGGCGTTACTAATGCAGAAATCGAACGTGCCGCAGGTGCCGACCTGCTTCTGTTTAACGCGCTCGATGTGTTCGATCCAGTTATTGCCGGTATTCCAGATGATCTCAATGAAAACCCGGTCACTTGGGTGAAGCGAGCATGCGGAAGGCCCATTGGCGTCAATCTGGAGCCAGTTGATAACGAGGCAGAGATGTCTGAATCCCGAACGGAAATCCCCATGGGTCGTCGCGTCTCTCCCAAGACCTTAGAAAAGGCTAACGAACTCGGATTTGATTTTATCTGCCTGACGGGCAACCCTGGAACCGGCGTCTCCAACGATGCAATCGCCCATTCGATTAAACTCTCCAAAGAGCATTTCAATGGCCTGGTCATAGCCGGAAAAATGCATGGAGCGGGCGTTGCGGAACCTGTCATGACGCTCGAAATTGCGCGCAAGTTTGTTGACCTCGGCGTCGATATCCTTCTCGTGCCAGCCCCCCACACCGTCCCTTGCTTCCAAGAAGCAGACCTGCGCGCCATCGTAGACTTTGTACGATCCCACAACGTAGGCAAGTCAATTGAAGAGAAGGTTCTCGTCATGGCGGCGAACGGGACGAGTCAAGACTCCTGCGACAGCGAGACCATTAAGAAAATAGGCCTTGCAGCAAAAGCAGCCGGCGCTGACCTCCAACATATCGGGGACTCCATGAACGGTATTTGCCTGCCCCAGAATATCTTCACGCTCGGACAAGCCCTTCGTGGATACAGGCATCAGATCGTCATGCTGAGCCGCTCTGTGATACGTTAAGGTTACCTTGCCCACGTTACATCCCGACTGAGGCAACCATCAGGTATAACCAACATGCAAACTGAGGCTCTAATGCTCGATACACACGAAAAACGACCACTCTATTTACAGCTCACCGACGCGCTGCTCAAGCAGATCGTCGATGAATATCAAGCAGACGATAAACTTCCAACAGAAATGGAACTCTGCGACGAATACGCCGTAAGCAGAACAACCGTCCGACTTGCCATGAGTGAGCTGGAGCGTCGTGGAAGTATCTATCGAATCCAAGGTAAGGGGTCGTTTGTTGCACCGAAACGCGTTAGCGAGCTCAATTCACTTTTAGACTTTGACTTTGCAAGCCATTGCGATGGCGTTGATCCGGATGCCATCACCAAACATTTCGGCGGCCTCACATCAGGTCGTCCAATTTCCGTAATGATGCTCCAACAATTTGGATGTCAAAGTCGCGATGAAATTCAGCGTCTTGAATTGACCTACGAACTTGAAGGCAGCTTCATAGGCGCTGATACGTTCTTCATTTCAAAGTCGCGCGTTCCGAATAACCAGTTAGATTTTCAGGCATTTAGCAGAATCATGGACGACTTGTCCAAGTCTATCCAATCTGTTAGGGAAAGCTATAGAGCACGTCAGCTTAGCGATTCCGAAGCCAGTAATTATGGTGTTGCAAAACTTCCGGTCATCGAACTGACTCATTATGCTTACGACTCCGGAGGCAAACTAATCTCAATTGTCTGCCGCACCGTCTTAACTGGGCGAATCCCTTATCAAAACTTTATTTTCAAGTCCTAATGTTCTTTTTCTTTTGTCTCGATCTGTAACACGTAGCCGAGTTTTTAAGTCCTAACCGTTACAGATCGAGACAAACAAGGTAGGCCCCGCCGAATTGTCTCAATCTGTAACATCTGGTTGGTGGTTTCACCCCTACCTGTTACAGGTTGAGACGATTTGATAGTGGAGTCCTTATTTGCGCGTCATATCGCGTAGCGCTGACGCGCTGGTTTCCACAATGACAGGAGGTAAAAGTCCTCCCGCATCACCCGTTGGCAATCCCGTAGCGATAACTAGCAAATAACCTGCGTGTGCTCCTCGATGGCAGTGCGGTCCTCGGCGGTAATACCCGGCTCGCACACCACGGCGTCCAAATTGTCCAGGCGGCAGAAGGTGTAGAAGTCGCGCTTGCCGATCTTGCTGGAGTCGGCGATCAGATAGCGCGAGTCGGCCTTGCTAAGGGCGAGCTGCTGGATGCGGCCCTCTTCCATGTTAGACGTGGACACGTCGCCGTCCAAAATGCCGTTGGCGCCGATATAGGCTGCGTCGATTCCCAGCGCACGCAGGGTATCCTCGGCCATGGGACCCACAAAGGCGGCGGTGCGGCGGCGATACATGCCGCCCACGAGGCACAGGTCGCAGTCTTCGCGCGCCTCGAGCAGATTAAACACCGAAAGCGAATTGGTCACAATGCGCAGGCGAAACGCCGGCAGCATCGAGGCCATCTGCTCAACCGTGGTGCCCGGGCCCAAAAAGATGGTCGAGCCTTCCTCGATAAGCTCCACAGCACGGCGCGCAATCTGCAGCTTTTCCTCGGCATGCTTGGTGCGCTTTTCGCTGTGCGAGTACTCATGGCGCAGCATAGCATGAGGACGGCCCTGTGCACTGCGGGCTCCGCCGTGCACGCGCTCGATCTCGCCTAGGCTCGCAAGCTCCTCAAGATCACGGCGGATCGTCATATCCGAGACACCCAACGCATCAGAAATCTCTTTAACCGAGACCGTGCCCTGCTCCTCGAGCAGCTGACGAACCTTATCCTGACGCTCCGCCTTGATCATTTTTACTCCTTTGAGTGATTTTGTTCGCAGTTATAGTAATCGAACAGTTATGCTCACTCACCCTAAACGGTCGATTTTTCCCGGTGAACGGTAGAAAACTCGGTGTCAAACGTAGAATGACGAATTATTTAGACGCCAAGAGACCGACAAAAAATGTGCAAATAGCTGCTCTTTTAAAATCATTTCAATCGAATGTGCCTCAATAAAGCAAATTGAACTTTACCGAACACTCGAAAACAGATTGACACACTAGTTCTCTTTGACTTAATTATTTAGCGACTTAAACAAACAGATTCGAACATGTTCGATCTGCATGTAACGGAAGGAGTTGCAGACATGTCCGCAGAGAGCAATCTGTTCTTCGAAGACACCGTGTTTGTTTGCGACCGCACCACGCAAGAAGAGGTCTTTACCGAGATCGCCAATAAGCTGTCACTCAAAAACTATGTGGCGCCCGCGTTTCTCGAGAATATCATCGAGCGCGAAAAGGGCTACCCCACCGGCATGGATATGTCTGTCGTCGACCCCGAGTTGCCCAGCTTTGCCGTTCCTCACACCGAGGTCGAGTTCGTTCACACCCGTCGCATCGTCCCCGTCAAGCTGACGACCCCCGTCGAGTGGCACTCCATGATCGACCCCTCGCAGACCTTCCCCGTCTCGTTCCTGTTCATGATCCTCAACGACGACAAGGAGGCCCAGGTGGGCATCCTCGCCAAGATCATGGACTTCGTTAACGCTCTTGGCACCGATCGCGTCAAGGAGCTGTTCTCCATGACCGACGCCAAGGCCATCTACCAATTCTTGGTCGACAACTTTCCTGCCGACTAGCCAACCACCCTTAGGAATCCGCGGAATAACCCGCATAGAGAAAGGAATTCATCATGATTAAGGTTCTCGCAGCTTGTGGCGCCGGTGTTAACTCCAGCCACCAGATCAAGGACGCCATCGAGTCCGAGTTCAAGAATCGTGGCTACAACCTGCACTGCGACGCCGTGATGATCAAGGACGTTAACGAGGAGATGCTCTCTCAGTACGACATCTTCGCCCAGATCGCCAAGACCGACTTTGGCTTTGAGGTTAAGACCCCGATCGTCGACGCTGGCCCGATCCTCTATCGCATGCCTGCTATGGCTAAGCCGGTTTACGACAAGATTGAGGCCATTATCAAGGAAAAGGGTCTCAACTAATCATTTGCAGCTTCGCTCTGCACAATCTTTGGCTTTAAGGAAGATGACGACCGGGAACGGCATCTTCCTTTTTTAAGGCAACATACGGAAAAGGAAATTCTCTTTTAGGAAAGAGGGAGACATGGACGCAGTAATCGGGTTTGCTAATGCCGTCTTTCAGCCGCTGATCGACCTTGGCGCAGCCCCTATGATGACCATCGTTTTGACGGTTATCGCCCTTCTCTTCAAAGTTAAGTTTACCAAGGCCCTCGAGGGCGGTCTTAAGCTCGGTATCGCCATTACCGGTATCGGTGCCATTATCAACATTCTGACGACGGCTTTCTCGAGCGCCATGACGACGTTCGTTGAGTCCACTGGCCTTCAGCTCACCGTCACTGACGTGGGCTGGGCACCGCTGGCCACCATCACCTGGGGTTCTCCTTACACGCTGTACTTCCTGATGGTCCTCGTCATCGTCAACATCGTGATGATCGTGCTCGCCAAGACCAACACCATCGACGTCGACATCTTTGACGTTTGGCACCTCGCCTTTGTCGGCCTTGCCTGCATCTACTTTGGCGCCAACATTGTCGTCGCCACGCTGCTCGTCGTCTTCGTCGGCGTCATGAAGATCATGAACTCCGACCTCATGAAGCCCACGTTCAACGATCTTCTGGGTGCTCCCGAGGAGAACCCCATGACCACGACTCACATGAACTACATGATGAACCCGCTGGCCATGCTGCTCAACAAGATCATCGACAAGGTGCTCCCCTTCCTCGATAAGTACGACTTCGACGCTGCCAAGCTCAACAACATGATTGGCTTCTGGGGCTCCAAGTTTGCTATTGGTATCTACCTGGGCGTCTTCGTCGGCCTTCTTTCGCACCAGACCCCGCAGCAGATCTGCACGCTCGCCTTTACCGCCGCAACCTGCCTTGAGCTGTTCTCGATGATCGGTTCTTGGTTCATCGCAGCCGTTGAGCCGCTGTCTCAGGGCATCTCCGACTTTGCCAACAACAGCAAGTGGCTCCAGGGCCGTACCCTCAACGTCGGCCTCGACTGGCCCTTCATCGCCGGCCGCGCCGAGATCTGGGCTGCCGCCAACATCCTCGCCCCCATCATGCTGGGTGAGGCTCTGCTGCTCGCCAACGTTCCCTGCCCCTTCTCCCCGACTGGCACCTGGAACGGTCTGCTGCCGCTCGGCGGCATCATCGCCATGGGCCTGACGCCGGCGCTGCTCGTCGTCACCCGCGGCCGCGTGATTCGCATGGTCGTCATTGGTGCCGTCCTGCTGCCCGTCTTCCTGGGCGCCGGCACCCTCGTCGCCGACTTCGTCACCTTTACCGCGAAGACCGTCGGCGCATTCCCCGATGGCGTTACCGGCCTGATCTCTCAGACCACCATGGAAGGACCTGTCGAGAAGTTCCTGGCCTTCTTCGTGGGCAAGGCGACCACGGGCGATGTGACCATGATCATCGCTACGGTCGTTGCCATTGTCGTGTACGTCGCGCTCTTCGCTTGGTATCGCAAGCAGATGATCGCCCGTAACATCGAGTACGCGAAGCAGGACAAGTGCACCCTCTCGCCGCTCACCACCGGCAAGTTTACCGAGGAGGACCTCAAGGCTGCTAAGGAAGCCGAGTCCGCAAAGGCAAACGCCTAACCAATTGCCACATATCCCCTGTGGAAGAAACCCGTCGCATCCCGGCGGGTTTCTTTTTGTTTGTCCACAGTAAGTCAATCATCACTTTTTTGAGAAAAATACCCCCTGCTTTAGTGGGGTGTAGTGATAATCTCGCTTGTTCGCGCTACAGTTTGTCGGAAATACCTCGATGTTAGGAACCAAATGATCACTTCCGAGCTTTTCGGCACCGCGCCGTGCGGTACCCCCGTTCATCGTTACACCCTCAACGGGCCCGAGATCTGCGTTCGCATTATGGACTATGGCGCCACCGTGTTGGGCATCGACGTGCCCGACATCCCCGGCAACGTGCGCGATGTGGTGCTGGGCTTCGATAAGCTCGAGGATTACTTTGACAACCCCGCCTGCTTTGGCGCGACCATCGGGCCTGTGGCCAACCGCACCGCGGGCGCCACGATCACCATCGCCGGCACGGACCGGCATATGCCGGCCAACGAAGGCGCCAACAACCTACACAGCGATCTTGAGCACGGCCTGCACAAGCGCGTGTGGGACGTTGAGCTCGACGAGACTCACAACGCCGTTCGCATGACCACCTCGCTTGAGGATGGCGAGCTGGGTCTTCCCGGCAACCGCACCTTTACGGCCGTGTTTACTGTGACGCGCACCGGCGTCTTTCGCATCGAATATGGCTGCGAGAGCGACCGCGCCACGTACGTGTCCATGACCAACCACACGTACTTTAACCTTGCCGGTCATAACGCCGGCATGGACTGCGAGCACTTCTTTGTCGCTAACGCTGCCCACTACCTGCCCATTAACGAGCAGAATATCCCCACCGGCGAGATTGCTCCGGTCGAGGGCACGCCGTTTGACTTTCGCGAGCTGCGCCCTGTCGCTCCCGGCATGGAGGCCGACGACCCGCAGATTAAGCAGGCCCGTGGCTACGATCACTGTCTGTGTATCGATGGCTATCAGTACGGCCGTAATCTGCGCCGCGCGATGCACGTCGAGGAGATGTGGACCGGCCGCGAGCTGGACTACTACACCACCGCACCGGGCGTGCAGCTCTACACCGGCAACTGGCTGGGCGACGAGCACGCCAAGGACGATGCCAACTATGGCTGGGGCGCCGGCTTTGCCCTCGAGGCAGAGATGTACCCCGACACGCCGCACCAGCCGCTGTTCCCGCAGGGCATTGTGGGCCCGGGTCACCCCTACAGCAATGTGATCGAATACCACTTTATGAGGCACTAAGCCCACAACGCAACATATCGCACAACAGCGCCCGCCGGCACACCGCCGACGGGCGCTGTTCTACCTAGTCATTGGGGACGTTCTTAAATGACTAGGTAGATGGGTCGGGATTGGAACTGGGGAGATAGCGGATTTCTAGCTCTATGCCGAGCGCCTGCAGTTCTTTGAGGGCAGCGACGTCTGCGTCGCTCACGGCAACCGCGGGCGCTATGGGGCGCTTGCCCTCCCCTGTCTGCATATGGCCAATGCTGATCTTGGTAATCGGCACACCACCCTTAACTAGCGCGAGCGCATCGACGGGTGAGGCTACCATGATCAGAATCCATTGACGCGGCGTTGCGGTATGAATGATGTCGATAGTCCTTTGCACCGAGAAAAACCTTGTCCAGACGCCTTCTGGCGCCGCCGCCCTCATGGGTGCCCATTGGCGCGAATCCGCCGCGATCTCATCGTTGACGATTAAAACAAGGTTGGAACCCACGGCTTCGTTCCACAGCTCAACGTCTTGCCCGTAAATGAAACGGTCATCGATACGCGTGAGAAGAATCTTGGGTTGAGCCATGGCTGCCCCATTCTGTTTGAGACCCATACGAGCGGGACATCACGTCTCCAATATTAGTGCATTTAAAGTGAGAAAAGCCGTCAGAACACTTGCGCGGATGTGCGATGTCCCGTATCATAGACAGCCGTTGACGCCTCAGTTGCGTCACCACATGGCCGCCAGCGTAGCTCAGTTGGTAGAGCACCGCTCTCGTAAAGCGGGGGTCACCGGTTCGAGCCCGGTCGCTGGCTCCATTGCACAAGATAGCCGCCTTCGGGCGGCTTTTTTGTTGCCGATTTCTTGCGAACATCCGCCAAACCATGCACAACGCCGCCGGCAACTCCCCTACTCAACGAAAAGCCCCGCCAACCGCAATCCTCAAAGGAACCGCGATCAGCGGGGCTTAAACGCCCCCCAAGGGGAACCACGCTAGCTCACGAGCAGTGCGCTACTCCTCCCAGTAAGCGTCTGCAAGCAGCTTAAAGCAGATCTTCTTGACCGGCTGCGCGCCATCGCCCGGGAACTCGAGCGTGGGCATGTGAGGCTCGCCGGCAACGAACAGCGCAAACTTATCGTCAGCAAGATCGCCGGCGATCGAAGCGTCGGAATCGACCAGATCGTAGTCGTCCTTCTCGTCAAACTCCTGGACCAGCGTCAGGCTGCCCGTGGCAACCTTAAAGGCCTCGCGACCCTCAATGTCGATCTGCAGGTCGTGATAGCGCTGATGCGTCTCGTAGTGAGCCTCTGCCTCGGGACGCGTCGTGGGAGCCATGACATTCGCAAAGACCTTGTCGCCCAGAATCGGATGGCTGCCGACCTCGAGCTGCGCCGGGTCGTTCTCCTCGAGCCAGTCGATCAGCACATCGAGGCTCTTGAGCATTCCGCGATACTCCTCGATATCGCCCAATGCACCGTAAATCATCTAAATCCCCTCTCGGATCGCTTCCTTGGCGGCTACTCGGCAAACGCGTTACCGACGCTGTTGCCACCCACACACGTCTCGACCAGGGTAAGGTCGGGACTGAACACGACAAAGCCGGCGTCGCGCCCCAGCATAATGCTACCGCACTTGTCGTCGACATGAGCTAGCAAGCAATGCCGGGGCCGACGCCCAGGCTTTTACAGCTCGGTCACGACAACGCCGTTGTAGACCTCGTCCCAACGGTCCATGACCAGATGGCCGGTCATGGGATCCATGGCATTGAGCTTGCCGCAGGTGTTGGCAGTACGCAGCACCGTCTCGTCGTCCGCGCCAGCAGCAATGGCATGCGCGAAGCCAGCGATAGTGGAGTCACCAGAGCCCGTGGCGTTAACGGCAGGGATATCGGGCGTCTTTGCGCGGAACGCACGGCCATTGTGGAAGCCAACGGAGCCGGCAGCGCCCATGGACACGACGACCCAGGGGATATCGGAGAAGCGGGCATCAGAGGCGAGCGCGGCGCGGAGCTCGTCCACATCGTCGGTGGTAAAGCTCGTACCCAAAAGGCCGTTGATCTCGGTCAGGTTAGGCTTGACCAGCTCGGGCTTAATTTCGGACTTAAGGGCGGCCTCGAGCGAAGCACCCGAGGTATCGAGCAGCACCTTGGCACCGGCGTTCTCGGCAATGCCCGTGATCTTGGCATAGTAGTCTGCCTCGACACCGCGGGGTAGCGAACCCGAGATGGTAACGACAGCGGCCTTGCTCGCAAGCTCGGTAAACTTGGCGGTAAAGGCATCGAGCTCCTCGGGAGCAATCGTCGGGCCGCTCTCGAGCAGCTCGGTCTGGTTGCCGGCGTGGAGGATGTTGAGGCAAATACGAGTCTCGCCCTTGATGGGTACAAAATCATTCTTAATGCCGTTGGCATCCATGAGCTCAGCCATGTAGGCGCCCATGTGGCCGCCGAGCAGACCGGTTGCCACAACGTCGTCGCCCAGCTGACCAAGGACGCGGGCTACGTTAAGGCCCTTGCCGCCGGCGGTCTTTTCGGGCGTCACACGGTTGACGTCGTCGATGACGAGCTCATCGAGCTGATAGCGCGTATCGACAGACGGGTTCATCGTAACGGTGAGGATCATATTTAGCTCCTTATCTCGCAGGCTCCTTGTGCCTCGCGATACGAGTCGACAAAACGGAATTACAGGATCTCAATCGTGAACGAGCGCACGATGGTTTCTTTGGGCTTGGCGATAAGGCAGCCGCGCTTGTGCTCAAGCACGTCGTCCTCATCGGAGCAGGTCGAAAGGCCGCCCCAGGGTTCAACTGCCACAAAATCGCCCTCGGGCTTACTCCACACAATGAGATACGGGAAGCCCTCAAAGCTCAGGCGAACGCCCTTGTCCTCACCCTTCTTGGAAAGCGTGACCTGACGGCTCTCGAGCACGTCAAAGATGGTCTCCGCAAAATCGAAGAGCTCATGCGACAGAGGCAGCGTCTTTCCCACCATGGGGTTCTTGGAGCGGCTTGCCACGTCAATCAATCCAGTCGAGGGAACGGCGGTGCAGAGCTCCGCAGCCTCGTCTTTCTCAAAGCGCAGCTCGTAGTCCGTATAGGCCTCGCCCTCATCGAGCGGACACCTAAATCCCGGGTGTCCACCGATAAAGAACGGCATGTCCTCGGTGCCCTCGTTGGTCACCTCGTAGGAGACGCGCACGGCAGTCCCCTCAAGCGCATAGCGGGCGACGAGCTTAAACGGGTACGGATAATCGCTCAGCAGCGCGGCGTTATCCTCCGAAGCCAGGCACATCGCCAGCTCGTTCTCGCCTTGACTCAGCAGCCTCCACTCCTGTTTGCGCGCAAACCCGTGGCGAGCGAGCTTTACATGATGCCCGGCAAACGTCATGGCGCTGTTATCGCGCAAGCCTCCGCAAATCGGGAAGCAAATTGGTGCCTGGCCGGACCACACGGCGGGATCGCCCTGCCACAGATACTCGCGACCTCCGGCCTCAATCGAGGTAAACGAACCACCAGCCGTGGACACCTTAATAGAAATCGAATCGTTGGAGAGAGCGTATTCCATTGCCCATCCTTTCGAACAACTGCTTTTTGCTCGCAAGAACCCGTCTCGGCCCTGACCAAAGGACAAACCCGCACGTTCATCGATGCGTCCGGTATCCCCGCCATGTAACGGGGTACCATACAGACATTGATGCAATTACAGCTGAAAGGCCTTCTTATGCGAACCATCATCCTCTACGCCTCGCGCCATCACGGCAATACGAAAAAGCTCGTGGACGCCATCGTCGAGGCGCACCCCGAAATCGATACCCTCGACGTGAAGTCACTCGGTAAAAACGAGTATCCCAACCTGCACGAATATCATCTGATCGGTGTCGCCACGGGCATCTATTACTCCGAGATCGACAAGGACATGGCACGCGTGCTCACGAACGTGCTGCAGCCGCAGGACAAGGTGTTTGGCCTTATGACCTACGGTGGCAAAAACAAGTGGTACGGCAAGGATATCGATGGCATCTGCCGCATGAGGCAGGCCATCTTTATGGGTGTCTACGGTTGCCCCGGCTTTGATACGTGGGGGCCGTTCAAACTCACCGGCGGTGTCCAAAAGGGACACCCGACCGCTGAGGAAATTAAGGGCGCCGTCGACTTTTTCGACAAGATCGAAGACGAGTATGGCGACATCATCGTCGAAGAGTACGCCAAGCGCGAGAAGCGCCTAGCATACGAGAAGGAGCATCCTGCAGGAGGCCTGGTGGCCGGCGTTAAGCGCACGGCAAAGAAGATCGCTAACAAGCTGTAACTGTTAAGGTGCTTTTGAGCGTTTAACCCATACGGCGGGTCCGAGCAGATTCGGGCCCGCCGTCTTTTTCTATCGTTACTCGGTAAAGGCGTTGCCGACGCTCTGGCCGCCAACATACGTCTCGACGAGGGTGAGCTCATGGTCGAACACGACAAAGTCGGCGTCGCGACCCGGCATGATGCTGCCGCACTTATCCTCGATGTGCGCGGAGCGTGCCGGCACCTCGGTTGCCATGCGAATGGCGATATCGGCGCTGGCGATGCCCCAGTCGACGATGTTCTTGACGCCCTGGGCAAGCGTGAGCACCGAGCCGGCAATGCTCTTGCCGTCGGCGAGCCAGCACAGGTTGTCCTTCATGATGACGTCCATGCCGCCGCTGGTGTAGCTGCCCTCGGGCATGCCGCCGCAGCCAAGGCAGTCGGTGATGAGCACCGTGTGCTGCCAGCCCTTTGCCTGCAGCAGCGCCTTGATGGCGGCAGGGTTAACGTGCTTGCCGTCACAGATGATCTCGGCGTAGGTCTCGGGCGTGGACATGGCGGCACCCACGACACCGGGCTCACGGTGATGCAGCCCGCGCTGGCCGTTATAGGTATGCGTAAAGCAGCTGGCACCGGCGTTGATGGCGGCGATGCACTCATCGTAGGTGGCGTCGGAGTGACCGATGCTGGTCACGACGCCCTTCGCGTTGAGAGCGGCAGCATAGGCGGCAGCACCATCGCGCTCAGCGGCCATGGCACTCTTGACGATACGACCACCCGCAGCCTCCTGCCACTGATCGAAGACCTCCTCGGAAGGATCAATAAGATAAGCGGGGTTCTGCGCGCCCACGTGCTTCATGGTAAAGAAGGGGCCCTCCAGGTAGATGCCTTGGATACGAGCACCACAGAAGTCGGGGCCGCGACCCTCGTCCGCCTGGGCGATGGCGGCGCAGGCGTCCTTGATCTGCTCGACGCCATCGGTGAACGTCGTGGGCAGCCAACTGGTGGTACCGCGACGGGCGAGCTCAGTCGAGCTGATATCGATACCCTCGGGGTCGTTATCGGTAGTCGAATGGTTATAGAAGCCATGGATGTGGGTGTCGACCATGCCCGGCGCGATCCACGATCCCGTGTAGTCCTTGATCTCGCAGGAGGGCTCGTCGGCCTGCCAGGCGCCAAAGACGCCATCCTCGACCATAAGATAGCCGCCCAGCTGCGGGCCTGCCGGCAAGAAGAACTTGTCAGCCTTAATTGCGTATGTGCTCATATGCACTCCTTGCTTCTTGAAGCAGTTGACTGTGGTGATGCTTATACCCAGCACACGTAAAACAAAAAGCGCCCGCCCGCCGTTATGAGCGGACGGGCGCCCTTACAGGGGGACGCGATTAAGCGGTGAAGGGGTGAATCGTCACGCCCTTAACCACGCGGTTGACCGTGCCGGTGGGGCTCGGCGTATCGGGCGTGTTGCCCACGCGCACGGAGTTGAGCAGGCTGATAGCCTGGGCAAACATCACGAACGGCAGAGCAAGGTAGCCCTCGGGAAGCGCCTCGTAGCCCTTAAAGGTGAAGGACTCACCCTCATAGACGGTGGCACCTTCCTGCTGAACGGCGACGGTGTGCTGAGCAATATCATCGCCACCGATCTCGTTGAGGATGTCGATGTCGTACTGACGGGTGTAGGCGTCGTTGTTGACGAACACGAAGACGAGCGTCTTATCGTCGACGAAGGACTTGGGTCCGTGACGATAGCCCATGGAAGTGTCGTAAGAAGTGGCAACCAGGCCGTGAGCAAGCTCGAGAATCTTAAGCTGGCTCTCCTGAGCAAGGCCGCCAAAGGAGCCGGAGCCCAGGTAGGTCACGCGGTTGAAGTCGCCAGCGAGGTAATCGGCGACCTCGGACTCGCGAGCGATAACCTCCTCGCCCATCTTGGCGATGGTCTCGACCCACTCGGCCTTCTGCTCGTCAGAGGCAGTGTCAAAAATAAGGGTGGAGAGCAGGGTCATGCAGGAATAAGAACCGGTCATGGCGAAGCCCTTGTCGTTGGCGCGCGGAATGAGCAGCGTCAGCGCATTGGGATCATCGGCAGACTCGACGGCGAGCTTGCCCTCGGGAGCGCAGGTGATGTTGAGGAACTTGACGTTGTGGACGAGCTCCTTGGCAACGGCAACGGCGGCAAGGCTCTCGGGGCTGTTGCCAGAGCGGGCAAAGGAAACCACGAGCGTGGGATCCTCGGCGCGCAGGAAGTCGCGCGGAGCGCTCACGATGTCGGTCGTGGCGATGGGCTTAAAGTCGTAGAGATCAGTGTTGCCAGCGTGACGCAGGTACGGGGCGCAGGTATCGCCAACGTAGTCGGACGTACCGGCACCGGTGAAGACAACGGACAGACGACCCTCGCCCATAGCGCGAGCCTCGGCCAGGAAGGCCTCGATGGCCTCCTTGTTCTCGCGATAGATGTTGAGCGTATCACGCCAAAGCTCGGGCTGCTGAGCAATCTCGGCCGTGGTGATCTGGGCGCCGAGCTCGGTGAGCTCCTCGACACTCTTCTCGAACATTTCTAATACCTCTCTCTAGAAGTAATCCTCTGACGTGCAATTATACACTTCGGTTGGTTATCTGGTAGTAACCAGTTAAATGCAAAGAATCACCATATGGAAACGATGCGAGCACTAGTTACTGCGCTGGTGGTAAACCTTGTATTTAAACTGATCGGCACGAGCAACCGAGAGTGTGTACTCCACTACCTCGTTTGACTCGTTATACGTAGTCCTGACCAAATCGAGCACAGGCGAGCCCTCGACAATTCCCAAAAGGTGGGCATCGGTGGGACGGGCTATGCTCGCATAGAACTCCTCTTCGGCCACGCGAATCTTTTGCTGAAAGTCCTGCTCAATCACATCGTAAAGCGGCTTACGCTCCAGCAGCGGTCGCTTTAGGGACAGAAATTGACGAACCGGTAGATAGCTGCGTTCGACCATCATGGGCATGTTGTCGGCAGAGCGAAGGCGCTTGAGCTTAAAAATGCGATCACCGATGCGCAATCCCATATGCTCGGCCAGATTCTTATCGGCCTCCATCTCGCAAAACTCGAGAATCGTGGTCTCGGGTTCTCGACCCATCGCGCGCATCTGCTCGGTAAAGCTGTAGGACTGCATAAGATTGGTTGCTTTTGCCGAACGGTCGGTCACAAAGGTACCGCGACCGTGCTGCCGAACCACCAGTCCTAAACGCTCCAGTTCCTGCAGAGCCAGGCGTACCGTAGTGCGCGAGAGACCATAGCGCTCCGAAAGTTCGCGCTCGGAAGGAATCATGTCACCGGCGCGATATTCATGGTCAATCTTTTCGGTCAGAATATCGACCAGCTGATCGTACAGCGGTTGCTTACGCGCTCCGATCGCCATCCTATCCTCCCTTTTGCTCGAATTCGGCTAACTACCTAGGGTGTTATGCATTATCTGTCTGCCACACCCGAATCATTAAGAAAACAAAAGCCGCGCGCTCTTTCGAGCACGCGGCTTTTAACATACACATGGCTTAAGGGGTCGGGGTGTGAGCCGCGTAGGGACACACCCCTCAAGCTAGAGCCTTACCAGATGCTCGGCCAGAGACCAAGCGGGCCAGCGCCCAGGATGCCAAGGACGAAGAGCAGGAGAATGCCCTTGGTCGGGGTCCAGCTGTGCTTAGCGAACATGTAGTAAAGCAGCAGCGTAAGCATAAGCGGGACGAGCTTCGGGACGATGGTGTTGAGGGTGTCGGCAACAGAGAAGTTGACCGGATCCTCGGTAACGGTGCCGTAGGTCACGGACTCCATGCCGTTACCCAGATCGGTGACGCCGCACTCGACAGCGTTGCCGTCGGCATCGGAAGCGGTGAGGGCGTTGCCGTCCTCATCGGTCATGGCGATGGTACCGGCCTCAGCGGTCTCGGTATCGATGCCCTCCATACCGGTGAAGTTCTCGGCCTCCTTCTCGGAGACGATCACGGTAGTAGCGGAGAGACCACGGGTGGTGCCGTTGGGGATCTGGAGGTTGATCTGGGTGCCACCCATGGTGACGACCAGACAACCGACGACGAAGACGCCCATGATGGAAGCGGCACGTGTGAAGGCCTGCATGTTGGCAGTCAGAGCGTCAATAGCGCTGGTGCCAAGCTTGTAGGACCAGTTCATGAGCCAGAAGCGCAGAGCGAACTGGACGACGTTGAAGATCACCAGGAAGATGATCGGTGCAGCGGCGTTGCCGTTGATGGCCATGTTGGAGGTGATGCCGGCCGTGATAGGCACGAGCGTCAGCCAGAACAGAGCGTCACCGATACCACCGAGCGGGCCCATTGCGGCAACGCGGACGGCGCGGATCGTGGGGATGTCAACCTTGTTCTGCTCGAGCGAAAGCACGATACCCATAACAAAGGTGACGAGGAACGGGTGGGTGTTGAAGAACTCCAGGTTGTGGCTCATGGAAGCCGCGAGGTCGTTCTTGTTGGTGTGGATCTTCTCCAGACCGGGGATGATGGAGTAGAGCCAGCCGGCGGCCTGCATACGCTCGTAGTTGAACGAGGCCTGCAGGAAGCAGGAGCGCCAAGCCATCTTGTTGAGGGTCTTCTGGTCGAGCTGCGGAGCAGGAGTGAGATCCTCGTAGTGCTCCGGGATCACATACTCATTAGATGCCATCTTCGAAGTCACCTCCGTCAGAAACAGCTGCACCCTTCAGCTCGGTCTGCTGCTGGAAGTCCCAGAAAGCGATGCCGAAGCCGATGAGAGCGAGGATGAGCAGGGCAGGGGTTGCCAGAGAATCGTTGGCAACGGTGATGAGCGCGAGGCCAAAGCCCATGAGGAAGAAGCCCCACATATCGCGGTTCATCATAACCTTGAGCAGGACGGCGAAGCCGACGAAGCGCATCATGCCGCCTGCAGCGGACAGACCGGTCTGCAGCCAAGTCGGGATGGCGGAAGCGATGGTCTGACCAATGGTAGCGCCAGCGATGAAGAACAGGGTGACGACGACAGCGAAGATCAGGCCGAGCAGAGCCATGGCGAAGTAGTTCAGGCGCTCGATGCCCTTGGTGTCCGCGTTATGAGCCATGTTATCGGCCGTGGACATAAGCGGGGACATAAGCGTGAAGACCAGGGTAACGCCGAGCTGACCAAGCAGAGCGAACGGAATGGCAAGGCCGACTGCCGCGTTGGGCTCGAGACCCGTAGCGATAGCGAGAATGGCTGCCATGATGCCGCCAATGACGGCGTTAGGCGGCTGAGCGCCTCCGATCGGCATGTTGCCGATCGTCATGAGCTGATAGGTACCACCCACGAGAAGACCGGTGTTGAGGTCGCCAAGGATAAGACCGATGACGGCGCCGGTGACGATGGGCTGATAGAGAGACTCGAGGAAGTCAAACTGGTCGATTGCCGCGATGAACGTGACGACGAAGACCAGAGCGATCTGGATGATCGAGTATTCCATCTTGCTCCTCCTTTCAAAATGTATGTACGCACTTTGGATTTCACGTACAGAACGTCAGGGTTTCACTCCTGACAACGTGGATCACGAGGATTACGAGAAGAGCTTGCTCGTGTCCTCAACAGGCGTGCTCGGAACGCGCCTGATCTCCAACTCCACCCCCAATTCCTGCAGCTCTTTAAACGCAGCGACATCCTCGTCGTTAACTGCGACGGAGGTGGCGACTTGACGCTTTCCTTCCGACATGTGCATGTTGCCGATGTTTACCTTCTTTATAGGCACACCGCCCTTGACGAGCGTAAGCACGTCTTCCGGTGTTTCGGCCACGATGAAGATCTTCTGGCGCGGGCTCGCCTTGCCAATGACGTCGATGGTCTTCTGCAGAGAGAAGAAACGCGTAGCGACGCCGGCGGGAGCGGCCATCTTCATGAGGTTCTGGCGCATGGTGTTGGACGCCACGTCGTCGTTGGCGACGAGGATGAGGTTGGAGCCCAGGGTGGAGTTCCACTGGGTGGCAACCTGACCATGAACCAGTCGGTTATCGATGCGGGTAAGAAGAATGTTGGGTTCTGCCATGTTGATCAGCTTCCTTTCGTTATTTGCTGACGACAGTTACTTGATCTCCTGAATCGCGTAACGCGAAACATCTACGACGGCTCCGGATCGGACTTTGATCTGGACCTTCTCGCCTTCGATGCCTTTGACGGTTCCGTAGATACCGCCGGCGAAAAGAACCTCTTGACCCGGCTTGAGCTCGGTGTGCAGCTCCTTGAAGTACTTCTGCTTCTTCTTCATGTTGATTTGCGACCAGATGGTGTAAATCAAGCCCATGATGACAAGCAGGCCTAAAAGGGCGACCGAGGAGCTCAGGACGTTGGCTCCGAAATCGGCCATTAGATGCCGTCCTCGTCGCCGAAGATATCCTCTTCCTCGGAGCCGGCAACGGATGCGACCGTCTGGGCGGTGACGCCCGTCTGGCCAACGGTCACGGCCTGCTCGCCAAGCTCGGCGAGCGTGGCATTGCCGCGGAGGAACAGAAGCTCAATAACCATGGGAAGGTTGGTGCCAGTCAGAACCTCGACGTTGTCGACATCCTGGGCAATCATCATCGACTGGTTGAACGGGGTGCCGCCAAGCAGGTCGGTAAAGACGAGCACGCCATCGCACTCCTCGCGCATGGCGGTAATAGCGGCGCGGAGATCCTCACCGTAGGAAGCAGCCTGGTCGCCCTCAAAAGGAACGACGGTAAAAGCGGGCTGGTCGCCGGCAACCATAGCGATAGCGCTAGCTAGGCCGGGTGCGAACTGTCCATGACCGGTAAGAATAAAGCCAACCATTCAAATTTCCCTTCCGAAGGTGTGTACAATCTGAGTCCGATGATTTTCGGAAGCCAGCGGGCGCTCGCCCTTAAAGCTTCTTAGAAAGCGTTCTTTGAAGACCAGTGGTTTCTAAACTGGTAGTAACCACGTGACGTGTTGTTGTCACTATATCACCCCAGAAGAGGTCGCTTTCGTTGATTCATACGGTAAAACGTTTTTGCACCGCTCACGGTGATAAATCGACCGTTTACCGGTCGTTAACACTTCTACCTGCGGTTTTGAAACCGTTTCGAAATGCTTTGGCAAAAGATCGGAACTTTTCCTGTCCCTAAACAACGCAGGGCGGCTAAAAATAGCGTGTAGAAAAATTGCAGGTCATTGTGAAGATATGTGAATTGGTCTTTTTGACTTAATACCAGTTAGAACCAGTTTTGAGATTATCGGTGAACGGTAGTTTTCGACCGTTCACCGGTTACTTGCAATCGTTTGCAGTTGTTTTCCCATATGAATCGGGGAACCCGATGAAGCACTTGTGCGATCACGGAAAGTTTTGACATTTGTCCTCATCCCCCGCGCACCAAACTCAGGCACCCAAAATGAGCCAATAGTTCACGCTAATCGTTTTCAATCATTACTTACTCAATATTCGTAATTATTTATCGTTTGTCGTTAATTCTGATATGATACAAGTATCATCCAAGACATTGGTTGGAGGAGCTATGATCCGCTGGAACGTATCCAAATCGAATGAAGCCATCGACCGTGAACAGGCAATAGCCGATCTGAGGAAGCTCACTCGCATCTGCAAATGGGCCACAACCTGCATTACCACCGCGCTCGCTCTGGGACTCCTCGCAGTCATTGCGATTGACCTTCTACTCATATTGCCTGGATTCTCCCAAGGGTCGTGTCTCCAATCCGTAGAACTTCAAGCCGGCGAAGGGCCGTGCCTTGCTATCGTCGGTACCGATGCGCAGGCCCCACTTATGCTCGTTGCACACGATGGTCACACTGCCATAGGGAGCCTCTTGATGACATGTCTCGCGCTTACCATCGCGATAAGCGTGCGCAGGTTTTTCTTCAACATTGAAAAGGAAGGCAGGCCCTTTGACCTTGAATGTAACCAGACACTTCGTCGAGTAGGAAATTTATTCCTTATCGGCGGCGTTGCCGTGAGGCTTCTTGGTGCCGCAATCACGGGAATGATACTCTCAGGATTTGGCGGCATCTTTACGGATGCGTTCGTCGGCCAGTTATTCGAGCCCTCTATGCTCTTTGCAGGCCTGATTATTTGCCTGATTGCCAGCATCTTCCGCTACGGGTATATCCTGCAAAAACAAGATGACGAATTGCTCTAGGGGGAATCCATGATTATTCTGCGGCTTGACCGCATGCTCGCCGAACGCAAGATCTCATCCAAAGAGCTTGCGGAACGCGTGGGCATCTCCCAGGTCAATATGTCACGCATTAAGACGGGCAAGGTTTCTGCCATACGTTTTTCAACTCTTGACGCGATATGCCGGGCACTCGACTGCCAACCGGGCGATGTACTGGAATATATATCCGACGATGAAGCCGATAGCCTTTTTGGACTTAAAGATGAATAGCCATAATTAAGCCGCCAATCACGCCTTCAACGCAAATTGCCCGCCAGAACGACTTCCGTACTGGCGGGCAATTTGTTTTCTATCAGCTAGATGCTCGATGAGCCGTGCAACTCTTTACGCAAACAGGCCGTAGATGCTGATGTTGGCCTTGGCGTAGAGGCCGTTAGCATACTCGGTCCACTTGGAGCTAGCGCCTGAAGCCTGCGAGGAATACTGCTGGTAGGCGGTGTAATAGGCGGTCATGGCTTGCTTATAGGTAGCGCTATCGGCCGTAAAGGCATCATCGGCAAAGGCCTTGGCATAGGTGCTGTCGGCATCCTTCCAAGTGCCCTTTGAGCTATCCCATTCATCGCCGGCAAGGTTGATGATGTAGTCGGCGTAGTCCTTGCTCGCGGTCTCCTCGTTGCCGTCAGCAGGCTCGGTCGGGGCGGTCGGCATGCTTGCGGAGCTATCGCCCACCTTCTTCTTGTAGAGCTTCTGCAGCGTCGCGGACTGGCGGACGATCTGCTTGGCCTGGTCCTTGGACACGCCGTACTGCGTGGCCATGGTCTTGTAGTCGGAGGTGCCGATGGAATCCTCGGCATACTGCTTCATTTCCTTGGAAGAGACGGTAATGCCCTCGTCCTCGGCAGCGTCCAGCAGAATCTGGTTGCGCACGTAGGACAGGATAACGTCGGCAGACGGAGCGGTGTAGTTGCCGTCGTCGTCCTTGACGGTGTCGAGGCTGTACTGGCTCTCGATGGCCTCACGCGCGGTGATGTCGCTCTTCTTGCCGTTGTAGCTATAGCTTGCCACGGTCGAATCGAGCTGGTCCTCGGTGAGGGTCGCCGAGCCGACGCCTTTGCCGCCAAAACCACCGTTGCCGATAAAGAAGCCGACCACGGCAGCAATCACGACGGCGACCACAAAGGCGGCAATCATCGTCTTCTTGTGCTTGCAAGCGTGGTCGTCCACGTCGGAGTCGTTGTCCTCGTCCTGTTCCTCGGGCATGAGGTTCTCGTCAGCTGCATCCGCGGCGATCTTTGCCTCCAGGCGAGCGTCCTCCTCCTCGGCGGACGTGCCGGCGGCAATATGTTCGGCAGACGTGCCGGCGACCAGGTCGATCTTTTCGTCCTCATCACCGTCGGGGCCTTCGCCGCGCTCGATGATCTGGATGCCGTCGATCTCGTCCTTCTCGTCCTTCTTTTGAATCAGACCCATATCGGTTACTCCTTGTTAGGAAACATAGTCTTCAATAGAATACGCCCGACAGAGCGCCGGGCGTATTGATTCTCAGGTTATACGCAAACACTTAAGTACTATTTAGGCGTTTGCAGTCTGCATGCCTTAGGCCAGGTGCGCGATAACGGCATCGGCAAAGGCCTGCGTGCCCACAGCGCCCTCAACGGAGCCGGTCTGGGCACGACGAACGTCGCCGGTAACCTGCTCACCCTCGTCGAGCGTGGCAGAAACGGCGGCACGAATGCGATTGGCCGCGTCGTTCTCGCCCAGGTGATCGAGCATCATAGCCGCAGACAGAATCTCGGCCGTGGGGTTAGCGATATCCTGGCCAGCGATATCGGGCGCGGAGCCGTGCGTCGCCTCGAAGATGGCGCAGTCGGCACCGATGTTGGAGCCGGGGGCCATCCCTAAGCCGCCCACGAGGCCGGCGCACAGGTCGCTCACGATGTCGCCGTACAGGTTGGGCAGCACCAGGACATCGAAGTCGTTGGGGTTCTGGACCAGGCCCATGCAGGTGGCGTCGACAATCTTGTCGTTGAACTCGATATCGGGATAGTTGGCGGCCACCTCGCGCGCCACGCGCAGGAACAGGCCGTCGGTCGCCTTCATGATGTTGGCCTTGTGCACGGCCGTCACCTTTTTGCGGCCGCAGCGGCGGGCATACTCAAAGGCATACTCCACAATGCGGCGGCTCTTGGCGATGGAGATCGGCTTGATCGAGATGGCGGAATCAGCGGCGAAGGTCTTCTGACCCGAGCGCTCGACAAGCCGCGAGAGCTCCTCAACTTCGGCAGCGCCCTCATCGAACTCGATGCCGGCGTAGAGGTCCTCGGTGTTCTCGCGCACGATAACCAGGTCGACATCGCGGAAGCGCGAGCCGTCGCCCGGCTGCGACAGGCAGGGGCGCACGCAGGCGTACAGGTCAAAGTGCTTGCGCAGGGCCACGTTAACGCTGCGGAAACCCGTGCCGACCGGTGTGGTGATGGGACCCTTGATGGCAACCTTGGTCTCGGCGACCGCATCGAGCACGTGCTGGGGCAGCGGCGTGCCAAACTCGTCCATGACGCCGGCGCCGGCCTCCTGGACGTTCCAGTTGATCTGGACACCGGTGGCCTCGACCACGCGGCGCATGGCCTGCGTAATCTCGGGACCGATACCGTCACCGGGAATCAGGACTACATCGTGCGCCATAATCTGTTACTCCTCGTCTTCGGCGTCGTCAGATTTTTTAACGCTAGCACGCTTCTTCTTTTTGGAGAGATCCAGGCCAAAACGTTTAACAAGCATTTCGCAAATCTCGCTCGAACGGGCCTTGAGATAGCTGCCCTTACCGTTCTCGGCATCGAACTTAAGGCGCAGCGCAAGCTTCTCGGCAACCTCGGCGTCGATCTCGCCCTGGCAAAACTCGTACAGGCAACCGAGCATGTCGCGATACTCAAGGTCGCCGTGGTAGCACTGGATGGCCTCGTCCAGGATGGGCCAAGCCTCGCGCGAACGCTCGACGCTCGTGGCACCCCACACGCACAGCAGGCGGAAGGCGGCATAGCGCAGCGTGGAGGAGATCTCGTCGAACAGCGCGGTCTCGGCGCCCTCAAAGGCATCGCCCAGCTGCTCGGGGCAGGTGGTAGCGAGCGCCGTCAGGGCATCGAGGGCCTCCCAGCGGGTCTGCGCCTCGGGGCGGTCGAGCGCCTCGATCAGCGCGGGCACGCAGGGCACGACGCGCTGCGGATCGCGCTCGGCAAGCAGGTGCAGCACGCGGGCGGCAAACTGGCGGATACGGCGCGTGGGGCAGCCGAGCTCCTGGACCAGACGGTCGACGGCGTTCTCGTTCTCCTCTGCCAGCTGGAGCTGTGCCAGCTCCTCGTCGGTGAGCTGTTCGTCTTTGTTTTCTGCCATAGTTACCTCTTCTTACTATTTCTTAGCGTGCTTGCCAGCACCCTTGCTGTCATCGGTGACCGAGATGAGCTGTCGGTCGGCCGCGCCATTGCGACGCGCACGGCGGCGCTCCTCGGCGTCGCCCGCGTCGGCGGCGGCGCGATGGGCCTTGTTGACGTTAAAGACCTCGTCGTGCTTGCGCCACGGACCGACGGACTCGCCAAAGCTCATCTTAAGGCCGGCGATAAAGCCGCCGAGCCAGCCGATCGGCGCAAACTGCACCAGCGGGAACAGCGAGAACACCCAGGTCAGCAGGACGACTGCCGACGCACCCGCAAAGTTGGCAATCCAGTAGTCGCGCTTGGTGATCACGCGCTTTTCGCACGCCCACTGGCCGCACAAAAAACCGATGTAGATCGCAAAGAGAAAGAGCGCCAGCGCAAGCACCACGAACGTCCAGCTCATGGGCGTTACTCCTCGTGATGGTGGCCGCAGCAGCACTCGTGGCCGTCATCATGGCCGTGGCCGCCGCAGCACTCGTGGTCCTCGCCGTGATGGTGGCCGCAACCGCACTCGTGGTCCTCGCCGTGATGGTGGCCGCAACCGCACTCGTGGTCGTCGCCATGCTCGCCGCAACCGCAGCCGTCCTCGTGAGCGCCATGCTCCTCGGGACGATACTGCGACCAGTCCAGACCGGCGGCGATGGCGTCGGCCTCCTCCTTATAGAGGACCGTGACGGCCTGGGTACCCAGCTTGGCACCACCGATGGCGTCGAGCATGTCGTAGAGCGTAAAGGCCACGTCGGCACCGGGCAGCGCAAGCTCGCGGTCGTCGGCATAGGCGAGCGCCAAGCGCAGGTCCTTGATAAAGTGCTCGACCATAAAGCCGGGCTTGTAGTCGCCGTCGAGCGCCTTGGGAGCCAGGCTCTCCATGGCGCCAGACTTGCCGGTGCCGCCCAGGATCATCTGGCGGGTCTTCTCCAGGTCAAGGCCGCTCAACTCGGCAAATGCCATGGCGTCTGCCATGCCGACCATGCAGGCGCCCAGCGACACCTGGTTGGCGAGCTTGGCAGCCTGGCCCTTGCCGGCGCCGTCGAAGCAGCAGATGTTGGCCGCAAAGGTGGAAAGGATGTCGCGGACCGACGCGATGTCGTTCTCGGTAGCGCCCACGATAGCCGTAAGCGTGCCGGCGATAGCACCCGACTCGCCGCCGGTAACGGGGCAGTCAAACGCCATGCGACCGGAAACCTGGGCGGCCTCGGCAATGTCGCGCGCCAGCTCGGGCGAGCTCGTGGTGAGGTCGATCAGGACCGCGCCGGGCTTAGTGCACGCGAGCAGGCCGTCGCCCGCCAGGTAGAGTTCCTCGACCTCGGAGGGATAACCCACCATGGTAAAGACGACATCGGCGTTCGCCGCGGCATCGGCTGGCGTATCGGCCCAGGCGGCACCGCGCTCGATAAGCGCTGCGGCCTTGGACTCGGTACGGTTGTTGACCGTGACGGGATAGCCAGCATCCAGGATGTGGCCGGCGATGGGGGCACCCATGATTCCGGTGCCGATAAATGCGACGGAGAGCTTGTTTGCCATGAAACCTTTCCTTTTGGGTTGGGTGTTATTACCAGGTTGAATACTCGGTGCCAGCGTTTGGGCTGTGAGTCGAGGGCGATTACGGACGCGTTACTTGCCTACTGACCGCGCACGCGGCGGGCGATACGGTCGGAAAGCGACGCCTTGTCGGCGCGGTTCTTACCCCAAAACGCGCAGGCCACCATGCCGGGGCCCACGTGCGAGCCGATGGTGGGGCCCACGGAGCTACGAATGATCGTGACGTCGGCGCAACCCTCCTCCTTGCGGATGGCAGCTTCGAGCCAGTCACCGTCCTTCTCGGCATCGGCCGTCATGATTGCGATGGGCATGGTGCGGTCGGGCACGTAGTTCTCGCGGAACGACTTGAGAATGGACTTGAGCGCCTTCTTGCGGCCGCGGTTGACGCCGATCAGCGACAGCGAGCCGGCAAGGTCGTAGGAGAGCTCGGGCTTGACATCGAGCTTTGCCGTGAGCTGCGCCGCCGCGGGCGGAATGCGGCCGCCGGCAGCTAGTGCGTCGAAGCTCTCGAGCGTAAAGTAGCCGTGGACGTAGGTCTTTGCCTCGTTTGCCCAATCGACCAGCTGCTTGGCGGTCAGTCCCGCCGAACGCTGACGCACGGCCTCGAGCGCCAAGAGCGCGCCGGTCGCGCAGGGCAGAGCGTTGTCGACCACGTAGAGCTCAAAGTTGGGATACTCGGCGCGCACGGCATCTGCCGCCTGGCACGCGGAGTTGTAGCTCGACGACAGCGCCGAGGTAAAGCACAGGTAGACCGTGGGCGTGCCCTCTTTGGCGCACTCGGTAAAGAACTCGATATAGCGACCGAGCGACACAGCCGAGGTGGACACGCGGGCACCGGCGCGCATGCGATCGTAGAACTCCTTGGGTGTGATGCTCGACCAGATGTCATCCGTGCGCTCCTCGCCATCGATAATGAAGGGGAAACCCAGGATATCGACATCGAGGTTCGCGGCGACCTCGGGGCTAAAGTCGCAGCAGGTATCGACGACGATGCGGCAACGGTCCGAATGACCGGCGGATGCGGCCTTGTCCATCAAAGCGACTCCTTACGTAAAAAGGCGGCCACCCGCATGGGATGGCCGCCAACCGTTAACTCATGCAAGTTAACGTATTTTACTCGTCAAGTGTTTCGATGCGGGGCTTGATGATGCCATATCCACCATTCTTACGGTGATACACCACATTGATGAGGCCAGTCGTCGCGTTCTCGAACACGTAGAAGTCATGACCAAGCAAATCGGTCTGCACCAGCGCCTGCTCCTCGGTCATCGGGGTGACATCGATGACCTTCTCGCGGACGAGCAGGTCGTCCTCCTCCTCGGGCAGCAGCAGATCGGCCAGATCCTCGACGCGCTCGACCGGTGCGACATCCGCTGCACTGGCACCGCCCTGGCGGTTGTCCACGACCTTGGTCTTGAACTTGCGCAGCTGGCGGGTGACCTTATCGGCGGAGAGGTCGATGGCGGCGTACATATCTGCACCGTGCTCGGCAACGCGAATCACCGAACCGCGGGCACGAACCGTAACCTCGACGATTGCCGGGTTGGGGTTCGAGGGGTTCTTCTCATAGCGAAGTACAACGTCGACCGTCATGGGCTCGATATCGAAAACCTTGAGCGCCTCGCCGATCTTCTCATCCACATGCGCACGCAGAGCATCGGTTACCGTCGTCTTGCGTCCAGAAACCTTGATATCCATACGTGGCTCCAATCTGCCTCGGGGACTTACTGTACTGGCTATGTACCCATTGCCGTGCATTTAATCACGCGGATTCCTAAAGACCCGAATAACGATTGCTTGATACCGCATACCGAAGTCTCGTACTTTTCCATGGCAAAGTGCGCTATAGGAGGGCAACGGCGACTTTGGTTTTGCATCTAAAAAATGTCTTTGACCTGCTGGTTTTACGGAAACGAAAAAGCCGGGCTCCCCTGTTGGGAAAGCCCGGCAATACGTGTTGAAACCGTGAAGAGGCGTCTCTCTTAGCGCATAGGAGACACCACCCCTAGCAATAACTAGCTATTGAGCTTGTTAATGTCGTCGTCGGTGATGGTGCCTTCCTGACTGGACGATTTGCTCTCGGAGGATGCGGTCTCATTGTTGGAATCGGAGGATTCATCGCCGGAGGACATGGTCTCACCGGACTCAGAGTCGCCCGACTGCACGTTAACGCCCGAAACCGTCTTAGTGGCGAGGTCGTAGGGCATTGTGCCATACCAGACAGAGTGGACCGCCTCGAGCGTGCCGTCGGCCGTAATACCGTCGAGGGCATCGCTCACGGCACGGCACAGTTCGTCATTGGACGAGAGGCCCGCAACACCAAGCGTCGAGGGCGCCTCGAGCGCACCGACATAGGAGATCTCGCTCATCAGGCGTGCAAGGTAGCCGCCGGCCGTGGAGTCGCAGATCACATAGTCGACCTCGCCGGACTCGAGCGCCTCAAAGCACTCGTTGATGTTGGAGTAGGTCTTTTGGTTGGCGGTGATGCTCTGCTTAGCAAGCGCCTCCTGCGAGGCCGAGGACGCCTGAACGCCCAGGGTGGACGTGTTAAGGGTATCGGTGGAAACGCTTAGCGACCCACCATCGCTAGTTTTACCGAACACGGAAGTGGCATCGTACAGGCAGGTGCCGAGCGAGCTAATGTCCCCGTCCGTGGAGTTAATCTCGCCGATAAAGATATCGGCCTTTTTGTCGCCGAGCGCGGAACCTGCCGAGGACGCATCGACAAAGGCGACCTTAAGGCCCATGCGGCTTGCGAGGGCGCGGGCGGCGTCAACCGCATATCCCGTGAGCTCGCCGTCGGCGCCTTGCATGGCCTGCGGCGCATCGGAAGTATCGAGGGCGACCGTCAGGGTTCCGGGAGTGACCAGGGCATCGTCCGACACCGCCGGCGTGACGGTCTCGTACTCGATCTGGTCGATCGTGGGAGTCGTGAACGTAGACAGCGGGTTGAACGCGCATCCGCTCAGGCCCAAAACGGCAATGACCGCTGCGGTCCCAGCACCTAACCGAGCCGCGTGCATCAAGCTGCCCCTCACCATGTCCACTACCCTGCCTTCTGTGTCGTATACAATCCGTGCGTTGCGCGGAATATCAGATTGTTCCCACCAGCTGACCTGGTATTTGACCCCACACTTGCGCACCGGGGTGTTTGCTCGGGAGGCCGCAGCCACCTTCACGACTGGCCCGCTCGCCCGCGAGGCGGTATTGCCCCAAAGAAAGTAGAACGGACGGTGCGGCTTACATCTAGGACGCGCCATGATCGCGCCGCGCGCACGCGGTCGCTTACGTGGATCCCTTTGACCGCGTCTGTCTTGGACTAGGACGGGCATTTCGTCCGTCCGCAACCACAGCCTGGTAGGAACGAAGCGCATTATAGCTAAGTTCAAGCTAAAGTTTAAGGTTAGGGGCGTCATTCGCATCGCGAGTACAGATTTCGCAGGTCGGAGCGGGCTATTCGTGCCCCCATGAAGCCCGGAGCTCCCCCACGGGGAGCTCCGGGGCACCCGTCTCAGGGTGCCGTGTGCAAAAAACGGCAAATATGAGTACTGTCACCAATTTAGTAGCAGCGTATTACCGCCTCACGAGCCCTTTTTGAGTTCCGCACAGCCTGCTTGGCGCCAAGATATTCCACATTCGTTTATTATCTCTTCGCTGAATCCAGATTTTCGGCCCAAGTTTCTTTGTTTTTGCTGTCACTAATCTAGTAACAGTACTCATATTTGCCGTTTTTTGCACAGAGCATATAACAGACCCCCTATAAAGCCATAGTTTTACGCTGGCTTGAGCCCAAAGCACGCTCGGAGCGTATTCAGCAGAGCATCTTGCCTCTTTCGACGAGCCTCTACGCGATTCTGATATCGCTTACCCATACGCTGGTGGATGCGCCATGCGAGCGCTTCCATCGCTTCCATGTCGCGGAGCATTTCGTTGTTGACCGTCGCGACCTCGATTCCCATAGTAATCAAGCCCGTGTTGCGTTTTTCATCATGGATACGTCCCCTCCGGGAGGAATGACCCAGCTCACCGTTGTATTCCAGGTCAAACCGGGCTGCCTCCTGATACGCATCGCAAACTGCATGCGGCATCCCCGAGATTGCCTGCGCGCGGTCATCGAACTCAATCTTGTAGTCGGTCTTAAAGGGACCGCAGGCAAATCCGCCATAGGAAAACGGAAGCGAAAACAGAGCGAGCATGATGCACTCCATGGGCGAGCGCAGGTTTTCTGACAAGTAGGGACACAGACGCTGCAGTTGTTTGGCCGCATTCCCCTTGCATACCGCGAGGTAATCTGCCAGACGATCGGGCGTCAGCACCGGCTCAACCTCAAAGTAGCCCACGTCTGCTGGCTGGTCCTTGTCCTTTGCAAGCTTATTCGTAACGGGCGAGGTGTAGGGAGGCAGATACTTCCCGCGATCACTCAGCGAAATCTTAGAGCACAGCTCCTGGGCCAGGGCAAATGCCTGGATACAGCCGACCTCGCGGGCGACGACAACACAAAGGGCCTCGGGAGATAGACTGCACACCCCCGGTTCCACCTCTAGAATCGAGCCGGCGGGCAACCCGGAGCATACGGACCAGCCCACGCCAGGCATGCGGCGGCGCTGCGCCGCAGATCCCACCAGCAAGCAAAGATCTTCTTGCACCTCGCCGCTTGCGGCCCCAATCCGCACCAAATCGGGAAGATAGATGTCCTCGGTCGAGGGCGACGACGTGCGCAGCACACGGCGCTCTTCATCGGAATCGAGGTCCTTCCAGCTTATGTAGCCCATCTGCCGGCGTTCGGCGCGCATCATGCGTAGCGCCGAGGCGCCCGTTAGGATTACGGAAGCCGCTAGCTGTTCGTCTGTCGGCTCGTTGCGCCGCTCAATCTTCACTGCCACAAAACCACCCCTACCAAACGCGTGCGATAGCGAGGCCATCGACCGCTACGGCGCCGGCGCGCTTGAGTTCCGCCGAAGCCGCTGCCATCGTCGCGCCCGTGGTGATAACGTCATCGATAAGCAGCAAGCGGCGGCCGTGCACGTCCTCAACCGTCTCGTACATGCCTTGGGCACGCTCGCGGCGCTCCTCACGACCGAGTTCGCGCTGGTCGCCATGCCCGTACTTGACGAGCGCATCGAGCAGGGGAACACCCGACAGCTCGCAAAATGGGCGCGCAATAGCCTCCATATGATCAAAACCACGCCGCCGAAACGCTGCCGCCGTCGCAGGCACAAACACCACCGCATCCGCACCGGACAGCACACCTCCGTAGCGATCGGGCGCTACGACCTGGGCATGCAGGGCGGTGTCGTAGAGCAGCTCCGCCAGATACGGAGCCAGACGTCGCTCGCCCGCATCCTTGTACGCTTTAATGATGCGCGGCAGCGGATGCGCATAGACGGCGCACGCCAGGCAGCGGTCGAGCGCCTCCGCCATTGCCGAGGACGTGCCCTCGACCGAACACTCAGTGCACAGCAAATCCCCAAACGGGGCGCCGCATCGGGTGCAGCTATGACGTGGGTCGATGAGCGTGAGCGCGGCCAGGCAGTCTTGGCAAATAAGCGCACCGGCGCGCTCGCAGCCGGTACATCGTGTTGGCGACAATGCCTCGAGCGCCTCGTACGTCGCGCGCTCGGCAAACGGTAGCAATTCGTCCGCAAACGGTAGGGCACCGGCACCCTGCAAACAGCTCAATATGTTCAGATGGCTCTTCAAGACACAACCCTCCCTACGTTCGGTCGCAGGGAGGGTTGTTGATTCGGCGCTATGATACCCCGATGCGCTCGGGGCAAGGCGGGCTAAATCCGCTCGCGGGTGTTATTCGCCGGCGGGCGGTTGTGGTGCGGACGAAGACGGGGTCGAGCCCTCGCCACCATCCTGGCGCGGCTTGCGGGAACGGCGACGGCGACGGCGCTTTTGACCCTGGTCGGCCGAGCCCTCGCCACCGCGATCCTCGCGCGGCTCGCGCTCGTCACGAGCGGCGCCACGCGAAGCCTTGGCAGCCGCTCCCCCGCCATCTCCGGGACGACGGCGCGTGACCTTGACCTCGCCATCCGAGACCTGATCGGCCACGGAGGGCACTGAGGGCTTCTGTTGCGCGCCCGAGGAATGGCGACGGCGCGGACGCGGCGCGCGTTCCTCCTCGCCACGCGACTTGCCGCCCTTGTCGGCAGACGCATCGGAGGCCGAGGGGCCCTTGGAAGCGGCACCAGCCTCGCGAGCAGCTGCGGCGCGGAAGGCGTCCTCGCGCTCCTCGCTCGACAGATGACGGCGGCGGCGACGTGTGGGGTTCATGCCACCGCCGCGATTCTGCTGCTGGGGCTGCTGAGCCTCGCGCTCGCGGGAAGCGTTCTTGCCTGCGGTCTCGCCATTGTCGACGGACGCCGCGCGCTTGCGGCGGCGACGGCCATCGGCCGCCCCCTCGGCCTCGGGTGCCTCGGCCTTGCCACGACCCTTACCGCGACCGCGGCTCTCGCTCTGAGCAGCGCGGGCATCGGATTCGACATCGCGACGACGGCGCTTGGGCATCGACGTGCCGGCCAGACGGTCGGCACTCGACAGGCCATCGCCCACGTCGACGCCATTCTCGCGATCGAGCTCCATGAGCGCCAGGCGCATCTCGGGCGACTCGATGCGCTCGAGCACATCACGCGTCACGCAGTCGGGGCGGCAATTGCAGCCCTGCTCGGCGGCCTTCTTTTTGCAGCCCTCCGAGCACGTCATATCGGCCAGGTTGACCTTAAAGACTTTGCCGTTCTCCAGGCGCAGCACCAGCTGCTCGCGCGGCGTGTCATATTCCTGAATACGCGCCTTGCCGAGCGGCGTATCGATGAGCGTCTTCTTTTTGGGTGCGCGGCTCTTAAAGTCCTTGTACGCCTCGAATTCATAGCGCAGGCAGCACATCAGGCGGCCGCACACGCCGCTGATCTTGGAGGAATTGAGCGGCAGGTCCTGCTCTTTTGCCATGCGGATCGAGACGGGCTCAAACTGTCCGCCAAAGCGCGTGCAGCAGAGCTCCTGGCCGCACTGGGCATAGCCGCCCACCAGGCGGGTCTCGTCGCGCACGCCGATCTGGCGCATGTCGACGCGAATGTGCAGCGTCGAGGACAGGTCCTTGACGAGCTGGCGAAAATCGACGCGCTCCTCGGCTGCAAAGTAGAACACGGCCTTCTCGCCGCCAAACAGGTACTCAACGCCCACCGGCTTCATCTCGAGGTCGAGCTCCTTGACCAGGCGGCGGAAGTCGACCATGGCCTCGTCGCCCTGAATGGCCAGGTCGTCGGCAAGCTGCAGGTCGATGTCGCTCGCCACGCGCAGCACGGGCTTGAGCGGCTGACCGATCTCGTCTTGCGGCACCTCAAAGGGATCGGCCGTGACCAGGCCGATCTCGGTTCCGCGCTCGGTGGAGCAAATAGCATAATCGGCCTCGAGGATATCCAGATCCTGTGGATCGAACCACAGGTCGCGCGAGGCGTAGGTAAACTTAACGGGTACGACTAACGGCATTTCAGTGCCTTCCTGATATCGAACAGCATGACCTCGATGGCCAGCTGGGGAGTAACGTTTCTGGCGATGTTGCGCTCGGCGGTCGCGACTGCCTCGAGCGCCTGGGTGGCACCCGCAACATTGGTCGCGGCGGCAAGCCGACCGATCGTGTCGCGCACGTCTTCGTTCACCACGTCGGCTGCCTCGTCCTGAAGCGTCAGCAGCACGTCGCGCATGAGCGTCCGCGCGCTCGCCAGCGCTTCCATGATACCCGAACGCTCGCGCGCGTTGAGTTCGCGCTTGTTGCGGTCCTCAAGCTGCTTCAATGCTCCACGCGACAGGTAGTCGGCGTTTTGCTCGAGCACCTTTTCCTGTGTGGACTTGACCTCGGCGAGCGGCGCCTTAACGGCGACGATGAGTGACTTGGCGCGGCTGAGCACGTCGGCCTCGTCGGCGGCAATGAGCGAGTCGATGGCACGGACCATCTGGCGACGGGCGTCCTGGCGCTCGGCGCTCTTGAGGAACTCGATACCACGCGTGGGGCTTCCCGCCACAGCGACGGCCATACGGCAGCGCGCGGGATCCTGGCCGGTGGCGCGGCTCACGGCCTGCGCGGCCACAGTGGGCGACACCAGCCGAAACGGTACGCACTGGCAGCGGCTCACGATGGTGGGCAGCATCACGTCGGCCGAGGTGCCCAACAGGATGAACATGACACCCTCGGGCGGTTCCTCGAGCGTTTTGAGCAGCGCGTTGGCGGTGTTGGCGCGCAGCTGTTCGGCACGGTCGATGATGTAGACCTTTGCCTTGGCGCGGATGGGTGCCAGGGGCACGTCGTCGAGCAGCTCGCGGGTCTGCGCGATGAGGTAGCCCGTAGCACTCTCGGGCGTGTAATAGTGCACGTCGGGATGCGTATGGCGGGCGACGCGTACGCAGCTGTCGCACGAGCCACAGCCGCCCTGCTCGCACAGGAATGCCTGGGCAAGCGCCCATGCGGCGTCGAGCTTACCGGCGCCGGGCGCGCCCAAAAACAGGTAGGCGTGCGATGCGCGGCCGCTTGCGATGGCGTTGGTCAAGAAGTCGCGCACGCGCTGTTGGGTGTCGAGCTTGGCCAGCAGGCTTGCCTGAGCGGGGGCCATGTTACTCGGCCTCCTTGGCAAGCGCGGCGGCGACGGCGTCTTGGGGAATGTCGAGACCGTACGCGCGAACCAGCTCGACCGTCTGCGCGAAGACGTCTGCGATCGACGCAGTGGCGTCGATAAGCTTTACGCGGTCTGGCTCCTCGGCAGCAATAGCACAAAATCCCTGATAGACGCGCTCCTGGAACGCCATGCCCTTTGCCTCCATGCGATCGGCCGCACCGCGGGCCGCCATGCGCAGCGCCGCCTGCTCGGGCGTGATGTGGTAGACGAGTGTGAGCGCCGGGTGCGTCCCCGCAACGGCCAGGTTGTTGGCATCGCGCACCATCTGGCGATCGAGGCCGTCGGCAAACGCCTGATAGCAGGTCGTGGAATCGTAGAAGCGGTCGCACAGGACCACCTTGCCGGCCGCGAGGGCGGGCGCGATAACCTCATGCACTAGCTGGGCGCGCGCCGCCTCGTAGAGCAACAGCTCGCAAGTATCGCCCATCGCCGTATTGGCGGGGTCGAGCAGCAGGGCGCGGATCTTTTCGCTGATGGCGGTACCGCCCGGCTCGCGCAGGCTCACAACCTGGTAGCCAGCGAGTTCAAGAGCGCGGGCAAGCAGGCGCGCCTGCGTGGACTTGCCGGCGCCATCGACGCCCTCGAGCGTGATAAAGCTATGTTGAGCGGGCTCAAAAGCCATGGGCGCAGCCCCTTCCTACAAGGCGCGTAAATGCAGATATATATCAACCAAGCCATGATACCCCAGTGCTCGGTGCGTCCCCAATGGCTAAAGGTGCCTTTCCAAAGTTGCGGTGAAATAGGGACTGATTGAAGCTCTGAGACCGCCAAACAGTCCCTATTTCACCGCAACTTATGAAGGGGAATTTTGGACGCTGGGTATAATCGTCGTATTGCATTGAAATGTGGCGAAAGGAGTGGCAATGTCTCGGTATTGCGCCTCGTGCGGCAAGCTTCTTGCAGATAATGCCAAGTTCTGCACCTCGTGCGGTGCACCCGTTGAGCAAACAACCGCAAGCGATAGCCAGCCCGCTTTTGAGCAGACCGGTTCCCTCGATACGCCGCAAGCCAAGGCGGACGACCCCCTCGCCTATCGCCCCGACCCCGCCGCAGGCCCCGCGGCCGTCGAGACCACGCAGCGCATACCCGTCGCGAGCGGCTCGCCCCAACAGCAGCCGGCTCCCGCATACGCGCCCGCTTCGCCACAGACCCCCGCTCCCAAAAAGAGCGGCATCGGGCCGCTTATCGCCGTTATCGTTGTGCTGGTGGCGATCATCATCGCCCTGGTCGTTTTCTTTGTGATCAAGCCTTTCGACAACGCCGCCACGCAGACGACTGCCGAGGTAGCTAAGCTGCACCATGACGTCGACGACGATGACCTAAAGCCTCTCGGCGATCCCAACAGCCTGTACGACGATGGCGACGATGACGATGACGACGAGGATGGCGGCGAAGCAACGCTCTCCGAGCAGAATCTCTACCGCCGACTGAGCGAATACTACGACCTGCTCGAAGACCTCGACAACTACGTCCGTGGCTGCGCGCAGAACTTCAACGGCAGTTATCTGGAAGAGGATCGAACCGCCCGTCAAAATCTCGCCGACGTCGCCGAGCGCACGGAGGACACCATCGAGCAGTATTACGACATCGTCGAGGACCTAGACGTTCCGACGAGCTCCAAGAACTACAGCTCCTGGAAGGACATCATCGCCCTGTACGACGACCTGGATCACCGCATTGACGCAATCTGTGATGCCTGGGAGATCAGCCTGAAATACGCCAAGCCTGCGGACCACAAGAATGAGATCGTGGCGCCGCTGTCGCGCGACAACGAGCCGGGAACCAACAGCAACAAGTACCGTCAGGACTTTGAGGACCGCTATCCCGGTGCCAAGCCCGTCGAGGTGAAGTAATCCCAACAACTGATCAAAACTTGCGGTGAAATAGGGATTAATTAGGCCTTTTGCCAGCAAAAACAGTCCCTATTTCACCGCAACTTAGAAGTGGGGCCGGGCGCGCATTTGCATTTGCGCGCCCGGCGTGTCTATATGTGCTCGGTTACTTGTCGGCGGCTGCCTTCTTGGTGGTCGTCTTTTTCGCGGCAGCCTTCTTGGCGGCAGTGGCTTTCTTAGCGGTCGTTTTTTTTGCTGCCGTGGTTTTCTTCGCCGTGGTCGCCTTGGTCGCAGTCTTGCGGCCGCGGGCGGGCTTCTTCTCCTTGGTCGGGCAGTCCATGTTCACGCAGATACGCCACGGACCGCGCGCCGTGTTGACCACCACGATGGGGGCACCGCACTCGGGGCAGGTCTCACCCGTCGCCTCGAGCTTGCCGCGCGCCGGCAGCGGATAGCTCACGCCACAGTCATCGTAGTTGGTGCAGCGGATAAAGCGCTTGCCGCTCTTTTCGCTCTTGTGCGCGATCAGATCGCCATGGCGTCCTGCCTCGGCGCACACCTTGCACTCGCCCACCTTAAGGTCAGGCTCGTAGTTGGTGGGGCACGTCGGATTCACGCAAATCTCAAAGGCCTTCTGGCGGAACGGCTGGCACTTAATGCGCGGCGCGCCGCACTCGGGGCACACGGCCGCCTCGCCCTCGAGCGGGCTTACCTTGACGCCGCTCGGCACCGGATAGGTCACGTCGCAGTCGGGCCAGCCCATGCAGCCGATAAAGCTGCCGCGGGTCTTGGCGCTCGTCTTCATAACCAGGTCCTTGCCGCACTTGGGACAGGCGCCCACGCGCGCATCGGCCGTGACGGCGTCGCTGATGGCGTCGCCCAGCTCCTGCGTATGCTTGAGTAGCTCGTCGAGCACGCCGGCCAGCAGCGCGCGCGAGTGCGTCACGACATGCTCTTCGGTATCCTCGCCACGCTCCACACGGGTCATATCGCCATCGAGCTCGCTGGTCATATCGGGGCTCGTGATGCGCGGGGCAAACTGCGTCAGCGCGTCGATGATGGCGATACCCAGCTGGCTCGGCTCAACGGGATCGTTTTTGAGGTAGCGCACGGCATACAGGCGCTCGATGATGCTCGCGCGCGTGGACTTGGTACCCAGGCCGCGCTTCTCCATCTCCTGCACGAGTTTGCCCTGGCTGTAGCGCGCGGGCGGCTCGGTCTGCTTGGCCTCGAGCTTAATGTCGAACACGTCGACCGTATCGCCCTGCTCCAGCGGCGGCATCTGCTCGTCGCGCTTAAGGCCGTACGGGTATGCCTCGCGGAAACCCGGGGTCACGAGCACATCGCCCGAAGCCACGAACGGCTCACCGTTCACGTCGAGCTCGAGCTTGGTGTTCTCGATGGTCGCGGGACCCATAAGCGTTGCCAGGAAGCGACGGGCGATGAGGTCGTAGAGCTTGCGCTGGCCGCCGTCGAGCGTGGATGGGTCGCCCTCGCCCGTGGGATAGATAGGCGGGTGGTCGGTGGTCTCGACCTTGCCGCGCGTGGGCTTCATAGGACCGGCAAGCACCTTTTTGCACACGGGCGCCAGCGCCGGGTTGATCTTTGCCAGGTCGCTCACCACGGCGCCCAGATCGAGCGTCGCAGGGTACACGGTATTGTCGACACGCGGGTAGCTGATGAGACCGGCCATGTAGAGGGACTCGGCGATGCGCATCGTACGCGCAGGCGAGATGCCCTCGGCCGCGGCGGCAGCCTGCAGCGAGGTGGTCGCAAACGGCGTGGGCGGCTGCTGCTTGCGCGAGCGTTTGGTCACCGCGGCGACGGTCGCCGTCGTAGCGCCGTCAACGTGGCCGTACGCCGTCTCGGCAGCATCCTTGTCGGTAAAACGCGCCGTCTTGTGCGCAATCTTAAAGCGGTCGTCCTCGGCGGCGCCCTGTGCGGCACCCATGCCGCGAATCTGCCAATAGTCCTCGGGCACAAACGCCATGCGCTCGCGCTCGCGCTCGACCACCAGGGCGAGCGTCGGCGTCTGCACGCGGCCAGCGGAGCGCACGTTGCCAAAGCCGCCAAACTTGGCGAGCGTCAGGTAACGCGTGAGCACCGCACCCCAGATAAGGTCGATGTGCTGACGGCTCTCGCCTGCGTCGGCCAGGTTCTGGTCGAGAGAGACGAGATTATCGAAGGCGTGCGTGATCTCGGCCTTGGTAAACGAAGAGTACTGGGCGCGGGCAACCGGCAAGTCGGGCGCAACCTCGCGCACCTTGTTGAGAGCGTCCGAGCCGATCAGCTCGCCCTCGCGGTCGAAGTCCGTGGCGATAATGACGCTGTCGGACTTTTTAGCGAGGTTCTTGAGCGAACGAATGAGCTCCTTCTCGGCCGGCAGCTTAATGACGGGTGCCCAGGTGAGATACGGCAGGCTCTCGAGCTTCCAGCCCTTGATGGAAATGCCATCGGCAAGGAACGGCTTGCGCTTGGTGTCGTACGGCGGGCGGGCCAGGCCATCGGGCATATCGGCCGGCAGCATCTCGCCGTCCTCGGTGACCGAATACCAACCCAGCTTTTTATCGAACAGCACGCTGTCGCAAAAATCGGGTGCAAGGATGTGACCGGCAAGGCCGATCGTCACGCACTCCTCGCCCTTCCACTCAAAACGGTAGATGGCGGTGTTGTACACCTTGTCCTTTTTGGGCTTGCCCGTGGACAGCCGCTCGGCGATCTGACGCGCGGCATCGTTTTTCTCGGCGATGATGAGCTTCAAAAGAGGCTCCTATCTCATGTCTCTGCAGCTACGCCCGCCCGTATGGCGGCCGACTTACGCCCTTGCTTGCTCAATCTGCCCGATGAGCCAATCGCACCAGGCATCCATGCCCTCGCCCTTGCGCGCGCTCACGGCAAACCGCGGCGCCTGCGGATTGAGGTCATCGAGTGTCTTAGTATACCTATCCATGTCAAAATCGAAAGCCGGGGCCACGTCTACCTTGTTGAGCAGCTGTGCGCCGGCGTGCTGGAAGATGCCCGGGTACTTGATGGGCTTGTCGTCGCCCTCGGGCACCGAGAGAATCATGATGGACAGGTTCTCGCCCAGGTCAAAGTCGACCGGGCAGACTAGGTTGCCCACATTTTCGATAAAGATGACGTCGATGTTCTCCAGACCGACGGCCTGGTCAAACGCGTCAACGGCCTCCATGATCATGTTGCCCTCGAGGTGGCACAGGCCGCCCGTGTTGATCTGGATGGCGGGCATGCCGGCTTCCTTCATGGTGATGGCGTCGACATCCGAGGCGATATCGCCCTCGATGACGGCACAGCGCAGGCCGGCCTTGTCACGCAGGCGCTCGTTGGTGCCCAGGATCGTGGTGGTCTTGCCCGAACCGGGGCTCGACAAGACGTTGATCACATAGGTGTTTGTCTCATTAAATCGCTGACGCAGCTGATCTGCCAGGCGCTCGTTGCGCGACAGAATCGGCGACGCGATATCAATCGTTTTCTCGGCCATATTCGGCACTCCTTACTTTGGCCCCTTTATACCCCGTCCCCAGATGGCTGATGGGCTAATCGTCGGGGGTCTCGATTTCGATACTTGCGATGTCGAGCTCGCGGCCGTGCAGTAGGCGCACATTGGCGCCGCCGCACTGGGGGCAGCGGCAGTGGAAGCGGTCATGATCGAAAACCTCACCGCAGTCCAGACACTCGCTTTGCGGATGGACCTCCTCAACCGCGAGCTCGCAGCCCCGCGTGAGCGGGTCCTCGTCGCGAAACGTCTCCCACGCAAAGTCGAGCGCCTCGCGCACGACCTCGGTCATATCCCCGATACGCAGCGTTACCAAAACGGCGCGCGAGGCCCCCGCCCCACGCGCCGCGCGAATCACTGTATCGAGTATGCCGTTGACAATGCCAACCTCGTGCATACCGATTTACTCCTCGTCGTCCTCATCGTCCGAGAACAGGTCCAGACGGCTCACAAACAAGCCCTCCTTGCCCTCGCGCGCGGTAATGACCACGCGGGCAATGGCGAGCGAAATCTCGTAGAGCGAGAGCAGGGCACCATACATGAGGCCCAGCGTAACGGGCGAGCCGTCGGGCGTAATCACAGCCGAGCCCACAAGCAGGCCAACGTATACGTAACGCCAGGCACCGCGGAAAGCGGCGTAGGACACGATATGGAAAACGGACAGGTAGAAGATGATGAGCGGCAGCTCAAACGCCACACCAAAGCCGATCATAAAGAGCAGCTCCATGTTGACGTAGTCCTCCAGTTCGGGCAGCGCCGTGGCGACGGCCGAGGTCTCGCCGATGAGCCACTCAAAGCCCGCAGGGATGATGATGAAGTAGCAAAAGATTGCGCCCAGGAAGAACAGCACCGTCGAGGCAAGCACCGTGGGCACGACCCACTTGCGCTCGTTGGGGCGAAGCGCCGGCAGGAAAAACGCCAGGATCTGCCAGATGATCATGGGCGTGCACATGACCACGGCCATCTTGATGGCCAGCGAGAAGCGCAGGCCAAAGCCGCCGAGCGTAGTGGTGATGTAGAACTTACCATCCGGCACAAAGGAGCGGATGGGGTCTTCCAGGATATCGAGCACCACGGGCGTGGCGAAATACAGCACGATAGCGGCGGCAAAGACCGACACGACCACGATGGTCAGACGGCGACGGAGCTCTCCCAGGTGATCAAAGAGCGGCATTCGCGCAGGTCCGATAGGCATTACTCATCGCCTCCCTTCGGGGCGTCAGCGGCAGCGGCGTCGTCCTCGGCCTCGAGCTCGCGAGCGAGCTGGTCGACGACGGCCTTGCGCTTGCGGGGACGACGGGCGTAGAGGTCAGCCGTCGTGGGCTCTGCCGGCTCGGGCTCGGGCTCCGGCTCTGCAGCAGGCTCGGGCTCGGCTGCGGCAGCAGCAGCGGCGGCAGGCTCTGCACCCTTGGCCTCCTCGGCAATACCTTCGTCCTCGGTGGCACCCTCACTTGCGGCCTTCTCGGCGGCAAGGCGGGCGCGGCGCTCCGCAAAGGTCTCCTTCTTTGCGGGCGCGGCCGTCTCGACGGCATCCTCGTCCGCATCGGAATCGTCATCGACGGCAGCCTTCTTGGGCTTGACCGGAGCCGAAGCAGCCTCGCTTACCGGATCGATGATCTCGGACTGAACAACGGCCGTCATCTTTTCCTGCGTCTCGCGGAACTGACGAATGGCACGGCCGATCGTGCGGCCCATCTGTGGGAGCTTATCCGGGCCAAACAGCAAAAAGCCGAAGACCACGATGATCGCGAGCTCACCCTCTCCAATACCAAACACACATACCTCCAAGGCTCGATGTGAGTCGAGCCCGCACCGCGCCATTCGGCCGGAACTCGTCTATTCATTCGGTCAAGTATAGCGCCCGGACGCCAAAACGTCCGAGCGCATCACAAACATATGCCAAACGGCACGCCCTTTTTGGGGGCAAAGATTATGCCGCCGTGATCGAAATCTCCTGGTCGACGCCCAGCAGCTGAACCACGCGCATCACCTGGGGCTGCACATTAGTGCAGCTAAAGCGCTTACCGTGGTCGACCGCGTGGTGCGCGGCGCCCACGAGCACGCCAATGCCCGTCGAATCGATGTAGCTCACCTGGGCAAAATCGAGCTCAACGGCCTCAGTGGGCTGCTCGAGCGCCAGGTCAATGGCATTGCGCAGGCTATCGGCGTTAGAGATATCGATCTCGCCGGTCACCTTAATGGTGTAGATCTCCGGTGTGGGGTTGGTGGAAATACCCAAATCCATGTATACGCTCCTTTACGTATCGAAAGTGCGGATAGTACTGGGCGCGGACTTGCGGGGCCCTAGGCGTTAGGCGCGCTCGGCACGAGCAAGCTCGGCAGCGACGAGCTTGACGGCCAGCACCAGTACGTCGAGTGCTGCCTCCAGGTCCTCGACCGTGGGATAGCTCGGCGCGATGCGGATGTTGGTATCGCGCGGATCCTTGCCATAGGGCCAGGTGGCACCGGCCGGCGTGAGCTTGACGCCCAGGTCGGCGCAAAGCGCGGCGACCTTCTGGGCCGAGCCCTCGGGACCATCGAAGCTTACAAAGTAGCCGCCGCGGGGGTGCGTCCAGGTGGCACAGCCCGTATCGCCCAGGCCCTCGGTGAGCTTGCGCTCAACGGCCTCAAAGCGCGGACGCAGGAACTCGGCATGCTTTTTCATGTGCTCCTTGACCGCCTCGATGGTGGGAAGGAAGCGCACGTGGCGCAGCTGGTTGAGCTTGTCGGCGCTGATGAGGCCGGCCTTCAGGCGCTTGGAGAACTCCGCGATAACCGCGGGGCTCGCACCGATAAAGCCGATGCCGGCGCCCGGGAAGGTGATCTTGGACGTCGATGCAAAGGCCACCACGCGGTCCTCGGTGCCCGCCGCGCGAGCGAGGTCAAAGATGTTGGCGAGCTCGTCGGTCTCGTCGTACAGGTCGTGCACGCAGTAGGCGTTGTCCCAGAAGATGCGGAAATCGGGCGCGGCCGTGGGCATCTCGACCAGGCGACGCACGGTGTCCTCGCTAAAGGTGATGCCCGTGGGGTTGGAATACTTGGGCACGCACCAGATGCCCTTGATGGAGTCGTCGGCGGCAACCAAGCGCTCGATCTCGTCCATGTCGGGGCCGTTGTCGGTCATCGCGACGGGGACATTCTCGATACCCAAGTCGGCAGTGATGCCAAAGTGGCGGTCGTAGCCGGGAACAGGGCACAGGAACTTGACCTTCTTGCCGTCATGCGCGGCCTCATAAGCCTCCCAAGGCTCGCTACCGCACGAGCCGCAGCGCCAGAACATGCCGGCGATATCGTGCTCGATCAGCAGGCTCGACGAACCCAGTACGAGCGTCTGCTCGGCGGGGCAACCCAGGAACTCCCCCGCCAGCTTGCGTGCCGAGGGAATGCCCTCAAAGCAACCGTAGTTGGAGCAGTCGACGTTGCCGTCGTGCAGATCGGCATCGGCATTGAGGATATCGAGCATGGGGCGAGAGATGCCCACCTGGGAGGGCGACGGCTTGCCGCGGGCCATGTCGAGCGCCAGGCCCTTGGCCTTGACCTCGGCGACCTCGGCTTTGAGCGCCTCGATGGCGGCATCGAGTTCGGTGGTTTCCATCTTCTGGTAGATCGTCTGCATGGGTGCGACCTTTCGCGAAGCGGGACGTTGCAGTTCGTCTAAGTATAGACCGCCACTGCCGCAACGGTATGAAGCCGTGATAGATTAAGTCCATCGCAATGAATTACGACATCGCCGCGCATGCCGGCGTGGGGCGCCCAAGGAGGCACTATGGAGTACGGATCGTTCCAGGCCGAGGAATTCGGCGACCTGCAGCGCCTGGTCGACGGACTGTTTTATGACCGCCGCGCCATCGACCGCCTGGATCTCATCGTGCAGGCCGAGATCTTGGACCTCGCGCCCGACCTCATGGAAATCGTCAACCTTTTGCCGCCCGGCTACTACGACCGCCAATCGCTTTGCGACCAGCTCAACTCCGCCTTGGCCGCCCACGGCTGGGGCGCCGTCTACGGCACCGTGGAATAAACCTAGTCATTTAAGAACGTCCCCAATGACTAAAACGCCGCTTGTGACGGTGTTCACGGGCGGCGTTTTCAAACTTGTTTGTGCTTTTACTCGTTCTTGGGCGCGGGGTGTTTGCAGACCACACTCATGTAGATCATGCCGAGCACGGCCGCGGTGACCGAACCGGCAAGAATGGCAGCCTTGGCGGCAAGAACCTCAAACTCGGCCGTCGGGAAAGCGAGGCCGCTGATGAGGATCGACATCGTAAAGCCGATGCCGCCCAGAATGCCCACACCGGCAATCATGTGCCAGTTGACGTTGCGCGGCAACTGGCAAGCCTTGAGCTTGACCAGGGCAAACGTCATGCCAAAGATACCAATCGGCTTGCCCAGCAGCATGCCAAAGTACACGCCGAGCGTCACCGGATCGGTGAGCAGCGTGCTCATGTCCACGCCCACTAGGCGAACCTGTGCGTTCACGAACGCAAAGATCGGCAGAATCACAAAGTTGACCGGCGTGGAGATCAGACGCTCCATGCGGATGAGCGGCGGGGTCACGCGGTGCATGACGCGCTCGACCCTGGTGGTCGAGACGGTAAAGTCATGCTGGCCCAGGATGTGTGCCTCGTCGTCGTAGCGGTCATCAAGCAGCGGCAGGCACTCGCCCAACCAATCGGTGAGGCTATCGAGCTTGACGCCGCACTTGGCCGGGATGGTAAAGGCCAAGATGACGCCGGCGAGCGTGGCATGTACGCCGCTCTTGAACATGCAGAACCACAACAGCAGACCCAGTACCGAATACGGGGCAAGGCGGTAATGCTGCGTCTTGTTGAGCCACACGAGCGCGCAGGTCACAAGCGCAGCGGCGCCCAACCAAAACGGATTGGGGCTCTGACCGTAGAAGATGGCGATGGCGGCGATGGAGATAAGGTCGTCGGCGATGGCGAGCGTCGAGAAGAACACGCGCACGCCGTTGGGCACGCGGTTGCCCAAAAGCGACAGCACGCCCAGCGCAAAGGCAATATCGGTTGCCATGGGGATGGCCCAACCGTTGCGGGCGCCGGCATGGTTAAAGATCAGGTAGATGCAGGCGGGAACGACGACGCCGCCCACGGCCGCCAGCATGGGAAGCATGGCCTGACGCGGATTCTTGAGCTCGCCGACCGTCATCTCGTACTTAAGCTCAATGCCCACCAACAAAAAGAAAATCGCCATGAGGAAGTCGTTGACGAAAAGTTCAACGGTAAGACCGGCCGTAAGGTTGCCCAGACCCACATACAGCGGGGTCTCCAAAAAGTGATGGATGGCCTCGTAGGCATCGGTATTGGCGCAAATGACGGCGGCGATGGCGGCGATGACCATAACCGCGGCGGAAATCGTGCCGTTCTCGGCGATGCGCTCCCAAATGTCGTGGCGTTCAAAGCGCTTGCGCTCACGGACGTTGAACAGCTGCTCGGTTGCTGCCATGGGCGGCTCCTTTCACGGGATGGCTCCCGTCTTAAAAAAGCACGGCCCGCCCAAGTGGCGGCGCCGCGCTCTAACGTATTACGCTTGCATCTAGCCTACCCTGCACGACAAGCACGCAGGCGTGGCCGAAAAGCGGAACCACAGGTTGAACATTATTTGCTCAACGGCACGGGCACGCCTGTCCAAGAGACGACGCGGCGCATGCACAAAAAACGACCGGAGCGCGGGGCGTCCGCGATCCGGTCGTGGCGTTTGGTCAACTAAACCTAGCAGGCGGCCATGATGGGGGCAGCGACCTGCTTCTTACGGGAGAGGACGCCCGGCATCCAGACGCCGTCGTGCTCGTCGGCAATGCCCAGGCCCTTCTGAGCAGCCTCGGTCTCGCCCTCGAGCAGGACCTGCGAGCCCTCCTCCATGATGTCGGTGATGCACAGGACAATGCCGTCGGCACCCTTCTCGGCGGCGTAGGCGCGCATGGCCTCGCGGATCTCGTCAATCATGCCGAGTGCGCGGGTCTTGTCGACAGTCTCGTACTGGCCGATGAGCAGCTTCTTGCCGGCGGGCTCGAACATCTTGATGTCGTTGCCGACCATCTCGGCAGCGGTGAAGGAGCCGGACGGGCGGGTAAGGAAGACCTCCATGCCAAACTTGACCGGGTCGACGCCCACCTGCTCGCCGAGCTTGGCGGCGACGGCGCGGTCGACATCGGTGGTGGTGGGGCTCTTGAGCATGAGCGTGTCGGTCATCATGGCCGAAAGCAGCAGCTTGGCCTGGACGTCGGAAAGCTCAACGCCGAGCACGCCGGCGAGCTTGGTGACGATGGTGCAGCTGGAGCCCCAGGGCAGGCAGATGTAGTGCAGCGGGCCGGCGGTCTCGAAGTCGCCGATGCGGTGATGGTCGACAACACCAAAGACCGTGGCGTCCTTAAGGCCGGCGACGGACTGGGCGGACTCGTTGTGGTCGGTGAGGACGACGAGCTGACCGGCCTCGACAGACTCGATCACGCGGGGCTCGGCAATGCCGGCATCGGCGAGCAGCTTGGCGGACTCGGCCGGAAGCTGACCAAGGGCGCAGGCCTCGTAGGTGTTGCCGGCATACTCAACCTGGTTAAGCAGCTGGGACAGGACGACGGCGCTCATGATGGCGTCGTTATCGGGGTTCTGGTGACCAAAGACAAGAACGTTTGCCATGGATATCCTCCACTTGATATGTGTACTTGGACGTAGCTATGGTAGCACGCCGATGCCGAGCCTTCGCAGACGGAAGGGCCACGGCATATTTTGTGGCAGGTATGGGGGCCAAGGCTGTCCCTTTTGCACCATGTTGGTGCAAAGTAACCTGACCCCCTTGCACCAGCTATTTACCGGCGGCGCGCAGGGCTACGTAGGCGGCACCGATGATGCCGGCGTCGTTTCCGAGCGAAGCGACCTTAATGGGCGTCTCGCGCGAGGCGGAAAGCGCGTAGCGCTGGAAGTGCTCGCGAACCTTATCGAGGTAGACATCGGCCGAAGCGGACGCGCCGCCACCGATCAGGAACATCTCGGGGTCGACCACGTTGGCGATAAGTGCCAGAGCACGACCGAGATAGTCAGCCATGGTATCGGCAGCTGCCAGCGCGAGCTTGTCGCCCTCGCGGCAGGCCTGGAACACGTCCTTGGAATCGGAGGGGCCGGTGAGCTCGATGGGCTCGACGCCCGCCTTCTTGCACTCGGCCAGGTAATTGCTCACCACGCCGGTGGCGCTGGAATACTGCTCCAGGTGGCCATGGCCGCCACAGCCGCAGGTGCGCTCCTCGGCCGGGTTCAGGCACATGTGGCCAATCTCGCCGCCGGCACCCACAACGCCCGATACCACGTCGCCGTTAACGATAACGCCGCCGCCCACGCCGGTACCGATGGTGACCATCACCACGTTCTGCACGCCCTTGGCAGAACCGAGCCAGGCCTCGCCCATGGCGGCGGCGTTGGCATCGTTCTCGTATTTAACGACCGCGTCGGGGCAGTGCTTCTGAATGGCGATCCTCAGCTCGGGCAGGTTAATGGCAATGTTGGCCTTGACCTTGGCATCGCCCGATGCCGGGATGGGGCACGGAACGGCCAGGCCAATGCCTGCCACAAAGGCGCGCGGAATCTGCGCCTTGGCGACCACCTGGTCGATAGCCTCGGTCACCGCGGCAAAGCCCGCAGCGTCAACGATGGGAGGCGTGGGCACGCTGGCCTTGGCAAGCAGGTTGCCGTCCTCGTCGAACAGGCCCTCCTTAACCGAGGTGCCGCCGACGTCGATGCCGATGTAATACTGCTTAGGTTCCATGGGAGCCCACCTTTCTCGTTTAAACATTGCCTGTATGGTACCGCTCCCAAGGCAAAAACCTACCAAAAAGGGACAGGTTTGTTTTGGCAGGCTTTATCTGGGGAAACGCGAATGGTCGCTTAATAGGTCGCGCAAGACCTTCCCCAAATATAAAGGCGCCGGGAGGCGGAGACTCCCGGCGCCCGTCAAAGGGACTGTGTTGTCTGTTGGACCGCACGGCCCATCGCGGCGATAACGCCGACTAGGCCTGAAGTACCTGCAGCTGCTTGTGAATCTCGATGAGCTCCGTCGCCATGACGCGCATGGTCTCGGTACCGGCCATCTGGTCCTCGGCATGCAGCAGAATCAACGGGGCCTCGCCGTTACGCTCGCCGTTGGCCTCCTTCTTCAGAAGCCCCATGTGAACATCGTGGCCACCGTTATAGGCCTCGTCGCCCTGCTTGATAAGCTCCTCGGCGGCGTCAAAATCGCCCTCCTTGGCCTTTTGCACGGCATTGATGTACATGCTCTTGGCGGTACCGACGTAGCTGATGATCTCGAAGCAGGTCATCTGCAGTTCGTTCATATCCTCCATGCGGAGCACCTAGCCCATCACGCTGACGCAGTGGTCGATGATGCCGGCAGCGTTCATGCGGCCGTAGTCGACCATGTTGATGACCTCGACCGGAAAACGACCGGCGGCCTCCTTCTCAAAATCGCCCTTGGTGTAGCCGATCTGCGGACCAAGCAGCAACATGTCGCACTCGTCCAGGTGATCGTGGGCCTCGTTCATGGGACGAGCCTCGACCTCAATATCCAGACCACGGTTTGCAACCTCGGCCTGCATCTTCTGGACCAGCAGGCTCGTGGACATGCCGGCATTGCAGCAGAGCATGATCTTCTTCATGGTTTCCTCCTTATAACTGCGCGGCGCGCAGACGACAACTGGTTGTATTCCTTGCGGCTATTGTGCCCGCTCCCCTGTATCTTTACGCAAGGGAGAGAGCCGCGGGCACCGGCACCGCGTACCGGCGCCCGCAAAGGTGAAAGGGACGAACGTTAGGCGTTCTACTCGGCGAGAGCCTCCTGCTTGGCGATTGCCTTCTCGGAAATCTTCATAAAGGGCAGGTAGACGGCCATGCCAATGACAATCTCGAGAGCCTGCCACACGCCGGCGCGCCAGTCAAAGCCCGTAGCGAGCAGGGCATTGATGACGGGAGGCATGGTCCAGGGCACCTGGGCGATGCAGGGGCTGATGATGCCTGCGCAGGTAAGGCCATAGGTGATGCCGATGAACAGATCGGGAAGAAGGACGAACGGGATCATGAGCGGCAGGTTGTACACGATGGGGTAACCGTAGATAACCGGCTCGTTGATGTTGAACAGACCAGGCAGGATAGCCATCTTGGAAACGGTCTCGGAAGCCTTGTTCTTGGAGAACAGGAGCGTGTCGAGCAGGAGCATGAGGGTGCAGCCCGAGCCGCCGATGAGGGCGAAGCTGTTAACGATCTGCATGTTCATGTAGTGATCGGGCTGGATGGTGCCACCGGCGGCAAAGGTAGCCATGTTGTCGACGATGAGCATGGTCAGGATCGGCTCGACGGTAGCGCCAGAGATGGTGGACTGGTGAATACCGACGCAGAACAGCAGGTTAGCAAGGGTGTAGATGAGGATAACAGCCCACGGACCGGCGTTCATGATGCTCTTGAGCGGGTTGGAGATGCACGTGGAGATGATGGTGCACAGATCGGTGCCGGCGCACACGGCGAGCAGGGCTGCGGCAAGAGCGAAGACCGCGAGGTTAAGCAGCATCGGAATCATGACGTTGAAGGAGTTGGAGACCGCGGGAGGCACGCCCTCGCCCAGCTTAACCTTGAGCTTCTCGACGCCAGAAATCTTGATGAAGAGCGAGACGGAAAGCAGGGCGATGATAATAGCCGAGAACAGACCGTTGGTGCCGGTGTTGGCAGTCGAAAGGGCGCCCGTGACCTCGGCGGAGGTGATCTTGTCGGTGAGCAGTGGGCTCGTGGCGGCAAGCGAGGCGGTGATCTGCTGCGGCATCATGATGACGAAGGCAGAGATGGCGACGACCACGCAAGCGAGCGGGTTATCGAAACGCTTGTTCTTGGCGAGGCTGTAGCCAATCAATCCGGCCAAGATAATGGCAGAGACGTTGAGGGTGCCCAGCGTAATTGCCGAGCCCCACGTCTGAAGGTTGGCAAGGCCCGCCGCATCGAGCGGGAACAGAGGGAACACGACGTTGTTAATAAGAACCGCGATACCCGCAAGGATATAGAGCGGCGTGATGGTCGCGAAGGCGTCACGCAGGGAACGCAGGTGAACCTGGTTTCCCACCTTCGCAGAGACCTCGGCAAACTTGTCGAGGAAGCTCTTTCCGTTGTCACTGGCCATGATTGCTCCTAACTTTCAAATCCGGCCTTTTCCTATGCGCACGGTGGTCTGTCGCCCTCTGCCACCAGATGTGCCATGTGTTGCGCGCGGCGGCGCGCGGTCTGGGCGTTCGCCCGGTCGCTAATCAACCACGTGGGTCGTGGCGACCTGTTTGAGCCAGGCCGCCGACTTCTTAAGGCGGCGCTTGTAGCCGTCCATGAGATCGACCTCGACAAAGCCGTAACGATTCTTAAAGGCATTGGCCCAAGACCAGTTATCGATGACGGCCCAGTAGTGATAGCCCCGGCACTTGGCGCCCTCGTCGATGGCCTTGGCCACCCACTCCAGGTGCTGACGTACAAAGTCGACGCGGTAGTCATCCTGGATGGTTCCTTCGGCGTCACGGTTCTTGTATTCGTCCATGATGCCGATGCCGTTCTCGGAAACGAACCACTCAAGATCGGGGTAGTTCTTAGCGCAGTCCATGCCAAAGTCGTAGAGGCCCTGCGGGTAGATCTCCCAGCCGCGGCTCTCGTTCATAACGGCGTCGGGCCATACGTACTCGTCGGCAAAGTGCGGCAGGCCGTACTGGTCGACCTTGCTCGCCGGCGCCTGAACACGCGTGGGGTGGTAGTAGTTGCAGCCGAGCCAGTCGACAACACCCTGCTTGAGGATCTCTTGGTCGCCGGCGCGGAACGGGAGCTTAACGCCGCCCTCGGCCAGGCTGTCGAGCACGTCGGCAGGAAGCTCGCCCTTGGTGATGAGGTCGAGCCACCAGCGGTTGTTGATGCCGCTGGTCATGCGCACGGCCTCGAGGTCCGCCTCGCTGGGGTTCTCCTTGGTGTAGACCGGGGTAAAGCAGTTGATCATGCCGATCTTGGCATCGGCGCGAATAGCGCCCTCGTCATAGGCGCGACGATAGTTGGCCACGGCCAGCGCGTGCGCCAGCGAGATGTGATACTGCACGGTGCGAGCGCGGCTAAAGTCGTGGAACTGCGGGAACCACACGCCCTCCTGATAGCGCTGCTCGGGCTCGACGATGGGCTCGTTAAAGGTGAACCAGTACTTAATCTCCTGGCCAAACTCGTGGAAGGCGACGTCGGCGTAATGTGCGTAAGCCTCGACAACCTCACGGCTCTCCCAGCCGCCACGGTTAAAGAGGTAGGTGGGCATGTCAAAGTGGTACAAGTTGACAAACGGCTCCAAGCCGGCTTCGCGAGAGGCGCGGAACAACTCGTGATACCACGCGGCACCTTCCTCGTTGAGGTTGCCGTCGGCATCGAGCAGACGGCTCCACTGGATGGAAGTGCGATAGGTATCCAGACCCAAGTCCTTCAAAATGCGAAGGTCTTCCTGGTACTTGGCCATAAAGTCATTGCCGGCGTAAGAGCCAACGCGGTTGTAGAACGAACCCAGATCCTGGATGGACCAGGTGTCCCACAGGTTCTCGAGCTTGCCGCCCTGGTTCCACTGACCCTCAGTCTGCGGGCCGGACATAGCAGCGCCAAAGAAGAAGTCGTTGGGCAGCTGATACTGTGCCATCAAAGTCCTCGCTTTCGTGTTCTAGAGCTTCCGGTTGGAGACGGGTTTGCTTTGGCAGGTTATCCGGCGCGGGCGCGCACCGGCCATACCGATATCCAACCCGCCAAAACAAAACCGTCCCCAAACGGTCGATCCTGTTGTGCGGAAGGATTCCGTTCGTTGCTTAATCTATACGCTCTAATTTTAAAAGTAAAGCGTCTTTTTCTTTTTTCTTTCTCGAACTTCTTAGATAAAAGTAATATGGATGCCCTGTTGAGGGTTATACTTACTTTTTGTATTCATATATGTCGGAAAGGAGGTTCCATGATTCCCAAATACGAGGCGATAGCTGCAGATATTCGTCGAAGTATCGAGGATGGCGCTCTTAAACCGGGCGACAAGCTTCCCACCGTCGTTGAGTTCTGTGAGCTCTATAGCGTTTCCAAAATCACCGTCAAACGAGCTATCGAGCAAATCACCGAGGAAGGTCTTATTACCAGCCGGCGCGGATCGGGTACCTACGTTAAGGACACGGCGGGACTTCCCGGCCAGGCGTTTTTCCAGGGCAAAAACGACCGTGCCCAGGGCTTTTCGTATGAGCACCGCGGGGAAAAGGTGACCTCGGTGGTCTACGATTTCTCGATTGTTAATCCACCAGCGGACATCGCAGCCCAGCTGGGAATTGCCGAGGATGACTTTGCCTATCACGTCGTGCGCGTGCGTCAGGCCGATGGGAAGCCCATCGTTATCGAGTACACCTACATGCCCCTCGAGCTGATTCCAGGCCTTAAAAAGAAGGACCTGTACGGATCGGTCTACCATTTCATCCGCGAGCAATGCGGGCTGAAAATTTCGAGCTTCCACCGTACCATTCGCGCCGTGGCAGCAACCGAGGAAGAAGCCAATCGCCTGGACACCAAACCTGGCTCTCCCCTGCTCGAGCTCACCCAGATTGGCTTTTTGGACAGCGGCGCCGCCTTTGAGTATTCGGTCTCGCGCAACGTTGGCGACCGCTTTGAGTTGCACAACGTAACGTTGGCATAGGTTTTTGTAGTCATCCGGGCGCTCGCTTTGAGCTGTTTTGTGCAGCGCCCGCACAACACAATGGGGGTATAAACATGTCCGATTTGATTAAGCTGACGCCGATCTTTCACGAGAAGATCTGGGGCGGCCGCCAGCTCGAAACCGTATTTGGTTACGACATTCCCGATGGTCCCATCGGTGAGTGCTGGGCCATCTCGGCCCACCCCAACGGCGACTGCCAGATCGCTGAGGGCCCGTACGCCGGCCACACGCTGTCGTGGCTGTGGGCCGAGCACCGCGAGCTCTTTGGCAACTGTGAAGGCAAGGAGTTCCCGCTGCTCATCAAGATTCTGGACGCCAAGGACGACCTTTCGATCCAGATTCACCCCAACGACGAGTACGCCGCCAAGCACGAGAACGGCAGCTTGGGCAAAACCGAGTGCTGGTATGTGCTGGACTGCGAGCCCGGTGCCACGATCATTGTCGGCCAGCGCGCCAAGGACCGCGTCGAGGCCGCACAGATGATCGAGGAAGGCCGTTGGGACGACATGCTCAACGTGCTGCCGATCCACAAGGGCGACTTTTTCCAGATTGATTCCGGTACCGTGCATGCCATCAAGACCGGCACGCTCATTTTGGAGACGCAGCAGTCGAGCGACGTGACGTATCGTCTGTACGACTACGACCGCCCCGGCACCGACGGCAAGCTGCGCCCACTGCACATTGAGCAGAGCCTCGATTGCATCGACTTTGATGCTCAGGCTCCGACCGACGGCACGGTAACCGCACCCGAGGTCGATGGCGTGACCGAGCTCGAGTCTAACTCCTGCTACACCGTCGATCGCGTGCGTGTCGACGGCAGCAAGACCCTCGACCAGCGCTGGCCCTTCATGTGTCTGTCGGTCATCGACGGCGAAGGCACCGTCTGCGGCGACCCCGTCCACAAGGGAAGCCACCTGCTGGCCCCGAGCACCGTCAGCTCCATCGACCTCGAAGGCAAGATGGAACTGATCATCAGCCACCTGTAGGTCGCACCAACAACCCAAACGCAACAAGGGGCTCTCCCGTCCATGTGCGGGAGAGCCCCTTGCCATATCTATTTATCAGCCCACCCGGCTCTCCAGATCAAAAAGCGAACGAGCAGAGCGACGTTCGCAAGCACCGTTACCCAAGGACCTGGGCGGGCGTATAGGGCAACATCGATCGCGAGTTCCGCACGCAAAGGAGAGCACTTAATGTGCTCTCCGTCTTGCGCAGGACTGCCCGAGCAGGCGATGTTGCCCCATACGCCCGCCCAGGTCCGCCGGGATCACGACAGCTTGACGATCGGTGCAAAACCTTTCATTAGCTTTTTGGTCTGGCCGGTCTTTTCGAATTGAACCTCGATCATGTCTCCGACGACCGAGATCACGGTACCCGTGCCAAAGGTCTTGTGGCTCACGGTATCGCCTGCGGCAAAGTCCTGCGACGCGCTAGCGCGATCGACCTTGCGCTCCACTGTCGGCGACACCTTAGATGACGGCTTTTTGGCTCGCGGCGCACCCGAACCAAAGGTCGAGGCAACACGGCCGGCGTCGGGCGAGACCCCACGATGGCGCTCGGTCCCGTAGCTGCTGCCGCCAAAGAAATCGTCAAAACTCGATCCACCGCGCGAACCGGAACCGCCGGTCGAGCGCGTATGCGAACCGAACACCTTGCCGCCATACATATCCGAACCCACGCCCGAGCCAAAGGTGCCGTGACGGTCGCCGCGCTTCTCCCAGCCCGTGCCCTCAAAACCGGCAGAACCGATACCGCTAAACTCGATATCCTCAAACGGAATCTCATTGAGGAAGCGCGAGCGCGGGTTGGCAGAGGTCGAGCCGTAGGTGCGACGCGTGGCCGCATAGGTCAGGAACAGGCGCTTACGGGCACGCGTGATGGCAACGTAGGCCAGGCGACGCTCCTCCTCGAGCTTGCCCGGGTCATCGCTGCCGCCAAAGTCGTGCACGTGCGGGAAGATGCCCTCCTCCATGCCGGCCACGAACACCGCCGGGAACTCCAGGCCCTTGGCGGAGTGGATAGTCATCATGGTGATGGCGTGCGTCTCGCCGGCCAGGGAATCCAAGTCGGAGCGCAGGGCCAGCCACTCCATGAGTGCCGGCAGCGCCTTACAGGTGAGCGGACCGTAGGTGCGCTCGATCTCGTCGGCATGCACGGCGCCCGCCGGCAGCTCAGTCGGCGCGGCATAGGCGTTACCCGCGATGGCGGCGGCCAGGGCATCCTGCGGCGAGAGCGCCGGGGCGGCTAGGCTATCGAGCGGATTGGAACCTGCGGCATCGCGCGCGCCGACGAGTGCCTCAAACGAGGATGCCGGGGCGGACGGCCCCGGCTCGGGCGCGGGCGCACTCACCACGACGGGCTCGGGCTCGGCACCGGCAGGCACGTCGGCAACACCGGCCGCGCGCAACTCTTCTAGGCTCTCGAGCGTACCCTCGATATCCTCGTGCGTCTCCTCAAATTCGGCGGCGACGCCCAGGAATTCCTGGATGTTCTCGGCGCGGCTCTCGGACTCCATGGTGCCCTCGGCGCGGAAAGCCTGCAGCAGGCCCGTCTTATCGACGATCATCTCGACGACGTCCTTGAGTTCGCCGTCCATGCGGCGACCCTCGCGCACCAGGGAGACAAAGCTCGACAGGCCATTGCGCACCTTGGCGCTAAACATGCCCGTCTCGGCTGTTGCGATCTCGCAGGCTTGGAAGAACGAGCAACGGTTGTCGCGCGCCAGCTGCTCAATCTTTTGAATCGAGGTGGAGCCGATGCCGCGGCGCGGCGTGTTGATGACGCGCTTGACGCTCATCTCGTCTGCCGGGTTCACGATCATCTTGAGGTAGGCCATGACGTCGCGGATCTCGGCACGGTCGAAGAATCGCGTGCCGCCCACAATCTTGTAGGGCACGCCCGCGCGCAGGAACATATCTTCGAGGATACGCGACTGGGCGTTGGTGCGGTAGAACACGGCGATATCGTCGTAACTCGTGCCCTTGGAGTGCAGCTTTTCGATCTCGCCGGCAATCCAGCGGCCCTCGTCGCGCTCATCGCTTGCCTGGAAGGCCTGAATCTTCTCGCCGTCGCCCTCGGCCGTAAACAGGCGCTTGTCCTTGCGCTGCGAGTTGTGACGCACCACGGCGTTGGCGGCGCTCAGGATATGGCCCGTGGAGCGGTAGTTCTGCTCCAGCTTGACGGTCTTGCAGTTTTTAAAGTCCTTCTCAAAGTCCAGGATGTTGGTGATGTCGGCGCCGCGCCAGCTGTAAATGGACTGGTCATCGTCGCCCACGACCATGAGGTTTTGGTACTTGGCGGCCAGCAGGTTGGCGATCTCATACTGGACGTGGTTGGTGTCCTGATACTCATCGACGCTAATGTAGCGGAAACGCTCTTGGTACTTGTCGAGCACCTCGGGGCGGGTGCGCAGCAGCTCGAGCGTGCGCACGAGCAGGTCGTCGAAGTCCATCGCGTTGGCGGCGCGCAGGCGGCGTTCCAGCTCCAGGTAGACCTGCGCGGCCTTTTTGTCGTTGGGGCTGTCGGCGGATTTGAGCATGTCCTCGGGGCCGATCATGGCGTTTTTGGCCGAACTGATCTTGCTGCGGATCATATTGATGGGGAATTGCTTTTGCTCGATACCGAGCGCCTGCATAATATCGCGCACCATGCGCTTGGAATCGTCGTCATCGTAGATGGTGAACTGACCGGTGTAGCCCAGCAGGTCAGCGTCCTCGCGCAGCATGCGCACGCACATAGCATGGAAGGTGCACACCCACATGCCGCGGGTACCGCTGGGGATGAGTGCCGCCAGACGCTCGCGCATCTCGGCCGCGGCCTTGTTGGTAAACGTGATGGCAAGGATCTGCCAGGGCTTAACGCCCAGGTCGCCGAGCATATGTGCGATGCGGAAGGTCAAGACGCGGGTCTTGCCCGAGCCGGCGCCGGCAAGGACCAGCAACGGACCCTCGGTGGTCAGGACCGCCTCGCGCTGGGCGGGATTAAGGCTGTCGATGTCGACGAGCGGCTTGGCGGGTTTGGGTGCCGGCGCGGGAGCGTCGTAGATGTCGAGCGGGACGAGCTCGGGCTCCGGCGCAGCGGGGGCGGTGTATGCATCGAGCGGCACGGGTTCCGGCGCGGGCGGCACGGGTACCGCGGCGTTCTTTTCCCAGGGCAAGGGCTGGGTCATGGGCGACTCCTCATCTGACGGACGGCGCGCCTGCGGGCGGCGCCATAGTTTGAGCCGTACCAGTATACCGAGCCGCGCGGACACCGACGCAAATCACACCACGACTCCGTCCGCCACCATCGGGCCCGCCCCAGCGGATTTGGCGCAATGGGGTCAGGTTACTTTGCACCAATCTATTGACAATCACGAAACCACCGATGTCATGGCAGCAGCAGCGAGCGACGGTCAGGGCGAACAAATTGGCATGAAAAGGGGGCGGCATAGACCTTTTGGTCATGCCACCCCCTTTGAATGACAAGTCGTCGCCCTGACCGCCGCGCAGCGTCGACTAAGTTAGAGGCCGAGCATCGGCTCCAGGACGAAGAAGTACGCCAGCACCACGATGCCCAGAATGATGCGGTAGACGCCGAAGCACTTGAAGTCGTGACGGCGGACGAAGCCCATAAGCCACTTGATAGCGATGAGCGAAACCACAAAGGCCACAACGCAGCCCACGCCCAGGATGGCGATCTCGTTGGCGCCAAAGGCACCGCCCTTGATGAAGTACTTGACCAGCTTGAGCGCACTCGCGCCAAACATGACGGGGATGGCCAGGAAGAACGTAAACTTGGACGCCACCGAACGCGTGCAGCCCAAAAGCAGGCCGCCGATGATGGTGGAACCGGAGCGCGACGTGCCCGGAATCAGCGAGAGCACCTGGAAGCATCCGATGCCCAGTGCGGTCTTCCAACTTAGGTCCTCGAGCGTGGCGATGGAGCCAAAGTCCAGATCCTCGTCATCGTCATCGTCCTCGGCAACATCTGCCGCGGGCGCCGCAAAGTGCGCACCGGCGGGACGTCCACCCGACACCACAGCACGCGAACCAAACGAACCGGCAACGGCCATTTCCTCGCGCTTGCTCGCGCGCCAGTTCTCGATCACGATAAACAGCACGCCGTACACAATGAGCGCCAGCGCCACGACGGGAGCATTGTAGAAATGCTCCTCCATCCAGTCGTTGAGCGGCAGACCGATCGCCGCGGCGGGAATACAGCCGAGAACGATCTTGCCCCACAGCGCCCAGGTGTCGCGACGGCCCTCCTTGCCCTTGCTGGGCGAGAACGGGTTGAGCTCATGGAAGAACAGCACACAGACGGCCAGAATGGCGCCGAGCTGAATCACGACCAGGAACATATTCCAGAACGTCTCGCTCACGTTCATCTTGACGAACTCGTCCACCAAGATCATGTGACCGGTCGACGAAACAGGCAGCCATTCGGTGATGCCCTCGACCAGGCCCATGAAGGCAGATTTTAGAAGCTCGATAATATCCAAAGGGACCCCCTCGTTAGACACCCGCCGATATTGTTCTGCGGACGGTGCGGGCGATGTCCCATTATCAACCGTTGGCGGCGCGCCTGCGCCTACCCTTACCAAAAAACTCGCCCGTTCACAGAATTGCGAGCGGTCAAACCCAAATCCTTGGGTATAACTGCAACAAGATAAAGTGTCCGGCGGCCGACGCGCCCGCGCCCGCCCGATGCACGAGCCCCGCGCCCGTGCGATAGACCAAGGAGGAAACCATGAACGAGGGCTACACCAAGGTATTTGTTTCACTCGACGGTACTGAGCAGCAGGATTTTGTGCTCGCACGCGCCATCAAGGTCGCCGCGAACAACGGCGCCAAGCTAATCATCGGCCACGTTATCGATTCCACGGCGCTCGAGAGCGCCGGTTCCTATCCGGTCGACCTGGTCAACGGCCTAGAGGAGGCATTTAAGAACTCCATTGCCAAGCAGCTCGAAGAGGCCAAGGCCAATCCCGACATTCCCGAGGTCGAGGTCATGATTCGCGCCGGCCGCATTCGTGAGACGCTTAAGGATGAGATGCTCGACGTGGTCAAGCCCGATCTGGTGCTCTGCGGCGCCCGCGGCCTGTCCTCAATTAAGTACGCGCTACTGGGCTCGATTTCGACGTTCCTGCTGCGCAATACGGACTGCGACATCTTGGTCGTGAAGTAGGTTCCTTCCCGCCGGCGCAAGGCCTGCGGGGTTATCACGCCGACGTCCTCGCCGCTTCGCGGCTGCGGGATGTCGGCTTAGATAACCCCTCTCGGCCTTGCGCCTTCGTCACCGTACTTCAGCGAGTTGGCTGATAAAAGATGGCGTGCCGCCCCGATTGGGGCGGCACGTTTTTGTTTGGGGCGGACGTCTGCCGTGTGCGCTACTCGAAATATTGGAACTTGTTGGTTGAGAAGGCGAATGTGACGACGAAGCCTTCGCTGGGCTCGGACGATGCGGTGACGTCGATGCCCATCTTGGAGCACAGACGTGCCACCAGGTAGAGGCCGATGCCCGTTGCGCGCTTGGTGGTGCGGCCGTTGTCGCCGGTAAAACCCTTCTCGAACACGCGCGGCAGGTCTGCCGCACACACGCCGCAGCCGTTGTCCGCGACGGTAAGCTCGATGCGCTCGCTTGCCAGGCCCTCGTCCAGCAACGCGCCCGAAAACACGATCTTTGCGCCGTCCTCACGCGCATATTTAATGCTGTTCTGAATGAGCTGGCCCAGAATAAACTCGAGCCACTTCTCGTCGGTAAACACCTCAAAGTCGAGGTTCTCGCACACCGGGGCCACGTGCGCCGCGATGAGCTCACGCGCGTTGGCCTTGATCGCGCCCGTCACCAGGGTCTTAAGATCCCAGCGGCGAATCAGGTAGTCACGCTCCACGACTTCCGAGCGCGCATAGTACAGCGCCTGGTCGATATAGCGCTCCACGCGAGCCAACTCACGGCCCAGGTCATCCACGCGCGACAGGTCGTCTTCGCTGCCGTCCAGGTTTTCCAAAATCAGGTGAGCCGCCGCCAGAGGCAGCTTGGCCTCGTGGACCCAACTCTCGATATAGTCGCGATAGTCATCGGTCTGACGCCGGCCTTCGGCAACCTCGTCGCAAGCGGCTTTGCCCACCCGGCGCAAGACCTCGTACTCGAGCTCGCCCTCGGCATAGGTCGGGCATTGCACCATCTCCTGCACCCATGCGGGACTCTCGAGCTCCTCTGCCGCACGCTCCAGCTGGCGCAGAAAACGACGACGACGCGCGTACTCGATCACGATGCCGAGCATACCAAAGATAAAGGACACGCCAACCGCCACGACCACGATAGAAACGGGTGCGCCGGCGACCGTCAGCACAAAGCAGCTCAGCAGCACGCCGCACGTCCACACGGCGACGGGAAGCAGCGCATCTTTAAAGAACTTGGCAAACGACATAGCCGGCCCCTAGACCGAATAGCCTTGGCCGCGGTGCGTCGTCAAATACCCCTTGATGCCGATTTTTTCGAGCGTGGTGCGCAGGCGGTTGATGTTAACGGTAAGCGTGTTGTCGTCCACGAAAGCGTCGGAGTCCCACAGGTCCTGCATGATGGCCGAGCGCGAAACGATCTTGCCCGCGCGGCTCAGAAGCAGCGAGAGGATACGCAGTTCATTTTTGGTGAGCTCGGTACTGTCGCCGGTTGCCGTATTGGTGACCATGGAGCGGGCGAGGTCGAGCTCCAATCCCTTGTGGACGAGCGTGCTGCGCTCGCCTGCCGCCGCGGTGCGACGCAGCAAGGCATTGATGCGCGCCACGAGCACACGGGCGCTGTAGGGCTTGGGAACAAAGTCGTCCGCGCCGAGCGTCATGGCCATGACCTCGTCGATCTCGGTCGTGCGCGACGTGAGGACGATGATGGGGACCTCGGATTCGCGGCGAACCTCGTGGCAGATATGCTGGCCGTCCTTGACGGGAAGCGTGAGGTCGAGCAGCACCAGGTCGGGCGCGGCGGCGAGAATATCGCGCGAGACATGCTCAAACGATTCGCAGGCCTCGACCTCAAAACCGGCACGCGCCAAAATGTCGGCGAGCTCGCGACGGATGGGCTCGTCGTCCTCAACGATATAGATTAGCGCCATGGATTCCGCTCCCCTCTTGGTTGTCTTGCCACCATTATGGCCGCGAAACTGCAGGTGTGCACCGCGCGCGGTACCAAGGTGACAGAACTGTTCGCGAGCGGGGGCGTTTTGTCCGCCTCGCACTCGCAGCGGTGGCGGGGACCAAAATGATTCTTAATCCCCGTCCCAGAAAAATCATTTAGCGGCGGGCACGGAGCTTTTCGTAGCCGTCGGCGAAGAAGGCGACCGTGGCGGCGTCGGCCTCCGCGGCGTCCGTCTCGGTTGCGGGAACCACGCCGTGCTCGTCGCTCACCAGGAACAGCGCGCCCTTAAGCTGCGCGGGAATGTCTACGCGCGTAACCGGGATGCCCTTGGTCTGGGCCAGCTGTTCGATGAGCGTCGCCGTGCCGCACAGGCACTCGTCCGCCGGCGCCACAAAGGCAAGCTCACCGTTGTTGACGGCAGCGAGCAGCTCGGGCGCCACGCCGGTCTCGTCGGCTTCGGAGCGAGCCTCGGCAGAACGGGCACGCAGCGCCTTGGCCGACGTATCGGCCAGCGGCTCGTACTCCCCTACCGTCATGGCGGCGTTGCCGTTGACGTCGATCACCAGCATGAGCACACCGTCGTGGGCGGTGTAGTCGCCCTCGGCAAGTGACCACTCAACGTGCTGCTTGGCCCAGCTGAGCATGTTGTTGGTAAGCGGCTCGCCCTGCACCAGGCGCTCGGATAGCGCACGGATGTGGCGGTTGAGCATGGGCACCTTTTTGTTGGACATGCGCCAACGGCAGATGAGCGCGGGCTTGTCGAGCGTGAACTTCTCGACCGCCTCCTGATTGGCGCAAAAGTCCTCGTACGCACGCTGATCCTCGGCATTGCCAAACAGCTCGTCATCATCAATCTGGGGCATGGTTGTACCTTTCGTGTTAGTCATTCCGTCCTCTTATACCAAAAAGACGGCCCTCCAAACGGAGCGACCGTCTTTTGCGGAGATTATTTTAGAAGCGAGGCCAGTCCAAGGGACGAGATCGCATCCCATCCTCCCCAGTCAACCTAACAGGTCGGCGAGGCTTGCCCAGCCACCGCACCTTGCTTAGTGGCGGAAGTGGCGGGCGCCCGTAAACACCATAGCAATATTGTGCTCATTGCAGGCCTGGATGCTCTCGTCGTCGCGCTTGGAGCCGCCGGGCTGGATGATGCAGGTCACGCCATGTGCAGCAAGCACGTCGACGTTGTCGCGGAACGGGAAGAATGCGTCGCTTGCGCAGGCAAAGCCGCCCTTCTCCACGCCCTCGCGCTCGCAGAAGTCCTCGGCACGCTCGCAGGCCAGCAGCGCAGAATCCACGCGGTTGGGCTGACCGGGGCCCATGCCAATGCCGGCCTTGCCCTTGGAGACCAGAATGGCGTTGGACTTAACGCCCTTGCAGACCTTCCAGGCAAACTCGAGCTCGGCCATCTCGGCGTCGGTGGGCTTACGGTCGGTGGGGAACGTAAAGGTCGCGGGGTCCTCGGTCACGTGGTCGACTTCCTGCACCAGCATGCCGCCGTCGACGGAGCGCAGCTCCACCTGGGCACCGTGGTCCACGCCGCCAGTAGCCAGCACGCGCAGGTTGGGGCGCTTGGCCATGCGCTCGAGCGCCTCGGCAGTGTAGCCCGGGGCGATGATGACCTCGACGAACTGCTTGTTCTGATCGGCGAAGTGCTCAACCAGCTCATAGGGAACCTCGCGGTTGCAGGCGATGATGCCGCCAAAGGCGCTCTTGGGATCGCAGGCGAAGGCGCGGTCGTAGGCGGCCGTGATGTCCTCGGCCACGGCGGAGCCGCAGGGGTTCTGATGCTTGAGGATCACGCAGGCAGGCTCGTCGAACTCGCGGACCAGGCTCCAAGCGGCGTCAGCATCCAGATAGTTGTTGTAGCTGAGCGGCTTGCCCTGAATCTGCTCGGAGCCCACGAGCGGGAACTGCGAGCTCGCGGTGTTCTCGCAGCCCTCGGCAAAGCGGTAGACCGTAGCCTTCTGCTGAGGATTCTCGCCATAGCGCAGGTCGTCGACCTTCTCCAGCGAGATCTCGAGCTTGGCAGAGGTGTCCGCCACGTCGCTTGCCTGGGCGGCAAGCCAACGGGAGATAGCCGTGTCGTAGGCGGCGGTGGTCTGGTAGACCTTCACCTGCAGGCGACGACGAGTGGAAAGCGTGGTGCAGCCACCGGTCTCGCGCATCTCGGCCAGGACGGCGTCGTAGTCGGCCGGGTCGGAGATGACGGTAACGCTCGCGGCGTTCTTGGCGGCAGAGCGCAGCATGGAGGGGCCGCCGATGTCGATGTGCTCGATGGCATCCGCGAAGGTGACCTCGGGGTTGGCGACGGTCTTCTCGAACTCGTACAGGTTAACGACGACCAGGTCGATTAGCTTAATGCCGTGCTGAGCGGCCTCCTGCATGTGCTGCTCGGAATCGCGGCGGGCCAGCAGCGCGCCGTGAACCTTGGGATGCAGCGTCTTGACGCGGCCGTCCATCATCTCGGGATAGCCCGTGAACTCCTCGATGGGGGTTACGGGAACGCCCGCGTCCTCGATGGCACGAGCCGTGCCGCCCGTAGAGATGATCTCGACGCCAAAGTCGTCAACCAGCGTCCGTGCGAAATCGACGACGCCCGTCTTATCGGTAACCGAGATCAACGCGCGTGCGATCTTCACATCAGATCCCATGCAGTCCTCCTGTCTGGTACGCCGCCGTGCTCTGTGAGTCGGTGATACGTCGATCTGCAGCGCTCGCGCAGCGGCATTGAAAATACTGATTCAATGTAGCGCATCGAGCGCGACGATGCACCCCGCAACGCACGGCTGTGCAGAAAAAGCTTCGAGCGGGGGGTTGCAGGAGCGCCACTGGGCACGGTGAGTTGATGGAACACAGGGGCACCATAATTAGATGCCAATGGCGTGGTAGAACTGTGCTCGATATGCATCCGCAATAGAAAGAGGCACCATGGTCTCGCGGGTTCTCTACCGACCGTTTGATACCGAAGATTTCGACGCCATCGCGCTGATCCTGCAGCAGCTTTGGCACAACAACTCGGATAACGATGAGTACAACCGCCTCGAAGCCGCATGCGATCTTGCCTACTGCCTTTCGTCATCGACGTTTTCGCAGGTTGCCGTAATCGACGGTCAGGCGCGCGGCATTGCGCTTGCACGCGCAGGACAGAGCTCCGGCGTCACTATCAACGAACATTGGATGGATACTGAGCGTGCACTGCTGTCGCAAATGCGCGAGCTGGAGCCCGATGCCTGCGCCGAATATCTCTCGTTTGTGCGCGCAACCATCCGAACCAACAACCGCCTGCTCGAGAGCAGCCCGCTGCCGCACGACAACGAGGTCACGCTGCTTGCCGTGGATCGCGATGTCCACGGCCTGGGCGTTGGCACGGTTCTGCTCGACGCCGCAATCTCGCATCTGTCCTCGCGCGGGGCGACCAGCGCACACCTGTACACCGATTCCAACTGCTCGTGGAAGTTCTACGAACTGCACGGCTTTAAGCGCACCGCCACGCACCGCGCCAACCGCGAGGAACGCCGCCACGCCATGCCACGCGAAAGCTTCCTCTACGAACTGGACCTAACCGTCTAGGCCCAGCAGCCATACCTAGTCGTTGGGGACGTTCTTAAATGACTAGTCGTTGGGGACAGTCTTCGTAGGTAGCGCATAAAAAGGGGATGGACTTTCCCCGACAGCTGTCGAGAAAAACCCATCCCATAGCTTACGACCGCTAGAACGTTCCGCCGCCGCCTCCGCCGACGCCGCCTCCGCCGCCGCCCGAGAAGCCGCCGCCTCCGCCGCCGCTCGAGCTATCGGAACTCGAAGCCAGCTCACGGATGCTCTCGTGATACACATTGTTAAATGAATCGAGCGGCGAATCGATACCGTAATGATGGTAGTACCACCAGTAGCAGGGGTAATTGTCGTAGAAACCGTCGGCCTCGCGCACCTCGGGAGGAACAGCCTCGGCAAGCTGACGCAGGACTTCCTTCGAAACGCCCAGCGCCGCGCCCATCACCAGCAGCTTGTTCCACAGTACCAGATCGCCGGGGACGGCTTCCTTTAGGCGCGTGAAGTCCTCGAGCCAATGCTTAAGCGCCTTGCAGCGAGCCGCCACCTCGGCGCCCTCCGGCGTAAAGCGGCGGAACGTAAGGCCCACGCCAATACCCACCAGCACAATCGGCGCCGAGATAACCGCGGCGATAATGTTCACCTGCGCGCCGTCAGTAAAGAAAATGGATCCCACGGGAACAAAGGCGATCAGAATACCAAGAACCAGGCAAAACACCATTGCAACGATGCCGTCCGAGGCAACGTACTCGCTATCGGCCAGCTTGCCCTTAACGGTGTTCTGATAGTCCTCGAGCTTGTCCCCCACGGGCGTAGCGTGCTGTTTAACGTAGTGCTGCAGCTCGTCAAACGTGCGCGAGCGATCGCCGTTCTCGTCGGGCTTAGCACCGGCAAAGAAAACCTTGAGCACCATGTGGTCAATGCCCTTGGCCGACTTCCAGCCCGCATCACTCACCGTCACGCGATATGTCTGCTCTTCTTTTTCACGCCCCAACAGACCCTTCTTGGCCTTGGTCACGGTCGCCTGCTCCAGCTTGATCACACGGTCGTCGGTGAGCTTCATGAGCGTGGCGATATATGCCTGATCGGGTACCTCGTTCCAGCTCATGAGGGCCGAAAGCACGGCGGGATGGTCGGCCGAAGGCACATCGCGGAAATATTCGTCCTGGAAAAGCGGCTTGGGCTTGCGGCGGCGCAGCTTGAGCACAACGATTGTGCCGGTAAAGGCCACCGCTGCAACAACACTTAACACGGCAAGCGCATTGGAAATCACGCGAGCGTGAGCGCGGCGGGCGTTAGCTTCGTCGGCCCACGCCTTCTCTTCGCTCAGGATCGTTGACATGCGCTCCTCGCTTGAAGCGGAAAGCCATGGCACCCAGTCGCGGGGGAAGGCGATGCGCGCCTCGGCGAATTCGCCCTGATGCACGCAGGGAATGGTATAGGTGACCATGGGTTCGTCCGCATCGAGCGACACGTCGCCCGTCAGCGGGCCGTGGCCCCATGCGCGGAAGTTATCGCCCTTGACGGCCGCCGTCCCGGCAGCAGCATTTGCGAAGTACACTTCCATCTCGACGTCATCGGAATCCGCGGACCAGCCATCGCCCACGAACTTCCAGTAGAGCTCGGCGGTATCGGCCCAGTTCATGACCGCACCGGTCATGGTGTAGCTCACGTAATAGATCGCGCTATCGCCGCTCTCGTGGGGGCTGAAAACCTTGATCTTTACGCCGCCGTCGGACTGCTCGACCGTGTAGACGCCAGAGTCACCCTTGTTCGCGCTATCGACTTTGTTGAACGCGGTGTCCTCTTCCTCGACGCTCAGCACGTCGACGCCCGCCGCGCCGCCCTGCTGGTTGGTGCCCGTATTGATCTCCCAATACACGCCGTTGATGTCGTCGTCGAAATCAAACTGACGTCCCTCGACAACGGTCAGCGATCCATCGGCCTCGACCGTGGCACCGATATAGGTTTGGGTCATGGAATAGCCGTCGGCGTGCGCGGCGGCGGGCAGTAGCAGCAATGCAAGCGCGACGAGTGCGCAGACGGAAGCAAATCGCGCGAATAGGCGACGCTGCCGACAGGTCTTGGCAACGGGGGCGTTCATAGGCACATCCTTTGTCTGTGATACCAACAGCGCCATTGTCCCACGTTTACGGGCACACACGACGAATATCTAGGCGACCGGAGCGTCAAATGGGACAAAAGTCCCACCCGAGCCTGGCACTTAGGGACGTTCCTTATCTGCCGGCAGTTTAGGACACTCCTTGGCATGTCCTGCACCAACGATAGATACCACTTCACAGCTCCGTCACAGGTGTAGCGGCTTTGTGTGGGCGCGGCATGCACTGATTGAGCCGCCAGCCGAGGGGCATAAAGCAGTTGAGCGAAAACGGTTTGCCCCTTTGCCGTTCGCTTGAGGATCATGTCCCCCTTTTCCGCGGAACCCCCGGCAGTTGCGAAGAGCTGCCGGGGGTTCTGTCGTCAAAGGTACCGAGTTGATGGACAGGAATCAAAGCACCGAGTCCGCGGCCCGCCATACGCAATGCGAGGCCTCGACAACTTGCGAACCACCGTGACGCCTCCCCATCGCGCCCCCGCGCTATACTCGTCCGCATGGATATCAACGCACGCAACATAGCAACGCCCGCCGCGGACGCGCCCACGGCACAGCCCGCCTCCGTTCCCGCGCCCGTCGTGGGTCGCTTTGCTCCGTCGCCTTCGGGCCGCATGCACCTGGGCAACGTGTTCAGCTGCCTGTGCGCGTGGCTTTCGGCCCGCAGCCAAGGCGGCAGCATTGTGTTGCGCATCGAGGACCTAGACGATCGCTGTAAGCGCCCGGAACTTGCCGCCCAACTCATCGACGACCTAGCCTGGCTGGGGCTGGAGTGGGACGAAGGCCCCTACTACCAGCACGATCGCCTAGACCTGTACGAGAGCGCCTTGCGCCAGCTGCAAGACGCCGGCCTCACCTACCCCTGCTTTTGCACGCGCGCCGAGCTCCACACCGCAAGCGCGCCGCATGCCAGCGACGGCACGCCCATCTACCGCGGTGCCTGCCGAGGCCTTTCGGCCGAAGAGGTCGCCCGCCGCAGTGCCCTGCGCGCTCCGGCCACGCGCCTGCGCGTGCCCGCCGTCGACGACCTCGCAGACGATGTGGTCGAATTCGTGGACCGCACGTACGGGGCCCAATGCGAGGCACTCGCCACCGAGTGCGGCGACTTTTTGGTGCGCCGCAGCGACGGCGTGTTTGCCTATCAACTGGCCGTGGTGGTCGATGACGCCGCCATGGGTGTTACCGAGATCGTACGCGGATGCGACCTGCTTGGCTCCACGCCGCGTCAAATCTATCTGCAGCATCTGCTGGGACTTCTCACGCCGCGCTACGCGCACATTCCGCTGCTCATGTCGCCGGACGGCCGCCGCCTTTCCAAGCGCGACCGCGATCTGGACCTGGGCGAACTCCGCACCCGCTTTGGCAAACCCGAGGCACTGCTGGGCTGGCTCGCCGGACAAACAGGCATCGCGCCGGACACCACGCCGCGTACCGCCGAGCAGCTGGTCGAGCACTTTAGCTGGGACGTCATCCGCGCGCACCGGGAGAACATCACCATAACGGCCGAGTAGCCAGCCACCCCGCCCCTACGCAACATCCCAAGGCTGGAGTTCGTCACCCAGGCGAACGATGCAGTCGTAGAGCACGGTGTGGCGTTCGGCCGGGTTGGCATCCCGATGAAAATGCCCGTAGTACCAGCGCTTGTAATCCAAGCAGTCTTCCAGCTCATCGAAAAACGCCGTAAGCCGATCAACGGCGGGGTAATTCCAGCCGGGCGCCGGATAGAGCGTGGGCGAAAGCATGCGCGTGGAGCAGGTGTGGGCGATCACGTAGTCGACCTTCCAGCCCACGCTGTCGAGCTTTGCCCGCGCCTCCTCAAAGTTGCGCTCGTCCGGCAGCTCCTGTGGCCACCAGCTGGAATAGGGAATGCGGTATTCCTTATCCACGCTCGTGGCGCCGCCCATGGTAAAGATCGTTGAGCCGTCGAGCTCAAAAACCTCGCCGCGCGTCAGGCGCCGTATGGGCGAGGTATCCGACAGGCGCTGCGTCAGCCCACCGTGCCACAACTCCATAGGACGCTCCGCCCAGTGATCGAAACGCTCGTGATTGCCGTCGACAAACAGCAACGTATAGGGGCGCGACTCCAGCCAAGCGATATCGGCGCATTCCTCGGCAGAAAAATCCCACGGAAAGCCAAAGTCGCCCGCGACAATCAGATAGTCGTCGCTCGCCAGGCTATCCCCAAGCTCCCAGTCACGCAGCTTTTGCATGTCGAGGCCGCCGTGAATATCGCCCGCCACATAGACCGTCATCGAATCACCACTTCCCTGTAAGTCGCTAGCCCGCATTCAGCACGATCACTAAGCCAACCGTTCCAGCCCTTCCATCCCTTAGGGCTTACCCCTCGTTCTTCCATCCAAACGGGTCGAGCACCCAAAAAATCAGATCGAGCACGCCGCCGGTCATCATGGCGCCGGCAAGGGCCATGCAAACGTGCAGAGAGCTGGCACTTCGGAGCACGTCGAATGGCCCCAGAACAGCCAGCAGCGCGACCGCCGCGCCGGCAAGACACAGCGCGAGGCACGGCCCCGCATCCTTGACGCACTTCTTTGCGAGATGCTTGGTGTTGTCACTCATCAATATCGAACTCCTTAGAGGGTCGTTGCTCAGATACATGCCGCCGCGCCAGAACAGGGCGGTAGAGTAAGTGTCACATGCCGTGCGGACATCAATGGAGAAACCGCCTGCTCGGCCAACCCTTGACGCCGACTTGTCACCGGCACCCCATCCTCTGCTATCGAGGTCTAATACTTTTCCGCGAAGTGAACGTCTGTTTTAGGACCCCTGAAGCATCCACATTTTTCGTCGGCAAAATCGCAGGATTTCAGTACCGAAACCGCAGGAAACGGTACTCCTAAAGTGTCGATGCTTCGGGGGTTCGATTTAGCTCGTTCACTTCTCGGAAAAGTATTAGACCTCGCTGCTAGCCATCCAGAAGGACATCTCTCCCCTCCCCTCACCGCCACCCAAAAACTCATCCAACATTAATCTTGGCTCAAGAATCGCTTAATCTATAACCTGCACTATAGAGTTCGACCAAGGGCGGGGCGGCGCCGCGCAACGCAGGCCGCCGAACGCAACGCTCGCGCCCGGGCAGATCGCCCGGCGTCGCGCCCATCGAACGAAAGGACAGGTCATGGACGACCTCGAAAAAGTTGAAACCATCCGCACCAAGTGCAACGTGAGCTACACCGATGCCAAGGCAGCACTCGATGCCGCCGACGGCAACGTCCTGGATGCCATCATTTGGCTCGAGTCACAGGGCAAAACCCAGACCACGTCGGCGCACGCCGCCACCGAGTCCGCGCCGGTCGACGAGCCCTCGGCCGAGATGGTCGCCGCGCAGGCCGCCTACGAGAAGTCGAGCGAGAAGACCGACTTCTCCAAGAAGATGGACAGCGTGTGGGAGTACCTCAAAAAGCTCTTCCGCCTGAGCCTGGACACCAAGTTTATCGCCACGCGCCGCGATGCAATCATCCTCAACATTCCCATCCTGATTCCCATCGTCGCGCTGTTTGCCTGGGGCGCCACGATTTGGCTGATGCTGCTTGGCCTGTTCTTTGGCATGCGCTACCGCATCGACAGCGACGGCGACGTGCCCGGCAGCATCAACAACCTGATGGATCACGCCGCCGACGCCGCGGACGGCATCAAGCAAAATCTGAACGACGACAAGTAATCGCAGACGGGGGCACGCATGGCACGGATCCTGATCGTAGAGGACGAGGAGAAAATCGCCCGCTTTGTGACGCTCGAACTGGAGCACGAGGGCTACCAGGTGGAGCACGCCGCCGACGGCCGTACCGCCGTGGACCTGGCACTGGAGCACGACTACGATCTGATCCTGCTCGATGTATTGCTGCCGCAGCTCAACGGCATGGAGGTCCTGCGGCGTGTCCGCAAGCACAAGGACGTGCCGGTGATTATGGTCACCGCGCGCGATGCCGTGATGGACAAGGTTGCCGGGCTCGATGCCGGCGCCGACGATTACTTGACCAAGCCGTTTGCGATCGAGGAGCTGTTCGCACGGATCCGCGTGGCGCTGAAGCGCGCGGAGGCCGTGCGGGCGGCTTCGGGCGTTGGCGGCGCCGGCGCCGGGACTGGCGTAGCGAGCGGCACGGCCGCCGGTATCGTCACAATGTCCCCGGCAACCGACACGGCCCAGGCTGCTGCCACGCCCTCCCCCGCCACACTCACCGTGGGCTCGGTTGCGCTCGACCCCAACCGCCGCGAAGTCACGGTCGGCGGCTCGCCCATCGTGCTGACTGCCCGCGAGTTCGATGTCCTCGCCCTGCTTATGGCGCATGCCGAGACCGTACTCACACGCGAGCGCATCGCGCACGAGGCGCTGGGCTACGAATACGTGGGCGACACCAACAACGTCGACGTACACATCGCGCACTTGCGCGCCAAAATCGAGGACGCCGGCGGCGCTCGCATCATCCAGACCGTGCGCGGGGTGGGCTATGTCTGCCGCGCGTAACGCCGAGACCAAGCGCGTCACATCCATCGCCCGTGCCATCAACTGGAGCTATATGTGGCGCCGCCTGATGAGCTACGTCTGGCTCGATCTGCTGCTGGTGGTGATTGCAGCGGCGATCCTCGTCTATGGATACAACCAGACACTGCCCGACGACACGTTTACCGCAGGATGGATCCCCGGTGCCACCGTTCACGGCATGTCGCTGACGCCCGCGCGCGGCTGGGACCCGACAACGCTCACCTATACCGTCGAGCTTGCGCGCACCACCAAGACCTTCCCCCTCGCGCAGGACCTCGTCGCGCTATGGCCTCTCTACCTTGTCGTTGTGGGTTGGCAAGTCATCAGCGTGCTCAACATGCTCGGCGGCGCCCGCCGCGTGCGCCGCACCATGGCGCCGCTCAACGATCTGGCCCTGCGCGTGGACGAACTCGGTCGCATGCAGCTCTCCGGCGGCAAGATGGAAACGCTGGAGCAGGCCATCGAGCGCGCAAGCGTCGACTCGCCGAGCGTCACCACCGGCGACGCCGACCTGGCAAGCATCGAGGTCGCACTCAACCGCCTGCTGCGCCAGATGCAAGAGGCCAAGCTGCAGCAGATGCGCTTTGTCAACGATGCGAGCCACGAGCTGCGCACGCCCATCGCGGTGATTCAGGGCTACGTAAACATGCTCGACCGGTGGGGCAAAGACGACCCGGACGTGCTGGCGGAGTCCATCGCATCCCTCAAGGCCGAAAGCGAGCACATGCAAGAGCTTGTGGAGCAGCTGCTGTTTTTGGCGCGCGGCGATGCCGGGCGCACGGTCCTGCGGCGTGCGGATACCAACCTTGCCGCACTGGTCGGCGAGGTATGCGAGGAATCGCAGATGATCGATACCGAGCACACGTATCGGCTGGCCTTTGACGCTGCGCTTGTCAGCGACCCGCGCTGCGACGCGTCCGTCGACGTGGCGCTCGTGAAGCAGGCTCTGCGCGTGATCGTGCAAAACGCCGCCAAGTACTCGGATGCGGGAACGACCGTCACATTTGGCATAACGCCGGATGCGGGCGCGGGCACGATCGACATAAGTGTTGAGGACGAGGGCATCGGCATGAACCAGGAATCCGCAGCTCACGCGTTTGAACGGTTCTACCGCGCCGACAACGCACGCGATGCCGGCACGCAGGGCTCGGGTCTGGGGCTTGCCATTGCCAAGTGGATCGTCGATAGCCATGGCGGTGTCATTGGCGTGACCTCAGTCGAGGGCGTCGGCAGCCGCTTTACGATTCGCCTGCCGCGCTAGGAAGCCCCTCGGCATAAATAAAGGGATGGGGCCACGCGGCCCTATCCCTTTTTGCTAGCTATGGCAGCTTGTGCGCTATTCGCGGCACAGGTGCACGGCGAAACCGGCGAACTCGCGCTTAAAGTACACGAGCTTGGTACCACCGTCGGGCAGCAGCGCGCGCGACTCCTCGTTGACCTCGAGCCCGCGCTCGGCAAACCACTTCTCAGCTGCATCGATGTCGTTAACGGCAAAGCCGATGTGGCCCTTGGTGCCACGACCGTTCTGCTTCATGATCTCGACCAGCGAATCGTTAAAGTACGAAACCGGGGTCTCGATAACGGGCAGACCCATCATCGTCGAGAACAGCTCCGCGATCTCCAGGGCGTCTGCCGGGTCGGTGGCGTTAATGCCCACATGGGCAACGCGCATGCCAAAGAGCTCGACCGGATTGGCGTTCTGCTCACTCATGCAGTCAGCGCCTACTGAGCCATGACGTCAAGAACGGCCTTCTCGGCAGCGACGCGGTTCATGCCGGTCATGAAGGGCACGCCGCTCACGTACGGGCAGGTGAGGCCCTCGGGGGCAACGGTGGTGGCGATCAGCAGATCAGCGCCCTCGTCGCAGTAATCCTTGGCCTCGGAGATGGCGCACTGCACGATCTCATACTTGTCGGCGTAACCGTTGGCGTCGAGCAGGGTGGCGACCTTCTGGGCAACGAGCGTGGAAGTAGCAGCGCCAGCACCGCAAGCCAAAACGATCTTCTTCATAGGTAATATCTCCCTTCATGGTTTACTTTAGGTAAGTGTACCGCAGCGAGCGATGGCACTCAGCCTCGATGAGCTTTTATGCTAGTTTGCTTGCGCGCTGCGTATAATACATCTAGTACGTGTTGTCATACCGCTTGTTTTACGAGCGACTAAGGACCCTAATATGCCCGATTCCCGCACACTCTGGACCGCCGTCGTTATCATCTGCATCGCCGTGTCGGTGTTCTTTAGCGTCAAAAAACGCACCACGTTTAAGCGCCTGCAGCAGCTTATGGCTGCCAAGCAGTGGGACGAGTTCGATCGTTTGCTCGACGGCAAACTCACCAGCATGCTGTACCCGCGCTACAACCGCGACTACCTGCGTCTGAACTCCTATCTGCTGCGCGAGGACCACGAGCGCGCCAGCGAGATGTTCGACCTGCTGCTGGGTCTCAACCTCCCCAAGATGCAGCGCGTCGACCTGGTGATTAAGGCCTTTAACTACTACGTTGGCCAGGAGGACCGCAAAAATTCCAAGGAGCTGTTGCACGAGATCAAAGGCTTTGAGGGCGGTCAGGCCGAGGCAGTTGCGCACGAGTGCCAGCTGATGTACGACACGATGATCCTCAAGCGCCACAACGACATTCCCGAGCTGGAGCGCATGCTCAAGGAGGCCGGTGACGACAAGGTCAAGAGCTGCCGCTTGGAGTATCTGTTGGCTCTGCAGTACAAGAACAAGGGCGACGAAGCCAAGTTCCAGGAGTTCCTGGAGAAGTCGGGGCAACACTCGATGGCCGTCAACGCGTAACGGACGGCTTGTGCTAGACTTCTAGTCTCACGGGGGCGTGGCGGAATTGGCATACGCAGGAGACTTAAAATCTCTCGCCGCAAGGATTGTGGGTTCGAGTCCCACCGCCCCTACCATATGGAGCTTTCGAGCCCGTGTTCCTCAGGGATGCGGGCTCGCTTCTTTTACATGCCGGTGGGACTCGAACCCGCGAGGGGGCGAGCGTTAAGCGGACGCGCAGCGTCCGAAGCGAGCCGGCGAGGGCGCCGACAGGCGGCCGAAGCCGGTGCGTATTTGCGCAGCAAATGCGCGGACGTCCCACCGCCCCTACCATATGGAGCTTTCGAGCCCGTGTCCCCAAGGGATGCGGGCTCGTTTCTTTTACACGCCGGCGGGGCTCTAAGTTGCGGTGGAATAGTTCCTGTTTTGGCAGTTTACCAGCCCATTTAGGAACTATTCCACCGCGACTTAGGTTAGTGTTCCCACATTTTCCGATGGAAAAACGTGGTTGTCTCGCACATTTTCTGATGGAAAAACGTGGTTGTCTCGCACATTTTTCGATGGAAACGCCCAAATGGCCTTATACTAGCCGAGAGGGTTGGGAGGCAATATGCAGCGACAGCTTATGAGTGAACTTATCGCTTGGAAATCAAGGGCGAATCGCAAACCTCTCTTGCTTAAGGGAGCCCGCCAGACAGGAAAGACTTGGCTTCTTAACGAATTCGCAAGCCAGCAGTATCGAAACGTCATTCGTTTTGACTTTATGCTCGAGCCGAGCACACGCTCGCTGTTCGATGGGAACCTCGACCCCAAGCGCATCATCTCCCAGATAGAACTCCTACGTGGCCAAACCGTAACGCCGGAAGACACGCTCATCATCTTCGACGAGATCCAAGAGGCACCACGCGGGATCACCTCACTCAAGTACTTCAACGAACTTGCACCCGAATACCACATCGTGGCAGCCGGTTCCTATATGGGCCTCGCGCTCCGACGCGAAAACGAGTCATTTCCCGTCGGTAAAATCGACCAGCTCACCATGCGTCCCATGGGGTTTGCCGAATTCGTTCGTGCCGTCGACGGCGGCCCGCTCGCCGACGCCGTCCTTGCCGCAGACATGAACCTTCTGGCAAACGTTACCGAAAAGCTCGAGCACTTGCTCAAGGAATACCTTGTTGTCGGCGGTATGCCCGAAGTTGTCTCCGCTTTCGCCGAGACACGCGATTTCATCGAAGCCCGAAGGCTTCAGCAGCAAATCATCGAGGCTTACGAATCCGATTTTGGCAAACATGCACCCGCCCGCATCGTCGAGCGCATGAGGTTGGTTTGGAAATCCCTTCCCGGCCAGCTTGCAAAGGAGAACAAGAAGTTTGTCTATGGCGCCCTTCGTCCCGGAGCGCGCGCACGCGATTTCGAGGAAAGCCTCCAGTGGCTCACGGACTACGGAACCGTTCATAAGGTGCCACGTGTCTCCGCTCTAAAGGCGCCGCTCTCGAGCTATGAAGACCTCTCGGGCTTCAAACTGTTCTGCATCGACACCGGCATCCTCGGAGCGCTCTCCGGTCTCTCTCCGGCCATCGTTCTTAACGGATCCGCTGTTTTTACCGAGTTCAAAGGTTCGCTGACCGAACAATACGTCGCGCAGGAGCTTTTGCTCCAGGACAAAACTCCCGCGTATTGGTCCTCTACCTCCGGCAATGCCGAAACCGACTTTGCCATCGACCATGCGGGAACCGTGCTTCCGCTTGAGGTCAAGGCGGCAGAGAACCTTAAAGCGAAGAGTCTGAAAATAGCCTGCGAAAAATTCAAACTCGAGCGTTGCGTGAGGAGCTCCCTGGCGGCATATAGAGACGAGGGCATGCTCATCAATATTCCGCTTTGGGAGATTGGGCAGATCGACAAGCTGGCATAGGCGCTGTGGGGACGCCCCGCAAGGACTGTCCCCAGGTGCCGGCTGTTGAGTTGCGGTGGAATAGGGACTGTTTGGTGCCCGAAAGGGCGATTGTAGTCCGTATTTCACCGCAACTTATTTAGAGGGCGCTGAGGCTGGGGGTCCAGGCGATGGTGGGAGTCGCGCCGTCGAGAACCTCGTTGATGGTGGCGACCATGCCAGCGAGTAGGCTGTTCTCGCTTACGGTGAGCGCATCGTAGCCACCGGCGCGCATGAGCTCGCGAATCACCACGGCGCCGGCCAGAATCACGCCCGCGCGCTTGGGCTGCACGCCCGGCAGCGCAGCGATACCCTCCACATCCAGCGTAGATATACGATCGATGGCGGCCGAGATCTGCTCCATCGAAAGCTCGCGCAGGTGCACAAAGCTCGAGTCGTACGGCTCCAGTTCGTGGATCAGCGCCACGAGCGTGGTGACGGTACCGCCCACCGCGACGAGGCGCTCGGCGCGCTCAAAGTCGACAGGCAGGCCCTCAAAATAGGCGGAGAACTGCTCGCTCGCCCACGCGGCGGCAACCGCAAGCTCATTCGTCGACGGCGGCAGCGCAGAGAAAAACCGCTCCGTCACGCGACGGCAACCGATGTCCAGTGAGCGCGTTCCCTCCAGCGCAAAGACCCCGCGCTCAGGCGCATAGACGCCCGTCGCGAGCTCCGTGGAGCCACCGCCCGAATCGGCGACGATGATGCGCTCGCCAGCAAAGTCGTGTGCCACGCCAAAAAACGTCAGGCGCGCCTCAACCTCGCCCGGAATCACCTGCGGTTCGAGCCCCAGATCGCGCAGACCGTCCAGCAGCAGCGCGGCATTGGACGCATCGCGCGCGGCACTCGTGCAGGTGGTGCAGACGCACGCGGCCCCAAAGGTACGGGCTTCGTCCACAAACATGCGGCACGCAACGAGCACGCGCTCAACGGCCGCCTCGCAAAAGCGCCCCGTCGCGTCCACGCCCTCGCCCAAGTCGGTGATCTCGGTATGCTTGGACGATTCCACGATCGCCCCGGCCTCGACCTGCGCCAACACCAGTCGCGACGACACCGTTCCCAGGTCGATCGCGGCCACCTTATAGCATTTGCAATTTGTCATTGCGAGCTCCCCTCCGGGCGCTATTTGCCGTTGGACACGACCGTCTGACCCTCGACGCCGTTAAACCCAAACAGCATGTCGAGCGCTTGGATGTACCATGGCGCGTCCTTGCCGACTTCTTCGATCTCCTTGGCCACCTCGCTGGCCTTCTTGGCGTTCGACGACTTCTTTTCAGCCGACGACGAGTCCGAATCGCCGTCCAGGCCCTGCACTTCAATCCTCTTCTCGCCGGGCATCACCAGGCCCAGGTCCTCGGATGCCGCGTCCTTGATACCCTCCTCCGAGAGCAGCTTGTCGACGCTTTTTTGCAGCTCATCATTGTATTGCTGGCGAATCTCGACCTGCTTGGCCAAGATATCGCTCGAACGCTTTGCCACGTACAGGTCGCGCACGGGGAAATACAGGCTCACGAGCACCAGGGCAACGACGATGCCGATGAATAGCCCTCGCTGAGGACCGTGGGTAAAGTCGTAGATCGCCTTGACCACCGCGTTGTCGTTGGCGTAGTGCATAAAGTCCGAGCCCGAAAGACGGTTCGAGGGCCTGCTCGACCTATCGTGCGTTTGAGCCGACGAGCGCTGAGCATGCGACGAACGTGCCGGGCGCACTGGTCCATCTGTCGAAGTATTCACTTGAGCATTGGGGCGCGAGGTACTTGTCGGGCGCTGTATGGAGCTGTCGGCGCCGGCGTAGGCGGACCCACCGAGCTGCACCGTGCGCGCACGGCGAGGCGACGGCTCACGCGAACCGGCGGAATAGTACCTGTTGTCGTAAATCTGATCCATGTGCGCCTTGTGCGGTTGAGGTTTGTTTGCGCTAAGTCCTTTAGTTATAGCACGAGCGCCCGCACCGCCTTCGCCAGCCTTTGCTCGACATAAAAAAGGCGCTGAGCCGTATGGCCCAGCGCCCATAGCGCTTTGCGGTATCCTGCCAAGGCGAGGCGGAACCGAGTCAGCCTCCCCCTCGCCAAATTCGCCCGTTTAGCGAATGTTGTAAAACGCGGCCTTGCCGGCGTAGCGCGCGCTGCCCTCGAGCTCGTCCTCGATGCGGATGAGCTGGTTGTACTTGGCGATACGGTCGCTGCGGCACGGGGCGCCCGACTTGATCTGGCCGGCGTTGACGCCCACGACCAGGTCGGCGATCGTGGAGTCCTCGGTCTCGCCGGAGCGGTGGCTCACGATGCAGGCGTAACCGGCCTCCTTGGCGGTCTCGATGGCCTCGAGCGACTCGGTGAGCGTACCGATCTGGTTGACCTTGACCAGGATCGCGTTGGCGGCACCCAGCTCGATGCCCTTCTTGAGGCGCTCGGTGTTGGTGACGAACAGGTCGTCGCCCACCAGCTGCACCTTGTTGCCAATGCGACGGGTGAGCTCGACCCAGCCGTCCCAGTCCTCCTCGGCCATGCCGTCCTCGATGGAGATGATGGGATAGGTGTCGACGAGCTTCTCCCAGTAATCGACCATCTGGGCGCTCGTATACTCAACGCCCTCGCCCTTGAGCTCGTACATGCCGGTCTCGGCGTTGTAGAACTCGGTCGAGGCCGGGTCCATGGCGTACATGAAGTCGACGCCGGGCTTAAAGCCGGCCTTCTCCACGGCCTTGGTGATGTACTCGAACGGCTCGGCATTGGTCTTAAGGTTGGGGGCAAAGCCGCCCTCGTCGCCCACGCCGCCGCCCAGGCCGGCCTCGTGCAGCACGCCCTTGAGGGTGTGGTATACCTCGGCGCACCAACGCAGGCCCTCGGCAAAACTCGGGGCGCCCACCGGCATGATCATGAACTCCTGGAAGTCAACGTTATTGTCGGCATGCACGCCGCCGTTGAGGATGTTCATCATGGGCGTGGGCAGCAGATGGGCGTTGACGCCGCCCAGGTACTGGTACAGCGACAGGCCCGCCGACTCGGCAGCGGCGCGGGCGACGGCCAGCGACACGCCCAGGATGGCGTTGGCACCGAGCTTGGTCTTGTTGGGGGTACCGTCCGCGGCAATCAGCGCGGCATCGACGGCGCGCTGGTCGAAGGCGTCGAGACCCACGACGGCGTTAGCGCACTCGTTGTTGACGTGCTCGACGGCCTGCGAAACGCCCTTGCCCAGGTAGCGGCCCTTGTCGCCATCGCGCAGCTCGCAGGCCTCAAAGGCGCCGGTCGAAGCACCCGAAGGCACCATTGCGCGGCCAAAGCTGCCGTCCTCGAGCACGACCTCGACCTCGACGGTGGGATTGCCGCGGCTGTCGAGCACCTCGCGACCGTAGACGTCCAAAATATCGCTCATGTTGTCTCCCTCTCACTTGGAAACGTAGTGGATGAAAGCGACCGGCTGACCGTGCACCGTCGGTGCGCCTCCGTAAGTTAGCCATGTCGCACTTTTTGCATTATGCCCTAAGTTAGCCGAGGGATACACTTGATTTTCGAAAAATTTAGCGGGAACGATGAGGCATGTCAGCCCGTCGTTCCCGCAGTCTTACTCCTCCGCCTTTGCGGCATCCCACAGGTCGTTGAGGCCGTGGGTCGAAAGCTCGGCAAGATCTACGTGGGCATCGGCCGCCATCTGCTCCATCGCGGCCCAGCGGCGGCGGAACTTTGCCGTGCTGGCACGAAGGGCGCTCTCGGCGTCAATGCCCTCCTTGCGCGCGACGTTGACCAAGGCAAAGAGCAGGTCGCCAAACTCCATTTCGCGCTCGGGCGAGCCAGGGGCCTCGGCCTCAAACTCGGCACGCTCCTCGGCGACCTCGTCCCACACATCCTGGACCGTCTCCCACTCAAAGCCCACGGCAGCTGCCTTGCGCGAGACCTTCTGAGCCTGCATCAGCGCCGGCAGATGCGTGGGCACGCCGTTGAGCAGGCCCTCGGGCGTGGCCTCACCCGCCGCCACGGCCTTGTCCTTGGCGGCTTTCTCGGCAAGCTTGACCTCGTCCCAAATCTTGAGCACCTCGTCGGAGCTGTCGGCATCCGCATCGCCAAACACGTGCGGGTGGCGACGAATGAGCTTGGCGTCGATATCGCGCGCCACGTCGGCCAGTGTAAACTCGCCGGCGTCGGCCGCAATCTGCGCATGCAGCACTACCTGCATGAGCACGTCGCCCAGCTCCTCGCGTAGGTGAACCGCGTCGTCCGCCTCGATGCAGTCGAGCGCCTCGTAGGCCTCCTCGATCATGTTCTTGCCAATGCTGCGGTGCGTCTGCTCACGGTCCCACGGGCAGCCATCGGGCTGACGCAGACGCCAGATGGTCTGCACCAGATGCTGCAGCTCGGTCGACGCGTCTACCAGCGTGGACAGATCGCGCGAGCCCTCGGCATTTTGCTGAGCCATGTGCTGCGCCATGGCTACTCCTCCTCCATGACCACGTGGCGGAACGTGCCGCCCTCGTAGATGCCGTAGCTGTGCGTACCGTCCTTGGGAATGCTCACGCTGCCGGGGTTGAAGAGCCACAGGCCCAGGTGCGCGGCGCTTTCCTCGTTGACCTTGATGTGCGTATGGCCGTAGACGAGCGCGGAGCCCTCGGGCAACGCGGGCGCGTGGTCGACGCTGTTGTGCATGCCGGCGCCAAAGACATGGCCGTGCGTCAGGAACAGCTCGCGGCCGGTCTCGTCGAACAGCGTGGCATAGTCGGCCATGACGGGGAAGTCGAGCACCATCTGGTCGACCTCGGCGTCGCAGTTGCCGCGCACCGCGATGATGCGGTCGGCCAGGGCGTTGAGCAGCGGGATTACGCGCTTGGGGGCGTAATCGCGCGGCAGGTCGTTGCGCGGACCGTGGTAGAGCAGGTCGCCCAGCAGCACGATGCGGTCAGGCTGCTCGGACTCGATGGCGGCGCAGAGGCGCTCGGTCCAATATGCCGAGCCGTGGATATCGGAGGCGATGAGGTATTTCATGGGGAGATCCTTTCGAATGGGGTTGATATGGCTAGGCGCAGGATGTCGCCACCAGCCGCGTTATTCAAATCGCAGTGCCGCGCTCTGGGCCGTCTGCATCACGCGTTGGAGCGGCACATTATGCTCGCGAGCGAGACGGGCGCAGTCCTCGTACTCGGGCGCTGCACGCTCGCTGCCATCGGGCAGGGTTGCCACCTTTACGGCCACCTCGCCCCAAGGCGTCGCCACTTGTTCAAAGTGGCGCGGCAGGCAGACGCGCTCCATGACCTGGCGGCGGATGCCATTGGTCGTAGTTTCCAAAAAGATAATCGTCTGTAGACGTTCGATATCCTCATGCGAGCAGATCACCTGCAGCTGCCAGCCGGGACGGCCTTTCTTGCAATAAACGGGCAGCCAGTGCACCTCGCGCGCACCGGCCTCGCGCAGGCGGTCGGCGGCGTAGGCGAGCACCTCGGGCGACGCATCGTCGATGTCGCATTCCAGCTTGACGATGGTCTCGGGCGCATCGGTCTCGCGGGACAGCGGAGATGTACTTCCACGTTGCATACGGTCCGGATCCTTTCCGCACGGGCTCGTTTTGTTCACCCAAACGCTAGCACATCGCAGGCGGCGCAGGGGCGGCGTCATGGGATAGGTGCGACTTTTGCTGGGCGCAAGTGCCGGCGCGCTCCAACGCCGGCCCGCTCCACTCAAACGTGTACGTCAGCCTCCAAACATGTCATTATTTGCAGCTTTTGGAGGCTGATGTACATGTTTTGAGAGCGCAAGCGAGGCCGCACCGCGCGTCGCGCAGCCTTTCCAATCGATTTCGGCCCCCGGCGTGTCCGGCGTGTTGAGAGCTGCGCCATTACAATGAAGCGGATTCGCTTGACGCAAAGGAGCCGCCATGTCTGCTTGCCCGCTGGTCGATTGCCACACCCACACCTCGTTCTCGGACGGACATGCCTCGTTTGAGGACAACGTTCGCGCCGCCGCTGCGGCCGGCTGCCAGGTCATGGTCTCGACCGACCACCTCACCCTGCCTGCCAGCATGGATGCCAATTGCGAGGTTCAAGTTGTCGAGGGCGACTTGCCGGCACATCGTCTGGCTTTTGAGGATGCTCGCAAGCTTGCCGCGCAGATTGCGCCGGAGCTCAGCTTTATCTATGGCTTTGAATGCGATTGGTACGAGGGCTGCGAGCCTTTGGTTGAGCGCTGGTCCCAGGGCGCCGTCGTGCGCCTGGGCAGTGTGCATTGGATTGGCAACCCGGGCGATATTGCGGCAGGTGCTGCGGACACGGCGGGGACGGAGGATGTCGCTCGTCCCGATACGCCCGATTCGCGCTGCGGTTGGATCGACGATGATACCGACCTGCATGTTTGGGAAAACTTAGGCGAGCGGGGCGTGTGGGAGCGCTATGTCGATGACTGGTGCCGCGCCTGCGAGAGCCCGCTCAACTTTGATGTGATGGCTCACCCCGACCTGGTCATGCGCTTTTCGAAGGAAGGCTTTGCGCCCGATTTTGACCCTGCACCGTTTTGGCAGCAGATGGCCGAGTGCGCGCACGATACGGGCCGCCGCGTTGAGGTCTCGACCGCCGCACCGCGCAAGGGGCTCGACGACTACTACCCCGCAACCGGTCTTTTGCGCTGCTTTGCCCATGCCGAAGTGCCGATCACCTTTGGCTCGGACGCGCACCGCGCCTGCGATATCTGCTGGAACATCCGCGAGGCCCAGGCGCACGCCTACGACTGCGGTTATCGAACCTTCGACATCCCCCACGCCACCGGCGAATGGGAATCCACGCCCCTCGCCTAACTGGTCGTTTAAGAACGTCCCCAATGACTAGTGGCGGCGGGCGTTGAGTTCGCCGGCAAGCTCGTCGAGGGTGATACCGTAGCGCTCGAGCGTCACGAGCAGGTGGTAGACCAGGTCGCCGGCCTCGTAGCGGATGTGATCGTGATCGTTATCCTTGCAGGCCATGATCACCTCGCTCGACTCCTCGGCAAGCTTCTTGAGCAGCTCATCCTCGACGTCGGTCAGCAGACGCGCGGTATAGCTCTCCTGCGGCGATGCATCACGACGACCGTGAATCACCTCGGCCAGACCTGTCAGCGTCTCACCGATATTTCCATCCTGAACGTTTGCGGTGCGCACACCCATAGTTCAATCCTTTCTGGTTGGCCAAGCGCCTAGTCGAGCGCCCGTCCTACGCGAGTTTCTTAAAGAAGCAGGTACGGTTGCCGGTGTGGCAGGCCGGACCCGGCGAGTCAACCTTGACCAGCAGCGTATCGCTATCGCAGTCGGCCCAGAGCTCCTTGACCGCTTGCATATTGCCGCTCGTCGCGCCCTTGTTCCAGAGCTCCTGGCGACTGCGGCTCCAAAACCACGTGGTGCCGGTCTTGAGCGTCAACCCCACCGACTCCTCGTTCATCCAGGCAACCATAAGCACCTCGCCGGTGTCATACTGCTGAACAACACAAGGAATCAGCCCCTTGGCGTCGTATTTGAGCTCGGACGCAGTTGTCACTTGCTCCATTTAAAAATCCAATCTCACGGGAATAGCCTGCGACGCCATATACTCCTTCACCTGGCGAACGCTGAAGGTTCCAAAGTGAAAGACGCTCGCCGCCAGTACGGCGTCAGCTTCGCCCTCGATCACGCCCTCGGCAAAATGCTCGAGCGTGCCCACGCCGCCGCTTGCGATCACCGGAATCGGCACCGCGCGCGCCACGGCGCGGGTGAGCGCCAGGTCAAAGCCGGCCTTGGTGCCGTCGCGATCCATACTGGTCAGCAGGATTTCGCCGGCGCCGCGACGGGCCGCCTCCTCGGCCCACGCCACCGCGTCGATGCCCGTGGCGTTGCGGCCTCCTGCGGTAAAGACTTCCCACTTGTCGGCACCAGATGCGCCGGGCAAACCGACGCGCTTGGCATCGATCGCCACGACCACGGCCTGGCTGCCAAACGCCGCGGCAGCCTGGCCAATCAACGACGGATTGCGCACGGCCGCCGAGTTGAGCGACACCTTGTCGGCACCGGCTGCAACCATGGTGCGCATGCCCGCCAGGTCGCGAAATCCGCCGCCCACGGTATAGGGAATGGCGAGCTCCTCGGCCGCATGCGCCGCCATCTCGATGGTCGTTGCGCGGTTATCGCTCGTGGCGGTAATGTCCAAGAAGACGACCTCGTCCGCACCCTCGCGGTCGTAGGCGCGCGCCAGCTCCACCGGATCGCCCGCATCGCGCAAGCTCACAAAGTTGACGCCTTTGACCACACGGCCATCCTTGACGTCCAAGCAGGGAATCACGCGTTTGGTAAGCATGGGCTATTCCTCCCCTCGAGCGGCGGCCAGCGCCTGGGCCAACGTAAAGTTGCCCTCGTAGAGCGCACGACCGGTAATGGCACCTTCAATCGCGCCCTCACCCACTGCGGCCAGTGCGCGGATGTCGTCGAGCGCCGAGATGCCGCCCGAAGCCACGACGGGAAAACCCGCGACCTCGGCCACATGGCGATACGCCGCCACATCGATGCCCGTCTGCATGCCATCGCGCGCGATGTCGGTATACACCAGATGCTTAAAGCCCAGCTCGGAAAGCTGCGCCACGGCATCGTCGAGCGCCACGCCCGCGCCGTCGCGCCAGCCGTTCACCTTAACCTGGCCGTCGCGCGCGGCAATGTCGGCGACCAACAGCTCGCCAAAGCCCTGGGCCGCCACCTCAGCAAAACCCGGCTCGGTCACGAGCACGGTGCCCAGCGCAATGCGGCGAGCACCATAGCCTGCCAGCTCATCGATGCGTGCGAGTGAGCGAACGCCGCCGCCCACGTCCACGGACAGACCGTCGACGCCGCAGGTGGCCTTAATCGCCGCCGAGTTGGCAGCGCATGTGTCCTCGTCCTCGCCAAAGGCAGCGGACAGGTCGACGACATGCACCCAGCTTGCGCCCTGCTCGGCAAACGAGCGGGCGACGGCCACGGGGTCATCGGAATATACCTTGCAGCGGTTGCGGTCGCCGCGCTCCAGGCGCACAACCTTGCCGCCGATCAGATCGATTGCGGGAAACAGGATCATCGGCCAACCTCCTCGACGATGTTGACGAAGTTCTTAAGGATGCGCTGACCCAGCGCGGAGGATTTCTCGGGATGGAACTGGCAGCCCCACACGTTGCCGTGGCGCACGATGCACGGGAAACTCCGTGTATAGTGCGTGCGCGCCAACACATCGGCGGCATCGACGTCGCCGGCCACCGCGTAGCTGTGGGTGAAGTACATATTGGCGCCCTCGGCAAAACCGGCGAGCAGCGGATCGGCCGCGCCGGCAGGCGTCATGTGCACCTGATCCCAGCCCACGTGCGGCACCTTCAGGCGGCTCGACTCCAGGTGCGTGCACGAGCCACGCATGATGCCCAGGCCATCGACCCAGGGGGCGCCGGCCTGCTCGGGGGCGTCGCCGTCCGTGGCAGCACCCTCGTCCGCCGGCACACCCTCGTTGCCGCGCTCAAAAAATAGCTGAAGGCCCAGGCAGATGCCGAGCAGCGGGGTTCCGGCGGCAACGGCATCGAGCACGGCCACCTCCTCGCCGCTCTGGCGCATAAAGGCGATTGCGTCATAGAACGCGCCCACGCCCGGGATGACCAGGCCGTCGGCGTTGCGGATCTGCTCCGGATCGTCCGATGTGCAGGCAGCGGCACCGGCGCGCGCAAGCCCGCGCACGACGCTCGACAAGTTGCCCTTGTGGTAGTCGACCACCACGATCTTCGGTTCGCCCACGCGACCCCTCCCTTTTCCCATTCAAAACCTGCCAAAAAGGGACAGGTTTATTTTGGTCGGTTAAACGTTCACCCACCACATGAGACAGCATTTCCGCAGATAAAACCTGCCAAAATAAACCTGTCCCTTTTTGGCAGGTTACAGCGAGCCCTTGGTGCTGGGGATGCCCTGCACGCGGGGATCGAGCTCGCAGGCGTGGCGCATCGTGCGGCCCACGGCCTTAAAGGCGGCCTCGATAATGTGATGCGAGTTGCCGCCCGCCAGCTCGCGCACGTGCAGCGTAAGTTTGGCATCGCGCGCAAAGGCATAGAAGAACTCAACAGCCAGCTCGGTATCGAAGCTGCCCACGCGCTCGGTCGGCACGGGCAGCTCGCAGTAGGCCTGGCCGCGACCCGAAATGTCCACGGCGGCCATCACGAGCGTCTCGTCCATGGCGATCGCCGCATCGGCAAAGCGCGTAATACCCGCTTTGTCGCCCAGCGCCCGGCAAAACGCCTCGCCCAGCACAATGCCCGTGTCCTCGACGGTATGGTGCGCATCGACTTCCACATCGCCTACCGCATGCACCGTCAAATCGAACAGGCCATGGCGGCCAAAGGCGTTGAGCATGTGGTCGAAAAACGGCACGCCGGTCGAGATATCGCACGTACCGGTTCCATCCAGGTCGAGTTTGACGACAATGTCGGTCTCCCCCGTCTTGCGGGTCACCTCGGCATAACGGCCCATCTAGATCTCCTCCTTCACCAGCACGGCAAACGCAGCCAGTACCTCATCGTTTTCCTGCGGCGTGCCCACGGTAATGCGCAGACAGTCCGCAAGCCCCGGCGCATAGCTAAAGTCGCGCACCAAAATCGAATACTCGTCGCGTAGGCGCTCGCGCACGCGCGTGGCATGCGGCGTACGCACGAGCACAAAATTCGCCGCGCTCGGCCATGCCTCCACGGGCAGGCCCTCGGTAGCCATCGCGCGCAGGGCGCACAGCTCGCGCTCGCGCTCGGATGCGACCTGTGCCACCACGGGCGTGTACGCATCGCGGGCACGCACGCAGGCAAGCGCCGCCGCCTGGCTCAGCACGTTGACCGAATAGATCTGGCGAATCGCCGCGAACACGTCGATGACCTCGGACGCCGCGATCACGTAGCCCAGACGCGTGCCGGCAGCGCCAAACGCCTTGGACAGCGTATGTAAAATCACCAGGTTGGGATGCTCGGCGATAAGGCCCTGCGCCGTGGTGGCCGCGCCAAACGAATCGTCGGCAAACTCAACGTAGGCCTCGTCGACCATCACCATGCCGGGGCACGCATCGCACAGCGCCGCGATAAAGTCAAGCGGCGCCACGTCGCCCGTGGGGTTATTGGGCGAGGTCACGATTGCCAGGTTGCACTCGGGCACTGCCGCAAGCACGGCTGTCTGGTCGAGCTCAAAGGTCGCGGGGTCGCGCCACACGTCACGCACCTCGGTCTGGCAGAGCGACGCAAAGAACGCGTACTCGCTAAAGCACGGCGGGCAGTTGAGCAGGGTCCTCCCCGCGCCGCCAAACGCCAGCAGGTAGTTATAGAGCAGCTCATCGCCGCCGTTTCCCACGCAAATATTCTCACGCGCCACGCCATGCCAGGCAGCAAGCTCATCGCGCAGGTCGTTGGACATGGGATCGGGATAGCGGTTAAGCGGTGTGGCAGCCAAGGCCGCATCAACCGCCTCGCGCACGCCAGCAGGTACGGGATAGGTGTTCTCGTTGGCCGAAAGATTGATGCGCGTGGGCGTAAAGTTGGGATCGTAGGGCTCGATACCGGCCAAGTAGGGCTGGACGAGCTCCTTCATGCGCGGCGTGAGTTCGGCCATGTTAGGCCTCCTCGACGACCGCGCCAGCGGCACCGCCCGCAGCCGCCGCCAGGTCCACGCCCTCGGCAACCGTCGTCACGGCGTCGCCCGGCCAAGCGACCTTGGTCAGGTCGGCCGCAGCCAGCGACTCGGCACTCACGGCATCCTCGCCCTGCTCCAGCACGCGGCGACGCAGAGCGGCGGATAGCGCGTGTGCCCACAGGCCCTCGGCCTCGGCCAGGCGCTGCGTCGCAGGAGCGTCCGAGAGCAGGCCCTCGGGCGTATAGCAAATGACGCTCGAGCGCTTAACGAACTCTTCGACCGAAAGCGGGTTGGAGAACATGGCCGTGCCGCCGGTCGGCAGCGTGTGATTGGGGCCGGCAACGTAATCGCCGAGCGGCTCGGAGCTCCAAGCGCCCACAAAGATGGCGCCGGCGTTGCGAATGCCGCCGAGCAGGCCCATCGCGTCCTTGCAGTGCAGCTCCAGATGCTCGGGCGCCACGGTGTTCACCGCCTCGACGGCGGCAGCCATGTCGGCGGCCACCACGATGGTGCCCTCATTGTCGAGCGAAGCGCGCGTGATCTCGGCGCGTGGCGACTGCGCTACCAGAATATCGATACCCGCCTCGACCTCGCGCGCAAACTGCTCGTCGCAAGTCACCAGATAGCAGGCTGCCAGCGGATCGTGCTCGGCCTGGGCCATCAGGTCTGCCGCGACCACCATAGGCTTGGCCGTGGCGTCGGCCAGCACGCAGACCTCGGAGGGACCGGCGACCATGTCGATTCCCACGTCACCCGAGACGATCTGCTTGGCCGCGGCAACAAAGGCGTTACCCGGTCCGGTGATTTTGTCGACGCGCGGAATGGTCTCGGTACCATACGCAAGTGCGGCCACGGCCTGAGCGCCGCCCACCATATAGATCTCGTCCACGCCGCCGAGCTTTGCCGCGGCGAGCGTGTAGGGGCTGATCAGGCCGTCTTTTTGCGGCGGGGTCACCATAACCACGCGCTTGACGCCGGCAACCTTGGCGGGAATGGCATTCATGAGCACCGTGGAGGGATACTGCGCGCGACCGCCCGGCACATAGATGCCAGCCGCCGCGAGCGGGGTCACCTTAACGCCGAGTATCGTGCCGTCCGGGCGCGTGGTAAACCAGCTCTGCTCGACCTCGCGCTGGTGGAATTCGCGAATCTGACGCGCGGCCTTCTCAAGCGCAGCGACAAAAGCGGGATCGAGACCTTCGAGCGCAGCATCGATCTGCTCCTGCGGCAGACGGAAGCTCTGCAGCTCAACGCCGTCAAAACGCTGACAGTAATCGCGCACCGCGGCATCGCCGTTGGCGCGCACGTCGGCCACGATATCGCGGGCGGCGTCGACGATGTTTTGCGGCAGCACACCCTTGCGGTTGAGCTGGTTGGTAACGAGGCGCTCACCGGGAGCAAGCTTGATGGTCTTCATATCGGTATCCCCTATCGGTCGAGGTTGTGTTCGAAAAACGAGCGACTGGGCAGCGGCGCCAGTCGGCCCGCAGCCCGGACGTTGGGGCGCCCGTGCGTGCTCGCGCTATTGTGCCGAGCCCGCAACGGGCTCAAAATGCTTGTCCTTCACGGCTGCCGCCAAGCGATCTGCCAGATTGCGCACGCGCGGATCCAGACGTGCGGCGCCCGGATTGACAAAGAAGCGGGCCGTGCAGTCCATAATGCGACCAGTAATAACGAGGTCGTTATCGCGCAGCGTGGCGCCCGTGGCGGTGATGTCCACGATACGGTCGGTCATGCCGACAATGGGGCCCAGCTCGATGTTGCCGTGCAGCGAGACGATGTCGGCGTTCACGCCGCGCTCGGCATACCAGGCACTCGCGATGCGCGGGTACTTGGTTGCCACGCGAAGCGACCCACGGCGGGCATAGTTGCGCTCGGCCTGGCCGGCGCGCCACGCGGGCTCCGCCTCGATAAACGTGCACAGGCCGTAGCCCAGGTCGACCAGCTGCAGCAGGTTGAGGTCTGCCTCGATAAGCGAGTCCCAGCCGCAGATGCCGCAGTCGGCACCGCCGCAGCCCACAAAGGCGGGCGCGTCGCTGGGACGCACGATGACAAACTCGATATCGCCGACCGTGCCCTCGCCGGCACGCGTGTCGCGGCCGCGCACGATGAGGTGACGGCCGGGATCGCGCAGCTCAGAGACATCCAAGCCCGCGGCCTCGAGCACGTCGAGCGTGTCGGCCTTGAGCGAGCCCTTGGGCACGGCAATGCGAAGCGGACCCTCGGTGCCGCGGCCCGCGGCGTGATCGCCATCGGAAGCAGCGTCCTCGGCCGAGGTATGCGCGGCCTCCAGACGCTCGAGCGAAAAGGCAAAACCCGCCGCCGGCACTTCGATGCCATCACCGAACGCGCCGGTAAAGATGGAGTCGTAACGGCCGCCCGAACCGACCGGGTCAGGCAGGCCGCCGGCATAGGCCTTAAAGACCAGGCCCGTGTAGTAATCAAACGAGTTCATGATGGAGAAGTCGAAGGACAGCACCTGGGCGTCCTCGGGAGCCAGGCCCTCGACCAGGGCACGCAGCTCGCGCGTAAGCGACGCGACAATGCCCGCCGCCGCCAGCAGCGCGTCGACACGGTCGAGCACCTCGGCACCACCGTGCAGGCGCGGCAGCTCACTAATGGCGGCCTTGACGGCCTCGGGCTCAGCACTTGCCGCCACGCGGGCATCGAGGCCCACAAAGTCGTTGGCGTGCACGCAGCGCAGCGCCTCGGCAGCCAGCTCGCGATCTTCGCACGCCGCAAGCAGTTCCTTAAACGGACGCACGCTGCCCGCGATAATGCGCGCACCGGGAAGTGCCAGCTTGCGCACGGCCTCGGCCACCAGTGAGACAATCTCGACATCGCCCGCGGTGTCGCCCGCGCCGATGAGCTCAAAACCCAGTTGCGTAAACTGACGCGAGCCACCGGCATTGCGCTGACACTCGCGAACCACCGGCGCCTCATAGCGCAGGCGCAGCGGCAGATCGGCCGCGCGCATGCGAGTCGAAACCAGGCGAACGATCGGCAGCGTGTTGTCGGGACGGACCACCAGCAGGCGACCGTCGTCATCAAAGAGCTTAAACGGCGTGTCCGCAATGCGGCCGCCCTCCTCGAGCGAGCCCTTGTCCTCGAGCAGCGGCGTCTCGACCGGAAGGTAATGATGCTCCCTAAAGCAGCCCTTCACCGTCAGCGCAATCTCCTCGCGCGCCTGAGCCTCCTCGGGCAATATGTCCCGGAATCCCCACGGTGTGGCCGTCATCTGGTGAGCCTCCTCATGCTGCGTTTCATATAGAACAGAAGACCGGCATAGCTCCGCCGGTCTTCTGGGTACTTTAGCATACTAGAGTGTTTGCGGGGAAAATCCATCGTAGCCGCTCACACCGTATTCATTTGGAAACATAGGGCAGATTGTCGCAACCCAACCCCACCTAGACGCCAATCGCGCGTCGGTACTCCGCCATAACCTGAGCGTCGGCCGCCGCAGGATTGGCGAAATAGCGCCAGTCATAGGTCTCGGCCGAAACAACTCCGCGATAGCCGCGCGCCACCAGCCTATCCAGGTCGGCGCGCATATCGCGGTCGCCGTCACCCCAGGCAAGATGCGTCGTGCCGTCTGCCGCAACATCGACAAAATGCACGTGGGCGACATCATCGCCAAGCAGATCGAAATAATCGTCGATGGTATCCCCCGCCACCGCCATAGCGCCCAAATCCAGACATGCCTTAAGCGCCGGATGATCAACTGCCTCGATCATGCGCTTCGTATCGGCCGCCGAGTTCACGATCATCGACTCAACCGGCTGTAGGGCCTCGAGCACCAGTCGCACGCCGCGTTCTCCCGCATGCTCGGCAATCGCACGCAGCATCGAGGCGCTGCGACCCCACGCGTCCTCGATCGGCTCGTTCAAAAATGCCCAGCCGCTCGAGACCATGACCTGCTCGGCTCCAAGTTCCGCCGCGATATCCACAACGTTCTTAAAGTACGCGAGCGTGCGGGCGCGCGCCTCATTCCCACGCGCCGCAATATTCCACGGCTTGGGGTTGTTCTGTTCGGGACAAAGCCCCACAATCCGAACGCCATACCGCTGCGACAGCTCCCGCACCTGCTCGAGCGAATCGTATCCATGGCAATCGACATACAGATGCATCGCCCCGGTCCAAAGCTCGCAACACGTGTAGCCCGAGGCCGCTGCCGAAGAAAAGAATTCCTCAAGGTCAAAATAACGATGGCTGATATTCATGACGGCAAGCAGGGGGTAGCTCATAATTACTCTCCAACCTAAACGAGGCCCCGTTCCATATAGGAGCGGGGCCCAATTACATAAACGTTATTTGCTCTTAGTAGTCGAACTGGTGATAGTAGCGGCGATAGTTAAGGTTGTGCTTGGTGACCGTCTCGTAGTAAGCGGCAAGGCGATCGGTGATCAGCGAGGAGAGGATCCACGGAGACA